>Ga0316207_10000061_pt1 | contig 237425 bp, 225 predicted proteins | sample 6weekpyrite_MG_FD_204943 | JGI IMG/M metagenome (GOLD analysis project Ga0316207, IMG submission 204943) | Microbial mat bacterial communities from mineral coupon in-situ incubated in ocean water Damariscotta River, Maine, United States -... | ecosystem: Environmental > Aquatic > Marine >...
CGTCAAATACGACAAGCGGCGTTACAAACGGCGCAACCGTATCGAAATCATGTTCGGTCGCCTCAAGGACTGGCGGCGCGTCGCTACCCGCCACGACAGATGCCCCAACGTATTCCTCTCTGCCATCGCTCTCGCCGCTACCGTCATCTTCTGGCTCTGATCAATGAGTCCTGACCCTAGCGCGCCTGCTTTGGGAGCAGGATGTCGCAGCGGTTCGTGGGATGTCAGGGTTGGTGGCTTTTGATGCCAGAGTGTCAACAGCCAGAAGCAAGCTATCGCAGCTTGATTCAAAACCAGAAACGTACACCCAGTACCAACGTGAGACGTGATGCATCTTCGCCTTCCGCTCTGGCATAGCGCTTGGTGTCACCAAAACTGCCCTCCCACTCCGTGCCAATATAAGGTGCGAATTGCGGCGAAAATTCATAGCGCAGGCGCACGCCAAGCGATGCATCCGTCAACCCGCTCCCTAGCCCGATCTCCGGTACGTTCTGAGCCGACAGATTTAACTCGAGCCGAGGCTGCAGAATGACAGTGCTGGTGATACGCAAATCATACTCCGCCTCGGCGCGCGCAGTCACATCGCCTTTATCGGAAATGAACGCTGCACCGCTCACTTCGAACCAATAAGGCGCCAGCCCTTGTATGCCGATAACGGCATGGGTCCGTTGTGGGTGAGGTTGAAAGTCCTGTCGCACGCCTCCTTGCAGGTCAAACCAAGGATTTATGGCATGGCTCAACAAGGCTTGCACTTCTGCATGTTCGGCAGGCTCGCCAAAAGCCCCCTCTCCTTCACTCTTGATCCAGAGCTTGTTGATATCCTTACCTATCCATGCATCGGCCTCCCATGCATAGCCATCGTCCCCCTCACCCAGCTTTGTTTCCAACCTGTCCACCATCAATTTGGCGACAAGAATGTCACCATGCTCCCGCATGATGTTGGTGCGAACTTCCACCATTTCCTTTGGGTCATAGACAAGATCGGCTGCATGTGCCGGACCGGATAATGCCGCAGGATCGACAGGCTTTATGGGCGGATCACCTGCCGCTGGCGCGCCATGGCCACTATGCGCGGAGCTATCCGTAGATGTGTTGTTGTCCTGCGGCATATCATGGCCTTCATGCGCAGTGTCGGCTTTTGCCTCGGATTGCGCATGCGCACCATGGCGCCGATGCATATTATGGTCCATTTCCTGAGCTATTGCCGGAGCCGGGAGAGCAAGCGCAGATGTCAATGCTGCGAGGATATACATCTTCATCATACCTCTCCTTCCTTTCCCTGATCGTCCAGCGGACGAACCGTCACGACGCGCATCATTCCGGCGTGCATATGCAACAACAGATGGCAGTGAAACGCCCAGTCGCCCGGCTCATCCGCTGTCAGGTCAAAACTTGCAGTACCGCCGGGCTGGACCGTCAGCGTATGTTTTTTGGGTTGGCGTGGCCCCTTCCCATTGACGATTTCGAAGAAGTGCCCATGCAAATGAATGGGATGCGTCATCATCGTATCATTGATGAGTTTTACGCGTACCCGCTCATCACGAGCAAACCGTATCGGCTCTGGGTTTTCGCTCAGCTTCTGGCCGTCAAAACCCCACATGAACCGCTCCATATTTCCGGTCAGGTGGATCTCCAGCAGGCGCTCCGGGGCTCTCTTGTCTATATTGTCACTGGGCGCTTCAAGATCATGATATGTCAGCACATGGTGGCCAACATTCTCAAGCCCCAAGCCCGGATAGTCCGTCCGGTCAGCGGGCATGGGCGAGATCATATCGACACCGGGCTTGAGCGGAAAGCCTACCAGCGAGTCATCACGCATCGAGTGGCCCATAGCTCCACTCTTTTTCTTCGCGACAGGAGCCATAGCCGCATCGGTCATATCATGCCCTGCATGAGCACCGCCATGATTGCCGGGCACCATGCCCATATCGATCATCTTGAGTACCGGTCGTTCCCGCAGCGGCGGTACCGGCGCACTCATACCAAGTCGCGGTGCCAAAGTACCTCGAACCATACCGCTGCGATCGATACTCTCAGCGACTATGGTGTAAGCGCTGTCCTCTCTCGGACGCACGATCATGTCGTAGGTTTCAGCCGGTGATATCTGGAATTCATCGGTTTGTACCGGCTTCACATCCTGTCCATCGACAGAGATGATTTCGAACGGCAAACCGGGAATACGAAAATTGTAGATCGACATAGCTGAGGCGTTGATAATGCGTAAGCGCACCCGTTCGCCGGGCTTGAAAATACCGGTCCAGTTTTCATCAGCCGAATGGCCGTTCATCAGAAAGCTATAGGCCGCACCGCTAACGTCAGCGATGTCAGCCGGGTCCATCCGCATCTGCGCAAAACTCTTGTTCATGCTGTCGGGGATGCGGTTGTCGCTGGTGAGCGCCTGCTTCCAGCGATTGAAAAAGCCGCCTTGCTGCTTGAGCCGTGCAATCAGCATATGCGGGTGCATGAAGCTGTAATCCGAAAGCACGATCACATGCTCGCGATCATAGGCATTCGGGTCAGCATCCGCCGGTTCAATAACGATCGGGCCATAATGTCCCAACTGCTCCTGCAAACCAGAATGGCTATGATACCAATAGGTGCCACTCTGTCGGATCGGGTAATCATAGACGAAGGTTTCCCCTGGCTTGATACCAGGAAAACTGACACCCGGTACACCGTCCATCTGAAACGGGACAAGCAACCCATGCCAGTGAATGGATGTGTCTTCGTCAAGATGGTTGGTCACCGCCATGCGAAAATGCTGGCCTTCTTTCAACCGGATGAGTGGCGCGGGCAATACACCATTTGCTGTAACGGCATGCCCCTCGCGCCCATCCAGCATGAAGCGGCTATTGGCGATGGTGAGCGAAAGATTTTCACCCGTCAGGACGCTTCCATCCTTGCTGGCCAGGCCATGCGTTCCTGTTTTCGCCCAAGCGGGCAGCATGGAACTCAGCGCGAGCGCGCCGCCGCCAGCAAAAGCCGAACGCAATATGGTCCGCCGGCCTGTCTTGATATGCAACATATGTTTCTCCCCGCACGCTCTGAGCGCACGTAAATGCCCGTAGCTATTGAACAGTGCCCGCCCTTCAGGCGCGCTAATTCCTTATTAAAGGCTCAGGCCTTGGGCGGAGGAAGGTCAATTTGTTGCTCATTGCCGATAAGCGGCGTTGCCATAGCTATCGTCCGTTTTTGCGAATAGGCAGGGCGGGAGGTGCTAATAAGCGGTGCAGGTGCCATGATAAATGCGCAGGTCATCGCACAGTTCATCCCCTTGGGAACAGGGGGCGATGTATCATTCTGTGGGTTGGCCGAGCCTTCGTCCGCTATCTCCATCATCGTACAATGTTCTTGTAGCGCCACTCTTTGCTGAGAGAGGCTGGAGGCCCGCGCTTCACCCATCGCAAATGCCGCAAGGACAATAGCTAATATCATAAGCAAAAACAGGATGGAAAGGCGGCGCGGAGCCGCAAAAGTGATGATACCCCCTTTCTTATTAGCTTCTGCTTTGAAATTCATAGCGATCATGCCTTACGATATATCTTCTTATATCACGAATATAGGGTCAGCTCTATTTCTTCCAGCCAGCAACGACCCCTTCCCCCTTTTGGCGCGCACGATCTGCCGCTGGTTGGCGAGCCTTGGTAAAATTCTCGACAATCTCCTTGGGCGCCGTTTCAGGTTCACCAGCATTGAAAGGTGGGTCAGGCGCATATTCAATAATCAACTGATAGCGTTTGGCGGCATCTTCTCCGCGAATTTTAGCAGCAAGAGTCAGCGCAAAATCAATACCAGCCGTAACGCCGCCACCTGTCATGCGGTTCCGGTCAATCACGACACGCTCCTTAGTCGGGATCGCACCGAAGATCGCAAGCTGGTCATGAACATTCCAAAGCGTAGTCGCCTTATACCCTTTCAGCAGCCCTGCCGCCCCCAGTAGCAGAGCACCCGTGCAATCGCTGGTGATATATTTGGCGCGCGAGCCAATGTCTGCGAGAAACTCAAGTATATCGGGATCATCCATATGCTCTATAGTCCCGTCAAGCCCGCCCGGCACAAACAATATGTCAACATCCTTGGGACACTCGGAAAAGCTGGTGGTAGGGAATACCGGCAAACCAAGCTCAGTGACGACCGGCTCATATTTTTTCCACACCAAGTGGATTTCAGAATGCATCAAATTAAACACAGTCATCGGCCCAACAAAATCCTGCATCACCATCTTGGGATATACCAGCATAGCAATGACAGGACTGCCTTTCCGGTGCGCCGGTGCGCCCAACACGCCGTGCATCGATTGAGGGGCGTCTTTGGGAGTCCCGCCATGGTTCATCTGAGCAAAGGCTGGGGCAGCGATGGCACCCGCAGCGGTCATCGCTGCACCACGAAGAAATATACGGCGTTCGTTACTCATATCATTCTTATCCGTCATCTGACATGTCCCCATAATGAATAGGCGCGCCGTATCAGGAGCGCGCCTATAAGAGATCATTATACTTGCACTGTTTAGAAGTTAAAACGCAGGTTGACGCCTACTTCACGCGGGCGACCCACATCAAGCTGACTGACACCGATTGCCGTTTCCCTGCGCGCAAAATCGAAGCCGCCGATGAAATAGGTCTTGTCGGTCAGGTTGGTTGCGAACAGAGCAAGCTGCCACTGATCACCCGGCGCGTTATACTGGATACGCCCATTCAACAAACCATAGCCATCGAGCAGTACCGTATTGCCATCAGAAGACGTGGTCGACTGTTTGGAGCGGTAATTATAGTTGAGGCTGGTCATGACCGAACCGTCCCCTACCGGCACCTCATAGGCAGCCCCAATATTATAGGTCCACTTCGGCGAGCGCAGCACGCGGCTGGCCACGCTTATGTTAGTCGCTGAACCGACATCGTCATATTCAGCGTCCAGATAACCGAGATTGCCATTAATCGTCAGCCCCTGCACCGGGGCAATGACGGTTTCAATTTCGAAACCAGTACGATCACCCTTGCCCACATTCTGGATAAACGGAGATGATGTAGGATTAGTCAGATCGATAGCCGTGAGCTGCTGGTCTTTATATTGCATATAAAAGCCGGTCAGGTTGAAACGCATCATGCGGTCAAACAGATCCGTCCTGATGCCTGCTTCATAACTCCACACGGTTTCCGGATCATATTCGCTCAGGCCACCGCGCCCGATGTTGATGCCTCCGCTGCGGAAGCCCTTGGTCATAGACGCATAAGTCATGACATCACTCGTCCATTGATATTCGATTGCAAAGCGCGGCGACACATCGCTCCAGCTACCCCCAAGAGCAGCGGCACCATTGGTCGCCTCTTTCTCGTCTTTGCTGTAGCGAACACCCGCTGTCAGAGACAGTTTCTCAGTCGCTGCAAGTGTTGCTTGTGCAAATGCCGCATAGCTGTCCACTTTCTGCATCTGGAAGCCGGGGCGCCTGATGCTATAGTCATTGGGATCGAATGTGCGATCAAATGCCGCAAGTACGGACGAGTTATCAGCCGCCTTTTCATGCATGTAATAAGCACCAACGACGAAATCGAGGCTATCGCTCAATGCCTTGCCAGCAAGCTGGAGTTCTTCCGAGAACTGGTCATATTTGCGGTTATTGATGATGTCATATACCGGAAATTCCGTGCCATCCCAATCGTTGGCAGAAAAGACCTTGGAGTCGCTGTAACCAGTGATCGATTTCAATTCGATTGAGTCGGATAGCTCGACCGCAATCGTACCACTCAGGCTGTAACCTTCATAGTGATAGCGCGTATCGTCACCGCCATATCGGGTATAACTATCCGGGCTTACAAAACGGCTATCGAACGGCATGCCTGTTTTGGTTGTGAAGGCGCTGGGGAATAAATCACTGGGGTCGATAAAATCTACGACGAAAGCGCGTCCGCTGTTTTTCGACACAGTCTTGCTCGCATCAAGGTCGATAGTGACCCTGTCCGAAGCCAGAGCACGAAGCTGCAGGCGGCCTACACGAACATTGGTGTCGCCATCTCGGTCTTCATCGATCACATGTTTAACGTGCCCATCGCGCTCCAGCGAACCAAAGGTCGCTTTGACAAACAACGAATCGCTGAGTGGGATATTGACTGAAGCCTTCAAATCGAGGCGGTCAAAATTTCCGACCGTGCCATCTACATAGCCTCCAAACTCTGCCTCCGGTTGCTTGGTGATATAGCGGATAGCGCCGCCGATAGTGTTCTTACCAAACAGCGTTCCCTGCGGGCCACGCAGCACTTCGATGCGTTCAACATCGACGATATTGAGGAAGTTGCTATCACTGCGGCTCTGATAAAGCCCATCGACATAAATACCGACACCTTGATCAAAAGTAACGCCTGAGCGATCCTGACCAATGCCACGAATGAAGAAACCTCCATTCAGGCCACCTGTAAGAGATTGACTACCGACCAGAACATTAGGCGCGATAGCAGCAATATCCATCAGACTTTCAACATTCTGTATACGCAACTGCTCTTCGCCTGCAGCGCTGATGGCTATGGGTGTGCTTTGCAGATTTTCCGAACGGCGCTCTGCCGTTACGATAATCTCAGGAACACCACCTTCACGTGCAGGTTCTTGTGCGATCGCAGCAACGCTACCCATCATCGCAGCGGCCAATGCGGCCGAACTGATGGTCAATTTGAGCGAGTTTGGTGATGATACTCGAATATGGCTCATAACTGTTTCCCCTTTTTCGTGGCGTATACCTAGACACATTAAGCAGGACTGCATTTCGACAGACAGCGTGACTTCTTGTTCTCCTGCACCGTGGCCGCCTGATCTCTCATTGTTATTTCGGAACGAATAGCGTAACCATGTCGCGTATTACGAGACTACATCTCATATTTTGTCAAGAGGCTTTAATCGATAATCTTCAATTTGCGTCTTGAAGGCACTGACATGTTGCAGATTTAAAACGATAAAAGAGTGAGAGCGCACATGATACAAGCTGACGAATCTCAATGTAAAAAGAGCATCATTGTAATTTCTGCATTAAGGGACGCCTCTAATGCCGCTCTCGCCCGGCATGACCTGCTCGCTTATGCAGCGATGATGGCGAATGATTATATTGTTCTACCCGGATCATATGGGCGTCCGGTAGATAAACAAAAAATCTGCGATGCTTTACGCAGGGATTTTTCCAGCGGAGACCTGACTTTAATCGTACGTTCTCCAGAACAGATACAGATTAGCTTTAATGGCCGTCGTGCAGCCGAGCGCGGTAGCTGGGTTACATTACGGCGCAAGCAGGATGGAGAAATGTGCGTGGAGGGCATGTATCAGGCCACGTGGATTAACGGGGAAGAAGGCTGGTCACTGCTTAATGAGAGCTTCGTAACTTTATCCTGCTCTGGCAGTGCGGCATGTATGGATATGTAATGAAGCTGCATCGATAAGGTTATGGAAGGAGCTTGCCAGCATGCAGGGCAGGGAAAACATTGGCTTATCAACCTGGAGAGGCCCTAACTGCTCCATGCCAAGAGATTATTTGGATCGTTTTACGCGACAGTGTCTTGCATATCGATACATATTGAGGCAAGTCAGTTGGTGAAGCTGTGGATGTCTCATTCAGACATGCAGAATCCATAACATAAACCGAGAACAGATAAGCGAGTTTAACAATGGCAACAGATCCGAATTCCAATAGGCGCACTGGCGGCGATTTAGTCGTTGAAGGCTTGCTGCGCTGGAGCGTTGATGATTTTTTCGGTGTGCCAGGCGTTCAGCTCGACCAACTTTTCGACGCACTCTATCGTAACGACAATGCGCCTCGCGTTGTTCATTGTCGCCACGAGCAAGGCGCAGCCTATATGGCTTTTGGCTATGCGATGGCGACAGGCAAACCGGGTGTTTGCGCCATTGTACCGGGACCGGGCGTGTTGAACGGCGGTGCCGCGCTTGCCACAGCTTTTGCTTGCAACGCACGTGTCCTGTGCCTCACCAGTACAATTAACAGCGCCTTCCATGGCCGCAAGGTTGGCGCACTGCACGAGATAGACGATCAGTCCGGTATTTTGCGCAACCTCACCAAATGGAGTGCATGCGTAAAACATGCCAGTGAGATTCCCGGCCTGATCGACGAGGCTTTCCGCCAACTCATGTCCGGACGCCCTCGCCCTGTAGCTCTTGAGATCCCACCAGACATCCTCGCCCAGCTCTCAACTGCCAGCTATCCGCAAGCGCTGCCTGAGCCAGCACATCTGCCCGTAGACATAGCGATGGTGGAGGAAGCCGCAAAGCTTTGCGCAGCCGCAAAGAACCCACTTATCATTGTTGGTGGTGGCGCGATGGGCGCGCGCGAGGAAATACGCGCCCTTGCTCACGTGCTTCAGGCTCCTATTGTCAGCCGTAATATGGGTCGCGGCGTCGTTCGTTCCGACGATCCCTATCATTTGCCCGGCGCAGCAGCTAACGACCTGTGGAAGGATGCGGACCTTGTCATCGGTATAGGCACTCGGCTGCAGCAATTGCGCGAATGGGGGTATGACCCCAACATGAAGATCGTGCGGATCGATGTCGATTATAGCGAGACGAACAAGATTGCCCTCGCGCAGGCAGCGATTATCGCTGACGCCGCTGAAGGTACTCAAGCGCTTGCAGATGCGCTGACCGCCCGCAAGCTGGATCGTCCATCACGCGCTGAAAACATCACTGCAATACGCAAGGATTTCGAACAGGGTCTGACCAAAGAACTGGCGCCACAACTGGCTTATCTCGATGTCATACGCTCAGAAATGGCAGACGATGATGTGCTTGTCGATGAAATGACGCAGGTCGCTTATGTTGGCCGTTATGGGTTTCCGGTCTATGAACCGCGCAGCTTCATCCACAGCAGCTATCAGGGCACGCTAGGCTATGGCTTTGCTACGGCGCTCGGCGCACAAGTTGGCGCTGGCGATCGTCGCGTTATCTCCATTAATGGCGACGGTGGCTTCATGTACACCATGCCTGAGCTGGCAACCGCCATGCTTCATGATATTCCGCATATCGCAATCGTCTTTTCAGATGGCCATTTCGGCAATGTGAAACGCATTCAGGCCTCTGCTTATGGCGCGCGCCATATTGCCTGTAAATTGCACAACCCTGACTTCGTAAAGCTGGCCGAAACATTTGGAGCAACAGGGATACGCGCTGATGGACCAGAGGGGCTGCGCACCGCATTGCAGGAAGCGAAAAAAGCATCTGGCCCTGTCCTTATCGAATGCCCGGTTGGGCATGAAGCATTCCCAACACCATGGAAGCATATCCATGGCCGCAAAGTGCGATAAGGGTATCCGCATGACAGCACTACAACGCAGACCGGATAATAATACGCTTGAAATGCTGCGTACACTGGTTGGCTTTCCAACCGTCAGCCGCGACCCCAATCGCGAACTGATCGATTGGGTCGAGGCCTATCTTGCGCAGCATGGCATAGGCAGCCGGATCACGCAGGGAAGTGAACCGGGCAAGGCTAACCTGTTTGCGACAATTGGTGCGGGTGAAGGTGGCATCGTGCTCTCCGGCCACACCGATGTAGTGCCCATCGACGGTCAAAAGTGGGATAGCGCCCCTTTCAATATGGTCGAAAAAGATGGACTTCTATATGGTCGCGGCACATGCGACATGAAGGGTTTTATAGCGGTCGCCCTTGCCAGACTACCACGCTTGATTGCAGGCAAACGCAAGGAGCCGGTGCATCTGGCGCTAAGCTTCGATGAAGAGATAGGCTGCAAAGGCGTCCCGCATCTACTCAACGACATGATAGCATCGGGCATCCGCCCCCGCGCCTGCATTGTAGGCGAGCCGACCAGCATGCGCGCAGTAATCGGCCATAAAGCCGGCTCAGTGTATATCGGTACGATAGAAGGGTATGAAGTCCATAGCTCTCTCGCGCCTCAGGGCGTTAACGCGCTTGAATATGCCGCGCGCCTCATCTGTAAAATTCGCGAAATTGGCGACAGGCTGAAGCGTGAAGAAAAGCGTCATTCCGGCTATGAAGTACCTTATTCAACGCTCCAGACATGTGTCATTGAGGCCGGCCATGCTGCCAATATAGTCCCGGCGTTATGCGTGTTCCGCTTTGATATACGAACACTTCCATGGACTGATCCCGCTGAGCTGATTGCCGAAATTCAGGCCTATGCCGATTCAGAACTGCTGCCCGAAATGCGCAGCATCGCGCCAGAGGCTACGATCCGCATTGAACGCAAGGGCATGGTTCCGGGCTTCTCCATTGCCGAAGATGCACCGCTCGTGCGCTATGTGCAGCGGCTGGTCGGCAGTAATGCCGAACCTGCGCATGTTACCTTCGGGTCCGAGGCAGGTCTGTTCAGCGCAAAAGATGTACCTACGATCATCTGTGGGCCAGGCTCAATCGCGCAGGCGCACAAACCCAATGAATATGTCGCACTTGAGCAGCTCGCCCTATGCGAAGATTTCATCGACCGGCTTGCTGACAATGATCTTCCCTGAAGGAGGAAGCCGGCAGCCATACCAAGTTCAAACGGATACCGGCTCTCCGGTGATTTCAGGCATTAGTGACGAGGTTGCGCCCTCTGCATATTTTTCCTGAATAATATCGGCGACTTCCTTGATCGGCCGGATAAGCTCAGGGTCGGGCTGAGGCTCCAGCAATGACGATGATAGAATCACGCCAAAGGTTGCGCATATCAGGCCATCGGGCTCAAATATCGGTACCGCTATGGACCCCAGACCATTACCGCGTGTATCCGTCTCAAAATCTGCGCCATAGCGCGCGAGATTTTCGCGCACACGCGGCGGAGATGGCTTTTGCCGTTCAAAGAAGTGGATCAAGCGCGCTGAAGGAGAAGCGGGCAGCGAAAGCAATGTCCCAGGGTGGATCATCACACCCGGCTCATGCAGGCTTGGTGCGGAAGCAACGACCATAGCGCCACCACGTGTCGGCGTTGCCAGCAATGCGGTATGCCCGGTAGCCTGACAAATATCTGTCAGATAAGGGCGGGCGATTTCGACTATGTTACTGCGATATACTGCAGCCCGGCCAAATTTCAGTAGCTTGCGCCCAAATACATAGCCATCAGCTCCACCATGAGCACGGTCGACCAACCCTAATGCCGTAAGCGTCTGCAGGTGCCGCGAGACGCGCGCTTTCGTCATACCTAACTGTCGAGCCATATCAGTGACACGCACCGGATCAGTCGCTTCGGTGAGCACTTCAAGTATCTGAACCGCTACTTCAACGCTTTTTACTGTAGCACTCGGCTTGGCATCATCTGGCTTGTTCATCGTTAATGCACCCTTCCCGCGCTCAGCTTAGTCATCGGCCAGCTAAACACCAGCCCTATAACCTTTGATTCGCTATCGGAAGCACCTAGCGCGCTCTGAACTCAGGGGGAAGAGCAGGTTTGTATACTCATCCCCAGCGTACAAAGGCGCAGGAGGACCCTGTACCTCCCTCAGTACGATATAGCTTCTGATAATCGACCACTTCCATGCTCAACCCTGCATCAGACGCAGCCGCAGCAGTTGCTATCCAGCTTTTGCACTCCGATGTTCCGGCCATCAGTTCATTTTGCGGAATGGCCCGTAGCCACTCATGATCATTTTCAGCCATAGCCTGCAAGAACTGCCGATCCCATGCCTCATCCACCACAAAGTGTGTAAGCCCTCCCGTGGTTAGTAGCACAACACGCTCCGGCCCATCCCAGCGCCTAATTGCTTCACCCAAAGCGAGGCCAAAATCATAGCATCGCGCGGCGCGAGGCGTATTATCGAAATACCAGCAATTTACATCAACCGGCACTTGTGGAACGATGTGATCCCGCATGATATTCTTATACAGAAACCCGTAAGCATGCGGCATCCCATAGAGCAAAGACTTGTCATTCCGTACCGTCGGTTTTTCGTGGCATAGCGCCACATCGAAATTTGATTCCCGCACCATATGACGCGCAAGATGCAGACCCAGTTCACGGTGGCCGGGGTATATGGTCCGTGTATCGGGCAGATGTCCATGATCGGATATTGCAATACCGACTGGTAGACGTCCAATCTGCTCATCTGTACGCGGTAGGTTGGCGATTTCATCCGCAGCAATCACTGAGAAAGCAGGCTTGATCTCTGAGAAAATTTCGTTCTGGTCGTTGCCCACAATCACAACAACATCAGCCCGTGCCTCGACAAAGGCTGCGTGCAATGTGTCCATCGCCGCAAAGCTGGCCTTGAGCGCGTTTTCACGCGTCGGAATATCAAGCAGGTCACCCAACCTCTCTTCGCGCCGCTCCGCTTCAAGCCCCGCATAGGTAAGCTTACGGCCTTTGAACCACAACGGTATGCCATCCTGACGGTCTCTTGCAGCCCGTATATCCCAGTCCTTAGCCAGTGTGTGCAATTGAGGCGTATGGGCACATCCGATCGCCAGAACTATTTCGGCCATTTATGTCTTACCCTCTGTTAAATGTATCGCTATACGATATATAATAACGTATAGAGTGACAACTATGGAGGAAGACCGTGCGGTTAGCAAGTTACATTATCAATGGCACAGCCAAAACGGGCGTGGTGCTTGGCGATAATAGTCTGCTCGATCTGACGTCAGCCAGCCCCGGAAACCGCGACATATTCGGCTCCATGCAGTCCATTATCGCACATGAGGATAAAGCATTATCCCTCGCGCATGATCTTGTTGCGCAGAATTCCGGCAACCATCGTCATGCCATGGAAAACATACTCTTTCAGCCTCCCCTACCCATCCCCAATTCAATCCGCGATTTTTCCAATTTTGAACTGCATTGCCTTCAGGCGCTCCAGTCCAGCATGCGTATGAGGGCTGCAACACATGTCGATCCAGAGGCCGAACTAAAGCGACTTGAAGAGAGCGGCGCTTATGCGCTGCCCCCAATGTGGCATCAACGCCCTTATTATTTCAAAGGCAATCGCATGACCTGCTCGGGCCATGAGAGCATCATTCAATGGCCGAATTTTTCGGACACTATGGACTATGAGCTGGAATTCGCTGCCATCATTGGTAAGCGCGGCGTAAACATATCCGAAGAAGAGGCACCTGCCCATATCTTCGGCTACACAATTTATAACGACTTCAGTGCGCGCGACGAGCAAGTACGCGACCAGCAGTTTCGGATGGGGCCATCCAAAGGCAAGGATTTCGACACCGGCAATGCCATGGGGCCGTGGATCGTTACGCGTGACGAACTGCCTGACCCCAATGATCTGGCAATGGAATGTCGTATCAACGGAGAGGTTCAGGGCAAGGGACGTTCATCGGGCATGCAGTTCAGCTTTGCCCAATGCATCGCTTTCGTCTCCCGTGATGAAACCCTGTACCCCGGTGATGTTTTCGGCTCGGGCACTTGCGGGAATGGCTGCGGTTTTGAAACCGGGCGCTATCTCGATCCAGGCGATGTCATCGAGCTTGAAGTGGAAGGCATTGGTATTTTGCGCAACACTATCGGACAGCGTCCTACAAGTTAGTTATAGCTATCAGCCTCAGCGCAGCTTTGCAGCGGCGCGTTGTGCTGCTGCCATTCGTGCCTGAGACAGAGAAGCAGACCTTGCTCGAAATTGATCCACTATAAGCTTAGGTGCTTTGTCCGGCGAGCCAGCGTTGAAAGGCGGTTCAGGGTCATATTCGGTACCAAGCTGAATGAGTTGCGCCCGCCCATCGCCCCAAAGCAGTGCGATTAGGGTCAGCGCAAAATCCATCCCGGCCGTCACACCAGCACCGGTAATCCGGTTACGGTCAACCACAACACGCTCAGAAGTGGACTGTGCGCCGAATACGGCAAGAGCATCCATCATCGTCCAGTGGGTGACCGCACGATAGCCTTCAAGCAACCCCGCAGCTCCAAGCAGCAACGCGCCTGTACAGACCGATGTAACCCACCTCGCTTCCGAGCCACATTTTTGCAGAAAAGCTATGATCTCATCATCTTCCATCAGCTCGGTTGTGCCAGGGCCACCGGGCACCAAAATCATATCGAGCGGCGGTGCTTCATCCAGCGCCTTGTCCGGCATGATGCGCCCGCCACTATCGGTCGTGATGACATCCCGGCTTTTGGCAAGTAGATGTATCTCGGCTTCCCTGATGCGCGAGAGCATATCCACTGGCCCGGCGAAGTCGAGATTGGTCACATTATCAAAAACAAGAACTCCGATCTGAAATTTTTCCCCGGAGGTTGCTGGTACCAGCCTGTCATTGCCCATAGCATCAACCTTTCAATTCGCGCTGCTGGCGCCATATCACCGGTCTGACCTGCCATATCAATAGTGCCGAAACCAACGGCAACAGGATGAACAAAATGAGAGCACTTTCATAAGACCTGCTGGAATCGAACATACGCCCCATAAGCCACGGCCCGGTAGCCGAGCCCAAATTGGCCATTGCCGTAAATAACCCCAGCAATACGCCCAGATGCTGGGTGCCATAGCAATGCCGTGCGATCACCGGCCCATCTATCATCACGCTCGCATGCGCCAGCGCGCGCAAAATAATAAAGGCATAGAAGGCCATCGGGTTGACCAGCATCAGCGCCAATATCGCCGCTGCGGAGAGCGAAGTGTACAAGAACGCCAGCCCCTTGTTCGAGCTTTTGTCGAGCACACCACCTGCCAATATCCGCCCCGGCATGCTCAGCAGGCCAATAGCCCCGATAGCTAGCGCCGCAACCTCGGTGGAAATACCAGCATCGTTAAACATCAGCACTTGATGCTGGGTAAAGGCCTGATCCGCGATGGTGATTATGAAGAATGCCAGAGACATGAACCAGAAGACACGCCCCTTGGCTAATTTGCCGATATGCGCAAGTACACCAGGCTGCAGCAAGTCGGTTCCATCTATGTTTTTTTCGACCGCTTCTTCAGGAACGCGTAGACGAAGCATGCCATATATCAGCAATGGCAACGCGATAACCCAGATGCCCAGCGACAATGCCGCCATCGCATATCGCCAGCCAAGGCTGCTGATCAGTGCTTCGGTTACAATCGGCATCACAACGCCGCCCAGACCTGTCCCCAGCAATGCAACGCCGGTTGCCGTGCCTTGTGAAAAACGGAACGTGCGCGCCACCAGCACAAAGACAGCTACGATTGTGCCCGGCCCGGCAATACCGAGCATGACGCCGATAAGATAATAGCTGGTGAGATCGCTTACCCACATAAAGCTGAGCAACGCGACAGCTCCCAGAATGATCAGACCTAGCAGGGTAATCCACGCCCCGGTAATATCGAGTAGCCGACCTACCGCGATGCACGCAAAAGCGCCTGTCAAATATTTTGCCGATGCAAGCAGAGTGGCTTCTTCGCGGCTCCAGCCAAACTCTTTGATGACCTCGGGATATAAAAATGGCAGCGCATAAGCAGGCGCGGAAAAACCGAAGAACAATGCGCAAAAAGCAATCAGCAGAAATGGCCAGTTTTCACTAAACTCATCGCGGAAGGCCTTATCAAACTTTAGCATGCTGCCTCCTGCAAAAATATCTGGCTCTACAAAGCCTATGCACGATTGATGCGTATAGTCTGGAACTGCATATATTCTTCCAGTCCATGATGCCCGAACTCAACGCCAAGGCCAGACTGCTTGGCACCGCCAAACGGTATGTCAGGCGAGATCGTAGCGTGATCGTTGACCCATGCCGTGCCGCTTTCAAGCCGCTTGGCGAGAGCCGTCGCCCTGTCGACATCTGCTGACCAGATCGACCCGCCCAAACCATTGGCATTATTGTTGGCTCGGCTCAGCGCGTCTTCGACATCATTATATTTGATAATCGGCAACAATGGCCCAAATTGTTCCTCGTCCACGATACGCATACCGTCGCTCACATTGATGGCAATAGTGAGGGGATAAAAATAGCCGGGACCTTCCATCGTCTCGCCACCGGTCAGGAAAACTGCCCCTTTAACGCGTGCATCATCTGCCAGCTCCGCCACAAAGTCGCGCTGCGCCTTGTTCTGCAACGGCCCGAACTGCGTTTCGGGATCATCGCCGGGGCCAACCTTGGCAGACCTCGCCATCTCGGCAAGCTTGCCTGCCAGTGCATCATACACGTCTTCATGCACATAAAGGCGCTTCAAAGCCGCACATATCTGACCACTATTCCCAAAGCTCTTAGCGAAAATCTTGGGCGCGATTTTGTCTATATCGGCATCAGGCAGCACAATCGCAGCATCGTTGCCGCCCAGCTCCAGCGTCAACCGTTTCAGGTTGCCCGCTGCATTTGCCATGATGTTGCGCCCTGTCGGGGTCGAACCGGTGAACACGATTTTATCGATACCGGGGTGGCCGGTAATCATGCGGCCCAGCCCGCCTTCACCCGTCACGCTATTTATCACTCCGGGCGGCAGGATATCATTGGCAATTTCCACAAATAATAATGTGGTAAGCGGCGTGTTGGAGGACGGTTTGATAATGACTGTATTGCCTGAAAGTAACGCCGGTATCACATGCCAGATAGCGATCATCAGTGGGAAGTTCCAAGGCGTGATCGATGCAACCACGCCAAGGGGCTTGCGATGCAGCTCCACACGACCGCTTTCGTCGTCCTTGAGTATATCAACCGTCGGGCGCAGTTTTGCTGTGGCCCGCGTCCAGGCTATTGCGCCGCCGGTTTCTCCAGCCGCACCGCCATGACGAGGTTTGCCCTGCTCTTTTGAGAGCAGTTCGGCAAACTCGTCCTTACGCGCTTCCATCGCATCAGCTATGGCCTCCAGCATAGCGGCGCGCTCTTCAACCGATATGGCCGCCCAGCCAGGAAAAGCCATACGCGCTGCGGCGACAGCTTGATCAAGCAGCGCAGCATCGGCTGAGGGGCAGGTCGCAAAAGTCTCTGCTGTGGCCGGGTTGATGACATCAAACTGGCCAACTCCATCGACCGGCTGACCATTGATGAAGAGGCGCGCTTCCATGGCTTTATCCTATAGCTTGAATAACTTGGTGGCTGTTTCGCCTTTAATTGTGGCAGCGGTTGCACCGTCCAATGCATTCACGCGAGAAAGGCAGCCAGCCATATCGCCGATATTGTGCGGATAGTCCGAACCATACATCACGCGCTCTGCGCCACCGGCAACCTTAATGCACAGCTCCAGCGCATCCTGCTCATAAACCACCGCATCATAATAGAGCCGTTTGAGATATTCCGAAGGCTTCTCCTTGATGACCTCGCTGCATGCGGGGATTTGTTCGTAGCAACGGTCCAGCCGTCCTGCAAGATAAGGCAGTGTAGCGCCACCATGAGCAGCGATGATACCGAGATTAGGGTAACGATCTAAAAAGCCGTCGAAGACCATGCGTGAGATAGCCAGTGTCGTATCGAACATGAAGCCAACTGGTGGTACCAGCCCATATTCGTGCATCTCCATTTCTTTCGCGCCCTGTGGTGCCGTGGGGTGAACCAACACTGGCAAAGCAAGCTCATCTATCGCTTTCCATATTTGTGCAAAATCTGGCGATGTCAGGCTCTTCCCATCGATATTGGCGCTGACGAACACACCAACTGCGCCTTGCGCTACAGCTTCTTTCAGCGCAGTGACCGCGCTGGCTGGATATTGCCAGGGCAGGCTCGCAAAGAAACGGATACGGTCTGGAAAAATCTCTTGCTGATATGCCATATGCGCATTCATCTCTCGCGCAACACGTGTACTGACTATTTCTCCACCCCAGTACACACTCGGACATGTCAGCGAGACAATCGCAACGTCCACGCCAGCCTTGTCCATATTGGCGATACGCAGATCATAATCGAACATTTCAGGAAACAGCGTCACAAACGGAGCACCACCCATATAGACACTATCCTGTCCGGCACGCGTCGGCTTCACGCCATATTTGGGTGCGCCATATGATCGTATGTCAGCAAGCCATGGCTTGCTGAGCATATGGGTATGCACATCAATGACAGGCATACCTATTTCTCCAGATTGATGCGATTGGAGAGGCGGCCCAGTCCTTCGACTTCAACGTCGCATAGTTTGCCATCATATTCTGCGAGGTAAGTACCGATGTTTCCACGCGGGAATTTCTCAGTGCCTTTCGAAGCCGTACCCGTGTGAATGCAGTCACCTGGCTCCATCGTGAACCATTTGGTGGCTTCGCTAATAACGCGTTCGACAGGGAAATAATAATTGGCCGTCGTGTCATCGGCAAAGCATTCACCATCGACATAGCCGCGCATAATAAGCTTGTTAGGGTCTGCGATCTCATCCTTCGTAGTCAGCCACGGTCCCATGGCAGCGAAGGTGTCGGCAGCTTTGGATTTCGAGTGGTAGATAAAGAGCATATACGTGTCCTCGCCCTCGAACTTGGGGCGCCACGCCAGATGATGCGGCTTGATGATCTCGGGGCGTTGCTTGAGCGCGATCGAATCTTCCCCGAACTTCACGCCGCTTGCCGTCACGTCGTTGGTTAGCGTGTAGCCAAATACATAATCAAGCGCATCTTCAGGAGCGACATTCTTGGCCATCTTGCTGAATACAACAACTGGCTCCGGCTCGGGAATACAGGGCCCATGATCCTTGAGCAGCTCAATATTTTTGTTGTGCCCTGTAAGTGCAGAGCGCCCTTTGGTGAAGAACATCGGCGCTTTCATTGGCCTGTGCGCATATTGATTGAGATTATTATTGTTGACCGCACAGCCAAGAATTTTCGAGGCTTTGGGGTTTGGCGCCATCCAGTCAGCATTACTGACATCGATAAGCGGGAGGCCGCCGGATTTGGCCTTTTCGATCGCCTCATGCGCTGCATCAAGCCCGGCATTGCCTGCCTCGATCAGATCCTCCATCCACGCATATTCAAGCGCAACAGCCATATCATCAGTCACGCGGGCAATTACGGTCGGCCTGCCTCCAGCGCGGATCGTTCCTAATTTCATTCTTCAGCTCCTTTGACTCGCACAATAAATGTCGCGCCAATATTCATATGGTTTCTGTTGCATCTTCAGGGATCATGCCCATCGCGATCTGATATTCGCGTTTTACCTCTTCAGGCTGCCCGGCCTGATGCTGGTAATCCGGCATATTGAGATTATAGGCCAAGCTGGACGAGAGCGCCTTGCTCTCCTCCAAAGACATCGAAGTTGTAAAAAGCTCTTTATGCTTGATGGGCAGTTCAACGCATGTGTTGAACTCAGGGTCGCGAATAACTCCTTTCGGATCCCGCCCTTCCTCAACATCTTTTATCGCATTGAGATATGCGCGGCGCATCATGACGATGCCAACATCGCTCTTGCCGAGGTGCTCTTTAGTCCGGTCAGCAATCGTGCCCTGCCCTACCCAGGCAACAATATCCTGATTGAGCACATGACTGATGATCCAGTCACCATTCTCGTCTTTGACCGGCCCTTTCCACCAGGGCACGCGCTTCTGCACGTAAGGCTCGCGATTACTGGGCACGCGGTGGAACATCCATGTGATGCTCAGCGTGTTTTCATCATCAACTGGAATACGCCATTCTATATGGTCGCCCAGAAAGAACGCATGCGGCCAAAGCGCAGTCGCACCCACTGTCCAATGCTGGTTATCTTTGTCCGTATCCTCACGCACACGCTTATAAACATGGCCAAACTCGAACTCTTCAAATTTCAGTTCAAGATGTTTAGGACCATATGCGCCACTACCGAACAGCGTCGAGGACCAGTTGCGATGCATCCATTCGAAATGTACAGGGTCACAGCTATTCTCCTGACACTGTAGCCAATTACAGGGTATGTCGGCGAAGACGACTTGTGTAAAACCATTATCCCAAGTGAACGGCTCCCAATTGGGTACCAGCGGTGCCGGCTGCGGCCCCATATAGGCCCATAGCATGCCTGCCTTTTGTTCAACCGGATAGGACTTGATCTTTATCTTGTCGCGAAACCGCGCCTTGGGATTTGCAACATCCTCAAAAGGCTGCTCGGTACATTGTCCCGCGCTATTGTAGCACCATCCATGATAACTACAGCGCAAGCCCCGTTCCTCAAGGATGCCATGCACCATATCCGCCCGACGATGCGGGCACTGACGATCGACCAGCCCGAAGCTGCCGTCCTTGGCCTGAAACACCACCAGGTCTTCGCCAAGAAGCCGCACCGGCATGATCTTGGCATCCTCAACTTGCGCAATGGCAGCAAATGGGTGCCAGTAGCGACGCAAAAGCTCACCCATAGCTGTACCTGGACCTACGCGCGACAAACGCTCATTCTGGGTCGGACTCATTATCCCACCTCCTGCATTTAAGTCTTCGCTACCTTGACTGTCATGCTGCAATTGCCTGACTGATCGCCTCGGCAACCATGGAAACATTGGCGGTCGTCAGCCCCGCGACATTCATTCGTCCACTGCCAGTGATATGCACATGGTGCTGTGAGCGCAGCACTTTTACAGCATCGGCAGAGATCGCGAGCTGGGTAAACATGCCGCGTTGCTCTGCAATAAAGCCAAAATCCTTGCCCGAGCACGAAGAAAGCTGGTCAGCCAGCGTCTGACGTATGCCATTGACGCGCTCACGCATCTCGGCCAGCTCCCCCTCCCATTGCACACGCAATTCAGGCGTGCCAAGCACATGTGCGACGACGGCTGCGCCGTGATCAGGCGGCATGGACCAGTTGGAGCGCGCCTGCGGTAAGGCATGCGCATAGGCTATTTCACCCTGCGCCTCCGTTGCACCCACAAGGCTCAGCGCTCCTACGCGCTCACGATAAAGCGCGAAATTCTTGGAATAGGAACTGGCGACCATCACTTCTGGCACAAGAGACGTCAGCAGACGCACTCCACCCGCATCCGTTTCCAGCCCTTCGCCAAAACCCAGATAGGCCAGATCGATAAGTGGCATGGCCCCCTTGGCATTCACAAGGGACGCAATCTCCCGCCACTGGTCGAGGGTCAGATCCGCCCCGGTAGGATTGTGACAGCATCCGTGCAACAGCACGACGTCATTCTCCGTTACCTGAGCCAATGCTTCGATCATCTGATCGAACTGTATTTCTCCACTCTCCGGCGCATAATAGGGGTAACGTACCAGCTCCAGCCCCGCGCGTGGAAAGATAGCGTTATGATTGGCCCATGTTGGTGTCGGAATGAAAACACGGGCCTGCGGTGAGCGCGACCAGATAAAATCCGCCGCCAGCTTGAGCGCTCCTGTTCCGCCTGGCGTTTGAACGGTGCGGGTACGAGCGAACAGGTCACTGCCCTCGCCCATAATGAGTGCACGCGTATGCCGATTATAATCCGGGTTACCGCCCGAAGAGAGATATTTCTTGCTATCTTGCGTATCGACCAGCCAACGCTCTGCAGTTTTCACGCATTTCAACACGGCGGCCAGCCCTTCGGCATCATGATACACGCCAATACCCATATCCACCTTGTCGGGACTGGAATCAGCAGTAAATAATTTCGCCATACCCAATATGGGATCGGCAGGTGCTTCCGGTAGATCGGCGAACATATACCCTCTGTCATGTTATACGAGACTGAATTTCGTATAGCGTTACATATAGCACATTGTCAATCGGCTGAAACGCTAAACGAGTTACTCTCGTACTCTACACTCGCAATACGGATCAATCAATTTTGTATTGAATTACGAGACACTGTACCATAATACAATCCATAATTGCATTTTCAAAAGGATTTTCTGAAGTGACCAAGCCTTTCGCATCATCGGCAGACCTCGCCGAAAAAGTAGAGACATTCGAGATTCTGGCGGACGGCGTATATGCCCTGACAGCCGAGGGAGACCCTAATGTTGGTGCGATCGAGGGCGAGGATTTTCTTGTTTGCATCGAGGCGCGGGCGACCCCGGCTGCAGCGCGCGACTGGCTCGTTAAGCTGCGCGAGCACACGGATAAGCCCATCAAATATCTCGTACTCACGCATTATCATGCTGTCCGAGTACTTGGCGCCAGTGCATTTGGAGCCGAGCATATCATCATGAGTGAGGCATCGGCAGCGCTCGTTGAGGAGCGCGGCAAGCAAGACTGGGACAGCGAATTTGGGCGCATGCCTCGTCTGTTCAAACAACAGGAGGAAATTCCCGGCCTGACCCGCCCGACACAAACCTTCAAGGATAGCCATCGTATTGAACTGGGCGGTGAGCGCGGCCACATCGATCTGCAATTTTGTGGGCGTGGCCATACGGCGGGTGATATCATCGTTTGGCATGAGAAGAGCAAAACACTGTTTGCGGGTGACCTCGTTGAAGCCGAGGCGGCCTTATATACTGGCGATGCATTTCATTTCGACTGGTCGTCGGATACACTCGATAAGGTTAAAGCCTTTCGCGCTGAAAATCTGATCGGCGGGCGCGGTGTCATCCCTAAAACTGTCGAAGCCTCAGACAAGGCCATCGAGCAAACCCGCGATTTCCTGAAAACCATGATCGAGCGAACCGGCGCGGTCCACAAGCGCGGCGGGACACTGAAAGAGGCTTTTGAAACCTGTCACGAAGCGCTTGAACCCAAATATGGCCGCTGGCCGATCTTCGAACATTGCCTGCCCTTTGACGTAAAACGGCTATGGGATGAGATGGACGGCAAGGACTGGCCAGAAATCTGGACCATGGAACTGGATCGGCAGGTCTGGGACCAGCTTCAGGGGTAACGGAAATGGGAGAAGCAACCCCGGTCAACTGGCGCGAGCATATTCGCGTCTGGCGTGAAAAAGACGCCTCGCCGCTCCCTGCAGGCGCGCCGCACGAAAAGGCAATAGTCGTTATTGTCGGCACGGGACCTGTTGGTCTGGCTCAGGCAATCGGTCTGGGTCAGCGCGGCCATGACGTTATTGTGTTGGGGCGCTTCGATTTTGTGCCCGGCGGCTCCAAGGCCATTTGCTTTTCCAAGCGCTCGCTTGATATATTGGACCGGCTAGGTGTCGGCGCACAAGCAGTCGAGCACGGCGTCATATGGAATGTTGGCAAAGTCTTCTGGAAAGACGAACGTGAGCCTGTTTACCAGTTCGATATGCAGCCGGTAAAAAACCAGAAGAACCCCGGCTTTATCAATATCCAGCAATATCACCTCGAAGAGATATTGCTGGACCGCATCGCGGAAATTCCCAATATCGATATCCGCTGGGGTCATGATGTCACCGCAATTGAAGCGAACACAGCAAATGTCTGCATCAGCGTTTCGGCGGCAGCGGGTAGCTATGCTATCACTACGGACTGGTTGATTGCGTGCGACGGCAACAAAAGCACAATCCGCGAAAAAATGGGCCTCGATTTCGATGGCAGGGTGTTTGAGGATAATTTCCTTATAGCCGACATCAAGATGAAGGGTGAACGTCCATCGGAACGCTGGTTCTGGTTCGACCCGCCGTTCAATCCGGGTCAGTCGGCGCTGATGCACAAACAACCGGACGACATATGGCGGCTCGATTTCCAGCTTGGCTGGGATATTGACCGCGAAGCCTGTATTCGCCCCGAAAATGTCGATCCGTTGATCCGCGCAATGTTGGGCGACGATATAGAGTATGAGCCGGAATGGTATAGCGTCTATACTTTTCAGTGTCGCCGTATGGCCCGCTTTGTTCATGGCCATGTACTTTTTGCAGGTGACAGCGCGCATTTGGTTTCCCCATTCGGCGCGCGAGGGTGCAATGGCGGCTTTGCCGATATCGACAATCTCGGCTGGAAACTCGACCTTATATTGCGTGGTGAAGCAGATGCATCGCTGCTCGAAAGCTATAATGAAGAGGCTATCGTTACTGCGGATGAAAATATTCTGAACTCAACACGCTCGACCGACTTCCTAACGCCCAAGAGCAAGGTCAGCACAATCTTTAGAGATGCGGTGCTGGAGCTGGCACGAGAGTTTACTTTCGCGAGGGGTTTTGTGAATTCGGGGCGCCTGTCTACTGCGGTATCCTACCCGTGTGGATCATTGAACACGCCTGACCGAGACGATTGGTCAGGTAAAGGCATTGCTCCGGGGGCTCCTGCTCTTGATGCACCTTATGGAAATGAATGGCTGATCGAAAGACTGGGCGATCGTTTCGTGCTGCTCGTCAACACGAGTCAGGCCTTCGACATTCCTGAAGTAGCGATACTTGATATTGCTGGCACAGAAAATCATGAGTTATTGATTGAACGGTATGACCTGACACCCGGTACGGCCTATCTCGTCAGACCCGATCACTACATAGCAGCTCGCTGGAAATCACCCGACGCTGCAACAATATCGCGTGCTGTAGAGCGGGCCAAAGGAGCTATACTCTCATGAAACTGGTCACAACCCCGAATATAGCCGATGCTGACGGCATATATGAAAAGCTGATTGCGCTGCATGAGGGCAGAAGCGAAGAGGATAGCATGCGCCTTAATGCACGGCTTATCCTGCTACTCATCAATCATATCGGTGACCCTGAAACCATCGGTGAGGCAATAGCCAGCGCTGCAAAAAAGATGGGAGGTGCAGCATGACTGTACCATTTTCATTAAGCCGCATACATCATGTGGCGTATCGGTGCAGGGATGCGAAAGCGACGGTGGAGTGGTATGAGCATGTACTGGGCATGCGCTACACGACCGCCTTTGCCGAGGACCATGTTCCTTCGACCGGCGAGTTCGACCCCTATATGCATGTATTCCTCGATTGCGGCGGCGGTAATGTGCTCGCCTTCTTTGAGCTTCCCAATCAACCCGAGATGGGACGAGACGAAAACACCCCGGCATGGGTGCAGCATCTTGCTTTTGAGGTGCCAAGTGTCGAAGAGCTGATGGCAGCCAAAACGCATATCGAGGCACAAGGCATCGATGTGCTGGGGCCAACATATCATGGTATTTTCAAGTCAATCTATTTCTTTGACCCCAACGGGCACCGGGTTGAACTCGCCTGCAACATAGGCATAAACGCGCAATATGAAGAGCTGGCACGCCTCGCACCGCTCATGCTCGAAGAGTGGAGTCAGACCAAGCGAGCCCCCCGCCATGCCGATTGGCTGCACAAGGAGCCCGAAGACTGATGATACAGACAGATTTCACACATGATCCAGTAGCTTTGAGCTGGGTTGAAAGCGCCAATGGTCACCCGAATTTCCCGGTGCAAAACCTACCGCTTGGCATTTTTGCCCCTCCCGGAGAAGAACCCCGTAGCGGCGTTGCGATTGGCGATGAAATACTCGACCTTGCCGCCATAGCAGACTTGCTTGAGGGCGAATCGCGCAAGATGGCACAGCTGGCTGGACAATCTGTGCTCAATGATTTGCTTGATGCGGGTAATGAGGCCCTGCGAGGATTGCGGCATGGGCTTTTCACCCTACTGACCGATTCCTCTAAAGCGGCGCAGGTTCGCCCCGCACTGTTCAGGGCAACAGAGTGCACATTGCATCTGCCCGTCAAAATCAATGATTACACGGACTTCTACACAGGCATTCATCATGCCCTCAATGTCGGGAAGCAATTCCGGCCCGACAATCCATTGCTCCCCAATTATAAATATGTACCCATCGGCTATCACGGGCGCTCATCCTCAATCCGCCTTTCCGGCGTCGATGTAGTGCGCCCCAATGGTCAAACCAAAGCACCCGACGCTGATGCCCCGTCCTTTGGCCCATGCAAACGACTCGATTATGAGCTGGAAATGGCAATCTGGGTTGGACGCGGCAATGATCTGGGCAAGCCGGTGCCGATATCGCAAGCATCAGAGCATATCGCAGGCGTCTCAATACTTAACGACTGGTCAGCACGCGATATTCAGGCTTGGGAATATCAGCCTCTCGGGCCATTCCTTGCCAAGAATTTTCACTCGACCATCTCACCCTGGATCGTAACGATGGATGCACTTGCGCCTTACCGTAGTGCTCAGCCCGCGAGGCCCGAGGGTGATCCAGCGCCCCTGCCCTATTTAACGGACGAGACTGACCAGCAGGAGGGCGCGCTGGACGTAACGCTGGAGGTGTATCTCCGCACCGCAAAAATGCGCAAGGCTGGTGAAACGCCACACCGCCTGAGCAGTGGCTCAATGACGACTATGTACTGGACAATAGCCCAGCTTGTTGCGCATCATAGCTCCAATGGCTGCAATCTTTCGCCCGGCGATCTTATGGGTACGGGAACCCTCTCAGGCGCAGATGACGGCAGCAAGGGCAGCCTTTTGGAGCTGAGTAACGGCGGCAAGCAGCCTGTCAGCTTGCCTAATGGCGAAATACGTAGCTTCCTTGAAGATGGTGACGAACTGACCATCAATGCCTTTGCTCAGGCACCAGGCTTTGCCCGCATCGGCTTCGGCGAATGCCGCGCCACGATTGCGCCTGCCCCATGAGCGCTGCATCGCATTTCATCCTGCATGGCTATTGGCGCTCGGGTACCAGCTACCGCACGCGCATTGCGCTCAATGTCAAAGGGCTTGCTTACACCCAGAAATCAGTAAACCTGCTTGAAGGCGCGCAAAAGGAAAAGGCCTATCTTGCACTCAACCCGCAAGGATTGGTACCTGCATTGGTAGTGGGCGACACAATATTCACACAAAGCAGCGCTATCATCGAATGGCTCGAAGAGCGCCACCCCGACCCACCGTTGCTTCCCTCAGACCCGGATGGCCGCGCTATCGTGCGCGCCATGGCGATGACAGTCGCATGCGACATTCACCCGCTGGGCAACATGCGCGTTCTGAAAGCAATCCAGCATGATCTGCACGCGGATGAGGCCCAAAAAGACGCCTGGATCGCGCGCTGGATCAGCGATGGTTTTACTGCGCTGGAAACTATGATCGCGCACCACGGCGGAACCTATGCCTTTGGCGATATGCTCACCCTCGCAGACTGCCATATCGTCCCGCAGGTCTACTCCGCCGAACGTTTCAACGTCTCGCTCCACGCCTATCCCGCATTGATACGTGCCGCCAATAACGCCCGCAATCATCCCGCAGTCGCCAAGTCTCACCCAAATGAGCAGCCCGACCAACCTGCATGACAGGACCAGCAGCAAGTCGAGCTATGCAAATATGATACTCAATCCGTACTTGCATAGAGAAGTCCCATCAGATCGAAACCTCTCTCTCACTCCTTCAGATGTGCAATCATCTCGTCAGCTAAAACTGGTGGCAACTACCAAAATCGGGATCTTAGGTGGTGGTGCCTGAGCAAACTATCAGCGTTTTTTTTCAGGTAGATATCATATTCACATGTACCTTTGGGCAGCTTCTGCACATAGCAATGCCAAATTTCACCTAGGCTCATCTGTGGGCGCCCCGTATGGTGCATGGATTGTTGAGAGGCTTGACGTGTAGTCGAGTGCTGATCTCATCGAAACGGACGGAAATCTGAATTTGTCTGGTTGCTCAAGATACCTGAGGAGTCGGTTCAGCCACATGAACGACTGGCAACTATCAGGACGCTGAGATCCGTCCGCGAATGACGGCTCTTGAGCGGGATCGGCCTTCGCGACCACTGCCCACATGCCCTTTTCTTACAACATCTCTGCATTTCCACTCGCAAATTTTTCTTCCAAAGCCGGACTTCATTCAGGTGGAATTTGTCCACGCAGCCTCATTCACAAAGCTGACGCCACCGTCAAAGTAGGTAGCCAGATCGCCGTTTTGCAACTGTTGCAAAATCCGAAATAGTTCAAAAAATCTCCCTCGTTCCTAGCCTCCCCTCTTAAAAATGGCCCGTTTCTGCCACCATCACTTTTTCTTCAATATAAACAAGGCCTTGTGTTTCTGTACCTTTAAACAATTAACCCATTTGGTTCTAAAACTGTTGCAAATTGTCGGTTGATTGAGTGGCTCCTCAAAGCAAAAAACGCAATCGCAGAAATCAACGACGAAGAGTTGCCCTAGATCGAAATCGCGCGACTGAGCGCTCGTGCATTAGATTAGATTAGATTAGGCGAAATCGTTTTGCTGAGAAATCGTAAGCTATTGAAACAAAACGATCGGAGTTCGTCCTGTTTTGCTCTGAAACCCGCCGAAAACCTAGAAAACCACATGCTTGGAAGGCTAGGGCTTTACCACTAAGCTATACCCGCTCGGGAAGCGCGGCTTTGCCATGACTATGCCCGCTTCGTCAACATGACTTTGTGTCTTCTACAAAGCAATGGACCATAAAACTGCGCAATAGTGTAAAATTACGGCTTCTAAACGCAATTTTCTCTCTATTCCCTCTTACACCAAGCCGCACCTTCCCCTATCCTGTCATTATGCCCGGCTCTATCACGCAACAATTTGATGTCTTCGCGCAGGTCGTCGCATCCGGCAATATTAAGACGACGGCGGAGGAGCTCAACCTGCCCCTCTCAAGTGTGATAGCAGCCATGAACAGTCTGGAAGACAGACTCGGCCTCCAACTATTCACGGTTGCAGATGGTGCTGTAGAGTTAACGCCGGCCGGTCAGAAAGCGGTGCTGGCTCTGGCCGAACTGTCCATTGAGTCGCAGGAAAAATGGGTCAATTCGCTTATCAGCGAGCCTGCACATGGCAGCGCCTCTGAGCGCCTGACAGAGAGCATTGAGGAGCGGGAACATCGCCTGGCATTGAATTTTGAGGAAGGGCCTCCAGCCGAAAATACTGTAGACACGGGGCCAACACAGGAAGAGGGCACTTCCAGACTGCCAGAGAGAGAGCGCAGGCAGGCAAATATTTCTGGCGGTGCTAATGAAGACTCAGGCGAAAGCGACCTCCCGCAACCCAAGCATTTTCGTCCACATGATCCGAAACAAAGTCGAGCACCTGCAGAGCCAGTACAAAGCATCACCCTTGCTTCAGATCCGTCTATTTTCAGCCATTTTCAGGAAGAGCTCGTCGCCTTTGAAGACGCCAGCCCCGATATTGGCATAACCCTCAGCCTGACCGGGCTGGATTTAGACCAGCTAACTGCCCTCTTTACTGAGAAGGCTGCGGATATTGGCTATTTCTATACGCTCGATGAGAAGGACGCATTCAATAGCCGCTATGCCTGGAGCGAGCGCATCTCCTTGTTCACAGGTAGAGACAATGCACTCGCAAAGCTGGACAACGCCAGTGCCAACGACCTCGAATCTATTCCCTACGTTGCTCTTGCCCCTGATAATATTACACGTCACCTTGCTGAAGAATCTCTCGCGCGACACGGGCTGCAGGTCAGCCGGCCTGTGCTGGAAACAGACAATCTTTATGACATCATGAAATATGTCATGAAACACGAGAGTTATTTCGCTGCATTCGGCGCGATGGCCCGGGATTTCGGCAAAATGAGCGGCATAGCGCGCCTCGCATACACTCAGGGTCTACCACAAGTGCATGTGCGTCAGGCGGTGCGACCAGACCTTGCAAAAGACCCTGCGGTGCTGGCTCTGGCTGAATTCCTCTTCCGCTAAACCCTTACTTTACTCAACTCATCGGATGAAAAGCTCCACCTCTCAAATTTTATATTGATATGTTGTATCATTACAAATATAGGCAGCGCACCCTATGTACTGAGAAAGATCATCATTTAATGCGCACTATAGCCTCACGGTCGCTCACTTCTCTGCCCCTCATCGCACTTAGTATCGCTCTTGGCATCGGAAATGCCGCTCATGCTCAAAGTGACAATACTGCTCAGACAGATAGCTATCACCAGCGCCCTGAACGCGACATCATCGTCACGGCGATCATTCCGCGTAGCCAGATCGATATATTATCCAATGTATCCGTCATGTCAGGCGAAGAGCTAACGCGTGACCTGAGAGGGACAATAGGCGAAACGCTAAACCGACAGGCGGGGGTATCCGCCACCAGTTTCGGCCCCAATGCCTCGCGCCCGGTGTTGCGCGGCCTGCAAGGTGAGCGTGTGCGCGTGTTGACGGATGGCATTGGCAGCTTTGATGTGTCCACCACATCTGTCGATCATGCTGTAGCCATCAACCCGCTGACCGCTGAGCGTATTGAGGTTCTGCGCGGTCCGGCAGCCTTGCTCTATGGCTCCAGCGCCATTGGCGGCGTCGTTAATGTCATTGATGCGCGCATCCCTCATCGTATTCCGGATGAACCTGTGCATGTTGAAGGCATCGCCACCTATGGCAGCGCAGCGCAAGAACGCACGTTATCTGCCAAGGCCGAAACATCGTTAGGCGCTGGATTTGTCGCGCATATAGATGGCAGTTGGTCCAAGTCGAACGATCTCGACACAGGTACATTCATACTCGCCGGGCCGCTGCGTGCTATAGCCACGCAGTCAGACGAAGAGGAAATTCAGGAAAATGCAGCGCTACGCGGCGAGCTGCCCAATAGTGCGGCCGAGATGTGGGAAATAGCAGGTGCCATTGGTTACATCAACGAGCGCGGTGCGCTGGGTATATCCATCGCCCATACGGACAATCGTTATGGTGTACCCGCAAGGCTGGAAGTAGAGGAAGAGCATCATGACGAAGAACATCATGATGATGAAGAGCATGAAGGCGAAGAAGAAGAGCATGAGGATGAGGATGAACATGAGCATGAACATGCTCACGAAAATATTACTCTTGCCATGAAACAGACCCGAGTAGACCTGCGCGGTGAACTCAGCACGGGTGGAGGGTTTATTGATACTATCCGCCTACGCGCCGGTTACGCAGATTATCAGCATGATGAGATTGAGGATAATGGCGAGGTCGGCACGACTTTCTCTGCCGAGGGCATAGAGGCGCGCACAGAGCTGGTGCAGACACGACGCAACGGTTGGGATGGCGTCATTGGCGCACAATTTTACGCACGCGATTTCCGGGTCGTAGGTGAGGAGAAGTTTCTGCCTGCCAACAGCACAACGCAATTTGGGCTGTTCACCCTGCAATCGCTGGACCTTGGCGACCTGCGCATGGAAGCGGGCGCACGCTATGAACATAGCCGGATAAGTGCCAAGGCCGATGGAGACCTGGGCGTAGCCGCTACTGCCCGCACATTCGACGCCCTCTCGTTCTCGGTCGGCGGAAGCTATACACTGGTGCCGGGCTGGCGCATCGGCATCCATGCTGTGCGCAGTGAACGCGCTCCCTCTGCCGAAGAGCTATATGCGCGCGGCCCCCATGCTGGCACGCAGGCTTTTGAATTGGGCAACCCCAATTTCAGCAAGGAAAAAAGCTGGGGTATAGAGGGCAGCCTGCGTGGTTCCGGTAGCAATTACCGAATCGGCCTGAGTGGGTTCTACAACTGGTTCGACGGCTATATATATGACAATATCGTCGATGACGCTGCCTGCCTCACCGTTACCGATGATCTAGACTTCCCCTGCTTCCAATATTCACAGGCCAAAGCGCGGACCTATGGTTTTGAAGCCGAAGCCGAAGCCACGGTCGCACAATGGGGAGAGACGAAACTCATGGTGGATGTGGCAGCGGATTATGTCCACGCGCGGATCATCGGCGCTGGCCCTGCCCCACGCATCCCACCGCTACGGGTTATGGGTGGCGCTCAGCTCAGCAACACGCGTTGGACCGGGCGGGTCGAGGCGGAGCATGCATTTAAACAAGACCGCATTTCTGCATTCGAAACCGAAACACCCGCTTTCACGCTCATCAATGCATCCGTCAGCTACAAACCACTGGCGGGCAATAACGCAACCAGTATTACCCTCTCAGCGAACAATATCTTTGATGCTGCAGCGCGGCGCCATGCCAGTATATTGAAGGATTATGCCCCACTGGCCGGGCGAGACATCCGGATCACGGCCCGGTTTGGATTCTAAAATCAGGTTACGTGAGCATATGGTACCACGCAGGCCATAAATATCCCTAATCAATGACTTACAAACGGGTTGTGAATCACTACCCGTTTGTAAGGATAGGACCACCTCCATTCTTCACCCTTTATTAATGCTCTATTACCGCCAGACTGCAAATTAAGCATAATATCGACCATAAACCACTAAAAACACGTGATTTATACCGGAATTTTTATGCCAAATTAACCATTATGCTGCATTGCAATACGCTCAACGGACGACTGGTATTGCTATGCGATTGATGAGCATTTTTTACTGTTTCGTAATCGGCCTCGCCTTTATGGCTACACCTGCTCATGCGGGTTGGATCGAGGCTGAAAAAACCTCCCTCGATTATAGCTGGCTGATCATCGCCGGCATATTAGTCGCCGCGATGCAAATCGGCTTTCTCTTTGTAGAAGCCGGAATGGTACGGTCTAAAAACAGTATCAATGTCGCCATGAAAAATCTGGTGGATTTTATAGTCTCCACCCTGTGTTTTGCTCTTGTCGGCTTTGCGTTCATGTTTGGCGCAACACAATCTGGCCTCATCGGCTGGGACAGCAACCTGACCCTTGCCAATTTCACCGACCTTCCCACGCAAAGCTTTTTCTTCTTTCAGGTGATGTTCTGCGGCACGGCGAGCACCATCGTCTCAGGCGCCGTGGCTGAACGCATGCGATTTGGCGCCTATCTCGCCTGCACAGTGCTGCTGGCATCGTTCATTTACCCCATAGCTGGGCATTGGGCATGGGGCAGCCTGCTCGCCGATACAGGACAAGGCTGGCTCGAAGCTATGGGCTTCATCGATTTTGCCGGATCAACAGTCGTTCATGTCGTTGGTGGTGTTGCTGCCTTCGTAATGATCCTTGCCCTTGGCCCACGCATCGGGCGCTTCGCGGCTGACGGAACCCCTGTTCGCATTCAGGGCCATAGCCCGATCCTTACGGTCGGCGGCGTTTTGATCCTCTGGATCGGCTGGTTCGGTTTCAACGCTGGCGGAACCACAGCAGGCAGCGATGACTTTGGCCGGGCGCTCATGAACACGCTCATGGCTGGCGCTGCGGGCGGCGCGGCAGGCCTCATTCTGGGCCGTGCAAAAGATGGTTATTATTTCTATGATCGGGCGACCAACGGCGTTGTTGCGGGCCTTGTTGCGATAACCGCAGGCTGCGTTGCCTCCAGCGAGTTCGGCGCGATATGGACTGGTGCATTAGGGGCTATTGCCGCTGTGCTAGGTCAGGATTGGCTGGAAAGGCGCTGGAAACTTGACGACGCTGTGGGCGCAGTCTCTGCCCATGCGATCGCAGGCGCAGTCGGCACATTATGCGTTGCCTATGCGGCCCCATTGGAAAATATCGCACATGGTCGATTCACCCAATTGGGCGTGCAGGCAACAGGTATTGCAGCAATCGGTGGCTTCACCTTCCTCGCCCTGCTGCCTTTCGCTATGCTCATGCGGGCCATGAATTTCCTGCGCGTCACCCCGAATGATGAAATATCCGGTCTTAATGAAGCGGAACACCAGACACGGCTTGGCACAGCGGACCTGCAAGCCGTCCTGATGAAACTTATCAAAGGTGACAGCGGCTTTGACAGCCGTGTTTCAATAGAACAAGGCGGAGAAAGCGAAGACTTGGCTGCGACATTCAATAACTTTCTGGAAAAACTCGAAACAGAGCAAGCCAGTCAGGAAGAGAAGTTGAAAGCAACGCACGCAAAGGCGGAGCTTGAATATACAAGGCGCGAACGCGCCGAGATAGAGCGGGCCATTGCCGAAGAACAACGGCTGCGTGAAGATGCCCGCACTGCCAGCCGTCGTGCCGCGCAACTGGAAAGCGTGCTGGCCTCGTTCGACCAGACGATAGCACAGGCCGTGGATACATTGCTCAATGCATCCAATGCACTGGGAGCAACCGCTGACACCTTGTCCAACGATGCAGAAGACACCGAACGTAGTGCAGAATCCGCATCGCTCAATGCGAAAAATGTACTGGTAAGCTCAACAACAGTGGCAGCAGCAACCAACCAGCTTTCATGCACCGTCCGCGAAATTGCGACACAGGTGAACACCATGCGTCAGGTGGCAATAGAAACGGCAGAAACCGGTAAAAGCAGCGAGCAGCTCTTCACCTCTCTCAATGACAGCGCGAAACAGATTTCAAACATAGTCGATTTCATTCAGAGCGTCGCCAAACAGACTAATTTGCTCGCGCTCAACGCCAGCATAGAAGCAGCACGAGCAGGAGAAGCCGGGTCCGGCTTTGCTGTCGTGGCCGCACAGGTAAAAGATCTGGCGAGCCAGACAGGAGATGCGGCAAATAATGTGCAAATATGGATTGATGACGTAACACAGGCGATCAATCATAGCATCGTCGCTATGACAAGTGTTGCCGGGTCGATTGAGAAAACCGAAAGCGCAGCAATTTCTGTCGCCGAGATCATTAATGAGCAGGCAAACGCGACACAGGAAATCAACCAACACGCCAATCAGACAGCCGAAATCTCAGAAAATTTCAGTGACCAGATGCATGACCTGTCCTCGACAGCGCGCTCGACCAAGGCCTCCGTCGATGATGTTCGACAAGCCTCTGCGCGTTTGGGAGACATGGCACGGAATCTGAGTGACTCTCTCAACTCTGAATTTGACCAGTTCAAGAAACGCGTTGGAGAAATCTAGGGTCTAGGCATGGGCTGATAGCCCAGTGAATAATCCAACCCTATTGGCTAGCCGGATTTCAAACCTGCTGCGATCTTCGTGCCTCGCGGACCATGGCCCGCAGCAATTGCCCTTTGGAGCGCCCCTGCCCGGATTCAACGTCAACAAGCGTATCAGGAGATAGTGTCATCACGACCTCCTCGGCATAGCGATATCCTTCGGCCCAATCTTCGCTACTCTCGCGAAATGGCCTTCTCATGGACGCTGTTTCCAGCTCTTCCATCACATGGCCATGCACTTTTTCGCTCGCCCATGTGTAAGCGCTAAGCCTGTGTTTCGCAAAATGCGCCGCTATTTGCTCTGCCTGCTTCTCGCCGAGCTTCAGTCCCAAATTCAGGAGAAGGTTATTCGCAGCTAGGCGATCAACACTCCATACAGTCGAATCATCCATCACTAATCCCCTCAAATGAGGAGGTTAGCGATTATATCAGAGAATTCCACTGATCCTATAATTCTGTCCCTATACGGCACTTACGGCGTCAGCACCGTATCCTTCACCTCAGGGAGCATATCAGGGTAATCGAGGGTATATTGCAGGCCCCTGCTCTCTTTACGATGAAGAGCAGAACGGATCATCAGGCGCGCAACATCAACAAGGTTACGCAGCTCGATGAGGTCCGGCGTTACGCGGAAATTCCCGTAATATTCATCAACTTCCTTCGCGAGCAGATCGATACGGTGCTGCGCGCGCTCCAGCCTCTTATTGGTGCGCACAATGCCGACATAATCCCACATGAAGCGGCGAATTTCCTTCCAGTTATGCTGGACGATTACCTCTTCATCGGAATCCGTCACGCGGCTTTCATCCCACGGCTTGATGGGCGGTGGCGCAGGTAGCTCGTCCCAATGCGCCATAATATGCTTGGCGGCCGCGTCACCGAAAACAAAACATTCGAGCAAACTGTTGGACGCCAGACGATTGGCCCCGTGCAAGCCACTTTCCGTTACCTCACCAGCAGCATAAAGGCCCGGCAAGTCTGTGCGGCCATCAAGGTCGATAATGACACCGCCACAGGTATAATGTTGAGCCGGAACAACCGGGATCGGCTCTTTGGTCATATCGATGCCAAGGCTCATCAGCTTGTCATAAATGGTCGGGAAATGCTCAGTAATGAACTCCGCACCCTTGTGGCTGATGTCGAGGTGAACATAGTCAAGGCCAAGTCGCTTGATTTCATGATCCATCGCGCGCGCGACAACATCACGCGGGGCCAGCTCGGCCCGCTCATCATGTTTATCCATGAAGCGCTTACCACCACTGGGAACGCCGGGCGGCAGCTTCAATAGCCCACCCTCGCCGCGCACCGCCTCGGTGATCAGGAAATTCTTGACCTCCAGATTATACAGGCAGGTCGGGTGAAACTGGTTCATCTCCATGTTCGAAACCCGACAGCCCGCACGCCATGCCATAGCTATACCATCGCCAGTCGCCCCGCGTGGCGCAGTCGAGAAGAGATAGGCGCGCCCTGCCCCGCCAGTCGCCAATATGGTTGCACGGCCCACAAAAGCATCGACATGTTTCGTCTTGCGGTTGAAGGCATAAACGCCCCATACATGGCCATCGCCTGAATATTTCTCGCCATGACGCGATGTAATAAGATCAATCGCTACCGTGTCCGGCAAGAGCGTGATGTTAGGATTGGCTTTTGCCGCTTTCATCAATGCCGTCTGTACCGCCGCGCCGGTCGCATCATCGACATGAACGATACGGCGATGCGAATGCCCGCCTTCGCGCGTCAGGTGCCAGCGCTCGCCAAATTCATCGCCTTCATTGAAAGGTACACCAAGTCCGGCCAGTTCCTCAATCGCAGCGGGCGCGCCGGAGACGACAAACTCCACCGTCTTGCGATCATTGAGACCAGCGCCGGCCACCATCGTATCCTCGACATGTTTTTCAAAGCTGTCACCCGCATCCAGCACCGCTGCAATGCCGCCTTGTGCCCAGTTGGTCGAACCGCCATCAAGCGCCCCTTTGGCAATGACCAGAACTTTCTTGTCCTGTGCCAGATGTGTAGCAGCCGTCAGCCCTGCAGCACCCGAACCGATAATGACGACATCATATTCCTTGATAGACATGGCCTCTCCAAAAGCCGGTTCATTCATGCCGCTTCTGCGGTCAGGTTGAGGAACACATCCTCTAAGTCGGGTTCGCTTGTCTCCACATCAACGATCTCGAAACCAAGCGAGCGCACAATGGTCAGCACCTGCCCTGCATTGGCGCGTTCTTTATTAAACGTGATGATGAGCATGCGCTCTCCCTTCAGTTCCACCTTGTCGAAACAATCATGGTTCGGCAGCGACGTCACGTCACTGTCGACTGTTACCATCACGATTTTTTCCTGCGCCATATCGACCAGCTCACGGGTCGGTTTATTGGTAATAAGCTTGCCATGATTGATGATGGCGATGCGATCACATAGTTCTTCGGCTTCTTCGAGATAATGGGTGGTCAAAACGATAGTCACACCCTGATCGTTCAGCTCACGCACATATTCCCAAAGTTGCTGGCGCAGCATAATGTCCACACCTGCTGTCGGTTCATCGAGCACAAGGATTGGCGGCGAATGCACCATCGCCTTGGCGACCATAAGGCGTCGTTTCATACCGCCCGACAATGTGCGCGAATATGCGTTTGCTTTATCTTCGAGATGAACGGCGCGCAGCAATTCCATTGTTTTACGCTCCGCCTTGGGCACACCATAATAGCCTGCCTGATTATCCAGCATCTCAGAGGGGGTAAAAAACGGGTCGAACAATATTTCCTGATTAACAATGCCAATGCTGTTCTTTGCATTTCGTGGATTCTCATCAATATCGAATCCCCAGATGCTGGCGCGCCCACTCGTCTTGTTCACAAGACCTGCCAATATGTTGATCAATGTTGATTTGCCTGCACCATTAGGGCCAAGAAGCCCGAAAATCTGCCCGCGCGGGATCGCCAGAGTCACATCGTCGAGCGCCTGCTTACCGCCCTGATAAACCTTGCTTAGCCCTTCAATCTCGATGGCGTTTTGTGATGATATGCTGTTGTTCATATGATGCTCATAGCCGCGAGTGTGCAAAGGCGCAAAGAACTATAGCGTGTTTCAACTACACTGAAACAGTCCGGCACCCGCCCGTTCTCTCTCCCAACCTCCCAACAGGGTATTTTATAGAAGGTTGGGAGGGCGTGCAGGCCGGCGTTGCAATTCCACATTAGGTGGAACAGACTCTATTGCCGCCTGCGAAAGCCGATGCTAATGCCCCGATCATGAACCAACCGCCCGAAACTATCCGCACCGACAAGCGTCGCGTTTCCTGCGACGGCTCCAGTGATATTCCTGCTGCACTCGGTCATCCGCGTGTATTTCTCGAAATTGACGAGAAAGGCTATGTAGACTGCGGCTATTGCGACCGGCGTTTCGTGTTGATCGGCGGGCCAGCGGACACTGAAAAGACCAATTAACGCCACGATTTAAAACTGGCGCCAGCGAGCAGAGCCTCTATATCGGTTGCATGACCGATATCACCTCCTCTTTCACTGATGCTCGTGGTTTTCTCTACCGCGATGGCATGCTCGACCCCGATGGCGCAAAGGCTCTTACCGCTTCTGCCCTCAACAAATGCGATGACGGCGAGCTGTACCTGCAATATCGCGCGACCGAGAGCTTCGGCTTTGACGATGGCCGCCTGAAAACAGCAGATTATTCAACCGACAAAGGCTTTGGCCTGCGCGGTGTTTCAGGCGAAACGACCGGCTTTGCCCATGCCAATGAAATTTCGAGCAGCGCGATTGCGCGCGCCGCACAAACGCTCACCCTGCTCGACCCGGCCGAACAGCCCCCCGCCCCACCACCAGCGCGCACCAACCGGCATCTCTATACTGAAGCCAACCCACTGGAGCTGGTACCCTTTGCTGAAAAAGTTGAGCTGTGCGCCAAGGTCGATGCTGTAGCGCGCGCACGCGACCCACGTGTGGCACAGGTCTCTGTCAGTCTGGCGGGGAGCTGGTCTGTCGTAGAGATTATCCGTGCTGATGGCTTTAACGCCACCGACATACGCCCGCTGGTGCGGCTCAATGTCTCGATTATCATGGAAGAAAATGGCCGCCGTGAAACCGGCACTTTCGGCATTGGTGGGCGCTACCTCTATGATGGCGTGATGGAAGAAGCCACATGGCGGCGCGCTATTGATGAAGCCTTTGCGCAAGCCGAAGTTAATCTGCGCTCGGTCGATGCACCTGCTGGTGAGATGACCGTATTGCTCGGCCCCGGCTGGCCCGGCGTATTGCTGCATGAAGCGGTCGGTCATGGTCTGGAGGGCGATTTCAACCGCAAGGGCACATCGGCCTTTTCTGGTCGCATCGGGCAACAGGTCGCCGCCAAAGGCGTTACAGTGGTCGATGATGGTTCTATCAACGAGCGCCGTGGCTCGCTCTCAATTGACGACGAAGGCACGCCAACCAACGAGACCGTGCTCATCGAAGACGGTGTACTCAAATGCTATATGCAAGACCGGCTCAATGCGCGCCTGATGGGCGTGGAACCAACCGGCAATGGCAGGCGCGAAAGCTACGCACATGCGCCCATGCCCCGTATGACCAACACCTTCATGCGCGGTGGTGAAGATGACCCGGAAGAGCTGCTCAGCCGTGTGAAAGACGGCGTCTACGCCAAGAGCTTCGGCGGCGGTCAGGTTGATATTGTGTCCGGAAAATTCGTCTTCTCCTGCACGGAGGCCTATCGCGTAAAGGACGGCAAAATCGGCGACCCGATCAAAGGCGCAACCCTGATCGGCGATGGCCCGGAAACCATGGGCCACATTACCGGAATTGGTAATGATATGGCGCTTGATGAAGGCATTGGCATGTGTGGCAAGGGTGGCCAGAGCGTGCCCGCAGGCGTGGGCCAGCCGACCTTGCTGATCGACCGGCTGACCGTTGGCGGCACCGGCGGGTAAATTATCGGCATGACAGTTCAACGCTTCGACATCATCATCATGGGCGGCGGGCTGGTCGGCCTGACGCTGGGCATTGGCCTTTCCAAACATGGCGTGCGCTGCGCGGTGATCGACCCCGCAGAACCGGAAACCACGCTCGCGGCAAATTTCGACGGGCGCGTATCGTCTATCGCCAGCGCAAGCTGGAAGCTGTTTCAGGCGATAGGCATCGCTGATCGACTGGAAGGCAAAGGCTGCCCGATTGAGCGCATATGGGTGTCTGACGGGTTACAACCTGGCGTGCTGGATTTTGCGCCGCCAGAAGATGACGGCGAACCTATGGGCATCATGTTCGAGAACCGTGAGACACGCCTCGCCCTGCGTGAGGCAGCTCTCGCCAGCGAACATCTGACCTTGTTCCAGCCGGATCGTGCTGCGTCAGTTGACCGCTCACTCGACGGCGTTTCCGTGACATTGGAAAGTGGAGCGCAGCTCTCCGCCTCGTTGCTCGTCGGCGCGGAAGGCCGCAACAGCCCAACGCGTGAAGATGCCAATATCACGGTAGCGAAATGGGCCTATAAACATGTCGCGATGGTCACGGCCATTGAGCATGAAGTGAACCACGCCAACACGGCGTATGAGATTTTCTACCCCGGCGGGCCTTTTGCCATCCTGCCCATGCAGCCAGGAACGCGTAGCGCTATCGTCTGGACGGTCCCCACCGCCCAAGCCCCCGGCATGCTCGCCTTGAGCGAACGCGCATGGGCGCATGAAGCACAAAAGCGCATGGGCGGCTTCCTTGGCGACATCAAACTCGCCGCACCGCGCTTTTCCTATCCACTGGGCTATCACCGTGCGGCCCGCATCACCGACACGCGCCTCGCGCTCGTTGGTGACGCAGCACACGGCATTCACCCAATAGCAGGCCAAGGCGTCAACCTCGGCTTCCGCGATGCCGCCGCGCTGATCGAAGTCATTGTCGATGGCATGCGCCTCGGCCTCGAACCCGGCGATGCACAACTGCTCACCCGCTACCAGCGCTGGCGCAGCCTCGACACCCTCTCCGTCACTGTCGCAATGGATGGCCTCGTACGCCTGTTCGATGTGCCGGGGCGCATCCCCTCTCTGGTGCGCCGCGCAGGGTTAGCGGCGGTACAGAAAATGGGGCCTCTCAAAGAGCGCTTCATGTCTGAAGCGCGCGGCGAAAGCGGCGCATTGCCAAGGCTCCTTATGGGCGAGACCATATAGGTTTCAGCCATATTTATAGCCCATGTTCTTATAGAATCAGTTTAGTTCGCCCAAGGCGGATGAATCAAAACCCACAAAATTTTCTGTCTCACCCGCCCGAATCTTATTGACCCAATTGGGATCTGCGAGCAGCGCACGGCCAACAGCAATGAGATCGAACTCGTCGCGTTCCATACGCTCGATAAGTTGATCAATATCCGCCGCTGAAGACGTCGTTCCTGAAAACGCACTGAAAAAATCTTCGGCCAGACCTACAGACCCGACACTAATGGTGGCAGCCCCAGTCAACTTCTTGGCCCAGCCCGCAAAATTAAGACCTCCCTCGCCGTCTATCTCAGGAAACTCCGGTTCCCCGAAACGGCGTTGTGAACAATGCAGGATATCAACTCCGGCCTCCACTAGCGGCAACAACCAATCCGTCATCAGCTCAGGTGTTGGGGCAAGACGCACAGTATAATCCTGCTGTTTCCACTGGCTAATGCGCAACATCACAGGAAATTCAGGGCCGACCGCAGCTTTGATAGCAGCGATAATTTCTGCAGCGAAGCGCGACCGCTCCTTGATTGTGGCGCCACCATAGCGATCCGTTCTGTTGTTAGTCCCATCCCAGAAAAACTGGTCAATCAAATACCCATGTGCAGCATGGATCTCGACCGTATCGAACCCGATGCGCTTGGCATCCGCTGCAGATTGCGCATAAGCCGCTATAGTATCGGCAATCGCCTCATCACTCATTGCCTCACCATGTGGTTCACCTGGCGCGAGCAAGCCTGAGGGGCTTTCCGCAGAAGCTTCAGGCGCCCAACCTGTCATTCCTTTAACTGCGCCTGTATGCCATATCTGCGCGCCCATATGCCCGCCCGCGCCATGCACGGCATCAACCACCGCTTTCCACCCTTCAAGAGCTGCCTCACCGAAGAGAAACGGAACATGTTGCTCATTACGCGACGCAGGCCTGTTTATCACTGTACCCTCGGAAAGGATCAGTCCCACCCCACCTTCTGCCCGCTTGCGATAATACGCCGCATTGGCCTCTCCGGGAATACCCTCGGGTGCCATATTGCGTGTCATAGGTGCCATGACGATACGGTTCAGAATTTCCAATGAACCCATTTTAAACGGACGGAAAAGGGTATCGCAGGCATGGGACATATCAGCGCTCCAACAAAAAGACCGTCATGAGATATGGTCGTGAAACCTTGTTTCAATAGAATAGCCGCTCCGTTTCTCACCCTGGCGCACCGCTATTCCGGCCACCCCTTTATTGCCGTAGCGGCAATCTTTCATATATTTTTGCAGGCGGCAGGGTAAAATCTATCCAGCCTGCATCCAGCTCGCTGCTCTTGCGACTGCGTGGGGAATACACACATACGGATCATACAATGACATTGCGCCGCATATACGCACACTGGGCATAAACGAAGAACGAGACGACACCCTGATGACGCTATCTCATATATCAAAATGCCTTAAACCAGCGGCCCTTATATGCGCTGCATTATCCCTTGCCGCATGCGCGATCACTATAGACCAGAACAAGCTCTATAAGGTCGGAATGAAACAGCCTCGTGATGGCGAACTACGCGCACCCGACGGCTATACACTTGACGACCGCATCATAGAGCTGCCGGGACTGGGCAAACTCCACATTGCCCGCCTCGATAACCCAAAGAGCGAAGCCGTCATCATCTTTAGTGGTGGCAGGAGCAATTTCGTCGCACTCCAGAGCGTGCGCATGCGTCGCCTTGCCAAGGCAACCGGCATGGATATCATCCTCTATGATTACCCAGGGCGCGGCGGCACTGACATCCCGCTTTCTATGGAAAACACGCTCGCAACCGGTCCTGCGCTGATACAAAAAGCTACGGATATGGGCTGGATAAATGGTGCACAGCTCTACGCCTATGGCTTTTCCTTTGGTGGCGGTCAGGCTGCAGGCATGGCGCGCAATGGCGGGTTTGACGGCATCATCATTGAAGGCAGCGCGCCAGATGTCAAAGGGATCGGGCGGGACTATCTGCCTGGTATCATCAAGCCATTTGTGAAAATCCGTGTGGGCGAAGAAATTGAGAACTTCGGCTATTATGACAATGTTCGCAGCGCCAAAGCCCCTATATTGCTCATCTCAAACACAGAAGATGAAGCCGTGCGCACTAAGCGGGTCGAAGCCTTTTACGATCAACTCAAGACCGATGGCGTGACGGCGCAGATTATCAAAGTTCCGGGTGAGCATGGAGATGGCCTGCAAAACACGAAGGTTCAGCAGGCCATACATGCATTTGTAACGCGCCCCTGAGGCTCTGGGCTAAAATAGGCAGAGCTTGAGGAAGCACTCTTATTTCGTGGCGAATTGCCCTGCTTCAGCGCGGAAATTATCCTTGGCAAAATTTCTGGCAGCAGTAGCTGTCTTGAAAACTTCGTCCTGCAACGTTGATGTGACGATGGGGTAATGCTGGGAATTATAGCGGGTATGCCTGACAGTCAGGCGGAAACTGCCATCTTCATCTTTGCTGATCAAAAATGGCTTGATTGCAGCTTTACTCATTAAAATACTCCCAGATAAAAACCAGACTTACCCAAACACACTATTGTCACAACAACCTAGGATGGGCCGAACATATGCCCAGACAGACGTCTGCACCTCGAAAACAAACACGCCTGTGCAGGAGCAAAATCTGATTGTCGAGATAGAGATTGTTGAGGCCTATGATGCTACTCTTTCGCATAAAAAGCGGGAGCACATTCGGTCTCTCAGTCGCGCATGCTTATGTTTGGGAAACGCAATAATGAACACATAGGGATTATGCGGTGCATTTATAAGCCCATAACGGCCATTGCATGAAAATTGCATGAAATAAGCCATATATTGCCTGCAGATACGGCCCGGCTACCTGACAATTGGAGCGACGGCGCCTCCCTCTTGAAACGCCTTTTTCCGCCCCTACATCTTTAGTGTCCGGGCACATGATGTGACGGACATAAACCACCGGGCGCCAATATGGGTCCGGCATGAAATGTTCAACTCGCTCAACAAGAGGTTTTGATTATGCGTAACTTTGATTTGACCCCCTATCGTCGTTCCACCGTTGGCTTTGACCGCCTTTTCGATCTGATCGAAAATAATGCGCGCGCCGCACAGGGCGACAATTACCCCCCATTCAACATCGAGCGCCTTAGCGAAGACAAATATCGCGTGACACTCGCTATCGCCGGTTTCCGCGAAGACGAGCTGGATATCGTAGCGCAGCAGAATTTGCTTCAGGTCTCCGGCCGGAAGGCTGAGCTAGGCAATGATGAGCGCGCCAAGTTTGTCCATGTTGGCATCGCCAATCGTAGTTTCGAGCGCCGCTTCGAGCTTGCTGACTTCGTACGTGTCGAAAGCGCAGAGTTGGCCGACGGCCTGCTCACCATCGAACTGGTACGTGAAGTGCCCGAAGCGATGAAGCCCAAGAAAATTGCCATTAATGGCGGTAAGCTTGTCGATATTAATGCCGACAAGGGTGAGGGCCGCGACGTCGCGTAAAGCCGCAAAACAAGAAACGGGGGGCGGCATTCACCGCTCCCCCATTTCCCTCCCCTACCTCTGAAAACCTGCGCTCATTCCATAGCGTCTGCGACGTCTTCCAGCCATTCAACATCAAGCACGCGAATTTTACCTTGCTCAAGCGCGACCAATCCTGCTTGCGACCATAGATTGAGCTGGCGGTTGATATTCTCGCGGCTAATCCCGGCAAACATCGCCAGTTCTGTCTGGCTCAGCGTGATGAGATCACTACTGCCCTTAGCGTTAGCCAATAGGCGCAAAAGGAAGCGCGCCAAACGCGGCGCGGCTGCATAAGCCCGGTCATTTTCAATTGTCTGATTGGCACGGCGCAGACGTTGCGCCAATTCGCGCATCAAACGCAGCGCAATTTCATGATGATCTGCAATCACCCGCTCAAACAGACCGCGCGAAAGCGTCAGATACCGCACAGGCTCCATCGCGATCACACTTGCAGTGCGTGTGCCGCCATCAAGCAGCGCAATCTCGCCAAGCACACTGCCGGCACTGGCATAATCCAACACGATTTCGCGACCATTGGAGGTATAAACAGTGATCCGCGCTTCACCCTCAAGCAGGATGATAAGGAAATCACCCTCATCGCCCTGCTCCAGCAGCGCTTTACCCTTTTTCGCATGATGCTCGCGCGCGTCTTGCAACAACCGAGACAGCTCGTCTTCGGTAAGCGCATGAAGCATGCTTTGCTCCGGGAGCTTGCCATAAAGCTGTTGCGCCGTAACCGTCATTCGCGCCCTTTCGAATCATGAAGCGCGAAGCCTAGCTCCATTAACTTTTAGTGCAATAGTTTACATGTGCAGGCCAGTATCAGGATTCGCCGTCACACCAATCGACTGTGCTTGACAGCAGCCTCAATAAAGCTGGCGAACAGCGGGTGTGGATCGAATGGTTTAGATTTCAGTTCCGGGTGGAACTGCACACCGACAAACCACGGATGGTCTGGCCGCTCAACGATTTCCGGCAATGTCCCGTCTGGTGACATGCCCGAAAAGATCAGCCCGCCCTTTTCCAGCGACTCCCGATAGCCTGCATTCACCTCATAGCGATGACGGTGGCGTTCGCTAATATCTTCGCTGCCATATATGGCTGCAACAACACTATTGCTCGCCAATTTGGCAGGGTAAGCGCCCAAGCGCATTGTACCGCCTAAGTCACCACCTGCACTGCGCTTTTGCAGCCCTTCTTCAGTCATCCACTCGGTGATGAGGCCGACAATAGGCTCGTTTGTATCGCCAAATTCTGTGGTCCATGCATCAGCAATGCCCGCCGTATTGCGTGCACCCTCAATACAGGCCATCTGCATGCCCAGACAAATACCGAAGAACGGCACACCACGCTCTCGCGCGAAACGCACGGAGGCGATCTTGCCTTCACTGCCGCGTACACCGAAACCACCGGGCACTAATATGCCATGCAGAGGTTCAAGTTGGGCCGCTATGTCGCTATCGGGCTGTTCAAACAGCTCGGCATCGATCCATTTAATATGAACCTTCACCCGGCTGGCCAGCCCGCCATGGACCAGTGCCTCGTGTAATGATTTATAAGCATCTGGCAGGCCAACATATTTGCCAACCACACCAATGGTCACTTCACCCTCTGGGTTCGCAGAGCGATCCATAATGTCGATCCAGCGATCCAGCCCTGGCTCAATGACATCTTCCATTCCAAAGGCGCGCAGAACTTCATCGTCCAGCCCTTCAGCATGATATTGTTCAGGCACGGCATAAATGCTGGGCGCATCAAGCGCAGGGATAACGGCTTCCGGGCGCACATTACAGAAGAGCGCAATCTTGGCGCGTTCGCTCTCTGGCAAAGGCTGCTCACAGCGGCATAGAAGAATATGTGGCTGTATACCCAATGATGTCAGTTCGCGCACGCTGTGCTGCGTCGGCTTGGTCTTCAACTCGCCAGCCGCCGCAATATAAGGCACCAAAGTCACATGCACGAAGATCGACTGGCCACGGCCAAGATCGTTGTGGAGCTGGCGAATCGCTTCCATGAACGGAAGGCTCTCAATGTCACCAACGGTGCCGCCAATTTCACACAGCACGAAATCAAGGTCGTCCGTCTCAGCAGTAGCAAAGGCTTTGATCTCATCCGTCACATGCGGAATGACCTGCACAGTGGCGCCAAGATAGTCGCCACGACGCTCTTTCTGGATGATCGTCTGGTATATGCGCCCTTGTGTCACATTGTCAGACTGGCGCGCAGAAACGCCAGTGAAGCGTTCATAATGGCCAAGGTCGAGGTCTGTCTCCGCCCCATCATCGGTCACATAGACTTCGCCATGCTGATAGGGCGACATCGTGCCGGGATCGACATTAAGATAAGGATCGAATTTCCGAATGCGCACACGGAAACCCCGCGCCTGCAGCAGAGCTGCAAGGCTGGCGGCCATAAGACCTTTGCCAAGCGAGGAGACCACGCCGCCGGTGATGAATATATACCGCGCCATGGGAGTGAAGGCTTACCCTTATTTCATGAGTGAGGGCAAGCGCGAGAATGCCCGCGCCTGCAAAAAAATTCAAAATGTTGTGGATAGCTTATTGCGCGAGTGGCACCGCGTCATCAGCAGGCTTCTGATCCACCGCCTCTGCAGCCCCCGCAAGCGGATCGCCAGATGCCGGATCAGTAGGCGTTGCGCCTGCACCAGCGGCCGGAGCCTGTTCAACCAGAGATGTATCAATCTGCGAAGGCGCACGTTTCACCGAGGCCACCACAGCCAAGGCAATCGAAAGACCAACGAACAATATCGCCAGAATCTTGGTTGCCCGGGTCAGAAAATCGGCCGCGCCACGCGCGGACATCAGACCCGCTGGGCTACCGCCCACACCAAGTCCACCGCCCTCCGAACGCTGCATCAAAATGACAGTAACAAGCGCGGCGGCGATAACAGCCTGTACCACAAGGAGGAAAGTAAACATTGATATGCGATCCGTCTGCCAGAAATCTGTGTTGCACTGCCCTTAGCCGGGAAGCAGCGGGCATTCAACAGGATAGCGCATATTAGCAGTGCACAGAGTCGAATGAAGAAAAAATAACCAAGTGGACAACAACGATTATTAACACTTTGCTGGCTATAATGAGATTTCGGTCGACCAAATCAATCGCTGCAAGAACGCGGGTCGATAGGAGCTTAAGTTATGCGTAATGTTTTTGGCAAAATCACAATCAGAACCAAAATATTGATATTGGTGGTTCTTCCACTTGCCGCGCTTATTTTCGTAGCAGCGATAGATATACAGAAGCTCAATCACTCTGTCGAACGCCAGATACAGCTTTCAGCGTATACTGAAACAGCCGTTGTCACCAGCAACCTGCTTCATGTCCTTCAAAAAGAACGCGGCATGAGCTCAGGCTATATCAGCAGCGCTGGCGCGAGTTTTGGCGATAGCCTGGTCGAAAGCCGGGCAGACACTGACATGCATATCGGCAAATTTCGCAATGCTGTACAAAATCATGGCTATGGCGAAGAGTTCGAGGCGGCGATCGCAGACATCAAGGCTACATTAGACGCGCTCAGCAGCATGCGGGACAAGGTCCTGGACCGGTCGATCAGCGGCGCAGACGCTGTCGCATATTATACGCACCTTAACGAACAACTCATCGGCTCCATCCGGCAAGGCTTTCCTATCGCCAATAACCCGGAAGCATTGCGCGACCTGTCAGCATTTTACTTTTTTCTCGATGCAAAAGACTGGGCCGGACGCGAACGCGCGATAGGAGCAATGGGCTTTGCTAAGGGCTGGGATCAGGCTGCAAGGATCAAATTATCCAGCACTGTCGAACATCAAAACTCTGGTTATCAGGCCTTCATGGCTGTTGCTCGCCCTCAGGCCAGAGAAATATTCAATCAAACATCGAATATGCCCATCTTTGCTGAAATCAAGCAGTATGAAGATGCGATCTTATCCGAAACGCCTCTCGACGGAATCACCAGCAAGATATGGTTCGAAAAATCGACCATGATGATAGATGCCCTGAAGGAGGTCGAAACCGAGGTCGCCGATCGCATCATTGCGGACGCCAGTGCAGCAACAACTGCGGCGCGTGAATATCGAACATTTGTATTTACCGCTCTTGCTATACTCTTGACTATATTGGGCGCTGTCAGCTGGTTGATCATAGCCGATATCGTCCGTGCTATCCGGCGCCTTAACAGGGCGATGAGGGCACTGGCCGATGATGAATTGGACATTAGCATCCCCGGTACACACCGTCAGGATGAAATAGGAGGAATGGCGCGCGTGGTCGGCCATTTTCAGGAGGCCGCCATTGCCAAGCGTCAGGCGGATGCCGTGCTGGAGGAAGCTCGTCTCGAACAGGAACAGGTGGTCTCTGTACTCGCAAACGGCCTGCGCAAATTAAAAGAGGGTAATCTGGCGCACCATATTCATTCAGATTTCCCACCTGCATATGAAGAGCTCAAAACCAATTTTAACAATACCGTAAGCGCATTGGCGCAAACAATGACAGGTGTAACTGAGGCTGCGCGTTCAATTCGCTCCGGAGCCGGTGAACTGAATATTGCGGCGGACGACCTCTCCAAGCGCACTGAAAAACAGTCCTCAAATCTTTCGGAGGCATCCTCGACCATAGAAAAAGTCACAAGCAATGTGCGTGAAACTGCGCAAGCCTCTCAGATTGCCAATCAGTCCGTCAAAGATGCAGAGGCAGAATCTACAAAATGCATTGAGGTCATATCAAATACCAGCAGCGCAATGGGCAGAATTGAAGAAGGTTCAAAGCAAATCTCCCAAATCATAGGCTTTATCGACAATATCGCTTTTCAGACCAACCTGCTTGCCCTCAATGCCGGTGTCGAAGCGGCGCGCGCTGGAGAATCCGGCCGTGGCTTCGCCGTGGTGGCAAATGAAGTACGGGCGCTTGCCCAACGATCGGCTGACGCCGCCAGCGACATCAAACGTCTGATCGACCAGAACAGCGATGAGGTTTCAAATGGCGTACAACTGGTTGAGCAAAGCAGCGCAGCACTCGAACGAATTGCCGGTCAGGTTGCTGATATATCAGCGCATATTGACGCTATCTCAACTTCAGCAGCACAACAGGCAGAAAGCCTCGGCGAAGTGAATGGCGGCATGAATGATCTTGACATCATTACCCAGCAGAATGCCTCTATGGTCGAAGAAGCCAGCGCCGCCGTGCGCTCACTGGATACCCAGACCGAAATGCTGAGAGATCAGATGGCGAAATTTATGCTAACTGACGAGAATGAAAAAGCGAAAGCGAAGCAAAAAGCGTCTCCTCCGCCTGTTCGCCTCGCCAGCTAATCTGGAAGAGTATCAGATCTTGTTCTTTGTTTTTCCGTGATTTAGCTGTGCTGGTCTTCGGCTCCGTACCGTGAAATGTTCCATTTCATTTGAAATCACTATGCCGCAGCTTCGATAATCGGGCCGAACTTCGCTGCTGTCAGGCTTGCGCCGCCGACAAGGCCGCCATCGACATCCTCAATGGCAAAAATATCGCGGGCATTGTCTGCATTGACTGAGCCGCCATAAAGGGTGCGCATGGCATCAGCCGCAGCAGGGCCAATCAGATTCCGCAGCTTGCCCCGAATCGCACTGTGCATTTCGCTGATCTGTTCCATAGTAGGGATACGGCCCGTGCCAATCGCCCAAATCGGTTCATAAGCGATAGACAGCCAATCTGCCTCTGCGCCTTCCGGCAGTGAAGCTTCAAGCTGGTCCAGAACAAATTCGAGCGCCTTGCCGCTATCACGCGTTTCGAGGCTTTCCCCCAGGCACAAGATTACTTTCAGCCCTTGAGCACGCGCCGCGAGCGCCTTGGCGGCAACATCGGCGCTGGTTTCATGCTGGTCTGTGCGACGCTCGCTATGGCCGACAATCACCTGAGCTGCGCCTGCCTCCTTGACCATCTCAGCAGAGAGGCAGCCAGTATGCGCACCGCTTTCCTTCTGGTGACAATCCTGCGCGCCTACAAAAGCTGCACCTGACTTCTCGGATGCTGCCGCGATCAGCGTGGCGGGAACACACAGGCCTACTTCAACGCCGAGATACTGCCCGGCAACGGTACCAATGGATTCGACTTCGCCAAGCTGCGCACGCAGGCCATTCATCTTCCAGTTGCCAACTACCAGCATCTTGCGGCTCATATATTCCTCCTGCTTATGCACAAACCGGGCCCTTCGCCTTGCAGCGCCGCGATAACGCTTCAGGCCGCAAAGTCCAGAGAGTCTTTAAAGCAGGATACGGCAGCGGCCCGAAACAAATAGCTCAAACACCAGTCCCCGCTTGAAGGGCGCGGCTTCACCTCCTAAAGCAGCACATATTTATTCTTACAGACCGCCTTTCAGGGTCAGGACAGTTTATGATCAGTTTCTTTCGCCGCATCGTTGGTTCCAAAGTGGGAGCGATCTTTGCTCTGGGTTTTCTGGGGCTGATCGCCTTTGCCTTTGCGGCGGGCGACCTCAGTAACACCGGCAGCTTTGGTTCATCGGGCGGCGGGTCCCAAACTCAGATCGGCAGCCAATCACTACCCGAATCAGAACTGCAAAGCCGCGTACAGCGCATTTTCGAACAGAACCGCCGCGAAAACCCCGGCCTTAAAATAGACGATTTTCTTGCCCAAGCGCCGGTACCGCAAATTTATGACCAGCTGGTCGCTGGTATTGCGCTGAGCGAATATGCCCGTGAACAGGGCGTGCATGTCTCCAAGCGTATGATCGATGCACGCATAGCCTCTATCCCTGCTTTTCATGATGCTGCGGGCAATTTCAGCCAGAGCCTCTTCCGCCAGATCATCACGGCTCAGGGGCTTAGTGAAAAAGCGATACGCGAAGACATCGCCAAGGAGCTGACAGGCCAGCTCATGATCAGCCCGACGGGCCTAGGCACCAAATTGTCAGACAGCCTCGTGCTACCCTATGCCTCACTGCTGCTGGAGGCGCGCGAAGGGCGCATCGCTGCCATCCCCTCTGCTGCCTTCATGCCCAAGAAAAAGCCAACCGACGAAGAACTGAAAACATATTATGCCGACAATGCGGACCGCTACACAGTGCCCGAACAGCGCGCCTTGCGCTATGCGGTTGTCGATATACAGCGCTTTGACGATAGCGCCGCTCCAACAGCCGCTGAGATCAAAGCTTATTATGACCAGAACACAGCACGCTATGCCGCCAGTGAAACACGCACGGTAAAACAGCTTATTCTGCCTACGCAGGATGCTGCTCAAGCTGCCGCTGCGGCCGGGTCTCTGGAGCAAGCCGCAAAAGCGAGCGGCCTTTCGGTCGCTACTTTCGAGAAAAAATCCAAAGCCGATTTTGCCAAGGAAGCTTCACAAGAAGCAGCCGATGCAGCCTTTGCTGCTGACAAGGGCAAAATTGTCGGCCCAGTAAAGCTGGCCTTGGGCTGGGCCGTACTGCAGGCGAGCGGTATTCAGAGTGTCGCGGCGCAATCACTCGAAGCAGCCACGCCAGATATTACAAATACCCTGACGGCAGAGAAGCGGGCGGCTTTGCTCTCCGACTTCATCGCCAAGATAGAAGATGATGTCGCTAACGGCGCAACCTTCGATGAAACGGTGAAAGATAATGCTCTGACAGTCAAAACAACCCCTTTTGTGCTCGCCACAGGACAAAGCGTTGAACAGAGCACCTATCGTCCCGATGAAGCTGTTACGATGATGCTCAAGCCCGGTTTCGAAATGGAAGGCGATGACGACCCTCAATTTGTCGCACTGGTGCAGCAGGAACGTTACGCCTTGCTCGATGTGACAGACATCAAGGAGCCTGCCCCACCACCGCTCGAGAAAGTAAAGCCTGTGATCGCGCAGCAATATATGATCAGCGAAGGCGCGAAAAAGGCCAAGGCGCTTGCGGATACGCTCAAGGGCGAGATCGACAAAAGCGGAAAACAGGATGATAGCAAGGCAAAGGCTTTTGCCAAAGCGCTCTCCGGTGCTGGTGTACGCTTGCCGCCTGCGCAAAACATCTCCGGCCGCCGAGCAGACCTGTTACGCCAGGACAAGCGCGCACCTGCGGAAATCTCAATATTGTTCGCAATGGCGCCAGGCTCAGTGAAAATCTTGCCCATTCCTAATGATCAGGGCTATTTCCTCATCATGCTCAACAGCATTACTGAAGGCGATGCCGCCGAAGTTCCCGGATTGGTCGACAGGGTCCGTGGTGACATCACCAATGTCGTTTCCGGCGAATATGGCGACCAGTTTGAGCGTGCTATCGAACGTGAGCTTGGCGTGAAGCGCAATGCCGCAGCCCTTGCAGGCGCAACCCGCGCACTGCGCGAGGCCAATGGCGCGGTCGTGCAATAACCCGATGAGCATTACTGCCGCCTCAGACACAGATGTCCTTCGCGAAACGCTGAACGACGGATGCTCGGCCTTGCTGTGGCGCAAGCAAATTGCCGACACAGAAACACCGATTTCTGCTGCGCTCAAGCTGATGAAGCCGGGACGCGGTGACTTTCTGCTGGAATCGGTCGAAGGCGGCGCAGTGCGCGGGCGCTATAGCCTGCTGGGGCTGGACCCGGATCTGGTATTCCGCGCTCAGGGCGACGAGGCGCAAATCAATCGTGCATGGCAGACAGACAAGGGAGCCTTCACTGATATTGACGGCGGCGCGCTTGATACCTTGCGTGCGCTGGTGGCGGAATGCCGCGCGGAGATGGACCCGGCTTTGCCCCCGGCGCTCGCCTGCCTTGTCGGCCATTTCGGCTATGAGACGATCGGCCTTGTCGAGAAGCTGCCACGCCCCGCGCCCAACCCAATCGCCATTCCTGACATGCTGTTTGCGCGACCAACAGTGATCCTCATCTTCGACCGTCTGGAAGATGCGCTTTATCTCGTTGCGCCAATATGGACGGGTTCAACCAGCGACACCGAGCGCGCCATAGCCACTGCACAAGACAGGCTGGACGCTACAGCAGCGCGGCTTGCCGGCCCAATACCGCAAGCGTCCGACATCGAAACACCCGAGACTATAGACTTTAAGCCCGTGCTGCCTGAAGGGAAATATCGGGATATGGTATTGCGCGCCAAAGACTATATCGTTGCGGGCGATGTGTTTCAGGTAGTTCTGGCCCAGCGTTTCACTGCCCCTTTCCCGCTACCGCCCCTGGCGCTCTATCGCTCATTGCGGCGGATCAACCCCTCACCCTTTCTCTACTGCCTCGATATGCCCGGTTTTGCTCTCATCGGCTCCAGCCCGGAAATCCTCGTACGCGCCCGCGACGGCGAGGTAACGATCCGCCCGATTGCTGGCACCCGCCCACGTGGCAAGACCGCCAGCGAAGACGCCGCCAACAAGGCCAGTCTGCTCGACGATCCCAAGGAATGCGCCGAGCACCTAATGCTGCTTGACCTTGGCCGCAATGATGTCGGGCGTGTCGCGGAGGCTGGCAGCGTAACCGTGACGGACAGCTATGGCGTCGAATTTTATAGCCATGTGATGCACATCGTCTCGAATGTGGTCGGCAAGATCGCACCGGGCAAAGACGCACTCGATACGCTGTTCGCAGGTTTCCCGGCGGGTACTGTCTCTGGCGCGCCCAAAGTCCGCGCCTGCGAAATCATTGCTGAGCTGGAGCCGGAAACACGCGGCGCTTATGCGGGCGGCGTCGGCTATTTCTCACCCGATGGCAATATGGACAGCTGCATCGTATTGCGTACCGCCGTGTTGCAGGATGGCGTGATGCATGCGCAGGCAGGCGCAGGCATAGTTGCAGACAGTACGCCAGAATATGAGCAGCGCGAATGCGAGGCCAAAGCCGGCGCGCTGATGGCCGCCGCCAAGGAAGCGGTAGCGCTCAGCAAACAAGCGGGATATGGGCAATAGCCATGATATTGGTGATCGACAATTATGACAGCTTCACCTGGAACCTCGTCCATTATCTGATGGAGCTGGGCGCGCAGGTGGAGGTCGTGCGCAATGATGCGATGAGCGCGGCGCAGGCGATCAGCTCTGGCGCGGATGCCTTCCTGATTTCGCCCGGCCCCTGCACGCCCAATGAGGCCGGTATCAGCCTTGATCTTGTCGGCGCGTGCGCAGAGGCGAAAAAGCCGTTGCTCGGCGTGTGCCTCGGTCATCAGTCCATCGGCCAGTATTTCGGCGGCACGGTGGTGCGTGGCGGCCTGATGCACGGCAAGACATCACCGGTCACGCATGACAATAGCGGCTTATTTGAAGGACTGCCCTCCCCGTTCACGGCCACGCGCTATCACTCGCTGATCGTCGAGGATATACCAGCAAGCCTCGCTATCAACGCAACCAGCGAGGACGGCTCGGTCATGGGCTTCCGCCACAAGGAGCTGCCGATCCATAGCGTACAGTTCCACCCGGAAAGCATAGCCACAGAACATGGCCATGACATGCTTGCCAATTTCATGAAGATTGCGGGCCTGCCGGTAAAAGAGCGGGCCTGAGCCAATGACCAGCTTTCCCGACCCTGCCCAACCACTTTCTGCAGAAGAGGCGCATAACGCCTTTGCTGCGATGCTCGATGGCGCAGGAACCGATGAGGAAATCTCCGCCTTTCTGGTCGCGCTGGCGGACCGGGGCGAGACCGCCACCGAAATTGCTGCGGCCGCCAAAGCCATGCGCGAGCGCGCGATCCCCGTGAAAGCCCCTGCAAACGCTATCGACGTATGCGGCACAGGCGGCGACGGACATCACACATTGAACGTCTCGACAGCCGTTGCGCTGGTGGTCGCCGCTTGCGGCGTGCCTGTCGCCAAACATGGCAATCGCGCGGCGTCGTCTAAAGCGGGCGGCGCGGATACGCTCGAAGCGCTGGGCGTCACCCTCGCTATTTCGCCAGAAGTCGCAGAAAAGCAGCTTACCGATATGGGCATTTGCTTCCTCTTCGCGCAAAATCATCACCCCGCGCTCAAGCGTATGGGGCCAATCCGTAAAGCGATCGGCCGCCGCACCATCTTCAATCTGCTCGGTCCGCTCGCCAGCCCGGCAGGTGTGAAACGACAGCTTGTTGGAGTAGCCAAACCAGAGCTGGTCCCCATCTACGCTGAAGCGATTGCGCAACTCGGCATGGAACATGTGATGATCGTGTGCGGCGAGGAAGCCGTGGACGAGCTGTCGCTGGGCGGTGCCAATCATGTAATCGAAGTACGCGGAAGCCATATTGGCCCGCTCCAGCGTATCTCCGCTGCTGATGCAGGCCTTGCTGCCAGACCGCTAAGCGCCATTCGTGGCGGTGATCCCGCCGACAATGCGGCTGCCCTGAGTGCGCTCCTTATTGGCGAGCATAATGCGTATCGCGATGCCGTATTGCTCAACAGCGCGGCAGCCTTGATGGTCGCAGGCGAAGTGAACAGTTTGCGCGACGGGGTGGAGGAAGCCGCCGAAGCCATTGACAAAGGGCTTGCCAATGCGCTGCTCAATTGCTGGATTGCCTACACATGACCAATAAGCTGATCGAAATATGCAACACCAAATATGACGAGGTAGCGCAGCGCAAAGCCGCAACGTCGCTAGCTGATTTGCAGGTCCGCGCGGCCGGGCAAACGCCGCCACGCGGGTTCCGCCGTGCGCTTGATGCCGCTGCGCAAAATGGCTTTGGCCTGATCGCTGAAGTGAAGAAAGCATCGCCCTCCAAAGGCCTGATCCGCGAGGATTTTAACCCGCCCGCGCATGCTGCTGCCTATCAGGCGGGCGGCGCAGCCTGCCTTTCTGTGCTGACCGACGCACCTTATTTTCAAGGACATGAAGATTATCTCATCGCCGCACGCGCTGCCTGCACATTGCCCGTGCTGCGTAAGGACTTCATGGTCGACCCGTGGCAGGTGCTCGAAGCACGATCCATCGGAGCAGATGCGATCCTCATCATTGTCGCTGCACTGGAAGACGGGCAAATGGCCGAGATTGAGGCAGCCGCGCTGGAGCTGGGCATGGATGTGCTGGTCGAGGTGCATGATGCCGCCGAAATGCAGCGCGCCAGCCGCCTGCGCTCGCGGCTAATCGGCGTTAACAACCGGGATCTGCGGGATTTTACCGTCGATTTTGCGCGCACCTATGAGCTGATTGCCGATGCGCCCGAAGGCTGTACATTCGTCGCGGAAAGCGGGCTGACGGGTAACGCAGACCTGCTGGAAATGGCAGATCATGGCGTGCGCAGTTTCCTTGTCGGCGAGGCATTGATGCGCAAAGATGATGTCGAAGCCGCTACCCGCGCGCTGCTCACCGGAGAAGCGCTGACATGAGCGACCTCACACATATCGACGCCACAGGCGCGGCTCATATGGTCGACGTGTCCGGCAAAGCCGAAACAACACGTCAGGCGATTGCGACTGGCCGTATTGATATGTCCGCCGAGGCCGCCAAAGCCATTGTTCAAGGCAATGCCAAAAAAGGCGATGTGCTCGGCGTTGCGCGTGTGGCTGGCATTATGGCTGCCAAAAAGACATCTGACCTTATTCCGCTGTGCCATCCGTTACAAATCAGTAAGGTAAGCCTTGATCTTGAGGTCGAAGGGCAAAGCGTCATCGCCACGGCCACCGTGCGCATTGCAGGGCAAACCGGCGTCGAGATGGAAGCCCTCACGGCTGTCTCTGTCGCGCTGCTTACCGTCTATGATATGGCCAAGGCACTCGATAAAGGCATGATACTTCATGATATTCGCCTAATCGAGAAGACCGGCGGAAAATCTGGCGACTGGCGAGCAGAAACCAGATGAGCTTGCTGCCCGTTGCAGAGGCACAAGCCCGGCTGCTCAGCATGGCAAACCCGCTGACCAATGAAGAAGTGCCAATTGCCGCAGCATCGGGCCGCTGGACCAGTCAGGCGATAAACGCGCTCCGCTCGCAACCTGCGCTCCACCTCTCGGCAATGGATGGATATGCGATACAATATGCAGATATGCCCGGCCCTTGGCAGATTATCGGCGAGAGCGCAGCGGGTGCGCCCTATGAAGGCAAGGTAGAAACGGGACAAGCCGTGCGCATCTATACAGGCGCAGCCGTGCCAGATGGCGCAGATACAGTCATCGTGCAGGAAGATGTCGCGCGCGATGCTAACGCCCTGAGCCTCACCGGCGACGGCCCCGGCAATGCAGGCCGCCATATCCGCACAGCTGGCTCGGATTTCACGCAGGGCCGCGAAATTATCAAGCCTGGGACACAGCTTTCTCCACAGCATATCGCACTAGCGGCCCTTGCCGGGCACGGCATACTCCCACTGCCTCGGCTGCCACGTATCGCCTTGGTTTCGTCTGGCTCCGAGCTGGTGCCACCGGGCGCGCCTGCACGTGACGATCAGATCCCCTCCTCCAACAGCGTAATGCTACAGGCGATGCTAGGCGCTCTGCCCTGCGACATCGTCGATATGGGTATCATCCCGGATGATCTCGACACACTCACGGCCTGCCTTACGCGTCTGAAAGATTATGACATCATCGTCACCAGCGGAGGCGCCTCTGTGGGCGATCATGATCTGATCAAGCCAGCATTGGAGGCCGCTGGCGGCGCGATTGATTTCTGGAAGATCAAAATGCGCCCCGGAAAGCCCCTGATTTCAGGCAGGCTCGGCAATGCGCTCTTTCTTGGCCTGCCGGGCAATCCGGTTTCGGCCTTCGTCACCGCCACTTTATTCCTGCTGCCACTGGTCCGAAAAATGGCGGGCTGCATCGACCCGCTCCCTGTCAAGCAGCACGCTATTCTTGGTGTCGGCATGCCAGGCACAGGCGGGCGTGATGATTATGTGCGCGGGGCATTGCAGGGCGGAAAAGTCGCGCCTGTCTATACGCAGGACAGCGCCGCAGCCTATGCGCTGTCCCTTGCCAACTGCCTGATCCATCGCCCGGCAGGAAGCGGCGCCGCGCAAGCAGGTGAGCTGGTGGAGACACTCCCACTATAGCCATACTTGACATACTCATTAGTGTTTCCTATACGTTCTTCATTCGTTCCCGATATGAGGTTGGTTATGCTGACGGCGAAGCAACAGGAATTGCTGATTTTCATCCAGAACCGGCTTGAGGAAGGTGGGGTTTCCCCGTCTTTTGACGAGATGAAGGATGCGCTCGACCTCAAATCAAAATCGGGTATTCACCGTCTCATCAGTGCGTTGGAAGAACGCGGGTTCATTCGCCGGCTACCCAATCGCGCCCGTGCGCTGGAAGTATTGAAACTGCCGGATGGTATCGCAGCTGCACCCAAGCCTGTCGTTCCCATGCCAGTAGCAACACCCAAGCAGATCCCGATTGCTGCTAATGATGTGATCGATATTCCGCTGCATGGCCGCATTGCTGCTGGTGTTCCGATAGAAGCGATGGAAAGCGACACGACGCTCTCGGTTCCGGCTGCCCTGCTTGGCTCAGGAGATCATTATGCGCTCGAAGTATCCGGCGATTCCATGATGGAAGCCGGCATTCTCGATGGCGATTATGCGCTGATCCAGCGCACAGAAGTCGCGCGCGAAGGGCAGATTGTCGTGGCGCTCGTTGAGGAAAGCGAAGCGACGCTCAAATATTTCCGCCGTGAAGGGCCGCGCGTACGGCTCGATCCGGCTAATCCCGCCTATGAGCCACAAATTTACGAGCCGCAGCAGGTGCGTATACAAGGCAAGCTCGCCGGGATTTTACGCCGCTACAATTAGAGCCAAATTATTGACGTAACACCCACGGGTGATGGTCATCTGGGGAACGTACACTAGTCCAGCGCTGGCTTTCCAGATCAATAGATACACCACCAGTCCGGGCCAGCCGCGCACGGTCCAGCTTAAGCCAGCGCGGCACACAAGCCGCAGGCAAACGGCGCTGGCTGACGATAATGTCTGCCCGCGCACATATATCAATCAGCTTTTCCCAAGGCACCCACATATCACTGCGTGTGGCCACAACCAGCCAATCCCGCTCCGCTTTATGGACGAGCACAGAACACATATCACGGCTGCATCGCGCATTAGGCGTGTCTTCCAGCGCGACCATTGCCGCACGAGCCGGGTTATCATCGCCAGCGCCCATAGACCCCGCGAGCACATCACGAACATAATCACCCGCCCGCTCGCGCAACAACGCAAAGCTGCCATCGGTTTGCCGCACGGCCATATGCCTGCCATCACCTGTCACCAACACATCGGGCGAGGCTGTCATTCCCATAGCAGCCGCCCCTGCTAACGCTATGGGCAAGCCCAAAAAGCGCAACCGTGTCCGCCACAGGATGAACCACAATGCGCCCAATATTATCAGCGCAAAAGCACCAGTCGAAAAATGTGGCAACGCCCATACAGAGAGCGGGTGCTCCGACACACCATGCGCCAGGCCAAGCAACAGGCCGATAGCCTTGCCCACTACCCACCAGAATGGCGCGCCGAGTCCTACCACATCAAACAGCAAGGCCAGCGCTTCAGCAGGCATGATGACGAAAGTAGTAAGCGGGATCGCGATCAGATTAGCCAACGCGCCAAGCAAGCCTGCCTGATGAAAATGGAATAACGCAATCGGCATCAATGCGATTTCCACAGCCAGACCTGTAATAAACAGGGCCAGTATGAAACGCGCCAGTTTCATCGCCCAGCCTTCTTCCCGTGCATGTGTCAGGTCGCGAAACCACCGCGTTTCTGCCAGTGCAATAATCACAGTGACAGCAGCAAAGCTCATCTGGAAGCTGGGGCCGACAAGCGCTTCTGGCCAAAGCAACAGCACAATCAAAGCCCCCGCCGATACCAGCCTCAAGCTGATTGCCTCACGCCCCAGCGCCAACCCACCCAGCACCAGAAGCGCCGCGATGCAGGAACGCACTGTCGGCACCTGCGCACCAGTGAGCAGTGTATAACCGATACCCGCAGCGGCTCCTGCACCTGCTGCAACCAGCAAAAGCGGCCACCCCAATGCAAGGCGCGAACTCAGCGCAAGCAAGCGGTAAACGAGAAAAATCACCCCAGCAATCAATGCTGAAACATGCAGACCGCTAATCGCAAGCAAATGCGCCAGCCCACTGCGACGCATGGCCTGTGCATCCTTCTCTGATATGGCACCACGATCCCCGGTCGCCAGCGTTGTCGCAATAGCACCTTCGCCGCCCCCGAGTTGCGCGCCAATATGGTCGACCAGCCGCTGCCGCAGCCCGCCTGTACTATCCCGTGCTGGCTCCAGAACCGTCACAGGGGCAAGCACCCGTCCTGTTGCGCCAAGTCCCATAAAATAAGCGCGCTGTGCAAAATCATAGGCGCCGGGAACCGCGGGCGGGGGTGGCGGCATTAAGCGACTACGAAACGCAATGCGCGCGCCCTTGCCTATGCCCTCTACCCAATTATCGTCATCGAGATTAACCCGGATCTTCCGCGGCAAATCTGCCCGCCCTTCTGGCGCAATGGTCAGACGAACACGTTCCAATGCAGTCTGTCGCTCAACTGCCAGCACACGCCCCTCAACCTGCGTAAAAACCGGGCGAGACAATGGCGGCTCGCCAACCAGCAGGGCCTTACCCCATATCAGTGCACACCCCAGCGCTATCCATAAAGCGCCAGAAATAACAAGCATCTGCAAGCGCCCGCCGCGCGGCAAGCGCAACCCCACAAGCGCCAATATGCAACACGAGCCGATAAAACCTGCCCATACAGAAGCAATAGGCAGAGTAAACCAAACCGCTATACCTACGGCCAATGCCACAGGCACCCAGAGCACGATCCTTTCCCTCTCTGTTTCCAGCCAGCTTTCGACCAGCGTCTCAATATATGACGCTCCGCCAAAAAAAGAAAAACTGTGCGGTGCAACATGCATTTGTGATCGGGAAAAAGCCATGCTAGAGGCGTGCCACCATATTAATTGTCGCAGCGCACGTGGGTGTGCACCATAAATGTAAGTGTCGGAGAATTTGCGAGTGATGGCAACTGGTGAAACAAAGCCTGTCGTTACGCGCTTTGCGCCTTCTCCTACCGGATTCCTACATATTGGCGGCGCGCGTACCGCGCTTTTCAACTGGCTCTTCGCTAAGGCCAATGGCGGCAAATATCTGCTGCGAATCGAAGATACAGATCGTGCGCGCTCAACTGACGCGGCCATTGACGCCATACTTGACGGACTGGACTGGCTTGGCCTGACCAGCGACGAACCCCCGGTATATCAGTCTCAGCGCGCCGAACGCCATGCGCAGGTCGCGCATCAGCTACTCGAAGCAGGTGCAGCCTATAAATGTTTTGCAACAGCTGAAGAGCTGACCGAAATGCGCGAGCAGCAGCGCGCAGCCAAGCAGCCCATGCGCTATGATGGCCGCTGGCGTGACCGTTCACCTGACGAAGCCCCCGAAGGTGCACCCTATGTCATCCGCATAAAGGCACCACGCGAAGGCGAGAGCGTGATCGAAGATGCCGTGCAGGGCCGCGTTACCGTTCGCAATGCTGAGCTGGACGATATGATCCTGCTGCGCTCCGACGGCACCCCCACTTATATGCTCGCCGTGGTTGTCGACGATCATGATATGGGTATCACGCATGCTATTCGTGGCGATGACCATCTCAACAATGCATTCCGTCAACTTGGCATCATCCATGCTATGGCGAAGGTTGAAGATGGATGGGATGAACCGATATATGCGCATATCCCGCTGATTCATGGCTCGGACGGCGCCAAACTCTCCAAGCGCCACGGCGCTTTGGGCGTCGATGCCTATCGTGACGAGATGGGCATGCTACCCGAAGCCATCTTCAATTATCTGCTGCGCCTGGGCTGGGGCTATGGCGACGAAGAAATCATCAGCCGCGAACGCGCAATTGAACTTTTCGACCTTTCAGGCGTGGGCAAATCCCCCTCACGCTTCGACATCAAGAAGCTGGAAAATCTCAACGGCCAATATATCCGAGAGGCGGACGATAGCCGCCTTGCTGATCTGGTGGCGCCGCGTTTGGCAAAACTGCTCAGCACACCAGTTGATGAAGCACAGAAAACCCTGCTGGTTAAAGCGATGGCGAGCCTGAAATCGCGTGCCAAAACGCTGGATGAAATAGCCGATGGCGCCACCTTCCTGTTCGCCAGCCGGCCACTCAGCTATGATGAAAAGGCCACTGCATTGCTGGGTGAAGATGGCATCGCTCTGGTCGATGCCTGCCACACTGCTCTGGGTGATTTGGAAGATTGGTCTGCGCAGACTATAGAAGAAAGAATACGCGGGGTTGCAGAATCTGCTGCTCTCGGACTAGGAAAAGTCGCACAGCCTTTGCGCGCAGCCCTAACCGGACGCACAACCTCCCCAGGCATTTTTGACGTTCTCGCTCTCCTCGGTAAAGAGGAAGCACTAGCTAGACTGACGGACGCGACTGCACTGCGCGCCGTTGGGCAACAACAGGGAGTATGACATGGCGGACAATTCGGCCAAAATTGAAATTGATGGCACAGCACAAGATTATGCTGTTCTGGATGGCTCAGTCGGCCCTCAGGTCATCGACATCCGCAAACTTTACGCCAACACTGGCAAATTCACCTATGATCCCGGCTTCACCTCCACAGCGAGCTGTGATTCGGGCCTGACTTACATCGACGGTGATCAGGGCATCCTGCTGCATCGTGGCTATCCGATTGACCAGCTTGCTGAGCAATCCAGCTTTATGGAGGTTTCCTACCTTCTGCTGCGTGGGGAACTCCCCAGCAAGAGCCAACTGGCAGAGTTCACCTCAACCATCACACGCCACACTATGGTGAACGAGCAGCTTTCGACTTTCTATCGCGGCTTTCGCCGTGACGCCCACCCGATGGCAATCATGTGCGGTGTTGTTGGTGCGCTGTCATCTTTCTACCATGACTCCACCGACATTAATGACCCGGTCCAACGCCAGATCGCGAGCCACCGCCTGATCGCGAAGATGCCAACGATTGCTGCGATGGCCTATAAATATTCTGTCGGTCAGCCCTTCGTCTATCCCCGCAATGATCTGAGCTACACTGGTAACTTCCTGCACATGACCTTCTCGGTCCCGGCGGAAGAATATGTCGTCGATCCGATCATCGAAGATGCGATGGACAAAATCTTTACGCTCCATGCCGATCATGAGCAGAATGCCTCGACCTCGACAGTGCGTCTCGCCGGTTCTTCGGGCGCGAACCCGTTTGCCTGTATCGCAGCGGGCATCGCCTGCCTGTGGGGCCCGGCACATGGCGGCGCGAACGAAGCAGCGCTCAACATGCTGCGCGAAATCGGCACGCCTGACCGTATCCCTGAATATATCGCACGCGCCAAGGACAAGAATGATCCTTTCCGCCTGATGGGCTTCGGCCACCGCGTCTATAAGAATTTCGATCCGCGTGCCAAGGTGCTCTCCAAAGCCGCAACCGATGTTCTCGACAAGCTCGGCATCAATGATCCGGTACTCGACACCGCACGTGAGCTGGAGCAGATCGCGCTCAAGGACCCTTATTTCGTTGAGAAGAAGCTCTACCCGAATGTCGACTTCTATTCGGGCGTGATCCTCTCGGCCATCGGCTTCCCGACCGAGATGTTCACTGTGCTCTTCGCTCTGGCCCGCACCGTAGGCTGGGTCGCGCAATGGAACGAAATGATCTCCGATCCAGCTCAGCGCATCGGCCGCCCACGCCAGCTCTACACCGGCCCGACCATGCGCGACTATGTGCCGGTCGATAAGCGCTGATTACAACGCGCTAAGGTTTGAAATTAAGGAAAGGCCGGTCCTGCGGGATCGGCCTTTTTTATTGCCCCGGCAAGCTCAGGATAAACCGCGCTCCTTGGCCCGGTGCACTGTCGATCATGATGTCACCGCCCATAGCCAGTGCGAGGCGGCGGGAAATGTATAGGCCTAGGCCCGTGCCGCCAGCATCTTCCCGGCCCAGTCGTTCGAATTTGTCGAAAATCCGCTCCTGATCCTCAGCAGCAATGCCCCGCCCCTGATCAGCGACCACCAGCACGGCGTTGTCGCCTTCCACATCAGCTCGCAGCCAGATGGTGGAGTCCTCCGGCGAATAGCGGATCGCATTGTTGAGCAGGTTGACTGTGATCTGTAACGCACGGCGAAACTCGCCTATGGCAGGCGCTGCTTCATCATCTCTGGGCGCTTCTATACGGATATTGCGCGCGGTCGCCTTGACGCTCAGCAACCCTGCTGCACGGCGGGCAATATCGGCCAGATCAATCTCTTCATGCGCCACTGAAAAATTGGCCCGGTCTATCGCCTGCAAATCAGCAAGATCATCGACCAGCTCCATAAGATGTCGCCCGGCATCGGCAATGTCGGTAGCATAGCTGGCATAATCGCCGCGCAATGGCCCTTCTATCTGCCCGCGGATAGTCTCGGCATTGGCAATGATGCGCCCCAGTGGCTGGCGCAGGGCCAAGTCCAGCCGGCGTCCGAAATCAGGCATCCCACTCTGCCCTATAGCAGGTGCATCCCCTGCCGCATCACCAGTCTGCTCTTTTCGCAGCATATCATCTTCTTGCCGCTCATCAGGCGCGTTTTCAGCCTCGGCCACCGCTGCTTTGCCGCGATACCCAAGGAAAGAACCATCAACATCGAAAAGCGGGTGGCCTGAGATATGAAAGCTGCGCCCGCTCGCTTCATGACGCGCAATTTTGCCAAAAAAGGCACGGCGTGCTGCAATAGCGCCGGAAAAGCCATGATCACCGCGCAGTGCGCCAACGAAAGATTTTTCCGCAAAGGTTGAGAAAAACTCATCACCCGTTTCGGCAAAATCCAGTTCCTGCCCAAGTTGAATGAAGCGCATCTGATTATCCGTGCGCCACTCGCCACCTTCAGGTGCCAACGCCACCTCGGCGGCGCGCTGCGCTATATTATCATCGCCGTGGCTATGTGGTGACTCCTGCCATTCCGAAAATTGCAGCTCCACACCGCCATCTTTCGGTCGCGCACGCACCCACAGGCGAATGTCATATTCCTCGCCGCCAATAACCAAAGGCCGCGCGATCAATATTTTGAGCCTGCGCACCAGCCGCGCGACGGCAGCGATTTGCGGAACAGCGATACGTCCATCGGGTTCGCCACCCGCCGCCCGCTGGAGCTGCAATATAATATCATCGGCGCTGACGATGACATCGGCTGCATCAAGCTGCGCCGTCACCACTTCGCGCACGACCGCTTCAACCGTCATGGCGGCTTTCCCAGTGGCGCAGTTCGCTCAAACGATCACGAAAGACATCATCAAGACTCAGGTTCATCACGGCAGCGCGGGCATGCTCATGGGACATATTTTCATAATGATCGGCATATTCCACCAGCACCGAATCTTCCACTCCGCGCGATACACTACGCCGCCCTAGCACGAGCCGGACAGCAACTTCACGCGGGAAATCAGCCGCACGGCACAAGGTGAATATATCCTGCTCCTGCCCTTCGACAACAGAGCTGATCACATGCTTGATTTCTATGCTGTTTCTCTCAGCAGCAATGGCATACAGGGCCATGTTATGCTGCCCCCGCGCCAGAGCGAGAAGCTGATCATCCTCAGCCGGAGCCATACGCATCTGCAATGCGAACAGCGCTGCCAGCGCAAACGGGCTGTTCTGTTCATCATAGCGCTCCAGCACTGTCTGCCCGGATCGCTGGACCAGCGCCACGGCATCCTGCGCCGGGATCAGGTCAGTACGAACAAGGGCTTGCGTCATCAGCGCTGCAATCGTCCAGACCAGATCCTGCATCATTTCAGCAGGCATATCCGGGCGCATCGGCATATGATCAGGGCTGGTATCACGCCAACCACCCAATATAAAAGACAAGCTTGAAAGGCTTTGCGCCGCATCAGGTGGAAATGCCTGGTCTTCCTCAATTCCTGTCATAGAAGGCGGCACATCCGCTGCCTCCTGCCCCATCAGGCTGAGCGCAGCGCGATCACGAAAATGCCGTAGCAGTGATGCGCTTAGAATAGCCGGCTTATGTTGTACCGCACGCCAGCAATAGTCCTGCGGAAAAGCGTCACCAAGATTGAAGCTCGATATCGTGACCGGCTCCAGCGCCATGCGCAGACCCATTTCAACAGCAGATACGCAGCCGCCGATATGCCGGCGTGTGCGCGCAATCAACGCATCACTCCAGCGCGCTTCGCGCCCATCAAAGCAGCGTTCGAGCAACATATGATGATGCAGCGCATCGCTCTGCGCGCCCCAGTAAGAGGGCGGCAGTGACGGGTGCCTGTCAAATGCACCCCAGAAAGGATCGGGCGATATTTCGCGCATTACGGCATAGGTAGCGGATTTGGGTAAATTTCCGCTAAACCTATCCGCTAATAACAGCTCAAAAGGCTTATTTCCGCCGTACCAGCACTAATGCACCCAGCGAAGCGATTGCGGCCAGAGCGCCCAAAGCAACAGCCTGCCCAAGCCGCCCTGCGGCCAGCCCAATCATCATGAGCAGCAATATTGTGCCCGGCGTGATGTAAGCCCAATCCGGCAATGTTCTTTTGCGTTCCTTGTCCAACACCGCGAGCGTGATCGCCCCAAGAAGCGCCAGATGGACGCTGTCAGAGCGCACTCCTGCCCATATGCCCGCCCAGCCAATGCCAATCAGCAATATAGCGACAGTTATGATACGAAATACATTCCCCTTGCGCACAAGGCGGGTCATTGTACCAATATGTTCGGCGACCATATCGATCATCAGCGCCAACACGAACAATATCAGCGCCGCCCACAGCCAGCCCGGATAAAGCGCGCCCAGCCCAAGCACCGCAACACCTATCGCCCCCCAGCGAATACGCTCCGCCGGGATCTGCAGACGCAAAAGACGCGTCGCTATAAAATGTGTAACAGGATAAAGCAGATAACGCTCTACACCGGCGACGAATCGTCCTGCATCTACATCACTGGGCCGTGCCAGATTTTTCCCTACAAGATCAGCGGTTTCCTGCCGGTCAATCAACGCCACGCGGCCTTCGAGCACATCCCCCTGATCCACGACAATGCGCTTCGGGTCATTCTGCACAACTGCTCGCAACAGGGTAAGCATCAGATCCCAATCACCAATCAGGTCCATCGTATTAAAGAGCGTATGCGGCGTTATGCGCGCGACCCCCGCCCAACGGTGCGTTCCATCAATACGCTCAAAATGCTCAGTGGCACTATCATCACCGACCACCACCAGCCCATTGCCTTCGCTCTCCGCCAGGTCACTGACATAGCGCTGGTCAGCCACCATGCCATCAGCAAACAGCAATACATCCTCATTGCGCGGTAGCTGGCGAACAAGTGTCGTCATGTCACGTACAAGATGTACATCGACGCCATCCGCGCCGAGCCGGTCGACCATACGCGACAGGCCAGGCGTAACAGCCTCGATCATGATGAAAATTGTGTCAGCCCCGGCATATATAGCTTGGCGTGCCTGATATTCCGTCAGGCTCTGTGTAGCGAAGACAAGCTGTCCTCGCTTGGTTTCCGCGCTATCGAAGGAAGGCGCTGTTGCACATAATATGGCTGCCAGAGGCATGGAATGACCCGCTAGGTTATCGTTAACCCCTCTTCGCAATCCGGCAGCAGATATGCAAGCCGGGCAATTGCTTATATTATGCCGGTGGCCGGTTTATATCGGAAAGAGCTGGTTTTTCAGACGACAAACGCCAATGTTACGCGCATTATTCGTCGACAGAAAGCGTGGTGAGCGCCGAACGCAAGCGCCGAAGTGTCTTTGCATCGCCCGGCGCAGTCTGCTCGGCATCCTCGATCATCGCAATGACATGAACAACGCCAAAACTACCGCAAAGCCCCTTGAGGCGCCACAGCGCAAGGTGCCATGCACCTTCGTCTTCAGCCCGTGCAAGTAAGTCAATCTGCCGGTCTGCGCTTTCGAGAAAGGCACGGCGAAGGTCATGCAGCAATGCAGGATCATCGCCCACTGCCGCGACCAGAGAAGCGTTAAGACTCGTACCTTCGAATGACATTCGACAATAAATAAACCGGCAAGGTTAACAGTCTGTTGCAAATTGGCGTTTTCGATTAGAAAAAACCTGCTACACATAGCCTCATGACTGGGGGACAAAAAGTCGTCGGATTGCGACGCGAGGGACAAATGGCACAAAATACTGCCCTAGAGGACAATGAGCTTCTGCTGGATTTTCATTCCCAAGTGCCACCAAGGCATGAAGATGATGCCTATGCCGGTAGAGGTGAATATGAGAATATCGGCTATGAAGAGGAATATATCAGCTCTTCACCGCTGGTCACAATCGCCAGAGTCGGGCTTATTCTCGCCACGCTGGGCTGGATAGGCTTCGCCGCCTATCTTTTCTATCGCCGTGACTTCGTCCTGCCCGCACTCGATCAAATTCCCTATATTGCCACCGTCATCGCCATGCCTCTCATTCTTGCGGCTGTCGTGTATCAGCTATTGCTGCGCAACAGCATCGGCGAAGCGGATCGGTTTGCGCGCATCACCCGTCAGCTCCGCAAAGAGAGCGAGGCGCTGGACATACGCCTCGCCATAGTCAACCAACAGCTCGACACAGCGCGCGAGACCATGCGCGAACAGGCCATGTTGTTGGAAGAATATGGCGCTTCAGCCAGCATAAACCTTGAAGCCTCTGCCAAGACAATGGCGCAACATGCCAACACATCAGCGCAGCAAAGCGAAGCCATCGAACGCGCTGGCCTTTCGCTCGCACATCAATTTGGCCAGCTGATAGACAGCCTGCCCGCCGTCGAGGAACGCGCCAACCGGGTTTCTTCTGCACTCACGGATGGCAGTGACGCCCTGACTGATAAGGTAGACAGGCTTGAAACGCGCCTCGAATCTCTCGTCAAGCTGACAGAAGATGCGCGATCGCGCACCCTGAATGCAACTCAAAGTCTGACCGCTCAGCTCTTGCAAGTGCAGGACAGTACCCGTTCTGCTGGCGATGAAGTCAATGGCATGGCTGACCTCAGTGCGAACAGGATCGCCAATGCTGTCGAGCAAGCGCGGCAAGCTATTGAGGAAACCGGCAGCGTTCTGGATACCCATATCGCCAACCTCAATGGATTGGTCGAACAATCACAAGGCGCGCTCGATTCTATCGGCGGCAAAGCTGTGGCAGCTTATGGCGAATCGATAGGTCATATCGAGGACAGGCTACATAATCTCGACCGCCTGGTAGATCAGCAAGGTGCTGTGCTTACAGTTATTGGCGACGAGCTGGGGCAGCGCATTCAGCAATTAAGCACGCAATTCCAGAGCTTCGAGACAGAAGGCCTGTCCACTTCACAACGCCTCAATACCTCGCTCGATGACCTCGCCCAGCGCACTGTCCAGCTCGACGAAGCGCTGAAAGCTGGAAGCACCACCACAGACGCGATGATTGCGCGCTCCGAGGCTCTGCTTATAGCGCTCGATTCCAGTGTACGCGAACTGGATGAAAGTCATCCATCAGCGCTTGCCCGACTTGATGACCGTATTGAGCAAAGCCGGTTGGTTCTTAATGCCATTGGCCCGGAAATCGAGCAGCTCGAAGCCGTGTCAGCAGCCATATTGGGACGTGCCAAGGACACAGAAGAGCTACTCAGCGGTCAGGGGCGCAAGCTCACCAACTGGCTGGAAAGCGGAGAGAAGGCGCTTATTAATAGCCAGGAGCAGGTGGCTGCCCTGCAAAACGCCATCCATACAGCAGACAGCGACGCCAAACGTCTGGCTGATAGTTCCGGTCCGCAACTCATCGCCACTCTGTTGCGCGTCAAAGATATGGCAGAGCAGGCAGGCGACCGTGCCCGGCAAGCGCTCTCACGTGCTATTGCTGATGCGACAGACGAATTGGGCGACACCAGCGAAAAGCTGCTCTCCGAACGCTTGGAAGGCACTTTTCAGGCGCGTATCGAAGAGGTCAGCACCATTGCGGACCGCGCAGTTCAAGCCGCCCATACAGCCTCAGACCGCCTGATGCGCCAACTGCTGACCATTGCAGACACAACCGCAAGCATCGAGCAGCGTATCGCCGAAGCCGAAGAAGTAGCAGAGAAGCGAGATCAGGATAATTTCTCGCACCAGTCAACGGTATTAATCGAGTCGCTCAACAGCATTGCCATCGATGTCGCCAAACTCTTCTCTGAAGAGGTCAGCGATTCGAGCTGGTCAACCTATCTCAAGGGTGACCGCGGCGTATTCACCCGTCGCGCCGTGCGCCTGCTTGATGCCAGCGAAGCGCGCAATATTGGTGACCTCTATGATGCCAATGATGATTTCCGCGAAGGCGTGAACCGTTATGTTCATGACTTTGAGGCAATGCTGCGTAATGTGCTCGCTATGCGCGATGGCAGCTCGCTTGGTGTCACCCTGCTATCCTCAGACATCGGCAAGCTCTATGTAGCACTGGCACAGGCCATAGATCGCCTACGCTGATTGGTTGCTTCCGCATAAGTAGCGCGATACCAGCCTGTTTCATCCATAATGAAACAAGCACTAAAGCCGGTCAACCGTTCCGACGATCGCCTACGAAATCAATATCTTCAACGGTGATCCAGCCATTTACATAGTTGGCATAGTACAGACCAAAGAGAAACGCTGACACTATCGTCGCGCGGATAACAAACCGCATCGGGCGAAAATTGCTGGGTGCGCTCTCGGCCTGCCCCGGTACAAGCGCCTCGCCTGTTTCATCAGGCGTTTTGACACCGAAAGGCAAAACCAGAAAAGCGCTCAGCGCCCAGAATAAGAAATAGATAGCGATGATGGACGTGATCTGCATGATACGCCTCCTCTATGTTTCCGTGTCGATAATCAGCACATCGACGATAGGCTTCTTCCCCGTCCAGCGCGCTGCACACCGGCGCACAGCCAGGCGCACACGCTCCCGCAGAGCCTCAAGTTCATCACTGCCCTTCATCGAAACGGCCGCCGCTGCGTCTTCACCCGCTTCCGCCAAAAAGGCTTCGCGGTCCTCTTCCATCGGAACGCCTTGCATGCGCAGGCTGGGCTGCCCGACAAGGCGCCCCTTGCCATTACGCGCAATCGCAACGCTGATATGGCCATTGTGCGCCACCTTGCGCCGCTCGTTGATCGTGCCGCCATCAGCCGGCAAAATGATATCACCATCCAGCACCAGACGTCCGGTCAGTTCATGGCCGATAATCTCAGCCTTACCCGGAGCGAGACGCACCATGTCACCATTCTTCTGTGTCACTGCATGTGGAATGCCCACAGACAAACCAAAGCGCGCTTGCTCTTTCATATGGCGCACTTCGCCATGCACCGGCATCAATATCTCCGGGCGAAGCCATTCATACATAGCTTTCAGCTCCGGCTTTCCGGGATGACCCGACACATGGATATGCGCCTGTTTTTCCGTCACCATACCAACACCTGTTTCCGCCAGAGCATTTTGCACCCGGCCAATGGCTATCTCATTGCCCGGTATCTGCTTGGACGAGAAGACAACCAGATCATTCTCACCCAGCTTAATTGGGTGTGTTTCTCCCGCAATACGCGCCAGCGCGGCGCGCGATTCACCCTGCCCGCCCGTAGCGACAATCATCACCTCACGCCCCGGCAAATCCATCGCCAGATCCCAATCGATCAGCTTGGGGAAGTCCTTCAGATAGCCGGTCGCCTGAGCGACGCTCACCATCTTGTCCAACGAGCGCCCAGCCATGCACAACCGGCGATTGCTGGCGCGCGCGACATCACCCAATGTCTTGAGCCGGGCGACATTGGAGGCAAAGGTCGTGACGACCACCCGCCCATTTGCGCCCTTCACAATGTCCATCAGCCCTTCGCGCACACTGGCCTCTGAGCCGCTTGCCTTGTCGTTGAACACATTGGTGCTGTCACATACCAGCGCCAACACACCTTCATCACCAATCGCGCGCAACTGCGCCTCAGTCGCCGGCTCGCCGATGATAGGCTCATCGTCGAGCTTCCAGTCGCCCGTATGGAATATGCGGCCATGTGGCGTCTCGATCAGCAGCGCATTACCCTCGGCGATGGAATGCGCCAGCGGCACATAGCGAAAGCCAAAGGGGCCAAGATCGAAGCTGCCTTCATTCTCGATCACATTCAGCTCAACCTGATCGAGCAGGCCTTCTTCATCCAGTTTGCCACGGATCAACCCTGCCGTAAAAGGCGTGGCATAGAGCGGTACATTCAGGTCCGCCGCGAGATATGGCAATGCGCCGATATGATCCTCATGCCCATGAGTCAGCACGATGCCGAGCAGATCATCCTTCCGTTCCTCAATAAAGCTGAGATCCGGGAAAATCAGATCAATGCCGGGATAATGCGGATCGGCGAAAGTCACGCCCAGGTCCACCATCACCCATTTGCCGCGACACCCATAGAGATTAGCATTCATACCGATCTCTCCTGACCCACCAAGGGCCAGGAAAAGCAACTCATCTCCAGGGGTCATCAGCTATTCAAACTCCGCGTATAAATCATCGCCAGCCCGTCAATCGTCAGATCAGGCTCGATGGTATCAAATAAATCGGTATGGCCATCAAACAAGATAGACAGCCCGCCAGTCGCAATGACCTTTACCGGGCGGCCAATTTGTGCGCGCATGCGCTCCACTAGCCCTTCCATCATCGCTACATAACCCCAAAACACACCAATGTGCATCTGTTCCTCTGTCGTAACACCGATAACAGACTGGTTTTCAGGCGCTTCAATAGCAATGCGTGGCAGTTTGGCCGTCGCACTGACCAACGCATCAAGCGAAAGGTTGATGCCCGGCGCAATGATCCCGCCTTTATAGGCACCTGTATAGTCCACCACATCAAAGGTCGTGGCTGTGCCAAAATCAATGGCAATCAGATCTCCGCCGACCAGCGCATGCGCGGCAATCGCGTTAATGGCACGGTCTGCGCCAACGGACTGCGGCTCCGGCACATCCAGCTTGATGCCCCAGTCTGCCTTGCCTTCGCCCGCAATCAGTGGCTCAACCTTGAAATATTTATCGGAGAGCACTTCGAGATTATGCAGCACACGCGGCACGACAGTCGCGATGATAACGGCATCAACATCGCTCATCGCATAGCCCTCAAGCGTCAAGAGCTGATTAAGCCATACAGCATATTCATCTGCTGTACGGCGCGGGTTGGTCGCAATGCGCCAGCGCGTGCGGATCGTCGCACGCGCATTGGCTGCCCCCGGTTCTACAAGGGCAAAAACCACATTGGTATTACCGGCATCAATCGCCAGCAGCATCCACATTCTCCATCTTCAGATAGCATTCAAATCAGAAACACGTCGCCAGCATGAATGGCACGGTTCGAGCCATCCGCCAAGCGCAGGATGAGTGCGCCACTGCTATCCAGTGTCTCAAAGCGGCCCTCTACCTGGCTGCCATCGGGCAGGGAAGCGATAAGCGCTGTGCCTGATGGGTGCGCGCGCTCCAGCCATGCACGAATGATTGGTTCTGTACCATAGGTGCGCCAGCGCTCAAGCCATTGCGCAAAGCCTTCTGCTATAAGCACCAGCAACGAGGCCGCATCGCAGCTGGTAACGCCGAGCATATGCAGGCAGGTCGTGATACGATCCGGGACATCAGGCGCGTCGGCGATATTAATACCAATACCGATGATAACGGCATCGTCAGTGCGCTCCAGCAACATGCCGCATAGTTTTGCGTGTCCGGCGATAATGTCATTGGGCCATTTCAGGCGGATCGCATTTTCACCGACAAAATCCGCAAGCACCTCATGCACGGTGACGGCTGCAACAAAGGCCAGCGTAGCCGGTGAAGGATCGTGTGGCGTGAGGCGTACCAAGGTCGAAGCAAAGAGATTGCCGCTCTCGCCTTCCCATATGCGGCCCATACGCCCCTTGCCAGACGTCTGGCGCTCGGCGCGCAGCCATGTGCCTTCTGGTGCGCCTTCCCGAGCAAGCGCCTTCATATCCTCATTGGTCGAGCCGGTTTCCGCAACCGTGCGGATAAGCGGCTCAGCGCTACTCATGAAAGCTGGTCAATCAGAGCGCCGCTGCCGCTGCCTTGCTTGTAGCATCAAGCAACGGGTTCAGCAGATAGCCAAAGACGATAATAGCAGCGCTGACAGCAATCAGGGCATTTTCGAGGGCGCTGCCAGCGGGGGCATATTCGCTCGCCGGTTCATCGAAATAGATCGTCTTGATGATCTTGAGGTAATAGAACGCACCGACAACCGAAGCTGCGATACCAAAGATCGCAAGGCCGGTGAGACCCGCACCAACCGCCGCATCAAAGACAAGGAACTTCGCCCAGAAGCCCATCAACGGGGGAATGCCGGCCAGCGAGAACATGAAGATGGCAAACGCTGCGGCCAAACCTTTACGGCTCTGCGACAGGCCGGAAAGGCTGGCTATATCTTCGACCGGATTACCATCGGCATCGCGCATCTGAAGCACGCACAGGAAGCTGCCCAGCGTCATCACAACATAGATAGCGAGATAGCTCATCACCGCAGCAACGCCTTCCGCTGTACCCGCAGCGAGGCCGATAAGCGCAAAGCCCACATTGTTGATCGACGAATAAGCAAGAAGCCGCTTGATATTGCTCTGACCGATAGCGGCTACCGCACCGAAAAGAATGGACGCAAGCGCCACGAAAATGACGATCTGCTGCCAGCTTTCAACAGCGCTGCCCATCGCTTCCATAGACACACGCACAAGCAGAGCCATCGCCGCCACTTTAGGCGCGCTGGCGAAGAAAGCCGTAACCGGTGTCGGCGCGCCTTCATAAACGTCCGGCGTCCACATGTGGAAAGGCACGGCGCTGATCTTGAAGGCCAGTGCTGTCAATACAAATACAAGGCCAAATGTCTCGCCCATAGAAAGGTCATCTGACATGGCAGCCGCGATGCCACTATAGCTGGTCGAACCAGTAAAGCCGTAGAGCAGCGAAATACCATAAAGCAAAATGCCGCTCGCCAATGCGCCCAGCACGAAATATTTGAGGCCCGCTTCCGCCGAGCGCCCATCCTGCCGCATGAAGCTGGCGAGCACATAAGCCGCCAGACTGTTCAGCTCGAGGCCAACATAGAGCGTCAGCATATCGCCTGCCGAAACCATCAAGCCCATGCCGACGGTCGCGAAGATGATCAGGATCGGATATTCGGCGCGGATCGCCCCGCCAATGCCGGAATTGCCGGTTGCGAAGAAGCGTGGTGCGATAATGATCGACACGGCCGCCGCCACATAAATCAGCACCTTGGCGAATGCACCAAAGGCATCGGCGCGGTAAAGGCCGTCAAAGGCTTCACCGCCAGAGCTGGGTAAGCCACATAGGCTCCAGCCCGCAACGGCAAGAGCCGCGACAGCCAACCAACTAACAAGGCGCGCTGCACCATCGCCACCGAAGGTCGCGACCATGAGAAGAATGAGGCCAAAGCCGGTCAGCAACAGCTCCGGCATGGTCATTAGCAGGGATGCGGTCTCAATCATCAGTGCGCCTCCCCGGCTGCTTCATGCTGGTCTGTTAAATGATGTTTTTCTTCTGCAGCCACTGCCTTGCCCATCGCCAGACGAGCATCGCCTTCCGGCTTGGCTGGCGCGAGCCGCGCAACCACAGCCTGCACGTCAGCGCGCATGGGGCTGAGGAAGCTTTCCGGATATATGCCCATCCACAATACGCCCAGCGCGATCGGAACGAGCATCGCCTTCTCACGGATATTCAGGTCAAGCATGGCGCGCGCGTCATCATTGGTCAGGTCACCATAGCAAATGCGGCGATAGAGATAGAGCATATAGCCGGCGCCCAAAATAATGCCCGTGGTGCAGATAATCGCTACCCAGCTCGACGCTTCATAGACGCCCATGAGCGCAAGGAACTCACCAACGAAGTTGGACGTACCCGGCAGACCGACCGATGCCATAGTGAAGAGCAGGAACAGCACAGAATATTGCGGCATGTTGATCGAGAGGCCGCCATAGCGGTCAATCTCGCGGGTGTGCAGGCGATCATAGATGACGCCAACGCACAGGAACAGCGCGCCAGACACCAGACCATGACCGAGCATCACCATCATCGCGCCTTCAATGCCCGCCTGATTAAACGCGAACAGGCCGACCGTGACAATCGCCATATGCGCAACGGACGAATAAGCGATCAGCTTCTTCATATCCTGCTGCACAAGGGCAACCAGCGAGGTGTAGACCAGCCCGACCATCGACAGGCCAAAGACCAGCCATGCGAGTTCCGCCGACGCATCCGGGAACATCGGCAGCGAGAAGCGGATGAAACCATAACCACCCATTTTCAACAATACGCCAGCAAGGATTACCGAACCTGCTGTCGGCGCCTGCACATGCGCATCGGGAAGCCATGTATGCACAGGCCACATCGGCATTTTCACCGCGAAGCTGGCGAAAAACGCGAGCCACAGCCATGTCTGCACATGCGGGTCGAAGTTGTATGCCATCAGCGTCGGAATGTCGGTCGTGCCCGCCTCGCGCGCCATCCAAAGCATCGCGATCAGCATCAACACCGAGCCAAACAGCGTGTAGAGGAAAAATTTATAGCTGGCGTAAATCCGGTTCGCGCCGCCCCAAATACCGATGATGAGATACATCGGGATAAGCCCTGCCTCGAAGAAGATGTAGAAGAGGAACAAATCCTGCGCGGCAAACACGCCGATCATCAGCACTTCCATGAACAGGAAGGCCGCCATATATTCGCCAACGCGCTTCTCGATCGCTTCCCAGCTCGCCAATATGCAGATCGGCATTAGGAAAACCGTCAGCGCAATCAGCAGCATCGCAATGCCATCAATGCCCATTGCCCATGCAAAACGGCCGAAAATCGGTGCATATTCCTGGAACTGCCATTGCGGCGCGCTCGCGCTTTGATCGAAGCTGAACCACATCACCACGCCCAGCGCCAGATTGGCGAGCGTAGCGCCCAGCGCGATCATCCGCGCGGTGGCAGCACCCGAAAAGAGGCAAACAATCGCCGCCGCCATAGGCACGGCGAGCATCAGCGAAATGAGGGGAAAACCGAGTGCGTTCATTATCGTGTTATCGCCCAAGTTATCGCAGCGGCGAGGCCTATCAGCATCACCAGCGCATAAGTGTAGAGATATCCGGATTGCAGCTTGCGCGTCACCCGCGTGCCAGCAACGACGAGCGCCGCCATGCCATTAGGACCGAAGCGGTCAATCGTGCCTTCATCACCGCGCTTCCACAGAAACCGCCCGATAGCGAAAGCCGGTTTGACGAAGATCGCGTTATACAGCTCATCAAAATACCATTTGTTGAGCAGAAAGTCGTAGAGCACATAGAATTGCGCGGTGAACTTCGCCGGCCAGTCGGTATGACGGATATAGGCCATCCACGCGATCCACAGCCCGGTGAGCATCACTGCGGCGGGCGCAAGCTTCACCCACATCGGCACTTGGTGCATTTCGTGCATCAGATGCGCATCGAAAGCGAGCGTGCTCAGGCCCCAGAAATCCGTGCCATGCTCCACGCCGACAAACGGGTTATGGAACACCAGTCCCGCGAAAATCGCACCAACACTCAGCACCAGCAGTGGGGTCAGCATGACCCACGGGCTTTCATGCGGATGATAGCCACCCGTGCTGTCTTCCGCTGTCTCCGGTGTTTTGTGCACACTGTGCTGGATATGCTCGGATTCAATCCAACGCGGTTTGCCAAAGAAAGTGAGGAACACAAGCCGCCAGCTGTAGAAGCTGGTGAGCAATGCCGCAAAGATGCCGATATAGAATGCGCTCACGCCAGCACCGCCAGAAGCATAAGCCGCCTCAAGGATCGCGTCTTTCGAATAGAAACCGGCAAAACCGAAGACCTGATGCCCGGCAGGGTCGATGAAACCAACACCGGTAATCGCCAGCGTGCCCGCCATCATCGCCCAGAAGGTGATGGGAATATGCTTCCGCAGGCCACCATAATAGCGCATGTCCTGCTCATGGTGCATCGCGTGGATCACCGAGCCAGCGCCGAGGAACAGCAATGCCTTGAAAAAGGCGTGCGTGAAGAGATGGAACATCGCCGCGCCATAGGCCCCCACGCCCGCAGCGAAGAACATATAGCCGAGCTGTGAACAGGTGGAATAAGCAATGACGCGCTTGATGTCAGTCTGCACCGTGCCGATGGTCGCCGCGAACAGGCAGGTCGCCGCGCCGACATAGGTCACAACGGCAAGCGCCGTTTCGCTAGTCTCGAACATGGGCGACAAGCGGCAAACCATGAACACGCCTGCAGTCACCATTGTCGCGGCGTGGATGAGCGCAGACACAGGTGTCGGGCCTTCCATCGCATCGGGTAGCCATGTGTGCAGGCCGAGCTGCGCGGACTTGCCCATCGCGCCAACGAACAGCAACAGACACAGCACCGTCATCGTATCAAACCGGCCACCGAGGAAACCGATGGTGCTGCCCGCCATAGCGGGCGCAGCTTCGAGAATTTCCGGAATCGAGATGGTGTCGAACACCAGATAGGTGCCAAATATGCCCATCATGAAGCCAAGGTCGCCCACGCGGTTGACAACGAACGCCTTGATCGCGGCGGCATTGGCGCTGGGCTTGCGGAACCAGAAACCGATGAGCAGATAGGAGGCAAGGCCGACGCCCTCCCAGCCGAAGAACATCTGCAAAAGGTTATTGGCCGTTACCAGCATCAGCATGGCGAAGGTGAAGAGCGAGAGATAGGCGAAGAAGCGCGGCTGATCCGGGTCTTCGTCCATATAGCCCCAGCTATAGAGATGCACGAGCGCGGAAACGCTGGTGATGACAACGAGCATCACAGCAGTGAGCGTATCGACGCGCAACTCCCACATCGACTGGAAACTGCCGGAGTTAATCCATGTGAAGACCGGCGCAGTATAAGCTTCGGCACTTCCGGCGACAAAACTCAGGAAGATCGGCCAGCTCAGCGCGCAGGAGATAAACAGCGCGCCTGTGGTAATGATCTTCGCGGGCAGATTGCCCAATGCCTTGTTGCCCAGCCCCGCGACAATCGCAGCGAGGAGCGGAAGCAATACGATAAGCTGGATGAAATTCACGGTCAGCTTACCCCTTCACACAAAAGCCGTTCGGTTCGAGCGAAGTCGAGAACCATTTCAATTTCACGTGTCTCGACTGCGCTCGACACGAACGGAGAGGTGCTACGAACCCTCATCGCCATCACCCCTTCATCCGGTTGGCATCATCAACGGCGATAGTGCCGCGCGAGCGGAAGTAAATAACGAGGATCGCAAGACCGATAGCGGCCTCGCCCGCCGCAACGGTGAGCACGAACATTGAGAAGACCTGACCGACCAGATCCCCCAGATAGGCGCTGAATGCGACAAGGTTCAGGTTCACCGCGAGCAGGATCAGCTCGATCGCCATCAATATGATGATGATGTTCTTGCGGTTGATGAAGATGCCCAGCACCCCCATCACGAACAGGATCGCCGAAACGACAAGATAATGTTGCAGGCCGATCATGACGGACTCCCTTTGGAGACCGTCACCCCGGCGAAGGCTGGGGCCTCAGGCCATTGTATGCCAAGGATGGAGATGCCAGCCTGCGCTGGCATGACGGACATAGACCTCACAGCTCTACCCCCTGCCCTACAGGCTGATTGACATTGACGATCGCCTCTTCTGAGCGGCGACGGTTCTGGCTGGAAATATTCTGGCCCTTAACCCCAGTGCGCGCGCGCTGTGTCAGAACGATAGCGCCGATCATCGCAACGAGCAGGATGATGCCTGCCCCCTCGAACAGGAAGATATAGCGCGTATAGAGCAGAGTGCCGATAGCCTCGATATTGGGCACATCGGCGGGCGTGGGCGCAGCGCGTTGCGCCAGCTCAACCGGACCAGCCTGCCATATGCCAACACCAAGCAGGATTTCCGCCAGCAGCACCAGCGCAATCAACACGCCGAACGGCAAGTAGCTGACGAAGCCAGCGCGCAGCTCAGCAAAGTCGATATTGAGCATCATCACGACGAACAGGAACAACACCGCGACCGCGCCGACATAAACAATAACGAGCAGCATCGCGATGAACTCAGCACCAACGAGCACCATAAGCCCGGCAGCGTTGAAGAAAGCGACGATCAGCCACAACACGCTGTGCACCGGGTTGCGCGCGAAAATCGTGAGCGCACCCGCAGCCACCATGATGCATGCGAAAAGATAAAAGGCGAAGACCTGTATCACTTTATTTGCCTAGCCCCCGTTCGTGTCGAGCGCAGTCGAGACACATGCGCTCTTCTCTCTCGTCTCTCGACTGCGCTCGAGACGAACGGAGCCGGATGTTCATAACCGCCATGTCCATTAACGATAGGGCGCATCGGCGGCAAGGTTTGCCGCGATTGCCCGCTCCCATTTGTCACCATTTTCGAGAAGCTTGGCTTTATCATAAAGCAGCTCCTCGCGTGTTTCCGTTGCGAATTCGAAATTCGGCCCTTCGACAATCGCATCAACAGGGCATGCCTCCTGACAAAAACCGCAATAGATGCACTTGGTCATGTCGATGTCATAGCGCGTGGTGCGACGGCTACCGTCCTCACGCGGCTGCGCCTCGATGGTGATTGCCTGCGCCGGGCAAATCGCCTCGCACAGCTTGCACGCAATGCAGCGCTCTTCGCCATTGGGGTAGCGCCGCAGCGCATGCTCACCACGGAAGCGAGGCGAAATCGGGTTCTTCTCGAACGGGTAATTGATCGTCGCCTTAGGCTTGAAGAAATACTTCAAGGTCAGCCAATGCGCCTTCACGAACTCTATAAGGAAAAAGGATTTGATCGCGTGGATCATGCGGCGCCTCCATAGCGCGTCAGCATCAGGAAGCCCGACACCAGGAACACAAAGAACAGCGAGAGCGGCAGGAAGACTTTCCAGCCCAGACGCATAAGCTGGTCATAGCGGTAGCGCGGCACGGTCGCCTTCACCCAGCTAAAGATGAAGAAGAAGACAAATGTCTTTGCGAACAGCCAGATGATGCCCGGCACCATATAAAGCGGCGCCCAGTCGACCGGCGGCAGATACCCGCCCCAGAATAGCAGCGCATTAAGGGCACACATCAGAATGACGTTCGCATATTCGCCGAGCCAGTAGAGCGCGAAGGACATGGACGAATATTCGGTCTGATACCCCGCTACCAGCTCGCTCTCCGCTTCGGTCAGGTCAAACGGCGCGCGCGCCGTTTCCGCCAGCGCGGAGATGAGGAACATCACCGCGATCGGAAAGAGTAACGGGTTGAAGCCATGGCCGTTCAAAAAGCCATAATAGCCCTTCTGGCTCTCAACGATTTCCGTGAGGTTGAAGCTACCTGCCCACAGCACCACGCAGATGATGATGAAACCGATAGAGACTTCATAGGAAATCATCTGCGCCGAGGCGCGCATCGCACTGAAAAACGGGTATTTCGAGTTAGACGCCCAGCCCGCGATCACCACGCCGTAAACGCCCAGCGAACTGACCGCGAAGATATAGAGCAGGCCAACATTAATATCGGAAAGCACCACACCGACATCGAACGGAATAACCGCCCAGGACAGCAAGGCGACGGTGAAGGTGATGATCGGCGCAATCAGGAACAAGCCTTTGTTGGCCGCGCTCGGAATGATCGTTTCCTGCAGGAACACCTTGAGGCCATCGGCGAACGACTGCAGAAGCCCGAAGGGGCCTACGACATTGGGGCCTTTGCGCAGCGCAATCGCCGCCCAGATCTTCCGGTCCGCATAAATAATCATCGCAACGGCCAGCATCAGCGGCAGCGCGATCAGCAATATGCCCGCAATAGTTGAGGTCAGCCATGCCCATTCATAGGGCATTCCAAGGGATTGGAAGAAAGCGGTCATTTCCAGTTCACCCTCCCCGTTCGTATCGAGCGGAGTTCGAGCTCCGTCGAGAACGCAGTCGAGATAGAGTTCTCGACATCTCGACAAGCTCGATGCTCGAACCGAACGGGATTATCTAAAAGGAGAACCATCATTCCGCGGCCTCCGCGAATGTTTCACCATGGAGCAATTCCGCCGAGCAGCGCTGCATCGTCGGCGAGGCGCGGCAAATGCTGTTGGTGAGGTAAAAATCCTTGATCGGCGAGCCGAATTCACCGGAAGCGCCGGTCGGCAGCTTGGGCGAAGTCCAGCCATAATCGACCAGACCTTCCGATGCCAATTCCGGCACATCAGCAAACATCTTCGCGCGCAGTTGCTCGAAACTATCGAACGGCAAGGCCTTACCAAGCACCTGGCTCAAAGCCCTGAAAATGCTCCAGTCCTCGCGCGCATCACCGGGCGCAAACACCGCCTTCTCACCACGCTGCACGCGGCCTTCAAGGTTCACATATGTGCCCGCCTTCTCGGCATAGCTTGCGCCGGGCAGGATGACATCCGCCGCATGTGCACCAGCATCGCCATGATGGCCGACATAGACTTTGAAGCTGTCGCCAAAGGCAGAATAATCCACCTCGTCCGCGCCCAGCGAGAAGAGCAGCTTTGGTTTTTTCGCGGCAATCGCCTTCACGCCGCCGTCCGTCGCATAGCCGAGCATCAGCCCACCCATGCGCGCAGCCGCAAAGTGCAGGATATTATAACCGTTCCAGCCCTCTTTGATCAGGCCAAGCTTGTCCACCAGCGCCAGCGCATCGCCATGCGCGCCATCCTTGGCGAGAATGCCACCGCCCGCGATCAACATCGGCCGCTTGGCATCTTTGAACGCATCCACCACCTCTTTGGGCAGCTTGGCGAGCAGTGACGCATCATTGCCCAACCACTCGACCTTATAGGTGAGATCAACTTTCGGCCCGATAGCAAAGACTTTCGCGCCATGTTTCACGGCCTTGCGAATGCGGGTGTTCACCAGCGGTGCTTCCCAGCGCAGATTTGTGCCCACCAGCAGGATAACATCGGCTATTTCCGCACCCGCTATCGTCGTGTTGAAATTGACTGCAGAGAGGCTTGATACATCATAAGCCAACCCCGTCTGGCGGCCTTCGAGCATCGCGCCCTTGCCGCCAAGCCCGCGCACCAGCTCGCGCGCAGCATACATTGTCTCGCAATCGACCTGATCGCCCGCAACCGCCGCGACCGATTTGCCCGCATTTTTCGCCGCTTTGGCAACAGCCGCAAAGGCCTCGTCCCATGTGGCCGCGACCAACTTGCCGCCCTTGCGCACATAGGGCTTATCAAGGCGGCGGCGCACCAGCGCATCAACATGATGCCGCGTTTTGTCCGACGCCCATTCCTCGTTCACGTCATCATTGACGCGCGGCAACGCGCGCAGCACGGCACGACCCCGGCTATCAAGGCGAATGTTGGTGCCAACGGCATCCATCACGTCAATAGCGAAGGTCTTTTTCAGCTCCCATGGCCGCGCTTCAAACGCATAGGGCCGCGAGGTCAGCGCGCCGACCGGGCAAAGGTCAACCACATTGCCGGAAAGTTCGCTCTTAGCGGCATGTTCCAGATAAGTGGTGATCTGCATATTCTCGCCGCGCCCGATCGCGCCGATTTCCGGCACGCCCGCGACTTCCTCGGCAAAGCGGACGCAGCGCGTACACTGGATGCAGCGCGTCATCACCGTCTTGACGAGCGGCCCCATATATTTCTCGGTGACGGCGCGCTTATTCTCGTCATAGCGCGATGCGCCCCGGCCATAAGCAACGCTCTGGTCCTGCAAGTCGCACTCACCACCCTGATCGCAAATCGGGCAATCGAGCGGGTGGTTGATGAGCAGAAACTCCATCACGCCTTCGCGCGCTTTCTTGACCATCTCGCTGTCGGTGCGGATTTCCTGCCCCTCGCCAGCGGGCAGCGCACACGACGCTTGCGGCTTGGGCGGTCCGGGCTTCACTTCAACGAGGCACATGCGGCAATTGCCCGCAATGGAGAGGCGCTCATGATAGCAGAAACGCGGGATTTCCTTGCCTGCCAGCTCACACGCCTGCAACACAGTCGCGCCCGCCGGGACTTCCAGTTCTACGCCATCTACGGTGACTTTAGGCATTAGAGGCTACTCCGTAGAAAGATGAGGACGCCGACAACCCCAGCGACAGCGGCAAAGCCCAACGTGACAAAGCAGCCAATGCGGTGCCAACGCTTGCCCCGTTCATCTTTTGGCGGGATGAGAACACCGAGAAGGTCAAAAATTGCAGAGAGCAAGTCCATTCCGTCACTCCGCCGCCTCCATCATTGGGGCGCCGCCCGCTTTATTCTCGCTGATACGCCGTTCGATTTCCGGGCGGAAATGGCGGATGAGGCCCTGAATGGGCCAGGCCGCCGCGTCGCCCAGTGCGCAGATGGTGTGGCCTTCGACCTGCTTGGTGACCTGAAAGAGCATGTCGATCTCTTCCTGATCCGCCTCGCCGGTGCGCAACCGCTCCATCACGCGCCACATCCAGCCCGTTCCCTCGCGGCAGGGCGTGCACTGGCCGCAGCTCTCATGCTTGTAGAAATAGGAGAGGCGCGCAATCGCGCGAACAATGTCGGTGGATTTGTCCATCACGATCACCGCCGCCGTGCCCAGACCAGAACCGAGCGCTTTCAGCCCGTCAAAATCCATCGGCGCGTCCATGATTTCCTTGGCGGGAACCAGCGGAACCGACGAACCACCCGGAATGACGGCGAGCAGATTGTCCCAGCCGCCCTTGATGCCGCCGCAATGCCGGTCGATCAGCTCACGGAACGGGATGCTCATGCTCTCCTCGACCACGCAGGGCTTGTTCACATGGCCCGAAATCTGGAACAGCTTGGTGCCCTTGTTGCCCTCGCGCCCGAAGCGGTTGAACCACTCCGCGCCGCGCCGCAGGATCGTCGGCGTGACGGCGATGCTCTCAACATTATTGACCGTGGTCGGGCAGCCATAAAGCCCCGCACCCGCCGGGAATGGCGGTTTCAGGCGCGGCTGACCCTTCTTGCCCTCAAGGCTCTCGATCTGCGCGGTTTCCTCGCCGCAAATATAAGCGCCCGCGCCGCGATGGACGAACACGTCGAAATCATAGCCTGAGCCGCAGGCATTCTTGCCGAGAAAACCCTTGGTATAAGCCTGCTCAACCGCAGCGAAGAGCACCTTCGCCTCATAGATGAACTCGCCGCGAATATAGATATAGGCCGCGCGCGCGCGCATCGCGAAACCAGCGACCAGCGCGCCTTCGATCAGCTTGTGCGGATCATGACGGATGATCTCGCGGTCCTTGCAGCTACCCGGCTCGGACTCGTCGGCATTGATGACAAGGAAGCTGGGCCGCCCGTCCTTGCTTTCCTTGGGCATGAAGCTCCACTTCATTCCCGTCGGGAAGCCAGCGCCACCGCGCCCGCGCAGGTTCGACGCCTTGATCTGATCGATAATGCCATCATGGCCGATTTCGAGCAGCTTCTTGGTATTGTCCCAGTCGCCGCGCATCATGGCAGCGTCTACGCCCCAGTCCTGATAGCCGTGAACGTTGGTGAAAATGCGGTCCTTGTCGTCGAGCGGGCCGACGAAAGCGGGAGGCGCTGCGGTTTCTTCAGCCATTATCTGTTCCTCCGCTGGTCTCGGTCTTCAGCGCCTTTTACTTTTGCAGCTTTCAGATTGATGATCCCAATAACCAAAAAGACCACGCCAACCACGGCCAATGCGAAGCCCCCGCTATTCACTGCAGACATGCCCATCCCAGATGCCATGAAACCTGCGCCCATCGCTATAAATGCGATGCTGTCCCTGCGCTTCTTTTCCCTATCGGTCATGCCCATTCACCCCGATAATCATGGTTTTCCGTAACCATCTCTTTCAACGTCGTCGGGCCGCCTTCGGGCGCGCTTGTCTGGCGGTCAATCTGCGGGCCGATTTTCGGCTGTTTGCCCGCCGCAAGATCATCAAGAATTGCGGTCATGCTCTCGAAAGTCAGGTCTTCGTAATTGTCATCGTTGATCTGCACCATCGGCGCATTGGCGCACGCACCCAGACACTCAACTTCGGTGAGCGTGAAAAGGCCATCCTCTGTCGTGCCACCCTTGTGCAGCCCCTTGGCCTTGCAAGCAGACATGACGTCATCGCTGCCGCGCAGCATGCACGGCGTGGTGCCGCAGACCTGCACATGATAGCGCCCCACAGGCGCGAGATTATACATGGTGTAGAAGGTCGCCACCTCGTAGACGCGCATATAGGGCATATCGAGCTGATCGCCGATATATTCCATCACCGGGACCGGCAGCCAGCCTTGTGTATTGGTCTGCGCGCCGACCTGCCGCTGGGCAAGGTCGAGCAACGGCATCACCGCCGACTGCTGTCGCCCTTCAGGATAACGCGCAATAATCGTCTTAGCCTGCGCGGCGTTCTCTTTGGTCCAGGCAAAGTCGCCCCACTGCGCGCGGACTTCAGCTTCATCAGGGATTTGCGGTGCGTCAGCCATTAGCGGTCACATTCTCCGAAAACTATGTCCATCGCGCCGAGCACTGCCGTAGTATCAGCAAGCATATGGCCCTTCATCATGAAGTCCATCGCCTGCAAATGACTAAACGCGGTCGGGCGGATTTTGCAGCGATAGGGCTTATTGGACCCGTCGCTCACCAGATAGACGCCGAATTCGCCCTTGGGGCTTTCGGTGGCGACATAGACCTCACCCGCCGGGACGTGAAAGCCCTCGGTATAGAGTTTGAAGTGGTGGATCAGCGCTTCCATGCTGCTCTTCATCTCACCGCGCTTGGGCGGCACGACCTTGCGGTCATCCGAAGCAATCGGGCCATTGGGCATTTCGTTGAGGCACTGCTTCATGATGCGCGCGCTCTGGCGAACCTCCTCAACGCGAACCATAAACCGGTCATAACAGTCGAAGCGGGTGCCGACCGGTACGTCAAACTCCATCCGGTCATACACATCATAAGGCTGGCTCTTGCGAATGTCCCAGGGGATACCGGAGCCACGGATCATCGGGCCGGAAAAACCCCATGCCAGCGCATCTTCCTTGGAGCAGATAGCAATATCGACATTGCGCTGCTTGAAGATGCGGTTGTCCGCCACCAGCGAAATCGCGTCCTCGAACAAGGTCGGCAGGCGATTGTCGAGCCAGTCGGCAATGTCAGCAAGCAGCTTCAAAGGCACGTCCTGGTGTACGCCGCCGGGGCGGAAATAAGCGCTGTGCATACGCGCGCCGGACGCACGCTCGAAGAAGTTGAGGCAATCCTCGCGGATTTCGAACATCCACAGGTTCGGCGTCATCGCACCAACGTCCATGACGTGCGCGCCAAGGTTGAGCATATGATTGCAGATGCGCGTCAGCTCCGCAAAGAACACGCGCAGATATTGGGCGCGCAGCGGCACTTCGAGGTCGAGTAGCTTCTCGATCGCCAGCACATAGCTGTGCTCCATGCCGAGCGGCGAACAATAGTCCAGCCGGTCGAAATAGGGCAAAGCCTGCATATAGGTTTTGTGCTCGATCAGCTTCTCTGTGCCGCGATGCAGCAGGCCAACATGCGGATCGCAGCGCTCGACGATCTCGCCGTCCAGTTCCATGATAAGGCGCAACACTCCGTGTGCCGCCGGGTGCTGCGGGCCAAAGTTAATCGTGTAATTCTCGATGCCGTCTTCGCTCTGCGTACCCGGAGTGCCCACTGTTACAGTGCGCTTCTCGCTTGCAGCGGCGTCAGCGACCATCGGGTCGAGTGTATCGGCGCTCATGCCTTGCCCCCGCTTGCTTTATCTTCACTCGCTTTTTCGTCACCGGGCAGAATATATTCTGCACCTTCCCATGGCGACATGAAATCGAAATTGCGGAAGTCCTGCGCCAGCTTCACCGGCTCATAAACAACGCGCTTGTCTTCTTCGCTATAGCGCAGCTCGACATAGCCAGTCAGCGGGAAGTCCTTGCGCTGCGGATAGCCGGAAAAACCATAATCCGTGAGAATGCGGCGAAGGTCCGTATTGCCCGAGAAGATCACGCCATACATGTCGAATACTTCGCGCTCCAGCCAGCCCGCAACCGGCCAAAGCCCGGTAACGGACGGCACCGGCGTTGCTTCGTCAGTCGAGAGCTTGACCCGCACACGGTGGTTTCGCGTGACGCTGAGCAAATGATAAACCACCTCGAAGCGCTCCGGGCGGTCAAGATAGTCAACGCCCGCAATTTCCATGAGCTGCTGATACTGTGCTTCATCGCGCAACTTGGTCATCACGGGCACGATGCTATCGCGCGCAATAACAAGGCTGATTTCATCGGCAGCTTCGATCACATCAATGAGGTCGCCACCCAGAAGCGTACGTAGCTCATCGACAATATCGTCAATTACCGGAACCAGAGGCGCATTATGACCCATATGCCCTGCCCTTACCGTTCAATCGTGCCAACGCGGCGGATTTTCCGCTGCAACTGCATGATGCCATAGAGCAACGCTTCTGCTGTCGGCGGGCACCCGGGCACATAAATATCCACCGGCACGATCCGGTCGCACCCACGCACAACACTATAGCTATAGTGGTAATAGCCGCCGCCATTGGCACATGACCCCATCGAGATCACATATTTCGGCTCAGACATCTGGTCATATACCCTGCGCAGCGCCGGGGCCATTTTGTTGCAAAGCGTACCGGCAACAATCATCACATCTGACTGACGCGGAGAAGCCCGCGGCGCAGCGCCGAAGCGCTCCATGTCATAGCGCGGCATATTCACATGGATCATTTCGACCGCGCAGCAGGCCAGACCAAAGGTCATCCACCATAGTGATCCTGTGCGTGCCCACTGAAACAAATCTTCCGTGGATGTCACCAGAAAGCCTTTATCCTGCACTTCGGCGGACAAAGCATTAAAAAACTCAGGGTCGGGCTGCGTGCCTGGCGCGGGGGCCAGGCTGGTTGCGGGCCGCTCTAGCTCTACTCCCAATCCAACGCTCCCTTTTTCCATGCATAAATAAGGCCAAACACCAGCTCGCCAATGAAGATCATCATAGTCGCCCAGCCAGCCCAGCCAATTTGATCCAGACTAACCGCCCACGGGAACAGAAATGCCGCTTCCAGATCAAAGATAATGAAGAGAATCGCCACAAGGTAGAAGCGCACGTCAAACTGATTACGCGGATCTTCGAAAGCGGGAAAACCGCATTCATATTCGCTGAGTTTTTCCGCGTCAGGCTTATGCGCCCCGGTCAAGCGACTGACAATCATCGGCAAAAACACAAATGCACTCGAAAGCGCCAGTGCTATACCAAGAAAAATCAATATCGGCAGATATTGAGAGAGATCGACCAAGTTTATCCCCTGCGATATGTTGGCTCTATCAGCGGGGCTTTAAGCTGCCCGCCCCGGCTGCGCAAGAGGAGAAGCCATGAGAATGATTCGCAATTAACAAAAAACACAAGCATTGCCTATCGGCTTATGCCAGCAGGCGGATGCCCGAGAAAAATAACATAGCCGCTAACGCCCAGCGCAGCATGCCAGCGTTGATCCGGCTGGTGAGCTTTGCTCCGATAATGATCCCGGGAATGGAGCCAAGCAGAAGCGCCCCCAGCAGGCCAAGATCAACATGCCCCATCCAGAAATGCCCCAGACCGGCTAATAATGTGAGCGGTACAGCGTGTACAATATCGGTACCGACAATTTTCTGTGTGCTCATGCGAAGCGGATACAGCATCACCAGCATCGTCGCCCCCAGCGCACCGGCGCCAATTGATGTCAGCGTTACCACCACACCCAATATCGCGCCGGCCAGCATTGTGAGCGCAGGCAGAGCCTTGCGATATATATGAATCCGCGTTTCATCAACCCGGGCAGCCGCTGTATAAATTTTCTTATGAAGCAGAGTAGCAAAAGCTGTAACCACCAGAATGGCACCGAGCAGCTGGACTATCAGGCCAGATTTTACCTGATGCGCATCTGTCGTGGAAAGAAACCAGAGGGTCAGCAATGCTGCGGGTATGCTTCCCCAGGCCAGGCGTCGGACAACCTGCCAATCGGCATGCCCCTGATTATGATGAACCGTGCCGCCAACCATTTTGGTGATCGCCGCAAACCACAGGTCTGTACCTATGGCCGTGGCAGGCGCCACCCCTAATAACAGAATCATCAGCGGAGCCATCAATGACCCCCCGCCTACGCCCGTCAGCCCAACCATAAGGCCAACGAGAAACCCTGATATTGGGTGTAATAAATCCATCAGGTGTCGATATCCATCAACAGGTCAAGCACCGGACGGGCATGCTCCTTCCGGCAGATCAGCAAATCCGGCATGTAAACGTCTTGCTGATTATAGACAAGCGGGGAGCCATCAATCCGGCTGATATGCAGACCATGTGCGGCAGCAACGGCGGCAGGAGCACAGCTATCCCACTCAAACTGACCACCACTATGCAGGTAAATATCCGCCTCGCCACGGATGATTGCCATCGCTTTGGCGCCCGCACTGCCCATCGGCACCAGCTCCGCACCCAGTGTTTCTGCTACAGCAACAGCTTCCGCCGCCGGGCGGGTGCGCGAAACGACCATACGCAATGGCGATCCGGCAGGCGGCATGGATACCGGCTGGTCAGAGCGCAGAACAATATCCGCACCGGGCAATGCCACCGCACCGATTTCCGGTTTTCCATCTATTGCTAGCGCCACATGCACAGCCCAGTCAGCCCGCGCTTCGCCATATTCACGAGTACCATCAACCGGATCGATGATCCATACACGCGATTTTTCCAGACGCTCTGGCGTATCCTTACTTTCTTCTGAAAGCAGACCATCATCAGGGCGTTGCTGCCGAAGGGCATGAACAAGAAACTGGTTGGCGGTCTGATCCCCCGTCTTACCCAGCGCCTTGCCCTCAACCAACCCTGATTCCCGCACGGACAGCAATATGCGGCCAGCGCTTGCTGCAAGCTGCGCTGCCAGTTCAGCGTCGCTCAATGTCATCCAAGCAGCCTTTCGATAATCAGGTCAGCGGCGGCTTCCGGGTCCATCTTGATAGTATCAATATGTATCTCTGGCGCTTCGGGCGCTTCGTAAGGACTATCTATGCCCGTGAAGTTTTTAAGGTCGCCCGCCCGTGCCTTCTTATATAGCCCTTTCACATCGCGCCTTTCGGCCTCGGCCAGTGGCGTATCTATAAAGACCTCAAGAAATTCACCTTCCGGAAGCATAGCACGCACCATATCCCGCTCAGCACGGAAGGGCGAAATGAAGGCCGTTATAACAATAAGGCCTGAATCCGCCATCAGCTTGGCCACCTCTCCGACACGGCGGATATTCTCAATCCGGTCCGCCTCAGTGAAGCCAAGATCCTTGTTCAACCCATGACGCACATTATCACCATCCAGCAGGAAGGTATGCCGGTTCATCCGGTGCAGCTTCTTCTCAACCATATTCGCAACGGTCGATTTTCCTGAACCAGACAGCCCGGTAAACCAGAGCACTGCCGGCTTCTGGTTCTTCAGAGCCGCATGGGCTTCACGGCTGACGTCAAGCGCCTGCCAGTGCACATTTTGCGCGCGGCGCAGGCTGAAATGCAGCATACCCGCAGCAACCGTGCTGTTCGTGATCTTGTCGATCAGGATGAAACCACCCAAAGTACGGTTGTCTGCATATGACTCAAACACGACAGGCTTGTCGGTCGCCAGTTCCGCCACACCGATAGCGTTCAGCTCCAGCGTCTTGGCGGCCAGATGCTCCATCGTGTTGACGTTGACGACATATTTAGGCGCCTGCACTGTCGCTGATACCATCTGCGTGCCCAGTTTAAGCCAGTAGGCACGTCCCGGAATAAGGGCATCATCGGCCATCCAGACCATCGTCGATTCAAACTGATCGGCGGCTTCAGGCGGCGTATCGGAGGTGGCAATCACATCCCCGCGTGAGCAGTCAATCTCGTCGGCAAAGCACAAAGTGACGGACTGGCCCGCCACAGCTTCATCGAGATCACCATCAAGCGTAACAATACGACTTACAGTCGATGTCTTGCCACTCGGCAATACACGCACGGCATCACCCGGCCTGACACGTCCGGTAGCAAGCTGACCGGAAAAACCCCGAAAATCGAGGTTGGGCCGGTTCACCCATTGCACAGCCATACGGAAAGGTTTTTCCTGATTGATAGTCGCGCGCACTTCTACCGTTTCAAGATGTTCAATCAGCGCAGGACCATCATACCATGGGGTGTTCGACGAACTGGCAGCGATATTATCGCCCTTGAAGCCGGAAATCGGCATCGGCACGAAACTTTCAATCCCGATGCTCTGCGCAAATTCCGTATATTCCCTGACGATGTCATCAAATACCGACTGTTCATAATCGACCAGATCCATCTTGTTGACGGCCAGCACGATATTCTGGATGCCGATCAGGTGCGCGAGATAGCTATGGCGTTTCGTCTGCGTCAGCACGCCCTTGCGCGCATCAATCAGAATGACAGCGAGGTCTGCTGTCGACGCTCCGGTCACCATATTGCGGGTATATTGCTCATGCCCCGGTGTATCCGCGACGATGAACTTGCGCTTTTCTGTCGCAAAGAAACGATAGGCAACGTCAATCGTAATGCCCTGCTCGCGTTCAGCGGCCAGACCATCGACGAGAAGTGCAAAATCAATATCCTGCCCTTGCGTCCCCACACGCTTGCTGTCTGCCTCCAGTGCCGCAAGCTGATCCTCAAAGATCATCTTGCTGTCATAGAGCAGTCGTCCGATCAGCGTCGACTTGCCATCATCCACGCTACCGCAGGTAATGAAACGCAGCATGGATTTATGCTGGTGGGTTTCCAGATAAGCGTTGATATCTTCAGCGATCAGCGCATCGGTTTTATAAATGGGGTCCTGTACGTCCGTCATCAGAAGTACCCCTCCTGCTTCTTTTTCTCCATCGACGCATCACCGCCATCTTTATCAATCACGCGCCCCTGACGCTCTGATGTCGTGGTGAGTAGCATTTCCTGAATGACTTCCGGCAATGTTGCCGCCTCACTTTCGACAGCACCAGTGAGCGGATAACAACCCAATGTGCGGAAACGAATAGAACGCTCAACCGGCACTTCGCCGTCTTTCAGCGGGAAACGGTCATCATCAACCATGATCAGCATGCCGTCGCGTTCCACAGTCGGGCGTTTCGCCGAGAAATAGAGCGGCACAATCGGAATATCGTTCAGATGGATATATTGCCAGATATCCAGTTCCGTCCAGTTCGAGATCGGGAACACGCGGATGCTCTCATTCTTCGCTTTGCGTGCGTTATAAAGATTCCATAGCTCAGGCCGTTGGTTCTTCGGGTCCCATCCATGACTGGCGGTGCGGAATGAAAAAATGCGTTCTTTCGCACGGCTTTTCTCTTCGTCACGGCGCGCTCCGCCAAAAGCCGCATCAAAACCATATTTGTCGAGCGCCTGCTTAAGACCTTCCGTCTTCCACATATCTGTATGAAGCGGCCCGTGGTCGAACGGATTGATCCCGCGCTCCGCTGCTTCCGGGTTCTGATAGACAAGCAGGTCCATGCCGCTTTCTTTCGCCATCTTGTCGCGCAATTCATACATCGCCTGAAACTTCCATGTCGTATCGACATGCAGCAACGGAAATGGCGGCGGCGAGGGGTAAAATGCCTTACGTGCGAGATGCAACATAACTGCGCTGTCCTTGCCAACGCTGTACATCATCACCGGCTTCTCAGCCTCCGCAACGACCTCACGTAATATGTGAATACTCTCAGCCTCAAGGCGTTCAAGGTGGGTAAGTTGGGTCGGGCTAATCACGTACAAGGCCTCACAAAATTCAATTATGCCATTTGTGCATCTGCGAAAGGCACGCCGCAATCAACAAATATTTTGCAGCATGCCATGCAGAAAAATTTGCCTGCGGCCCTACATCGTCAGTGTCAAGGAACGATTAAAACCCAAATTCGCTATTGAGATTAATTATCATTATGATATATTGGCTGAAATAGAGGGTAACCGAATCATGCTCGTTTGTGTCTGCAATGGAATAAGAGAAAAGGATTTTCGTGAAGCCGTACGCGATGGCGCACAAGACCCTTGCTCTGCGTATGCCCGCTTTGGCAGACGTCCCAAATGCGGCCAATGCGTATCCTTTGCAAAATCACTCATTGCGACTGAGCGTGTAAGCGCCACATAGGGGTAAGGCCCTAATCCCACAGCCCTACAATATAAGTTTCTCCAGCGGACTTAACAAAGTCACGGCTGAAGCTATATATAACGCAACAATAGCCTCAGCTGGAGAATATCATGAAAGGCGATCTCAAAGTTATCGAATTCCTCAATGAGGCTCTCAAAAACGAACTTACAGCCATCAACCAATATTTCCTGCATTATCGCATGCTTGATCATTGGGGCGTCAAGAAACTCGCCAAGTTTGAGTATGAAGAATCCATCGACGAAATGAAGCATGCTGACCAGCTTGCAGAGCGGATTTTATTCCTTGATGGTATTCCCAATTTCCAGCTTCTCGGCCGCCTGAAAATTGGTGAGACAGTTGAAGAAATATTGCGCGCAGACCTCGAGCTGGAGATGGAAGCGATACCGCTATTGAAGCAGGCAATCGCTCATTGCGAAGTTGTCCATGATTTCGTCAGCCGCGATCTGTTCCAGCACATATTAAGCAGCGAAGAAGAACATGTGGATTCTCTGGAGACCCAGTTCGACATGATCGAACGCATGGGGATCGAAAATTATATCCAGCTTAATTCGCAAGCCCCAGAAGCGTAAGCCTTAACGCCGGGGGCTTTTACCCCCCGGCGGCAGCTCTTTGTTTTCAGCGCAGTGCGCCAGCGATAATCTTGTGCAACTTGCTGTGGATCGCATCATTGCCCGCGATAATTTCCTGGCGCTCAACCGGCTGGCTACCACCACGAAAATCCGTCACAAAACCGCCTGCCTCGCGCACCAGCAATATGCCAGCCGATACATCCCACGGCTGCAAACCACTTTCCCAAAAACCATCATAACGGCCAGCCGCCACATGTGCGAGGTCAAGCGCGGCTGAACCAAAGCGCCTGATCCCGGAAACCGAAGGGGCGACCGCACCGAAAATGCGCGTCCACTGCGCAATATCACCATGGCCCAAAAACGGAATACCCGTAGAAATCAGGGAATCGGCAAGGTCACGCCGGGCCGAAACACGTAAACGCTGGTCATGCCGCCATGCACCACGGTTCTTTTCCGCCCAATAGCTCTCATCGGTAATCGGCTGGTAGACAAGCCCGGTTGTCACCTCAAGCTTCCCATTAGCCAGCCGTTCTTCCACCGCGATAGAAATAGCGAAATGCGGAATGCCATGCAGGAAGTTGGTTGTGCCATCGAGCGGATCAATGATCCAGCGCGGCTTGTCCGGATCGCCCTCTATAACGCCACCTTCTTCAAGCAGGAAGCCCCAGTCAGGGCGCGCTTTTTGTAGTTCCTCAACCAAAGTGCGCTCGCAGCGCTGGTCTGCCATCGAAACAAAATCCGCAGGCCCCTTGCGGCTGACCTGCAAATGCTCAACCTCACCAAAATCGCGCCGCAAACGCGGTGCCGCCTTACGTGCGGCACGTTCCATGACGGTGAGTAGGCCAGAATGGGATACCAAATCACTTCTCCGTTGGTCTCGGGCAAAGCCGAGAAACGCGTTCAGGTTTATCGTGTCCTGATCCAGTGCTTAGAGCCTGACACGAACAAATTTCAGGCGAAAATTTAGTCCGCCCGCTTCACATATTCGCGAGCATAGACATCAACGATGATGCGTGTTCCCGATACGATGTGCGGTGGCACCATGACACGGACACCATTATCGAGAATAGCGGGCTTGAAGCTGGCAGACGCCGTCTGCCCCTTCACCACCGCATCAGCCTCGACAACCTCAGCTTCGACCGTTTCCGGGAGCTGTACCGAGATCGGGCGTTCTTCATACATTTCGAGCATGACCATCATGCCGTCCTGCAAAAAGGCTACGGCATCACCGAGCAATTCGGTTGGCAGGTTTATCTGGTCGTAGGTTTCCGTATCCATGAAAACGAGCATATCGCCTTCTGAGTAGAGATATTGGAAATCCTTGGTATCAAGGCGAATACGCTCGACCGTCTCAGCAGAACGGAAACGCACATTATTCTTGCGCCCATCGATGAGGTTTTTCAGCTCCACCTGCATATAGGCGCCACCCTTGCCGGGCTGAGTGTGCTGAATCTTGACGGCGCGCCAGAGGCCACCTTCATATTCGATATTATTACCGGGACGGATTTCAACGCCGCTGATTTTGGCCATCGCGCTTCTGCCTGACTAATGATGTTAAATGAAAAAGAGCCGGGCGCGCTGTAGCCCGAAGGCGCGCCAAGGGCAAGCATGCAATCGCACACACTCTTTACGCATATTAGAACTCTAAAGCGATTAAACGTCGATATACGTATTAACCTTATTTAATTATTCGATCCTAGGTGGTAGTTGCAAACTTGAGTTGGCGCCTGCGACTTGCCCTACGGCAGGCAGGTGCCACGGGGTAAATGATGGAATGACCTTGATAGAAGGATGTACAATGCCAAGACTGACCCGCTTTACTGGCGCAGCACTCTCCACTCTTGCTATGGCATTGGTAGCCACTCCACTAGCAGCACAGGCCGAAACACTGCGCGAAGCCTTGGTCAAAGCTTATCAGACAAACCCCACTCTGAATGCTGCACGCGCCGGACAGCGCGCCACAGATGAAGGCGTGCAAATAGCATTGGCAGACGGGCGCCCGGATGTCAGTGTATCTAGCAGATATTCAGAAGAAATACGCAGAACTAAAGCCCCTATTCTGTTAGGGACAGCTACAGACTTTACGCAACCCGCCCGTAGTCTGAACAATCAGGCCACCGCTTCTGTGCCAATTTATCAAGGCGGGATTGTTCGCAATAACATTCGTTCTGCCAAACAAAATGTGAAAGCGGGGCAAGAAGATTTGCGGGCAACAGAGTCAGCAGTATTTGCAGCCGTCGTTGCAGCCTATCTGGATGTTATCCGTGACAGCTCTGTTGTGCGGTTCAACCGGCAGAATGTTGAAGCGCTTGAAGTCAACCTGCAGGCCAGTACCGATCGTTTCGAAGTCGGTGACCTGACGCGCACTGATGTTGCACAATCAGACTCACGCCTGGCCCTTGCTCGTGCTGACCTGCAAGCCGCAGAAGCCCGGCTAATCTCTTCGAAGGAAAATTATATCGCACTGGTCGGTAGCGCTCCGGCGGATTTAGAAACTCCACCGACCCTGCCCGGCCTGCCAGCAGCAGCCGAAAAGGCAGTTGAAATCGCGCTTACAGACAATCCCGATTTGCTTTCCGCCAAATATATACAAGAAGCGGCTCGCTATAATACCAATGCCGCCAAAGGACAGCTTGCACCACGCCTTTCAGGTTTCGCCACCGGCACATATCTGGACTATCTCAATTCCGAGAAGGATTTACTCGTTGGCCCCGATGGCTCGACCAAATCTGCCGCAGTGGGCGTGCAGCTCACTATCCCACTGTATCAGGGTGGGCGCCCAGGTGCGCTAACCCGTCAGGCCAAGGCACAAGAAACAGTCGCCATGGAACAAGTTGTAGCAACCGAGCGCGATGTTATCGCGCAGACACGCTCGGCTTATGCGAGTTGGCAGGCGTCGCTACAGGCTATTGAATCCACGAAGAAAGCCGTTTCCTCCGGCGAATTGTCACTCGAAGGCGTCCGTGCAGAAAATACGGCGGGCACCCGCACCATTCTCGACATATTGGACGCTCAGCGCGACCTGCTTAATGCGCAAGTCCAATATGTAACAGCACAGCGCAATGCTTATGTTGCTGGGTTTTCCCTACTAGCGGCTATGGGGCGCGCCGAAGCACGCGACCTCGGACTAGATGGCGGACCGCTTTACGACCCAAATGTCAACTATAAGCAAGTACATGGCAAATTACTGGACTTTGATTTCGGGCCACGCATCACTGTATCTGGAACATCCACATCAAGAGTACCAACTCAAAACGCAAAACCAATTGATGGTGTTGTTAGTAAATAGTTTACAAGTTTTAAGCTATTATTTGGACGAATTAGACTGTCTCATTATTGCACAGTTGGAAATATTGGTCTAAGATGAGCTATGGTTAATTTGCTGCCCTTATTGGCGACAGCCTTTCGCAACAAGCCCCGTCGCACGGTAGCGGCAGGCTGCGCAATTGCCATTGCATTGTCAGTTGGAACAGCTGGGATTGTGAGCAGCATGGCCGATAAAGATATCGACCCCGGCGCGCTATGGTCAGCAGTGGCTATTGATGAAGCCTCTGCAGCGGTTGCTGGCGGCGGTGGCATGGGGATTAATGAATTTCTGGCGGCAAGTCGCGCACTGCGTTTCCTCCCTCCCGAACGGACATGGTGGAACCGCAAAGGTGGCAAGCTCGCTCCGAAAGCCTTTGGCGCATTAGCACCGGAGGGTCCTGTCGAAGACCCCGGCACTGCCGCTCTGCCTGAAGCGATAGCCCCCGTTGCATTCTCTGCCGTTGCACCCAGTGGCGGTGCTGGCGATGGAGGTCTGGGTAATCCGGGTGGCCTGACACCGCAGAACGGGCCAAGCCCGCTTGCCACAGGACCTACCAATCTGCCGAACCCAAGCGGCCCTGTTAATACAATTACACCGGCAACCACGCCCCCAGGCGGGATAGCCGTTCCGGAACCCGCAAGCTGGGCACTCATGATATTAGGCTTTGGTGCTATAGGGGCTGCGATGCGCCGCAAACATACGCGAAACAGCAAGGCATCATCAGCCTCCGCTTAAGCGACCGGCACTCTGAAACATCGCCAGACGTTCATAGGCTCCATAGCTTTATGGGTTGCTCAGTGGATTTGAAGCTGGTCGCCGGTAAAGGTCATGCCATTGAGTCGGGAAAGTACATTCTGCCCCAGCAATGACACTTTGATTCCCCGCTCGATCACAGCTGCATCAACATTAGTGATAGGTTTATTCGCCACACGCATTTTCGGGATTTTCGTCCAGCGCATAGATGTAGGGCCACCCGCTGTTTCCAGCACAGCTCCTCGCATACCGTCACCCGTCAGGCCAAGGCGTTCAGCATCACTGCGTGTAAGAACCGTAACATTTGCACCTGTATCGACCAGAAAACGCACCGGGTGCCCGCTAATATGCGCGTCGAGATAGAACAGCCCGTCTCTCGAACGGGAAATAGTAAAAGGCTTTCCTGCACTGGCTGTCGCGCCTGTTAGCTGGCCCAGCCCTTCATCTGTTTGCAGCGATACATGCGAGCTACTGGCCACCGCAGCAATCGGTGTTGCTATTGCGGCTGAGGCACTTTCTGTAGCGGGCACAGCATGTTCGATACCAGCACTTGAACCGGTAGCAAATGCCAATGCAGCCAATCCTGCTTTCCAGATAGAAGGGTACGTTTTGAGCATGCGATGATGTTTGCCAGAACAGCTAACAACATCTGGTTGTAAAATATCGTCACCAGAATTTTAACTCTGTTTATTGCCGTGGGCGTTCGCGCGCCCCGCCTCATATGCTCATCTATTATAACGGCCTGACCATAGCATGGTTTAGCACCGCACAATTTCAGCCTGCCTTTTTTCTTCTGTCCCAACTGTCAAAACAGAAAATATTGCCTAATATAACCTATTTGGAATATTTATGTGTCCTACAGAACGTTTTTTTGGTTATCGAACACCCGATCGAAACCAGAAAAGGATTCTACGATTATGGCTGATGATATTTTCCATTCACATAGCGATATGCCCGGAGCACCTTCCCGCGCACCATTCTCCATCACCCCCCATGACAGCAACGAACTATCCGTTATCCCCAAAGCGCTATATATTGGCACAGGCGGAACTATAGTCTTACGCGGCGTGGAGGCCAGCGCAGACGTAAACTTCGTTAATGTCGCAAATGGCCAAATCCTGGATGTGCGCACTCAATATATCCGCGCAACGGGCACTACCGCCTCAGACATTATCGGGCTGGCCTGACCCCATGCTGGGTTTCGGCATGAGACGCGCCACACAAAGGCGCAACACAGGTGGTGGTGGCAGCGGCGGTGGCGGAGCGACAGCTGGCATAACAGCGACCAGCTTTACGCTAGCTCCCGGCGTACATTATCATCCTCACAGCCAATCGGCGACACTCGATGGCAATGATAATGTTATCTCCTGCCCCGACCTCATGGGGCAGGCAGCAGCATCAGGCATAGCTTTCGACACCAGCACAATCGGGCCAAAACAGATGACAGATGCGCTTGGCCGCACTTTCTGGCGCTTTACCGGCGGGCAATATCTGTTAATTTCTAATATGCTGACTGGCCTGTCCGCGCGCGGAGTGACTGTGCTGGGCGTATGGCGCAAACATAATCATAAATCGCAGACGACTAACTTCTTCTCGCCACGCTATTCGGCGTACACAGATGATGCAGACAACAGCAAATATACTGGCGGGTCGACTATGCGCACAGTCGGTTCCGGCTTTAAAGCCGCACGGCTATATGGTGCCGGAATCGATAGTTTCACCGATGCTGTGAACGGTTATAAAATGATACCAGGCTGCCAGCTCCACATCTCCGGGGTGGCATCACGCACCACCGCCAATGGCGGGCAGCGTTTTTATATGAATGCGGAAAGCGCAGATACCAACCAGTCCGGCGTCACCTCGACCGACTGCACCGGAGGCATCATTGGCGGCATACCGACTAACAATAACGGCGTGAATGCAAATACGGGTTTTTTCGATCTTTATGAATTTGCTCTCTGGAAAGGCGAGCTGACGGACAGCGAAGCCGATGCCGCTGCTGCCGCTATGGTATCCAACTATGCGATAATGCCTCTCACCCGACAGCTGGTGCTGGATGGCGACAGTATAACCGATGGCATAGATACAAACCTTCCCGTCAGCCCATCTAGTGGTGACAATCTGGGCATGGTGCTTTCTGATCCCGGCGCAGGCCATGTGCCAGGCGATACCCGTGTCATCAACATGGGCACTTCAGGGAATGAAGTGCCTGACCTTATCCTCAAACGGGATTCGACCAACAGCACATATGAAGCACTATATCCGGGCGGGCATACTAACAACATTGTGGCGGTCCAGATCGGGCGTAATGACTTCTCTGAAGGTCTGGGGCAACAAAACAGCAGTATGCATTATGCCAATATCATTGCTCTTCTGAACACGACCGGGACAGGCTATTTGCAGCGGGGCTGGAAGGTCGTGATGGTGGGCAATATTGGTTCTGCCGCGACCAGTGTGACGGCCAATGCCCTGCCCGGCGAAGATACGATCCAAAAACGTATCGAGAATTTCCGGGCACTGATAGCAGACATAGCCAGTCACACGCCAAATGCAGCCTTCCTTTCAGATTGTCAGGCAGGTTCCGGAGGAACCTTTGAAGGTCAGGTCGACGTGCTGCATCTATATGATGTTACGATAGGCGGCGATACGAAATTTGCCAGTTATGAAGACGCACAGGATACTATATCCGGCTATTATGATGATGACCTTACGCATCTGAGAATCGCCGGCATTCAACTCATGGCCAGCGGCGGAGACACACCGCAATATGGGTATGGATCCATTGCCTGACGCACTGGTACATGGGCGGGTGCACCCGCCCATGTACACTCTCGGTTGTGCACCGCAACATTCACCTGAAAAAGTGCTGTTCATATGTTCTCGTTGGCACCTCGAAAACAGCAACGGCTTCTAAAATTATCCAGCGTTAACCATTTTCAGCCATTTTTAATAACCCGTCGAATAATCGTTCCAAAGCAATAACGGCTCATCCCACGTGAGGGGCTCTTCATCCATGGTTAAATTATTGTAAATTTTGTTGCAGCACGGCACAAAATGCCATGATTTTCATAGGTTTCTCGCAAGAAATCTATTTACTATATCTTCACATTATGTCATCAGAATTACAGCCATTCAGTGACTGGGCCAATCAGGGCTCATCATTAAATGGAGCTGAGATATGGGACTGCCGCAACCAAAGAAGTTGCACGGGATAGGAGCAAAGGAAAAAACCCTTACCTCTCCCTCGCAAGAACCAGCCCGCCCGATTAAATCACTACAAGGCGAGGTCGCAGCCATGCAAAGTTTGATCGCGTCACGCATGACGCAAGGATATGAAGATCAGTCTCCGCCACAGGCTGGAGATATGATTGAGATGGCTATCTCCAAAATCTCACGCTGGAGTGGATACATTGCTATGGGCGCAGCTCTGATCGGTATAGCCTTTCTCATCTTTTGAACAGGCGTCAGACAGCCAAACCCATATAGCCTGAATCATCATATAACCAAGCACAACAAACAGCTCATTAAGCCCGGACTATTTCCGGGCTTTTTTGATGCATGGCGGCGCCGGCTCCTCTTCAATTTCGTAAAATTTATCGCATTGTCTCAATATGATGCAGAATCAGCCCGTCTTACGCCAAGGTCAGTCGAAACGAAATTTGTTGTGGGTTGTGATTAGTGTCATATTAGGCATTCTTAAATACAAATATAACGTGTCGCGGTTAGAGGTTCCATCTGCAGGCGTACAAACGCCAGTGGAACTGATGGGTAAAGAATAGCAGGAGCGTCCACGTGGCAGACACGCGCGCAGTGAATAACAATGTGGCCAAAATACGTGCGCCGCGAGCATTATCAAAGCAGGCTGTCCGCCTTCTCCTCTATGCGCAATTGCTTATTGTCGATTGTTTTGCTGTCATCAGCGGTTTCATATTGGCGGAACATTTGCGTGGGCAGGAATGGATTTCACCTGCCGGCATAAATCTGGGATATCTTATTGTCCCTCTATACGCGCTACTGGCACTCAATCGTAATGCTTACTCTATCGACACCATAGGGTCTTTGGCAGAAAGCATGCGCCGCTCTTTGACCGCGCTCTTCATGACAATGTTGGTCATATTGATGTTCGGCTTCTTCTTTCAGGCCGATTCCTTAGTGTCCCGTCTGGCTTTTGCTGCCGGAATAAGCGCAAGTGGGCTGTTTCTAGCTATCGCCAGACTATTATTCCACTACCACTGCCGTAATCGCACCCGTGATGGTTTAACGGATGAAGCTCTTATCATTGATGGTATAGAATATGACGGGCAATATCATGGCACAGTGCTAGACGCACGCGCAGAAGCGATTGAACCCGACCTCCATAATCCAAAGATGCTAACACGGCTGGCAAGCTATCTGCATGGCTTTGACAGGGTTGTTATCGCCTGCACCCCGGAACGCCGCCATTCATGGTCATTGCTGCTAAAAGGCGCCAACATCAGGGGTGAGATATTATTACCCGATTCCAACATGCTGGGTGCTATTGATATTTCCGACTATCATGGCAACGAGACCCTGGTGGTATCACGTGGTCCATTGTCCATGTCCAGTCGCGCCAAGAAACGCTTGCTTGACCTTGCCATTACAATACCTGCGCTCATAGCCCTTACGCCCTTTTTTCTGGTCATCGCTATTGCAATCAAGCTGGAAAGCAAGGGCCCGGTATTCTTCAGGCAGCAGCGCGTAGGTCGCTCAAACGCCTTATTCGATATATTGAAGTTTCGTTCAATGCGCGCCGAAATGTGCGATACTGAAGGCGCTGTTTCTACCCAGCGTGATGACAATCGCATTACACGTGTTGGTGCTTTCATCCGTAAAACCAGCATTGACGAACTGCCCCAGCTCATCAATGTGATGCGCGGCGACATGAGTTTAGTCGGGCCTCGCCCTCATGCACTGGGCTCTCTGGCAGGCGACAAGTTATTTTGGGAAATTGATGAGCAGTATTGGGTTCGCCATGCCCTGAAACCTGGCATTACTGGCCTTGCCCAGATTCGCGGCTATCGTGGTTCCACATTGGTGAAAGAAGATCTCGAAAACCGCCTCAGCGCTGACCTCGAATATCTCCACGGGTGGCGCCTGTGGCGTGATTTCTCAATCCTGTTCGCGACTGTCAGAGTATTAATCCACCGCAACGCTTATTAAAACAATATAACTGGCAGGCGGCAGGCCTCTATTCTAAACCTATATCCTTTTTCAGATATGCGATCAGTGCGCTTGGGTCTGTTGTGGCACATATGGGTTCGCGTGCTTTAAGTTTGGCCAGCGCCGCAGCGAATTCCTCATCCGTATCTGCCACCTCCAGCAAACCCCGTTCTGCAAAGGCACCGGTGATTTCACTCTGATGATCATCATAATGCTCGCCCCGCTCAAACCTGCGCGGCACAGCGATCACGCGACAACCTTCACGTAAGGCCGTGATAAGCGAGCCAGTGCCACCATGACAGACGACGATGTCCGCTTCGTGCAATATCTCCTTGATACGGTCAAAGGGTAATGTTTCATGCGTTTCAAGCCCCTCTGGCTGAACCCCGCCCTCACCTGTCTGAATGATGACATCCTCATTCAGAACATTGTTTTTCTTGGCATTAGCGACAAGTTGCACCAACCGGTCAAACTTTAATGTCGCCCCTACAGTCGCAAAGAGAAGCGGCTTTTTAGGAGGGCGAGGCGTGTCAAGTTTACGAAACGGATCAAATATAGCTGCGCCAGCCCATTGCTTCCCGGAAGCCTCAGCCTGCGCAACACGGACATGCGCAAAAGGCCCAGCGATGCGTGCAAACGCGGAAGGCCTGTCAAACCGCGCAAATGAATCAACCAGAATGATGCGCGCACCCAGCAGTCGCGCCCAAACGACTGTAAAAAACATTGACCCCGCACCAGTGGTCACCACCACATCCGGTCGACGCTTCACTACAATCTTCAAGGATTGCAGACAGTTACGAATGCCAGCCGCGATCATACGAAAGGGAGCACCCAGACGGGCCTGACCCAATGCAACATGATCAACAAAGCAACTCTCATGCTTCTCTGCGATCGAACGACCAAGAGCCGTATCTTCCGTCACAAAGAAATGCTGATGCTCCCCCCATAAGGGCTCAAGATCCAATATCTGTCGGACATGGCCACCACCTGAGGCTGCGAGGCAAAATTTTAACGATGCTGGTTTATTGCGCATTTCACGTCCGTGACAAATCCCGTTACAAAAATGGTTACTTCGCTGGCCTGAACCTCTATTTTATGCAAGAGGAACACGTCTACTCCGTCGGTACTGATGACAGATAAGGATTTCTATAGCCATGTTGCAGCGCATAAAATATTTTGTCCCGAACATGAAGAGTTCAGCGATGATACTCGCGGCAGCCTCTATTACCTTATCAGCCTGCGGTGACAAAGGCGCCGAAGCGCCTACCGGTCAGGTCATTGCAACCTATGACGGCATCGAAATCACCGCGAGTGAACTGCGCCAGGAAATGGCAAACATGCCCGGCGGACTTTCTCCTAAACAGGCGCAGCAGGGTGCTTTGCAGGCCGTATTATCCCGCACTATACTGGCCGATGCGGCGCGCAAAGAGAAAATGGACCAGACCCCAGCCGCCGCTATCATGAAAAAACGTGCTGAAGATTTGGCACTGGTCGATATGTATACCCGTAAATTGCGCGAAAATGCACCGCTGCCTTCAGATGAAGAAGTCCGGCAATATGTGTCTGAGCATCCGGCTAGCTTCAGTCAGCGCCGTATCTTCGTTGTCGATCAGCTCATTGCCGAATCTACCGATCCCGAACTACTCAAAGCAATGGAACCACTTGATACATTGAAAGACATTGAGAACCTGCTGCATGAACGCAACATAGGGTTTCGTCGTACAGTTGGTACACTCGATGCCCTGACAGTAGACGCCGATGTCGCTGAGAAAATTGCCGGGCTACCAGCTGGAACTGTATTCGCTTCACCAAGCAATGGCACAATTCGCGCTAACAAGATTCGCAGCACAGTCATCGAGCCTGTAGACGACGATGCAGCACAGCGTGTTGCCAAGAGCATTTTGCAATCACGGCGGGTCAATGAAATTGTCCGCAACCAGATTTCGCAGCTCCTACAAAATGGCTTGAAAAACGTTAAATATAATAAAGATTATGAACCGAAAAAAGAGAACACTGAATCTGGCGATGCAAATAATTCCACAGCCGCTGAAACAGAAGAAAAGTAATAGGCGCTTTCCAAGCTCCCTATTAACCGGGATCGCTCCCAAGCCCAACGAGATACGCTTTTGACGAACCCGGTCATTCATATAGGTCTATTATGGCATTCGGCCAGTTCCGGGAATCTCGGCGTAGGTGCACTGACACTCGCTGATCTTGATATTGCGACGAAAGTCGCGAAGAAAGTGGGATTGGAACCACACTTCACATTACTAAGCATGCGTGATGGCGATACCGCACCGATCACACCACCAGAAGTCAATATATTCCCAATAGACAGCCGAGCAATGCTGAGTCCTTCTGGCTATTGGAAACAACTGGGCCAGCTCGATTGCATATTGGATATAGGCGCTGGTGACAGCTTTGCCGAAATCTATGGCGTTAAACGCTTTGGCTTCCTATGGTTGACCAAATATCTGGCAATACGTCGCAAAGTCCCCCTTATTCTGGCCCCGCAAACGATCGGCCCTTTTACACGCACCCCATATAAACAACTCGCTGCTATCACAATGAACAGAAGTGATGCTGTGCTCTCCCGCGATACTCAATCACTGGAAGTAGCGCAGAGCATGTCCCCGCACGCCAACAATATGCTGGCCGTCGATGTTGCCTTTGTTCTGCCCTTTACGGACCAATCTGCAAAACGGCACGGCCAGACACTACGTTTCGGCCTCAATGTATCTGGCCTGCTCTATCATGAAGCAGAAACAGGTCGTAACCGTTTTGGTCTGTCATACGATTATAAGCTGTTCACACACTTTCTAATCGAGCAATTACTCCAGCGCGAGAATGTAGAGGTTCACCTCGTCCCTCATGCTACCAGCAAAGGCGATCCGACGGACGATGACGGTCGCCGCGCTGACATATTGGTAGAGCAATATCCGCAACTGATACGAGTGCCGAACTTCCCCGGCCCATCCGAAGCAAAGTCTTATATTTCAAGCCTGGATTTCCTCGTCGCAGGCCGCATGCACGCCTGTATTGGCGCATATTCTGCTGGCACTCCCGTTGTTCCTATTGCCTACAGCCGCAAGTTCAGCGGTCTGTTCGGTATGCTAGGCTACAACCATATGGTGCCGGTAACAGGCGAAACTGAAGAAAGCGCGCTTTCTTATGTCATGGAAGCCCTTGAACAGAGAGACATGCTTCGAGCAGAAATGAAGCAAGGTATGCAGCAAGTGCAGTCTCGCCTTGATGTCTACCGAGACGCCCTTCGTTCTACATTTGGCAAGATCATGGAACGTCGCTCATGAACGGCAATACATCCAAAACTATGTCCCGGGTGTTGCGGGGGCAATTATGCACCGGCTGCGGGCTATGCGCAGGCGTCAGCAGCGGCGCGATAGAAATGGAAACGGTAGCGCCAGGCTATAGCCGTCCGAAACAAATCGCGCCGGTAGATACCCAAACAGAGCATGCCATAGCAACAGCCTGCCCCGGCAATCATATCGCCCCTTGGGAAAAGGATAGCAGGGAACGCGATCTCTATTGGGGGCCGTATATCCAGTGCCTGACCGGCAACGCAAACGCCCCGGATGTGCGTCATGCAGGTTCATCTGGCGGTGCTATTTCAGCGCTTGCCATGCATGCACTGGAGATTGGCCTTGTCGAGCGTGTCCTGCATGTCACAGCTGACCCGGAGAAACCAACCCGCAACATTTTAAAATGGTCTGAAACACCACAACAGGTGATCGAAGACGCAGGGTCGCGCTACGCCTCTTCCTCACCGCTAGCGGAGATAGAAACCGCACTTTCCGAAGGGCGTAAATTCCTGTTCATCGGCAAACCCTGCGACATTTCTGCATTACGGCAGCTCGCCACAACCGATGCACGAGTGGATGCGCTGGTGCCTGTCATGATCTCTTTCTTCTGTGGAGGCATCCCGAGCCATAATGGCGCAGACCGCATCATCCGTGCGATGGGCTTGCAGCCACAGGATGTGAACAACTTCCGCTATCGCGGCAATGGGTGGCCAGGCCTTACCCGCGCAGAAACCCATAATGGGTTGATCGGAGAGATGCGTTATGCCGACAGCTGGGGTGGCCACCTCTCCAAAGAGGTGCAATTTCGTTGTAAAATATGCCCGGATGCCGTGGGCGGTGTCGCTGATATCGCATGCGCTGATGCCTGGTATGGTGGAGAAGCCGGTTACCCGACCTTTGATGAATTGGATGGACGCAGCCTCATTCTCTCACGCTCTCAGGTTGGAGAAAAGCTATTAGAAAGCGCCGTAACGTCCGGCGATATGTCTGTCGAAAACCTGCCGATCAGTGAAGTAAACTTGATGCAACCCTCTCAGGCCAGGCGAAAACGCCTTGTTTCCGCACGAGTTTTAGCATGTTCACTAATGCTTCAGCCCTCTCCTGCTATGGACGGTTTGGATGTGAATCTGGCATCAAAAAGGGCAGTACTAAAAGAAAAGCTAAAAAACCTTCTGGGTACTATGCGCAGAATTGGCATGAATAAAAGATAAGAGAGCCATGACGCGCAGCAAAAACTTTATGTCGCAACTGCAATCATGTAATAGGCGGAGCCGTACTGCATCGAATGTCGTACAGAATAGGGTACAAAAGGGACTATGGGGATATGAATAAGATAGGCAAAACACTTCTCCTGCTTTCAACCATCTGGAGTAGCCAGGCTATGGCAGCTCCTGGTGACCCGCCAGAGCGCCGGATGGATATCAGCTTTGACCTGCAGGTGCGCCATGATTCCAACGTCGCACGTGCGGACTCGATCAGAGCGGCACAGCGTGGCCTGCATCGGTCAGACCAGCGCCTTACCCCCTCGATTACCGCCGATATAGCAACACCTCTCGGCTCTCATAGCTTCGGCTTACAAGGCAGTGTCGGCTATGATTTTTATAATCATAACTCGCAGCTCAACCGTGAGCGCCTTGCCCTTGAATCGCAATTAGGACTGAATCTGCCTGTCTGTGACACAACCCTTACAGCCGGCATTAGCCGCCGTCAGAGCGATCTTGGCGAAGTAGGCCAGCTACCGGGCGTAACGGGTACAGACAGTGTCAAAAATGCTGAAACCAGCAAATCTGTAGGCGCCTCTTTCTCTTGTGGCGGTGCATTTGGTCTGCGTCCCATAGCCTCTGTAGGGTATACAGACGCCCGCAACAGCAACAGCGCACGCGACCTTACCGATTACGACAGCTTCAGCTATTCCGGCGGCGTAGGCTATGTTCACCCGTCTATAGGTGAGCTGGAACTTTTTGTACGCCGTGCGGAAACGCGTTTCCCGAACCAGCCACGCCTCATTGGCGGCGGTAAGGATGGCTATAATGTCATGTCTTATGGTGGGCGTTTTTCGCGCAGCATCGGTTCACGACTGCGCGGTTCTGTAGAGTTAAGCTATACAGACCTTAACCCGCGCGGCCCGATTGCTAATGACTTTAATGGCCTCAACTGGGCTGTTGAGCTTGACGCTCAGATATCTCAGCGTCTGCTGATCCATAGCGCACTGTCGCGTTCGATAGTCTCAACGCTGACGGTCGACAGCGCCTATCATGTTGATACCCTGTATCTGATCGATGCGAGCTATGCGATCAACGAACGCCTGACATTAAAAACAGGCTTCAGCCATCTGCCGCGTCGTTATTATAACGGACAAACAACCTTTGGGCCGGCGCTGACAAAAGATCACCAGAATGTTGGCTATGCAACATTAGTATACGCATTCAGCCCCAAGATTAATTTTTCATTCGACATTGGCCGAGAGACACGCAACGCCAATGGCAATTTCTATGACTATAAGAATACACGCGCCTCAGTCGGCGTGAGCTATAAGTTTTAACAAGCCATAATTACGGCAATGGCGGAAAGGTGAATGAGAAATGGTGATGCGCAAGTTGATAGCACCTTTGGTAATGCTGATCGGGGCATTTATCATGTCTATGACTGTTGCACAGGCTCAGGCTCCGCAGGCGGCAGCACCAGTGGCGGCGTCTTCGGATCAGGAGCAGGTTTCGCTCACAGACGGCTATGTTCTGGGCACAGGCGACGTTGTCGAAGTATCTGTGCTGGGGCGCGAAGAGTTCCGTCCACGAGTGCAGGTTCAGACTGATGGCACTATCCAGCTGCCATTTCTCGGTTCTGTCGATGCAAATGGGCTGACGGTGCTCCAGTTGCGCCAGAAGGTCAGCAACGCATTGAAAAAAGGGGGCTATTACGCCGACCCAGTCGTCAATGTTGCTATCGCCAGCTATGCCAGCCGCTATATCGTCGTATTGGGTGAGGTCGCAACACCGGGCATCGTCCCTATCGATCGCTCCTATCGTGTGTCAGAAATTATCGCGCGTGTTGGTGGCATCAAGCTCAATGGCGCAGATTCCATCACGCTTACCCGTACATCGGGTGAACAGTTCATGCTCAGTATGCAGGAAATGGCTACCGGCGGGCCTGATCAGGACCCTGTCGTAAACCCCGGAGACAAGCTGTATGTCCCGGCTGCCGAAACATTTTATATATATGGTCAGGTTTCTGCGCCCGGCACCTATCCTGTCGACAAGCAGATGAACCTGCGCAAAGCGCTTGCGCGAGGTGGTGGTCTGACCAGCATGGGCTCGGAAAAACGAGTAAAAGTCTTCCGCGATGGCGAGGAGATACGCAAGTTTAACCCTTCTTCCCCTATCAAGGGCGGTGATGTCATCGTCGTTGGCGAGCGCTTCTTCTAATCCAGTCAGGAATCTCTCATGAGCTTCATTCAGTTTTTCAGGATTTTGTGGGCGCGGCGCGCAATCATCCTTATCGCTACACTGAGCTGCTTTGTGGCAGCAATACTTGTCGCTAAGATATTACCCCCTCGTTATGAAGCAAAATCACGCGTCATGCTCGATATCGTCAAGCCTGACCCGGTAACGGGTGAAGTCATTGCATCACAATTCGCACGTGCCTTTGTGAAAACGCAAACCGAGCTGATCCGCGACTATCGCGTTGCAGGTAAGGTCGTGGACGCTTTCGGCTGGACCAGCTCACCCATATTGGCCGCACAATATGCCGAACGCCCAAGCGATGATAATCGTGAATTCCGCCGTTGGCTGGCCCAGCGTATTATCGACCGCACCAGCGCTAAATTGATCGAGGGAAGTAATATCCTTGAGATAACTTTCTCATCTACATCCCCCGAAGCAGCCCGTAAGGGTGCGGATACTCTCCGGCAGGCCTATATTGACCAGACTTTAGCCTTCCGCCGAGAGGGCGCAGCGAAAAACGCGCAGTGGTTCAAGCAGCAAGCAGACAAAATTCGTATAGACTTAACACGTGCGGAGGGCGAAAAAGCCGATTTCGAACGCGAAAACGGCATCATCCTGCAAGATGATAACACCGATACTGAGATGGCCAAGCTCAAGGCTCTGGCGGCGACGGCTCCTGCAGCCCAGATGGCTGCAGTACCTATGACATCACCGTCAACCATGCAACTGGCTCAGATTGATGCTCAGATAGCAGCGGCATCCCAGACGCTTGGACCAAACCATCCACAATTTCAGAATATGCAGCGCCAACGTGCCGCTATCGCTCAAGCTGCATCACAAGAGCTTGCAGCAGCACGTGCTGCTGCGCGAGGTGCAGCGGGTGGCCCATCAATCAGCAGCTTGATGTCAGCACAGACTAAGAAAATCCTGGCACAGCGTGGCAAGGTGAACGAAGCACAGCGTCTGGCAACAGACGTTGCAATTTTGCGGGATCAGTTCCTTAAAACTTCTTCACGCGCAGCCGAGCTGGAACAGGAAGCACAATCAATCCAGACAGGCCTTACTCTTCTAGGCAATGCCGTTGCACCTGAAGATCCTGTTTTCCCCAAGATGCCACTCATCATCTTTGGGTCGCTGGCCTTCGGCATCGGCCTGGGCATATTGACCTCTCTGGTGGTTGAGTTGCTCAGTCGCCGTATACGCGGCGTCGAAGATCTCACAATTGCCGGTGTTCCTGTAATTGGCGCAATGTCACGCCGCAAATCAGAAGATGGCCGCTCAAATACATTATGGAGCTGGCTTGGCTTTAATGAACTCTTTAGCAAGCGAGCACCCGAATGATGGATATCACAGTCGCGAATGAAACTGCCACTGAAACCGTCGAAGAGGTTGATGTGGCAGAAGCAACAGAAACCTCTGAGGCTGCAAAGTCTGAGGGTTCAGAGAGTGGCCAAGAAACTGGCAACGAGCCTGTACCTGAGCCGCGCTCAGGCTTCCGCTTTTCCCGTGACATTACAGTCCTTTCTGACCCTGCTGGTCCTGAAGCAGAATCCATCGGTGCATTACGCACCCATTTGCTTGCCCAACATATTCGTGATGGCAGACGTTCACTCGCTATTTGCGCCCCCTCGTCCGGTATAGGATCCAGCTATGTAGCGGTTAACCTCGCAACAGCTTTCGCCTTGGCAGGCATCAAAACATTGCTGATTGACGCTAATATGCGTGAGCCAAGCATGCAGAATTATATCGAGCCGGCTGACGAACCTATCGGTTTGCAACAATGTCTGAACGATTCCAGCCTGCTTCTTGGAGACGCCATTCAGGACGATGTACTACCTCACCTCTCCCTGATTTACGCAGGCGGTGTAGCGGAAAACCCACAAGAGCTTCTGGCCAACAACAGCTTCAAATCCATCATTGAGGATTGCTTGCGTGATTTTGAAGTCACCATTGTCGACACTCCGCCAAGCAATGAATCCGCTGATGCGCGCCGCATTGCGGCAATCATGCGCTATGCAATGCTGATCGTGCGTCGCAATGACAGCTTTGTATCCGACCTCAAAATACTCTCCGAAGAGCTGCAATCAGACCGTGTCAAAGTCATCGGCACATTTCTGAACTCGTAATCCGGTCAATCTGCGGTCATGGAAGAAAGCATTACACCAGAAACGGCAACCGGCATGGCGGCCTGGAAACAGGCCGTTCGTAATTATTGGCCGTTATGGGCGGGCTTTCTTATTCTGGCCATCCCTACGATCATCAACCTCGCTCAGGAAGTGTGGACGATGGAAATCGGTGCGCACGGCCCTATCGTGCTCGCTACTGGCCTGTGGCTCCTGAGCCAGAGGCTGGGTGACCTACGCGCCAGCAGCAATGGCCCTTCATGGGGTCTCGCCCTATTAGGCATTCTGATAGCCATTCCGCTTTATATTTTTGGCCGCGCCTATAACTTCATCAGTCTGGAAGCTCTGGCCGTCTATGGTGCAATGGTCGCCATCATGCTCAGAATATATGGCCTGCGCTCTTCGCTGATACATTTCTTTCCCTTTCTCTATCTCGCCTTTCTCGTCCCCCCTCCCGGCTGGCTGATAGATCAGGCGACATCCCCGTTGCGGTCCTTTGTCTCCTATATCTCTACAGAACTTCTGCACAGCCTCGGCTACCCGATTGCACGCGAAGGCATAACGATGTTCATCGCGCAATATCAGCTATTGGTGGAAGATGCCTGTGCAGGGATGAACTCCATCGTCGGCCTGACTGCCGTCACCCTGTTTTATATTTATGTCATTCACCGCGCATCATGGCGCTATTGCCTTCTGTTGACCGCCTTTATCATTCCAGTCGCGGTGCTTACCAATATCATCCGCGTGATTGCGCTCATACTCATCACTTACTATTGGGGTGATGCTGCCGCTCAGGGTTTCCTGCATATGTCCGCCGGAATCGTGTTATTCGCAGTCGCTCTGTTGATTGTTTTCAGCCTTGATGAAGTCATTCAACGCATCATAGCCTATCGACGTAAGAGGAAAGCGGCATGATTGATCGTCGTGACCTTCTGATCGGTGGATTATGTGCTGCCGGCATCGCTGGCGCTGAATATTTCCGACCGCGTAAAGCCCTCACCTTGTTCCCCGGTGATGACCTTGGCGCAATCATCCCGCATCAGTTTGGCGACTGGAAATCCATCGAAGGCGGGGGCATCGTCGTTCCCAAAACGCCCGGAAGCCTCGCCGACCGACTCTATTCGGATACTGTCGAACGTACATATCGCAATGTGAAAACTGGCAGTGCCATCATGCTGCTCATCGCTTATGGGCGCGCGCAAAGTGACCTGCTCCAGCTCCACCGCCCGGAAAGCTGTTACCCGGCAATTGGTCTGGACATAAAGAAGCGCGAATTCACCGATATTCCAATACAGGGTAACAACGGCATGATACCTGCCGTTGCACTGACTGCAGGCAATATCACGCGCACAGAGGATATTGTATACTGGACACGGCTCGGTAATTATCTGCCGCGTACAGCTGGAGAGCAACGTCAAGACCGCCTGAAAACAGCAATGGCTGGCTATATTGGTGATGGTGCGCTAGTCCGCGTTTCCGCTCTGCGCAACCCTGACGATGCAGAACGCTATCAGATGCTGGCCGATTTTCTGCAGAAGATGGTAAGCGCTATGCCCTCTGCCGACCAACAGGCCCTCATCGGCAACCCTTCAGCTTAGACCTATTTATTAAGCCAATCAGGCTTGCCACGCTCACCACAAACACCAGCCCACCAGCCTTGTAATGCATAGCCCCATTGCCGCCAGGCTCCACGCGCGGCAAAGCGCATGGTTAGCAGAAGCAAAGTCGAAAGCATCGCTATGGGCAGGCAAACCGGATTTACGTCACGCGTGACATTCAGCTTATTGCGCTCGTCCATATAGATCGGCATACGCGGACGAAGCTTAATCGGATCAGCAGATCCTGTAGTACCACCCTGTCCATGTAAGACACGCGAACCAGGGGCAAAGCCCAACTTCATACCGCTCTTCACAGCACGAAGCCCCCACTCCACCTCTTCACAATAGAGGAAATAATCCTCGCGCATGAGCCCAAGTGCATCTCTGAAAGTCCTGTTGACCAACATCGAAGCTCCCAAAATATAGTTCATTCTTGCTTCAATGGCGTCCACATCTACTGATGCATCTACATGACACCCCATGCCTATAGATTTTGCGCGACCTAACCACTGCCGCCAATAGCCGCCATATGCCTGTACCTTACCATCCGCATGATAGAGTATCCCGCCCGCGGCATGACAATCACCGCGATTAATACGCTCCACCAACGCGGCCAAAGCCCCAGCTTCCGGTTGCGTATCAGGGTTCACAATCCACCAACCATCTGAATCAGGGCGAGCACGCATTACTTCATTCACGCCACCGGCATACCCAAGATTATCATCTGCCAGCAGCGCTTCCACTGCCTGCCCGCCCGGCAACTGCGCAGGTATTGCCTGTCGCAACCTGGCATGAGAATCTGCACCACCATTCTCACAAATCACAACATCGAAATGCTTATAAGTCGACTCACTTAAGGCAGCGAGACAACGCGCGATATCATCGGCATTATGAAAGCCGACAATACAAATGCTGATATGCTGTGCAGGGCAGGTCATAAAGCCTTTTCGCTGCTCAGAAGCAGCCTGTGCCCCTCGACAAAACGCCATAATCGAATGCGTACCAATATCCCCAAAGCGCGAAGCCGCGTCCCACTATCCGGTAATTCCTTGCTCATCATAATGCGCACGCCATGCGGCAGGATGGATAGCGGTAATGTCCAGGTTCGTACGAGCCAACGCAAGCGCCCACCGCTACTTTGTATCATCAGCGCATAGCTCTCCGATGCCATTCGCTTCCATTTTCCTTTAAGTTGCACCCAGTTGGTGCGTGCCGGATGACCGACTGTAGAACCCTCAGCATAGCCAATCTGAAAACCTACGGCGCGAGCGCGCAAACACCATTCCTTATCTTCAGACACTGCTGTGCGAAATGGGCCTACTTTTTGAAATAAAGCACGTGGGCAAAAAAGATTTGCTGTCACACTGAAATGCTCATTGCGCACATAATGCTGGTTATCAAAGGCAAAGACCCGTTCAAACGCTTCTGCACCCGTCATATATGCCGGGTCATTGACCGAGACAGTCATCCGGCCACCAACAAAATCTGAGCCGGAAAGAGCCTCAACACCCTTTGTGAGCCAATCTGGCTCTGGCAAGCAATCGCAATCCGTAAATGCCAATATCTCTCCAGAGGCATACTCAACACCGACATTTCTCGCCGGTCCGGCACCTGCTATTTGAGCCTCCACTACTTTGGCCCGGCCTGCGACAACGCGTTTTACCTCTTCTATTCCTGTCGGAGAACAATTATCGGAAACAATGATCTCATAACGATCACGCGGCATAGTCTGCGCTTCTAACAACGCAAGACACTGATCCAAACGTGTCAGATCATTATAATGCGGTACAATTACTGAAATATATGGATCACCATTCATACTATAGGTTCACCCAGCCGCCCAGGGCGCCTGCTTTTCGTCCATGCGTTCACGCTGGCAACGGTGGGGTGGAAGAGCAGGTCGGGCTGATCTTCTCTTAACTGGCGTAGCTGCGAGGCATCCAGTTCCCACCAGCGGCTCGCTTCCAAAGCCTCTACAAGCGCAGGTTCAAAACGATCCTTTATTTTTTTCGCGGGGTTACCCGCGACAATTGAGTACGCTGGCACATCACGTGTTACGATGGCGCCGGCACCGATAATCGCACCACGTCCTACATATTTGCAGCCGGGCAACAGGATTGCCCCATGACCTATCCAAACATCATCTTCGATCACCAGAACATCATCCCAGTGGATATTGTCATCAACCACACCGAACTTGCGCTCATAAAGCGCCGGATGTGTCGTCATCGCATCATAGGGATGGTTTATTGGCGCAGAGCGCACACTATTGGCGATGGAACAATATCGACCAACCTTGATCGGGCCAGGCATGCGCCATTGATCAAAACAGCCATAGCTATAATAACCGACATCAATACGGAATTTGTCACGGAAATAAGCGCGCAACTTGGCATTGCGAAACTGGTCGCGTTGCCAAAGGCGAATACGTATTTTTTCGAGCATTGAGCGCAGCAATTTTCAACCGCCTGATGTTAAATTGTACCGGCTGGCCCACACCTATAGTCTTCATGGCACAAGGCATAGGCCTATACTCATTGCAAATAGCGCGCTTGAGTTAGGAAACCATGAAAAAAGGCGACCGCATAAGCGATCGCCCTTTTTAAAAGAATAAACGGTAGCAAGCTCAGGAGTAGCTAACGCTCACATTGGTTGCACGGCGACGCATAGCAAAACCTACTGCACCAAGACCGAGGATCATCATACCCCATGTAGCTGGCTCAGGAACGGAAGCGAAACTGAAAGAGCCATTATATTCACCGAGTGCCTGACTAGCACCAGTGATGCTGAGTGTCTGCAGACCTGCAGCCACGGGCAGATTCAATATCTGGCGCAACTCAGAAACACCGCGAGATACAATGTCAAGGGTAACACCGTTGAGCTGAACATAGGTAGCGTTAAAGTTAACATTGGTACCCGGTCCAGAATTGAAAGATTCCAGAACAACGCTCAGCGTGCCATCTGAAGGCGCAGTAAATGTGAAAACATCTGTGAAGCTTGATGTAGCGCCGGGTGCCCCTGCAAATGTCTCAATAATGGTCGCAGCATTAGCCGCCGCAGGGGCAGATGCGAGAGCAGCAGCGAGTGCAAGGCCCGAAATCTTAGCATTTATAGCCATAAAAAGTCCCTTCTTGTGGTCAGCCATTAGGTAACTGCAGATAGGACTTATAGACGCACCTCATTGCGCATTGCAACATGGTTAACGGACCATATTGAACAATTTAACCTCTCTCACCGTCGGCTGGTCCCGTTATTTAATGAGTTTGTATATAATTTATCGTTCAACCTTGCCCGGCACTTCATTCGCATACGCAATAAAAGACGGGTATATAACGCTCTAAAAACCATATACCCGCCATATCGGTCAGTATTGCATAGTTCAGCCAGTGACTTCGTCGAGGCGCGCCATGCCGGATGCATCACCAGCGAATTTATCCTCAGCCAAACGCATCCATAAATAGACTGGAACACCCTCTTCGCTAAACTGAAAAGCATTTTCAGGGTCATGGTCAATTGACCTGATCAAGCCAAATCGTTCACCAATCATCTCCATGAACGCAATGCCTCCATCATCCCCCATGACAATGTCGGCTTGCTGTTTCGTCAGACGACCTCCCGAATGCAAAGCAGCCCGCGCCAACAAGCCCAGCTTACTACCATAGCCTTTTTCAATAGCTGCCGAAATATGGAAGAGGCTCTTCGATGAGACACGATGGCGGATTTCATCTACCGCCTGTCGAATCGCGGCCGCCACATCTCCCTTTGACACCAGTGACGCGGACCGCTCAACAGCAGACAGCCCGGCATGCTGGCTAAGCAGACTAGCGATATAGGGAGAGCCATGAGCCACTGCGCTTATGAATGCTTTCGCTTCAGCATCAAAGGTCAGGCCACAAACAGCTTCACCATTACGAATCAAATCCTCGATTTCCGTATTGTCCATACTCGGCACTTGCAAACCAAGGATGTTACGACGGATCGACGGTATATGCTCGATCAGCTCTGTCAAATTCGCAGCTACGCCAGCGATAACCAGTTGCACCCGGACAGAGCGGTCAGAAAGGTTTTTAATCAATTCTGCGACCGAACGCCGGAATGCCGAAGAGTCCGCCCGATCAAACTCATCCAGCACGATCAGCACACGTGTGCCAGACAATTTGGAAAGCAGTTCGCTGACCTGAGGAACATTCAACGCCCCTTCAGCGGGCAGCAGATCCGCCAAAGACCGGCCTTCCTCAATCTCATCAGAAGTCGGCGCATAATCACTATGATAAAGCAGCGGAATGTCTTTGGCGATGGAGCGGAACAGGTCGCTAAACTCCGTTTCCTCACCGCAAGATCCATAACGGACAATATAGCGAGCCTCACGCGCAAGCTGAGACAGGATATGCAACAAAGATGTCTTGCCAATACCGCGGTCGCCATAAAGAACCACGTGCAGCTGCTGGTCCTCAATCGAACGGATAAGGGTTTTGAGCACTTCTGTACGGCCAGCGAACATCCGGGCATTAACAACCGGCTGTGACGGGGTAAAAGCACTCCGCAAACGGAAACGCGCGCGGTCAATCGCTGACCCCCTGCTTCCATGAAGCTGGTCAGCTGCGGTGCCATGAAATTTAGGCATCGAGCTTACCTGCACGCTGCCATTCGTGCGCGGCGTTGAACGCGACAGCGCCACAGTCATATCAGCCGGCTCTCTGCGATGAGATACAGAGCGGCGCTTCTTCCCTGAGATCAGCCCGGACAACCAGGACATGGTATATTACCTTTCATTACGCTGCACTGATGCACCAAAATGGGACATCGAAAGCAAAGCTATAAATCAAAATCATGAAAATACATTTGCGCAAATCACAATATGACAAAATTTGTGATTATTTTTTACGTCCGTTTTCCAGCAAAGCGCTTTCTCAGATAACGGGTAGCGGGCTTTTCGAACATATGATGCATTGCAAAGCCCGCGGCGACCCCTCCGGCAATTAAGAGCATATGCCCTGCCCCCCATTGTAATGCAATATCGGGAATATGTTCAGCAATGCGCTGCAAGAAACTATTTGCAGGCGTATGTACCAGATAAAGCGCATAAGAAGATCCCCCTAATAATATTAAGGGGTTACGTGCATTAACAAGCGGCTCAGCACAGACAAGGCCATGCACCACCAGCGCAAAGGCTACCCCCCGCACTAATGTCCATAAAGTTGCATTGACGGATGCATAATCCATAAAATTATGACGTCCGAGATCGAACATATATGTCGCCGTCAATATAATGATTAATGCGGCTAGGCCCGCTATCAAAGGGAACACGCTGGCCCGAAAATTACGCTGCGAATGCAGCTTAGCCAGCCCCATCCCCATTAAAAAATCAAAAATATAGCTTGAAACAAGCATAGATGAGACCCCCGTCACGGGGTTTCCGGCAAGCGAGAGAATCAGCTGAACGCCGCACGCCACTCCCCAGAGCAGGAAAATCATCCACCCTATTCTTGGAGTCAGCAGCAAGAGCGCAAAGGCGACATAGAACATTAGCTCAAAACGAAGAGTCCAGACCACCATAGGCATGGGTTGCTCAAGCGACGGGTAGGGAAATAGTGACCGTAGCAACATTGGGATATCAGGCATCACCCCAACACATAGCCGCAGCGCCATAAAACCCAGAACGATCACCCAGAGAACCGGGAACAACCTGATAAAGCGCTTTTTCAGATATTCGCCGACACGGTCAGCCCGACCTATCTCATGACCATGCGCCGTAAAAATAATAAAACCAGACAGCACAAAGAAAAAATCGACGCCATATTCCAGCAGGCGCATCCAGGGGAAAACCGGGCCACCATAATGGATGGCACTTGCGTTGGAATGGAAGACCACAACAGCAAGAGCAGCCAAGCCTCGTCCTATTTCAAGGGCATTGATCCTGCTACCCGACAATCTTGAACGGACGATTGCATTACCCTCTGAATGTGAAGAGGATATGTCATTCATTATTTGGGCATTTCCGGCTTCAGTACATAATAAATATAAGCCAGAACAGCAGCCAGAATCAGGATAGCCGCAGGGCCATAGCCCTCATTTCCGACATAATTAGCGAAGGCACAACCTATAGCAGGTGGCAAATAGCTGTATATCGTATCAGGTGGGTTATCCATGGATGAGCGATGCAAGAATAAAACGATCAACCCTGCAAAAACAAAAATGCTGAGCCAGTCATAAAGGGTTTCCATTGATATGCTCCATCTGCCCAGCGCACGCCAATGGCACGCTCTGCACCTGGCCTGCAACCCATTTAACCCTGTTCTTCTGTTGTGCAGATGCACAATATTAGCATATTGAGGCTATCTCTGTCTCAAATCCACATATTTCTACTATTGAATAATCAGGACAGCGTAGCGCTCATACCAATGCATTATTTCAAAAAAGCACTCATGCTGGTCAAGCAACATATGCACTCACTCGTGGCTCTGGGTGTACGTGGTATGGCTGTATTACTGGGGTTTGTCGTAACTTTTCTGATTGGCCGCAACCTTGGCCCGGAAGCCAACGGTCAATACGCACTGATCACCCAGACTGCGATGCTTCTCTCCGTGGTTGCCGTTGGCGGCATCGATATGGCGGCCGTCCGCAAATTATCTGAAGCGGTTGCCCATAAAATTCCAGTTGAGCGCAGAACATTGCTTAAGCTGGTCGGCTACTCGCTTGGCTTTGCGGCTATATTAGGCTTGGCACTGACCCTGTTTTCCGACCCCGCCATGCATCTGCTATTCAAGGGCACACCCCCGCTTGATGCCGCGCTCTTCATCGTCATGATATTATTTGCACGAAGCATGACACGGCTGATGAGTTCGGTTCTGCGTTCGCAAAAAGCATATACATGGGGGCAGATTGTCGAGGCGTTGATCATACCATTTATTACGGTATGTGCGCTCGTGATCATACCAGACCTCAGCGTACGCAATATTTTATGGGTCACGGCTGTAGGCGGCATAGCAACCGGCTTGGTAGCTATTCTCAGCAGCCTGAAATATACTGCCACTGGCCCCGATACATTACACGTCTCGATGCGTGAGATACTCAAAATCGCGCTACCATTATGGGGCGTCGCGATTTTCTTAAACCTTGCCGACTGGTACAGTCTGGCAAGTGCATCAGCCGTTCTGGGCGTGCATGATGCGGGGCTCTATCGTGTCGCTCTTCAGGTAGCGAGCGCGCTGGGTATTATAACAATGGGCTTGTTCAGCGTCTATTCGCCACAGATCAGTGCCGCTCATGCAGCAAATGATATTCGTCAGGTGGCGGCTCTGGCGCGGAGCGCCACACGGCTCTCTATCGTCTTTTCACTGCCTGTAGCCTTGGTTATATTCGTATTTGCCGAGCATATTTTAGGGGTTGTAGGACCCGAATTCACAACCGCTGCCAATGTATTACGCATCGTGATTGTAGGGCAGGCGGTATATACAGCCACCGGCCCTTCCGGCCTTGTACTCGCCATGACGGGGCATGAACGCATCAATTTTCTACTCACTATGGCAAGCACAGCGCTGCTGCTCGTCGCAGCACCACTAGCCGCTTATTTATTCGGCCTCATCGGTATTTCGGTTGCCGTTTCGGTCGTTATTATCAGCCGCAATATTGGAAGTTTTATCGCCGTCCAGCATTATGCCGGCATCAATGTTATGACGGGCTATATCAAACCCGGCAGCTTAGCATCCGCGGCGACAAACGATGAGAAAACTCCAAAGACTACTGGACCAGTGCAGAGCTGATAGCATAGAAGCTATGCAAGGGGCACACTGGAGATACGAGCATCACATACGGAGTTATTCATGCCTCTATTCACGCACAAACCAACCATCTGGCGGATCAGCAGGATGACAGCTTCGAAAACTGCTTTAATCGTCACCATGATAGTTGCAGTGCCGGCGATAGGTGCCGTAGTCCTTGCCCAGAAAACAACCCAATCGCCTGAGCAAATAATCACAGAGCAAGGTGGTACACAGGTTGTTACCATATCGTCTCAAGCCGAGTTACAGCGGGTGCTTCCACGCCTTAATGGCGGCTCTACGGTCAAACTTATGACTGGCTATTACCCAATCATAGCAGCCAATCGCATTACCACGCGTGGCACCATCACTATAACGTCCGCCGACCCCGCGAAACCAGCCGTCATCGGACAACTGAATGTACGTAATAGCTCTGGTATATTGTTTCGCAACTTACATTTACAGGCGAGGCCAAGCGAAGGTTTTTTCCCTTTTATGGTCATCAACAGCGAGAATATTGCCTTTGACCAAATCAAGGTCGAAGGCCTGCGCGGTACAGCGGCACCGCGCAAAGAAGGCGCTGCAATGATGGTTCGCGCCAGTCGGAATATCAGCGTAACGGCATCAGAGTTCAGCAACAGCCGTCATGGCCTTGCGCTATTGCAGGTCGAGGGCCTGAAAGTAACCGACACTATATTTCACGACCTGCAAACAGACGGGTTACGTGGAGGTGGCGTATCTGAGGCTTTAATAGCTGGCAATATGTTCACCAATTACCATCCGGCCGAAGGCGACCACCCGGATGGCATTCAGCTCTGGTCAACACATCAGAAGCGCCCCGGTCGAAATATCGTCATTCGTGACAATCTGGTCGTCCGTGGCTCTGGCGCACCAACGCAGGGCATTTTTGTCCGGGACACAAAGAGCCAGATGCCATTCGAAAATGTTGAAATTACTGGCAATCTTATAGTCGGCAGCCTGTATAATGGCATAGCCATCAATGGCGTAAATGGTGCACGTATCGAGAATAATGAAGTTATTGCCTTTCCTGGCCGCAAAAGCTGGATCAGGGTGGATAATGGCCAGAATGTGCTACTCAAAGGCAATCGAGCCATGTCCTATGTTCTGCGTGGTCAGAACAAAAATCTCGAACAATCGCGCAATAACATAACGCATCAAACCAGTTCAAAATTGGGCCAACGCATCAATGAATGGGCTATGGAAAAATCTGCCTTTCCAGTAAAAGAAACATCTTTATATCGTCAGATTGTAGCCCAGAATCAGGAATAGCCTGTTCACTGTAAATGAAGATTTACATGTCATAGGTCGCGCGAACCTGTATTTTTCCATTAGGGAGCATTGAATGCCGCTGCTTATCCATCCCGGCTTCCACAAAACCGGGACGACATGGCTCCAACAGCAATTATTCAACGACCGGAACTATTTCCATTCCATGTTTACGCATGAGGAAATCGACGGGCTGTTTGTACGCCCTCATGATCTTGAATTTTCTACAAAAGCAACATTAGCAGCAGTCGATGAACGCCGGAGCAAAACCGGAGCTAATACGATAGACATTATTTCATCGGAAATACTCTCCGGCCTTATTTTTACGGGATCTCGCACTAATAAATCTATGGCAGAGCGGCTGGCAGCAAGCTGCGGAAAAGCCAAGATATTGCTGACTGTAAGAGCGCAAATGCCGATCGTTCAGTCAATCTATTTTCAATATATCAAACGCGGCGGGCGCCTCAACATTGATGACTTCCTCTCCTATCAACCTGAACCGGGTTATGGATGGTTCAATTCTTCGGTCATCGCTTTCGACCAATTGGCAAGCTGCTATGCAGAGCTGTTTGGGCAAGAAAATGTAATGGTCCTGCCACAGGAACTGCTGGCGCGTGACCGGCCAACTTATGTAGACCACATAATGCGTTTTGCAGGCGGAAAAGGTTTTGGTACAGATATTAAGATAGAAGATCGCCCACGCGAGGGCGTCAGCCCCCCGGCAAGCGGAGTATGGTTGCTTAGGGCTGGTAATCTTTTCAAATCAGGTCCCATGAACCCCAATGCAATCCGTTCTCTCCACGGTCTGGGCTCAGCACTGCATAGTGCTGCATATCGCTGGACATGGGGCAAGAACGCAGCGAAAATAAAGATGGGCGCCATCATCGCCCAACATCTCGAAGGCAAATATGGCGAGTCCAACCGTCGCCTCCAAACATACTGCCCTGTGGACCTTGCAGGGCTTGGTTATGAAATGGCATAAACGCGGATCGTACAGATAGGTCTGGCCAGTGATTGAGATGGTTAGCCGTTTACACAACAGAGCAACAAATGGTTCGATCCCAAACAGGCTTACTGCACTATAGTATGCACGATCGGTAGCCCATCCAATATCTTCACCAAATTGACCATTACCTCTCTAATATGAGCTTGCCTCTGCCCTTAGATAGCATCTCGTTCTGTGGGGCTTAATACGCCTGTTTTCTGGTCCTGCTTAGCACGCCATATTAAGGCTACCACAGCGCCTAGTAAGGCAAATACAAGTGGATGATTTTCCTGTTGACTGAAAATCGATTTGATTATGAAGAAGTTGATTAGCGCTATGCATAATGGTGCCAGAACCATCGTGTCTCTGGTGCGCGCATCAATCAACGCCTTGGCACCATACCAGATAGCACATAGAAACATGCCATAATAAACGAAGAAGCCAATGACCCCATATTCTAGGCCAACAGCCAGAAAATAAGTATCAATGGTAAGTTCACCAGCCTGATTTCGGAAATTCAATGTGTCCGCACCGCGTCCGATGCCATGCCCCCACGGGTTTTTAAGTACCATAGGAATACCAGCATCAAATTGCGCTTCACGGCTCTGTGTACTGAACTTTTGTGCGCCCGTTCCCCATACCATCGCACGCAATCGACCGACAAAGAATGTCGATATAATGAACATCACAAATATCATCGGATATGAGATCACAATAGCCGGGCCAAAAAGGCTGCCTTTATGTTGCCTCCAGCGCAAAGCACCCCATACTAACAGATAGAGCAAGAACGACATGAAGAAACCAACGGCACCAAGGCGAGAGTCGGTCAATATAATGATATAAAAAATCAGAGGTACGGTCGCCATCGCACCTAGACGAACTACCATATAACGCGTGGTCATCAGCAAATGAAGAATGAATGGTGTGGCCAGCGCCATAAACTCTGCCAGCCCCAGCGGTGTCGTAAATTTGCTCTGAACACGATAAATACCTGTCGCCGCACGCGACTTGGCAGAAAGAATATTTTGTACGACAGGGTCTTCAATCTTCAGAAAACTTGGAATGTGGCCAGCCCAAGGTACAGATTGTAAGCGCCATTCCCACACACCAATAAACGATACCAGAAGTACAATCATCCAGAGCATGTACACAAGCACAACAGGGCGACCGGGGCGGGTGAACACAAAGGCCGCTGCAAAAAATATACTAGTCCAATAGAGCTGTGCTACGATGAACTTATTGGTGGAAAGGCCTATATCAGATGAAAAGGCAATCGATATAAATGCAATAACTATGAAAGCGACAAGAAGCTTCCAAACTATAGGTGCCGCATTGATAGTATCTAGTAGATTTTTTCTGAAATCACCCGAAATACTAAGTGAAATCAGCATAGTAAGCGCAAGCGGAATACCAACTAACCGGATCGCAGTAATCCATGGCAAGCCTGGAAATGCTAGTGCCAGATAATCAGGCCAGCACATTAAAGCTACAATAAACCAGAGAAGAAGCTTGTCCAATAAATTTACCGGTGCCCAGCCCATCTCCGGTAGCAGCCATACAACCAGCAAAGCCAGCACAACCATTGGGAGCGCCAGCTGAAGCAAGAAAATAGTGGAAAGCAAAGCGAAAGCGATACCATAGGCAAAACAGAAGCCGCCAAACAACCACATCAGCCTTGTGCGGTTACGACGAAGAGGGTTACTGCCTGTGTAATTAGCCAGCACATTCTCTGCGGGCTGGTAGGATCGAGGGCGCCGCATTTTGCGACGAAACAGCTCTATATTGAATAGCTTATCAGCTATACTCGCCATTTTAGCACCACTTCATCGTACAGACAGGTTCACAGGATCGCGCCCCGTAAATGGCGCAAATACAACTCTTCCACAAATATTTGCTTAACCATTCATCGCATAAAATAATCATATCAGATGTAGGCCACGTAATAGGTCACTGCCGTGACGCACATCACCCGACTTCTATCTTTGCAGGGTTGCCCGCCATAACAGCGCCATCCGGCACATCCTTGCTCACCAACGTGCCTGGACGAATAATACAGCCTTTACCCACTGTAACTCCCGGCATGATAATCGCACGTGCGCCGATATAGCTGCCTTCACCGATACGCGTATCGACATAAATACCGCGCGTCAGGTCATGTGCCAGTAACACCACTTCCTCGTCGATATAGCAGCCCGCCTCAATATGGACGCCTTTAGGCCATGTCCGATCAATCAGCGCAGTTGTCGCGATCCAGGCGCTCGGGTGGATGTCCATCCCCCAGACCCAGATTTGTACCAACCGCTGAAACCGCTGTTTAAGCGATCTGCTACGCTTTACTGTATAATCGGGCCCATTCATGCTGGTGTCTTTATTCAGCCGCGATCATAAATACAACGGACACATTGTTTGCATGGTAAGAAAGAACGCAGTAGGGCAAAATTCGCATGATGATCCGTTCACTCAATCGGCTTAAAAAACTGCGCCTGTTCCTTACGGGAATAAGACGGCGATGGCTACGTTTTTACCGGGGCGTAATGATAGATAGCAGTACCAGTATCTCGCTCAGCAGCAGATTGGTGACAGGCAAGCGCGGCGGCATTGTTGTTGGCCCGGATTCTCTGGTCGCATTCAAGACCCTGCTCTATACATACGACCCTCAGAGCGGCGAAGAGAAACCTATTCGCATAGGTAGCAACTGTTTCATCGGCGGCGGCTCAACCATTACTCCCGGCATTACCATAGGCGATAAATGCATCATTGGCGCCGGGGCCGTAGTGATGAATGATGTGCCTTCTGGCTGCATTGCAGGGGGAAACCCCGCCCGCATACTCCGCACAGACATCGAGGTTGGCCGCTATGGGCGGCTTAAAGGCGCCGATGAAAATACAAGGAAGATGTGGCAACCATGAGCGATAAGCAGGTCGATGACATAGCGCGTGAACGCTTGGCATCGGTCTATAGCCACGCACGCCGGGCTATGATCGCAGTCGCCATAGTCAGCGCAGTGCTCAATGTACTGCTTCTGAGCGGCTCGCTCTACATGATGCTCGTCTATGACATGGTCTTGCCCAGCCGTAGCATACCCACGCTTGCAGGGCTGGCAGCAATGGTTGTCCTCGCCTATATATTTCAGGGAACACTCGATTTTATTCGCGGGCGGTTGCTGATCCATTTTTCGGCAGCCGTTGATGTCGACCTGAACCGGGAAATCCACAGCCTCATCAGCATATTATCACGCACACAATCTTCCATGGATAGCCTGCAACCTACCCGTGACCTTGACCAGATTCGTGCTTTTCTCGGTGGAACTGGCCCGGCCAGCTTTGTTGATCTGCCCTGGATCCTGTTTTTTGTCGGGATTCTTTTTTTGCTGCACCCATATCTGGGCATCACCGTGCTCGTCGGTGGCATAATATTGATATTCCTGACATTTCTGACCGAACGCATGACATCGGGACGAGCACAGAAACTGGCCCTGTTTAACTCTCGTCGGATGCAAATGGCAGACACCACTCGTCGCCACGCAGAATCCATCTCCGCTATGGGTATGGAAGGCAGGATGGAGACGCGCTGGGTCAATGCCAATTCGCAATATCTGGCCGGGCAGGAAAAGCTCACCAGCATTTCTTCGACCATGAGCAACCTCACCAAGGTACTGCGCATGGCATTGCAATCTGGCGTACTCACCGTCGGAGCCTTGTTAGTGATAAACGAAGAGGCCAGTGGTGGGGTCATTTTCGCCAGCTCAATATTAGCCTCGCGCGCATTGGCACCGGTCGAAGGCGTCATCGCCAACTGGCGCGGTTTCGTAGGTGCCCGTCAGGCATGGGAACGGTTGAAAAAACTCATTGTCGCCATGCCCCGCAATGAAGCGAGCGATATTTTACCCCCGCCGAAAGAATCCATCGTCGTCGAGAAATTAGGCGTTGGTCCGCCAGGAACAGCTACGCTTACAATCCGTGATATCAGCTTCGGGCTGCAAGCCGGCCAGTCCATGGCGATATTAGGGCCGAGTGGCTGTGGCAAATCCACGCTTGTACGCGGACTGGCCGGCATATGGCCCAAGGCTGAAGGCGCGGTGCGGCTTGACGGCGCCGACCTGGAACAAAGGCCGCCGGAAATATTGGGGCGATACATCGGCTACCTGCCACAAAATGTGGAGCTTATCTCTGGTACAGTCGCCGAGAATATTTCCCGTTTTGAACCCGATGCCAATTCGGATGACATCATCGCGGCAGCCAGGCTCGCAGGCGTGCACGACCTGATACTGCGCCTGCCCGATGGCTATAATAGCGACGTTGGCCCCGATGGCCGCGCACTGTCAGGTGGCCAGCGCCAGCGCATCGGCCTTGCGCGTGCACTATATGGTGATCCGTTCCTCATCATATTGGACGAGCCTAATTCCAACCTCGACAGTCCAGGCGAAGAAGCACTGGGCCGCGCTATGGCCGCAGCATGTGCGCGCGGCGCCATCGTGATAGCCGTGGCGCACCGCCCTTCACTCCTCGAATCTGTAGAGCTTGTTCTGTTAATGAAAGGGGGCCGTGCGGTGGCTTTCGGCCCCAAACAAAAGCTCGTGCCCGGCCTGCTTCCGGGGCGGCCAGCCGCTCAGGAGCCTGACAATGCTGATAACGGCGACAAACCGGGCAAAAGCGGCGCGTGATATGCATCACATGTTTATCTTTACGAAAATAGTAACCAGACTTGCATAGAAACGCACAATGATTACGCATGCGCAGCATAAACGAAATGCTGAGCGGGCAAGCTAAAGGAAATTTTATGACACGGCGCAAAGGCATTATATTGGCTGGTGGCTCCGGTACGCGGCTTTATCCGCTGACCAAGGCCGTCTCAAAACAGCTTATGCCTGTCTATGATAAGCCGATGATCTATTACCCACTCTCAATCCTGATTCTGAGTGGTATCAAAGACATTATGATCATCACCACGCCACAGGATAAAGCTGCTTTTCAGGCCTTATTAGGCGATGGTAATGAAATGGGCCTTTCCATCACCTATGCTGTGCAGCCAAAACCTGAAGGACTGGCTCAGGCCTATCATATCGGTGCGGATTTTGTCGGAAGCGATCCTTCTACTCTGATATTGGGTGATAATATCTTCTATGGCCACGGCCTGTCGCAATTGCTCGACAGCGCAGCACAGCGCGAGAATGGGGCCACCGTTTTCGGTTATTATGTCAACGACCCCAAAGCTTATGGCGTTGTATCCTTTGACAAAAATGGCCGCGCCGAGACAATCGAAGAAAAACCCGCTCAGCCCAAATCCAACTATGCGGTAACCGGCCTCTATTTCTATGATGGCAAAGCCGTTGATTATGCCCATCAGATCAAACCCTCCCCGCGCGGTGAGCTGGAAATTACCGATCTTAACCGCATGTACCTCGAAGCAGGCGATCTCAATGTCGAGATTATGGGGCGCGGCTATGCGTGGCTGGATACCGGAACTCATGGTTCGCTGACCGACGCTGCCAATTATGTGCGCATCACCGAAGAGCGGCAGGGCCTGAAAATCTGCTGCCCGGAAGAGCTTGTGTGGCGCAAGGGCTTTATTGATGACGACCAGTTAAAGCGTATTGCCGAACCACTCGTTAAATCAGGCTATGGCGAATATCTGTTGCGGCTGCTCGAAGGGGGCGCACGTTGGAACTGATAAAGACGGCAATTGAAGGCGTACTCATCATTGAACCCAAAATATTTGGTGATGAGCGTGGATTTTTCACAGAAAGCTGGAATGTACGCACTTTCGCGCAAGCAGGTCTCGATGTAGATTTTGTGCAGGATAATCATAGCCGTTCATCGCGCGGTGTCCTGCGCGGGCTGCATTATCAGCAGCCCAATCCGCAGGGCAAACTGGTGCGCGTTACAGCGGGTGCAGTCTTTGACGCCGTGGTCGATATGCGCAAATCCTCCCCGACATTCGGCGCATCGGTAGGGGTGGAACTGAGCGCCGCTAACAAGCGTATGTTCTGGGTGCCGCCGGGCATGGCTCATGGCTTTCTCTGCCTCGAAGACGGCACAGATTTCCTGTATAAATGCACCAGCTATTATGACCCTGCCAATGAGCATAGCCTGCTCTGGAACGACCCAGCACTTGGCATTGACTGGCCACTTGAAGGCATTACGCCACAGCTTTCCGCTAAGGACAAGGTGGGCAAACCGCTGTCTGAAGCAGTGACATTCGCATGATGAAGGCTGGCGCATGAAAGTCTTAATTACCGGAGCGAACGGCCAGCTCGGCTGGTCTTTGCAACAAACAACACCGCAAGGCACGGAATTGATATGCACCGATGTCGCAGAACTGGATATCTGTGATGCGGCTGCCGTCGATGCTTTCGTAGGCGAGCATAAGCCTGACGCTATTTTCAATGCTGCCGCCTATACTGCTGTCGACAAGGCTGAGAGTGAGGAGGCGCTCGCGCTCAAAATTAACGCGGAGGCTGTTGGCAATCTGGCTCGTGCCGCCAGGGCGCATGGCGCGCGTTTTGTGCATGTTTCGACCGATTTCATATTCGACGGCACAAGTGGCATTCCTTATGCGCCCAATGCGCCCACCGCCCCGGTCAGTGCCTATGGCCGCACCAAGCTGGCGGGAGAGGTCGCCGCTGGATCCGATGCATTAATCGTACGCACCGCGTGGGTCTATGGCAGCAAGGGCGGAAATTTCGTGCGTACTATGTTGCGCCTGATGACAGAACATCCGCAGCTTCGCGTAATTGCAGACCAGATTGGCACGCCAACTTTTGCCACCTCACTGGCTGATGCTCTCTGGAGGCTCAACGCCGCTGGCGCGACAGGCGCCTTCCACTACACGGACAGCGGTGCCGCAAGCTGGTATGATTTTGCCGTCGCCATTCAGGAAGAGGCATTAGCGCTGGGGCTTTTGGATAAAGCGGTGCCGATTATCCCGATTGCGACCAGCGACTACCCCACACCGGCAACCCGGCCACATTATTCCGTGCTCGACAAAAGCACCACCTTTGAAATATTGGGCGCTGCTGCTCCCCATTGGCGTGTGAACCTGCGCCGAATGTTACAGGATGTAAAAGATCATGGCTGAGTTACTCGTTACCGGCGGTGCTGGCTTTATTGGTGCAAACTTCGTCCATTACTGGCGCGAGCATCATGCGGATGACACGATCACAGTGCTAGATGCGCTGACTTATGCGGGCAACCCGGCGAACATTGCCGGGCTGGATGGCGTTGACCTTGTCGAAGGCGATATTTGCGACACGGCTCTGGTTGAAAAGCTGCTTTCCGAGCGCAACATTCAGACCATCGTCCATTTTGCTGCCGAAAGCCATGTTGACCGCTCAATCACCGGGCCGGATGCTTTCGTCACCACCAATGTCATTGGCACGCATAGTCTGCTCAAAGCCGCGCGCAAGCTCTGGCTCGATAGTGGCACCGGCAAGCCTCACCGCTTCCACCATGTCTCAACCGATGAGGTCTATGGTTCGCTCAGCCCTGATGATCCGGCCTTTAGTGAAACCACAGCCTATGCACCTAACTCGCCTTATTCCGCGAGCAAGGCAGGGTCGGATCATCTCGTACGCGCTTATCACCATACCTATGGGCTGGACGTCACAACCAGCAATTGCTCGAACAATTATGGCCCCTATCAATTCCCGGAAAAGCTGATCCCGCTCTTCCTTCTGAATTGCCTTTATGGCCGCAACCTGCCGATTTACGGCGATGGCATGAATGTGCGTGACTGGCTGCATGTCGAGGATCATTGCAATGGCATTGAGCGCGTTTTGCTTGAGGGACGTTCAGGCGAAACCTATAATATCGGCGGTGGTCAGGAACTACCGAACCTGCATGTGATCGAGGAAATCTGCGCGACTGTGGACAGGGCTTTCGCAGCCGACTCGACTCTGGCATCGCGTTTCCCCGATGCGCCCGCCGCCCAAGGCAAGCCTTCGGACAGCCTCAAGACTTTCGTCACTGATCGTGCTGGCCATGATCGCCGTTATGCGATTGATGAGACCAAGGTGCGCGATGAGCTAGGCTATAAACCACGCCGCACCTTTGCCAAGGGCTTTGCGCAAACACTCTCTTGGTATCTCGCCAATGAAGACTGGTGGAAGCCGCTATTGCAGCGCTGATTCTGGGAGGCTGTGCCCTTCTATGATTCTAGGTTCTGTTCGATTTTAATGGAATCAAAATCGCAGCCTCGTTGTTTGTTTTTGCCGTGATTTCCATGTTGCAAAATGTTCCATTTCACTCGAAATCACCCTAGGTCGTGTTGATATCCAGAAGATGCCGTGGCGAAAATGCTGATTTTCAGTAACCCGAAGCGCAGCGTACTACAGGTACGTGAGCATCGGAAGTACGGAAAAGCAGCATTATTTGCAGACCGGCAGGGCTGGATATCAACACGACCTAGTGCCAGACCGACTTAAGGCGCAAAAGACAGGTCCAGTCTAGCTCAGACACTCTACCAAAGAAAAGGGCCGACAGATTCCTCTGCCGGCCCATATTCTTCAAGGTTTAGAAAACCTTATGCGGCAACCAATTCAGCAACCAGAGCATCATAACCACCAGTGATGTGGATGGTCTGAGTCTGATCAGTGCCAGCATTGTAGATGTCCAGGATCAGAACGTTAGTGCTACCCTTTTCAGAGAAAGTGATCGCGCCACCAGCCTGATCAATAACAGCAGCAAGTCCTGCAAAGCTGGAAATAGCTACGCTAGCGCCACCATTAGCAGCATTCGCACCGTCAGCATCGCTGAAGCTGATACCATAATCACCAAAGACGAGCTTATCGCCTTCGCTGAAGTCAAGGTCGAAGACTTTGTCGAGGTCCGACGCACCTTCGATTTCGTCACCATAGAAGCGGAACTGGTCGGCACCGTCACCACCATAAGCAGTGTCATCACCAGCACCGCCGGTGATCAGGTCATCATAACGACCACCCTTCATATTGTCGTTGCCAGCAAGGCCGTTCAGGTTGCTGCCATCAGGGTCATTGGTAGCGCGAACGACACCGTCAGCAGCTCCGTTAGTGACATATTGCTTTTTACCATCAGATACTACAGGCATAACATATCCTTTCCGATATGGATTAGAGGTCATTTAGGTCGCGACATTAATGTTATATGTGCACATTTTATATGAATGAGGTAAAAAGTAAATATCGGTTAACCCTTATTGCAACGATATATATAATAATTTCATCCGGAACCGATACAAATATCCGGCCATATTTCCTCCGGTCACAAAGAACGGCATAAAAACAAAAACCCCGCCTGCCTGACCGGCAAACGGGGCTGTAAGTTCTATATGCTGAACGCAGTATGTAGAGCGATCACAGCATGAAATCATTTTCCGATATGTTCGTCATATTTTTAAGTATAATGCCAAAATCACCGACCCCATCACCATTCATATCGCCGTAAATATGGGTATCACCGCCAACAACTTCATACCGAAGCTCACCAGCTACTTTATGAAAATCCTCATCACCAATGAAAGTGAAAACATCATTTTTGCTAGTATTGCTGTTCGCATCAATCATGTTGACAGCAATACGATCAACGCCCGCTTCAAAATCTGTGATCGTATCTTCACTGTATATTTCGACATCATCTGGTCGGATGCGAAAAAGGTCTTTACCTTCGCCTCCAGTGATCAAATCCCAACCAGCGCCGCCTTCCAGCACATCATTGCCGGATCCGCCTTCTAATATATCATAGCCCTTACCGCCGACAAGCGTGTCGCGGCCACCCCCGCCAATCAGGCGGTCATTGCCATTGTCACCGCGAAGAACATCGCGATCAGCACCGCCCGAGAGAATGTCGTTACCATTGCCACCCTGCAATATATCTCGACCATCGAGCCCTTCGAGTATATTATCGCCATTATTACCGATGATACGATTATTTTCCTCATTGCCGGTACCGCGACGCGCACCTTCATCCATGCGCATGTTTTCAACATTGGCTGTAAGCGTATAGTCTCCGTCTGTGCGAACAGTGTCAGTGCCTTCACCTTGTTCTTCGATCACGATATCGCCATCTGAACGCAAAATATAAACATCATTGCCAGTGCCACCGGCCAATTCATTGCGCCCTTCTGTAGCGCCAGTCAGAGCGTCATTGCCGGCACCCGCCTCAACGCGTGAATTACCAAACTCAACTGCGCTCAAACGGTCTTTTCCATCTGTTCCCTCTACCAGGGTAAGGCGCTGCTCTTCAGTGATCAAAGATAGCTCGCTCAACTCTAGGCCAAGCAATTTCATCACACTGCCTGCTTCGGGAGCCCAATTGTAGGCGAAACCTTCATGCTTAGCTAACCAGCCTTGAACGACAGCGGCACCATCATCGATGATGCTATGCGTCTTTATATTTTCACCGATTTGCGTAGCTTCACCTTCATTGAGCACATATTCAGTCGCACGGTTGCCATCAATTACAACATCATCAGCATTGTCAGCACGCAGCCAGCTCTTCTGATCTTCAAAGCCCGCAACTATATTGTTTGTAATAGAGCCAGACGTCACACCATTGACAGCGACACCATTATAAAGGCCGCCCACGACCAGATTGTCAGTAATCGTCAGGTTTTCAAAAGGCAGGCTGCTAAAAGTATCGCGGACAAAAACGCCTTGGATTGGAGCGCCATCACCACGCACAACCAAATTTTCGCTGATAGTAATGTCACGCGCAACTTCTGTAGTATTAGTCGTCCAAAGCTGGATCGCGTCCGGGTGATCATATTCAGCGGGGTAGAAATCCGTAAACATATTGCGGCTGATCAACAGGTCGCTATTACCACCACCACGCACACCATCTGTGCGGATATCATGGAAAGAGTTATCGGTAATCTGTACATTCTGATTGTTCAGCATGCTGAGGCCATGCCAAGCATTATAAAATTCCGAATTACTCACAGAAACATTATGGCTCTCCCGGATCATCATCAATGATGTTTCCATACCGGAACCAAGATTATCAGGGCCGTGAACCTTCACATTATCGAAGGCAATGTCATGTGAACCGTAGACTTGGAAGCCTTTATGCTGGCCTGGCACCACTTCATGAAAATCAAGATCAGCAAACGTTAAGCCGCTGCTATATTTTACGACCATGCCATTAAGTTCAGCCTGATTCTCGGGGTCGGCAGAAATAATCGTAACATTACCATCAATATTAATATTACGGATCATGAATTTTTCATAGCTGCCAGCAGCAAGCTGGATGACATCTCCATCAGTTGCAGCTTTCAGCGCTTCAAGGAGGCCCGTTGTGGTATCGACCGTTATAGTTGTCACTGCATGTCTCCATAAGAGCGCCCTGAGATCGGTATCACCGACAGCTCAGGGCTCGATTTATGAAGACATTTTTAACTCCACGTGTATTGCGGCCTGCCTTACGCCAATGGTTAAGCGAAAACACACCTTCTTTTTACGTAGTTAAAAGCAAGAAAACTATTCACCGACTGTATAATTCAGAGTAGGGCTGCATTATAAATAATGCTATAAAACAAAATCATCAGATGTAAGCTTGTTCACACCCTCAACAATGACGGTCATATCTGCTTTGCCATCGCCATTAGTGTCAATCTGTACATAGGCATTCCCGGCAACCACTTCGTAGCGCAATTCGCCAGGACGATTGTGAAATTCAGACTTACCTATAAAATCAAAGGAATTGTCGACGCGGGTAGCCTCCTTCGCATCGATATGGCTCAGACTAATCCGATCTGTGCCTGGCATAAAGTCGGTAATTCTATCAATCGATCCATCAACAACATCTTCTGCACGAAACAGAAAACGGTCGCCTCCGGCACCGCCGGTCATAACATCTTCGCCACGACCGCCTTCAATGAAATCATTGCCCGCACCAGCGTCAATAATGTCATCACCATAACCACCAAAAAGGCGATCATGGCCATGATTACCGAGCAGTTTGTCATCGCCGCTATCACCACGCAGACGGTCATTGCCCGTCCCGCCGCTTATAATATCATTGCCACTATTACCTTGGATGGTATCATCACCACCCTCACCATATAGTGTATCAACTCCATCCGATCCGATTATCCGGTTATCTAGGCCATTACCTCGGCCAACCAGACCCGATTCTTCGATCCGCAGTACTTCAACATTATCTGCCAATTGATGGTCAACCGAGGTACGAACCATGTCATAGCCTTCATCTGCACTTTCGATGATCACGCTATTATCTGCTGTCAGAATATAAATATCATCGCCTGTACCGCCCGCCAATTCATGTTGGCCATTTACAGAAGACTCAAGGCGATCATCACCAGCCCTGCCCTCAACCCGGCTGTCGCGAAGTGAGTCTACACCCAACTTGTCGTTTTTAGATGTCCCCTCAATCAGATATAGTTCGCTTTTATCAATATGCGATTGATTATCTCTATGCGCTGGCTCAACTTCAACACCAAGCTGAAGTAATGCTACTAACTCTTCTCCACCTGCACCCCAAACACCCGAAAAATCACCATGAGTCGATAACCATGCCTCAAGATAGGTGGTATCGTCAGGCGCAACTGAAGGAATCAGAGTGTTCCCCTGTTGCCCCTCAATCGTCCTGTCAGGTGTAACATAAGTAGAAGCCTGATTATCCTTTGCGGTTAAATCAGTAACATATTGCAGCCGTATCCATGACCGCTGATCAGTATAACCACTGACAACATTATCCGCGACATAAACATCATTAGCACCACTTACAGTAATGCCATTATATCGCCCTCCAGCTACAAAATTCCCTGTAACTGTGAGGTTTTCAAATGGCATATCATTAAAAGTGTCACGAATAAAAATGCCTTGAAGCGGCGTGCCATTCCCACGCAAAATCAGATTTTCAGTAATCTCAATGTTACGCGAAGTATGTTCAGTATTCGTAGTCCAGAGCTGAATTGCATCAGGATGGTCGTTGGCCTGCGGGTAAAAATCAGTAAATAGGTTCTGGGCAATGCGCAAATCAGAGTTTCCACCACCGCGAACACCGTCAGTTCGCAAATCGTGAAAATAATTCCCTTCTATTGTCACCTCTTCATTATCTCGCAACCCTATACCATGCCACCCACGAAAAATTTCAGATTCCGTAACATGGACATTCTTGCTGCTCCGGATCAGCATCAATGAAGCTTCCAGACCTGTGCCCATGTTATCAGGGCCATATATTTTGAGGTTATTTAATGATATATTTGTCGACTGCGTAATTTGGAAAGCATATTGCTGACCAGATTCCTGAGCGCCCAACTCAAGGCCTTTCAGGGTAATTCCATTACTGTCACGGATAACTAAATCTGTAAGTACAGCTTGATTGGATGGGTCTTGTGATGTGATCGTCACAGCCCCGTCTATATGCAGATCCCGAACATACAACCCAGAATAGTCCCCGGGCGCAAGCTTGATGATATCGCCATCACGCGCTTTACCAAGGGTGGTTTCCAGCGCGTATACTGTGTTAACAGAGTATATTGTCATCTAGAGCGTTCACCCGAGTTTAAGCTAAAAAATGCGCCCTGTCTCTCTGAACGCAATATCTGAGAATATCGCGACTGGAGGTATTTGGTCAGCACCACACATCAATCGACAAGCCTGCAGCGCAGCCGAATGACACCTCGGTTAACCATGTTCCAATCCTTTAAGAATTGTTTTCCTACACTACAGCTCTAAATCGTTGAAAGGCCTCATTTCCGCTGTGAACCGAAGAAGAAAATCATATTTGTTTCGAAATGATACATAGTTAACGGCTCAGTACAGTCCATTGGCTTATCAGCCTTTGTATGCGACCATCTTTACAGGTGATTTTCGTGCAACATGCTGTTGATTCTCATTTTACAAAATTAAGCGTTCAAAACATGAGAGAATGTGCAAACCTGTTGTCCACTATTCAAAAAAATGCTGCTTTCGCTCCCACAATCGCATAATCGTCACATTCATCATTCACCGCCGCATTGATTTGACGTGCATGAAAAATCAGCACGCACTATAAAGGCCCGCAATGTTTAATCTTGCCTTTCAAAGTGAGGAAGCGCGCTCTGCTCTGGCTCAGGCCCGACCGGGGTTTTCCGGCATTGCCGTGCTTTCCTTCGTCATCGGTCTGTTTCCGGTTGCGACCCTGCTCTTCGCACTACTGATATTCGATGTTGCCATCCCCGGACGCAGCGGCTCGACATTAGTAGGCCTGATGCTTCTCTATATAGCCATCATCGCCATCATCTTCACATTGAGCAGCCTGCGTCGCCGCATGCTGGCCCATATCAGTGACATCGCAACTGCAGCCATATTACCACGTATTGATGATGCAACATCGCAAATGAGCCAGACCAGCCCCAATGGCGACGGCTTGCAGGCGACGCGTGACCTTGACCTGCTCCAGTCTTTCTTTCGGTCGCGCACAGCGGCTGGGTGGATTGATGTCGCCGCCTTTCCGATAGCCCTCATCGCCATGTTCTTCATCCACCCATGGATCGCTTTGTGGATGTTGCTATCCGGCGTGGTGTTAATGATTTTCCTCTGGCGTTCAGCAAAAAGCATCGAGCGGCCACTACACGATATGGTGAGTGTTGCGGCACGCAGGCAAACCATATCCGAGAGTGGCCGTGCCAATCGCGATGTGTTGCACGCACTGGGCATGAAAGGCCGCGCAATTCAGGCATGGACATTCATCAACCAGTCGCTCGGACAATTGCACCATGCACTCTACAATACGCATCTGCGATGGGAACTTTTGGCCCGCAACGGCTTGCTCATATCCATTGCTGTCACGTTGGTCATCGGTGCATGGCTGACGATAACGGATAGGGCCAGCCCGGCCACGACCATGGCCGCCGCATTTCTTCTCTGGATGGCGCTGGAGCCGCTGGTACGTTCGATTGAGGATTTGCCTTTATCACTCGCCGCACATCAGGGCTGGAACAGGCTCGACACTATATTGTCGACCATAAAACCGCCCGCTGCAACGCTGGCATTACCCACTCCGAATACAAATCTGGAATGCGAAAATATCGCTGTATTCGCGCCTGGCATGCGTCGCCCTTTGGTACATGGCATTAATTTCTCACTCAGTGCTGGCGATGTTCTGGGCGTGATCGGACCGGCAGGCTGTGGCAAATCAGCGCTATTGCGCGGCCTGGGCGGCATCTGGCCGCTGGCTGCCGGGAAAGTACGGCTGGATGGCGCCGCTATTGATCAGTGGGATGCCGAGAACCTTGCCGCGCATATCGGCTATCTGCCGCAGAGTATCGACCTGATTGACGGCACAATCGCCGAGAACATTGCACGTTTCATCCCTGACGCCTCCCCGGACAGCGTAGTCGACGCTGCAACAGATGCACAGGCCCATGACCTGATCGTGCGTTTGCCTGAAGGCTACAACACCCGCGTTGGCCCCAATGGCCGCCGCCTGTCCGTATCTCAGGCGCAGCGCATCGCGCTTGCTCGCGCTTTTTATGGTAACCCCTTTCTTATTCTTATCGATGAACCCACTGCACATCTCGATACAGTAGGCATGCGCGCCTTTGCTGATGCGGTGCATAAAGCGCGCGAACGGGGAGCCATTGTCATTATCGCAGGCAATGCCAATAATTTTGTAGGGCTGGCCAATCAGGTGCTCGTTATGAAAGATGGTGCCATGACTGAGTTTGGCGAACGGGAGGCTGTACGCCAGCGTATAACGGAGCGTCGCAAACAGGTTGAAATCGGTGTTGTCCGTAGTGAAAATCCGGACACAACAAAAGAGGCAGCGCAGACCGATAGCAAAGACGAGCAGGGTGCCGAAAGCGATGATGCCGAAAGCACCGACAAACAGAGCAAGGCTGACGGAGCAGATTGAGGAAATAATGTCATGACCTATCAACTGCCCGCAACAATATCACAGAATGATCCAGCGGAACTCGCGTTAGAAGATCCGCAAGAGGGCCTGCGCCGCAGCTTTCGCGCCGGACTTATCACCATCGGCCTGCTCTTCCTTGGCCTGTTCGCACTGGCCGGCTTGATCGGCACCCGTGGCGCTGTTGTAGGCTCTGGCGAGGTCACGATAGAATCCAACATCAAGAAAATCGCGCATCCGAATGGCGGTGTGATAGCAGAAGTTAAAGTCCGTGAGGGGCAGCGAGTCAGGAAAGGCGACATATTAATGCGCCTTGACGACTCGGTAACAGGCGCCAGCGCCAGCGCCGCTGGCGACACAGTCGAACAATTATTGGCATCGGCAGCCCGGCTGGCTGCAGAGCGTGATGGTGCAGCTACCATCACCTTCCCGGCCGCGCTGACACAAAACCCCACGGCAGCTAAAAAACAGGCGATGGAAGAAGCTCGGCATCTCTTCAATCTGGGCCGGCGCGCGCGCGCCAATGAACTGGCGCAAATCAACGAACGCGTCCGCCAGACACAACAACAAATTGGTTCATTGCAGGCCCAAAAATCAGCCGCACAGCAACAGGCCAACCTCATTCAACCTGAGCTGGAAGGCTTGCGAGCCCTGCGCGAACGCGAGCTTGTCACGATCAATCGTCTCAACCGGATCGAACGCACGGCTGTAGATCTACAAGGCGCAGTCGCTTCTTATAGCGCTCAGATTGCTCAGGCGCGCGCGCGTATTGCCGAAATCCGCCAGTCTGGCATGCAACTGACACAAGACGCCCGCACCCGCGCAGGGATGGAGCTTGAGGATGTACAGGCCCGGCTCAATGATTCAAAAATACGCTCAGCCAGCGCCTCCGATGCTTTTAGCCGCAGCCTCGTGCGCGCGCCTTATGACGGCGTCGTCGAGAAAATGGCCTACACTACTGTCGGCGGGGTCATTCCTCCCATGGAAACAATCATGGAAATTGTGCCGACACAGGATGCGCTGACGATCGAAGCAAAAGTCAGCCCGTATGACATCGACCAGCTCAGTGTTGGTCAGCCTTCAACATTACGTTTCTCAGCATTTAACGCGCAAACCACGCCAGAGATCAATGGCACGCTTGGCCATATTTCATCGGAGCGTGTGGAGGATGAACGCTCCGGTCAGAGCTGGTACAAGGTGCGCGTTGAGGTGACAGAAGAAGAGATGAAGCGTCTGGGAGACCTTAAACTGGTGCCCGGCATGCCGGTGGAAGTCTTCATCCAGACTCGCGAACGCTCGCTGCTGTCCTACATCACCAAGCCGCTGCGCGACCAATTCAGCCGTGCCTTCCGCGAAAATTAGAAATTTTTACGCTATTGAAACATCGTTGGTGCATTGCCGCATTGCACAAGATGTGATGGCACGATAGGTGCGCTGTTGGCACGCTCTGCGCACATATAGGGAGATAAGCATTGCGGATTACGATGATCGGTTCAGGCTATGTAGGGCTAGTGTCTGGTGCCTGCTTCGCTGACTTTGGCCATGATGTCGTTTGCGTGGACAAGGACGAGAGCAAGATTGATGCTCTGCTCAACGGTCGCATCCCGATTTTTGAACCCGGCCTAGATCACCTGGTTGCCACTAATGTCGCCTCTGGCCGTCTGCGCTTCACTACTGATTTGACAGAAGCTGTTAAAGACGCCGAAGCGGTTTTCATAGCCGTCGGCACCCCATCCCGCCGCGGCGATGGCCATGCTGATCTCAGCTATGTCTATGCCGCCTCGGAAGAAATCGCGCAGGCCATTACCGGCTTCACCGTCATCGTCGATAAATCCACTGTGCCGGTTGGCACTGGCGACGAAGTAGAACGCATCATCCGCAAGGCCAATCCAGACGCCGATTTCGCTGTAATCTCCAACCCCGAATTCCTGCGCGAAGGCGCTGCGATTGATGATTTTAAACGCCCGGATCGTATTGTCATCGGTGGCGAAGACGAACGCGCGCTTGAAGTAATGCGCGAGATTTATCGCCCGCTGCACATTAACAAATCGCCCATCGTAGAGATGAGCCGTCGCGGCGCAGAGCTGACCAAATATGCCGCCAACGCCTTTCTTGCGGTCAAGATCACCTTCATCAACGAAATCGCTGACCTGTGCGAAAAAGTGGGTGCAGATGTACAGGATGTCGCGCGCGGCATTGGCCTCGACAATCGCATCGGCGGCAAGTTTCTCCATGCCGGCCCCGGCTATGGCGGAAGCTGCTTCCCTAAAGATACGCTCGCGCTGCTCAAAACCAGCCAGGACTATGACGCACCTCAGCGCATCGTGGAATCTGTCGTTGCCGTCAATGACAATCGCAAGCGCGCTATGGGCCGCAAGGTCATCACCGCAATGGGCGGCGATGTGCGCGGCAAAACGGTTGCCGTTCTCGGCCTCACCTTCAAGCCGAATACCGACGACATGCGCGACAGCCCAGCCATCTCTGTCGTACAAACGCTGCAAGATGCTGGTGCAACTATCCGCGCATATGACCCGGAAGGCACGGAGCAGGCCAAGCTGGTGCTGAACGACGTCACCTATTGCGCCAATGCCTATGAGGCGATGGAAGGATCAGATGCGCTGGTGATCGTCACCGAGTGGGATGCTTTCCGTGCGCTCGACCTCGCCCGTACCCGCGCATTGCTGAGCGAACCGATCTTCATCGACCTGCGCAACATCTATCCGCGCGAAACAGTCGAAAAAGCGGGCTTCACCTATACTGCTGTAGGCCGCTGAAACGATGGGCGACCGCGCGCCCATCCTCGTTACCGGCGCGGCTGGTTTCATCGGTCATGCAACTGCGCACCGGCTGCTGGAACGCGGCGAGCAGGTCATCGGCGTTGATACCGTCAATGACTATTATGACCCCGCGCTGAAAGAAGCGCGGCTGGCGACCTTCGAGGGAAAACCGGGTTTTCACTTTCATAAGCTCGACATTGCCGACGCGGAGGCGATAACGAAGCTGGTGCACGACCACAAAGTGCGCCGCGCCGTCCATCTCGCAGCGCAGGCAGGTGTGCGCTACAGCCTCGAAAACCCCTTTGCCTATGAGCGCTCGAACATTGCCGGGCACCTCTCGGTGATGGAAGCCTGCCGCCACGCATCAGATTTCGAGCACCTCGTCTATGCCTCATCCAGCTCTGTCTATGGCGACAAGCCGATGGGCGGTGCAGGTTTCACCGAGGACGAGCCAGCCGCCAGCCCTGTTTCTCTCTATGCAGCGACCAAACGCAGCTGCGAACTGATGAGCCAGAGCTATGCGTCGCTTTATGGTTTCCCGCAAACCGGCCTGCGCTTCTTCACCGTCTACGGCCCCTGGGGTCGCCCGGACATGGCCTATTTCAGCTTCACGCAGAAGATCATGCGCGGAGAGCCGATAGAGGTCTATGGCGAGGGCAAAATGGCTCGCGACTTTACCTATATTGACGACATAGTTGATGGCATCATCGGCGCACTCGACAATGCCCCCACGCGCGGCGAACATCGCGTGCTCAACATTGGCGACAGCCACCCCGTTGGCCTGATGGAAATGATCGAAACGCTGGAAGGTGCCATCGGGCACAAAGCCGAAAAGATCATGCGCCCGATGCAGCCGGGCGATGTCACGGCCACCTATGCGGATGTATCGAAGCTGCATGCACTGACCGGCTATAAGCCCAAGGTGATGCTGGCCGAAGGGCTGGCAAAGTTCGCGGCGTGGTATAAAGATTTTTACGGCACGAATTAAGCCGTACTGCCACCATCTACCGTCATCACCGTGCCCGTCACGCTCGCCGCTGCGGGCGAGAGCAAGTATAGTACTGCGCCAGCCACCTGATCCGCAGTTGGTAACCCCAGCGGCGCGCGGCGGCGGATCATGGCGCGTTGCTCTTCGTCATAGCCATCGGTCATGTCCGTCTCGACAAAACCGGGCGCGACGCAATTGACAGTGATCTTATATTTGCCCGCCTCGCGCGCCAATGAGCGCGTAAAGCCCTCCAGACCCGCCTTGCTCGCGGAATAGACAGACATGGCGTGAAAGCCAGTCTGCGCGGAGATAGAGCTGATATTGATAATCCGCCCATTTTTGCGGGCCAGCATAGAGCGCATGATATATTTGGTCAGCGTCATCGGCCCCAGCAGGTTCGTATGGATCATGCGTTCCATATCGCTCTGGTGCATGGTCGCCAGTACACCGCCCTCACCCATCCCTGCATTGTTAACAAGGCCATAGATCGGCCCATAAGCCTTGCCGATATGCCGCGCGATATCTACCAGCCCGGCCAGATCTGTCATGTCGCCACGCACATATGCCAACTGGTCAGGATAGTCTGCACCCAGCGCTATAAATGCTTCACTCTCGCCACGCCCGAGACCGACTACCCGGTAGCCCTTCTCCAGCAGCGCCTTGGCCATTTCCAGCCCCAGCCCGCGCGATACCCCTGTAACAAGAACCGTTTGTCCGCTCACGCCTTACGCTCCAATTTGCCCGACGCACTCATAGCGATCTCGGCGACGATTTTTATCGTTGCAGGCTGAGCAGGCCGTGGCAAGCGCTCCTTACACCAGACTTTGATTTCCCGCTTGAGCGCGACACTATCAGTAGCAGGGTCACGCGGCACTACGCTCAGCGTCAGCAAATTGCCCATGATCGGGCTAGGCCGCGCAGTGATGCAACATTGCGCCACGTCGGGATGATCATGCACCACCTGCTCCACCGCTTCGACCTGCACCTTAACACCGCCAACATTGAGCGAGGCATCATCCCGGCCAAGGAAGAGCACACGCTCCCCATCGCGCTGCACAAGGTCACGTGTACAGATATAGCCTTCATCATCCTGCTCAGCATGAGAAGCGCGCGGAGCAATGCCTCCGGGCGGACGCAGCCACAGCATTTCATCACGCACAGCAATGCGTATGTCACCAGCCGGTTGCTCCAGCCATGAGGCCGGAAAGCCGGGCTTTCCATCCTGCACGGAAAAACCGACCCCCGTCTCGGTTGACGCATAAATATGGGTGATACGTGTTTGCGGATACCGGGCCGCCAATGCCATCAATATTGCCCCATCGGCAATCTCTCCGCCCAGCGTAATCTGTTTGAGCGAAAGGCCGCCTGCTGCAGGTGCCATCAATATACGGCGCCATAGTGATGGCGTTGCCGAGGCATGTGTGCAGCCTTGCTCCACCAACCACGCCACTGCATCAGTGACAGACATATTAGCATCCGGGACCAATAATGTTCCGCCCGAAAGCAACGCCTGCGCCAACACCTGTGTGCCAGCAAACCGGGTAGGGTCATAGAACATCGCCCAGCGCGCGCCCCGCGCAGCGTCAGAAGCCCGCACACCCCGCGTCACAGAAGCACGTGCATGCTCGACCATTTTGGGCATGCCCGTAGTACCTGATGTAGTAAGCAGCCAGCGGGTATCAGTATCGGCTGCCAACGCTCTTCCCTCGCCCTTCAGCGGCCAGGAAACCGCACCCTCTATATCGCTCCGGTCGCTGATAATCAGGTCAATGCCCGCCTGCTCAGCAAGCGATACAACGGTTGCGGGTGGCAAATCAGGCGCCAACAGCAACATGGTGTGTGCGTGCCCATCACACGCCAGCAGTGCAGTAATAAGCGCATAAGGCTGGGTCAGGCAGAGTGCAATTGCCTTGCCGGCAACCACCTCTCCAGCAACCGCAAGCGCAGGCAGGTCTGCCACATATAATGCCCGGTCAGGCGAAATCAGCAGCGCGTGATCATCAGCGAGATTGAGATCCAGTATCGCTGTGTTCAACGCCTTGCAATGCACCGTGTCGCCCGAAGCATTCACTCCGGCTTGGGAGCGCATTTCGTGTAAAATTCGATGAATTCCAGAAAAGTCTGCGGATAGACCGGATCTTCCGTCATCGTGAATGGGTCATAGCCCAACTCATCATCGAGGCGGGCAACCAGCACAGCAAAAGCCATGCTATCAAAGCCGGTTTCCAGCAGGATCGTATCATCCTTCAGCTCAACCGGCTCATCCTCCCGGTCTTCACGCCACATCTCATTGAACAGGGCGATGATGCGCGCGCGCAAAGCGTCCGGTGTCAAGATTACCGGCTGATCGACAGACATGAAGCCTGTGGGCGACATTTCGTTCATGGTGCAGGTTCCAGCTTTGCTTCGGTGACGGGGGGGACAATGTGCGCTGGTGCAGTCTCAATATCGCGAATGCGAATGCCCCAGCGCCCGGTTTGAATATTTTGCTCTATCGGCCGTGCCGGATTGCCCATCACAACCGTATTAGGTGGCACATTGCGCATAACGATAGCGCCCGTAGCGACAATACTATGGTCGCCTATCGTAACGCCCGGCATAATGACTGCATGGGCACCTATGAAACAATAATCACCGATACGGGTCTGTTTATGTTCATTATTGACAAAGTCGTGTGACAAAACCGCCGCGCCAAAAGTAATCGCTGTAGATTTCCCGATATGAACACCGTCAGGGTTTGCTTTGTCGAGGCGCGCCGAAAGCGAGATACGGCAATCATCGCCGATATGCATGCCCCATATCCGCGTATAGTACCACTGCACACACTTCACGACCAAGAAGCCATGAAGAAAACGCCGTAATCTCACTAGTGGACTATATTTTAATGCCACCCCAAAAAGCCTCAGACTCACAATTCAACTGATCGTCAGAAACTACCATCTTAACGTTACCATATCCATACCACAGAGCTGGTCGTGCCATAGCTGTGTCATGATCGGACATTAACCAATATGATCAATCAGTTGCAAACAGAGCCCCGAACTCAGCCATGCCTGTGGCAGCGCCAGCACCGTGATTCCATATAGCACTGCTCACAGCAATAAAATCAGCACCGGCTTGAATCAGCGGCGGAGCATTGGCAGGGGTAATGCCCCCAATGGCCACACAAGGCAGCTCAAACAACGTGGTCCACCACGACAATATCGAGGGTTCCGGCTGATGATGCGTCTCTTTCGTGCTGGTAGGATAGAAAGCACCAAAGGCAACATAATCAACTCCTGCCTCTCCCGCTTCCATTGCCAGATGACGACTATCATGACAGGTCACACCAATCTGCACCGACGGCCCCAGCAACGCGCGCGCCTCTCGTGGGTCGCCATCGCCCTGACCCAGATGCAATCCATCTGCTCCCAATTGTTTGGCCAGCGCCATGCTGTCATTGACAATGAAAGCCACGTCATGGTCTGCACATATCCGCTGTAATGGCTCAGCGGCATGCGCAATGGCATCATCATCCACCCCTTTGAGCCGAAGCTGAAAAGCTGCAACTGGTCCGGCATCAAGCACTGCCTTAAGCTGGTCCGCAAAGCCATCACCGATAATAGACGGAGAAATCAGGTATAGCTGGCATGGCGCACGTCTGTTGTGCTGCTCAAAACGGGCAGCAAAGTCAGGGTCGAGCGCCAGCTCATCATCAGTAAAATCGGTCATGGCGCCTTCTATCGCCTTCGCCTTCGCTTCGCCAGCAGCTATTAGCGGTTCAATATCGTATGCGAGGGGGAGCTGGAGAGGCTGCTGATCAAAAAATGTCGCCCTGCCCCACAAGATAAAGGCGGAGGAAAACTCCCCCGCCCCTTTACTCATGATTATTGCGGCGAAAGAAAAGCCGCCGCAACGCCTCGTTCAGGCAGCCACTTTATCAGTCGATGCTTCAAAAATATCGCCAATCGCAGCGCCCAGTGACGCATTAAACTCGTCATCACTCATCTGCGCGCGCAGCTCTTCGAGCAAGGCGCGGCTAAAACTTGCGATCATGCCACGATTTTTGGACAACTCGGCGCAAGCATCAGGGCGGCTATAACCACCGGAAAGCGCAACAACACGCAGCACCTTGGGGTGATCCACCAGCACATCATGCGTGCCTGCAACCGCCGGGATCGACAGCTTAAGCATGACCTGCGTTCCTTCGGGCAGCGCATCAAGCTGCTTAAGGATCTCATCACGCATGATCACGTCACACTGCGCGCGTGTATCGCTCTTGATGTTGATTTCCGGCTCCAGCATCGGCATCAGGCCGCCAGCAAGAACCTGCTTGCCGACTTCAAACTGCTGCGCAACGATGGCCGCAATGCCCTGCGCATTAGCCGAATGAATGACTGAGCGTTCTTTAGTACCAAACACACCCAGCCCCTTGGCCCGCGCAAGCAGCGCATCAAGCTCCGGCATGGGCTTCATCATCTGAACGCCATTGGCTTCGTCTTCGAGGCCTTTGTCAATCTTGATGAAAGGAACAACGCCTTTATCAGCCAGCGCCGTAGGTGTCGGTTTTCCGCCCACTTCGCCGTCCATCGTGCGTTCGAACAGAATCGCACCGATCACCTTGTCGCCGGTGAAAACCGGTGAGCTGATAATGCGGCTGCGCATCTGGTGGATGAGGCCGAACATTTCTTCCTCATTGGAATACGCACTTTCTTCTATGCCATAGCCCTTGAGCGCCTTGGGGGTAGAGCCACCGCTCTGGTCCAGCGCCGCAATAAAGCCATTTCCGTCCGCGATCTTCTCGCGCATCTCATCGAAATTCATCTGTTCGTCCTTTTCTGCACTAAAGGAAATATCTCAGAAACCATTTGTGCCGTCCGCCTAGCGCAAGAAGGCACAATCCTCAATGCCGCAGCACGGCAAAGAGGGTTAATGACCCAAATCAGGCCATCAATGCTTTTACGCCCGGCAGGTCCTTGCCTTCCATCCATTCGAGGAATGCGCCGCCAGCCGTTGAAACAAAGCTGAAATCAGCCGCCACGCCAGCATGGTTGAGCGCCGCAACGGTATCACCCCCGCCCGCAACCGAAGTCAGCGAACCTTCCTTGGTGAGCGCCGCCGCTGTCTGCGCCAATGCCACCGTAGCCTTGTCAAACGGCGCGATCTCGAATGCGCCAAGCGGGCCATTCCACACCAAAGTCTTGCAGGTTTTGAGCACATCGGCGAGCGCTTCAACGGCAGCGGGGCCAATATCGAGGATCATCTCGTCAGCAGCGACCTCATGGACATTGCACGTCCGCACAGACGGGGGATTGGCAGCAAATTCTGTTGCAACCACGACATCATAAGGCAGATGGATCGTGCAACCCGCAGCATCAGCGGCATCCATGATCTTCTCGGCAGTTTCTGCCAGATCATGCTCGCATAGTGACTTTCCGACATCGACACCGCGCGCGGCAAGGAAAGTGTTGGCCATTCCACCGCCTATGATGAGGTGATCGACCTTGTTCATAAGGTTGGTCAACACATCCAGCTTAGACGATACTTTCGCACCGCCAACGACTGCCGCCACCGGTTTAACCGGCTCGCCCAATGCCGCCTGCAATGCGTCCAGTTCTTTCTCCATCGCACGACCGGCAAAAGCAGGCAGGTGATGCGCCAGTCCTTCGGTCGTCACATGTGCGCGATGCGCAGCAGAGAAAGCATCATTGACGTAAAAAGAGGCAAGCGAGGCAAGCATCTTCGCCATACCTTCATCATTTTTCTCTTCGCCAGCAGCAAAGCGGCTGTTCTCAATCACAGCGATACCGCCTTTGGGCATGGAATCGATCGCATCCGGTGTAGGCCGCGACAGGAAAGTGACTTCGCGCCCCAGCACATTGGCGAGCGGCGCGACTACAGGCTCCAGCGAATAGTCCATATTCACTTCACCCTTGGGGCGACCGAAATGCGCGAGCACCAACACCTTCGCTCCCTTATCCGACAGTTCATTCAATGTCGGCATTGTGGCACGCAAGCGGGTATCATCGCTCACCTTGCCACCCTGCATCGGCACATTGAGGTCTTCGCGCACAAACACGGCCTTACCGCGAATGTCGCCCATATCGTCGAGGGTTTTGAAGGGTTTCACGTCATTCATCCTGATCTATACAAAACCGCCCGCCGATCTTGCGATGGGCGGGCGGTCAAAAGTCATACGGCTTAGAGGAACTTCGCCATCACACCGGCTGTGTCGATCATCCGGTTTGAGAAGCCCCATTCATTGTCATACCAGCTCAATACACGAACGAGCTTGCCGTCGATTACAGCGGTTTCAAGGCTATCAATCGTCGAGCTGTGTGAGTCATGATTATAGTCGATGGACACCAAAGGCTCATCCGAATAACCAAGTACACCCTTGAGCGGGCCAGCTTCAGAAGCGGCTTTCAGCAGAGCATTCACTTCTTCGATGCTGGTGTCACGCTTTGGCGTAAAGGTCAGGTCAACAACCGACACATTGGGCGTCGGCACACGGATGGACGAACCGTCCAGCTTGCCTTTCAGCTCAGGCAGAACCTCGCCCACAGCGCGGGCAGCGCCCGTGGTGGTCGGGATCATCGACATAGCGGCAGCGCGCGCACGGCGCATGTCACCGTGGATCTGATCGAGGATTTTCTGATCGTTGGTATAGGCATGGATCGTGGTCATCAGGCCACGCTCGATGCCGATATTGTCGTGCAATACCTTCGCCATCGGAGCGAGGCAGTTGGTGGTGCAGCTCGCGTTCGAGATGACGATATGGTCAGCGGTCAGCTCGTCATGATTGACACCGAACACCACCGTCTTGTCCACGCCCTTGCCGGGAGCAGAGATGATAACGCGCTTTGCGCCAGCCGCCAGATGCTTGCTGGAGCTTTCCTTGTCCGCGAAAAAGCCGGTGCATTCCATCACGATGTCAACGCCATTGGCGCCGTGCGGCAGGTTCGCCGGGTCGCGTTCAGCGGTTACGTGAATGCGCTCGCCATTGATGATGAGGTCATTGCCATCAACTTCAACCGAGCCGGAAAATGCACCGTGAACACTGTCACGCTTGAAGAGCAAAGCATTTGCCTTGGCATCACCCAGATCATTGATGCTGACCAGATCGAGGTCATGATCCTTGCGCTCCAATATTGCGCGAGCGACATTGCGGCCGATGCGGCCAAAACCGTTAATTGCTACTTTAATAGCCATTCTATGTGTCTCCTGTTCTGCAGGTTTCAGTTATCGAGTGCCGCAACAATCTGCGGTGTGATCTTATCGGCGGTGAGGCCGAAGCTGTCGTAAAGGTCTTTGATAGGTGCCGATGCACCGAAACGGTCAATACCGAAGCGCAGGCCTGCGATGCCGGTAATGGCTTCCCAGCCAAAGGTTGTGCCTGCTTCGATGGAGACGCGCAGCACATCATGCGGCAACACCTCATCACGGTATGACTGTGGCTGCGCCATGAAACGGCTCATAGAAGGCATCGAAACAACATCAGCAGCAACGCCCTTGGCGGACAGCTGCTCCGCAACGCCCAGAGCAATTTCCACTTCAGACCCTGTGGCGACAATCACCACCTTGCCCTTGCCATCGCCAGACAGCCTGTATGCGCCTTTGGCAGAAAGATTTTCGGATGCTTCGGTGCGCAGCTGCGGCAGGCCCTGACGGGTGAGCGCCAAAATGGACGGCTTATCTTCATTATCAACCGCAAGCTGCCAACATTCGGCAGTTTCCACTACATCGCACGGGCGCAATACCTCAGTATTGGGGATCATGCGCATCGACATAATGTGCTCAATAGGCTGGTGCGTCGGGCCATCTTCGCCAAGGCCGATGCTGTCATGGGTCAACACATAGATAACCCGCTGGCGCTGCAGCGCGGACATGCGGATCGCATTGCGGCAATAATCAGAGAAGACGAGGAACGTACCGCCATAAGGAATGACGCCGCCATGCAGCGCCATGCCGTTCATCGCAGCGGCCATGCCGAATTCACGAATGCCATAATAGACATAACGACCGGAATAATCGTCCTTGGTGAAAGGCTCGGTTGATTTGGTCTTGGTGTTGTTGGAACCAGTCAAATCCGCCGAGCCACCGATCATCGACGGGATCGCCTCGGTCAGCGGGCCAAGCGCCATTTCGCTCGCTTTGCGGGTCGCAACCTTCTTGGGTTCAGCAATCAGGCCGTCAATATAGGGCTTGAGCGCGGCAGCAGCATCAACCTTACCCGCCATCTGCGCTTCGAACGCGGCTTTCTTGTCGCTGGCGGCCAGACGCGTTTCCCATTCCGTTCTTGCAGCAGCGCCGCGCTTTCCAAAGCTTTCCCACTCCGCCTTAACGTCAGCAGGCACTTCAAACGGCACATGATCCCAGCCAAGTTCTGCGCGCGCAGCAGCAATTTCTTCATCGCCCAGCGGCGCGCCATGAACATTATGGCTGCCCTGCTTATTAGGTGCGCCCTTACCGATGATAGTGTGACACGCGACCAGAGACGGGCGTGGATCAGCAGCAGCTTCGTCCAGTGCGCGGCGGATATCAGCAAAGTCATGGCCATCACATTCCGCGACATGCCAGCCGGTTGCCCGATAACGCGCTTTAACATCTTCACTGGAAGACATGGAGACATCGCCGTCGATAGTGATGTTGTTATCATCCCACAGCACATTGAGCTGTCCAAGGCCCAACGTGCCTGCCAGACCAATCGCTTCATGGTTGATGCCTTCCATCAGGCACCCGTCACCAGCGATCACCCATGTGCGGTGATTGACGAGATCATCGCTATAGACTGCGTTCAGATGCCGCTCGGCCATCGCCATGCCAACCGCCATCGCCAATCCTTGCCCTAATGGGCCTGTGGTGCACTCGACGCCGGGCAGCTCAAAATTTTCAGGGTGGCCTGCGCACGGGCTATGCAGCTGGCGGAAGTTGCGAATATCCTCAATCGTCGGCTTATCATAGCCAGTGAGGTGCAGCAGCGCATAAATAAGCATTGAGCCATGACCAGCCGATAGCACGAACCTGTCGCGGTCAGCCCAGTTTGGCGCACTCGCATCATATTTCAGAAAATCACGAAACAATACGGTCGCTACATCGGCCATACCCATAGGCATGCCAGGGTGTCCGCTATTGGCCGCCTGTACCGCATCCATAGCCAGCACACGAATAGTATTGGCTAGCTTTTGTTCGGATATCGTCATGCGGCGTTCTCTTTCGTTCCGAGCGTTAGAAAAGGGACTCGAAGTGTGATCGAGTCGCCATGTGCGGGGTCCATTTGTCTTGCCCTGCCCGAATCGTCAACCGCAGCAACCACGAATGCCACAAATGCGTGACCAATATATGGCATCAGAATCTGATTCAAAAATTCGCATGAGAGCAGTTTGTGGAGGCGGCACCGACCTACTTCCGCTCCCAGCCACCCATATTATACCCTAGTTGGGTGGCTGGGAGCGGAAGTGAACCTGTGCCGAACCCCGAAATGCTATGGCACAGAGAATTTCGGATCAGACACTCAGATGCTTGTGCGCTCTTAATTGTTATTGCTATGGAGGTGCGCATGCCTAGCCCTGACTTACTCAAAGCCATTAGCCGCCTGGACCAAGCCGTATCCCGTGCCGAATCTAGCCTCAGTGCTGCCCAAGCCCATTCGGGTGAAAATAAAGCACGTGACGAAACCGTCCGGCAAACTATCGCTGAGCTGGACGATGTCATCGCTTCACTCAAAGGCGGTCAGCATGGCTGAGGTAAATCTTACCATCGGGGGTCGCAACTATACCGTGCATTGTGGCGACGGCGAAGAACCGCAGCTGACACGCCTGGGTCAAATGATTGACGCCAAGACAGCCATTGCGCGTCAGGCGTCGCCGGGGCTTACCGAAGTACGGCAACTTCTGTTCTCGGCGATATTGCTGGCAGATGAGCTTCAGGAAGTCCGCACCAAAGACGAAAAAGAACAAGGCGCGCTTGATTTACCCCCAGCGGACAATGAAGCTGGCGAGGCTATGATGGCTGCACGTATGAATGTTTTAGCCGCGCGCATAGAATCCCTTGCCGACAAGCTTGCAGACGCCTCTGCTAATTCCTAAATAGAGGGTGGCGGGCACTGCCCGGTACGAGCTTTAGCGAAAATCCCTGAGGCGATATAACTTCCTAGGGAGCTGTCCCTGTCCGGGCCCTGGCCCGATGCATATGGCCCCCACCTGACGTATACGGCGTCAGAGGATATTCCAGCAAACGACCATGGTGGTCCCGCCAACCCGCCTATTTTGTTCATGCGGGCCTACGAATATCGTTTTCCTGCGCGCTGGTGCATGGAAAGCACTATTCTCAGCTCCACCTGAACAAAATATCCGATTTCCCCCTGCTGGAATATTATGTGTCTGACCCAACTGATAAAGATGCCTTGCGCCTTTCCGTTCGTGCCACGCGCGGCGCATATGTAGAAGGGTTGGACCAGATGGCGCACCGCCTTGCCTTTCGCGCTGTCCCCACCCCGGTGCGCGCCTTACTGGCAGGCCGCCAGTGTATTGCCCTTTATTGGGCGCTGGATGATGAGGCACCAGCACAGCGTTTGGCCGAAGCATTGATGGCCGATGGCAAAACGCTCTGCCTGCCGCGCGTAATCGACCGGATGGGCAGCATGGAATTTCGCACATGGGAACCCGGAGATGCATTAGAAGAAGGGCGCTTCCGCACCCGTCACCCTAGCACCGATGCACCCGTCGTACATCCGGACGCCATCATCGCACCGCTCATCGCCTTTGATTCGGCGTTGATGCGCCTTGGTCAGGGCGGCGGCTATTATGACCGGGCCTTTGCGCGCTATGACCATGCGCTGCGTATTGGCCTTGCATGGTCTGCCCAGCAAATTGACAAAGTGCCCGCTGACCCATGGGATGTGCCGCTCCATATGGTCATCACCGAACGTAGCCTGATCGAAAGTACCGAAATATGAATGAGCCATACAAACCAAGCTGGCGCAAACCCGCCGGCATGTTCATGATTATTGGCCTCATCATATTCTGGGCCTTTCTCATCGGCAGTTTCTCACATCAGATAGGCGAGCTACCCGGCTGGGCGCAGATCCCGATCTATTGTGTAAGCGGAATCATCTGGATCATGCCATTAAAGCCGCTGCTCTTGTGGATGGAAACCGGGCGCTGGCGCGCGTAAAACTTCTTCCACACAAACGAAATCTCGGTACCGCCCCATATTAGACGCACAAAAATACGATCTAATAGCGGAATAATTCATATGACCGTCAAATATCATGCGAGAGGAGTTGACAGCGCGCCGGGCTTTCGATAGCTGCGCGGCTCCACAACGGAATATGTGCAGAAAAAGTGGAAATCGGTTTTCTGTCTGCACATATTCTATTAAAAGGAAACGACCATTTTCCGAGCCGTTGATTGCTTATAATCAACTCGAAAATGGTCTGTACGCGGGTGTAGCTCAGTTGGTTAGAGCGCCGGCCTGTCACGCCGGAGGTCGCGGGTTCAAGTCCCGTCACTCGCGCCATTTCTTATGAAATATTATGGTATCAGACCGCCACAGGCGCGCTGATATGCGCTTGCGGGGTATAATTCTCTGCCTCAAAATCTTCGATCGCATAGTCAAATATACTGGCCGGTTTGCGCCTGATCTTAAGGCGCGGTGCCCCTGACGGCGTACGGCTAAGCTGTTCACGTACAAGCTCTTCATGGTTGAGGTAGAGATGCACATCACCACCCTGCCAAGCTATGTCTCCGGGTTCCAGGTCGCATTGCTGCGCGAGCATTCGCGTAATCATCGACAGGCCAAAGATATTAAAGGGCACACCCAGCGCCAGATCAGCACTGCGCTGGAATAACAATCCGGAAAGCCGCCCATCAGCGACATGAAATTGATAGGTCATATGACAGGGCGGCAGCGCCATGTCGGATATTTCCGCAACATTCCAACCAGTGAATAGCAGACGCCGTGATCCCGGGTTGGTGCGGATAGCCTCAACCAGCTCAGCTATCTGATTATGCCCCTGCTCCGCCCTACGGTACAGCCCTTCACCCGCTTCTTCATAACGCGGCCAGTTCACCCACTGCGCACCATATACGGGTCCCAGATCGCCCCATTTCCGGGCAAATGCTTCATCCTCGATAATCCGCGCCTCAAAATCGTCACGGCTTATCTCTTCGCCCGTCTCACGCTTATATTTATCAAGCGGCCAGTCCGTCCATATATGTACGCCCTGTTTAACAAGCGCGCGAATATTAGTGTCTCCAGTCAAAAACCACAGCATCTCACGCGCAGCGGCTTTCCAGAACACGCGCTTGGTCGTCAGCAACGGCACCGCATCATCAGCAAGCGAGAAGCGCATGGAGGCGCCAAAGATCGAGCGTGTGCCCACGCCTGTACGGTCAATGCGTTCGTCTCCGCTGGCCCATATCTGGCGCATCAGATCAAGATATTGCTGCTCATAATGTGGTGTGTCGGGCAAGGGGCGTCTTCTTTCTGCTGCAATATTTAGACCAGAACCCAATCCATGCGGTGCTCAGCAATCAGCGTCAAGAGGAACGGGCTTTCTCCATTATGGATGAAAAACACCCTATATGCCTGTGAGAACGGATCAGCCTCACTCTATCCAACATCATCTCTCAACCGCCAGATACAGCCATGGTTTCAGATATATGGCTCAGCTCTCTTATCGATATTTTTCGCCCGGACGCCATGTTACGAGAGGTTTCGGCGACCCTGTTTATTACCGCTCATGCTAAAATCACAGACACGCTCCTTATAGAAGGAAGCGTCGACATGCTCACTTTGCCGGTTCAGGAAATATTGCATCGTAGTCATAAGGCCAGCGCGCGACAAATATTGCTGATCCACACCCATCCTTCAGGCGACCCACGCCCCAGCCCTCAGGATATCGCTGTCACGCGCAGACTATGTCAGCATTTGCGTCGACAACATCTCAGGATGATGGACCATATCATCCTTACACAGGACCAGTATTTCAGCTTTCGGGCGCACAGGCTGCTGTAACAGGGAAAGCCGTATCAGCCTCTTGCAAGTCAACCAAGCCGCCTCTATAGGCTGCCGCCTGCCTTGCCGGGATCCTGTGATTCCGGCCCGGTCGGGGAGTAGCTCAGCCTGGTAGAGCACTGTCTTCGGGAGGCAGGGGCCGGAGGTTCGAATCCTCTCTCCCCGACCATTTAACTTATTGCAATAATAAATTCCTCTCTGCCAAAAGAACAGAGGGCGCAGGTTCGATTTGAACCTTCGACCGCTCGAACAACACGCACCAGACAGTCAGGCGTAGCAAGCTTACATATAAAAAAGGAGTGCCCCGGCAGGACACCCCTTTTCACATTTTGATGTATCAGGTGCAGTTTACAGAATGAAATCGCTCTGGCTGAGAGCTGAGACATTTTTCAGCGTAACACCGAAGTCAGCCACACCATCGCCATCGATATCGCCATTAATATAGGCCGAGCCATATACAACATTGTAGCTGACTGCCAGCTCACCCGCGACACCGCTGAGACTGGAAACCAGTGTGAACGCATCATCCGCCCCGCCAACAATCGCATCAATCGCCGAGAGGTCAAGTATGTCGCCCTCCAACGATGAGAAATCACGGATGAAGTCGCGCGAAACAGGCGAACTGTCCGCCAAAGTCTCAAAGCGGAACGTGTCAGCCCCAGCTCCACCGGTCATGCCATCACGGCCCAGGCCACCGATCAGAAGGTCATCACCATCACCTCCGATGAGCGAGTCCTGACCCGCTCCGCCAATAAGCGTATCATTATCAGCTCCACCGGCCATACGGTCATTGCCGTCACCACCATTCAGGACATCATCACCATTCTGACCGTGCATGATGTCATTGCCATCATCGCCGTCGATGGCATCATTGCCATTACCACCGAAGAGGTGATCAGCGTCGTCACCGCCGCTCAGGTTATCATCACCATCAAAGCCGAAGAGACGGTCCTGACCAGCACCACCGCTGATCAGATCATCCAGTGCATCGCCGGTCAGCTTGTCAGCACCATCTGTGCCCTCTGTCAGCAGTCCTTCGAGAACCGTATCCTCGCGTTCGTTCTGGTTCTGAATGCGCAGGTCAAGCAACTGATCTGTGTCTTCAATGTTGAATGCGCTTTCAGGCGTGCCAAAATTCTCTGCGAAATAATCGGCAAAGGCTTGCTGTTCGCCTAGTGCATTGGCGGGTGCAGCATCAAGGAAGCTGGCTTCAGGGTCAACTGGCGTGGAGACCGTGCCATCATCGAGCAGAAAGCGGAAGTTACTGCCATTTTCGCGGATCGGATATCCATCACCACCGTTAGCCGTGAAGTTCAGCGTCACCATAGTGATGGTTTCAGGTGCACCAGGTACAACCATGCCGTCATTGACGATAGCGGCAGTCTTGTTGCCATTCTCATCGACGAGCGCAATGTCCTGAATACGTTCACCAGCCGGAAGGTCTGGGTCATAGCTGACCTGCACACCACCAAGTTGAAAGAAGCCACCATTGTTAGCTGTCGTCGCTGCAGGGTTATTGAGGATATTGAGTAGACCTTGGGGCGTAGTATCGAACACAATCAGTGCATTGTTGAAGCGCAGAGTGTTTTCGACATCGAGCTGGCTAACTGCGCCGCCCGGATTGGGCAGGAAGTCTACCGTGCCATCAATCGGATCTGGCGCAGAGGTTGTACCGATCTGTGACCGGATACCACCACCATTTTTGAGCGATACGACCACATCCGAAGAGGAGAGACCAAGAGCATCACGCGCCGCATCCGCATTGGCATCAGCTGAGACATCGCCAAGGTTCGTCTCTTCGTTGCGAACAGCAGCGCGTGCACCTTCAAGATAAACCTCGGAAAAGCCAAAAACATTGCCTGACTTCTCGTCGATCACGGCTTGTACCGCATCTGTGAGATCACGCACGGCATCACCGCGCGTTCCTTCAGCGAAGGCCGTTGTTTCCAGTTCCTCAACGCTCACATCCCAAGCCTCAGCGACATTTTCATCAGTCGCCGCATAAGCGCCGTTGATCGAAACATTTTCAATCAGGCTCTCGCTGATGATCTCGCCGTTCTCGTCGAAGTCGACAACCAACCGGCCAAGATAGGTATATTCATTATCCGTATTGACGATCACCGTCGTCTTGCCGTCGGCACCCGTTGTCTGGATCGGGTAGGTGCCCGCAAAATCAGGGTCATGCCCTGGGAAGGCGGCTGCAACGTCATCCGCATCACCAAGGCGTGTGTTGGAGCCGGCAGCCAGGATGATGTCCACACCTTCGAGCAGCGGCGCCAACGCCTGTTCGTTGCCGATGAGCTGCAAGTGCGACATCAGGATGATCTTATTGACACCCTGCGCAACCAAGTCATCAACATAAGGCTGCAGCTGGGCAGCGAGCAGCGCCATATCGTCAACCTCACCGTTGGCACCGGGGCCAGTCGGGAAGCCTTTCACCTCTGTACCCGTTGGCGAGCTAATTTGTTCGAGTAGCTGGGTGGTCACGCCGACAATACCGATATTCTCGCCATTTTCTTCAATGACAGCAGAAGGAACAATCTTCCCGGCAAAGTCCTCGGCATTTTCCAGACCATTAACACCAAGCGTTTCGGTGAAGCTGCCATTGAGGTCAAAATCACCAGAAAAATCGAGATTGGCTGAGAGATAAGGGAAGTCAGCGCCTTCCCAATCACCAGACTGGCGGAAGGCATCGCGGAAACCACGGCTGCCAAAGTCAAACTCATGGTTTCCAATGGTCGATGCCTGCACGCCAATCTCATTATGGATGGCAATATCGATACGGCCCTGCGTGCTACCACCGGGCAACACATCACCGATGGACGGGTCAGCGCCTGCTGCATAGAAGGGACCAGGGATAAAGTTGTCACCGCCAGCTAGCGTGATCGAGTTGGCATAACCATCTTCAAATACATCGACCAACGCAGCCAGATTAGGTGCTGTCTGCGAAGCGAGTAGACCCGCTTCACCGTCAGCGAAGTGCAGAAGCTGTAGCGTGTAAACATCCTCGGCTGGCTCAGTCGGTGTGATTTCATAAACCGTCAGCGTCTCGGAATCTTCGTTGGTAACGAGCAGCAGGTTTTCGCCATTGGGGCTGTCCATTGCGCCGATCAGGATCGAAGCTTCCGGGTTTTCATCACCAGCATTCACGGCGAAATTGGTGAAAATCGGGTTCACCGGATCAGTGATGTCATAAATCATCGTTGCGTGAAAGCGTTCCAGCGAGATGAAGGCATAGACATTACCGTCGATCTCTTCGATCGTGACGCCTTCCGGCTCTGAGCCTTTATTGTCCGCACGGCCATCGTTGAAATTACCAGGCAGGTTTTCGAACATAGCCTGATCCAGATGGCTGCCGGAATCGAAGACCATATTACCATCAGCATCGAGGATCGAGAAAGAGCGCCCCCCATAAGCGAGTATCTGGTCAAGGTCACCATCGCCATCGGTATCACCGCTAACCCCCGCAAGCTGCGGTGTGTTCAAACGACCAAGCACTTCATCGGCTAGCAGCGCGGCCTCATTTGGGAAAAGCGCATCGTCCAGATCAAGGTCTTTAAGACGCTCGCTCTCACTGGTGAAATCATCACGGTCGTCGCCTTCGTTAGCAATCACATAATATGTCTTGCCATCATTGCCGGTGTAGCTGGCAATCGCATCAGGCATGAACATGCCAAAGACATCATTATCTGTGGTGAAGTTCGCGCCACCATCCTTGTCACTGAAATCAACCGGCAGGCCATTCCAATCCTTCAGCCCCAACGGAATGACATCGGTTACGGTCGGCGTGCCGGAAAGATCAACAACAGCGATCGAATTGGCTTCCTGTAGTGTAACAAACGCTGAGAGGCCATCAGGGGCGATTGCGATATATTCTGGTTCAAGGTCCTGAGCGACTGTGGTGCCTTCAAAACCGGGCGAGTTAACGAACAAACGAACGCCTTGCGCAATCAGAGTATCAACTTCACCATTAAATGCGCCAAAATCGGCTGTCTGCACAGTAGCAGCAGCAACGCCGCCCGACAAATCAATTACACTGATTGAACCTTCCGGGTTCACGAAAGTCGCACCGTCCTCAACATCGTCTGTTTCTGTAGCCTCGCCCTCATTAGCCACGAGCAGCTTGGAACCATCCGGCGAGAACACCACATTGTCTGGAACCGAACCTACTTCAACAGTGTTCAGCAATGTGCCGTTCGCATCAATGAAGTAGATATTGCCGGGGTCAGTACGCACCGGAGCAGCGATAGCCACCGCAAACACACCATCATAGAAAGCGACGCTGTTAATGTCGTTCGAGAAACCAAACGGAGCCGCTTCAAAGTCGATGATCGACAGCAGAGAGGGCGCGCTCGGATCGCTCAGGTCAACAATCTGTAAGCCATCACCAGAGGTAACCATCACCCGGTCCGATGCAGGATCAAACGCAGCGATTTCAGCGCCTGCCAGTGAAAGAGTTGAGAGGTGTTCAACGTTAAGGGCTTTGTCAGGTGTGGTCGTAAGTGGCACAGGAGCCTCCAGTTATGGTGCAAGGGATCCGGTCCATCCCACATGGTTCAAGACTCGGTTAACCATGCCCTAGGGGCAGGGAATGACACCGTCGTCTCAATGACAAGACGGCTGAATGACACTTAAATGGTGCTTTTATGACTGTCCCGAAAAGGAGCACGGCTGGTAGCCACGCAATTAATAAGCCCTGATACTAGTGACCCGAATCTGAAGTTCACTGTATTATTCGGCAAGCGCTGAGCGACCTTCAGATTCATAAGGGTCACTAGCAACTATATGAACCTAGTGCGGTGGATTTGGAATTCACTCCATAGCCAGCCGGTCAATGAGGCGAATTTCAAATCCACCGCGCTAGCGCAGCTTAATACGGCTTCCATCGGACAAAGCATTGCCGGGGTTCAGGACAACATCATTGCCCTCTTCCAGACCTTCCAAGACCTCGGCATATTCATCATTGATATGGCCAACCTTGATAGCACGCTCAATAGCGCGACCACCATCGACTATAAACACACGCCATTCGCCATCACCGCCACGGAATAATGCACCGATAGGAACCCGCAATGCGTCTTCCTTGCTCCACAGGATGATCGTCGCGTCAATCTGATAACCATGCCCCAGCCGAGCCGCCTGCTTCGCCGCAGCAGCATCAAAGTCGATAATCACATTGACCCGCTGCTCCTCGATTCCAAGCGCAGAGATTTTGAGTTTACCAAATGGCTCAACCCTCTCAACACGACCGATAAGAGGTTTGTCGCCACCCCATTGCGTAATCTCTACCCGGTCACCCGGCTTGGCACGCACCGCCTCACGCGACAGCAAATCAACCACCACTTCAATCTGGCCTGGGTCGCCAATTTCCATGATGACAGCGCCTTGCGAAACAACCCCTTCACTCTCTGTGAGTACGGTCAACACCTGTCCGGTAGCTGGTGCGCGGACAGGCACCGCAGAGCCTGAGGCTATACCACTGGTATCTGCCAGCATCGCTTGTATGCGTCGCACCTCAGCCCGGCTCTGCAACACGCTTGCCGTACCCATAGACACACGGGTACGCGCATCTTCAAGCTGAGCACGCGAGAGGAAACCCCGCTTCGCAATTTCCTGCGCCCGAGCGAGGTCGCGCTTTGCTTGCGCCAGCGATGAAACAGCCCCTTTCTCGACTGCGCGCGCCGCCGCCAAAGCACCGCGCAATTCATCACGACTGCGTTTATCGAGCGGTGTGGAGGGCTGGCCCGTCATCTTTGTGATAATCGTTCCACGCGCCACCTGATCGCCCGGCTCCAGCTCGATGCGTGAAATATAACCACTTACTGGCGCAGAAACGACGAACACATCCTCAGCACGGGTTATGCCATCATCCGTAATGCCAACAGACATCGGACCTTCGCTCACCTGCCCGGCATCGACCGGTACAGCTTCCGGCCACAGGCTATAGCCAATGCCACCAACCAGCAGCGCAACAATGGCAATGGCCCAACGCCAGCGTTTAATCTTGTCCCACATCATTCGCGCGCCTTCAAAACCCGGACCATATCAAGCTGTAATACCCGCCGCGCCACCACCATCGCCGTCATCAGTGCAGCAGCAAGAACGACAAGCGCAGAATAGCCATAGCTTGCGCGCGAGGGCGCAAAGGGCAAGCGGAAGAGGTCTGAGCTAAACATAGCGGTCATCAACTGCGCCATCCAATAGCCGATAACACAGCCAAAGGGGACCGAAACCACAACCAGCAATGCCAATTCACCCAGCAACACAATACCCACCTCGCTGCGATGATAACCCAGCACCCGCAAGGTCGCCAATTCGTGCGCTCGCTCGGAGAATAATATGCGCGCGCTGTTGTACACCACACCCACGGTGATCGCTGAAGCAAAGGCGATGTAGAAACTAATCATCGTCAGCATATTCTGGTCGATCATTTCCTCAAACTTTTTCAGTGCCGCATCCCGCTCCGTTACACCCAGAACAAGAGGCATTTCCTTGAGCTGAGTCAGAATATCATCTCTCATATCAGGATCTATGCGTAATAAAGCTGCACCAACAGGCGCGGCATCTCTGGCAATGGCGGCAAGTGTTCTTTCGTCTGCATAAGCCCGTGCCCCGATGAACTCATCAACAATACTCGCAACCGGCTGGAAACTGCGCGTGCGCCGTCCGCCCAACATCTCGACCAACACTTTGCCACCGGCGTGCACATCCAACTGCTCAGCCAGCTGGCGGCTAAGCATCAACCCGGCAGGCGGCAGCGCAATCTCGCTACCATCGCTATCGATCCGGGCCGTTAACACCGAGTGAGCATCAGCGCTCTCTATCGCGCTGCGTTCGCTCAAATGGCCGTGACTTATTTTAACAGCTATGGCTCGTGTTCCCTCAACGCGCTGCACTCCGGGCATCTGCGCCAGTGCATAGAGCACATCGTCATTTCTCGCCTCGACAAAGGTAACGGTGAGCTGCTGGCGCTGAGCGCGGAAGAAGTAGGAATCGAGCATTGTCCGGCTGGAATCCAGAAATTGCATGTTGCTGAACAGCAAAGCCATAGAAAGCGCGACCCCCAGCACGGTGATCGCGGAGCGGCCGGGCCAGCGCGCAATATGGCGCACAATCATATGCCCGATCGCCGTAAAGCCCGCCCAATGCCCAAAGCGCTCTATAGCCCCCGCACGATAGACAGGTGGAGGTGGCGGCGACATGGCCACAGCAGGGTTAAGCCGGATCGCTGTGCGCATGCCACCCAATGCACCCAATGCTGCGGAACCAACAGCCAATGCACCCGCGCCCAAAAACACCGCCGGAGAAATCTGGTAATACAGAAATGGGAAGCGATAATATTCCGCATATAGCTGCGTCATGCCGTGCCCCATCCACATGCCTGCAACAGAGCCAAGCAGGATCGCCAACAGAGCGATGGCGAGGGAAAATTTGAGATAATGCCAGCCGATAGACCAATCGGAATAACCAAAGGCCTTGATCAACCCGATCTGCGTGCGTTCTGTGCGGATCATCCGCCCCAGCACAATATATACAAGGAAGGTTGATACCAGCAGGAAGACAGGCGGGATGACCTTGGTCATCGCATCAAGCTGCATCAGGTCATTATCGAGAAAAGCATTGCTCGGATGATCCTCGCGGCCATAGGCACCTGTACCGCCATAAGGCGCGAGAATGGTATCGAGCCTCCGGATCACCTCTGCTTCAGCTGCGCCACGCTCCAGTGTCAGCGACAGGCTGTTGATCGCCTCCGTCCTGTCCGTTGCCGCTTCCAGCGCCTTCTCGCCCATCCAGAAAACGCCAAAGCGGGTATCATCCGGAATAATGTCTCCCGCAGCCAGCGACCAGATATAATTTGGCGCAAGGCCGATACCGACAACCTCCAACCGCTCCTTACTGCCATAGATAAGCGCATCAATCGGATCACCCAGTTTCAGCCCGTTGGCCTTGGCAAAGGCTTCATCGACGACAACCTGCCCAGCTTCCCCTGCGCGCGGCAAATGCCCTCGGCGCAAGGTGATCTGATTGAGTTTGGTGCGCCCTTCCTCGTTCACCGAATTAATGAGAGCCCGTACAGGTTCAACACGCCCCGGCATATCCAGTGTCGCATATTGCAATATGCCGCCTTCTACGCGCTGCACACCAGGCAACTGCGCCACCCGCGCAATGATGCTGCGCGGTGCGCGGGTCATATTGGCAAAGACATCAGCAAAATGATTGCGCGCATAATAGGCGTCACGCGTTTCGGTGAGCGAACTATGAACGCCAGTGGAGAGTACAAAGGTCGCCGTAGCGGCAGACAGCACCAGAGCAATCGCTATGACCTGCCCGCGCATGCGCCACAAATCCCGCAATAGCTTAAGGTCCAGAGCGCTTACCAACTGATTTCCCCTGGGGTAATCGGCGCATCATTGACCTCAACCCGCGCGATTTGCCCATCAAGGAAATGAAACACGCGGTGCGCCATCGCCGCAATTCCGGCATTATGCGTAATCAGGATCACCGTTGTGCCCAGCTCCCGGTTCGCCCGTGCCAGAGCCTCAAGCACCTTTACGCCAGTCGCGCTATCGAGCGCTCCGGTTGGCTCATCACAGAGCAAGACACCCGGCTGCTTGGCAATTGCGCGGGCAACGGCAACGCGCTGCTGTTCACCACCAGAAAGCTGTGCGGGGTAATGATCCCGCCGATCAGCCAGCCCTACCAGCTCCAGCGCATAGGCCGGGTCCATCGGGTTTTCTGCAATATCCGTTACCAACCGCACATTTTCCTGCGCAGTAAGGCTAGGGATCAAATTATAAAACTGGAAAATAAAGCCAATATGCTTGCGGCGAAAACGAGTAAGCGCAGCATCATCAAGCGCGGCTAAATCTGTATCCTGATAATAGAGGCTGCCTGAGGTTGGCCGGTCCAGTCCGCCAATGATATTAAGCAAGGTCGATTTGCCGCTACCAGACGGGCCGAGCAACACCAGTACTTCACCAGCGGGAACCGACAGGTCAACGCCGCGTAATGCATGCACTTCTGTTTCGCCGGTTTGATATATTTTACATATTTGCGAGCCGCTAAAAGCAAGGCTTACGCTATTCTCATCGCGTTCATGCTTTTGGGCCATCATGTTTCGATCCTTCCAGCCTGAACCTATCAGAAACCGGAACCGATCTTAAGTCATTCTATAGCCAGATCCTTGACATAGCTCATGAACGCCAAAGCCGCACCCTCATGCCGGGCAGGCCCTATCGAAAAGCTATGTTAAATTAATACCTCAAGCGCTTTTGCGACCGGAAACAACGGCTTCTTCAACCAGCTGAAGCACAGAATCGAGGTAAAGCGCCTGTGCGTCGTCACCTTGTTTCAGGGCTTTCAATATCTCTTCAGCGATATAGTCTGCTGCGCCTTCTTGCTTTTCTTGCATCAGCTGCGATGCATATTGTGCTGGCTCCATCCTGTTTCTCCACCATATCTAATCTTAAGGAAACCGGGCTCCTCAGGGAACGGCATCACCATAGCGCAATGTCGTTGCATAACAATTATAAGATATAGCAGGAAATGCGTCGTACAATCCTATCTTGCTCCAACATGGATCAGTATTGCAAAATAAGTCCTCTTTATGCATCCACTTTATCGTCTATTTTCGCTGCATCACGGATATCACGACACCGCAACAACCAGTTGTGAGTCATCGCCAGCCCTTTAGAACTAAGACACATATAGACAACTTCGTCATTATCATTGGCGAGTTCACGCTCTATCAGGGTCTCATCACATAATGTAGAAACTGTACGCAATGCATCCGTCGGGCGAACCGACGCGCAAAAGCAGAGCTGAGAAACCGTAATCAATCGCCCTTCAGAGCGTGCGATATAAAGCGCCAACAATATGTCCCATGCAGGATCATCAAATGTATCACGACCGAAAAACTGATTGCGAGCCTCACGCATCTGACGCAGCTCTATAGCCAAAGCACATAATGCCGCATTGAGTTTGGCTTCCTCTTCCGCAGACCTCAGTAGCACTGGTTCATGCTCCATTTGCGCCTCTGCGAATGGTTCAGTATTTTCATCATTGCTGCGAACCAGGCGCATAATAGACGAGCGCCCTCCCTCCGCATCGACAGGTATCGATCGGTCCATAATATTTCTCTTCAAATAATGACATTCAGCGCGATGCGCCTGAGCCTTAGTTATATGTGGCTACATTTCACTTCAGCAGCCCATGTCGTCGATCTACTGCAATACCCAGCACCATGATCCCCAGCTCCGGTATGCTCCAGAAGGATTGCATCGTATAATAAACCATTGGCTTAATATCCCCGACCATTGCCGCTCCCATGTGCGTTGCGATGCTGGCGAGGTGCAACCCGCATAACCAGACTGGCCAGTAATAACGGCTTGATTTTGCTACCAATACCAGACCCAATAGCAGCATCACATCTACCATCAGTACCGGGATATTAATGCCACCCCAGCCCTGCCCCAGCTTGCCAGCAAAAATGGTCATGATGCCTGCAGTGATAAACAGAGCAGAAACACGCCAACCATCTCTACCGCCCTTTAAGACAGCATAGCCGCAACATGCGAATACGAGTGCTGTAAAAATTGCGTTCACCATCGGGAAGAACCCCAACTACCCAATATGGTCATATTATTGTTCAACCCGATGGTAATCCGAATTTATAGATTATGCAGTGCCGGTATCAGCTTTTGCATCTGCTTTTTCTTCTGTGACCTTAGAAACAGGCACAGCATTTTTATCAAGCCCTGTTGGCTCATCACCCCAGCAGCCCCAATCATAGGGCTGAATGGTGCTTCTGTTCTGGATAGCAACCATCATCATCTGCGCATTCGCAAATTGCTTGCGTGATTCCAGAAGCTGACAATGACCATTGTTCATTGATTCCAGTAATTTCTGTTTTGTGCGAGGGTGCATGCCTGAGTCTGCCGTTCCTTCCAGAACTGAAACAGCAAGTCGTGCGCTGCTGAGCAATGCATTGTCGGTATTATTAAACATGATAACAGCATCATCGGCAATTACGCGGCCAGCCGCGGGCGTCAAATTGATCATATCTTCCTCCTCGCGCATACACTATGTGCAGCGCGTTTGCTGGATTGTACCAAGTATCATTTAGGAAAGAGGCTTCAGGATAGAGCTTTTAGCGCCTGGCTCATGATGAGAACTAACGCCAGAAAAACAATCACCCCCCAGAAAACAACCCTACACGCATCCCAAAAGCGCTGTGATGCACTACGATCATTTAGCTTCCCTCCAACAGGTGGCGGAAGAATGACCCGCCAGCCCAGACTTTTCCCCTCTCGGGTGACCGGCTCAATCTGAACCGGCTGAGCCCCGTTCTCTGCAGCTAAGAGCGGTTCGGCAAGCCTCTCCGGTTGTGATCCAAAATTTTGGGATAGCCCATTTTCCATATATTTACGGGCAGCATCGCGGCGATTACTCGCGCCCAAGCGCGCAATCGCATGCTTTAGATATGTATCGACCGTCGATGGGGACAGGCTAAGCTCAATCGCAATTTCCTTTGAGCTCATACCCTGTGCCACCAGACGAAGGCAGGCCTTCTGGCTATCGCTCAATTCATTTTCGATCACTTGCACGATTCGTTCAGGCCTGTTCCATCATTTTTTCCAAGACCATTTTGTACAGTCAAAATAGCACTTGTGGAGTCGCTTATAAAATAAGCCGCACCATCATGGGGCATTTTGGGAGAGAATTTCCACAAATTTCCCCGCTAATTTTCATAATCATAATGATCTTACAGGAATGCGGCTTCAATTCCAGTCAGATGCTTTCCCTGATCTGTAAAGCAGTTTAAGGCCGCGCACATGGAACAATTGAGCTTCAGCACCCTCGGCCTGCTTCTCTTTATTGCATCGCTCGTAACTATGCTTACGCGAAAATTTGGTGTGCCATACTCCGTAGGGCTAGTTATCGCTGGCATTACGCTGGTGCTTCCCGCCTCTCTTACCGGACGTGAAGAGATCATCACTATCGCCTTTGCCGTGGTGGCTTTCTCCACCTTCGCACAAGGCCTGACTATGCCCAGCCTGATGCGCAGACTGGGCTTGATCGAGAAGTAACACCCGCTTTATGCAATCTCTCAAACCTGTCACATTATTGTTGCTTTCCATCTTCCTCATCATGGCGGGGAGCGGAGCCTTACCCGCTATTCTTGGTCTGCGCCTCAATGTCGCGGGCTATAGCGCGCCGCTGATCGGCATGGTAAGCGCGTCCTACTTTCTTGGCCTGACTCTCGGTTCCATGAGCGTTTTCCGGATCATCAAGGACGCTGGCCATATTCGCGCCTTTGCGGCATTTGTATCGCTCTATTCCGCCAGCGCTCTCGCCTATTCCATCGTCGATAATATAGTGTTCTGGGCGGCATTGCGGCTGATCGATGGTTTTTCCGCAGCCGGAATTTTCGTATGTCTGGAAAGCTGGCTCAATGATCGGGCAGAACCCAAAAAGCGCGGCACCACGCTCGCGTTCTACATGGTTGCTCTGTATGCCGGACAAGCCGTAGCCCAAAGCTCGCTTAACCTCCCGCCAGACAATCAGCATCTACCCTTTATTCTGGCCTCGCTGATCCTATCACTGGCGGTCATCCCCGTTTCGCTAACGCGCATGCCAGCCCCAGCCATGGATACGCAGCACCCCTTCACCCTGAAGCGGCTCTATTCCATATCCCCTCTTGGGCTGGTCGGGACAGCAATGACCGGCATGATATTAGGGGCTTTTTACGGCATGGGCGCCGTACAGGCGCAAAGGCTAGGCTTTTCACCAGCGATCATTGCCAGCCTGCTCAGCAGTGTCATTATAGGCGGCATGCTGATGCAATGGCCATTAGGGCGGCTGTCGGACTGGATAGACCGGCGGATGGTCATAGTCGGTTGTTTTGCCGCAACGGTTCTGACAGGCTGCGGGATGGCATATTTTACCCAGCCCGCGCTATTTCTGGCGCTCGGCGCTATTTTTGGCGGCTTCAGTTTCGCGCTCTACCCATTGTGCGTTGCTCATGCCAATGACCATATCGAGGCGGAAGAACGTATGAGCGCCAGCGGCGGTTTAATCCTCGCTTATTCGGCGGGCGCTGCCATAGGCCCGATATTGGGTGCAACCGCCATGATGCTGATCGGCCCTGCGGGACTATATCTCTATATTATACTGTGTGGGGCAGGCGCTTTCGCATTTGGTCTCTGGAGGCAATATGCCGCAAAGCCGGTTCCCAACGAAGATCAGAATATGTTTCAGATATTGCCTCGTACAACACCTATGGCCGCTGCACTGGACCCGCAAACCGCATCTCTCGAAGCAGAGGCTAAAACAGAAGTCTGATAGAGAATATCAGTCGCCGTTGCGATCGCGGACAATGTCTTCGGCGGCATCATTGGTGGTGGGTGGAACGCTTGCCGCCACATCCGCATGATCACTGCTCAACGGCACCTCATTCCCGCTATAGGCACGCATGGCATCTTCGCCTTCCGCACCAAAGAAACTCCGCACCCTTATATCGCGCTGGGGGAAAGGTATTTCGATACTATATTTGCGCAATGCATCATCCAGCGCCCAGCAATAGGCAGCCATCATACTGCCCGGACGCTTCACTGCAGCCAGTGTCGGCCATACGACCAACTCGAAATCAAGCGATGAATCCCCGAATTTCGTGAGCCAGACCTGATTCACATGGCGAGGGTCATCCGGCATTGAAAAAGGGACGGAACGCGCAGCTTCCAGTGCCGCTTTTTTCACCAGTTCCTTGTCCGATCCATATGCGACGCTAAAAGGAACATGAATGCGCCGCGTTGCCCGGTTCCGGGTCCAGTTGGTGAGCTTGCCATTGAGCAGGTCCGCATTGGGCACCAAAACATCTACATTATCTGTCGTCAGCAATATGGTTGCGCGCGGACCAATAGAATGCACCGCACCTGATGTGCCATTATCCAGCTCTATATAATCGCCCACCTCAATCGACCGATCCAGTAGAAGAATGATGCCGCAAACGAAATTCTTGACGATATCCTGCAGACCAAGGCCAATACCCACGCCCAACGCACCAGCGAAAAGCGAAAGGCTGCTCAGGTCTACACCCAGCGTCGAAATAGCGGCTGCTATGCCAACGAAGAAGATGACATACCGTAATATCTGACCGCTGATATAAATGACGGACATATGCGCTTCGTCCGCCCGCTTCTGCATACGCGCGACTATGAAGCGTACTGCCCATGAAGCCAAGGCCGCCATTATGAGGACAACGAGCGCGCCTATAACCGTACCAAATGTAAACGTCGTCCCGGCTACCGACAGGACATCTTTGTCGAGTATCGTGTTCGACCCGGTGAGTGTTTCAACACGCGCAATCATGACGTATTCATCGGCCCGTAAAAAGATTTTGGCAAGAGCAACGCATAATCATGCAATCAATATTTGATTAGTTCGTTCGACCGAACTAATTGTTAGATATGCCACGGCAAACACCCTCCGACTCTACGCAGCAGGAATTGCTCTTCGCAGCAATCGAACATTTCGCTCTGCAGGGATATGCAGGTGCCAGCACGCGGTCCATCGCGACGGCCGCTGGCAAGCCGATGTCTGCTATAACCTATCATTTTGGCGGAAAGCATGACCTGTATCTTGCTGCGGCGCATTATGTCTCCGCCCAAATCAATAAGGTCTTTGAGCAGGCACGCCATGATTTTTCTGTCCTTACCACCTCTGCTCCTGACCCCGACACCGCCTATGCTTTGCTCTGCATGATGCAGGAAACTGCGATAGAGATGCTGACCGAGAGAGAGATGGACATATATGCACGCTTCATTGTCCACGAACAATCCGATGAAAGCGAGGCATTCGAAATCATCTATGCCGAATTATTTGGGCCGCTCCTCACGCAAATATCGATACTGCTTAAAATGGCAACATATGACCGCCTTACCAACACGGAGGCGCGGTTACGCGCCAACATGCTGATCGGTCAGCTTTTCATGTTTCGCCTGTGCCGACAGACAGTATTACGTACTATGAGCTGGGATAGCATCGGGAAGCAAGAGCGCGACATGATATTGTCCAACGCGCGCATGAACCTCAACGCGACATTAGATAACATCAACAGGGAGCACATTCGATGACCCGACAGAAACTCATCATCGTAGGGGTCGTTCTGCTGTTAATTATAGCGCTGTTTACCAGGGTCTTTGGTCTGCTGGGTCATGGCGATAATACGCTAACGCTTTATGGCAATGTTGATGTGCGTCAGGTTGATCTTGCTTTTCGTGTGCCGGGGCGGATCGAAGCCATCTCAGTAGAAGAAGGCGAACAGGTCACAGCGGGACAAATATTAGCCGAGCTGGATAAGCGCCCGTTGAACGACATGCTAACTACAGCCGAAGCGCAGATGAGTGTTGCTGAGGCACAGCTCGCAAAGGCTCGTGCCGGCAGCCGTCCACAGGAAATTGCGCAGGCGCAGGCGCATCTGGCAGAAGCCAATGCCGCCCTCGCCAGCGCCAGAGAAGACCATGATCGCAGAGCCGAGCTGGTAAAAAGTGGTGCCATCAGTCAGCAAGTTTTTGACGCAACACTCGCGCGATATCGAGCAGCGCAAGCACAGGCCAAAGCCGCACAGGAAGCGCTTTCCCTTGCTCGTGCGGGCGCTCGCACCGAGGACCGCAAAGCTATCGCTGCGCAGGCTGCCGCAGCAAAAGCACAGCGCGACAGCGCACAAACCAATCTCGACGATGCTGTACTCACAGCACCCAATGCCGGCACGATCCTGACCCGCGCGCGCGAACCCGGTGCGATTGTCCAGTCAGGAGAGACCGTGCTGACGCTCACCATTGATCGCCCAATGCGTATTCGTGCCTATGTCAGTGGCAATAATCTCTCACGCGTCGCGCCAGCTATGAAGGTGAAGGTGCGCGCTGATGGCAATGAGCGCGACTATGAAGGAACCATCGCCCATATCTCTCCAACGGCCGAGTTTACGCCCAAAACCGTGCAAACCGAGGATTTACGCACTGACCTTGTCTATCGCATGCGTATATTGATCACGAACCCCGACAATGCACTGCGGCAGGGTCAACCCGTCACCATATCCTTGGCCGGGCAGCGCGACGACGAGAAGGACTGATATGATGCAAGCCGTCGCCAGCGCGCTGGGTGTTGTAAAACGCTTCAGCCCGGAAATGCCACCTGCGCTGAGCGGTGTTAATATTCATATATTCAAAGGCCAGATGACTGGCCTTGTCGGCCCCGATGGCGCGGGCAAAACTACGCTGATCCGTATTCTGGCCGGTTTGATCGAACCTGATGCAGGCAATGTACATATTGGCGATGCGCCTGTTTTAGAGGTGGACCGCAGCATCATCGGCTATATGCCGCAACGTTTCGGTTTGTATGAAGACCTGACCGTACGCGAAAATCTGGAGCTATATGCCGATCTGCGCGCCCTTCCGCTGGAAGAGCGCGCAGATCGTTTTGCAATGCTGCTGGATTTTACAGACCTTGAACGCTTTCAGAAAAGGCTCGCTGGCAAGCTATCGGGCGGCATGAAGCAGAAACTCGGCCTCGCCTGTGCGCTGGTGCGCGAACCCGCCTTGCTCCTGCTCGATGAACCCGGCGTAGGTGTGGACCCCGTATCGCGCCGCGAATTATGGGCGATGGTTCGTCATCTGGTAAACGATGGCATGGGAGTGCTCTGGTCCACGGCCTATCTCGATGAAGCCGAACAATGCGATACGGTCTTTCTGCTCAGTGAGGGGCATTTGCTCCATGAAGGGCCCCCGACAACATTAATCGAACAGATGCAGGGCCGGGTCGTCAGCATAAATATGGCTGAAGGCCAGCGACGCGCTGCACTGCGCGTCGCACTCGATATGCCCGAGGTCATGGATGGCGTCGTACAGGGCCATTCACTACGGCTTATGCTGCGCGAAGGCAGCACGGCACCTGATACAACCCAGCTTGGCTGCGACGCAAGCGCCCGCGCTGTTCCCGCAACACCACGATTTGAAGATGGGTTTATCGATCTTTTGGGTGGCGGCCCGGAAGGAACATCTCCGCTGGCAGAAGCCTATCGCACTATCCCAAAGGATGCGCGCCCCGCTATTGAGGCAAAAGGGCTTACCAAATGCTTCGGAGATTTCACGGCTGCTCACGATATTCATTTCAGTGTTAATCAAGGCCAAGTCTTTGGCTTACTCGGCCCCAATGGTGCAGGCAAATCGACGACGTTCAAAATGCTTTGTGGATTGCTGACACCAACCGAAGGCACCGGCTCTGTTGTCGGCCATGACCTGCATCATGCCCGTGCCGGTGCATGGCAGTCTCTGGGGTATATGGCACAAAAATTCTCGCTTTATGGCGATCTTTCAGTTCGGCAGAATCTTGATTTCTTCGCTGGTGCCTATGGTATCAGTGGCAAGCAGGCACGCCATGCTATCGAGCAAGCGATAGAAACATTCCACCTCGCGCCCTATGTGCGCATGAATGCGGGTGGCCTGCCACTCGGTTTTAAACAGCGCCTCGCCCTCGCCTGCGCCGTGATGCACCAACCGCCGGTTCTTTTCCTCGACGAACCTACATCCGGCGTGGACCCGATCGTCCGCCGTGAATTCTGGACCCACATCAACGGGCTGGTCGAAAAAGGCGTATCTGTGCTCGTGACCACCCATTTTATGGAAGAGGCGGAGTATTGCGATAATATCGCGCTCATCTATCGCGCCGAACAAATCGCCAGTGGCACTCCCGACGAACTCAAGGCGATGACCGGCAAAGATGACGCGACCATGGAAGACGCTTTCATTACCCTGATCGAGGCTTCCGACATGCAGCGCGAGGCAGCATGACACAGTCCGCCCTCTCTCCTTCATTTCGTCGTTTTCGGGCCATGTTGCTCAAGGAAACGTGGCAGATATTGCGTGACCCCTCGACCTTCCTGATTGCCTTTGTGCTTCCGGTAATGCTGCTTTTCCTGATGGGCTATGGTGTCAACCTTGATTCATCGCGCAGCCGCATCGCCCTCTCGCTGCAAGATAGCAGCGCCGAGGCCCGTTCGCTCGCCAGCGCTTATCAGAATTCACGCTATTTCGATGTTACTAAGACAGGCAGTATCGCCGAACTAAGGCCCGAACTTATTGGCGGCACCGTGCATGGCATCATCGTCATACCACGTCACTTTGGTCGTGAGGCAGTGCGCGGTGGCGGCACTATCCAGATCATCACTGACGGTTCCCTGCCTAACATGGCGAGCTTCATAGCCGCCTATGGGGAAGGCGTGCGCGCTACATGGGAGCAAGCACGCAATGCAGACAGTGGGCGACATCTAAAACCGCCGATCGATATATCCACGCGCTTCTGGTTCAACCCTGAACTGGCCAGCCGTAATTTTCTCGTTCCCGGCTCCATAGCCGTGGTGATGACAATGATCGGTTGCCTGCTTACCGCGCTTGTGGTCGCCCGTGAATGGGAGCGCGGCACGATGGAAGCGCTCATGGCAACGCCGATCGGCATGGGAGAATTCCTGCTCACCAAGGTCATTCCTTATTTCATTCTGGGGCTAATCTCGATGACGCTCTGTACCCTGCTGGCGATATTCCTTTTTGGGGTGCCCTTGCGCGGATCGGCCTTCGCACTTCTGGCTATTTCCTCCATCTACCTCATCCCGTCACTGGGGCAGGGATTGTTGATATCTGCTTCTGCAAAAAACCAGTTTGTTGCCAGTCAGATTGCATTGATCACAGCATTCTTACCTACAATGCTGCTTTCTGGTTTTATTTTCGAAATCTCATCCATGCCGAAAATATTACAGGCCATCACCTATATCGTACCCGCACGCTATCTCATTCCACAGCTCCAGACTGTATTCATCGCTGGCGATAACTGGAGCCTGTTCCTGCCTAATATGGCTGTGCTGCTCTTCTTTGGCATCGCATTCATGCTTCTGTGCATTCGCGCAACCCGGAGGCGCATTGCATGATCGGAACACGCCTCAGAGCCATCATTATCAAAGAAATATGGGCAATATTGCGTGATCCGCATTCACGTATCATCCTGATCGCTCCGCCGCTGTTACAGCTCTTCCTCTTTGGTTTCGCTTCTACTATGGAGGTGAATAATATTCGTATCGGCGTGCTCGATCTCGATCATGGCCGCTGGAGCCGGGAAATAGTGCAGCGGCTCGATGGCAGCCCCAATGTCCGCGAAATAATCTCACTTCAATCCGATGAAGAGATGGCGCAGGCTATTAACGACCAGCGGATCATCGTCGCCATAAGGTTTGATCCGCAATTTTCGGCCGATATTTCATCCGGCAAAGGTGCCACGCTTGGTGCCATATTCGATGGCCGCCGGTCTAATGCTGCACAAATTATTTCCAGCTATATCCGCAATATAACCACCGAGGTTGGCGCTATTATGATCCCGCATGGCCTGTCACAAGGTGGCAGGTCCGTCGTCACTAACTGGTTCAACCCGAACCTGATTTACATGTGGTTTATCATGCCCGCGATGATCGCCATTCTGGCAGCCGGGAGCACTTTTTCTGTTGTTTCGCAATCTGTTGCACGTGAGCGCGAGCTGGGCACATTCGACCAGCTGAAAGTCTCCCCCCTGCGGACCCATGAAATTCTCATTGGCAAAATGATCCCGCCAATCCTCGTCGGCTTAGCGAATGTCACTCTGTTCGTCATATTGATTCCAACGGTCTTCAGCGTCCCGCTGCTAGGCTCGTTAGTGCCTTTTTATATAGCTCTGTTTTTCTTTCTTATTGCGATCAGCGGGATTGGCATGCTCATATCTACCATATCCGCGACCCAGCAGCAGGGCTTTCTCGGCATGTTCGCTGTCACGGTCCCGATGATTATATTATCAGGCTATGCGAGCCCAGTGCATAATATGCCTGAGTGGCTGCAACTGCTCAATCTATCCAACCCTACCGCATGGTTCCTGAACATCTCAGAAGGTATTTTTCTCAAAGACATGCCCATAGGGCAGATATTTTCCAACACATGGCCCCTCATATTGATTGCGGCTGTCTCAACGATATGGGCGGCGGCGTTGTTCCGCTCACGAATGGAGTAGATTATGCGCGTTTCCCTACTTCCTACATTGCTGATCGCGCCATTGGTAGCCTGCACAGTCGGGCCAGATCATGAACGCCCCACAGTCGTTGGAATGGCGGGCACATGGACTGCTCAGCCAGACGTCGTTTCGCAACAAGGCAACACAATAGACATGGAGCCCTGGCGCGCTATGGGCGATCCTTTGCTCACAGAGCTGGTCGAGCGCGCAGCCACCGCCAATCTCGATCTGGCGCAGGCCGAAGCTCGCCTACGCGAAGCACGCGCAATGCGCGATGCTGTCGTCGGGCGGCAGCTTCCGGAAATAGGTGCCAAAGCATCAGCGGCACGCCAGCGTGTTTCGGAAAATGGGCAGCTCCCGGTCGCCAATATTCCGGGCTTTGACCGTGAATATTCTCTCTTTGATGCCGGTTTCGATGCCTCATGGGAAATTGATCTGTGGGGCGGCACCCGCCGCGCAGTCGAAGCAGCCGGGAAACGTGCTGAACTGGCCGAAGCGCAGCGACGCGAGGTACAGTTGCGCGTCGTGGCCGAAGTCGTGCGTACCTATGCCGAACTACGCGGCGCGCAAGCACGGGAAGCAACCCTGCGCACCGAAGCCAAGGCACAGAGCACAATCGCCGCGTTGGTGCGTCAGCGCTTTAAAGCAGGCGAAGCTGCGCGCTTTGACGATGCCCGCGCTGAAACACAAGCCCGCGCCGCACAGGCAGCCCTGCCATCAGCGCAAGCGCGCATTCGTGCCGCCGCCAATGGTCTGGCGCTGCTCACTGCGCAGCCACCTGAAGCGTTGCTCGACCGCTTGCTCGCTCCCGCGCCCTTGCCGCAGCCGCCCGCGCTTGTGACCACCGGATTGCGCTCCGATATATTGCAGCGCCGCCCCGATATTGCGATGGCCGAAGCGCAGCTCGCCGCTGCTACTGCCGACGTCGGCGTGCAGACCGCCAATCTCTTCCCACGCTTGTCACTGGTCGGCTCTTTCAGCCAGCAATCTCGCACCACAGACACTTTATTCTCCAGCGGCAGCACAGGTTTCGGCATTGGCCCCGCATTACACTGGCCGCTCTTTTCCGGCGGACGCATACGCGCGCAAATCCGCGCTGCTGGTGCCCGCAAAGATGGAGCAGCCGCAGCCTATGAACAGGCCGTTCTTAGCGCTTTGGCCGACAGCGAAACCGCGCTCAACCGCTATGCAGCCGCCCTTGCCTCCGCCCGCGAATTGTCCATCGCGCGGGATAGCAGCGCGACAGCCCTCTCGCTTGCGCAGCAGCGCTACGAGGCAGGCGAAGATGATCTCATTATGTTTATGGACGCGACATCGCGGTTCAACAACATCGCGCGTGCTGCCGACGATGCTAATATCGCCGCGTTACAGGCGCATGCATCACTGGTGAAAGCGCTGGGCGGGGGGTGGAAAGCCTCGCAAAGCGATGCGTCAGCTGACATGCTGCCGGAATAGGAGACGCCATATGGACTTTCAGGATCTTCTCACCCGCTACTTCGGGCAGGCGGATATCGAAACCCTACCCGCCAATGCGCTTGAAGCCGGAATGGAGCGCATACAGGTTGATTTCGGATTGGAGAAAATGCCTCCCGCCGCTTTGCCCTGTGGACGCTGATGTACGTGCTCGGCAACGCGCCGGACCTGGATATCGCGTTTGAGGGTGAAGGAGAACGAGAAGCAGCGCGCAACTTCATGGACATGGTCGATCAGGTGAGCGGCCCAGATAATTAAGCTGCCTCACCCTCTCCCAAACCCCGCAATAACCTCCAGAAACGCCTGTCCATAAGCCTCGCGCTTGCGCTCTCCCACGCCGGAAATATGGGCGAGGTCATCCAGAGACTGGGGGCGCTTTTCCGCCATTTCCCGCAATGTACTGTCATGGAAAATAACATAAGGCGGTAACCCGGCCTTCATTGCAATATCACGGCGGCGAACCCGCAACGCTTCGAACAGTGGGTCACCAACCGGATTGGCCTCTTGATTGCGCCGCCCACGCTTTGGACGGGCGGGCGGCAGGATAAGCGACACAGGCTCTTCGCCACGTAGAAAGGGCCGCGCGGCAGGACCAAACATCAGCCCGCCATGCTCGTTCGTTTCCAACGCATCGCGCACCATCAGCGCGCGCGAGACGGGCTTGAGCAGCGCCGTCTCTTCGCCCTCAACAATGCCATAGACCGAAAGCTGGTCATGCCGTCGCTGCGTGATCCGGTCATTGCTTTTGCCGGTCAGCACCGCTTCGATATGCCCCAGTCCAAAGCTCTGCCCGGTGCGATAGACCGCAGAGAGCAGTTTTTGCGCAGTCTTAGTCGCATCAATGCTGGCGGGCGGCGAGAGGCAATTGTCGCAATTGCCACAAGTCGCAGCCGGGTCTTCCCCGAAATGCCGCAATAGCACAGCGCGGCGACACCCGCCGGTCTCGACCAGCGCGCCAAGCGCCGAAATCCGCGTACGCTCCCCTTGCTGGCGGTCTTGCTCGACCTCGGAAATGCGCTGGCGGGCGCGCACAAAATCTTCTGCACCCCAGAGCAATGTCGCCACCGCTGGCTCGCCATCGCGCCCCGCGCGGCCACTCTCCTGATAATAGCTCTCTATCGACTTGGGCAGGCCCGCATGCACCACGAAGCGCACATCGGGCTTGTCGATCCCCATGCCAAAAGCCACCGTCGCCACCATCACCATTTCCTCGCTGGCGATGAAGGCTGATTGATTGGCAGCGCGCACCTCCGGTGGCAGGCCAGCATGATAAGGCAGCACCGGGCGCCCTTTTTTGCCGAGGCTCTCCGCCAGCTTCTCGGTCGCGGCTCGGGTTTGGGCATAGACGATGCCGGGGCCGGGGTTAGCCACCACTATATCCGCGATCTGTCGCCCCAGCCCATCACGCGGCTGCACAGCATAGCGGATATTGGGCCTATCGAAACCCGATATGATAAGCCCGTCGTCGGGGATACCAAGCTGCGCCAATATGTCTTTGCGGGTGTGCGCATCTGCTGTCGCGGTGAGCGCCAATCGCGGTACTTGCGGGAAGGCATCCAGCAAGGGCCGCAGCAAGCGATAATCAGGGCGGAAATCATGCCCCCATTCCGACACGCAATGCGCTTCATCGATAGCGAACAAACAGATATGCGAACGTTCCAGCAGACTGCGGAACCCCTCACCGCTGGCCCGCTCGGGCGCGACATAAAGCAGGTCCAGCTCACCCGCGACGAGTCTGTCCTGCGTCTCGCGCCAGTCGCCATCAACCGAGGTCAAGCTCGCGGCGCGAATGCCCAGAGCGCGCGCTGAGCGTAGCTGGTCATGCATCAGTGCAATCAGCGGCGAGACCACGACACAACAGCCCTCCATCGCCACTGCAGGAAGTTGATAACAGAGTGATTTACCCGCGCCGGTTGGCATTATAGCCAAGGTATTGGCCCCAGCCACAACACGGTCAACCACCTGTTCCTGAACCCCGCGAAAGGCTTCGAAACCGAACATATCATGCAATATTGTGGGAAGGTCGCGGTGCATTCTGGCCGCTATACGGATCATGCCGCCTAACGCAAAGACAATCATAACAACACTGGCATAACGGCTCTGGCAAAGGCCTTTGACCCAGACCATAGTGGCCGAGCCAGCAGCAAGTGTTAGGCCGGATCGGCTTTCAGCCCTGCCAGTCTGCAAACGCCGCTTTTCCGCCTCGGCATCTTCTGAATGTCGATCCGGCCTAGCTAAACACAACGCTTTGAGGATGGCATCCTATTCCAAATGCCAAATGCTGCATTTGATCTGGCAACATATTTATCCCCGCGAATATTTATCTTCATAACGAACAATATCATCTTCACCGAGATAAGTGCCAGTCTGCACCTCAATAAAGACCACTGGCACCTGTCCTGGATTCTCAATCCTGTGTACCGCGCCCAGTGGAACATATATTGACTGATTTTCGCTCAGCATCGTGATGGTATCGTCTACAGTAACCTTGGCAGTGCCCTCAACGATAATCCAATGCTCGGAGCGATGAGCATGGCTCTGTAAACTGAGCGACCCGCCCGGATGCACTGTGATACGTTTCACCTGAAAGCGAGAGCCTATAGCAAGGCTTTCATACCAGCCCCAGGGACGATGATCGACAGGCGAACTGTTTGCTTGCGACGCGCCTTTACGTTCTAGCGCGTCAACCGCTTTGCGCACATCTTGCGCGCGGGACATATCCGCAACCAGAACCGCATCCTTCATTGCAATGACCATGACATTCTCAAGGCCGACACCCACTACTTCCAACCGTTCACTATCGGACCGTAACAAGCTGTTACGACAATCGATAGCGGTGGCCTCCCCTGTAGTCACCACACCGCTAGAATCCGGGTCACCTTCCCGCCATATTGCGTCCCACCCGCCAAGGTCTGACCAGGCAGAAGAATATGGAACCACCGAGAGGTTCTGGGCCTTTTCCATGATCGCATAATCAATAGAAATATCCCTCACTGAGGCCCAATGCGCAGGTGCAAGGCGCAAAAAGCCCAGGTCTGCTTGTGCCTCCGTTACGGCAGCCTGCACCGGCGCAAGCAAATCAGGCGCATAGGTTTCGAAAGCGGCAATCAAATCTTTGACAGCAAACAGAAAAATACCTGCATTCCAGAGATAATTGCCGGCGGAGAGCATGGCTACTGCACTAGCTTTATCGGGCTTTTCTACAAATTTAGACAGCGCGACAGGTGTATCATGCTCATCAGGTTGCGCCGTAAGTTCGAGATAGCCATAGCCGGTTTCGGGCAGTGACGGGCGGATACCGAAGGTGACAAGGTCTCCGCGATCTACAGCGTCAAGGCCACGCGCGACTGCCGCTTTAAAAGCATCCGCATCGGGTATCACATGATCAGAAGGCGACACCAGCATAATGGCATCGGGGTCTGTCTCAGCCAAATGCAATGCTGCAGCCAGGATCGCCGGTGCTGTATTGCGCCCCTCTGGTTCAATCATGATTGAACCAGGGTCAATAGCTGCGCTAATCAGTTGCTCAGCGACAATGAAGCGGAAATCGCCACCCGTCAGCACAACAGGCTTGTCGAAACTGAATTCGGCAGTGCCCCCCGATAGTCTCCGAGCGGCAGCACAAAAAAGAGTTTCCTCACCTAACAGTGGCACGAATTGTTTCGGATAAGATTTACGCGAAAGCGGCCATAATCTGGTACCAGAACCCCCGGCCAAAATGACCGGGGTGATAGTTCTTACGCCGGAGAGTGTCGTATCGCGCACAGATATGCTTCCTCATCAAAACGGAGCGGAATATAAAATTCACGTTATAGATCCGTTTAAAAGGCAATAATCAATATTATACCAAGATGGTATCGATTGATGAGGCGTGTGCAAAAGAAAGAGGGCGTCAGCCTGTTGACCCTGACGAAAAATGCTACCCGGCCGAGGCAAGCTGTGGACGATGCGATGAAAAAAGCGCGCTCAAGGCATCGGTGAGCGAGGCTATCATCTCGGGGCCATGTAATGGACCGGGCGTCAGGCGGATACGCTCTTTGCCAACCGGTACTGTTGGATAGTTGATAGGCTGTACATAGATCCCATAATCATAAAACAAAGCATCAGTAATCGCTTTGGCGCATTTCGCATCCCCGATCATCACCGGAACGATATGACTGGGCGATTCCATCAATGGAAGCCCTGCCCCTCTAATGGCCTGTTTGGTAAGGCGGGCATGGCGATGCATGCGGGCGCGTTCAACCTCACTATGGCGCAAATGCACAACACTTGCATGCGCACCCGCAGCGAGCACTGGCGATAGCGATGTCGTGAAAATGAAGGAAGAGGCATAGCTGCGGATAAGGTCTATCAGCGCCCCAGACCCGGTTATAAACCCACCCATGACGCCATAGGCTTTTGCGAGCGTGCCAGAAATAAGGTCGATACGATGGGCCTGTTCATCCTGCGCCGCAACACCTGCCCCGCCTGGGCCATATAGCCCGACAGCATGCACTTCATCACAAAAGGTCAGAGCGCCATAACGTTCTGCAAGATCACAGATTTCCTCAATTGGCGCAAAATCACCATCCATTGAATAGACACTTTCAAACAGGATGATTTTCGGTGCATCTTCTGGTGCAGCACGCAGCTGCTCCTCTAAATGATCGAGATCATTATGGCGCCATATATGCTTCTCGCATTTCCCTTGTTTAATACCGGAAATCATAGAGGCATGGTTGAGTTCATCGGAGAATAATATGCACCCCGGAAGCGCCTGTGCCAGCGTGCTGATCGCAGCCTCATTGGCCACATAGCAGGATGAGAACAGCAGCGCCGCTTCATTGTTGTGAAGCGACGCCAATTCCTGTTCCAGCCTTACATGATAGATTGAGGTGCCGGCGATATTTCGGGTGCCGCCAGCACCTGCGCCAACCCGCTCGATTGCCTCGTGCATTGCTTCGCGGACTTTAGGATGCTGTGCCATACCGAGATAATCATTGGAGCACCACACTGTTACAGGGCGAGGCTCCTGCTCCTCACCCAAACCAAGGCAGGTAGCGTTAGGAAAATCACCACATTTGCGCTCAAGCCAGGCGAAATAACGATAGTTTCCCGCCTCCCGCAAGGCATCGAGTTTTCCAGAGATTAATCGGTCATATTGGTCACGTTGCATCATCGGTCCCCTAGAGATGCAGAAATTAACACCCGAAAAAATCAGGCTGCTTCAGCAGCGTCGATCATCACTTTTGCGAGTGTGGTGTATGCGGTGGTCCAGGCTTCCTTGACGTCCGGCGTAAAGTCATCACCCAGGCCTGCGCCCAGAGTGTAGAGCAGGCTTGCACCAACAGCGTCATAATGTGCCGGCTCGGTCCCATAACCAACATGGCGCTTGCCCAAATCCTGTACCGCGGGAAGGATCGTGTCTAGTTTTGGCAAGCCGTTCACTACCACGGTCAGCATGCCCATTAGCGCCTTTTTCTGCGCTGACATGTCTTCTTTGAAAAGTGGGCGCACACCGGGATTATTCTCAAACAGGTGGTTATAGAATATGTCCGCAGCGGCATCCTTAATCGGGACGACCTTGGCCCAGCTTGTTTGAATGAGTTCAATTTGTTCAGGTGTCATTGTGTTGATCCTCTATGATGATGCTATTGCGAATTGGAAATCATGAAATTGACAGCGGCTTTGACCTCTTCGTCGCTCAGAGAGTCATTGCCGCCACGTGCAGGCATCATGGCACCGTCGCTGCCAAAATGCCCCTCCAGCGCATGCTGGTAAAGAGTCTCGACACCTTGGGCGATGCGCGGAGCCCAAGCCACCTTGTCCGTAATCTTGGGGCTGTCTGCAATACCGAGGCCATGACAGCCTCGACATGTGCCATCCCATATCTGTGCCCCAAGAACCAGATTGGGATCGGTAGGTTTGGGTAACCGTTCAAGCGTGACCGCTCCCTTCATAGGCCCGTCGGCAACTGGCTCTTGTTCAGTTGCCTGAGCTACCGGGTCCTGCTCCTGACTGGAGCATGCCGTGAGACATGTTATAGAAAGGCATATCGCCACTATCACATGATGACTGCCAGCGCGCACGCTTGTCCGATTACCCTGGTCCATCATCAGCTCACTGGTACGCGGATCACGACACCACCCATCGTGTCGCCAAGTTTGAAGTCAGACTTCGGCGTATCTTTGTGGTCATTATGGCAAGTGACACATGCCGGTGCTACTGCAGGGTCAGCATAAACGGCTGTGAAATATGTCGTTCCGCCCAGCTCTTCCTCGCCGTAAAAATTCTCGCCTGGATTATCGATGATGAATTGCAGGCCTTCTTTTTCCAGATCGGTAGTCGGCGCGTTCTGCTTGTTGATAGGCCAGAGCGAAAGCAGCTGGTATGAGAATTTATCAGTTTTCTCAGCGACGGCTTCTGCACCAAAGCGGAACATCTGAGCTGGCAAAGGCAATGCCTTGTCATCTTCAAAATGTTCGCTGGCCTTGATCACACCTTCGTCATTCTGAAGCCGGTTAACGACCCGCTTAGTGTAAACTGCGCGGTCTGACGCCATCACGGCATGCAGGGAATCCGCAAAGATTTGCGGTTCAATTCCGCCCGAAGCGGCCTGTTCTGTTTCGGCTCCACTACCACATGCTGCGACAAGCGCAGTCAGTGGAAGCAATGCACATGCTTTTATCTTCCATCTCATATTCAGTCTCCTTCCCCCGTCGACTGGGGCTGTTAAAAGCGAAATCACGGCCGGTCGCCGCGCTCCCGCATACGCGTCTCCACCCAGTCGAGGCTTTCGACATGAACGGAGGGGCGTCCCTTAAAATTCTTTGAAATCAAATCTCTGTCGGCCAGAGCATCGATCGTGAAACTCATGCCGTGACAGTCCATGCACACTTCACGGCCCATCACCTCATTGGGGTGCAGGTTGGCGCTCTGGTTATGGTCTGCGATCCAGCGTTTAATGCCTTGGCTTGTCTTGGTTTCAAGCTTGGGCATATGGCATGTGGCGCAGGCAACACCGGAACCCTCAGGCGCTGTGCCATTGCTTTCTTGCTTCCACAATTCATAATGCTGGGACTGGAAATAGGCCTGTGTATGCTCGTCATTATGGCATGTCGCACAGGCTTCCACCTTAGCCTTTTTGATGTCGAAGGCATGCGCGGAATGGCATGTAGTACACGTCAAGTCGATATGCGCCGCTTCCTGTTTCATAGGCAGGCGCGCAAGCTCCGGGCGCATAGGAGACAGTAGCTCTTTTTTGAACAGGCCCCATAAGCCGTCATGCTCGACAACCATGTCATCGGCCAGACGCATCCCATGTTTGCCTTTTACGAAGCGGTCCGCCTCATTCTGGTGGCAAGTGGCACATTGCGCAATTCCGGGTTTCTCAATCCAGCTGTCGATAGAGCTGGCAGTGGCGCCTTTGGGTTGATGGCACCCGGAACAATTCACCTCCGCGACCCCGTGAGCGCTTTGGACCCACTCTTCCATTACATGGGCATCCGGATTGATACCTGCAGGGGCATCCGGGATAATGCGTTCGCCTTGTGCAGAGACAGGGCTAGTGGTTGCTACTGTTCCGTTCGTGAGTAGCTGCTTGGTGATAGCAGGGTCCGCAAACCTCATCCGAGGATAGCGTTTCAGCCAGTCCTCAGCGACATGCTTCTCAAGAAAATCTTCATAAAGTGCGCGATTATCATGAAAATTGTGGCACCCGGCATTGCCGCAAGTCTCGAAACCATAGCCCTCATGGCTTGGGCGCTCTTCAGCAATTTCCTGATGACAGGCCGAACAATAATCCTCCGGAAGAGTCACAGACATTTGTTGTGTGACGTCTTCATTATGCTCGACATGGCAGCTGAGGCATTTGGTTGCATCGAGCAGCTCAAGGCGCTCAGCATTGCGCGGATCGCGGAACTTTTTGGCAGGGTGGCTATCATCCATCGCTGCGAGATCGTCCGTGTGACAGTTCAGGCAGGCTTCTTCTATTGCTTCGCGCCCGCCAAACCAGCTCGTGTGACAACTATCGCAAGCCAGTTCCATCTGATGATGTGCATCGGTCGTCTTGCCGATCAGGAAAAGGTGTCGTGGCCCTCCATAGGCCATAACTGCCGCTGCTGCCGCTAGGGCAACAAGAGACAGGACCGCCCATAGGATCCACAATCGCAAAGTTTTCCTGTTACCCGCCATCAGTAAAAATATACCGTTGCAATGTGCAGGGTCAGCAGCAGTGGGAGCGGCCAGACCAGAAGCATATGGAGCCACCAACTCCAGCCACGTGGGTTGACTTTGCGCTGCTTCACAGGCCCCAGAGTGGCAAGCCGATGCTCTTTCGCAATAACCGCTCCGGCCACCGCTCCAGCCAGAACCGTTCCGAGAAAGCTGAGCATCAGTGCGGCGTTAAGGTTGGTTCCAAGCCGCATTCCGGAATGTAGCACCAGTACCCCAACACAGGCGACGCCGAGAGAGAGATGAACCACACGCCATGTGGCGTAATCACCAAAGGCCAGCCATTTGATCCGTCGCCTTAAAGATAAAAATGCGGCGATTGTTGCAAGGGCAAGCAAAGTGAAGCCGGTGATTTGCTTTAACGTGCCGTCAATGAAGAAGTCCTGCAATGTAATGCCGGGGTTGAAGCTCTCCTCCATCGGCACATCTGGCAGAAATGTATATAATAGCATCGCAGCTAGCGCGATCATGGACAGAACGAAGATTGGCGTGGCCTTTTTCGTGGGCTCCGGCGCTGCATGATCTCCTGTAAGTTCTTGTAACAAGGGCTTACAGGTTCCGCATACAGTCGAGGCACTGGTCGCGCGGGCAAGCGCATCGACTGTGCGGCAACCGTTACACAGGGCGTCTTCAAGCTGGCCGCGCGTAACACCCGTGCAATTACATACTGTTGCTGCTGGTGACCACGCAACGACTGAGGCGGGCATAGCCTGTCCCGGGAGGGAGCCATCCTTGGTGAAACTGCGCAAGGTGAAAAAACCGATGCGAGCGCGATTTTGGACAAGTTGCTGGACATGGCCCAGCCCCTCCCAATCTCCTATGGCTATTGCTCCAATCAGGCGGCCATTGTGCATCAAAAGCCGACGATAGCCTCCGGAGCCTTTCCATATACGGCTTGTCAGGTCGGAACGCTGATCAGCTTGTACGACATCGCCTGTACTAAACACCGGGGCACCAGCAACCTTCAACCGTGTCGTTGGCTCACGGCGACTATACTCCATTGCTTCACCAGCAATATTCGCAGCCGCAACCCGCGCTTGCTCAAGGCCCGGCGCAACCAGCCCTTCGAGGTAGCCATTATGCTCAGCACATTCACCTATCGCATAAATATCCGGGTCTGAGGTTACCATGCGGGATGTCACCGTAATGCCGCGGCCGACATGAATGCCCGCATCTCTCGCAATTTCCTTGTTCGGCCGGACACCTGTACACAAGACCAGCGTGTCGCAATCCAGCACTTCTTCTTGCGAGAGTGCCAGCCCCTCGACCCGGTCACCGCCGAGTATTTCCTTGACCATTGTTGAGGTACGAACGGTGATGCCGAGGTCTTCAATCTGAGCGGCCAGTTCCTCGCCCCCAGCCCGGTCAAGCTGGTGCGACATGAGCCACGGCTCATTTTCCAGAACCGTGACTTTTGTTCCACGGCTGCGGATACCACGTGCTACTTCAAGGCCCAGAAGCCCTCCGCCAATCACCACCGTGTGGCGGCTGGCCTGTACGCGAGCAATAAGGTGCTCCACATCGTTCAGGCTGCGGAAGGTGAGAACATTAGATTTGTCGAGGCCAGGAATAGGGGGACGAAATGCCCGAGACCCGGTCGCAATGATAATGGAAAGATAGGGATATGCGCGACCATGATGATCCCGCACCAGACGGTCTTCACGGTCAATTTCGGTGATACGGGTGGATGTGAGATGAAGAACTTTCTCGGATGATTCAAGCGTCAGCGACTGCTGGATCTGGCCGAGATTCACCTCACGCGCCAACAAAGACGTCAACTTTACCCGGTTATAACTGCCCCAGCGCTCGTCACTGAATAAAATAATGGGGTCATTGGTACGGTTCGCCAGCTCTCCGGCGGCGCGCGTACCAGCGGGACCACCGCCTATAATGATGTGAGCAGGCGCAGCATCAAAAAGAGGGCCGCCATCCGCATGATGCGTGCCGCCCTGTTCCTGCAATGATATTTGACCCGCGACCATTCTCGCTACCATGTCCCCGCAATGTGAGTTCAATCAGTAAGGCTGCTCATAAAAACAAGCAGGTTCAGGCCTCTGGTGAGACCGCTGACTTCGCTACGTTGCGAAATGGTGCATAAGGATGCGTCATTGCATCTGAACTGAATCCATGACGTGAATCAGTTTGCTGCACCTGCGAATAAATCGAATTTCTCCTTGCCTGTCAAGCGATTCAAAAGAGGGCAGTGTTTGCAGACCGCCAAGCACCTCCCCCGCTGATATGGCAAGTTTCAAATCCACCGCACTGCCCTGAAACACGGGCTGGCAAGCATCGAATTAACAACTCCTTAAGCAATTTCAGTCATGCCGGAGCCTGCGCAAAACCGCAGGACTTGGGGAATTATCATGTCGCTAAGCGACCACACGACCGACATTGCCATTATTGGTGCAGGACCAGCGGGCCTCACGGCTGCCTACCTCCTCTCGAAAAGCGGCTATCGCGTTACTGTTATCGAGAAAGACCCGGATTATGTTGGCGGGATCAGCCGCACGGTTGAGCATGAAGGCTATCGCTTCGATATTGGTGGTCACCGCTTCTTCTCGAAATCACAGGAAGTGGTCGATCTGTGGAATGAAATCCTCCCCCATGATTTCATCCAGCGTCCGCGCATGAGCCGCATCTATTATGAAGGCAAATTCTACAGCTACCCGCTGCGCGCTTTCGAAGCGCTGCGCAACCTCGGCATCTGGCGTTCCACCCTGTGCATGGCAAGCTTCGCCAAAGCCAAGATGTTTCCCAACCGCAATGTCCGCTCCTTTCAGGACTGGACGGTCAATCAGTTCGGCCACAAACTATTTTCGATCTTTTTCAAGACATACACCGAAAAAGTATGGGGCATGCCGTGTGACGAAATGTCCGCCGACTGGGCAGCACAGCGTATCAAGGGCCTGTCGCTAGGCGGTGCCGTGCTTGACGGGCTGAAACGCTCACTGGGCCTCAACAAGAAACCGAATGATGGCATGGGCACCAAGACTCTGCTGGAGACCTTCCGTTACCCACGCCTCGGCCCCGGTATGATGTGGGATGCCGCGCGCGACCATATCGTGGATGCCGGCAACCATGTACTGATGGGCCACAGCCTCAAGCAGCTCACGCTCGATCAGGTCGGTAAGCGCTGGCGCGTACAGGCGCGGCGCGAAGATGGCGCGGTCATCTCGATCAATGCTTCACACGTCATCAGCTCTGCGCCGATGCGTGAACTGGCCGGGCGCATTCACCCGCTGCCTGACACCATGGGACAGGCGCTGGATCTCAAATATCGCGACTTCCTGACCGTCGCGCTGATGATCAAATCAGACGACCTGTTCCCCGACAACTGGATCTATATCCATGACGACAAGGTGCAGGTTGGCCGCGTACAGAATTTCCGCAGCTGGTCGCCTGAAATGGTGCCGGACGAGAGCATTGCCTGTGTTGGTCTCGAATATTTCTGCTTCGAGGATGATGGCCTGTGGTCCTCATCTGACGAAGACCTGATCGAGCTGGCCAAGAAAGAAATGGCGATCCTCGGCCTGTGCAAACCCGAAGATGTTGTGGGTGGCGCAGTGGTTCGCCAGGAAAAAGCCTATCCGGTTTATGATGACGCTTATGCCGCCAATGTCGAAGAAATGCGCACTGAGCTGGAAGAAAAATATCCCACGCTGCATCTGGTGGGCCGCAATGGCATGCATCGTTATAATAATCAGGATCATGCAATGATGACGGCAATGCTCACCGCCCGTAATATCGAGGCAGGCCAGCGTATCTATGACACTTGGGCTGTCAATGAAGATGCCGAATATCATGAAGCAGGCGATGAAGGCGCGCAACGCAATATGGGCCTGAGCAAAGACCAGCTCGCCGCACTGCAAAGCGTACGCGATGTACCCGAACGCATTGCCGCAATCGAGAACGAAAATGATGGCGCCCAGAGTGAAGCGCCTGCGACCTCAAAGCCTGCTAAGCGCGGCAACAAGGCCGCCTGACCGATATGATCGCACGCGCGACATCCCTGATCTGGCGTATCACTTATGCGCGCTATATCATGGCGAGCGTCGTCGCACTGGGCGCTGACCTCGCGCTGTTCATGCTGCTGCTCAATATGGACTTCGCGCCCGTACCCGCTTCAGTAGCGGGCTATAGTCTTGGCCTGATCATCCATTGGTTCATCTCCTCTCGCCTCGTATTCACCCGGCAGCGCGCCTTGTTCATCTCGCGCCGCCGCAAGCAAAAAATTCTCTTCGTCGCTTCAGCCTTAGTGGGCCTTGCGATTACTGCGGCGATAGTCGGCATGGGCAGTGCCTTCGGGCTTGACCCGCGCATCGCCAAACTTGCGGCGATCGCCATCAGCTTTCAGACGACCTACTTTCTACGCCGGACTATGGTGTTTGCGTGACCGCGTCCTCACGCACCGCTGAGGCGGAGGGCGCGCCCACAACTCCCTCGACGCCCTGGCTGTTGCGCGGCCAGAATGCATTGCTGATTGTTGGCGCACTGTGGTTGGAATGCGTCATCGTCTGGCTGATATGGCATTCGGGCAGCTTCGCCACGCTCGCCTTTCGTGATCCTGATGATGCGATGCGACTGGTGCAAATACGAGATTTTCTTGCCGGGCAAAGCTGGTTTGATGTCAGCCAGCACCGCGTTAATCCGCCCGAAGGCGGGCCAATGCACTGGTCACGATTAGTGGACCTGCCTATTACAGGAGTGATCTGGCTGTTGCGGCCGCTAGTCGGTGGAGTGCTGGCGGAAATCATCGCCTGCGTAGCCATACCAATGGCTTTGCTGGGTGGAATATGCATCACGCTTTACCAAAGCCTGCAGGCGTTCCTCGGCACCCACCGCGCACTGCTTTGCGTCGCCCTGCTCGCCACCTGCTTCCCTATATTGACCCAACTCGCGCCACTGCGAATCGACCATCATGGCTGGCAGATCGCTATGGCGACGACGCTGATGCTCGGCCTGCTCCACAATGATCCGCGCAAAGGCGGCTGGATCATAGGCAGCGCGCTGGCATTATGGCTCCATATATCAAGCGAAGGCTTGCCCTATGCTGCACTGACGGGGGGTATACTCACGCTACGCTATGCATGGAGCGCTGATGAATGGCCCCGCCTGATCCGCACACTTGGCCTGCTGGTCATCGGGTCTGCCGCTCTGCTCCTGCTCACGCATGGCTGGAGCGCAAGCCTCACCTCCTATTGTGACGCGATGTCACCGCTCTACCTCGCCCCGCTGGCGCTTGTACTGACCATTACACTGACGGGCAGGTGGCTCATGGGTAACACCTCCATAGTGCGCCGGATTGCCCCGGTAGTAGCTGGCGGCGGTGTTGGCGCGCTACTGTTCCTCAACATAGCGGGCCCATGCCTCGCCGGTCCGTTCCAGACCCTTGACCCTCTGGTCTACAGCTTCTGGTATCAAGGCGTGCTGGAAGGCTTGCCCATATCCGCACAGGATTGGCCAACACGCGGTGTGATACTCTTGCCTTCCCTCTTCGGGATTGCCGGAATGGCGCTGGCAACGCAGCGAGAAAGCGATCACATGCGCCGGATAACCTGGCTCAGCCTGCTTGCATTAGCCATTGGTGGCCTTGGCATCGCTCTGCTCGTCATGCGCGCCATGTCTGTAGCGCATCTTTTTGCCCTACCCGGCCTCGCTTATCTTATTGCGCGCCTCTACCCGCGCATAGCGGCCCTCTCCTCCATGCCCACGCGCGTGCTGCTGACGACAGCGCTGTGTATCCTCAGCCCCGCCGGGTTAGCCGTTGCCGGCCATCAAATAGGTGAAGCACTTTCAGACAAAGAAGATGAGGATGGGAATAAGCCTGCTATTACAACGCCCAAATGCGATAATGCGGCGCAAGTCGAAGCACTGCGCACACTCTCGGCCACCACTATTTTCGCGCCTATCGACATCGGCCCTGCTATCCTCCAGCGCACATCTCATAGTGTAATCGGCACCGCGCATCATCGCAATGTCGATGGCATGGGTCAGGTTATCCACGCCTTCCTCGCCGAGCCAGACAAGGCGCGCAACATCATCATGCAAAGCGGCGCTGAGTATCTGTTGCTCTGCCCGACGCTCAACGAAGTGAAGCGCTATGGCAAGGTAGAACCAACAGGGCTGGCAGCGCAGATGATGAAAGATGATGTGCCTGTCTGGCTCTCGCTACAGCCTGTCACAGGCTTGAGCGCTATGAAGCTATATAAAATCAAGCGTTAGCTTGTGTTAGCATTAAGAAACAGAGCCTAAGCAGGCAGAAACTTCAGCGCGCCGCCATTCATGCAATAGCGCTTGCCAGTCGTGCGCGGCCCATCATTGAACACGTGCCCCAGATGCCCACCGCAGCGCGCGCAATGCACCTCGCTACGCGGATAGCCCAGCTTGTAATCCGTATCGATCCCAATCGCTTTGGGCAGCGGCTTCCAGAAGCTAGGCCAACCCGTCCCGCTGTCATATTTGGTAGTGGATGAGAAAAGCTTCTGCCCGCACCCAGCACAAGCGAACACACCCTTGCGCTTCTCTTTATTAAGTGGGTGCGTAAAGGGCCGTTCTGTCGCCGCTTGTCGCAGGATCGCATATTGCTGCCGTGTAAGGCGCTTCTTCCACGCATCATCGCTGAGCTGATAGGCAAATTTACGCGCCTGAGCCTCTCCAGCGCTCATGACCCAGGGAGCAACCAGAGCGCCAGCTCCTATCGCCATGCCACCTGCCATCAACTGCCGCCGTGAAATTGCCATTTGCGTCCTCCTCATGTTCCTATACATACCAAAGCCACATATGGTTACAGGTGATTTTCAACACAGGCTGAAAAAGAAAGCAGAGGAGCTTGGCTTTTCCGCCTGCGCTATATGCGATGCAGGCGCCGCACCACAGGCTGGCGAACGGTTGCGCGTATGGCTCGCCGAGGGGCTCCACGGCGATATGCTCTGGATGGAAGACCGCGCCGAGCAACGTGCCAGCCCTGTCGCGCTATGGCCAGACGTGCAATCGGTCATCATGCTGGGCATGAGCTATGCTCCCTCGCGTGACCCGATGGCACTTGCCGATGTCAAGGATCATGGGCGTATCTCGGTCTATGCGCAGGGCAAGGATTATCATGATATCGTCAAGAAGGCGCTCAAGGCTCTGGCACGCTGGCTTGTCGATGAAGGCGCGACACAAGCACTAAAAGTTTTCGTCGATACGGCCCCGGTGATGGAAAAACCTTTGGCGCAGGCAGCCGGGCTGGGCTGGCAGGGCAAACATACCAATGTCGTCAGCCGTGAACATGGGAGCTGGCTGTTTTTGGGCGCGATATATGTGAGCGCAAAGCTGGAGCCAGATGCGCCAGAGCAAGACCATTGCGGCTCCTGCGATGCTTGCCAGACTATATGCCCGACTGATGCTTTCCCGGCACCCTATCAGCTCGATGCGCGGCGCTGCATTTCCTATCTCACCATTGAGCATAAAGGACCAATCCCCGAAGAACTGCGCCCCGGCATCGGCAACCATATATATGGCTGCGATGATTGCTTGGCGGCATGCCCCTGGAACAAATTCGCGCAGACAGCCCATGCCCATCAGGCTTTCACGGCACGGGCCGAACTAGTCGCGCCCAAGCTTGCTGACCTGCTCTTGCTCGATGACGCAGGCTTTCGGGAAATATTCTCTGGCTCACCCATTAAGCGCATTGGCCGAAGCCGTATGGTACGCAATGCTGCCATTGCCGCAGGCAACAGTGCAGACGAAAAATTGCTACCCGCGCTCGAACCTTTGCTTGATGATGAAGATGCAGTCGTGCGCGATGCTGCCGGGTGGGCGCATGCGCGGCTCCTTAAGGCGTCTGCGGCCTGATCCCGCAGTGCGCAGGGTCAGCATCTCTACCATCGGGGTAACGCGTGTCTATATGTGTCACAACCGGATCACGACCGCGCGCAGTCGTATAAAGGTAGGTATCGAGCACACACTTCCCGGTCATGAATTGCAGCTTGCGCACCGTGCGGTCTCTTATATCGAGCCGTGGTTCGCCAAATTGAGCAATCAGTCGCCGCGCATCCCAGCCGACCAGAGGCTGAGCCTTTCCGTATTTCACTGCCATGGGTGGCGGCGGAAGCGCGGACACTCCGCCTGCCCCGCCGGTACAGGCTGAGAGCAGTGGCAATGCCAATATGAATATCGAAAATGCAGTTTTGCCCAATTTCATCACCGCCCTCCTAAGCGCGATATTGGCAAGCCGTCAATCCGCTGATCGTCCTCGATGGTTGCGTATAAGCACGGTGCGGGTTAGGCGGAGGCCATATTAAGCCAGAAGGAACAGCCGTTGACCCAGCCCCAATATGATGTCGTTGCCATCGGCAATGCTATTGTCGATGTGATTGCCCAATCCGATGACGCCTTTCTGGCCCAACATGCCCTCACTAAGGGCGGTATGCAGCTGATTGATACGGAAACCGCCGACCTGCTTTATAGTCAGATGAGTGCCGCGCGCGAAGTCAGCGGTGGTTCAGCGGCCAACACGCTGGCAGGCCTTGCAGCATTGGGCAAAAAATGTGGCTTCATCGGGCAAGTCGCTGACGACCAGCTGGGCCGGATTTTCGCGCATGATATTCGCGCTATCGGAGTCGATTTCGATACACCAGCCGCGCAGGAAGGCGAGCCGACCGCACGATGCCTCGTGCTGGTAACGCCCGATGCACAGCGCACGATGAACACTTTCCTCGGCGCATCGCAAAACCTGCCAGCCGAAGCGCTTGATGATGCGTTCATTACATCTGCGAGCATACTCTACCTCGAAGGCTATCTCTGGGACCCGGAAGAGCCGCGCAAAGCAATGCGTCGTGCTATCCGTGTTGCCAAAAAGGCTGGCCGCAAAGTCGCCTTCACCCTGTCCGACGGCTTTGTGATCGACCGCCACCGCGATGATTTCATGAGCCTGATCGAAGAAGGGCTGATCGACATACTCTTTTCCAACGAAGCGGAAATTCAGGCATTGGCGCAAATTGACGGCTTCGACAAAGCCGTAGAATCGATATCTGCCCATGTGCCATTGCTCATTTCCACGCGTAGTGAAAAAGGCGCTGTTGCTATATCTGATGGCATGCGCCACGAAGTCTATGCCGCAAGCGTAAGTGAAGTTATCGACACCACCGGCGCAGGTGATCTGTTCGCAGCCGGGTTCCTCGCCGCTTATGTTGAAGAGCAGGATATTGAGGCTTGTCTCAAGCTGGGTGCGATAGCGGCGGCAGAGGTCATCTCTCATTATGGTGCACGCCCCGAGGCAGACCTCAAACAGCTCCGTGCCAAGTCTGGGCTATAATTTCGCTTTGTTAGTACGCTCTCAGCGATTATTGATCGGCTATGGCTCGTAACCGACAAATAGTCCCGACCCGCTCTTTCTCGCTAGGCGATTGGCTGCGCTGGCCGGTGCGGATCATAGGCTGGTTCCTGTTGCTTTCAGTGGGCCTGACCATAATCTATCGCTTCGTTCCTCCACCAATTACGCTGACCATGATCTTCGATGATAATGGCTATACGAAGGACTGGATGAGTTTGGATGATATGGACCCGGACATGGCGCGCGCAGCCATAGGCGCAGAAGATAGCAAATTCTGTCTGCATCATGGCTTTGACGCTGAGGCCATACGAAAAGCGATCGACCATAATGAGCGTGGAGGGCGTATAAGAGGCGGATCGACCATCAGCCAGCAGACCGCCAAAAATGTCTTCCTCTGGCAAAATGGCGGCTTTGTTCGCAAAGGGCTGGAAACATATTTCACCCTGCTGATCGAAGGCTTCTGGGACAAGCGCCGAATCATGGAGGTCTATCTCAATGTCGCTGAAACTGGCATCGGAACCTATGGTGCGAATGCGGGCGCAAAGCGCTACTTCAAACATGATGCCAGTACGCTGAGCACATCTGAAGCGGCGCGCATCGCTGCTGTTTTGCCACTTCCTAAAAAACGCCCAGCCATCTCTCCCACTGGTTTCACTCGTCGCTATGGCAACACAATCATGCGGCGTATTGCGGTGGTACAAAATCAAGGGCTGGACGACTGCCTCAAATAAGGTAGAGCCACGGCATGGATACGCGCCTTGCCCATATCGACTGCTGGATTTTCGACCTCGACAATACGCTCTACCCGGCCAGCGCTGATCTATTTGCGCTCATTGATGTAAGAATGGGCGAATATATCGCGCAATTATTGGATTGCGATGCACCAGAAGCGCGCAGCGTGCAGAAACGCTATTTCATGGATCATGGGACAACGCTTTCCGGGCTGATGCGCCATCATGATGTCGATCCGCATCATTTTCTTGATTATGTGCATGATATAGACCTCGACAGGATCAGTCATGACATTGAGCTTGCCGCGCATATAGACGCACTGCCAGGCAGAAAGCTCATCTTCACCAATGGCGATGTGCCTTATGCCCAACGCGTGCTCGACAAGCTCGGCCTTGGCACTCATTTCGAGCTCATTCACGATATTCATGCCATGAGCTATCGCCCCAAGCCCGACCCGCATGGGTATCATATACTGCGCGACGAACATGGGATTGATCTTGCGCGCTCCGCTTTCTTCGAAGATATGGCACGCAATCTGAAGCCAGCCAAAGCGCTGGACATGACCACAATATGGCTCAACAACGGGTCAGAAAGTGGGCATGTCGAAGCGCATCCGGATTTTATCGACTATGAAATCGCGCATCTGACGCCATTTCTGGAATCTATATTAGGAGTACATAATGACTGATCACGCCGCCCTTATCGCTACATTGGATGCCGCATGGGAAGATCGCGCCAATGTTTCTCTGACAACGCAGGGCGAAGTGCGTCAGGCGGTTGATCAGGCACTGGCATTAATCGATTCCGGTGCCGCCCGCGTTGCAGAACCGGCCGGGGACGGCTGGCAGGTCAACCAGTGGCTCAAGAAAGCTGTACTGCTCTCCTTCCGCCTGAACGACAATGTACTGATCGAAGGTGGCCCTGGCGGTGCGCATTGGTGGGACAAGGTGCCCAGCAAATTTTCTGGCTGGGGCGAAGCGGAATTCCGCGCCGCCGCTTTCCGTGCTGTGCCGGGTAGCTTCGTGCGCGCCGGATCACATATCGGCAAAAATGTCGTGCTGATGCCAAGCTTCGTGAATATTGGCGCATTTGTTGATGAAGGCACGATGGTCGACACATGGGTGACTGTCGGCAGCTGTGCACAGATTGGTAAGAATGTGCATCTTTCCGGTGGCGTCGGCATTGGCGGCGTATTGGAGCCGCTTCAGGCGGACCCAGTGATCATCGAGGATGATTGCTTCATCGGCGCGCGCTCAGAAGTCGTCGAAGGCGTGCGCATCGGCAAAGGTTCCGTGCTCTCTATGGGTGTATTCATCACCAAGACGACCAAAATCATCGACCGCACAACGGGCGAAATTTTCATTGGCGAAGTCCCGCCTTATTCAGTCGTTGTGCCCGGCTCCCTGCCCGGGAAAGCTCTGCCTGACGGTACGCCGGGGCCAAATCTTGCTTGCGCTGTGATCGTGAAGCGAGTTGATGCCCAGACACGTTCCAAGACAGGGATCAATGAGTTATTGCGGGATTAATGGCGAGTTTATACAATTAAGTAATGCTAGAGAATGATAGTCACTGCAAGTATGCTTTTTTCCGGAATCAAATAAAAAATCCCTATTTTATAGAATATTAGGCTTGCGATAAGTCAAATGGCATGACATCGATTCCGATAGCGACCATCGCTCGACCCCACTCTTGCGATGGCTCGCTGTGGCCTCCTCGGAGGCCTGTCTGGGCCGGACATGGTGAACCCCACAGCAGCCATGTCCGGTCCGGGCGAATTTGAGCAGCAACCAGATGGCTTGGTTTTCTCTATCATCGCTCCTACATCCCAGCGATGCCACCTGATTCCCCCAGCGCCAGCCAGCCGATGCCCCCCTTGTGGGCAACATTAAAGCGCTTCCTCGCCTACCTCTGGCCTCAGGATGCACCCGCTCTGCGTTTTCGGGTCATATTGGCTATGGGGCTGGTCCTGCTTGCGAAGGCTATCGGCCTGATCATGCCCTTTGCCTACAAGGGCGTAGTCGACCGCATGAGCAGCGGCTTGCAGGGGGAAGTCAGCGTCGCCATCGCGCTGGTCATCGCTTATGCTGCCGCCAGCTTCGGCGGTGTGCTCTCTAACAATCTGCGCAATGTCGTGTTCGAGCGTGTCGGGCAGGACGCTATCAGGCGACTGGCGGAACATGTGTTCATCCACCTGCACCAGCTTTCGTTGCGCTTTCACCTAAACCGCAAGACAGGCGGCGTTACCAAGGTCATCGAGCGTGGCACAAAGAGCATCGACACAATGCTCTATTTTCTGCTCTTCAACATCGCCCCCACATTCATCGAGCTGATCGCAGTCTGCGTGATCTTCTTCGTAAAATTCGGTGTGGGGCTTGTGGCGGCGACCCTTGCTATGGTTGTGCTCTATATCGTCTTCACTCAGGTCGTAACCTCATGGCGCAACCAGCTTCGCCGTGACATGGTCGACCTCGATACCGATGCCGTTGCCCATGCTGTTGATAGCCTGCTGAACTTCGAAACCGTCAAATATTTTGGCGCCGAAAAGCGCGAAGCGCAGCGCTATAGCGCGGCGATACACAGCTATAGCCGCGCAGCACTGAAATCCGAGAACAGTCTTGCCGCGCTCAATATCGGCCAATCCTTCATCACCAATATGATGCTGGCAGGCGCCATGGCCTATACTGTCTGGGGCTGGAGCAAGGGCGATTTCACCGTGGGTGATCTGGTGCTGGTCAACACGCTGTTACTTCAGCTTTTCCGGCCGCTCGACATGCTCGGCATGGTCTATCGCACCATTCGTCAGGGCGCGATCGACATGGAAGCGATGTTCAAACTGATCGACACCAAGCAGGAAATTGTCGATGCGTCCGGTGCGCGGGCACTTATGGTTCCCGCAGGCGAAGTGCGATTCGAGACTGTGCATTTCGGCTATGATCAAGACCGCGATATATTGAAGGGGCTGAGCTTCACCATAGCTCCGGGCAAAACACTGGCAATTGTCGGCCCGACCGGTGCGGGTAAATCCACCATCGCCCGCCTGCTCTTCCGCTTTTACGATGTGCAGAGCGGGCGCATATTGATCGACGGACAGGATATAGCGCAAGTGACGCAAGAGAGCTTGCGCGCAGCCTTGGGGATCGTGCCGCAGGATACGGTGCTGTTTAACGACACCATCGGCTACAACATCGCCTATGGCCGTGATGGCGCAAGTCAGGCCGAGATAGAGGCCGCCGCGCAGGGCGCCGCGATCCATGACTTCATCATGTCGCTCCCCAAAGGCTATGACACGCGCGTGGGCGAGCGTGGCCTGAAGCTGTCGGGCGGCGAGAAGCAGCGCGTGGCGATTGCGCGAACATTGCTCAAAGACCCGCCAATCATGATCCTTGATGAAGCGACCAGTGCGCTCGACAGCCGTACCGAGGCATCGATCCAGTCCGTACTGGGCGATATTTCGCAGCAGCGCACGACGATTATCGTGGCCCATCGCCTTTCCACCGTGGTCGATGCCGACGAGATCATCGTGCTCGATCATGGCCGCATCGTCGAGCGGGGGTCGCATGATGCGCTGATCCGCAAAGACGGACTATATGCGCAAATGTGGGCGCGGCAGGCCATTGAGCAGAGCGAAGGTGACGAAAGCAAGCTGGCCGATATGGCGGCGGATACTTGAACTTCAGCGCTCTGGCTCTATGAGGTAAACCCTGTCCACCACTGGAGAATGCCCATGTTCCGCAAATTGACCAACAGCATGCTGGTGTCCCCGCAAATCACGGTTGCGGATATTGCGGAGGCCAAGGCGCAGGGCGTGAGCTTCATCCTCAACAATCGCCCCGAAGGCGAAAGCCCGGACCAGACGCCGGGCGAAGAGATTGAGGCAGCGGCCAAGGCGGCGGGCATTGGCTATCTGGCCGTGGCGGTCAACCATAGCGGTTTCGCGCCCTGGCAGCTCGACGGCATGGACGCCGCGCTGGAACAGGCGCAAGACGGCAAGCTGCTCGCCTATTGCCGCTCCGGCACCCGCTCCACCCTGCTCTGGGCGCTCGCCCGCGCGCGCGCAGGCGACCACCCCGCCGGGCTAGCCGAGCAAGCCGAAGCAGCAGGCTACGACCTCTCGCCCGTGCGCCAGATCATGGACGCGCTGGCGGCTGATCAGGGGTGATTGGCGGGTAAGATCGACGAAGGTCGACGACCGCTCTCGCGCCTTTTCCGTCATTCAGTGCCAAGCGACGCTTTCCTGAAAGCCGACTGTCCGCTTTTTTCTATCCGGTAGGGGCGCATGTGGCTAAAACGGGGGAAGCGGACTGTCGGGTTCTGGATCGAAACCCAAAGGCCTTTGTAAATTAGCCCCAATTCTCACTTATCGTCCGCGACTTTTAAGCTTTCGAAGTAAAATCTGGAAATGTCGGCGAAGCTGTCTCTTGACTATTGAGCTGGCGAATTTTCCGTCTGCCCTCTTTGCGTAGCTGTAGAAATTTCTATGGCCAAGATGAGTGAAGTCACGAAACAGCCCTCTCTTAAAAGCGTCTTCAGCTTTTTGACCTTGCTGTCCGGCAGTTCTAACCGCTCGCCTAGTCGCATACGTCATTCGGCGATAATACCTTGAGAGCGTCCGTGCGCGCAGACCAACGTTTCTTCCGTCAAATGTGAACCCTAAATATGTTATCGGAAGGTCGGTCACTTGGCCGCTGCCTTGCTGAACGAAGTGGCTGACCTCAGTCTTTTGAGCATTGATCGTTAATCCGATTTTTCTGGCATGTTTGGTTATGATTGTCACGGCTTCGGGTTCAAATTTTGGTGACACAAGAAGCATGATGTCGTCGGAATATCGCCGGTAAGACCCGTCATGTTCGATCACCCAAGCCCGAATTGCGCGATCAAACTCCAGCATGGAAGCATTGGCAAAAACCGCCGAAATGGGGGTCCCTTGAGGGATATCGCAATTAAGATTGTTTCTTTTTATGATCTTAGCAGCCCGGCATCTCTTCAGAACAGCTGGAATGTTATCAACAAGCGGAAATGGAGGGCTCTCTGGGTCAAAACCTTCCAGTTGAGCTAGTGCTTTCAGCTCAACATGTGAGTAGCGGCATACATTCTTGAATACCGTGTACCAATCCTCATCCAACTCGGTCACATGGAGGATTTGCGAGATACAGGATTTCAGAACGGCATGGGATATCGAGGGAAAGAAGTTTTCGATATCGAAGCAGAGGGCCGTCACATTGCCACGATGAGCAATTTCCGCAAAGGCAGAGGCGGCCATATCTATGTTAGATCCCAAGCCACTCCTATACCCGATGACGCAACTCGCTAAGTCTTCTTCCGTGAGAAGCTCCTCGTAGCGAGTTTGCAACATATGAGCATAATAGGCGAATATCGCGCTATCATGATGAGAAGCATATCGTAAGTCACGCTTTTTCGACTTGACAATCTTCGGGCGTAATTTTCGAGGAATGGACCGATCCGAGTTATCGGTTCGGAACTGACGCTTTACATCAGTGAAGCTAATCAAGGGCAGGAATGAGTGTTTTTTGACACTGTCTGGATTGCTTGCAATCTTGGATGCTGCTTCAAAAGAAAGAGGGTAGTCAAAATGGCTATAGCCTCGAGGCCGGAACCAGCCATCTCTCTTGACCGTCTTCATAGTGATGACCGACTAGCAAGTCGGGGAGGGCAAGAGAACGCGTCTTCCATATCCCTCCCCGAAACGACTTAACTCCGCTTCATATTAAGCCAGCATGTCAACCAGCTCTTCAATCCACGTCGCGTGAAACGCAGTGCGCTATACTGAAGTAAGCATCTCAAACCGAGCCGCGGCGATCATGTCGATCATCGCTTCGGTTCTATCAATCGCAAAGTCCGCATGGACTATTATCATATTGACAGGAGTAACCTCTTCCCCCGCCGACTACACGACGGGCATCAGAGATATGAGTATCCGTGCCGCAATTTCAATGCGCACTGCAAAAAAATGTCAGCATTTAGGATTATAGAAAAATCATGGCCAAACGTCAGCAATAGTTGTCGTATCCGGAACGGCAGCCTCTAAACGAAATTGCTTTGATCACTCCCAGATGTCCGCTCCTTCAGTTTTGAAATCATAAGCCGCCGTTCCGGACACGGCGCCAAAGCGGCCTCTCTCAATAAAAATAGGCCGGCGTATTTCTACGCCGGCCTGAGGTGATGTTCGCAGGAGGAACTTCGTGATACGTAAGTTTCTTATGCCTTACGCAAATTCGGGATAGGCTTCGACGCCAACTTCGGTCTTGTCGAGGCCGGTCATTTCGTCTTCTTCCGAAGGACGCAGACCCATGATGGCTTTCAGGATGAACCAGACAATGCTGCTGGCGATCATGACGAATACGCCTGTGCCGATCACACCAGTGAGCTGCGCACCGAAGGGTACGTCGCCATTGGTGAGCGGAACAGCCAGCGTGCCCCAGATACCTGCGAGCAGGTGAACCGGGATAGCGCCGACAACGTCGTCGATTTTCATCTTGTCGAGCATTGGCACCGCGAAGACCACAATCGCACCGCCGATAGCGCCGATGAGCAGAGCCATCGGAACAGACGGTGTGAGCGGTTCAGCCGTGATGGACACCAGACCAGCCAGTGCACCGTTCAGCGCCATCGTAACGTCGATCTTCTTGTAGAGGATCTGAGTCAGGATGACTGCGGTGACTACGCCAGCGCAAGCCGCCATGTTGGTGTTGACGAAGATCTTCGACACATCGGAAACGTCACCGATTGTGCCCATTGCGAGCTGCGACGCACCGTTAAAGCCGAACCAACCGAGCCACAGGATGAACGTACCCAGTGTAGCAAGCGGAATGTTCGATGCCGGGAAGACGTTGACCTTGCCATCGACATAACGGCCAAGGCGTGGGCCGAGGATGATGGCACCAGCAAGAGCCGCCCAACCACCGGTCGAGTGCACAAGCGTCGAACCAGCAAAGTCAGAGAAGCCCATAGCGTCGAGCCAGCCAGCGCCCCACTCCCAGCTGACAACAACCGGATAGATGAAGCCGGTGAGGACAACAGTGAAGATAAGGAAAGGCCAGATTTTGATGCGCTCAGCCAGTGTACCAGAAACGATCGACGCCGTAGTGGCGCAGAAAACCATCTGGAAGAACCAGTCAGACGCAACCGAATAGCCGGTGTCTGTGTCTGCTTCGCCTACGCCCTGCATGGCATAAGGGAAGTCAGCAATGCCGAAATAGCCGCCTTCGAAGCCCGGATAGGCAATCGAATAGCCGATGAACCAGAACATGATGCCCGCAATAGAATAGAGGCTGATGTTCTTGAGGCACTGCATGGAGACGTTTTTGGAACGGACGAGGCCCGCTTCCAGCATGGCAAAGCCAGCCGCCATCCACATGACGAGGAAACCGCCAATGAGGAACAACAATGTGTTCAGAATATAGGCCGTGCCACCGCTGACGGCTTCTGCTGCGGCCACTTCTTCCTGAGCGAAGGCGGGCGTTGCAATCATTGCCAGCGTAAGGCCGGCAATTGGTAAAAGCTTGTTTCGCATATTACGCACCCCCCTTATAATGCTATGTCGCCGGTTTCGCCGGTGCGAATACGCACAGCTTCACCAACATCGAGAACGAAAATTTTGCCATCGCCAATCGCGCCGCTATTGGCGGACTGCTGGATGGCTTCGACAGCACGAGGCGCGAGGGCGTCGTCACAGGCGACCTCGATTTTAATCTTGGGCACCATGTTGGTGCTATATTCCGCGCCACGATAGATTTCAGTCTGGCCCTTTTGACGGCCAAAACCTTTGACTTCGCTTACCGTCATGCCAGCGACACCAAGCGAGGACAGAGCCTCCCTTACGTCATCGAGCTTAAACGGCTTAATAATTGCCATTATGAGTTTCATGCTACCCCCTTTTTGGTGTGCGGCGGTAAACAAGCAAAACCCGTGCCAACTTCTTAATAAAGCGTTAAAGCGAGATTTTTAAGCGGAGAGCAGCGGCGAAACGCTTATTTTTTAGGCAGAAGGCCCGAGCTGCTTAAAATATAGGCATGGGATAGGGTTGTTTTTTAGGCAGGCTGAAACAGGCAACAAAAAAGGGCCAGCCCGCAGGCCAGCCCTTCTTTGAACAGATATATAGCTTCAATCAGTTGTAGGCGCTCTCGCCATGCTCGCCAAGGTCGAGGCCTTCATGTTCAACCTGCTCGCTGACACGCAGGCCAGTGATCATTTTGACGATGAAGAGTGCAACCGCAGTGCCCACGCCAGCCCAGGCGATCGAAACCAGAACCGCCTTGATCTGAATCCAGACCTGCGTTCCCATTACGAAATCGTCTCCGCCAGGACCACCGAATGCCGGGGAGTAGACAATGCCGGTGCCAATAGCGCCAACGATGCCGCCAACGCCGTGGATGCCAAAGGCATCGAGCGAATCATCATAGCCGAAAGCTGGCTTGATCTTGGCAACCGCAATGAAACAGATGACCGAAGAAACAGCGCCGAGGACAATCGCACCAAGCGGGCCAGAGTTACCAGCCGCCGGAGTGACCGCAACAAGGCCAGCAATAACGCCCGAACAGAAGCCGAGAGCCGAAGGCTTATGGCCAACAAGCTTCTCAACCAACATCCACATCAACGCACCAGCAGCAGTCGCCACAAAGGTGTTGATCATCGCAAGGCCAGCGGTTCCGTCTGCTTCCAGTTCAGAACCAGCGTTGAAGCCGAACCAGCCAACCCAGAGCAAGCCAGTGCCGACCATAGTCAGCGTGAGGCTGTGAGGAGGCATTGGCTCTTTCGGATAGCCCTTACGCTTGCCAAGAATGAAGCAGGCCACCAGAGCGGAAACACCAGCATTGATGTGAACCACCGTACCGCCAGCAAAATCAAGCGCACCCCATTCGAAGATGAGGCCACCACCGGCCCAAACCATATGTGCAATCGGGAAATAGACGATCGTCAGCCAGATAACCGTAAAGAGCATCACCGCAGAGAACTTCATGCGCTCGACCGTCGCGCCGAGAACCAGTGCGGCAGTGATTGCAGCGAAGGTCATCTGGAAAGAAACGAACACATATTCGCTGATGACCTCATCTGAGAAGGTCGCCGCTGTGCTGTCACTTGTTACGCTGGAGAGGAACAGGCTACCCCAACTGAAGAAGGCGTTGCCTTCCGGGCCGAAGGCTGTGGAATATCCCCATGCCACCCACACCAGCATGGCAAGAGCAGCGGCTGAGCCAATCTGCGTCATGGTGGAGAGCATATTCTTGGACCGTGTGAGGCCACCATAGAAGAGGGCGAGCCCCGGAAGGATCATCATCAGCACCAATATGGTGGCTGTCATCATCCATGCATTATTCCCCGGATTGGCGACCGGAACGGATGCAGCCGCTTCCGCCGCTTCCTGGGCCCATGTAGGCGTGGCGGCTGCCATAGCGGCTACAAAGCCCCCCAATGCACCCGCTGTAGTTTTCATCAATTTCATAATGTATTTCCCCCGATTAAAGCGCTCTGTCGCTTTAAAGTGCCGTATCACCAGTTTCACCCGTACGAATCCGCACGGCCTGACCAACATCGAGAACGAAAATTTTGCCGTCACCGATCGAGTCGGTGTTCGCGGTTTGCTGGATAGCCTCCACGGCACGCGAAGCCACATCATCCTCGCATACGACCTCAATCTTTACCTTAGGCACCATATTGGTGTTGTACTCGGCACCGCGGTATACCTCGGTCTGGCCTTTCTGGCGGCCAAAACCCTTCACTTCGCTTACCGTCATGCCAGCAATACCCAGCGAGGACAGTGCTTCGCGCACATCGTCCTGCTTGAACGGCTTAATGATAGCTATGATTAATTTCATTATCTTCCTCTCCCATTATAATTTTGGGTAGCTGACCATATCACAGGAAAGAGAAATTGTTAGCTATTCTGTATCGGTATCAGCAGGTGGGGCCAGCACCGCCTCCACATCGGACGCGCGCGCGTCCAATATCGCGGCGGCTTCGTTAAGCGCTTGCGCTTCACCTGGTGTCACACCGCCAACACCCTGACCTTCATCGGATGCACCACAAGCTCCCAACATTAACGCCAGAGATGCCATTATCACAACCCTTCTACCTGCCTGCGCAGATGAAATAGGGTGCCGGTCAATCATGTCAGCGACTCCATAAACAGAAAAAGGACGCAACCAATATGGCTGCGCCCTTTTCTCATTTTTCGAAACAGATTCGAAAATTACTATGCTCAGTTAACAGCGTCTTTAACAGCGTCAACAGCGCTACCAGCGGCATCACCAGCAGCGTCAACTGCATCGCCAGCGGCTTCGACAGCATCGCCAGCGGCTTCAACTGCATCACCAGCGGCATCGCCAGCAGCGTCAGTAGCATTTTCAGCGCCGTCCATGGCAGCGTCGACAGCATTGTCAGCAGCTTCCATTGCGTTATCAGACATGTCTGCAACAGCATCCATGTTGTTTTCGGCTTCTTCTTTTGAACAAGCGCTAAGGCCGAGCGACGCGGCGATCACGAGCGAAAGTGCAATAGTTTTGGTCATGGGCAAACCCCTTCTCTGAGATAAAACTGTGCAGACCGTTCTCGGAGAAAAGCTCACCCCCCTCTCAGCCTGCAGGCCGAGTCCTAATAGCTTGCTCAACCGAACGCAAGCCAGTGATTCTTAACTATATGTCAAAAACATGCATAGTATACTGAAATAATTTAGAAAATAGCTGTATATTCAGCCAATACTTGACCAATATAAAGAATTCTTTATATAGAGCATCATGACAGTCCTTTTAGACGTTTTTCGGGCCTTAGCGGACCCAACAAGGCTGCGCATCATGCATTTGCTGAGCGCAATGGAGCTGTCTGTCGGGGAGCTTGCGCAAGCGGTTGCACAAAGCCAACCGCGTGTTTCCCGCCATGTAAAAATATTAGCAGAAGCTGCTTTGATCGAGCGTCGCAAAGAAGGCAACTGGGTGTTTCTGCGCATCAGCTCAGGAGCGACCTGTGCAAAAGTACAGGATTTACTCACCAATGCCTCCACTTCCGAGAGTGAGCAATTATGGCTCTCTGCTGACCTTGCACGACTAGCCGCTGTCAGAGCTGACAGGCGCCAGGCCGCAGAGGAGTATTTTGCGCGTCACGCCGAAGAATGGGACGTCATCCGCTCAATGCACATAGCCGAAAGCGAAGTAGAGAGTGCTATGAGCGGTATTCTCGGTACGGCTAATGTCCAGCATTTACTCGATCTGGGCACTGGCACTGGCCGCATGATCGAGCTGTTCGGCATGAATGCAGCGCACGTAAGTGCAATCGACCGCAGCCCTGACATGCTCCGTCTCGCACGTGCCAAGTTGCCACAAGCCAGCAGCGCGAAGTTCGACCTCATATTAGGCGACTTTTGCGATTTGCCTTTTGAAGATGCATCGGTCGACCTCATAACCGCGCATCAAATATTGCATTATTGCCCGACACCCGAGCGCGCCATCGCCGAAAGCGGGCGTGCCTTGTCGCAAGATGGGCGAATCTTGTTAGTAGACTTCGCGCCACATGACCGAGAAGAACTCCGCACACGCGATCAACATGAGCGTCTTGGCTTTTCAGATGAGCAGATTGAGCGCTGGTTCGAGGCAGCAGGACTTATAATAGAAAAGGTCGAGGCGCTGCCAGGCAGCGAGTTGACGGTGAAGCTATGGCTGGGGCGGCGCAAAGGCGCGGTTGTCACGCCGATCAAGGGAACAAAAATACAATGAATGCCGAGCAGAGCGCACTAAGCGAAGCCAGACGGATATTAGACACGCCGCTATACGCGGATTTGGGCGGTGATGCCGAAGTCAGCTTTGAATTTTTTCCGCCCAAATCGGAAAAGATGGAGCAGACATTATGGGAAAGTATCGAAACACTTGCTCCATTAGGGCCACGTTTCGTGTCAGTCACATATGGCGCAGGCGGCACCACCCGTGAACGCACCCATAATACTGTGGCGCGAATCGCCCGCGAAACAAACATCCCTGCAGCAGCACACCTCACCTGTGTAGGCGCCAATAAAGATGAAATAGCTGAGGTCGCCCATGCCTATTGGGAAGCCGGTGTGCGTCATATTGTTGCATTGCGGGGCGATCCGCCAGAACTGGGTACTAAATTCGTTCCGCACCCAGAGGGTTATCAAAATGCCGCTGAACTGGTCGCAGGCCTGAAAGACCTGCATGATTTCGAGATCAGCGTTGCGGCCTACCCGGAGGTGCACCCAGATGCTGATTGCGCCCAAAGCGACATGGACAACCTCAAGCGCAAGCTCGATGCGGGCGCGACTCGGGCCATCACGCAATTTTTCTTTTCGCCTGAAAGCTACTTCCGATTCGTGGATGGTGCACGCGCTGCGGGTATTGATGCGCCATTGTTGCCGGGAATCATGCCGGTCACCAATTTTAACGGCGTGAAGAAAATGGCAGCCATGTGCAATACTGATGTACCAAACTGGATGGCTCGCCTGTTCGAAGGGCTGGACGACCACCCTGCCTCGCGCCAGCTGATCGCTGCCACCATTGCCGCTGAGCTATGTCGCAAGCTCTATGCAGGCGGCGTGCGCAAGTTTCATTTCTATACGCTCAACCGCGCCGAGCTGAGCTATGCGATCTGTCATTTGCTCGGCATGCGCCCGAAGGATATTTCATAATGACCCCCGACACGAATAGCGCTGAAGCCCTGTTCCGCCAGCGCGCGGCGCAGAAGGTGATGATCTTCGATGGCGGCTATGGCACGGCCATTCAGGGCTACGGCCTGACCGAAGCCGATTATCGTGGCGACCTTGATCTGGAGAAGGACCAGAAGGGCAATAACGACCTGCTGTGCCTGACCCGACCTGATGTCGTCAAAGCGATCCATACTGCTTATATCGACAATGGCGCGGACATGATCGAGACGAATACCTTCTCGAGCACACAAATCGCTATGGCCGATTATGGTTGCGAGCATCTGGTCCGCGAACTCAATATCGCAGCAGCAAAGCTGGCGCGCGAGGCTTGCGACGAAGCAGAAGCCAAGGATGGCATCAAACGCTTCGTCACCGGCTCTATCGGCCCGACCAACAAAACGCTCTCGATCAGCCCGCAAGTGAATGACCCAGCCTTTCGCGAAGTCGATTATGACACGCTGAAAAGCCATTATCGCGAGCAATGCGATGCGCTGATCGAAGGCGGCGTCGATTTCATCCTCATTGAAACCTGCTTCGATACGCTGAACGCCAAGGCGGCGGGCATGGCGGCGAAAGAGGCAGAAGCCGCCGCCGGGCGCGAAGTCCCGCTAATGATGAGCTTCACCATCACCGACATGTCTGGACGCAACCTGTCAGGCCATACGCTGGCCGCCTTCTGGTACACGCTGCGCCACCTCAACCCCATCACCATCGGCGCCAATTGCGCCTTCGGGGCGGACAAGCTGCGGCCCTATCTGGCGGAACTCTCCAAAATCTCCGACACGCTCATCTGTGCATACCCCAATGCGGGCCTGCCCAATGAGCTGGGCGAATATGACGAGCTGCCCGAACGCACAGCGGAGCTAATCCGTGTGTGGACTGACGAAGGCCTTGTTAATATGGTCGGTGGCTGCTGTGGCACCACGCCTGCGCATATCGGCGCGATCTCCAAAGCTGTTGCAGATGCAAAACCACGCATCGTGCCGGAGCTTCCTGTCGTGACGCGCCTTGCAGGGCTGGAGCCGATGCATATCGCGGCGTGACCGAAATGAATAACCGTTCGTGTCGAGCGCAGTCGAGACACGAGCCAGCCATAAACGTCTCTCGACTTCGCTCGAGACGAACGGAAGTTGAAGAATGACCGAACAGCAATCCCCCAATCAAACCGGCGCGAATTTCGTCAATATCGGCGAGCGTACCAATGTCACCGGCTCAGCCCGGTTCAAAAAGCTGATTATGGCAGGCGATTATACCGCTGCTGTCGAGGTTGCGCGGCAACAGGTGGAGAATGGGGCACAGATTGTCGATGTGAATATGGACGAGGGCCTGCTCGACAGCGAAGCGGCGATGGAGCAGTTCCTCAAGCTCATAACCGCCGAACCGGATATCAGCCGTGTTCCGGTGATGATCGACAGCTCGAAATGGTCAGTGATCGAGGCCGGCCTCAAATGCGTATCCGGCAAGCCCATCGTCAATTCGATCAGCATGAAAGAAGGCGAAGATGCGTTCCTGGAGCATGCCCGCAAATGCATGGCCTATGGCGCCGCTGTGGTCGTTATGGCGTTTGACGAGGTTGGGCAGGCCGACACCAAGGACCGCAAGGTCGAGATTTGCGAGCGCGCCTATAAGCTCCTTATCAGCATTGGCTTCCCGCCCGAAGATATCATCTTCGACCCCAATATCTTCGCCGTCGCAACAGGCATTGAAGAGCATAATAACTATGCTGTCGACTTCATTGAAGCCTGCAAGGAAATCCGCAAATGCTGCCCGCATGTGCATATTTCCGGCGGCCTCTCAAACCTCAGCTTCTCTTTCCGTGGCAACGAAACCGTGCGCCGTGCGATGCACAGTATTTTCCTCTATCATGCCATCCCCGCTGGCCTCGACATGGCGATCGTCAATGCAGGGCAGCTCGATGTTTATGACACGATAGACCCGGAGCTGCGCAAGGCCTGTGAGGACGTCATCCTCAACACCGACCCTGATGCAGGCGAGCGGCTGGTTGATCTGGCCGAAAGGTTCAAGGGCAAGGACGCAGTCGCCGAAAAAGCGGCGGCTGAATGGCGCGGCTGGGAGGTCGAGAAGCGCCTCGAACATGCGCTGGTCAAGGGCATAGACGCGCATGTGATCGAGGATACAGAAGAAGCCCGCCTCGCCGCTTCTGCGCGTGGTGGGCGCCCTATCGAGGTGATCGAAGGCCCGCTAATGGACGGCATGAATGTCGTGGGTGATCTCTTCGGGTCGGGCAAGATGTTCCTGCCGCAAGTGGTTAAGTCAGCCCGCGTGATGAAACAGGCCGTGGCCCATCTCTTCCCCTATATCGAGGCCGAGAAAGAAGATGGCGCCAAGGGCAAGGGCAAGATCATCATGGCGACCGTCAAAGGCGATGTGCACGACATCGGCAAAAATATCGTCGGCGTGGTCATGCAGTGCAATGGCTTTGAGATCGTCGATCTCGGCGTAATGGTGCCTTGGTCAACCATATTGGAAGCCGCGAAAGAACATGACGCAGATATGATTGGACTCTCCGGCCTCATTACGCCCTCGCTCGACGAGATGGTAACGGTTGCCGAAGAAATGCAGCGCGCGGGCATGACCATGCCGCTGCTGATCGGCGGTGCCACAACTTCAAGAGTGCACACCGCACTGCGAATCGACCCGGCTTATGATGGCCCGGTTATCCATGTGCTCGACGCCAGCCGTGCTGTAGGTGTGGCCACAGCACTGGTCAGCGACACGCAAAAAGATGGCTTCGTCAGCCAGACTGCGGAAGAATATGAAAAAATCCGTGTGGCGCGCGCAAACAAGGGGCAGAGTGCGCTGGTCTCAATCGAGGAAGCCCGCGCCAATGGTTTCGAGATTGACGAAGCCCTGAAACCCGCAGCGCCCAAGCAGCCCGGCTTGCATGTTTATGAAGACTGGGATCTGGAGGACCTGCGCGAATATATCGACTGGACGCCCTTCTTCCGTGCATGGGAGCTGGCGGGCAATTATCCCGCGATTCTGACCGACCCTGTGGTGGGCGAAAGCGCCTCAAGCCTGTTTGATGACGCGCAGAAGATGCTCGACCAGATCATCGCCGAGAAATGGCTAACGGCTAAAGGCTGCGCGGCGCTATGGCCCTGCAAGCGTGAAGGCGACGATGTGCTCATCAGCACCGAAGACGGCGAAGTGCGCATGCCCTTCCTGCGGCAGCAAATCTCCAAGCGCGAAGGCCGCGCCAATATGTGTCTTGCCGATTTCATCTCGCCCGATAGCGACTGGATCGGTGGCTTTGCGGTAACGGCGGGCCATGGCATTGAGCCGCATCTGGCGCGCTTCAAAGCGGCACATGATGACTATAACGACATATTATTGAAAGCATTGGCAGACCGGCTTGCCGAAGCCTTTGCCGAGCGTATGCACCTGCATGTGCGCGCTGAGCTATGGGGCTATTCGGAAGGCGAACAGCTCACCAATGAAGCGCTGATCAAGGAGCAATATCGCGGCATCCGGCCAGCACCGGGCTACCCTGCCTGCCCCGACCATAGCCAAAAACCATTGCTCTTCGACATGCTCGACGCAACGGCCAATACAGGCATCACCCTGACCGATAGTTTCGCCATGTTGCCAACGGCAGCGGTAAGCGGCTTTTACTTCGGGCATCCACAAAGCGAATATTTCGGCGTGGCGCGCATAGGGCGTGATCAGCTGGAAGAATATGCGCAGCGGCGCGGGGTCGATATCGAGACGGCAGAGCGCTGGCTACGGCCCAATCTCGACTAAGCATAAAAATATACGGCCGTAATTGCGCCAAATAGAGACATAGTCATTGCCGTTCATAAAATAGCTGCGTCACGCTCTCGGCGCTGCTAAAAGCACCTCTTATGTATCGTCTACTGCTCTGCTTGGTCGCTTCACTTCTCCTTACACCTACAGGGGCGTATGCACGCGCTTTCACCCTCTCGGAAACCGGGAGAAGCTATGATCAATTAAGCGAAGCTCTTGCGGCTGTTGGCGATGCGACGGCAACAATCGTCATCGCACCGGGCACTTATAATCAATGTGCGGTGCAAGAAAAAGGCCGCATCACCTATCGCGCAGCCGAATCAGGTAATGTCATTTTCGACGGCACTATATGCGAAGGCAAAGCAGCGCTGGTGCTGCGCGGGCGCTCAGCCAATGTCGAAGGCATCGTCTTTCAGAATATGCGTGTGCCCGACGGCAATGGCGCAGGTATCAGGTTGGAGCGTGGCAATCTCATGGTCACAGAAAGCCTGTTCCGTGACAGCGAACAAGGCATACTCACCCATAATGACCCTGCCTCAGTCATCCGCATTAATCGCTCCACTTTTCGCTATTTAGGACGCTGTGATCGCGGGCTGGATTGCGCACACAGCATCTACATTGGTCATTATGGTGCGCTTATCGTACGCAATAGCCGATTCGAAGCTGGCACAGGTGGTCATTATGTCAAAAGTCGTGCCAGTCATGTCGAGATCAGCGGTAACAGCTTTGATGATAGCGCAGGAAAAGCCACCAACTATATGATTGACCTGCCCAATGGTTCAGCAGGCTTGATCGCAAATAATGTCATGATGCAAGGGCGCAACAAGGATAATTACAGCGCCTTCATAACTATAGCCCCTGAAGGCCGGGAGCGTGACAGCTCCTCACTGGTTATCCGCGACAATCATGCCTCTTTTGTTTCCGGCCTTCAGCGCACCAGCACATTTGTTGCCAACTGGAGCGAAGACACGCCCAATCTGAGCAATAATAGTCTGGCTAAGGGCATTAAACAGACCGACAGCCGCTGAAACAGGATATCAGCGGGAAAAAGCTCAACGACAACCTGTTATCAAACAGTCATAGATTGACTTTTCCCGATGCTTTCCGTATCGGCTCCCCTCGATAGGCGGCTGCTAGCGGGAAAATCCAGCTTGGCGGCCCATTTTGTCATATATGATTCGAATTTTGAGGAATGAGCGATGAAGCGCACTTTTCAGCCAAGCAACCTGGTCCGCAAGCGGCGCCACGGTTTCCGTGCCCGCCAGGCGACAGCAGCAGGCCGCAACATTCTGCGCGCCCGTCGCGCACGCGGCCGCAAGAGCCTGAGCGCCTGAACGAGACACCGGCGCACGTTACGCTAGGCACCATCCGCAAACGCGCGGACTTTCTTGCCTGCAACAAAGCGAAGCGCCAACCCATGCCAGGCTTTGTTCTGCTGGTGCGAGACCGCAAAGATGGCGATGCCACGATGCGGCTTGGTATTACGGTAACGAAAAAGATAGGCGGCGCTGTCGTCCGTAACAGGATGAAGCGCCGTTTTCGTGCTTTGGCGCAGTCAATATTGAGCGAATCCGGCGTAGCAGGGGCAGACCACGTACTGATCGGCCGTGCTGGTGGCATAGAGCGGGATCATGCTCTGCTCAGCGCCGAACTGAAAAAAGCGCTTCGCAAAATACAACAGCCAAAACACTCCAAAGGCCCGCGGGTAAAGGCGCAATGATATCCCGCCTGCTCATTGGTCTGGCACGGCTCTGGCAGATGGGGCCATCACGGATTATCCCGCCCACATGCCGCTATCACCCAAGCTGTTCGCACTATGCGATTCAGGCAATTGAAAAATATGGCGCAATCAAGGGTAGCTGGCTGGCACTTAAACGGCTATTGCGCTGCCATCCATGGGGCGGGGCAGGTCATGATCCGGTTCCATGAGCGCAGAAAAGACGAATACGGGAAGACATAAAGTCGCATCCGGGGAGCATTTCGAGAGTGGAAGACAAGCGTAATATCATTTTGGCAATGCTGCTGACGGGTATCATCCTGTTTGGCTGGCCTATCCTTGCGGACAAATTCTTCCCCAGCGCCGTGCAAACTACCGAAACACAGGTCGCACAACAAACATCTGCTGATGGCGTAGTAGCTCCCGCTGGTGCTCCAACCGCTGCTGCAGCGCCCGCAGCACCGCGCGAACGCAATGTTGTTCTGCAAGACAGCCCACGCATCACGATTGAAACACCCAAGCTGCTCGGTTCGATTGCGCTCAAAGGCGCGCGCATAGATGATATCATCCTGCCGACCTATAATGAGACGCTGAAAAAAGACTCACCGCTTATCCATCTGTTCTCGCCCAGCGGGACAGAAAATGCCTATTTCGCCGGATTTGGCTGGTCGGGCGATGGGTTGACAGCCCCCAATGCCGATACGCTCTGGCAAGCCAGCGGTGACAAGCTGACACCGGCCTCTCCCGTTACGCTCAATTGGGATAATGGCGCTGGCCAGCGATTTGAAATCGCGCTGAGTATCGATGAAAATTACATGATCACCGCTGCACAAAAGGTGGTCAACACTGGCGCTGGCGCTGTTGGCGTGCGCCCCTATGGCTTTATCAGTCGTGCGACTACGCCAGTGGAGCTGGACACATGGACCATCCATGTCGGCCCTATGGGCGTGTTCAATGGCGCCGCTGATTATGACCTTAACTATGAAGACCTTGATGAAGGCGAAGTCCCCGGCGCTATCAGCTCCAAGGGTGGCTGGATCGGGTTCACCGACAAATATTGGCTCTCTGCTCTGGTGCCAGACCAAGAGGCACAGTTTGACGGGCAATTTCGCAAAGGCGCGAGCGGTGGCTATCAGGCAGACTTCAGCCTGCAACCTGTATTGCTGGGCTCCGGCAAAGCCATAACACACACTTCACGACTGTTTGTTGGCGCAAAAGAAGTCAAAACACTCGAAGCCTATCAGGATGGCATTGATGGCGAGCCGGGTATCGCCCTGTTTGATCGCTCTATCGACTGGGGCTGGTTCTATTGGTTTGAGAAACCGATGTTTGCCCTGCTCCACTGGCTGTTCACCCAGATCGGTAATTTCGGCGTAGCAATTATCGCCCTCACCTTTGTCGTACGCGCGATAATGTTCCCGATTGCGCAGAAGCAGTTTTCTTCTATGGCCGCCATGCGCGCCATCCAGCCGAAAATGAAAGCGCTGCAAGAAAAGCATAAGGACGATAAACCAAAGCTACAGCAAGAGCTGATGGACCTATACAAGAAGGAGAAGGTCAACCCCTTCTCCGGCTGTCTGCCCATCTTCCTGCAGATCCCGATTTTCTTCGCGCTCTACAAAGTGCTGATGCTCACCATTGAAATGCGGCACCAGCCGTTTGTTTTATGGATCAAGGATCTGTCCGCGCCCGACCCATTGCATGTGCTGAACCTGTTCGGCCTGCTCGACTTCACACCACCCGCATTTTTGGGCATTGGCATATTGGCGATCATATTGGGCATTACCATGTGGCTGCAGTTCCGCCTCAACCCGGCACCGATGGACGATATGCAGAAGCAGATTTTTGCGATCATGCCGTGGATGATGATGTTCATCATGGCCCCGTTCGCAGCGGGTCTGCTGATCTACTGGATCACCTCAAACCTCCTCACCGTTGCCCAACAAAGCTGGCTGTATAGCAGGCACCCACAGCTTAAGCAGGCTCCGGCAAAGTGAACGATGAAACAGACAGGGGGGAGGCAGAACTGACCGAACAGGCCCGGCGTATTTTTTCCGGACCGATCAGTTTTCTCAAATCCGCCCCTGCACTCAAATTTCTGCCTGACCCAAGCGTGAGGGAGGTGGCTTTTGCCGGTCGTTCCAATGTCGGCAAATCGTCGTTGCTCAATGCGCTCACCAATCGCAATGGCCTCGCGCGCACTTCCAATACGCCGGGGCGCACACAAGAGCTGAACTTCTTCGATGTAGGCGAGCCATTGCAGTTTCGTCTCGTCGATATGCCCGGCTATGGCTATGCCAAGGCTCCCAAAAATGTAGTGAAGCAGTGGCGCTTCCTGGTGAACGATTATCTGCGCGGGCGCGCTGTGCTCAAGCGCACTTTGGTGTTGATCGACGCCCGTCACGGCATCAAGGATGTCGATCGCGACGTCATGAAAATGCTCGACGAAGCGGCTGTCAGCTACCGGCTCGTGCTCACAAAAGCCGACAAGATTAAGGCCAGCGCACTTGCAGAAGTGATAGAAAGCACCGAGGCTGAAGCCCGAACCCACCCGGCGGCCTATCCTGAAATCATCGCTACTTCGTCAGAAAAAGGCATGGGGATAGCTGAGCTGCGCGCCATAGTGCTGGAAGCGATAAGATAAGGAAAAGCAGATGATGAAACTAATCATCGGCAACAAAGCCTATTCGAGCTGGTCTTTGCGGGGCTGGCTTGCCGCCCAACAATCCGGCCTGCCTTTTGAGGAACTGGTGCTCTCCATGTCCGGGCCAGAGTGGGACGCGCGCAAATCACGCCCCGACATTGGTGTTTCGGGTGGCAAGGTGCCGACACTCTGGGATGGCGACATTGCGGTGTGGGACAGCCTCGCCATTATCGACACTCTCGATGAAATGACGGGCGACTGCCGCTTTTGGCCACAAGACAAAACAGCACGTGCCCTCGCGCGGTCGATCTCTGCAGAAATGCACAGCAGCTACATGCCGCTACGCAAGGCCTGCCCGATGAACGTACGCCGTATCTTCCCGGCGCATACGCCCAGTGACGCTGTACTGGCCGATCTCGAACGCATAACATCGCTCTGGGAGCAGGCGCGGCATCGCTTCGGAAAATCCGGTCCCTATCTGTTTGGTGAATTTGGCGCAGCCGACATTATGTTCGCGCCCGTAATATTTCGCATTCAGGGCTATGAACTACCAATCAGTTCGGAGATTGCGCGCGATTATGTTAAAACGATGCTCGTCCATCCGTGGATGGTGCAATGGGTCGAGGATGCGCAAGCCGAGAGCTGGGTGATCGACAAGTTTGAAGTCGGGCCGGATTATAGCTGATGTTTTTTATTCGCTAACGCGAATGTACCGCACCGGCCCGTTCCCGAACGCTTCCAGTAATGCTGTATGCAATACTCTAAACTAGCGCGATAGATTTCTCTGCTGCTTCCGCCGCCCGGCGTGCCGCGCGTAACAGATTCTCCTGAAAATCTCCGGCGCTGTCTCCATTGGCATCATCGGTCGTCGCCTTGATGCCTGCCCAGGGCAACTCCAGACGCTTCGCCACCTGTGCAAGCGCTCCGGTTTCCATATCCACCAGATCGCCGCTCAACCCATCGCGCAGTCGCAAGCTATGATCGGGGCATTCAACAAAGCTATCCCCCGTCACGATGCGCGCTTGCGGCAAGCCGATATCCGGCAGCGGGTGCGCCAGAAACGCTTCGACACTGGCAGGCCCGATAGGCCAGCTACCGGCAGTATAATGTGTAAAGCCGTCGGGCCGTTGCGCGCCATAATCGCCCTGCACCGCCTCATGCAGCACAAAGCAATCCCCCGCTATGGCCGAAAGCTTGCCCGCAGTGCCGATAATCATCAGCAACTCGGCGTGATGCAGAGTCGCCAGTATCGTCGCTGCAATCGCCGCATTGACCTTGCCAACCCCACAACAGCTAATTGCAATATCATGTCCTGCATGGCTAATGAAACGCACCGATAGATGCCCATGCTGCTCGACGCGCTCATATTGGCCGGGCAGGAAGGCGTCTGCTTCTTCCTGTACCCCTGTAATAATGGCGATGCGCATGGGTTTTAGTCGCCTTCAAATACCATAAGGGCATGGCTATTAATACCAGCCTGCGCCAAGCGCTCGGCACCGCCCAGATCAGGCAGGTCGACCAGAAAACGCGCTTCGCTGACCAGCGCTCCCTGCCCGCGCAACAGCTCGACGCCCGCCAATGCTGTGCCGCCAGTTGCAATCAGGTCATCAACAAGAAGGACGCGCTGCCCGGCCTGCACCGCGCCGACATGCATCTCGATCCGGTCCGTGCCATATTCGAGCGCATAATCAACGCCCACCGCCTCTCCGGGCAGTTTACCGGATTTGCGCAACATGACCTTGCCTTTGCTGAGCGCATAAGACAGCGCCGAAGCGACAATGAAGCCGCGCGCTTCAATGCCCGCGATCAAATCCACCTGCTCGGGGTCAAAAGTCTCGATTAGCCGGTCAATCGCGGTGCGAAAGCCCGGCCCATCCAGCAGCAATGTCGATACATCCCGAAACTGGATGCCCGGCTTCGGGAAATCAGGGATCGTGCGAACCAGTTCTGCAAGGTCAGCGTTGCGGTCCAATATTGTCAGCATGGCAATCCCCTTCTGGCGCTGGCGCGAATCATTCGCTATCGCAGCGCGATGTCTATGTCCAACATCATTACCGACCCTCTTGCTCTGGCGCAGCGCCTTATCGCCTGCCCTTCCATCACCCCCGCCACTGGCGCGGTATTTGAAGTGCTGGAAGAAATGCTCGTGACGCTTGGTTTTGATGTTGAGCGTTTTGTTACAGGCGAAGCGCCCGACGGGCCGGTTGAGAATATGATTGCGCTGCGATCTAATGGGTCAGCCGATAAGCCGGGGCGCCATTTCGCCTTTGCGGGGCATCTTGATGTCGTACCGCCGGGCAATGGATGGCAGAGCGAGCCTTTTGCGCCGGAAATACGTGGCGACCTGCTCTATGGGCGCGGCGCGGTGGATATGAAGGGCAGCATCGCCAGCTTCGTCGCGGCGCTCGGTCAATATCATGATTTTCCGGGCACGGTCAGCCTGTTGATCACTGGCGATGAGGAAGGCTCTGCTATCTATGGCACCCGCGCTATCATGGAACGCATGGCGCAGCGCGGCATAAAGCCCGACCTGTGCCTTGTCGGCGAACCAACATCCGTGAACCGGCTCGGCGATATGGTGAAGATTGGGCGGCGCGGCTCGGTCAATATGTGGATCACGGTGGATGGCACGCAAGGCCATGTTGCCTATCCGCATCTGGCTGACAATCCGATCCCCAGACTGGTGCGTATTCTCAGCGCGATAGTGGCTATCTCGCTGGACGAGGGCAATGACTGGTTCCAGCCGAGCAATATTGAAATCACCGACATGAGTGTTGGCAATGAAGCCACCAATGTCATCCCGGCGCAGGCCTGTGCGCGCCTGTCTATCCGCTTCAATGATATGCACAGTGGAGCCGCGCTGACGGACCGTGTTCGCGCGATTGTTGAGGCAGAGGGCGGCACACTGAATGCCAAGATCAGCGGTGAAGCTTTTCTCACACCACCGGGCGAGCTTTCTTCGCTGGTGTCAGAAGCCATTACGGTGACAACCGGGCTAACCCCGGAACTTTCCACCACAGGCGGCACATCCGACGCGCGCTTCCTCTCCGCGCTCTGTCCGGTGGTTGAGTTCGGCTTATGCAATGCAACGATGCACAAGCTTGACGAAGCGGTAGCCATTGAGGATCTGGTGCAGCTGCGCGATATTTACACTAGGATATTGCAGTCAGCACTCTCAGGCTAAACAGGTAAAGCTATCAGCCTTCAACCATAGCCTGCTGCATCTTAGCATCGCCGAATTTTTCGAAATAGCGGCTTTCCTCGACCGGACGCGACAGGTGGAAGCCCTGAAATTTCATACAACCCATCACGCGCAGGATCTCAATCTGGTCTTCGCTCTCTACGCCTTCAATCACAACGTCCAGGCCAAGCTGCTTAATCAACCCAACTACAGCAGAGCAGATGGTCCGTGCTTCCTCCGAACGCGCAATGTCGCTCACAAGTCGGCGATCAATCTTCACCCGATCAATTGGCATATCTTTGAGGCGGGAGAGGTTCGAGAACCCCGTACCGAAATTATCCACCGCTATATGCACGCCGCGATTGCGCACGCTGATCAGAGCATCAAGAATATGGGGCTGTAATTTGGGGATGAGCGATTCTGTCAGTTCCAATTCCAACATATCGGCGGGCGTATTATGGCGTTCCATTGCAGCCACAAAGCGAACGAAAAAATCAGGCTGCGCCAATTCCCGCTCAGAAATATTGACAGACAGACGATGAACGACACCAACCGCTGCCCAACGTGTGGCTGTTTGGCAGACATGGTTCATAATCCATTCGCCAAGCTCAACGATCAAGCCTGTCTCTTCGGCCAGTGGCACGAACTTTTCAGGTAGCATAAGATCGTGATTAGGATGCGCCCATCGCACCAGCGCTTCAGCGCCAATGACCTGCCCTGTACCAAAATCAATTTGTGGCTGGAATTTGAGCAAAAATTCGTCGCGTTCCAACGCGTGACGAAGCTCGCGCTCCTGCTCTGTCCGCCCGGCAATACGCAGCTCCAAATCGCTGGTGTAGAGCTGCACACGCTTGCGGCCATTATTCTTCGCATCATACATGGCGTGGTCGGCCGAGCGCAGCAGCGCTGCCAGGCTGGTGCCATGCTCGGGGTAATAAGCAACGCCAATGGACGCGCCGACCTCAACACGGCTTCCGTTCATGTCATATGGTTCAGACAATGCCTGTTTAATTAAACGCCCGACGTGCATCGCCGAAACTTCAGGTGGCATAGACGGGAAAAACACCGTGAATTCATCACCTGCCAGACGGCCAATCACGGCGCCGCTATTTCCAGCCTGCGCCTGTGCCATCGCAACTTCACGCAACCTGCCTGCAACACGCGCAAGCAACTGGTCGCCCGTGGCATGGCCCAGCGTATCATTGATCGACTTAAACCCATCCAGATCGATGAACATCATCGGCGCCGGACCGCTGGGCTTGTCTTCCAATAATATACGCTCCACCTGACGACAAAAGCTGGTGCGGTTCGCAAGCCCTGTTACCGGATCAAACATCGCCAATGTCTGAACCGCATCAAGATCGGTCCGGACTTTGCCAAATACGCTATGCATCGCATGCGCGAGTTCAGGCATATGCGCTTCTATATGTGGAGAGAGAGGAGAAGACAGGTCGCCTTGTGCAGCACTCAACAGACGCGCACTCGCATCATCATAGGCCCGCATCACTTTTTCGGTATGCATGTAACATAGCCATGCGCTTCCGGCTCCCGCCAGAAACACTGCAGCGAGCGATGCCCATAGGCCAAGAATACCACCCATAAACAGACCTATGCCGCTCATCAAAGCGGCACCTGTGCCCACACATATTGCCAGATATGTGGCGCGCTTATAGATGTTAGCCCAGGTTATCACTTCGGATATCTGCCAGTTCTCATGGTTTTTTACATGTATTGATGAGAAGTAAGATGCAGTATAGAAGTTAACAAAATGAAGAATAGATCGCCGTTTTTAGAGCAAAATGGACCTATTTCTTCCGGCGCAGAATTATATAGAGCGCGCCTTTGCCGCCATGACGCGGATGCGCATTACGCACACTCGCAATCGCGTCAGCATGGCCGCTATGGGCAAGCCAATCCCCTATTTCCGCCCGTATCGCCCCTCGTGCACGTTCACCGTGAGGTGAAGAGGACGCAATAGGGCGCGGATTTCCGGTAATAACTAGCAGGACCCGAACATTTCTGAACAAGGCCTGCCCAAGAGTTTGGTTAAGGCGGCGGTGGGCAGATTCTAATGTATGACCATGCAAATCGACGGTCATCTCAGGGATAAGCGCCCCGGATGCAATCCGCTTCTCCCAACTGTCATCCAATACAGGCACCGGACCTCTGTTTACAGGCTGCACGCTGGCTTTCTGCCTTTTAATGGGCCGGTGTTGCGCAGAAACACGTCTGGCTTCTGGTGGCACAGCCTCCTTAGCGAACAATTCAAAGTCACTTTGCACCGCAGCGCGCCGCCCCTCAAGTGGCGCAACGGTTTGCGTCACTTTGGACCAGATTTGTTTTTCTTCAGGGCTAAGGGGTCGACCAACCATGCTCGCTCGCCAATCGGGCATAGCTGCCCTTGGGCAGGAGCAGGAGCGCGCTACCCCGTGCTGACATACCGCCCGCTATCCCGCGGGCGCGCTCGCCTGCACCCCAAAATGTATCGACACGATTAGCGCCCTTGATTGCTCCGCCCGTATCTTGCGCTATCCAGATGCCATTGGGTTCTGCGCGGTCCATAGAAAGAAACACCGGTGCACCCAGTGGAATATAGCGCGGGTCGGCTGCCACACTGGCTTCAGGGGTCACTGCAACTCCCAAAGCGCCAACAGGACCGGCACCGGTCAATTCACGGAAGAAGATGAAACTCTTATTCTCGTTCATAATCGCACGCCCTTCTTCCGGGTGCGCACGCAAATAGGCCATGATATCCTGCATCGACCCGGCCTGAATCAGGCCACGATCCTTCATCAGCCGGCCTATACCAACATAATCGCGGCCATTTTGCCCGTCATAGCCGATGCGCATCACTCCGCCATCTGGCAATCGCAAGCGCCCACTACCCTGAATTTGCAAAAAGAAAAACTCGATAGGGTCTTGCGCCCAAGCCAATTCCAATCCGCGCCCGGACAGTGCAGCTTTATCGACTATCTCCGCGCGTTCAGCATAAGGTACAAAACTGCGCCCATCGACGCGCCCACGGATTTTCTTGCCTTTGAGCGCATCGCTAAATTGCCCGAGGTCGACATTGATCAGATCATCCGGGCGCCGATAAATAGGGGTTTGATATGGGCCTTGGCGCGTGCGCGCACCAGAAATTTCCGGTTCGAAATAGCCGGTGGCAAATGCTTTGCCATCACCAACCTGCACCGCCTCGAAATACCGGTCAAAGAATGAGGCGGCCGTCGCGTCCGGCCAGCTCATGGCAGCAGCGCACGCCTGCGCCCAGTCGCTACCATTTGTCAGACCGGATCGGTCCGTGCGCCGCAAAAGCGACGGGCAGGAAATACGAAAGGCCTGTAATGCAGAAACGCTCCGTCCATTTTGCCGGACAATGTCTGAAACCTGCGGTCCCGGGACCAGCCCTGCACCAAGAGCATTGTCACCAGCCTCGACCCCAGCCTCAACCTTTGCAGGTTGCGCAGGCGCTAATGTCGGGCGGGGTGTGGCAGGAATCGGCTTGGACGCTTGGGGGCTTGTGGGGCGTGGCTGAGACTCTGGTCGAGTAGGCGCTGGCCCGGCACCAGGCGGGATAAGCCCACCTGAACACGCCGAAAGCAATGTCATCGCTGCAACTGGTAACAGGAGTTGTGAACGCGAAAGCAGGGAGTTTCTTACAATGCCCACTCCTGCACCCAGACGTAGCATTATGCCGCCTCGTCGGTTTCGCTCAGCTTCCAGTTAGGGTCTGCATTGCCGATATCCCGGCTGAAGGTCCAGACATCATGCGACGTCACAGCATCGCTCATTGAACCAGCAACGACATTGCCATCCTGATCACGCGTCACCGCAGCAATATCAGCATCGAACTGCACCGTTACATAGGCAATCCGATCACGCAGGGTAGCGTCAATGATCTGTGCTTTTTCAATACGCACCAGACGGTTTTCCAATACGTGGCCCGCTTCTTCGCGCTGTGTGATAGCTGTATCAAAAGACTGAGCCACATCCGTGTCACACAACCATTGCAGATCATCCCGGTTGCCCTTCCAAAAGGCATCAAGGATCATGCCATAGGCACTACGGGCACCTTCAACAAATTGGATCACGTCAAAATTTCGGTCAGCACTGATAATTGCACGTACGCCATCTTCTGCACCGGGCAGCATCAACAAGCTGGCGGGATTGATCGTTTCCGCAATATTGGGGTGGTCAGCATTAGGCTGAACAATTTTAGCGGCCACACGCTCATCATTCTGCAACGGCGCAGGTTGCTGCTCATGGCCGGTGCGACGGCCCAATACGGAATAGAGCCTCAATGCGAGAAAAGCCGCTACCAAAGCGAGAATGACGATCATGTACACGCGGAAATGAACCTTATAAATAGGGACGCCAGACCCATACATAGGCATGTGCGCGGCTATTTTCAAATCATGGCTGCTCTTAAATCGTCCCTTTATGAGGTATCTCGATCAATATTGATCGATGTCGACTATATTGCCCCGCGCGCTGTGGGCTGCTAAGCGCGCGGTTTAACAGCGCATATACTATCGGTAGAGCGCCTATCAGACAAGGAAAGTTAAGATTATGGCTGATGATGCCGCCCCTAACGAACCCCTCGCCAATGGCGCGGATACTCAGCCTGCAATCGGCTTGATCACACAATATGTGAAGGACCTGTCCTTCGAAAACCCGAATTCACCAGCAGTATATCAGTGGCAAGAGCAGCCGGATATCGACGTGCAGTTCAACATCAGCTCTGAGAAACCAGCCGATGATGTCTATGAGGTTGCACTCAAAGTCGAAGTTAAGGCTGTTGGCAAGCAGGGAACAGCCTATGCAACAGATCTCGTCTTCGCTGGCCTGTTCGGTATACGCAATGTTCCTGAAGACCAGATCCAGCCCTTCCTCTTTGCAGAAGCGCCCCGCCTGCTCTTTCCGTTCGCCCGTCGCGTACTCGCGGATGCCGTGCGCGATGGCGGCTTCCCGCCTCTGCTACTCGATCCAATCGATTTTAACGGCCTTTACCTCCAGCAGGTTCAGGCACGTGCCGCTGAGCAACAGGGCGAGCCAGCTACTGGCAACGCCTAATTCCGATAAAGCGCGCGGAGTGATGATCTGATGGGACTCATCCGCGCTACCGGAACTATTGGCGGGCTTACTCTGGTAAGCCGTATACTGGGCATGGTGCGCGATATGCTCGTCGCGCGCTTTCTCGGTGCTGGCCTAGCATCCGATGCCTTCCTTATTGCGTGGCGCTTGCCTAACCTCTTTCGCGCACTCTTTGCCGAAGGAGCATTTGCGGCAGCCTTCGTGCCGATGTTCAACAGGACAATGGCGCAAGCAGACAAAGATGAACCGGGCAGGGGCAAATCTGCTGCTGTCCTGTTTGCCGGGCAGGTTCTCTCTGTCCTCTTCCCGTTCCTCGTCATTTTCACCGGCATTATGATGATTTTGGCGGTGCCTGTTGTTTGGGCGATGACGGGGGGCTTTCCCGATGGTGGACCGGAGAAATTTTCACTCACGGTCGAGCTGACGCGAATCACCTTCCCGTATCTGGCGCTCATCAGCCTTGTCTCGCTGCTCGGCGGTATATTAAACTCGCTCGATCGTTTCTGGGTCAATGCCGCCGCACCGATATTACTCAATATCTGTATGATCATAGCGATCTTATTCTTCCGCGGCGATACAACGATCGAGACGGCTTATAGTCAGGCAGTGGCTGTCACTGTCTCAGGAGCGATGCAGCTGCTCTGGCTGATGTGGGCCTGTCGACGCGCTGGTGTTGTCTTGCGGCTCGGCCTCCCGCGTCTCTCTCCGCGCGTCAAGAAAATGCTCGTGCTCATCCTGCCCGCTGCGGTGGGGGCAGGCGCAATCCAGTTCAACCTGTTGATTTCAACTTCGCTCGCCGCACGCTTCCTACCCCAAGGTTCCGTGAGCTATCTTTATTATGCCGACCGCCTCAACCAGCTTCCACTCGGCCTCATCGGAATCGGCGTTGGTACAGCCATCCTCCCTGCCCTTTCACGCCAGATCGGCTCTGGCAATGCACAGGCCGCCAGAGACACACAGAACCGCGCCATCGAGCTGGCGCTGTTTCTGGCCCTACCCGCTGCTGTTGCGCTGTGTATCGCTGCGACACCGCTTATTCGCGGCCTGCTGGAACATGGCGCATTCACTGCGGCAGATACGGCCGGCAGCGCCTCAGCGCTTGCCATATTCGCGCTGGGCGTGCCTGCCTATGTACTGATAAAAGTGCTGACCCCCGGCTTTTATGCGCGTGAGGACACACGGACACCAGTGCGCGTCGCGCTCTTCTCCATGCTGTTCAATCTGGTAGGCAACCTCATTCTCATCTGGCCACTGGGCCATGTTGGCGTTGCAGCCGCAACCGCCATCGCTGCCTGGGTGAATGTGATCATCCTCTATTGGTTGCTGCACCGTGACGAGCATTTGCAAGCCGACACGCGCTTGCTCTCACGCGGATCACGAATCATTGTGGCAAGTGGCATTATGGGCGCGGCTCTCTGGTTTGCCGTACCCTATGCCGATAGCTACATGGTCGGCGGCTTCTGGCAACGCTTCATCGCACTTGGCCTGTTGTGTAGTGGGGGCGCATTGGTTTATGCGCTCGCCATCTTTGGAACCAGAGCCTACCACCTCTCCGAACTCAAAGCGCTGATGACCCGGCGCCCTGCATCGAAAGCGAACTGAACATCATGCGTGTACTCTCCGGCATCCAGCCGACCGGCAATCTGCACCTCGGCAATTATCTTGGCGCCATCCGTAACTGGGTGAAGATGCAGGATGAGATGAGCGGTGACAGCCAGTGCTTCTTCTTTTTGGCGGACATGCACTCGATCACGGTGCATGAAGAACGCGAGCAGCGCTTGAAAAATGTCCGTGAGATGGCAGCCGCTCTGGTCGCCTGCGGAATCGACCCAGACAAAAGCGTACTCTTCAATCAGGCCCGCGTACCCGCCCATGCCGAGCTATGCTGGTTGCTCAATGGCACCGCGCGTGTCGGCTGGCTCAACCGCATGACGCAATTCAAGGACAAGGTCGGCAAAAACCGCGAAGGCGCAAGCATCGGCCTGTTCGTCTATCCGGTCCTGCAGGCCGCCGACGTGCTGCTCTATCAGGCAACGCACGTCCCCGTGGGCGAAGACCAGAAGCAGCATCTTGAGCTGACCCGCGACATTGCGACTAAGTTCAACACGGATTTCGGAGTCGAGCTATTTACTATCCCTGATCCGATCATTCCCAAGGAAACAGCGCGAATCATGTCTTTGCGCGATGGGACAAACAAAATGTCCAAGTCAGATCCGAGCGATATGACCCGCATCAACCTGACCGACGACGACGATGCGATTGCGCAAAAAATACGCAAAGCCAAGACTGACCCGGAGCCATTGCCAGAGGTAGCGTCCGAACTCGAAAACCGCGCTGAAGCGCAAAATCTGGTTGGCATATATGCGGCGCTCACAGGCAAAACCACCGACGCCGTTTGCGCGGACTTTTCCGGGCAAGGCTTTGGTGCTTTCAAGCCAGCGCTGGCAGAAGTGCTGGTGGAGCACCTGCGGCCGATCCGCGAGCGCTATGTGGCACTGAAAGACGATCACAATGCGCTCGATGCGATTTTGTCCAAGGGTGCTGAAAAAGCAGCCGCTGCTGCTGAGCCAACCCTCAAGGGCGCCTATGAAGCCATGGGGCTAATGCGCTAAACCATTCCGGACACACCTCTGTTCGTTCAATGTCTGTTCAGTTGCCATAGCGCATATTTGCGCGCATGATGACCCTTGGCGCGCATGAAGCGCCAACTATAAGGATGCAGGACAGGACGATGAAACACCGCAAGCTCTTCGCCACCGCTTTTGCCTCTGCCGCACTGCTGCTTGTCGGCGGCTGCGCCCAGACTTTCAAGGCAGATGTAGCCCGCTTCCAGCAGCTTCCTGCCACGCAGGGGCAAAGCTTCACTATTGTTGCGGATGATCCGCGGCTGGCCGGTGGGCTGGAGTTTCGGGAATATGCCAGCCTTGTCGCCCATAAGCTGGGCGGTGTCGGCTATGTCCCAAGCGAAGACCCTGCCGCGGCCGACCTGATTGTGCGCATGCGCTATGACGTTGATAAAGGCCGTGAAAAAGTCCGCACCAACACAATCGGGCGCGATCCCTTTTATCGCGGATATTATGGTGCAGGCTATTGGCGCCGCCCCTATCATTGGGGCTTTTATGACCCTTTCCTCTTCGGCCCCAGCTACAATGATATTGAGAGCTATACCGTCTACACAGGTACATTAGATCTGCGCATCGACCGCGCATCAGATAGCGAACGCCTGTTCGAGGGTAAGGCTGAAGCACAATCGCTCAGCAATAAGCTGACCTATCTTGTACCCAATCTGATTGACGCCATGTTCATCAATTTCCCAGGGAAATCGGGCGAAACAGTCAAGATCACGCTACAGCCTGAAAAAGACAAATAAGCGCAAAGACGTATTAGCAAAGAAACCCCAAACGCCGTTAAATATATCGGCGTTTGATGTGCTTACATTTCAAGCTGACGTTGCAAGGCACGAATATCCGAATCAATGTCGGGGTTGGTCTGGCGCAGACCCTCAATAGTACGCACGGCATGAATAACCGTACTATGATCACGCCCACCAAAGATGCGGCCGATTTCAGGCAAAGAACGCGGTGTCATCTTCTTGGCAAGATACATCGCGACCTGACGTGGGCGTGCCACCGCACGTGCCCGGCGCTTGGAACGCATCTCTGACGGCTCAATGCGATAATGCGCTGCACACGCCTTCTGAATTTCATCCACTGTAATCCGGCGCGCATTGGCGCGTACAGAGTCCGCCAGCATCGCCTGCGCAAATTCCATATCGACCATACGCCCGGTCAGCTGCGCATAAGCGAGGAGTTTATTGAATGCACCTTCCAGCTCACGAATATTGGTGCGGATCGAGCGGGCCAGAAAGTCCAATATCGTATCGGAAATTTCAGCAGCGCCCACTGAAGTGCGCTTGGCATTTAAAATAGCACGGCGCAGCTCAAGGTCTGCGGACTGTATATCCGCGACCAGACCACCAGACAGGCGCGACAGGATACGCGGGTCCACCGAATCGAGATGGTGCGGGGCGCGGTCAGCACTGATCACGATACGCGCACCATTTTCTGCCAGCTGATTGATCGTGTGGAGGAATTCTTCCTGCGTCGACCCTTTGCCCGCGATGAACTGAATATCGTCGATGAGGAGCAGTTTGGCGGCGCGCAGTCGAGCCTTGAATGCCATGCTGTCGTTCGCGCGCATAGCCGACACAAATTCCATCATAAATTTTTCGGCCGACATATAAATAATGGCATGGCCGGGAAAATGGCTGAGATATTCATCAGCGATCGCATGCATAAGATGGGTTTTGCCCTGCCCCGTCCCGCCATGAATATAGAGCGGGTTAAACAGCGGAGCCTCCGCCGAAGCCATCGCACGCGACGCAGAAAACGCCAGGCGGTTACTCTCGCCCACGACAAAATCATCAAAACTATGGCGCAGATGCAGCACCTCGCGCGTCGAAGCGCTCATCATTGCAGCATCTTCCCGCGTCATCGGATCGGCTTGATCGGTGAACAAGCCAGGCTCTCTTGATTGTGCAGAGGGCTGCTCGGTTTTGTGTGCCGCAGCAGTACGGACTGACACATTTGTGCCTCCGCGCTTCACCCGCACCTCACGCACCTCTTCTCCGACAGACTGCCACGCCACGCGCAAACGATCACCAAATTGACTGGTTACGAAATTGGCAGAGAAGTCAGAAGGTGCCAGCAGGTCAATCGTCGCGGTATGGGGGCAATAGGCTCCAAGTTGCAGTGGCTTGAGCCATTGGTCAAACATACGCACACCAATGCTGCGCCGCAGGCCTGCTTTAAGTTCATCCCATGCGCTTTCGAGAGCAGCGTTATGTTTTGTGTCGGTAGGGTCGCTGTCCAGCAAAGATTCTGGCATGACGTCTGCTACCTGGCCCCCTTTGTTCAACACTATGCGACCCTCTCTATAGTTCCGCCGTTGGAACCTGCTGCTTCGGGCTTACGAAGCCCATTTTCAGAGCGCATAAACCACCCCTCTGTTTTCACCCCCGCAAAAACAGTGTGCTTGCCTATGGCTCATGATGGCCGCATCTCTGAAACGATCTGCGGTGAGGGAGCAAATTAGGCAATGGTTAACGGTATGATCAAGGGCAAGATCGTCAAAAAAATGAAATAAATGGTTTGACAGTCTGCACACCGCAGAAATCCGTTAAACAAATAAATCTTTGATTTTAAATGGTTTTATTAGACTATTTATTTCGCACCTGCGGCGAATCAGCATAAGTCCTTGGGTTGCGCTGGAATGTAGTTTTTCGCCCTCACACTCATGGCTATTTTTGTATCACATATGATCAAAAACAACACGGCACTCACACACCAAATTATGCGGTGATAGCCAGGCGAATCGAGTCGACACAAAAAAACCGCCGGTTTGACCCGGCGGTTTGTATCCCTCATCAGGGTATGTAATGTCAGGCGATGTTGCCCACAGCCTTAGTCAGGCGGCTGAACTTACGAGCCGCTGTATTCTTGTGGAGTACACCACGAGCAACGCCACGCGCCATCTCCGGCTGAACACTCTGAAGCGCGGTAGCCGCTGCTTCCTTATCACCAGCAGCAACAGCGCTCTCAACCTTCTTGACCAGCGTGCGGATGCGGCCAATGCGGTTAGCGTTGATGTCTGCCCGGCGCGCGTTGCGGCGGATGCGTTTCTTTGCCTGCGGCGTATTGGCCATATCGTCCTCAAATATTCATATGAAATGCAGTAAAACGAATCTGATGCATCTACACCTGACCCGTGAAGCCGTCGCCCATAACGGCTTCCCCCTGTGGCGTCAACCAATTGGGTGCATTTCAGCCTATTATACAGACATCCAACAGTCCTTATCTGTAAAATAACAGAGGACAGCATCCCAAAAGCAAGCTAGCCACAGCGTGATGTCCGCCACTCTTTATATATTATCAGCAATGTTGCTGTTCGCCTTTCTGCATCCCTATCTCTTCTACCCTCTTAGCCTGCGCGTAATGCGGGCACGCCCTGTAAATGCGAGCACTGCACCTCGGCCGAGCGCCAGCCTGCTTTTCAGCGCCTATAATGAAGAGCGCGCCTTACCTACCAAGCTGGCCAATATCGAGGCGATAAAAGCCCTGCATCCAGAGATCGAGATACTCGCCTATTCCGACATGAGTAACGATGGGACATTAGCCTTACTGCACAGCCGGCCTGACTTACTGCGTGTCATCGAAACAAGTGAACGCACCGGCAAGGCGACCGGCATGCGCAAGATGGTCGCCGAGGCGCGCGGCGACATTTGTATTTTCACAGACGCCAATGTCTTGCTGGAACCAGCCTCGATTGCACCACTACTCGATTATTTCCGCGATGAATCTATTGGCGGCGTCTCCGGTACATTACGGTATATTAATGACGCGGACAGTACGACCGCAAGCATTGGCGGGCTTTACTGGCGGCTGGAGGAAAAGATCAAAGCGCTGGAATCGCGCTGCGGCTCCATGATGGGCGCAGATGGTTCTATCTTTGCAACCCGGCGAGCGCTTTACCCTGAGGTCCCTGCGCATTTGCTCGATGATATGACAGCATCGTTGAACGTAACCTTCAGCGGGCACCGCCTTATCAGCGCATCAAACGTTATCGCCTATGAACGCAACACCACAAACCCCCGCGATGAATTTCACCGCAAGCGCCGCATTGCCTGCCGCGCCTTCAACACATACCGCCACCTCTGGCCGTCTATAGTTCGTCACTTCCCTATTACCGACATATATAAGTATATCTCGCATAAACTGCTGCGCTGGTTTGGCGCACCCCTGCTCATCGGAGCAGCCATTGTTATAAGTCTGGCATTATGGAATGATGGGTACAGGGCTATAGCGCTGACCCTGTGGGGTGTAGCAAGCGTTTTACTCTTCTTTGGGGAGGTATTGCACCTGCGGCCCTTCTCAATGCTCACAGGCATAGCCATGTCGATACTCGCAACTTTCGTCGGCGTAATCGACGCCCTTCGCGGGCACACTTACCAGACATGGGCACCAGCCAAATCGCGAGATTAGCCAGTCTGGCCTTGTTCCTCCTCGGTCTGGATCGTCCAATAACGGTCATCCTCAATACCGATAGCCGTCAATATACCTGTACGGTAAGCTCCAGTATCGATGCCAATGCGATCGCGGAAAGCATCAACTCTATCGCTCTGGCTATGCCCATGTACTACGCGCCAGGGGTGGCGGCGCTTACTGGAGAGGAAGGGTTCTCTGATCCATAGTAAATCATCATCGCTCTGCTCTTCCAGCGCTACAGCGGGCCGTACGCCAGCATGTACGAACAGATAATCCCCTATAAGGCGGAACGAGGGCAGCGCACGAAGCCAGTCAACAAAGCTAGGGGCAGTCAGGTCACGAAGCGATTCAATTATGCTCTTCTCCGCATCGGGGTTCTCCTGCACCATATTGACCAGCTCCGTATCAATCCCCCAATTCAACAATGTCTCAATGCCGCCAAAGCGTATCCATTGTCGTAGAGCCATATGGCTGCCTTCCAGCACATCAAGCATCACCTGCTCATGATTACCTCGTAGCGCATGGAAATAAGGAGAAGTTGCCACCGCCTGCAGCAACTCACATACCTGACGGGATTGCGGGCCACGGTCGATATAATCGCCAAGCATCACCACATGGGTTTCCATCTGCGGTCGGCAATCTTGATCCCGCTCTATTTGCTTAAGCAGGTTTACGAGCAGATCAAAGCGGCCATGCACATCGCCAATGGCATAAATGCGGCATCCATTTGTACTACGCATCTTCGGTGCGCGGAAGCGGTCCCATAGGCTCATGACCCAGCGGTATCAAAAGCGGAGGGAGAAATGAAGTATGACCCGCATAATCACGCTGGACAGACCAAAGAAAAGGCCCGGCTGATCGCTCAACCGGGCCTCCCATATTAATATATCGAAGCGATTATTCGCGGCTGCCCATGAAGCGCAGCAGAAACATGAACATGTTGACAAAATCGAGATAGAGGCTCAGTGCGCCCATAACGACCGATTTGCCCATCATCTCCGTACCAGCGACATAGGCATACATGCTCTTGATCTTCTGCGTATCATAAGCGGTCAGACCCGCAAAAATCAGCACGCCGATGGCACTGATCGCAAGGTCGAGTACACTCGACTGCAGGAAAATATTGATGAGCGAAGCCACGATCAGGCCGATGACACCCATGATCAGGAATGTACCAAAGCCGGAAAGGTCTTTCTTCGTGGTATAGCCATAGAGGCTAAGGCCGGCAAAAGCAGCAGCCGTCGCGAAGAAAGTCTGCGCGATGGATGTTCCTGTATACATAAGGAAAATAGACGCCATCGAGAGGCCCATCACAGCGGCATACGCCCAGTAAATTCCCTGTGCTGCTGTCGTTGAAAGGCGGTTGATACCAAAGCTCAACACCATCACGAAGCCCAGCGGGGCAAACATGAGCACATATTTCAAAATGCCCGGACCCATGAGAATCTGTGCTGCAAGGCCACTCTGCGCGAACAGCATCGCTACGAGACCGGTCAACAATACACCGCTCGCCATATAATTATAAACCGACAGCATGTAGGACCGTAGCCCAGCATCATAGGCCGCGCCGCGTGTTTGTGCAGCTGCGCTGCCAAAACCTACGCCGCCTGTCTGAGGGTCAGACCAATTAGCCATGTAACTTTACTCCTTTGGTTGGCACTTTTGCCAATTGACTATAATATTGGATGATTACCATCAAGTTTCAAGCAAAACCGGACGCTAAAGTTCCGTTCACCCCATAAATCCGGTCTATTTGGTCGTATTTAGCGTGATAACGCCGCAAGCGACCCGTCCTCCAGCATTGCCTGCCGGGTCCGACATCATATCATCAGGGCCTGCATGAATGACAATAACAGCGCCATCACTATCCATCAGAGCGCCTTCCCCACCAGAAATCCGGACATCAGCAATCGTAAATCGCAACGCACCAGTGCCATCAGGCCCTATATCCATATTAGGAAGGTCGCCTGCATGCGCACCTTGCGGATTATGCATACCATGCTGGGTAGATTCTGGATTCCAATGGCCAGCAGCACTCTTGAAATCTGGCGCGGTACAGGAACCAGTCATATGTACATGTGTCCCATGTGCCCCCGGTGTAAGGTTCATCGCCGTGATTGATACTGCAATATCATTGCCCCGCTGCATCAGCTTGGCCGAACCCACGCCCTGTCCTGCCGCATTTTTGAGAATAGCGCTGGCTACATCAGGCGCAGACTCCATAGACACTGCCTGTTGCGGAGTTGCCCGCGCTTCAGGCGAAGGCGAATAGGGGTCTGCACATGCTAACAGAGAGAGGATTGAGGCAATAGTCACAAAGCGAAGAACAGATTGTGGCGTATTGAACATGGATCACCTTTATTGCTGAGGGGCAAAGCACATGAATAGTCTATGCGACCGATCCTGCCAGTGCAAACAACATGACATTATCACCCGTCTTAACAACGGTTCGCAACAAACGTAACACAACAGAAAAGGGGCCGGTCCTAAGACCAGCCCCTCATTCTTTTATTGCTGATGGAGCGAGGCTCCAAAAGCGATATTACATGCCCGAACCAGGACCGTAGGTGATTTCCACACGACGGTTCTGCAGCTCACGAACACCATCAGCTGTTTCAACGCGCGGTTTGCTCTCACCAAAGGCCTCAGTGGTGATCACATCTTCAGCGATACCCTTAGAGGTCAGGTAAGCCTGTACAGATGCGTTACGACGCTCAGAAAGAGCAACGTTATACGCCGCACGACCAGCCTTATCGGCGTGACCAGCAAGCATCACCTGCGCATTGCCACAATTGCCGTAAGCAGAGACAGCATTGTCGAGGATCGTCGCCGCATCAGGAGTGATGTCTGACATATCGAATTCAAAGAAGACGATATACGGCCCAGGAGTGCATTCCACAACCGGCGGAGGAGGAGGTGGTGGCGGTGGGGGCGGAGGAGGTGGTGGGGGCGGTGGGGGCGGAGGCGGAGGAGCCGGCTCGCCAAAGTTATACGTCAAACCAACCAACAGGCTGTGCGTACGAACATCCGCATCAACAGCTGTACCGACCGGTGAAAAGCTTGCGCTAGGAGCGCGGCTGGTCACAAGGTCAAGACCCTGATGATTGAAGAAACGATATTTCAGCTCAGCATCCAGCTTGCCACTAAGCGGGAAACGAACACCCGCCAGTGCCTGCCATGCAAAGCCTGTGTCTGAATCATCCGTCACCGAAGTGTAGAGATGAGTGCGTGCAATACCAGCACCACCGCCCACAAAACCCTGCAGGCCATCATCCGGCCCAAAATCAAGCAAGCCATTGAGCATGAAGCTCAACGAACGAACATTGCCCCTGGTGCTACTAGGAACATTGGCAAAATTGACAACATCGGTCCATGCACGACGGAAACCAACTTCAGTCTCCAGACGGAACATGCCGAAGTCATAACCGATTACACCATCGACATCATAGCCAGTGTTGTAATCAGCAGTGGCGTCCGAAAGGCCATCAGCTGTATTAATGTCGACATCTTCAACAATCATGGCACCGCCATGTGCGCCGATGTACCAGGCATCCTCACGAGCAAGGCTGGGAGAAGCCATCGCTGTGGTCGCAAGAGCCGCTGCTAGAGCAAGCTTCCGCATATTATTCCCCTTTCAAAATGGTCACTAGGACTGCGAAAACTCCCTACTCCGTCGAAAGTTGCATGGCAAGACAAGTTTTCAACGTTCTTCTTCTAAAAACCGCATAGGGAAATCCGCAATTTACAAGACTCTTTACACTTGTTTGAACCTGTAAAGAAATCGTAACCATACCGGCCATGTATTGGCACTCTCTATTTTAAGCTACCTCAATCAGCCCATGATTGCGTAGCGCAACCAGCAGTTGCGCGAGCGCCAAGCGCACCTGCGTATCAACAGTGCTTCCTCCAACAGAATCGGCAATAGCACTTTCACGAGATCCAAGCACTTTAGCACCACCAACATAATAGCCATCGCTGCGCACAGAAGCCGGGTTCCAAATACTTCCATTATGGATCAATTCATGTCCTTGATCAGCGATCATGACGCGCATGCCATCACGCGGAACAACAAACCGCCAGCCGCCCACTGTCCAGCAAGCCAGCTCCCCGTCATGCCCGAGCCACGCATCTGTCCCACCAGCCGCCACGACCCAGCATTCTCCAATTTGTGGTGAAGCAGGCGGCGTAGCAATGCTCGCGCTCTGCGCATGGGCATGTAAAAGCATATCGATCAGAGTGAGCGCTTCATTATGCGTCACTTCTTTTTGCGCTTGCGCTGCCTGTAACATGGGCAATGCAAACCGATCACTGAGTTCGTCAGCCATGGATATATAACTCCATCATTCATTGAAAACTTCGATATTGGTAAAGACGCATCGCATCATAAGGATATGGCCGTTACGGCAGGGCGTCCCAGACCATATGTGCCTACCTGCCGTATCTCGACGCTAGGGTCAGGACTCATTGATCAGAGCCAGAAGATGACGGTAGCGGCGAGAGCGATGGCAGAGAGGAATACGTTGGGGCATCTGTCGTAGCGGGTAACGACGCGCCGCCAGTCCTTGAGGCGACCGAACATGATTTCGATACGGTTGCGCCGTTTGTAACGCCGCTTGTCGTATTTGACGACTTTGTTGCGGGATTTGCGGCGCAGCCAGGCCCTCCATTATGC
>Ga0316207_10000062_pt1 | contig 237057 bp, 270 predicted proteins | sample 6weekpyrite_MG_FD_204943 | JGI IMG/M metagenome (GOLD analysis project Ga0316207, IMG submission 204943) | Microbial mat bacterial communities from mineral coupon in-situ incubated in ocean water Damariscotta River, Maine, United States -... | ecosystem: Environmental > Aquatic > Marine >...
TCACCTATGTTCTCTTCAAACAAAGAAAACTGTGACGATGTATTTCGAGGACAAGCATTACATTGTTTTGTAGAAAATATTGCTGTAGACAAAGAATATGCAAACTCAGCAAGTTTTTGCTTTAACTCACTAACGCTGATTCCTTTTTCGATAATTGAATCAACTGCCGATTTTTGATTATCCTCGGTATGAGAGGACAATAGTTGTGCATGGCCTGTATGTATCTTTTTTTCTAACAATGCCGTTTGTGCATAATCGCTTAAATTCAATAAAAGCAAACGTTTCTCTAAAAGGTTTACTGAACCCCAGCCTAATATTGCTACAGCCGATTCTTTTTCACCGCCTGCCAATGTCATGGCTTTTTGTGCAGCATAGCCTTCTTCAATCACATTCATAGGTGATCTATTTATATTCTCACTTGATGACATTGCCAAGGCCACTTCATCACTAACATCTCGAATAATAGCTGGTATTGTATCAATTCCAGCCATTTGTGTGGCTCTCCAGCGCCTTTCACCACAAATAATCTCAAATTTGTTATCACCTATCGGTCTAACGACAATAGCTTGAGTTACACCTATTTTTTTAATATCGTCAGATAGCTCTTGTAATTCAACTGGATCAAAATAGACGCGGGGCTGAAATTCGCCACGCTGTAAAACAGATGTAGACAGTATTCTATACTCACTCATTATACGTTCCTCTTGTTAATCATTAACATACAGTTAACGTATCAATAAACAGAAAATAGACAAATACATTGGAATTTTATCCAAACAACCCAATTAATAATTTCCACAACACGTAACGACCATTACTACTTGCTAACCAGGAGGAGTGATCCAAATACCCGATAGGGTAGAGGGATTAAATAGGTATAAAAAAACCCGGCACGATGTACCGGGTTTTTAAGATAGGGTGCCTTCCATGGCGAGGGGAACTCGGTTTATTTAAATATCATCTTCTCTTAAGATGTTAAAGTTGCCAGATATCGTTGTCAGGTATTCTGAATTTGAGCAGTCACTCATTGCAGTAAAGGCTGATCCAAAGTCGCATAAATTGACTGAGTATGTTCCTCTTATGTATTCACCAACTGCACCATATTCAGTGATCTCTACGAATCCGGATGAAAATCCATCGATATACGTCCAGGCCAGATCTTCAGCTAAAGTATACGTCGCAAGAGTGTCAATACCATCAAGCATAAAGGTACCTGGTGTATTACTGTCTACGACTAAGCTAAAGGCTTTAATGAAAATACCCGGTTCAATATTAAAGCGAACTTCCAATAAGCTCTGACCAGTACCGGTGTTAAATCGACCGCTAATTGCTGGATCAACCAGGAAAGGCGAATCTGGATCAGGTTGCTCAAAAAAGAGTACTTCAGGTACATCATCAACGGTGACACAAAAAACATCAACGTCGGTGCTCTCACATGTAATGTTAGCCAGATTAGGGTCATCAGGGTTCGAACCTGGAGTGCTTGATCCACCACAAGCAGTTAATAACACTGCGGTTAACATAAGTACAAATAGATTAAACATTTTCATTTAGAAGCTCCTGCCTTTAAGTTGATACAAAGAATACCTTTCGGTTAGTTGTTAAAACATAACGTATTATAATAATTATGATGTGTCGAATTTAATGGAAATGCATATAAAACAGTAAGTTAAGTCATTCAGTCGGTAAATTACCCCCTGAACATCTAAATGGGTAATATCTGCTTTACCTTATTTAGGGGACTTTATTGAGCCGGACTGTTGTCTCACATGAATCATTGCTGCCAGGTTTATCACATTTGCCATCTCGCCCTTATCTAAATTTTCTTTTAATAATTCTAATAACCGATCTACCGTGCACTCTTGGTCATTCCACCACCCATAATGGCCTTTTGCCCGGGACCTGGCTAGTTTATCTCGCATGACACGAGCAACTTCTGTTACCAGGAAATTATCTGCGAAGTACTCTATGTCTTTGCGCTCTTCGGCATAATCAAGCTGGGCCTTAAACCCGCATACAGTTTGTTTAATATAGTCTGCTCGTTCCATACTGCCTCCAATGCATCAAGCTTATTTGATTATTGTTATCAGTAAACAGTTAGTTTGCAATTCCATCTACAAGCGGATAGTAATGCGGACAACGTAAGTTTTGTTTTAATTCTTTCGCATTTACAATCAGTGTTAATAATTGTTTTAGTCATGACATCCTGTAACTGATCAAGAATATTAACTTTACTATTTGTCTTGTATACACTGTATTCATACCTAATTTCTTCAAATCCATTCAGCTGAACAATAATCTCATACTTCAGCTGCCTGGTCACGGATACTAGTGGTTCCATTCTTGCAAGATGATGGTTAGCAGCACGTAAGGAATCAAACAGATGTTCGATAATGATTTCATCCCCAACTATGTGGTTAATGCCAATCAATGCAATATTACCTTTCATACAATCTCCTCACATAGATATTCAGATAATTATTTATATCCTGGTGCAGTAATTAAAATTGATACTATCTCTATATCAAATAGAAGGCATCCAATCAAAACAAATCCCCACTTTTTAAAAAATCATTTAGTGGTTCTTTAACATACAGAACTAAAAACGTTCAGAAAATTTGACAGGCATCTTAGCTGCTTGAATAAACAATGTTTCCTCCTGGGCAGGACCTGTTAATCTCTCGTTCTTACTACTTTTTATTTGAAATGCGTTATATATACAGCAATAACACACTGTAAATACAAATTGCTTTGAAAGATTAAATTTCATCGTATAGGGTTAAATCAAATGACGAATTAATCAGGTAAAGACAATGTGCTTTGCAATTGAATTTGAGTATTCAGGTAACAGTGTAGAAATTGGATATAACGATCCTGATGCAAGGTTGCCCATTCTACTTAAAAACAACGAAGTAGCATTGGAAAAGTGGGGGGTAAGGGAAATTGATTGTAGCCCGTTACCATTAGGCGGATGGGCAAGGCTGAACTCAATTCGTACCAGTAAGTTATGGAAACAATGGCCAGGTAAACCTGTAAAAATTGCTGCAAACCGTTACCTTCAAAAATACTCTGATGGAAGCGAAAAATGGCTTGACCTAAATGGAAAGATTATTCAAGGAATGTTAGTTAAGGAGCAATCTAGTTATGTTGTGTACGTCGTGACACTTCCTCCAAACGATTCTGGTCTTGTATGTGTTCCAAGAATAATAAATAAAACTCTGTTGAGGTTATAAAAATGAATATATATTTAAAGCACGCTAAATACTCTGTTCTAAATGACGATATAAGCACAAAAGCAATAGAGAATGATATCGCGCAGCTTAGCTACAAGTTAAAAGAAAATATTCGTGATAAAAATGAAATTAAGAATATTAACGACACAATTGAATATTTAAATGAACAATTAACTTTACTAACCGGATATGATCAGTGTATTGAAGCTGTTGATCCTGGTGTTTTATTTATGGCCAACAATCAAATTGACCTTAACTCACTTGTTGAAGAGTTTCCTGCTGTGAATTTAGATGAACTGGAAAAGGCAGACATGGCTAATCAAGTGATCATGAATGGTGGTCTTACATTAATGAGCAATTCAACAATCTAACTAAATTAAAGGGAGTTATACGATGACTGACACAGTACCGTTTCTAGATAAGGCATATCTTGCAGAGCGAATGAAGATGATGGCAAATGAACGTGAAAGTGCTATCGAGAGAAATACGCTTCAGGAAATCGAAAAAGTTAAATCTTCATTAACGGACTTTGATATAAACGAAGTCAGTGTCGAGGACACATTAAACAACAACATGAAAGCTCTATTTCTTTCTTCTTCAGCTCAAATCGAACGTATGAAACAAATGAATATTCCAGATGAAAATATTCGTAATGCGGTTCTAGGAGAAGTACAACAAATGGATTGCCCGTTTGAGAGAGGGCATCGCCTTGAGCCTCAATTTAATATGTTAAAGCAAGAAATGAATGAGCGTCTTGATACACAAATTATCGGCGAAGAAATGGTAAAGCATAGAAATGGTCCTCGAATGGGCTAAGACATAGATTACGTTAACTTAAAATTTAGCATAGAGGCAGTTACATTGACTGTAGTAAAGCACAAGCAAAAAAAATTGACTAAATCCCAGCATTTGGTTAGTACGCTTTGTGAATATCGTAAACCACCTATAACACCGCTACCTCTCGGGTTAGCGGTGAAGCATTATTCCAGTTATATCGATGATGCAATTGATAGAGGTATCGATCGTTTGCTCACTACCATTAAAAAACAACCTGATTGCCATGACTGGATTGAGTTCGGCTGGTTTGATGGCGGACTTGATTCAAAATCAGTTGGTATGTCATTGGGATTTCTCAGAATTAATGAAGATAATATTATTCAATATGGAATTAATACAGCTACTAATACAGTAACTGCTGTTGTTGAGGTGCCATTAAATAATAACTGGGATCGTGTCAGGCATTTGTTCAAATGCTCATTAATCATGGGGTACCCAGATACGTATTTGAAAGACAAGAACCAAATACATCATATAGATATAAATGTATCAAACAAGTTGTAGAAATCTTTAATAAATGGATAACCTTATTTTAAGGAATATTACTTAGCTTTATATAAACATTACTGTGTATCGGAGGTAGTTATGCTTACTGGTGAAGTACAGTGGTACGATAAATCTAAATCACATGGTTACATAGAAAATGGGCGTAATCGTATATACATCCATGAAAGCCAATTACAAAACTGCATATTTCTTCGTAAGGGAGAGTCTGTGCAATTTAATTTGGTTGCTGGTGATCATGGTTTAGAGGCTGTAAATGTAAATCTAGTCATTCTTCACAACACACGTAAGGCGCGTCAACCAGGTGTTTACCAGTTTTTATTTAATTAAGACCTAAAGTCTTTAAAATAGTAAGAATAATGTTTATAGTGAATCAAGCATGACCACTTCTTACTTGAGGCTATATGACACTCTTTCGAATACATAAAGATGCTGATGCACCTTTTGATAAGTATACTGAGGAAACTACTGAACTTATCGAGGAATGGTATTTAAACGGCCGTACGTCAGTAAGTATCAATGAAATATTAAAAAAATGCTGGGAAGAAGATACCTGGCTGCAATGTGATTGCCATCCAGATTACACACCAATAATGCATGTACGTCGAAAAGGCAATAGTTACTTTATCGTTCGAATGTCTCGCTACGGAATGCATACACCCGAGTGTGTCTTTTCCCAAAAACCATTCAGTGATCAGCATAATCAATTGAGTGCCCACTCAAAATCTCGTGAAACCAAACTAAAAGATATCTTCTACGATTTAATCTATCAGGCAGAACTAAACCAAATGCCTTTACACGCAAGAGGGTATGGCAGGCCGTTAAACATACAATATCAATATTTAAAGGAAGCTGCTCCTGGTGTTTTGGGAGACGCGTACTCAGATTATTCTGATTTATTCATTACCCATCCCAATGGTCTAACCGCATGTAGAAAGCAGCTTGAGAACTTCTCTATTAAGCACCCTAATGATATTTTACCCAATGGGTACCTGTTTATGATGGCAGATACTGTATTTGAAAGAAATATTACCCTGGTAAGCAAAGGTAAAAAATACGAAATCAATTGCCTGGGTGAATGCTTTCTTGAAAGTTCAGATTACAAAGGTCCATGGATAGGGCTCGTATCGCTAACCATGGATAAAAAAACGAAAAGCATACTAGCAAAGGACGGGGTCTTTGTGCCGGCGATGAGAAAATCATTATTATGTCCATTGCGAGATGATGACCAGTGGACACTGAAAGTATTAGAACCAATAAAAGAGATTGCCGCTGAACAAAATAAACGGTTAATCTGTACCCGGCACCTCCCAAACGATGATAAATATCATCATGGAGTACGCTTTAATGTACGTTGTGGTACGCATGCTGTGGACATTGCAATTATTCACACTGATGAAGGTAGAAGCGATCTACCAAAAAGCTGCTTGTATCACTTTCAGCCACAAGATCTTTCCCAAGATCATAGTGAGCAATACTTGTTAGGATACATTAAGCAAAGACTACACCTGGCATGAACATAGTAGTACAGTGTTAATCTATGTTTGCACTTTCTAAAAGATCAGGTTGCGGATTAGCTGATTGAGATCCAATAATCTTATTATGGGTGGAATTATCACCCACAATGGCATCTGATTTGTCACGCCATGCTTTGACTGTAAAATCATAGGTAGCATCAGGTCTTATTTGTATATAATAACCGAATAAGTTAATTTCATTTAACTCAGTAGGCATAAATACCTGGCCATCTCTAGCAAGATATCCCTTTAATGCCATGATAAAGCGATTTTTAAAATTGTCATAGCGTGCTGCAGGTACCAGTTGTTGTTGTAAACGGGGTAAGGGTGTTTCAATGACGCGCTGTCCGCTGCGTTTTACGTTGATAGAGCACCAACTATATAATAAGTGAATTAAGCCATTGCTAACTTTCAGAATATTTTTATTATCAATAAATGTAGATATAACTTTAGGGTCCATTAAATCCTGAAATGTTTTAGAGTGTAAAGCGATTCTAAACCTACGAGGTCGGCGCGTATTTTCATTTTTGTCAATAGAAGAATCAAGTTCCGTCAAAAAACGAAAGTTAAGATCATCTGCAGGTATAATTCCAAATTGTTTGACGAATTTTTTAGTCTCTTCACCATCTGGATTTAATTTGATATTAAAATTTGTTGAGTACAATCGATGCAGTGAGTCACGAATGGTATCACGATTGCCACCGCCATCGTCATATCCCATTAATTTTAAAAGCTTAACGATATCAATAGCAAAATTATTTTGTATTTGTACTTTTTCAATAGCTAGTTTATTTATTTTTATACATACCATGGACATAATAGCGCGAATAGTTCTTTGATCGTCAACATGGCAAATAGTGCTATCAGACTGTGCCGATGTAACAATAGTAATTTTTTCGCTACCAAATTTGTATATCGATGTTATTGGGTCGTATCTTCTTGGGTCAAGTCTCGATGCACGCATACAAGATCCAAAAACACCATTCCATAAACGTTCAGATCTAGCGAGAGGAAAATTAATATCATTTAAAACTTGAATATCCATAAGAGCAAGTTGCTCGTCCTCATCTCTCAGATTTTTTCTGTGCTTTCTGTGGTCTTCAAATTTTCTGACTACTGGTGCTTTAATAGTAATAATATCAGTAGCGTCTTGAAGAATATGTAAGTTTGAAGGACGTCGTTTAGGGATCTGAAAAACATCTAGTGTAAAAACACCTAAATCCGTGAGTGATGCGGATCTTTTTTTAATAACCGTAGGACCAGAAGCCATGCCCTTTTCTTTTAACCACTCCTGGAGCTCCGACCTATAAACTAATATTACATCGCTATCTAGATACTCTTTCTGCTGTGCTAAATGAACAGAAAGCTCAAGTAAAGACATTAGAAAGTTTCGTTCTAAGTCAGATAGACATTCCAGGTCAGCAAAGATTTTTAATTGACCTAAATGTTTACGCTTAATCTTATATACTGCACCAGATTGCTGCTTACTACCTGACATTATTGTCACCTGAGTTGTAGAAATGAAGGCATGATAGAGACCTTTGTTGTGGAATATAGCGAGAAAGTCTGTAGAAATCAAGGAAAAAGAGAGACTAAAGGTCTCGTGTTATTACAGGAAATTTTCTAAATATGAAAAGGAAATATCACATTGCTAAACCGATCTTTTTATTTATCTGCTATTGGTGAGATGAATGAATTCAATCTTAAAAGTTAACGAAGTATTACTGGCCAGGATTTTTTAGCCTTCCCTTATTATTAATAGTCTTTTATCTTTATATATATAAATAACTAATACATGACTAAAGCTAATAATAATTAAATATATAATAGGGAATTAAAAATCGTAATTAAAACAAGGGATTAAAGAGAAAAAAAGAAAGGTCTCTCCTTACTTGAGAAAAGACTCTCCCAAACTATGATGAGTCACTCCTAAAAGCACTAGAGTCGCTCCCTAACTGATGTTGAGTCTCTCCTTAAAATAAGAAGAGTCACTCCTTGTAATTTCAACGGTCTCTCCTTATTATATGTATCGGTCGCTCCTTAAACATTAATGAAATCAACAGCTTATTAACAGGGTTTTCACAGCTTATACACAATCCTCTACATTCTGGCGACTCAAGTTCCTGGTAAACAGTAGATCAAAACAGTAAAACTCACCCATATAGATGCCAGCTGGCACAGCTTCAACAATAAAAAGTATTCACTGCTGTGTTGATTATACGTATTTTATGTCGTTCTGTAGAAATGAAGGCTTCGGAGCGACTAAAGGTGTGTTTAACCAGCAAGTAAGATTTTTTGTCGATAACTTCAGGCTTTCTGACCAGATACTGAGTGAGTCAAAGGGAAAGAACTGAGTAAATATGCAAGCAAACACCCTGGTCAGGATAAAGAGTCGCTCCCTAAAAGACCTAAATCATTTAGTCACAAATACCTGATGTGCTGAGTCTTTCCATATCAATTACAAAATGTAGCGCAAGATTGTCAAAGAAACCCAATATATAGTGGAATCAGTAAAGACATGTCTCATTGTGAAACAATGTGCTCTAAGAAGAAAGGTGCCTAAGTTACTGTTTTAAAAAGATACCATTGTAGAATTGAAGGAAGCAGAGCGACCAAAGGTGCCTCTAAGCAACGCGATAAAGGTGGCAGGCCGCGCTATAGCGGGATTGCAGAAAAATGCTGTCGAAATCAAGGCAAAAAAAAGACCTTAATTCTCTGATAGCTTATTGTGTGGAGCTATTAAGGCCAGAAAGCGACCAAAGCATGAAACCTGTATATAGAGGTATGTGCCGGAATGAAGAAAGGTCGCTCCCTATTTATTAGGTGCGATCTTCTTTCTAGTTGTAGTATTCGACGTTGTGGCGTGCTCTGGTAGGTCAATACACTCCATATAGTGATCAGTTAGGCTGGCTCATACTACAAATAGTATGTATTACCGTAGTAACTATATGTATTTCATGGGGTTTTGTAGAAATGGAGGCACTGGAGCGACCAAAGGTGCTTCTGGCCAGCAAGTAAGGAGATACTGAAAATTACAGCTTTTTAGGGTAAATAATGGACTAAATAAAGAAAAAGAGCTGACTAGACCTGTAAGCAAACACCCTGGTCAGGATAAAGAGTCGCTCCCTAAATCGAGTAAATTAATCTGCCGATCTGCAGCTGGCAAACACCCCCAATGTTAATCCAGTCCATTAAATTGCTCTGAAGTAATGTATTTAGTAACAAATGATGTCTAAGTTGTTGTTATAAAAACACTTCGCTGTCGTAATGAAGGCAGTTGGGCGACCAAAGGTGTCTTTAAGCAACGCGAAAAGGTTGGCAGGCCGCGCTATAGCGGGATTGATGAAAAATGCTGTCGAAATGAAGGCAATAAAAAGACCTTAATGTCTCTGATAGCTCACTGTATGGAGCTATTAAGGAAGGTGAGCGACTAAAGGTGGATCAAGCTGGCTGTCGAAATCAAGGCGTTCTAGCGACTTAAGGTGCTTTTGAGCAACGCGATAAGATGAGCTTCAAATAAACTCGTGATTTAAGCAGTATTTAGTGCGAGGTAAAGTGGAGAGATTAAGGCTAAGTCTAAAGACTTAGCTTGATTTGATGTTGTCGCGATGAAGGCATAGGGGAGACCCAGGGTCGCTGTAAAACTCAAGAATGTGCATAGCTGACCAGATCCTCAAGTTGTTTTAATTTTTCTTGCCAGGCCTGTGATAATGTCGAAGACTTGAGTTTGTGAACGACAGCTATAGCCTCTTCATTGGATAATGATAACCGTTTAAATGCATTTAGCATTTTCGATGTTGCTACTGAACTGGCTGGTGTTACACTCATACTTCTCAATAAAATGCCCTCAGGCTTTTCCTCCCAACGTAATTTATTGGCTGTGATATGCCTAATTTCTACTAACTCATTACCAATGTTAAATTTGCGCGCCGGCCCATTGCTCCAATATATGGTTTTTATAGGTGCCTGCGTTTGTAAGCCTATTCGATATGCCTCTTCCAACCCTTGACTGACTAATTTGTAACCGTATCGCTTGGCCCAAGCCCGGGCAATTTGTTTAGCACTGATTGTAATCTTAATCGAAGGGAGGCTTTTAAGTGGTTTTGGTCGAACATATATGCCTTTAGATACGCAGGTAACCGTTCCCTCTGAAGCTAAACGACTAAATGCTTTTTGTACGGCAGATAGAGACCCTAGCTTGTAAAAGCCATTGATAGTAAATGGTATTCCTCGTTGCATTCGCTCAATTCGCTTGATTAGCATTGTATTGACAGACATAACACTATCCTGACATAAAATATGTATAGTGATTATAGTATAAACCTTGCAGTACAAGCTTATCAGCATGAATAATGTCAGGATTAATGCGTATTACTATTGAATATAAACAGCGAGGGCCGTAGCTGATGAGTCGATTAAATCCGTATTCGACTCATATATGTAATATATTTGAGTCAATTAAGAGGTATAATCGACTCACGGGAATAATTTAATGCGATTAATATGAAAACATATAACTGGATGAGGGAAGATTGGCCGAACTTTACGTATGACACGCATGAGGTTGAGGCTGAATTGTATCAGTATGCACAAGAAGCAAATAGTCTTGCGGGGGGTGTGTCACAGCTCGCTGAGGGAATGCAGTATGAGGCATATATAGATCTCATGGTGTCCGAGGCACTGGAATCATCTGCAATCGAGGGTGAAATTATACTGAGAGATGACGTTCGTTCATCAATAAAAAACCAGCTTGGCTTATCTGATCCGAAGGTGCGTGTAACTGATGCGCGTGCAGAAGGTATTGCCGCGCTAATGATTTCTGTTAGGAAGGATTTTAGTAAGCCGCTGACAAAGGAGATGATTTGTGAATGGCACAGGAATGTCCTTCATACATCGGATGATCTTTTGGGTAATAAGTACCGTATAGGTGAATGGCGTACAGATAAAATGGAGATAGTGAGTGGCCCTATCGGTGACTATCGAGTTCACTATGAGGCAGTACCCGCAGAGAAAATCGATGAAGAAATGGATCGATTTATAGAATGGTATAACAGTAAACCAGGTTTAAATGAGAAGAGCATGCATGGGCCAGTTAAAGCAGCAATAGCCCATTTCTGGTTTAGTTGTATTCACCCATTTGATGATGGAAATGGGCGCTTATCTCGATCCCTGGCTGAAAAAGCATTAAGCCAAGACCTGGGTTCGGTGCCGCTTATGAGTATTTCCAAAGCGATTTTGAATGACAAAAAGTCATACTACAGTGAGCTCGAGCAAGCCAGTGGTGACACGATGGATATCGGTAGCTGGGTTAATTGGTTTGTACACACTACAAAAAGAGCGCAGATTGATGCAAAAGAGCAGGTTCAGTTTGTGCTGGATAAGGCAAGGTTTTGGGATAAATTTAAGGATATTGGGTTTAATGAGCGACAAGAAAAGGCCATAGGGAAAATGTTCGAAGTGGGAACGGATGGATTCACCGGTGGAATGAACAATAAGAAATACGCCAATATAACAAAGTGCTCTCGTGCAACTGCAGCGAGGGATTTGGTAGATCTACAAAACAAGGGCTGTCTGCGGGTGCTGGGTGGCGGGCGAAGTACGCGCTATGAATTACAGTTAGGACAGGAAAGCGTTTTTGGATTATCAGTTCAAGATGATACATGGTCTGAGAGAGCTGAAAAATTGAAAAATGAAGAGCTGTCAGGGATGGCTGATATGGAGGTAAGCAAGAAAGGACCGGGGCCCAAATAACAGCAAGAGAACCCACAGGCTTGACAAAGGTGCTAAAAGAACCCATGATACTATCAAGAAGCTCAAAGGAACCCTTGTTATGTCAAAACCATCTTCATTTTCAATCACTAAGTTATTGTCTGTTCTAAATCGTCGTGGAAAGGAATTAGCCAGGGCTCGCATGGAACTGGATGAGCAGGTGACGTCAAAGAAAAGCTCAATTACGCTTTCTCCGGAAATGGTTCAGTTTTTTGATGCGTATGGTGAGTCTTTCAATCTAAATGCACATGGAATGGTGACGATGCTTTTGAAAGGCATTATGGAGTCAACAAGAGAAGATCGTCCTTCTGAAACACAGTTGATTGTTGATCGATTTAAGGAGCTCATCGAGGGTCATGAAATAGCGATGTCTGACTTGCCACAGATTCTGTTGGTGCTGGGCATTGAAGTAAAATTGTCAGAGTTGATTGAAACGAAATCATTACTGGATTTTCTTTCCAGAGCAGACGTGAAAGAAGTTCTAGCAAATCAATTTCATGTCCAAAAAGATTGGCTGAAAGGTCTTCAGGTGAAACCGACACAGGGGGGTGAGAGTTGGTATAAACAAACATGGGGATTCTGTAGTTATTTAGCCAGAGAGAGGTTTAAGAGTTCTGAGTTAAAAGTGGTATTTGTGAAAAGTGGCGAGTTTGATTTGGAGTTAAAATCAACAAAGTCAGGGCCCTGGTCAGAGCCTGCAGATGAACACCTAGAAAAAGGAGTTGATCAAGATATTGGGATTATAATTGTCAGAGAAAAACACAGTCGGGAATTAAACAAAAAATATGTAACGTATGAATTGTGTGATTTTGACCCGTGGTTATATGGTCCGTGTAGACTGGATGTTAAAACAATTATGATGTTTTGTCAGAAAAGAAACATACGATTCAGTGGGTTAAATCTATCACGTGAACAAATGGATCTTGTAAAAAACAACAGTGTGTTACTAGCAAGTGTGCTAAATGATAAAATGTTTGGACAGATGCAGAGCTGGTACCCAGAAGATTACATCCAGAAACATACGCAGACAAAGCAACCAGAAGAGATCAAGAGTGTTGCTTCAAATTATAAAGACAGTAAGCTAGATGAGATTCCGACCAGTTATCATGGTGATATAGATCGTGAATAAGTGCTAAAGATTTTATAATAGCTAATATGTACAAAATGAACCGGTAATAATGCCGGTTTTTTTTTGATTAAAAATCAATCAATATGTGAGGAAGAAAGGGATTATTATGTAATAAATATTCTAAAAACAATAAATCAATGGTATCGATTTCAAAAAGTATAACTTTTACTAGAACGGAGATGGAGAATGTGTAACATTGAGTATAAACAAACCACCGGACATTGATAATGATCGAAAATGATGTTTTTGCAATTTCAAAACAAATTGATGAGGCATTTGCTGCTGAAAGTAATTACGCGTTTGATGGGCTTGGGTTTCAATGCGGAGAAAGCAATAATGAGCAGGATAGAATATATAAGTGGATTATTCGTAATGTCCTGGTAAATGGTCGCTTGCAATCCAATATTTCAGACGAAAGATATAACAAATTACTTGATGAAATAAAAGATTATCATTCAAGGGAAATTCTAGTGGGTTCCTTACTAGAAAAATGCGTTCCCCATATTGAAAAATTGAGCTATCAGCGTATTGCAAGAATTGATGACAGAAAAGTCGTATCAGGGATGAATTAGCTTAAATTTAAAACACGAAATAGACGTTAATAGGGACGTCTTTCTTTAAAGTAAAGTTACATAAATACTTTTCACTGAGCTGATAATTCTATCGGCTAGCATAAAAAATCACTTCCAAATAAGCACCTTAAAGACAAGAAAGAAATTTCTTATTCGAATGCGGTATTTCCTTCCAAAACGAAGGTGAGGAGCGCAACAAAGTCGCTAAATGAAGCTGTGCAGCGAGACAAATAATATATTTAATTATTTGATTAAAAACGTTTTGACAACAATTATATCTATGATAAAGAAGAGGTACGTTTTAAATTTACGCGAACAGGAGAATGGATTATGGGCGTTGCATTAAGTAAAAACAATCAAGGTGATGGTACCTATGTAATCATTAATCGGGACAAAGTCGTTCTCCCGAATGACGCAAAATTTGTCATGCAGGATAAACGAGGAATTTGGTATTACACAAGTCGTCATCCAAGAATTAAAAATAATGATTGGACGCCAAATAAACTCCCTATTCAGGTTAAAAACAACAAAGGATATGTCCGGCCTTTAATGACTGATGCAGATTCTAATTGGGCTAATACAGTTCAGGCGACAATCCAGTCTCAAGCAATGCGTTTAACGCAGTAGATTGTTATATGTCTAAAAAACATCTTCCACTGATTTTTATAGTCATGATGTCCAGTTATTTGTCTGGGTGTAATCAAACAAATTACACAGTTAGTAATATTCCGATGATAAGTGCTGAGGAAGGAAAAGGGCCGTGGCAGGTGGTAACGTATAGTGGGAAAAAAGTAACGCACGATACTATTGCCCTGGATCAAAAAAAAATATCAGTAAAAAGCCGATCGGTATATTTGAATCATAAAAGTCAATTTGTGTACGTAGATGGCACGCCTATAGAAACGTATAATGGAAATTACATCTATTGGAATAAAGATGGCTATGTAATTAATAAAAACATGAGTATAGTGCGAGAAGACACCATCTTCCTGGTCGATGGTATATCGATGCATAACAATACTGCTATGAAGTTGAAACACTTCGGAATATAAATATGGCTGATTTTAAACAGGCAAAACAAGAGGTACTGGACACTCTTGATCATAGTCTATTTGTAACTGGATTTGGCGGTGTTGAAGAAAAGCTAAAGTATGGAGACTATGTTGTAAGTGGCATGAGCACATCAGGGATACAGACAGTTGGCTATGTTGTTCAGATAAGAAAGGAATGGGGTGCGTTTGGATCCACGATGTTTTTTGTTCGTGATCAGAATGGTGATCTTGCTACCCATGAAAATCAAAGCTTTTGGAAGTTGACCGAAAAGCAAATAGATCTGGTGAAGACATTCTTCAAGTATGACCCAGATAAAGAGTTAGCTGAAAACCCTGATTTAACCTATAGCATAGCCTGTGATCATCGACAGTCAGGGTTTATAGTCAGTTCTGATGATGCTTTTGATCGTGTTGATAGCTGTGCCATGGCAATATCAGTAATTAAAAATTAACAATGCGAATACAATATGGCTAAAAATGAACATGGACTGGATATTGATTATTTTAAAAAGAAGCTAAAAGGGATTGTTTTGGATGTTGATTGTTATTCACCTGGTGAAATGTATCGAGAGTTGAAGAAACTATCTGAAGTTGCTGGTGATCAGATGGTTGAAAAATTAGCGATGGATAAAATTAAGCGGACGCAAGGAAGCGGGAAAGTGTAAATTATAGGTGCATTTGAAGATCGCACAGGATGATGTGGCCAATGACGCCGACCGGCAACTGGTTAAGTTGCAAATCTAACCTAGGTGATGCTGTAAGCAGGAAAAGTACCAGGTAGTTAATTAAGATGGAAAACATGAAAATTTTATTAATCATACCTATGGCATTGATTGAGATTGTTTTTCTCGGTGTGTGTTGGTTGGTGGCCTTTGCACATAAGCCGACTGGTGCCAGGCTGGTTAAATGGTCCTTGCGCACCATGCCGGATAAAGAGTGGTATTACAAATAACGGAAAACAATATGGAAAAATTGATTGAAAAACTAGATGAAGCGCTTGAAGCAACTAAGGAATTTAGTAAATTTAAGCATTTGTTTTCTGATGATGAAGCTGTGAAAACATTGGCAAAATTGCGTGAAACAGTGGGAAAGATAAAATTTAAAGTAAGAGCATCAACCATTAAAGAGTATGCTTTTCCCGAGGGTAAGCCGATACGAGAAACAAGTGACACAGGTAGTTTTGTAAGTGTTCGTCCTTGTGGCGATGAATATGAGTCTAAAACATATCTCGGTGTTCTTATCGGTGATGCGGCTATTAGCTCAAGTATTAGTATTAAAGATGATGCATTGGTATGTAGCTGGACTTTTTTCAATCCAGCCATACTTATACCCGAGCTTGGTAAGGTGGTTTATGGCGCTGAGTCATGGTGGGGAAGAATTGAATCAGAAGATGATTTAAATAATATTACTGATATTGATATAGAAAATGTCTGGTATGTTAAGGCATTGAATCAGCTAAATAATGCAGCTTAAAAAAAGATGCATCATAGTCAATTTCTTACTGGTTGGCATTTGAACAACTTATAACTTCCAAATAATGTTCGTACAGCAACGAGTAAAGCCGCAAAACCAATTAAATAGTAACCTATTCCAAAATAAGCGGTACCAACCCCAATTAAGAATACCACGAGAAAGTACCAGAACGTCCTTATTTGCCACTGGTAATGAGACGATAGGTAAGTACCTTCAACGTATGACTTACGCCAATAGCCAAAGCCAAGAGCGGCCAATAGCAGTGGAATAAAACTTATACCTACGCCGAGTAACGCATAAGTCAATAACCCCAGTCTTCGTTCACTATTTATGTTTATATTGTTTGTATTTGACATAACACTTACCTGGTATAGAGTGACTAATAAAGAGGAAAATCACGCAATAACTAATCTTGCTAGTCATTGCATGACAGTCCAACCGTATTGTTGTTGTAACATTGAAATTAATCTTAACTCAAGCTGCATCTGCACTTTTGTAATTATTTATATCAACAAGCAATTGAAGATCGGGGAAGAACAGGGCTGCTTTAATATTAGTTTCACCCATGTCTTTAAAATGATCTGCATAACGCTGAAGTTGATCCGTATGTGCATTTATTTGACGTTGAATGAAGTCATCAACTGTCTCGTCGGGCAATGTTGAGCCTGTCTTGTAGTCAATGATCCATCGAACGCCATCATCGATAAAGGAGCGGTCAATGATTGATTCACACAATTCGTCATCTTTGAAGAAACAAATAGATAATTCGCAGCTACTGTCTTTATGAGTATTATCAAGCAACCAGTCTGAATAATCAGAAGCAAGAGTGTTTGTAATAGCCGATTTAACTTTTTCTGCACATGTGCTCAACATGAACTGGGGAACCCCCAATTGTAAAAGCTGTGACTTCCAGTGATCAATCTGAGAGATCAAGCGTGCCTCTGTCCATGTTCCTGGGCCATCAAGGCAGATGCGTCTCAACGTACGATGTATGACTATACCAATTGATTTAGCGTGATTTATTTCCCAGGTATGGTCTAGTTGATGTGTGACTTTAATAAAAGACTGGCCACGGTACTTGGAGAGTAGTTGGCCAGATTCAAGCTCCGGTGCATCGACATCAATAGCGAGACGACGTGTAACCAGGCGAGAAGTATTGTGATTGTGGGGGGCATCGTCCAGGCTAGATTCATCATCAGATTGAATTATCTCGATATTATTCGAAATAGCCGGCCAAAGCATACCGAAAAGCGTACTCTCTCCAGGGCGAGTAATCTCATCGTCGGTCATCGTTACGGCACCTGAAAGATACAGATTGGTTTTAGCTCTGGTGCAGCCCACATAAAGCAAGCGGGCCCGTTCTAAATGCACGCGCTTTAATTTTTGATGACGAATAAATCGATACAAGCCGCTATTATAGTTTTTAGATGCATGCTCTGTTGGAGTCATGAGCATGAAATTCTGACCTGAAGAATCAATATACTGATCCCATGCAAGTAAAGTCTTATCTTCTGGCCTGGCCGTACGATCTAATGCAGGAATAAATACATGGTCAAATTGCAGTCCTTTGGACTTATGAATTGTCATGATTTGTACTGGATTGTTTTTTGAGACGCCCGGGCTGGCATACAATCGCTCAATACGGGTGCCAAATTCAGTATGATCAAATGTCGCGTACTCAAATTCTGAGAGTGCATTGAAGAAAGCGGACACATTATCAAGATCTTGCTGGTTTGACAGAGTGGAAGGGCCGTTTAAGCGCAGCCATAAGCCATTAACCATAGTTGCTAGTGATTTTCTGTCTTTATGAGTAAAAATAGAGTTCAAAGTAGTAGTAAAAAGACTGACCCGTTGCTGGCCATCATCGCTTAATGACCCATATACATCATTGTCTTTCAATTGTTCCCAAAGTATCTTTTTATAAGAATCACCTGAAAGCTTTTCTAAGTCAGTGAGTTTCAATCCACACAATGGGCTACGTAATAATGATAACCATGCTGTTCTATCGCCTAAATGACAGACAGCACGAGTTAAAGAAACCAGGTCCCTGATATAGAGCTGTTTTGATAGAGGGGAGATTTCGAGAGCTTGATGGGGAATTGCTGAGTTTTTTAGCTCTTGAGTGATGAATTCAAGGTGGCTACGATTTCTCACTAAAATTGCAATTGAGGCATCCCCATTATTAGAACGTATTGATTGGATCTGCGTAGATAACCATTTAGCCTCTTGTTCACGTCCTTGATCACCACTAAAACCGAGTACGTTAACACAAGAATCATCTTTGCTGTCATTACCAGATACTGATGGGGAATAGGTGATTGCACCAATATTTTGATCCTCAATCTTTGGAAAAATAGTAGAAAAAGCCTGGTTAGTCCAATCAACTATATTTTGACTTGAGCGGAAATTTACTTTTAAGTTAAGCGTCTTTACGGTTGTTTGTCCCAGACCATGGTTTCCTACATTTAGAAATAGGCCAACATTGGATCCGCGAAAACCGTAAATAGATTGCATAGGGTCACCAACGAAAAACATTGTACGCCCATCATCACGTTCCCATCCTGCAGTTAGCTTCTCAAGAAGACTAATCTGAAGATAATTAGTGTCCTGGAATTCATCAACCAATATATGTTTTAACTGAGAATCCAGGATTAATGCCAAATCGGTCGGAGATTCATCATCTCCTAAAACACGCAGAGCTGCAGTTGAAACCTCTGAATAATCCACAACACCGTTTCGTTGAAAAACCAACAGCAATTTAGCCGCAAGGATGGGGAGCAAAGTCATTAAATGATCAAGCAACCCCCACTCTTTTTCGATAAACTCTAGAGGTGGGAGAACGCGTAGACCACGTAGCGAGTCAAGGATATTGCTCTGAGCATTGAACTCTCCCATAAGGGACTTAAAGTCTGATTTCATTTCTGTATAAAGCTGTTTAAGTGCTTTATCTTTAGTGGCTGAAGGAGCAGGAAAACCTTGTTTGGCAGTGACTGACTTGCGTAGTTTACCGTCTTTGGTTAAAAACAGTTCTGCAAACAAAGCCCAATGAGAGGCATGCAGAGTGTCAGGCTGAGGTAGAGTGGATGTATTTCCGAGAACTGAGAATACATCAGGTAGGTTGTCTGCGGCAAAATTTGATAGTTTCACGATGGATTCTTGTTGTGGCAATAGACAATCGTGGCATTTAGATAACAAATCATTGGTAACACTTTGCATTGCAAATTCCATCAATGGCTTCAAGTCATCTGTATTTTTTGCTTGTATAACTAATGGTAACCAATGTTCACGTTGCTGCAGTAACGCCACAAAGAGGTTTTCGGAACGGTCAAACCGGTTATCAACATGATCCAGTACGGCAATCAGTGAGTCTGTCCAGGCTGAATCAGATTCAATGTCGTTTAACAGATGCTGTGCCGCCTCTGAATAGAGCACCTCTGAGTTATCAGCAACTTGATTTCCCGTACCCATGAGACTGGAAATGGGAGAGCTTTTTACGATCGATCCACAAAATGCATCAATTGTTTTAAGACGAAGACGGTTAGGGTTATCAATAATATTCCAATTTCTGTCAGAATCTCGCTGCATGGCCTTTTTGGCGAGTTCCCACGTGATTTTAAGGTGAGGTAATTCGGGTTCTTCTAATGAAGCAAGTAGCAATGCGTTGATAATACGACTTCGCATTTCAAAAGCGGCTTTATTTGTAAAAGTTATGGCCAGGATTTCCTCTGGTTCATTAACGATTGAAAGTAGCGCCAGAAAACGTTGCGTTAGTAATTCGGTTTTACCTGACCCTGCAGGTGAAATAACTAAAAAAGAATCAGAAACTGACAGTGCTTTTGATCTCTCTGAATAATCTATGGGGGTGTTCATCCCTCTCTCCTATGTCTAATACATTCGGTAATGAGTTGTAATAGTTATGAACGTATAGAAAAAAATGAAGTGGTCAAATTATTAAGAAACTAGAAATAATTCACCTGGGATCAGGTGCTATGACGCTATGAAGAGGCTAAGCAACGCGAAGAGTAAAATAAATTAATAAATAAGCATTTAAGCTTTGACAAGAATACATATCAAATCCAATACTAATAGTCCCTAAATAGCTTTTATTAATTAAGTGACAAGGTGAAAGTGATGAGTCGAAAATTATTTGAAGAAAATTACCATAAGATAAAACAGATATTGCCAGATATAACAACACCTTTGGCATATCAATATGGAGCGGTTCATTTTTACGAGGGAAACGGATTAATTCTGCTAATGAGTCAAATTGCAGAAAGTGCCCAGAAAGAATTAGGGCGATGTATGATGAATCTCTATTCTATGAAGGGATGCATTATTAAAAAAGAACTTGATGTTGATATAGTTTTGCGACATGACCTTGGTCTTGCTTTTGAAAAAGAAAAGAAAAAGGTCGACGGCGACCAGGAGACAAATAAGAATACAAATTTTAGCAATTTCTTGAAATCTGTTATTAGAACTGGTGTACAGATCAAGGGAGTTGAAAAGTCCTACGCAGAGACTAATTATCAATTATTACTAAAAATAGCTAAGAATATCAATAAGCCTGGCTACTATAGTAACACTAAAAAACAGAGTAATTACGATAACAAGGTTCGTGTTGGATTAAAGCAATTTGAACCAAGCCATGTTGATTCAGCCATTACGAATGATCCAAATAATGAACTTTATCAGCTTTATGTGACAAAAATAAAGGATGATAGAACAGAAGATCATGTGCTTTACTCGGAAATAATCGTTAATAATAAAGATCAAACTGTTAAATTATTTGAAATTGATAGCTCAGTGAATGAGTTGATAAAAACGGAATCAATGCTGACAATCTGGTTGAATTATTTTATAAAAGAGGGATTTGAGTTGTACTAATTAAATATATTCATTAACAAGCAGTGCTTTGTGTAAGATTTTATTAGATGAAGCGTGCGATTAAAAAGTACCCAGGCATATGAAAACAATACATAATTTAAGAATATTGCTAATTAATATATCAGACATTGAGAAAGCGAGAATAAGTCGATCATTATCGACAATTGAATTATTAAATAGCGGCGAAAAAATCATCTTTAGCAACGACCATAAAGAACCTGCAGACTTAGCTATCGTGAACTCGGATAGCGACGAAGCTATTAAGATATGGGTTAAGTATTTCTTATCGCAAGACAAACAGCCTATAATACCCAGTATATTTACTGGAAAAAGACGGGTTAAGGCAAATAACACACCGAGTTACTCTACACCACTGCGTGTTTCAAATATCTTAGGCGCGATTCAGCGGTTATGGTTGAATAAACTGAAAAATGATGTCCCTAAAGAGCTATTTGAGACCTATATAACTACTGCTGACAAACTAAAGCATGACACTAAAAAATTAAATAGAGAAGGACTTAGGGCTATTGTGGCCGATGATAGTACGCCTTCCAGGATGTCACTGGTAAAAGCGTTGAAGCAAATGGGATACGAGGTAGATTCAGCAGAATGTGGTGAAGAGGTTATCTCATTGTGCGATGAAAATGTATTCAATATAGTTTTTCTTGATGTAATCATGCCTGATATCGATGGATACAAGGTCTGTAAGAAATTAAAGAAAAATCGTAATTACAAAAACACACCGGTCATTATGGTGACTGGCAAAGACGGTAAATTCGATAAAATAAAAGGGTCATTATCGGGATGCGATACGTATCTTGTGAAACCATTCAAACGAGAGGATCTTGAAATGGTGACCCAGAAATATCTGGATGCTGTTTGATTTGCTGAGAAAACAATGAAGATGATATAAAAAAGCCCTCTAACAGAGGGCTTTTTTAATGTTCAAACGATTATTTACTCAGTCGAAACAACAATAGGACGTTTTAGACCTTTAGCTTCAAGAAGCTGCGTAAAGTCATCGGAGAGAAATCCCTGAACAACCTTTTCACGTAACTCTAATTGTTTATCGGTCCAGGTGCCGCTAGCACGTGCAATAAATAATGTTCCGATTTTATTGCCATCTAATGGTGATGGGTTTTCAACAGTTCCACCGAGAGGTACGATGTCAAACTGGTCTGGGAAAGACTCCTTGGCATACTTCGCAAGATGATAGAACATTGGACCGACATCGGCTTTATTGTATGCAATTGCCCAGGGTACTTCGCGGTGATGAATGCGTTTTCCGGAAACCCATTTACCTTTGTTACCTTTGTTCGTGCGGTTTCCGAATATTAAATTGAAGAGCTTATCCGCTGTTAGCTTACGTTGAGGAGATAAGTGTTGGTTGAAATTAGCAATATTGTAGATGGAGCTTGAATAGTTTCCAAAGCTACCGGGTTCTGTGTATGGGTTTGAAGTAACAACACGAACATCCTTGCGAGCAAGGTCATAGATATTATTTATGTTTTTAGGGTTGCCTTTTTTAACCAGCAGAACGTTCCCCTGGTTTTGAATAACAGGAATGGGTTCACCAGAAATTAAACCGCCATTTTTAAGCATTGCCATGATCTTTTTAGGACCGACCATGATGCTGGGTTTACAATTTGTTTTCCAGTTACCAATGGATAATTCAGAGTTTGTCGAGTGATCTACTGAGATAGGTGGACTCGTGGTATAAATCCAGTTTTTAATATCCGGGTTGTTAGGTAAAAAGAAATCATACCAGTACTCACCGAGAACCATGTGATAGTTACCACTCGTTGACAGTACAATATCGCATTCTTTTATATGTGAATGTAAATCATATATGCGATTAGAGGTGGGTTCGGTTAAGTCGGGTGTAGACGGGTTAAAATCACGTTTCCAGTTTAATAATTGTGGTTGCACTTCATTAGGCTGGCCAGTAATGACTGGCATCGCATGAACAAATCCAGATTGTATGGTTACGCTTGCAATAAGCGATAGTAAAAGGCGTTTCTTATTCATATTAAACTCCAAAAAAATAAATAGAATATTAACTAAAAGACGCTTTTATCATTTATCGCTTTATCATTTCATCGGTACAACATATCGATATTAAATTGATAAATAAAGTGAAAAATACGAAAACAAGGAAGTTAATATGAATAAGTTTATATTGAGATGCTAAGCAGCATAATACAGCTTGCTAAGGGATGTTAAGCAGCATTAAAAGAAGCACGTCCTTGTGCTTAATGATTATTTATTTAACGGAATAACTGGATTAGCTTCGGTACTGCCACAGAGAACAGTCATTAAATTTACTGTTAGTAATTGTTTATGTTCCGCGTCTAAAAGGAATTGGTTGTCTACTTTATCGTCTTTAATACTGAGTTTATTAATGGCTTCTGTGGTTATTTCTGTTGCACCTTTAACAATGAGCTGACGAGCTTGAATAATCGCATTCGCTTGCTGAACCTGTAACATAGCATTGGCAATTTCAGCTGCGTATGAAAGATCAACCAAATTAGCAAAGTCTACTCTGACACCGGCTATTGCCAATCTTTCCTGAGACAGTAATTTAAGCCGTGCATTAATTGCAACACTTGATTTGCTTAGAGTCTGTTCATTATCCTGGTCACTATCATAGTTGTACTCAGAGACTACCTGGCGTAGTACCGCATTAAATACTTCTGAAACATATACCGTGAGCTCTGTTTGTATATTAAAAATACTCTCAGCGGGATTAACGACTCGCCATTGGCCTAACATTGAAGCGTTTACTGGGTTTCCAGATTTATCGTTTATTTTAGTGCGTTCCGATGGCTGCTGATGGGTTCGTGTTGACACTTTAATCAAACGGTAAAATGGATTTCTCCAGGAAAGACCCTCACCATAAAATGATCCTCTATTTGATCCAAAAAATGTTGCCGCGGCTTCTATATTGGGTGGCAATATAAAGAATCCAAATAATAAAACCAAATTCAATACTAAAAGAACAATGGAAATAAAAATATATTGATTTATCAATAATATAGTAATGACTGAAGTAAGTATTAAGCATAGTAGGAGCATGAACCAGCCATTTAATGCCTTGCTTCGTTCAAATTGACGCTCGACTATATCGTTGTTATTAGACATCAGTTCTCTCCTGGAATAATGTATCTTTAGTTTTAGTACTATGCATTATAAACATCTAATTTGACCACAAAAAAAAGCACATAAATTAACTTCCCTGTTAATTTGGCTAAGATTCTTTACGGCACAAAGAAGATAAATGGCAGAACATGCAGCTGGACTGCGAGTATGGGGTAACGTCCGTGATACCCGTCAGAAAATCATTCGCTGTATTGTTCAATTTTGACTTCCAGTGGTCAACTATTTGATCCCACTCATTAGGAAGATCTACACGATGCTTATTTGCACTCGTGAGTCCGTTGATGACATGATCTGATCGACCAATGCCTTTAACTGCAATGGATCCCGTTTTAAGTTGTGCGTAAGCAACTCCATCGCTACCGTTTTTATCCGTAGTAGAATAGATAGGAAGCTGTGGAGAGCGAATAGTCTCACCCCCTAATTTTGATAGTTGTTGTTCGCCAACCTTATAATCAATATGAAGTCGTTGGCTTTCAATATCATCGGATTTTGATATTTCATCGACACGATCAATAATAATCTTAATTGGAAGTCCACATATTTCAGTTTGTACTGGTAGTTCAGTAGCAATTACTTTGAAAGGTGCTCGATCTTTTTCGATTTCCAGCCACTCAGTGATCACCCTTTTAACGCGTGTTTTCTCAAGTTCGATTAGTCGTGGACCAATATTCTCGCGTTTTTTCAATAATTTACTGATACCGATATCCAATCCTTTGTTGAGTAACGCATCGATATCATCTTTGGTACAGTTAAGTAAAGAGGATTGATCTTTCAGTTCCGACCATAAATAATCCATTACCTTATGAACTAAGTTGCCATGCTCGAGCTGGCTAATACCCAAAACCGGTGACTTGATCTCTGTAGAACGTAATCGATGCATTGACATTGCGCTAAATGGACAATTCGCCTGGTCTTCAAGAATACGCGTCCCGCCCTTTATATTCGGAACAGCAGAACTCGGGATGGGACCAATACTGTCAAACTCTTCGATTAATGGGACAGTGTGCACGAGAGTATGTGCATAATCTTCATCGGTGAACTCATATGATTCTGGTGTTTCTTCTAAAGGTACAGAGTCGATCAATGGACTAGCTCTCAATTCACGATCTTCGTCCCACAAAGCAAAACTGAATACAACATCATGAGCGCCATGAATTAATCGATCAACAATACGTTTGCTAAACTCAAGCTCACGCGCGGCAGAAGCATGCGGCATACCATGCTCTTTTTGTATGGTATGAGAAATAAATGGGTTAGGGGAAGGTGCCTGAGGCCATATGTCATCATTCATGTCGATTACCCAGAGGTGATCAAAGTGTAAACCTGATGCTTCTAGCATTCCCAGGATTTGTATTGGACTATCTTTAGTTTTAACCTGAAACGTACAGTCGTTTATGAGCGTAGATAACAGATTGAAAGCATGTTTACGTGTACACTGATGATTAACGGTATCAAGTTTTGCCAATGCATCGAGTTGATCCTTCCAATGACTTACGGCCTGGTATTCTTCAGAGTCCAATTCACGCTGTCCAGGCCATCCAATACTTTGCAAACAATCATTAAAATGGCAGGCCCATTGTGATGGGCGTAGTTTAATATGATCTTCTTGTATTTGTTCAAGATAAGATGAGAGGATACTTTTTAGTGTGGGTGGACAGGTTTCAAGATCACTAATAAATCCGAGTGACATTGAAGCACTTTGAGTGTCCCTTAGGTGGATATCGAATGAGGCGCGTTGCGTACATTCTGACTCAGCGCCACCAAGATAAGAGGATTTGATGATTGCTAGTACCTTGGTTACTGGTGCGCGATTTCTTCCAATAGCTAATATGGCTAATCCGTCTCTAATTAAGGGAGCCTGAGATAAAGGAACACCTGCAGATATATTGTAGGGAGCTGTGTATCGATTAACGTCGGGCAAGATGTGCTGAGGCTCAAATACTGTATTGAACGCCTCTAGAATTGCGCCCCTGTTTTGAATTAGCTCTGGACAGATAATCCCTATGGTCCTTCCTGGAGATTGCTCAACAATTGTCTTTGACCAGGCGGCTGCAGCTATGAATTGGTCACGCCGGTCATGCACAGATATTTTTTTGGCGCTATTACAGAAGTTTATATTATCAAGCTCGGTAAACTTGCTGCCTGTTGACTTTAATGAATCAAAGAATGATTTGTACAGTGGTGGTATTTCATCAAAGGCATATAGATAAATAGCTTTGGGTAGCTTGACAATGCTTTCTATTATTCCTTCTGTCAATACACCAACACTCTGTTCAAATGTTATTAGTCCTTTATGTGACATTTCATCTTGATATAACTGGTACCATGACTTGAACTGATCATTTTCAATGGTATCACTCGAAATTTCATTAATATCAAGCTCCCATAATTCAAGAAGTCGAGTTGCTTCAATTGCTGAATTAACAAGTGTTGCTGGTGAAGATATAAAATCAATTTCTGAATTAGACATAATTACGTTCGTCCACACAGCACGTAATTGAGATGGACTGATTATGACCTTGTTTACTGTATGATTTGAAGCATGGTCTGATAAGTCGTTCCATATGGATGTTAGATAGTCTTTAAAAGCATGAACGGATGGTGTCTTCCAGGCCTTAGCACCTTTTTCCTTTTGTAATAAGCCATAAGCAATATGTATTTTGCGCTTAAGACGCATGTTGGGGGTGAGGATAAAAGTGTCATCAGTATTAAATGCACCCCGTATTACTTCTTTATTAATTAAGTCGATTCCCATAACACACTCCTAGTGCTGTTCATATACGTAATTGAATGATTTATATAACGTATAGGCAGCGAAGCGCTTCTGCAAATTAATGAGAAAATGATGAAAAGTGCACTTTTTTATTAATGAGAAAATGATGGAACGATATACTGAATGGGAGATAGAAGCCGTTTAACAGGAGGATTATGTGAAAAAAATACATGCATTAGATGGACTTCGTGGTATTGCGGCACTTATTGTTATTAATGAGCATTATTTGAAGTTTTTCTTCCCCCTGGCCTTTGCAGACTATGCTATACGTCCTGAGGGGATTGATGTTATTAATAATCTGAGTTTCCCTCCCTTTAACTTGTTGCATAATGGAGCGTTCGCAGTTTGTATGTTTTTTGTACTTTCAGGATATGTGTTAAGCATAAAATATTTTAATAAAAATGTGCAGGGAGCAGAAATAACCGGTGATATTATTAAACGATACTTTCGATTGATGATTCCAGTTCTTGGAAGTCTTTTAGTAATTTATCTATTTTTTAATATAGGGCTCTTTGACAGCTATCCTTCAGCAGTGAGCATTACAGGATCAACCTCAGACTACGTATTCAAATCAGATCCAGGCATAGTTAACTTATTCAAGCAAGGACTATGGGGTTCATTATTTTTGGCAAGTTATGAGTATAACCCTCCCTTATGGACAATAACCACCGAGATTTATGGATCAATTTTGATCTTTTTACTTCAACTATTTTTTCTGCCAATCAATAAAATAAAGCATGCATTTGCCTTGAGGGTGGTCGTTTATCTTTTATCAATAGCTGTGACACACAATGCAATCTTATTTGGGTTCGTACTTGGCATGATGTTATGTGATGTAAAACATAATAGAAATATTAATGATTATCTTACTAAAAGCAGTCGTTTTTGGGTGCCTATAGTGCTTGGTGTAGGGCTAGTGCTTTCTGCATATATGATAAGAGGTCTATATAACAACCCATATCAATATATTACGCTGTACGAATTTAATGAATACTACGAATACATTTATAATACCTGGGGAGCCTTTTTATTGTTGTCAGGAATACTGTATTCAAAACGACTTCTAAAATATCTTGAAATACCGCTGTTAGTTTCGATTGGTAGGATTTCATTTTCTATGTATTTACTTCATTACATATTTCTAATGTCGATTAGTGCATATGTATTTATTGGATTAGGTGAACAAAGCTATTTATTAAGGGTAGGTTTGTCAATATCAACTGGTCTTATTGCAACGATCATATTCTCTTATTTGTTTAATCATTACCTGAATAAAACATCGATTAGGATGTCTAGCTGGATTGGAATAATTGTAACGTCAGTAATTAAGTCACCAAAGGATAAACTCATCAGAATGACTGATGATGAAATACGACAGGCTTAGTATTTTAATTAAATGAATAAGCATAAATAATTATTTTAGGAATGGAATTGATATGATAAGTGAAAAAAAAATACTATTGGTTGATGATCATGAGGTTGTCAGAACAGGTTTAAGGCTGATGCTTGAAAAGCATGATAGCTATGTCATACAGGAGGCGGCAACGGCTGAAGCTGCAAATTTGCTGTATAGAGATTTCAACCCGGATGTTGTTATCATGGATATTATGATGCCAGGCATGGGCGGATTGGAAGGTGTTAGGCACATTAAAGTTCGAGATGCGAATGCAAGGGTCTTAGTTGTAAGCATGCGAGACGATTCAACTTTTGTAAAAAGAGCGTTATTAAGCGGATGTCTTGGGTATGTTACAAAAAGAAGTGCACCAGATGAATTAACGAAGGCCTTAGAGTATTCACTTAAAGGAATTCAATATATCAGTGAAGACGTTCTGTTATCAAAAAAGAAAAAAGGTACTTTAAGCGACGAAAAAGTAATAAATAGTTTTACGAGAAAAGAGTTTGAAATATTTTGTAAGTTAACAGAAGGAAAGAAAACATTAGCTATATCAAATGAACTACATATGAGTCCAAAAACAGTGTCAAATTATAGGACCGTGATTATGAGAAAAGCGAGTGCAACCAGTATTGTGGATTTAGTTCGGATGTCTATAAGGGCCGGGATACATTTAGAACAGGCTTGATTTGGTTGCAGACGTTATTCTAGTTGGTGGCATGAGGCCATTGCTTGATTTCGTTGCCGTGAAGTAGGCAACCTCCCTTATCTCGATTGCCACCCCATTGCTTAAAAAAGAACGGAATGTTCTGCTCCAGGCATTGTTTGTGAATGTTTTCCACCCATTTTAAATTCATAGGACGGGCATTGTGTCCAGACTCTCCTCCGACAATAACCCAGTGAATTCCAGTTAGATCGATATTCCCTAAGTCTTCGAGTAAAGGCTCAATAGAGAGAAACCGAATTTTTGCTGGAATCTTACGGAGATGATCTATGCGCGGTAATCCGTGTTTTTTATTTTCTACAGTGACACCTAACCATACATTTCTATATCCACTATCCCAGTTCTGGGGTAGATATTTCTTTATGTTTGGCGCACGTTTAGTTAATAATTGCCATTCTAGCATAGGGGTATCCTGAATCAATTTCCATAATCTCTCGCGCTGTCCTTGTGGTGCATTTTTATCAAAGACATCACTCATTGACGCGCAGAAAACCTTTCTACGTATATCAGACAGGGCGGCAGCTTTATTCCATCTAACTGGTTTTTTCCAGTTTTCCGGTGACATTGATCGAGGGGAGGAGCCTATGCCCCAATGCTCACCACCAGTTCTTTTATCTAAGGCTTCGGCATAACAGTTGTCGCATCCTGGGCCAACTTTAGTGCAGCCCCACCAGGGATTAAAAGTTGAATCTGTCCATGCTATTTCGGTTTCTTTTGCCATTCTCTTATCCTTTTTAATGAGGCAGTGTATTTATTGAATTCGTATCTGGACTGTTACGAGTAGTCAATTACGAATTTGTTTGAATGGTAGCCGCGACTATTGCTTGATCAATTTCATCAACACCACACTGTTCATTCATGTTTTGTTTCAGATTATTTACCAGGGAGTCATTTAGCTTCCTATCATGATCTTCAAGATGTTTTGATAATGAACTGAGATTTCTTGCAGCAAGTAATACAACTCTGACTGGTATTTCTACAGTAGGTTCAGACATAATGCCTCCGAATTAATGTGCTAGGCGCGAAGTTCCTTAATCAAACTATCCCAGTCGAATGACTGTAATCCATCTATAAAGAATCCCGCTGTAGTAGTCTGCATTAGATCTGTTTCTGCAAGCTCAAGAAAGTAATTATATATGTCGGACTCAATATCCTCCTTACTTTCTGTTAATGCCTTATTTCTCCAGTATGAATATGAATTTTTGCTTTTTAGGTGATCTATAATTTCATTTATACTCATATTAAATAACCATATATTTTGTGATTTATGTAATATTTTATTGTTAATTAATCGTTCTCATAAATATCAATAGATGGTGGAATATCACGACCAATTAAGTCATATAGTTTATGAAAATATGGACGTGTAAAATTACGTTCACTTTTCACACTGGTTACGTTTTCCACTTCAATAAGAAGACATTGCACATAACCAACCCATCTTCCTGTTTTATCCGCAGGCCATAAACAGCAGTTTGATACAATATTGGACATCATTTTATTTACTTTAATTTCAGAACGGGTACCATGCGCCATATCGTTATACCTTTTCTGTAATTCAATGTAGAGCTTCATTGTTAAGTCATCTACCTCAGGGTTATTTGATGGTAGTAAATCATTCATGATTATCTGCTTCGGAATTTATATTATGATCACATGTATTGCATGGTTCATCAGTATCTGATCCGTTACGGTTAATACAGACACCACATGGAAATGACATGCTGTCAATTGATTGATTCCACATATTGTCCGTCTACTCTCGCTCATTCAGTTACACACGTTCTTTCTGATATACATTGTTTCTTTTCTTTAGTGAAGTCTTACCCAAATAACTGCTCCTTGTTGATGTTGATATGGTATAGGCCTATTTAATTTACAGCTATTTTCTAAAACCCATGCATGATTCCATTTCTCTGCAATGTGCTCACAAGCGCGATATGGTACTTTATGTTTACTAACATTAGATCGCCACTCCTCAGTAGAAAGTGGTCCAATACTATCAATGATGTGCGTGGTACCGACAATAAGGCCAGAACCAGCTTCTATCAATCCAATTACACCACGGATCTTTGTGTGGCTTGTTCGTAATTCCCACAGTTTCACACCTGAAAGAATCAATTCTAACCATTCTTTTCTAATAATTAGTGCGCGATCAAATTCCATGTGAATTAAGCTGGCTTCTTGTAAAGTATTTTTTCTGTAAGAATAAATTCAAATCCGATTTTAAAAGGCCAAATATTTATTGAATAGCTCTTGTCATCGCGAACAAAAAGTCCGATGGGTTTATAGTCTTTGTTGTACTTGAGATAGAATTCACATTTTTCATTACCCCAGGTTTCATCATCTGTGAATTTCCAGAAAGTGAGTGTATTAGTCTTAAGGTTAAAAATTAATTTGAAATGACCTGCTCTAACTGGAGTAGGGACGCCAATATTTATATTCTTATTTTCACCTTCTGTATTGAATTGTGTGTTTCCATTCCCAGTGTCACCAGAAATATCATCACCCTTTCTCTCATCTATAACCTTAACCTGTAATTTATTAACTTTATCAGTCTTAGGAGTAAGTTTGAATAATATTACAGCTGTTTCTCGGTTAAAAAACTCACCATCAGCCGTTAATAAATCATCTAGAAGTGAGTTTATCTGCATTCTGTCTTCTATTTTTAAATTAGAATCTTTTATCTCAAGATACTCTGCAATCATGGTTTACTCCGTGCTTCATCATCTGTTTGGGTAAGTCATCGCAATAAAAATAAACACATTGGTGTTATTAATAATGATTTGTTCATTTTTATTATTAGCTTATTTTATTATTTGAACGTAGCATTAATATATAACTATGCAAAATATTGTAAAATCAGAATCGGCACATTTCGATTGAAATGTGCCGCAAGGTGCGCCTAAGAAGCAAAAAAGGACATAAAGCTAAATTTTACACGACCAACAAACCGTCTCATATACGCATAATATGGCTATGGAACCATTCAATTTTTATGCTTTCAATCTTGAACCAACTTAGTTAGACTGTAGGCAGGCCTCGGATGGAGGCCTGCCAGCTCGCATTGGCGAAGTCACACACCATCTTTTAGACAAACTTAATACACACATTTTTAGCATGAGCACTACCCTATGGTGGGGCGTCATCTGGTGAGCGAGCAGCTGGTTAATATGGCGCTATAACCTGAGGTAAAGCTATGCTTACATCTATTAAACGTCAGGCCCAGAGCCTAAAAACTCTAGCCAATCTCAAATTATCCGAATCACAAGAGCTCCTGGCTCGCTCATACCGCTATGCAAATTTCCATGAGTTTTCACAAGGCATCCAGTCTAATCCAGGGGATGAGCGATTATTGGGTGCTACGCTCAACCCATTAAGTTACCCAGGTACAGCTGACAATTGGTCACGGATATTTATCAGGCAGATTGACGTATTTTCAGAGCGACTAAATCTAACAAAGGGTGAAGCGGCGAATTTAGTGGCGCGCATTCACGGATTTCAGGACCGGGATTCAGTTTTTTATACATCTGCAGATGATTTAATTTCGACTCACAGACCCGCTATTGATCGTGATCTATCAAATATTATGTCAGGCCCTATCGCTGAAACGAATGCATCAAGTTACTCCATAGATGAATATTTCATCGAAAGGGTAGTACCTGATTATGACTATGAAAGATGCCATATTCTCCTTAGTGTTAATTATACTGGTGAGCAAGCTCCAGAGAGTCCATGGTGTGGTTCGAAATTTGACTTAACGCTTAGGTGTGATTTTAAGCGTAGTTCTAGGTCATGGGTTTTAGAGGAAATAGATCTGGAAAATTATACCAGTGACTTCGATACACTCACGGAATCTGATCTTGACCAGTCTGAAGCTGGAGATATCACCCCCGTAATGACCCGCGATGATATATGTTCAGTAATGAAGGAGCATCCCGAGCTCACCCATTTTGGCATTGGAGCATGTCGCCATACGGGGCAAACATATAAAGAATACCTTGAGCGATTTGAGAAGGACAGGCAAACATTGATGGAATCAGTGGATGAGTGCAATAGAGCTTTGTTTTTCTTAGCCCATACAACGAAAAGGCAGACACTTAATCGAAGCTTCACAAGTTATGGGCTTAAGCACTCGGTTGAAAATTTTCTCAGATACACTGGTGGTTTTGAGAATAAATATCTATCAAATGGTGCATTCATTTGTGCAGCCATTCACTACGGATATAACTATTCGCCGTCAGATAATCGAGGCAGTCCTAATGCGATATTTAATATTAGTAGCACTTCACCAGTTTTAATGTGGTTAAGGCTGTATGGAAGAGGGGCAAATAACTTATCCAGGGCAGAAACAAAAAAGCTTCATGTATTAGAAGAACAGCTCGAAATTGCTCCAGAGTATCGCATTGCTTCTTTAAAAGAGAGACGTGTATGAACCTCAGAATCAGTGCTAAATCGTGGACTACTTTATTAGTGCCGGCGTTCGCTGTGATTGATGGACTCGCCACTTTACTGGATCGGGTTGAAGTACTTGAACTGGTTTCGCAATTATTTTTATAAGTTACCAGGCTTTAAGTTAGTAGCCATGTACCTGATAGTACGGTTAATATTATCAAATGACCCTGCTGTTCAGGTTCAATCACAATAAAAAGGAATATTGTACGTGAAATTAAAGCGCATTCGACTGTCTAGCTTCCAGTCTTTTGGACCAGAACCTACGATTTTATTGCTTGATGATATTTCTTATCTGATAGGCCCAAATGGTTCTGGTAAGACGGCCGTACTACAGGCTTTGTGTCGGGTTTTCGCATTCGATCCCTCGTTACGTAGAGTTTTGCGTTCGGATTTCAATGTGCCGCACAACGAGAAGGCTGAGGAGTTACCTGATGAGCGCGAGTTGTGGATAGAGGTGGACTTTGTTTTCCCTGAACTCGAGGATGAAGACGATAGCGCTGCAGTCGCTCCGCATTTCGCTCATATGCGACTTGATGAGGAAGATGATGTCCCAAGGGTTCGATATCGCCTTAGCGCTACCCTGGGGATAGATGGGGATATCGAAGAGACATTGGTGTACGTGTTGGATGTTGACCCAGATGGGTCGCCTCTAACAACTGCGTTAGTATCTCGTGCTGAGCGAAATTTAATATACGTCCATTACCTGCCTGCACGAAGAGATCCAGCAGAGCACGTTACATATGGTGCCAATGCATTACTTGGTCGTTTGATGCGAGCAGTGAATTGGGATAGTGAGCGTGAGAAAGTAAAAGAGCTCACCGATCAAATTAGCGAGAGTCTTGCAGCCAATCCATCAATTGCAACAATTAGTAATTCATTGGTTGAGACATGGAGCAAATTACATAAAGGCAGCTATTTTACTGATCCCAAAATAACATTTGTGGCTTCAGAAGTTGAGGCGTTATTGAGGCACCTATCAGTTTCTTTCTCGCCTGGGCATGATGAGAACCTGGTTGATTTTTCAAGATTGAGTGATGGTCAAAAGTCGATGCTCTATTTGTCGCTGGTGTTGTCGTCACTAGCTATTGGGCGAGATGTTCTTTCCGGTAAAAATGAATCGTTTGATCCAGTCAAACTACGCCCGCCTGTGTTTACATTAGTTGCTATAGAGGAACCAGAAAACAGCCTTTCGCCACATTACCTGGGGAGGATCGTTAGTGCGCTGGATGTAATGACCACCGATCAGGATGCTCAGGCCCTTATTGCAACACATGCCCCATCAATGTTACGTCGGGTTAATCCTAAACGAATAAGATATTTACGACTAACTGAAAATCGAACCACGAAGGTTACTCGTATCCGATTGCCTAAAAAATCTGATGAAGCACATAAATTTGTGCGTGAAGCCGTACAGGCCTTTCCAGAAATATATTTTTCCAGATTGGTCGTCTTGGGAGAGGGTGATAGTGAAGAAATTGTGCTGCCAAAAATATTGCGAGCAAAAGGTGTACCGGTTGATGAGTCAGCAGTTACCATTGCCCCATTAGGTGGTCGACATGTAAATCATTTCTGGCGATTACTCAGTAAACTGGAAATTCCCTATATCACTTTACTTGATCTGGATGTTGCGAGATATCAAGGGGGGTGGGGTCGAATAAAATATGTTAATACTGAATTGGGCAAATATAAACCAGCAATGATACTGCCCCCAAAATATGTAGTCCCAAGCTGGAATTCTGAGAAAGAAAAAGTACGTGATTACCCAAACTATATTGATCAACTTGAATCACGTGACATTTATTTTTCTTACCCCCTGGATCTTGATTTTGCATTGCTTGTCTCTTTTCCAGATGCATTTGATGCGGAAAGAGACAAGCCTTCAAGTTCTACAGTGAAAGCAGTATTAGGTAAAAAACACCATGATAAGGACCAATATACTGCTGCAGAGCATGGGCTGTTTGGCGCTTATCATAAGTGTTTCAAGCTCGGTAGTAAGCCCGCTGCTCACATTAATGCGCTGGCACAGCTGCAGGACAAAGACTTACTAGCTAATATGCCGGCATCGCTTGGCCGGTTAGCAGACGCAGTAATTGCTAAGCTAGCAGAGTTACCTGAGTGATTTCAGTATGTGACTGGCAGCCTGCAGATGGGCTGATACTCGAACCAAATGCGATGCGAGCTGCGGTCGAGCAGGAGCGCTGTCTTGCGCTGACAGCCGGGCCAGGTGCAGGCAAGACAGAAATGCTCGCGCAACGTGCAGATTTTCTCTTACGTACAGGAAGTTGTCGCTACCCCAAACGAATATTGGCTATATCCTTCAAGCTAGATGCGAGTAAAAATTTAAAAGAGCGTGTGCAATGTCGTTGTGGATGGGGCTTAGCGAACCGTTTTGATAGTTATACCTTTCACGCTTTTGCTAAGCGCATTATTGATCGTTTTCGAACATTGCTGACTGGCGATGATGCCCTGGATGTGGATTATAAAATTGGGGATCCAAGGGTTACTTTAAAACAAATTGGTTTTAACGATCTGGTGCCTCTTGCAATTCAGATACTCGAACAGTCGTCTATTGCTCGAAATGCTATTCGCAAAACATATAGCGATGTTTTTCTGGATGAATTTCAGGACTGTACGAACCTGCAATATGAACTAGTTAAGATTGCTTTTCATGGAACCGATACTCGCTTAACAGCTGTTGGTGATACAAAGCAGAAAATCATGGGGTGGGCAGGGGCCCTTGATGGAATCTTTGAGAACTTTGCAACCGACTTTGATGCGGTTCCGTTAAATATGTATCGAAACTTTCGATCATTACCTCGTCTATTACGCGTTCAGAATGAAATCATACGGGTGCTTGACCCTGCATCGGTAATGCCTGAAAAACAACTTTCGGGTGATGAAGGGGAAGTCTTTGCCTGGCGTTTCAATAATAGCTTGGATGAGGCGGAGTACTTAGCAGGTCTAGTGTCTAACTGGATTAATGATGAGCAGGTACCAATATCAGAAATAGCAATACTGGTAGCTAAGCAACCAGAGCTGTATACAGATCATTTGTGTGCCGCGCTTGAGAAACGAGATATTCCTTTCCGTAATGAACAAATAATGCAAGATATTTCTACCGAACCTGCAGCAAGACTTATTGTTGATTTTCTGTCCTGTATTTATGGTAAACGAGAGCCAAGGGCGTGGATCCGGTTAATGAATCAGTTGATTCCATTTATGGGTGATGAAGTACTTGAAAGTAGTGTGCGTAGAGATTTTCAACATTTTATAGCTAAGCAGAGGTCGGGTACTGCCGTTGAAGTGTCTGTAGGGGACTTCTCTAGGTGGTGGGAGCATGTGCGTGATTTTTTAAACAAGATTGGTATTGAAGTCTTGACCGCTCTTTCACCGGAATATGAATCGCATTCACGTTTGAAAGAAGTCATGAGAAACACAAAGTCACAAATTGAAGAGTTACTAAAGCTGGATTCCAATTTACCTAAGGCATTGGAGCGTTTTTCTCATGACCAGGCGGTGAGAATACTATCAATCCATAAGAGTAAAGGGCTGGAATTTGATTCGGTGATCATATTGGCGGTAGAGGATCAGATGTTCTGGGGGAAGGCTGATGCTGAGCGATCTGCCTTTTTTGTTGGGGTATCACGCGCCAAGCGCCGACTCGTCTTAACGGTATCAGATCACCGGAAAACACCTGCTTCCAATCCCTATCGATGGGAAGAAAGGAGAGTTGGGCATGATGAATTTTTGAGTTATGTAAGGCCTTTTTTGAGTAGTCATAAATAGAAGCTTAATGTCAGAATCGGCGTATCGTTCGACTATGGCAATATTATTCCTAATAATGACTATTTTAGTAAAAAACACAAAAAAATACCGAAAAAGGAATATAAAAATAGTCCTAAAACGGTATATTATGCTATATTATGACGGAAATAGTCATAATACGGTATATTTTGATGAGCGACGAAATTAATCAATTAATCGAAAAAATCGTTAGCACCGGTCGTGAGAAAGGCCTTAGTAAGGGCGAAATAACCTCTCGTGCTGGGATGCCCGGGAATAAATTTGGCCGAATCATCAATACTGACCCCAGAATATCCACCCTGATTCGACTTGGCCATGCCGCGGGCTTAAAGCTCGCTTTTGTTGAAGAAGATGAAGATCTGGCTGCAATTACTAATCGAGAGGTCTTCTAAGCATGGATAGAGAGGGTGTTATTTGGACCAACATGGGTGATGCTCCCTTGAAAATGGGGCGAATCAGTGTCACTGATAATGAGTGTCGGTTCAATTTTGAACGAGCATACCTGGAAACAGACCTGCCGGGTATGGGGGTGCTGCATAGCCCTGATCTGATTGGCCGCAATCCATTGGTGTGGAAGCGAACAGAGTACTTCCCCATTTTCCCTGAACTGAAGTCCTTAATTCCGCCGGGTAATGAGCAAAACTTCCAGCGTAAACTGGTTCTCTCCTATTTAGCAAAAATCGGCATTACCCCTGCGCCAGGATTTGAAACAGACTGGGAAATTCTCATGGTCTCCGGGCATGGCGGGATCGGACACAATGATGTTTTCAGAGACGATGATTCGGCGCGCAGATGGTATGAGAAAAATAGGGTTAGTGAATTTTATACAGTGGATGAATCCTTTGGGTTTTCTTTAAAAGAGTTCTTAACCTGGATGGATCAGGATGCAGATATCTTGCTTAGTGCACTGGGTCCAACCCCAAGTGTTGGTGGGGCGGTGCCAAAGTTATTGGTGTCTATTCCAGATACCGGCTGGGATGGTCGCATTGCGTTGCCCACAATGCCAGGGCAAAAAAACAGAACCGATGTGATATTGAAATTTGAACAAACCAATGAATATCCCGGTATTACCGATCTTGAAGCGCTGGCCCTGGATATCCATAAAGAGGCAGGTTTTAAAGTTCCTCGTTACTGGAAAGCCAACATCAATGGCATCAATGCCATTGCCATCGAGCGATTTGATCGCAATCAGTACAATAAGCCTATCTTTATGGAAACGGTATATTCGGTGATGGCCTGTGGTGATAAAACCATTACCAATCATTATAGTTCATCTTATGATCGTATTGCTGATGCCATTGATAAGATAACCTCACCCTTTATTCATGATCCGGCGGCTGGCAAAGAGTACTTATTTAAACGTTTAATTCTCAGTTTTTTAACCGGCAATGGTGACCTGCATATGGAGAATTTATCCATTGTTGAGCTCCAGGGTGAAAGAACGTTCTCACCAGTATATGACCCAACACCTATGCGTGCATATTCAAGGCACGATATGATAGCCCCTATGCCATTTGGCCAATACGGTGATTTTGCAACTAATGATGAGCTTGTTGATTTTAGTAATGCTTTGTTAAGGCTGCTTAAAAAATATGGTATTAGTAAACAACGTGGCAGATTGCTTACAGAAAAACTATTGGCGGTAACAGAAAACTATCTGGAACGAGTAAATGCACTGGAAACTGTTACGGACAACTCAAAAGAGGTGCTGTCAATTTCCGTCAACAAGGTGCGCAAACTAGTGGAATATTTTATGACAGCACCCTCATCATAAAATGAGCCAGGTTTAATTTCACTTTAGAAGCCCATTATCTTTTGCCAGCCAATAAGCTTTTTCCATCTCCAATATCGTTTCAGACAGTGGGCACCCCAGCTCATTTGAGATGAAGGACAAGCTATGATAAGCCTCATGGCTGAGATCTATTCCAACCTTTGGCTGTTTTATTTTGGTGTCTTTATTTCGTTTTCGAGCGGCAAGGATGGCATTCTTTAATTTTTTGAAAACCGTATCTGGTAAATAGTTATCGCACCAGCTTTGTAGTAGCTCAGGGGTGTGTGCATGGCGAAAAGCCATATACCCGTCAACATTACTAATGTCATCACGTGCCATGGCATTTTCTATGTATCTCCGTGCGTTGGCAAAGTCGTTGGCAGTGATTTTGTATGCAGGTCTGGGCATGTTGTGTCTCACATAAAATGCATTACTGAGTAATGTATATTATGTGTTATGCAACCTCATAGGTCAATGCATATAAAACAGAAAGTACAAATCACGTAAGTGCGGGCAGTTAGTATTGAGCAGGTGTCTGGCCATTAAATACCTGCTCGTTGTGTTGCGGCATTAGTTGCATTTTTCATTTCTTATTTCTTTGTTTTGAGAAATGAACTTGATAGATTAGAAACGTTAATACTGATTAATCAGATAAAGTGAAAAACCATAATAAATTGAAATCGCTGCTATAAATCAAGGAGTCGAACCATTATGACAAATGATAAAGAACTGAGTCTTGCATTAGAGTGTCTAGAGATACTGAGAAAGGAAGTGGACTCAGTAATGCCAATACAAATGGCCTGTACCTTTCTTTACACTGTCATGAAAGGCGAGCATCACAACAAGAACTTATGATGCTGACAGGCTTGTCTCAAGCTTCAATGTCTCGCAATGTGGCCGCATTATCCAAGTGGCATCGTCATGAAAAACCAGGGCATGATCTGGTTTTTCATGATGAAAACCCAATGATTAGGCGCACTAAATTAATCAGGTTAACTAAGAAAGGTGAGTGTTTGGCAAAAAAGTTGAGCACTGTTTTTGTATAAATGGCACGGGAAGCATATTATATGCAGCATAGAATATGAGTAAGGCTGATATGCTAGAATATTGCATCGGGACCTACTAAAAAGGAAATTATGTTTAGATATATACGCAGAATGTTTGCCAGGCGAACAAGCAAGTTACCAGTTAATAATTTTTTTGAAGCATTAACATCGGTAGCAATGCACTATGATTTTGATTCTCTAACAGAAGAACAGCTCATAATATTATTAGGTAATAGTGTCAGGCAGACTGATGGTATCTTAAAAGAGATCCAGTTTCGAGGTATGGACACAGGTGCCATACTGGATATAGTAGAAAAGAAAGTTCAGGAAGGATCATTATCAAATGATCCTGAAGCAGATAAAATAATTAAAACGCCTGGTAGATAAGGATATAGTTCAGGCCCTGGAAGAGTTCAGAAATCGCTCTACAGAAAAAAATAGATTCAAAGAGCCTGAGCGATCCAGGCCGATTCTCTTAGACAGGGTCAATAATAGATGAGTCCAACTTATCCCAAAATGGTTCTATCGGTGGGGTATATAAGTCATTTTCTATGGATGATTTATATGTCTGAAAATAGATTTTATAGTGCTGGATATAACTTTCACAAAATGACTCTAATTTATCGAGTGGTAGTTTAGGTGAGCAAATTACTTCTTGGGTGTCGCAGCGTTTGACTAATTGTACGGTTCCATTGGAATAAAACGAGGTACCTATACCACCCAGGTACTTCTCAACTTTCGCTATAAATGGAAAAGTCTTATCTGTTGCATCTACATCTTCACTCGCCTGTGTTGTTTTTCGCATGCAAATTCATCCATTGAAAAGAGTATGTGAATATTTATAGTTATTTGCTAAAGCTTATATTCCAGGGTATAGATGGGGAGTTTAATGTGACCACAGGTAGGCTACCGCGTAAAATCAATTGCCCAATATCATAATCATATGCCTGGCCAACAATATCAATCCCCTTATCTTTATATAGCATAGACAACTGTGAGTATGCATTCATGGAATGGGTATTTCCAGTATTAAATTCACCAACCACATGATAAGTCATAAATTTCATGTGTTTATCTAGAATAACTTCCTTACAGAGAATGACGATAAAATTGTAACTGAGACTGTTGCGATTGCTAATAACATCTTTATGAGCGATGGCAATTGCATGGATGTTATTAATAGTGAGCGTTTCTGATAAATATTCATCTTCTAAGTATGATAAGTGATTTGATAGATCAGAGTCGTTCATGATCATACTGAGTTCACAAGGCTGATCGATTTCACCGGTCACCCAGCTGGCGGATATGCCGAACACTTTTGACAAAACGTGCATAACAGATGGTGTTAGAGATGTAAGTAGAAGATTTTTGTTATTGATCGCATTAATAGGAAAATTATTACGATCATAAGCATCTATCAATGTCTTAATGTGTAGTTGAGCAACTCGATGCGATTCAAAAATCAAATTAAATCGATCGCATACTATACCGAATGTAGAGACTGTCGGTTGAATAGACGCTGAAACCACAGCGTTGAGAATTAATGAAATAATACTCTGTGAGCTCAAGTTAAGCTTATTCGCGTGATGTTCAAAGAATGCAGCTGTGCGTTCATTTGGGCGATATGTAGTTGGCTCGATTTTTGGTTTTGTTTCGATGATTAACTCATTTAAGACTGCTTCCGGGATCGGATCGCTAAAAAGAGTGTTAAGTAATTGATTAACTTGTATGTTTTTTAGTTCGGACATAATCAAACCTCGTGTTTCCTTGAATTTTGACAACGCATATATATCGAATACATTGAGAATCGTACAACTACTGTCATTGATTTAATCATGACTACGAATCTCAGTGGAGAAAAATATTATGAAAAGTGAAAAAAACGATGGTGAAAATGCGAAACGCATGCAAGCATTAGATGCTGCTATGAACCAAATAACAAAGCAATTTGGTAAAGGCAGTATAATGCGTATGGGCGATGAAGAGATTCAGCCCGTTGACGCGATTCCGACTGGTTCACTTGGGTTAGATATTGCGCTAGGTATTGGAGGATTGCCGCGTGGGCGTGTTGTGGAGATCTATGGACCTGAAAGCTCAGGCAAGACAACATTAACACTTGAAGTGATTGCTCAGGCTCAAAAATTAGGGGGCACTGCGGCATTCGTGGATGCTGAGCATGCTCTTGACCCTAAGTATGCAGAAGATCTTGGAGTTGATGTCGATAATTTACTTCTTTCACAACCCGACTCAGGTGAACAGGCCTTAGAGGTTGTCGATATGCTTGTTCGTTCGAGTGCTGTTGATATAGTAGTGATAGATTCTGTTGCTGCATTAACGCCTAAGGCAGAAATTGAAGGCGATATGGGTGATTCTCATATGGGGCTACAGGCGCGATTAATGTCACAAGCACTACGTAAACTGACTTCTAGTGTCAAACAATCAAATACCCTGGTGATTTTTATAAACCAGATCCGCATGAAAATTGGTGTAATGTTTGGAAATCCTGAGACTACAACCGGTGGAAATGCATTAAAGTTTTACTCATCAGTGAGACTGGATATTCGCCGTACTGGACAAGTAAAATCTGGCGAAGAACAAATAGGAAATGAAACAAAAATCAAGGTCATAAAAAATAAAATAGCACCGCCATTTAAATTGGCTGAATTGCAAATATTGTTTGGGAAGGGTTTTAACCGGTTAGGTGAGATTCTTGACTTGGCGACAAAAGAAGAATTAATTGAAAAGTCTGGTGCATGGTACTCGTATAATGGGAATAAAATCGGACAGGGTAAAGCCAATGCGTGTGAGTATTTAAAAGAAAATGATGCAATTGTCGCTGAGCTAGAGGAATTCATTCGTTCTAAATATTTACCAGAGAAATTGGTTGTTGAAAAAACAGATAGTGAGAGTAATACGCTACTTAACTAAAGCTTATTCAGTTTGCAGTAAAAACTCGTGTGACCAGGTTCTACCTGGTCACAGATGAGAAGAAATATAAAAAAGATGCAACATGCATCAAAATGAAAATAACATATTATCTAACCGGAGAAGACAGATGCCTGAAGATATATTTACTTTAAAAGACACCTTATTTGGTGAAGGTCCTAATTATTATAAATCTAAAGATGCCGTAATGAATGAAGCTGCTAGGCGTGTCGACGAACTCAGTAAACTACAGAATACGTCCATTTTATCAAAACTTGAATGGGACGAAGAATCATACGAGATGTTTGGTGTGATTAAAGGATCTGTTAAGTATGAGACGCCTGAAATAGAGAATGTACAAACGTTAGTGTTTAATATAAAGCGACTGAGTAAAGAATAAGCGATAGTTGTGGTTAGGCAACAAAGGTTTGATCAATGTCTTTATAGGCCTTGACTTGATCGCGACCGTTCTCTTTTGAGTAATACAGAGCTTGATCAGCGTTTTTGATGGAAATTTCAGGGTCCTGGATACCATCGTTGAAATCAACCCCAATAGAAACTGTCATATTCGGTATGATATCAATTGGGCCTGATTCTCTTATTGATTTACAAAGACGCTCAGCAATGGCAATGCCGGAATCTAACTCAATGGGAAAGACGATGATGAATTCCTCGCCTCCCCAGCGTATAGCAAAGTCATTGTTTCTCAATGAATCCTGGATAGTTGTAGAGAGAAATTTTATAGCAATATCACCAACGTCGTGTCCATAATTATCATTAATCTTCTTGAAGTGATCAATATCCAACATCATCATCGTGTAAGGTATTTTTTGCTTTTGTAACTGAGAAAATACGGCATGTCCACCTGCGCGATTTAATAGGCCTGTCAGAGGATCGTTATTTGCTTTATGAGATAACTCCTCAATACGCTTGTTTAGTATGTCTCGCTTACCAAGATTGCAATGCCCTTTTTCAATGACTCGTGAAGCGATCTTGGCTCCAAAGAGCATGGCATCATGTTCTTGGTCAAAACCCTTTGTTGAAAAGTGAAAGAGTGCGCCTGATGCAAATGCATCACCTGCACCAAGCATGTTACCATTTGGATTAGGGTTAAGGGATTGCACGCTGGAAATTGGAGCATACCCCCGGTAACACATCGCACCATGTATGCCATTTGTTACAATGCTAAGTGTTTTATCATCTGGCTGCCAGGGATGAGAGTGCTGAAGCAAATATTGATGTTCAGTAAAATTACAGAAGGTAATGTCTGGTGGTGGTATTGAAGTGAGTTTTAATGCTTTGCTTTCCGAGACAAGCGCGAGAGAGACATGAGTATTGTATTCTCGACATAAATTAATGATATTGATAAGACTATCAATATTTAAGTTGCAGTCCAAGACTACATAGTCATTGATTCTGACTAATTCGGCCAGTTGGTCATCAACCTCAATGGTATAGCTTTCTATAGAGATGGACGATACGGCGCTAATGAGATCTCTATCAACTATATGGGCACTAAACCCTGAGTCAGGAAGACTATCATCGGTTTGATAAACAACATTCATACCGGCTGATTCCATTTCGTTAATGATTAGCTTTGATATTGAGCTGCTATTAAAAGCTGTATAAAAAGTTACTTCGCAACCAAGTGATAATAGGTTGATACCTAAATTGTACGCAGATCCACCCACCTCTATTGATAGTTTACCAGGCTTGTCAGTTGTTTCCATAAAACCGGTAGCCTCAGATAGAATATCAAGGTGAGCAGAGCCAAACACCAAATAGTTGATTTTATCGTTCATTTGCGATCAACTTAATGTTGCCAAATTCAGATACATCTGCAGACATACATTTCCATCCAGATTTTTCTATACTGGATATGAGATCATCGAGATCATAAAGACAAACACGTTCTCGAATGCCATGTTTATTCTGCATTTTCTCTGATAAGAAATCGTAGCGACTACTTATTTCTAATGATTTACCAGGATAGTTTTCGGAAAGCTCACTTCCATTACCGCTGGCAGAAATAAATAACTTAGCACCGGGTTTAGATGAGCGGTGCATTTGTGATAGTAAGATTAATGCTGATTGATAATCTAGATAATGAATTGTACGCTGGCAATAAATTGCGTCGTATTGTGCTGATGAAGAAGAAGTAAAATGTTTGATGATATCGTCATGTACGAATATAACATTTTCATCTGCATGATCAGAGAAATTGATATTATCAATTGCATGAACTTTAATCGTTTTATTGATATTAGAAATACGATTGGCTTGTGCGCATCGTCCAGTACCTGCATCTGCTATTAGAATAGAATTATTGTCTATCACAAGTGATTTAACATACTCAATGCACATAGAATCTAGTGTATCTATTCGTTGCGAAGCAATATCGGCACCTTTTCCGTCATTTTCGATTAAATGATCGCCATACCTGTTAAGTTTATTCATAGTAGTTCCTAAGGTCGCATATAAACTAAGAAGCCAATAAATCCAGTCAATAAGAACATCCTAAATCCCATTGTGTAACGTTCGGCTAACATTTGAGCTGAAGAGAAAAGAGCAGACATTATCAGTAATAAGTAGTAAAACTTTGACCAAAGACCGTGTGAATTCTTAGCTGTAATTTCGCCCCCGTTAAGACCAGTGAACGCCTGAACTAATAAAGATATAAATATTCCAAAACAAATTACATATAGTAAAAAAGCTAAGAGATAGCGTGGATTACGTGTATCTAAATAATTGCCAAGTAAACTTCCTCGAAAGTGAACCCGAATAGGCGAATTCCAATCAGGATCAGAGTTTAAAAATTCATCTTCTCTTTCTTGGTTATGATCGAAATCATTATTCATGCATCCTCCAATTAGCATTTATCCAGTCGGTACTGGGAACCTATGATTGTTAAATATTGATTAAATAAGTTAGGGTTTGGTACTTTGTTTGTCTTTAATATGTAAGAGTCATCTGATAAAGACATTGCTAAATCAAGACTTGTTAGTAAGTTGGCTTCATACACGAATCTTGAAGCACACTTTTCATCACCAATGATGTTTGGTGGAGGTGTATCAAGGTTAGATTTAAGAGATTTAATGAGTAATTTGTCATCTGGCACTATTAGTGCGAGGGAATACATGGCGCGAGTCATTCCTACGTAAAATAATCGTCGTTCTGCCTGAATATCTGTCTCTATATCGGAATGAGAATAAGGGAACATACCTTCAGAGAGGCCGGGTAGAACGACATAGGGCCACTGGAGTCCTTTGCTTCTGTGTATGCTCGTAATAGTGACACCATTACTTGATTTGTTAGATTCTTGTTCTTTTGAAATATCGGACAAATAAGAAAGTATTTGTTTAGTTGTTTGGTCTCTACGTATGCAAAAATATTTAAATGCATAGATGGTAGCCAATGTTTCGTCCGCATCTTCGGCCTTGAAAGAATATTTTTTAATAAGTGTTGTAAAATCAGTTTTCTCGATAAATATGTCTAAGACTTTTCCAGGTGAAATGTCAGTTTCGTCGTATATATCCTGCAGAGATTTACATAAGTTTAGTATGATGCTAGACAGATATTTAGGGATATCTGATTTGATTTGTTCAATGTTTAGAACGATTGTTATAGGGTTATCAACAATTATGTTGGCAATTTTAGTTGCTAGTGATTTGGTTGCTGTCGGGCAAACAAGTTTAATTATTCGAATCGCTTTTAATACAGGGGACTCATTTGATCGGTTACTGAGATCTCTGCATGAAAACTCAAGTAATGCCACAAGAGCTTTGACAGTGTCACTGCTTAGTACAGAAGCGTGACCTTCGAGATTATACGGTATACCATTTTCTAATAAAGAGAGTTCAACTACAGGGCTCATTGAAAATAAGCGAACTAGAATTGCAACGTCTTGATAATTATCATCTGTAATGAAGTTGTTAACTATGCTTGATATTGGGTTTAACTCCTCTTTTTCAGTATAAATACTAATAGTAGAGTGTGATGTTTGATCGCCTGAAATACATAGTTTCGTAACACGCTGTTGGTTGTGACTTATGACATTGTTTGCTGCCAACGATATAGCATGCCCATATCTAAATGTAGTGGAAAGGGTTTTTGTTTGAGTACCAGGAAAATCATTATCAAACCAATGAATTAGATAGTTAGGGTTAGATCCTCGAAACTCATAAATAGTTTGATCATCGTCACCAACGACAGTAACGTGAGCTCGATTACCAGTTAGTACTTTTATTAAATATTGACATATTGGGTTAACGTCTTGATATTCATCAACAATGATTTGATCTAGATGGTTTGCGACGATATCTACAGCATCTTTAGAGGTAAGTAGCAACTGTACCGGGTCATAAATTAGATCAGAAAAGAATCGTATTCCTTCAGAGGTCCGTAAATCTTCATATTTTATGAAAGCTTCAATAAACGGCCTATATTCAAGGTTTATACTAGACTGAGTAAATTTATCTTCTGCGCTACATATATCTGATTTAACAAGTTCTATGAAAGAAAGAAAGGCATCCATAACTTTTGGTTTGTTGGGATTGCATGGATTTAACTTAGTTTCATTTTGAACGGTTTCCTTGAGGGATTGCTTTGCCAACATCATTTGTTTTCTTGAAGAGTTATGTAGTTGTCGCTTGACTAAAATTCCACGTTTCTCAAATGAATCACATAGTCTTTTTCCTAATGAATGATACGTTCTAATTTTGGGTATGTGTTCTAGATTTGATTCTGACTTCAATCGTGATAGAAAATCTAACTGAGCTTTCTTATTAAACACCAAACCTAGTATTCTACTGGCGGAAACACCAGAACTGATCAAATGTTGGACTCTTAAGCATAATGTATGTGATTTTCCAGAACCGGCTACAGCTACAACTTTCATATGCTGATCAATAGGTGCTTGGATAACGTCAAGCTGCTCTTTAGTTGCAAGTAGAGGCATCGCAGATATGATTAAAGTTAATAATGATTAGATGTTATGAGTTAAAAGCAACTACTTAAAGAGAAATCGTCACTTTTCATAAAAATGTAGATGATTAGAAAATTATAATGTGGAATAGTGTGATCAAAATACTATTGTGGCCGAGATGAAATTAAATACAAAAAACCCATTCTCCAAGATGCTGTTAGCCAGCGCGATAACAGGCGTTTTAATGTTTATATTCCTGTGCCTCTGGATCTATCGAAATGTCAATTCGTATGCTGTTAATATAGATATTATGATACTAGTTGTTTTGCTCATCTATTTATTATCAAGTTCGATTTTTATTTATCTAATATTATCACCAAGGATTAAAAGAACGAAAGCAAGTCCTGAACAAATAGATCAGGTATCAGAAATAGTAAATAAATATCCAGAAATAAATAATAGACTAAATAACGTTGATTTTGATGCACTAACCTATGGCGATGTTAAGTCAATTAATAACATGATGCATAGACTTGAGATTAAGAATGAGTATTTTGATATTAAAAGAAAAATGTTACTCCTGTTAACAAAGGCTGATGAGTAAATATATGTTTTCCAATAAAAAAGAAAAGAAAGAAGAACGTGTTTTCCCATACACTATATATCACCTGGACCACGAGGCATTATTAAAGCTCGAGCGCGAATCCAGTCATAGTGAGTTATCTAATCAAGAAAATGAAATAGTCAAATGTTATGTCGATTACACAAGTAATAAGCCAAGAGTTGATTCTAAAATAGATGAAATTATTGAAGGACGTTACAGAAATACTGATCTTGAGAGACAGAATATAAAACGAGAGATAGCTTTAGCGAATAATGAGAAAGTAAGGAGAAAGGCAATATCCGCTCTGAAGCTTATGAAGTTTGGTATGTTTATAAAAGTTGCTCAAGTTGATGCAGTTACAGCAAATGATGCTGTTTATATGACGATAAGTACAACAGTTAATAAAGGATGGATGTTCTCGTCAAACAAAAATATTAAACCATATGATGAGGCATGGAGATCCACAGAAACATACGACGTTGTAATGAGATTCGACGATATGTTCATTAAAATGCCACTGGGATATATTGACGTAACCGAAAAGAAGTATGCTGAAAGCACAATATGAATAATATCTCTAAAAAGGACTTAAGTGAATATGTTGAAAATGGACACTCTGTAGATATCGTAGTGATTGGAGATAAGTACAATGGATTTAGCTTTAGATTCTTTATTCAAATTAATGAAAATGATTCAATAGAAGGGTTTATATTGAACTGTAAAGGAAATATAAAATATATACGATGTCCAGAACTGACACATAAATATATAAAAACATTAGGGTTTAAAAAATATTATGTTAATACAGTTGAATGGTGCCCAAAGATGTTTTATGACCCGCATCAGCATAGTCAAGATAGCCGATTAAGACGAAAAAATCAGAGATACATATTGTCTAGAGATGAAGTAGTAAGTAATGGAGGTGTTAATATTAAATAAACTTAAAAATATATAAAGATCAATAAAAGTATAAATTCAATAAAACAAGGAAATGTAATGATGAAAAATAGTATTGGTGTAATTTCTTTACTTACAATCAGTATTTTGAGTGGATGTAGTGATGACAGCGAAGTTGCAGATAACAATATCAACTCGATTGAAGATTCCAGTGTCTCGCTTAAGTATATGTCCCTGGCTGAAAATGACGGTTCTGAAATTCCTAATTTCGAATTATGGTCTGTAAATTCAAGTGGTGATGCGCTTTTTATTAAAGACCTTAACGCTGTTGGGGGAAGCAATCCGTTTGGGTTTACTGAATATAATGGTTACACATACTTTGGCGCTCATGATGGACTTGATTATGTTTTATGGTCAACGGATGGTACGTCCGATGGCACAAATAAAATAGAAACATCAACCGGCGACAGAGTGAATGTTAGTACTACTACGCAGTTTATCCCTTTCAAGGATAAAATATATTTCAGTGGACAAACAGATGAACAGCCTGGTTTAGAGCTATGGTGCACAGATGGTACGCCAGAAGGAACTCAGATGGTTAAAGATTTAGTCTCTGGTTTTATACCTGGTGATCCAAGCGATATGAAGATCTTTAATGGTAAACTTTATTTCGCAGGACAAAATACAATATTCGGAAGTAAGGTTTTGTGGTCCAGTGACGGAACAGAAGCTGGTACTCGAATGCTTAGCCTCAATGAGGAGTATATATACGATCCTAAAGAGTTTACTGAATATGATGGATCATTATACTTTAGTGCATTTAAAGAAAGTGCTGGTAGAGAGCTTTGGTCAGTAAGAGCAAGCGATGATTTTATTAATATGATTGATATCGAGTCAGGAAGTGGTAACAGCAATCCGAGACACTTAACGGTGTTTAATAACAAGCTTTTTTATACTGCATTTACTAGTGCGTACGATTTAGAAGTTTGGTTTACGGACCACTCGGCTGACAATGTTCAGTTACTTTCGAATATAGGGCCATTAATAAATATTAATTCAGATGTTGAAATCGAAATTGATAGTAGTTCAGAGACATCACAGCTCTTCGTTTATAATGGCATGTTATATTTCAATGCAAATGATCTTGAGCATGGGAATGAGCTATGGAAGAGTGATGGCACATCAGCCGGTACTCAATTAGTTAAAGATATTAATGTAAATATCAATGACTTAGAATATACCGATTCGAGTCTATCTTCATCATCGACATTTAGTCTAACGGATTCTTTATTTTACTTTAATGCTGATTCTGGTACTGGCTGGCCTGAAACATGGGTTTCAGACGGTACTTCAAATGGTACTGTAGAGCTATTAGATGTGAATGGTAATCAAATTCTGTATTCTTCGATTTCTTCATATGAAAACACGAATGTTGGTAATTACTTATATTTCAATAAAAATATAGAAGGTAATGCATACAATGTTTTGATGGCCTCTGATGGAAGCCAGGATAATACACAGGTTGTTAGATCCAATGGCTATAGCTTGCTCGTGCCAGGTATTGCTCCGTTAGATGAAGAGCCTAAAAAGATGAAAGTACCAATCACAATAGATATCAAGGAACCATTAGCAGAATAATTTAATACCAAAATATCGCAACATTCAGTACACTTAGTATCAAACAAGGTCGCGCTTGCTTAGCACGGCCTTGTTTGATCTCCCAGGCCCATTAAATCCCTAAAGTACGTCAATCACACGTATATCAGTAAAACCATATATGCATTTGAAAGATTTTGTTCAGAGGTTATAATCTGTGTTGTGCAATAATCAGATAAAACATCAGAGTAATTTATAGATGTCTAACAGATTAAATAATTCGCCTGAATATACAAAAGGGCGTAACAAAACAACTGGCAACTGCAGTACCAGGCAAGAGCTTGTTACTAAAATATTAGATTTGAAGAGAAGACGAAATATGTCTTTTCGGAGCATAGCACGCTGTTGTAACGTATCGTGCTCTACTGTAAGCGCGATATTTCAAAATCATGAATGATTCTTTTATGATAGGATCAGTATGCTAAATAGTCAGCATTTTGGTAAATAAGTGACAAAAATAACTTTTTCAGGATATAGATAATTCTGGCTCATTTCCGTTTTTTAAATCTGATTTGTGTAACCGTCACGGCTGGATGTCCTTTACCGCCATATTCTTGATCTGAACGATTAAGGTCAATCAACCAACCTTTTTTGGACATTTTACTAATTTGGTCCATCATTAGCTTTGCGTGATCAGGATTTAAGGCATCAAATACAAATTCAAAATCGGCGTATTTATACCCTGGTTCCTTTTTCCCCCACTTATAGTTTTTCCGTTTTGCTTTGAACCCGTCAATCTTGAATTCTCGTGACGGATGATCGGATCTAGGTGTATCATTTGTAACATTTTTTATTTTTACGTCGGTATTATTAAGTATGTTTTGTACTTTTGCTTTTGATAATGCTTGATTGGTCGATAATTTATCTCTAATTTGTTTACTCATTTCTTCGATATTAGAACTATTAGTCTCTTCATTGTTGGGAGTTATAGTGGGTTTAACGATTGTATCTGAAGTCTGCGTTGTATTATCAATATCATCTTGACTTTGTTCATTTGTGTAATTTTCAATGCGTGAAAATACGTGGTCCAATATATTATTTTCGTTTGCAGTAGCTGTGTATGTAAATAATAAAAAGACATAGAAAATCAGTATTCTCATCAAAATAAAGTCTCCACTATAACGTTCTTAAGCAGCAGTATTAAATAATGCTACATTTAACTAAAAATCACGTGATATTAGTTTGCACAAATGGTTATATTATGGGAAGTATTATTTACATAAATGTCAATTAAGTGAGACAAAACAATGAATAACATATTCTGTAGAACACTATTAAATGTAGCGGTGCTGATTGTATTAGGAGTAACTGCGGGATGCGCGCATAACAGTCACACTGACAATGATATTGAAGACGAATCAACAACTAAAAAAATTAGTTTAAGAAACTATCCAATCAATGATAATGGCGAGATGGTGTTAACACATGGCCAGCTAAAGGAAATAAAGGATAACTCATTAATTAAAGATGTTACTGATGTGTCTAAATCAAATGTCCTGGTTGTAAGTGCTGATGAACTTGCAATTCTAAAGACAGATAACAAATTACTGTTTTCACAGTTTGATCTTTCTGATGAAAATAAATATATGGCGTTTATTAGTAAAGGATCGTTACGTGTGAATTTAAATCGCTTAGTCATGAAACATAATTGGGGCACTGTAAACTGGAGTATTCCATATGATTATATGGTTGATTCACCTTATGCTGTTATAGGTGATAACTTTGAAGAAGTTGTTATAGAATTGTTGGCCAATTACCCTGTAAAGGTATCTTTCAAAGACAGTGATTCAAGTAATCGACTATTAGTTGTTGCCGCGAATAAATAAGCTATTAACATCGTCAAAATCTTTAAACGCATAAAAAGTATTATGACAACCAGTGAGTAGATTTCCAGGCATGTCTTAATTTAAATAACTTTGAAATTAAGACATGCCTGGTCCACGAACAGGTTTTGTTAATTCTATTTTCTCTTCATTAACATTCTCATTAAGCTCAATCGAGTGTAGTGAATCATTCATGAGATTTATATCTGGATCCTGTTCAATGTTTGACTTAAGTTTGTTTACCTCATCAATTTTAATACACTTAGCCACTGATTTAGAGTCGTTTTCAGACAGATCATAATATGTCATTACATTCTGTATATTGCTAACTGCAGTTAGAACAGGTAAAGCGAGTGATTTGCTTCTGATAGCATTGAAGCCAAACTCTTTCCCCAATTGTTCTAAAAATAATTCATTCATGTCTAAAAGCTGATGAGTAGATGCTGTATCTGTGAAGCTTACATCATACTCAGTGCTTGATATAGGATTTGGAAGGTTGTTGAAAGAAGGGCTCAATCGCCACTTGCCACCACCAGTATCATACATCTCCATGTTGTCTAGACCATTAGCTGTATGATTAACAGACGCAGAGAACACGGCACGACGATATAGCTCCTGTTTATCTGTCTCAGGATCTGAGCTGTATTTCTCAATTGCATGTACGATATGGCAATATGATGGTCGTTGAGTATTATCAAGAATAGGGTCTTCAGCAAGCAGCACTCTAAAACTGACACGGTTATACTTCATAATAATATGTTCGCTATCCCCATCATCAAATTTTTTGTACATATCTGAATGTGCGTAATTATATGAAAATAGTACATCTTCTCCATTATCAAGCTTTACTAAACGCGTGTCACAGGTTTCTATGCCGGCAGCATCTTCAATTTTTTGCATAACAGCAGATACGCGCGCATCATTGAAATGATCTGTGGTGTTGAGCTTAACTACAAATCGACGTGATACATCCCCTTTTATTTCACGATAATCGATTTTAGGTTTTGTTCCATGGAAACTGCATAGTGCGCCGTATAATTCTTCAGTGATAGGATTTGGTGCATCTCCTTGTTGAAAATGACGTATGGCAGTAATTAACTTGTTTAGAGTGCTCATATCCTGAATAGCATCATTGTATTGCTTGTTCTGAGGATTAAGTTGAGGTGCACCAAAATCGCCGTGAGCGAGTGTCATAACATATAGCTTTTCAGCTTCACTCAGCCGTGTCCACAAGGAATCAACATCAACGAGTAGGTGCTGTGAAAATTCTCCAGGCAGGAATGAAGAAAAGTAGTGTGGGAGACGTCCATTTTCGAATCTACAAACATATCTACCATCACGCTTTTGCGGATCAAGATGAGCTGGGTCAATTGCAGGTAGCCCATTTTTGACATAATCTCTGTCATATATAAACCCAACAAACCCTAATCGCTTCTCTCTATCCAGGAACAAAGTCCCTACTGGGAGATATTCTTGCACCTGGTTGTCCCACATAGAAAGCCTAATAAAATAATTACTTGAATTATCAGTCATATTCACTTCTTCAATTCAGATTTTGTCCGTTCAGAAAGTTTCTGTTCAGCTTTTTTTACAGCTTCTTCAATGGCAGGTGATGATTCGCTGTTAATGAGTGATAGGTATCGCAAGTCATCAGAATTGCTATCACTTATGCTCTTTATAACGTCAGGCATGACACCCATTTCATATAGTATCGCTAAGTAAATACCAAAGGAAACGGTTGGATCACCATTTTCTGCTCGTGCTATCCTGGCTCTATCTACAGGAGACCCCAGATATTTAGATAGGTGTTTTCCAAACTTCAGTCTGGGACGTAGTTCTTTAGGTAATGAATTTCTAAAGCCATGTATACGTGAGCCAATATAAGAAAGATAATTAACAGGATGCGCCTCATAGGGAGGGGGCTTCTGCTTAAATATCGGAATTTCGAATATGTTTTCGGTTTCTTGTTCCATTTACGTAACCTAAAAATAGTATAAATGTAGGTTCGTATTACAGGTCAAAAAAATCAATTACTATCTTTGGAAAAGTGAAAAAACATTTCACAACAAGCATGTAAGCGGCACAAAGAGGCATGTATGATTACGCTGCTTGTTTTATTCTTTCTCTAATATAGCGGAAAATATCTTGTGTATAAGGTTTAGATAAAAATTCATCGAATCCTGCTAATATACAGCGTTCGCGATTCTCAGATGAGGCGTCAGCTGTGAGCGCGAAAATGGGAATTCGTCTCATGCCTTGTTCTACTTCATATTGTCGTATTTTCTCTACGAGCTCAAATCCATTCATTGATGGCATAAAGCAGTCAACAACCAGCGCATCAAATTCATAATTCGTATACTTCTCGAATCCCTCAAGGCCTTCACTAGCAGTTATAACCTTGATGTTTTGTAGATCGCAGTATTGAGAAAAGACGAGCTTATTAAGTACCTGGTCCTCTACATACAATAGCGATAACTTTTCATCGGCATTAAATTTTATTGATTTACTTGTTTTACGTTTTACTTCTATTTCTGGTGACGTCGCTAGCATGCACTCCAAACGAAATTCACTTCCTACCCCAATTTTAGTGTCTACGAGACTAAGTGAAGCACTTAGTCGTTGGGACACGCGTTGTGCAATTGTGAGTCCTGTACCAAGTCCTGATACTTGCTTGTTCTCTGGATTAATGCCTATATGAAACAGGTTGAAAATACGATCTTTTTCATTTTCTGAAATACCTATCCCGGTATCTTTAACAGTAATGTCAAGTTTGTATTCATATTCATTAAGTGAATAAATATTTATATGAATGGAAACCGATCCCTTGTCGGTAAACTTAATTGCGTTATCAATTAAATTATGCAGGATCTGGCTAATTCGGGTCCAGTCACTTTTGACGTAAATAGCAGTATCTGGGTGTCTGCGTTTGTTAGTATTATCGTAGTAATCTACCGTATAGTTAAATTCCAGGTTTTGTGTGTTATCAGCATGGAACTTTATAAGTGTGCTTAAGTTTTCTAGTAACTCAAAAGCCTGATAATTAACAGTGATATCGTTATACATGTCCTGTATTGATAGGAGTAGGTCGTTAACCATGACATTCATTTGCTGGCTTGATTGCTTTGACCAGTCAAGGCAGTTTAACAGCCTGGTTGATATTCCAGACAAATCTTTATAGATCTCGTACATTTGAGGCGATGACTTGTCATTTAGTTGAACGATTTTGTGTGCAGCAGATGCCATTATCTGTTCCATTAAATCTATTCCGCCCATTATACCTGTTAACGGTGTACGTAATTCATGTGAGACATTAGCTACAAAAACATCTTTTTCAGCATTCGCTCTGTCGGCGTCTTTTTTTGCATGCATTGCTACCAGGTATTGGTCTGTCAATTCTACGGTTTGCTTCTCCAGCGCATCGGCCTTGCTCTGTATGAGTCGATTTTGATGATAGAGCTTATGCTTTGCTTCTCTAAGTGAGTTCGAGACCCTGGATAGTTCATCGTCAACTATAGTGCTTGCATCTTCCGTGTTTAAACGGCCTTGTTCAAATCTTTCGATATCCAATGCAATACCATTTAAAGGGAGAGTAATTGATTTTAATAATAAATATAATAACGGAATGTTAAACATAACTATGATAAAGAGAATTATAAAGCTCACAGTTAACTGACTGTTGGCGGGATTATTAAGTAGTTGCATATCAATCGTATACTCTATGTGCCCGAGAGACAATTCGGTCTCTATAGATGTGTCTGATATAGATTCAGTGTCATTATCTATGCTGTCTGTAATCGTAGGGTTATAGAAAATATTTATTCTAGTCGTCTTAAGAGAAGTGTTCGAGATTAATTCGTTAGCTTTTACAAAGGTGTTTCCTTCAATATCAAAAACCGTGATATTTGAAATATCAGTATTGGTAACTAATGATTGAATAGTTTTTTCTAAATCCCCTTTCTTACCGCGTAATAACGACTGTTTAGCTGCATTGACAAGACTTGTTCGGATTATAGACTCAATCATTTCTAGCTTAGTTGTTGTTAACTGATTGATGTTATGTATTGAAGATATATTCAGTGCAATGAAAAAAGACAGGCCTGGAATAACCAATAAAAGCAATAATCTCGTTCTTATTGTCGTTTTAGATCTAATAAACTGTATAGACTTGGTTATCATTTTCGATTGTTACCGTTACGAACAGACTTAAATCTACGATACATGTTTTGAACAGCAGAGTGAAGTTCAGATTTTGTCGCAGAAGATAATTTTAGAGAACGTAGAATATATTTGTTTAAGCTTATGCTGAAATAAATAGGGTAATCAGCTGGGGGCATCGAGCTAGAAGACTTGATTATTGTAATAATAGAATTAAGCGATTTTGCAATATCGCCAATAGTTGAGTCTATGCTTGCAAGACCTCCAATTTTTACAACATTTTTGTTGTACCCAATTACCCCCTGGTTGTTTAAATCAAAACTTAGATACAATAATTTTTCTAATGAAAACCGTTGGTATAGTAAAGAATCTTTATGTAATAAAATAAATTTACTGTTTTTTATTTTCTTTAAAACCTGTTTTATTGTTACTTCACGTGTTTCGTGTATTAATGACATAGGGATATTAAATATACTGGCAAATTCTTTTATGTCATTAATAAAGTATTCGCTTTCCTTAGTTGAAAAAGCGGCAAGAGAGCTATCCGATCCGTAGATGGCTTTTGCGAGCGCTACTTGTTTTATTGGATCGCTATCATTAAAAATAGCGGTGACGGGCTGTTCTCTGCTTCGTATTATACGGTAATAGTCGTCTCTGGAAATAAATACAGCTACGATTGGATTGGTTAATTTCTGATCTAATATGGATGTAAAAACAAGTGGCCCTAATGCAATTGCGATATCATTTGATTTAAGTGACGTGGTCGCTTCATCAAGCGTAATATGTTTGATACCATTAGATGCAATATCGATGTAAGCTTGATTGAGTTTTTCATTAAGTAACTGTGTATTTTGTGAGCATTTACTGGGATGTATGAAAAAGATATCTCCTGCGTATATCTTTAAGGGAAAGGTTAATCCAATTAGCACGATTGTGAGCGCTATTGATTGACTCCCTATTGTTGAGCGTAATTTCCTATAAATTCGTAACAAAACAATAACCTAAGGTTAGAAAAACACAAATAATTTATCGATTTGATTAGACTGCTTACTAATGCATTAGTTATTAATTCAAACACATATAAGAAAAAAACTAACTAGTAGTCTATATCTGCTATAATTAACAGTATTTATATTAACAGCAGTTGCAACAATTTTTTACTAAATAAGTATCAAAAGTTAGGAAACCTCAATGCCGGCCTCGCATAAGAAAATAGTTGTCCTTGATAGCCATCGAAAAGCATATAAACAAACGCAGGCGAAAATTGATGATGGTGCCAGTTCTAACCCTGGGTTATCAAACAGAATGAACTTACTTATTGATTTTGCTGATATTGATGCACCCCCAATCGATAATGGCCGCATTACATATATGGCTGCTCTAACTGGATCTTCTAAGCCTGCTGTCACGGATTGGCTTTCAAAAGACAAACCACCCAAGGCGGCAAACTTTAAACGTCTAGTTGCATACCTTATTTCTTATGTACCAGGCGGGCCATACACCCCTACTCGAGTTGAAGCATGGCTAAGATACGGCGATGAAGTAATCCCTTGCCCTTTTAATGCGCCTTTTTCATCTATGACCCAGGAACTTATCCCATTAGCTACCTCTCTCATAGCAGAAATTACAAAAACGCAAGGAATAGAGGCTTGCGAATACAATTTAGAAAAGGTATTAAATGACACTGTTCAGATGCTGTTGGGTTTCAACTTAACGCATATAGACGAAATCGATGATACACATCGCCACATTATCCATACTTATATTGATTTAGCCCGTAAAAAAGAATCTTCTCCTAAGAAATAGCCTCAGCAGTCAAATTACCACCAGTAAGATAAAAACTTACACAAAATCACATAATACCGATAAAATCTGTAGGAAAAATTCCTAATCCTCTGAAACCCTTGTGTATCAGCTTCCAACTTTATTGACAACAGCGTGTTAGGCCTTACAATCGTTTACAGTAAGATAAAAACATACTGCAAGATTCATAGTAAGAAAATATATGATGATTGAACGATTAACACATAAGAGGTGCAAGATGGATACTAATCAAACAGCGTTGGAAGGGATAACTGACAGTAATAAGCATGTTCCGCATCGTGATGATCGTCGCAAATTAGCTTTACTGGTTGCGATTGATAAGATAGAAAAGCCGAAACTACCCGAGCTGGAGAAAGCATTAGGATATAGCCCGCGGGCAATTCAAACGATGTTAAAGGATTTGGTAGGAATGGGGGTAATAGTCACCCGGGTCAATGGTAGACGATATGGGTATTATAATATAGCTGATACTGGTGTTTATGACCTTGATCGTGCAACGCAAATTATTCAAACATCCTGCATTGATGTCTATGAGCAGATTGACAAGATTGCTCAAAAAAATAACACTGTAGACAGGGATGACACAGTAAATCATTCGAACCATTGCTTCGAGGATACACCCAGCATTCTTCCTACTGCACATATTATCCAGACCTCCTGAGTATTAGGAATGCAGGAAATAATCATGAAGGACAAGGAGCTCGAGCAGGATGCCATTAGAGGATTAGCTCTACTTGTTGCTATAAGTAAGATTCATAAGCCCAGGTTGACGCAGTTACAATATGTTCTCGATTGCGAACCTGGGAAGGTCAAGCAGATAATTAGCGACATGGAAGGCGTGGGGGTGGTATTTTCGTTTGACACAGTAGGTGACACAGAATCATATGAAATAATTGATACGGGTATTATTGATATACCTCAGGTTTCATATATTGTTCAGGAATTGTGCCCTGGCATTTACGACCAAATAATAGAAGCATCACATTTACATTGATTTGATCAGTTAATTTGCAAACCGATCTGTGTCTGAAGGATGAATATTAGTCGCATGGGAGAGGCTCAATCAGAGCCTCTACTTTTAAGTGTTTTGTCCTACGCATTATTCTTACCAGCTCTCTACGATTGACTTCAATAGCCCCAAATTTAATGGCTAGAGTACGTTTGCTCTTGCATATATCATAATGTGGGTGACTTGCGTGCTGTTGAAACCATTTTCTAGCTATGCCGATATTATCAGCCATTTCATGTAGTTCATTGAGTGTATCTGCCAGCATATGGCACATTAGCATACGCCCGAGACGGTTGATGGGTTTATCGACATAAACGGGCATTACAGATTACCTGCAGTTGAAGTGCCTGGTACTAGCGGGGCCTTTTTAATGAAGTACAGTACGGTAGTCACTTAACTGCTTTTATTCTTTGATACACAGTGTATCTGTGACTTTATCAGGAGGCATAGGCATACCGATATAAAAACCTTGTGCCATATGGCAGTTCAATGATTTAAGTACCTCTAGTGATTTGGCGTGCTCAACGCCTTCAGCAATTACTTGCAGATCCAAATTTGAGCCCATATCAATAATGGACTTAACTATTTTATAGCTTTTATCTCGGTCTATATGTTTTATGAAGCTGCCATCAATTTTTAAATAATCTACGGGTAACATCGCCAGGTAAGATAGTGAAGAATATCCAGTACCAAAATCATCAATGGATAATTTAATACCCATTTTGTTTAGTTGATGTAGCGTGTCTTTAAATAATTTGGGTTGATTAATTAAACTTGTTTCAGTTATTTCAAGCTCCAGGTAATTAGGAGGGATACCATAATCAATAAGCTTGTTTTTTATAAAGTGCAGAAACTGTGGATGCTCGAAGTTATTTGCAGAAATATTAACAGCTACGCTTACGTAGTGACCTTGTGAAATCCAATGTGCCATATCTTGAAATGCTTTAACGATGACATGATATGTAAATGGGTGAATTAATTTAGTGTTTTCTATCAGTGGTATTAACTCTGAGGGAGCTATATTGCCAAGGTTATGATTTTGCCATCTGAGGAGTGCCTCATAACCCGTTACATTTCCGTTATTTAAGTCAATTTTAGGCTGGTATGCCAGGTTTAAACTTGAGTCCGAGGGAGAGATAGCAAGTTCAGACGATAGATTGTCTATAATCGAAAAATACCGTTTGGATGCGTTGTTAAGTGTTGAGTTAAAAACAGATATCTCAGATTTTTTATTATTAGCATTCACTAAAGCTGTATAGGCATTGTGGAGGAGGGTGTTTAAATCACAAGTGTGTTCGGGATAATTGGCTATGCCGATATGCGACGATATGTAAATCGCATTATTCTTTACTAGCAGTGATCGTGATAGTAAGTCTAATAGAGTCTTAGCTGTATGGATGTAGTTTATAGGGGTGTTAGAGCCGATCAGAACTACAAACTGGTATGGGTACACCTGGACGCAGTGTCCGTTATGTTTGTCTGAGTAGTTGCTTAGAATAGACTTAGAAAAAGATTGTAATGAGGAACAGTCATTAAATCTTAGAACTGAATTGGCCAATAAATTACTGCTTAGATCTATATGAAAACAAGAGATATATTCTTTGTCTGATAATGCATTAAATGATTTTTTTATGTTGTTGATAATGATTTCATTATCATAGATTGAGCTCAATGATAGGTGATTATCCTGTAGAAGATTAGGGGGTGTGTTGTGATCATTTAGCATTAGCTGTTTTATAAACTATATCCCCGTGTGTTAACGCAGTTAGTTAGGGTTTAAGTAAATGACGCAATGATAAATAAGTCAAGATTAAACCCTGTTAAAAGGTAATTACACCAATCAAGGGGTGGGTAAGCCGCGAGAAGAGTGTATAAGCCTCAAAAAATTCGACTTTTTGAGAAACAATATTTGATGTACAACTCACATATTTGGTTATAAATGCAACAGAACAACTCGAATATACAAATTATATGAATATTTAAAGTAATAATATGTAATGATTCTCCGATTATTTGATAATATCATTTTACAGTAGAGAATCCCCTGTGAACTCTAATCTGGGCATGCTAATAATAAAACATATATTATGCCAATGGCAGGGGAATTATTACTAGGGGTAGACAACAAGAGGATGGATAATGATGGATAGCTTACCTAAATGGTTGATCGAGTACTTGCATATATTGAATAACACTGGGAAGGAGGGGGAGTTTCAAAGAAGCATCTTTGTAGCGTATGCTGTGGCATTACAGGAGTTAGGAAGAGATATTACCTGTGCAAGCATTGAAGACGCAATAAAGAGCTCAACAGAGGTTTATAAATCATATAATGATATTATTGATAGGGACCCAGGCGTTGCGAATGTGCTAAATCAAATTAAAGGAATTGATCAGGCAGATTTAGAAGAGCTATTAATGCCGGCAATGAAAGGCCTGGTAATAGCAGAAAAAACACAGCATGCAATTGATAGTAATTCATGAAAAATAACTCTGAATATATCGGTGTAAAAAGTGTAGGGGGTAATTAAAAAACACTACCGAAATGCTCCTTAGCGACGCGAAAAAGATAAGCGGTCGCTAAGGAGCATGAAGCCAAGATAATAATCACTATTTCAAACTTATTTTGTTGACCTCGCAAACATCTTTTTAGAATAATCAACGTAGTTGTCATTTGTATATTTGGTGAATGCGTGAAATGTCTAAAAAACATCCTTGTTTCCAATAGAAAAATAATTCATTTCTTTATTCAAAGAATTTTTTAATACGTTTTTGTTACGAAAAATATCTAATGACTTCTATTCACTAAAAATTAATAACGCTCATAATTTATATTGAGATTAATATGCCGAACTCTATAGGAGAAGTGCGAATGAAGAAAGTATTGATGTTATGCGCGACTGCATTACTGTCAACATCTGTGTCTGCAGTGCCAACAAGTACGGGTCACCCAGAACTGGTAGGGCCTAAACTACTACATTGGGAACGTGATATTGTTAAAACGGAAAGGGCGGATTTAACCGAACCGACTTCCAATAGAGTTTGGGATCTACATTCACATACGAGTAGTTGCGATGTAGGTTTATCTACAAGTGGAAATTATCACATGGCATTGAAAGATCTCTGGTATGGAAAATTTCTGCCTGAAAATAAAGATATTGTGAAAGATTGGTTTTACACAACAAGTCCCCCGGTCTCCTATGCTCATGTTAAGACAGGTTTGCTTGCGATAGGAAACTGGGAAACAAGTTGTAAACCAACTGTTGCAGTAGGACCCAAAAAGCTAATGAAGAAGCTAAAAACTGCAAATTATATCGAAGGTAAGCCGGTACCTATTATTCAAAACCAAGGGAACGTGCTCCTGGTTAAAAAAGGTAACCCCAAAAACATCCAGACAATCTGGGATTTAGGGCGTAAAGGCGTGAGTGTTGTTACATCTAATCCATATTCGGAACCTGGTAGCTTTGGTAATTACTCGGGATCAATTTATAATATTGCGAAAAACGATGAAAAGAATGCTCCAGATGGATTGACTGCTGATAAGCTATACAAAAAGATATTTAATTCAAAGGGTAAATATTGGAAGTCTGGATATCGAATTCACCATCGTGAAGTACCCTGGGCAGTGGCAAATGGTGCTGCAGATGCAGGCCCTATGTTCTATCATCTTGCAGTCTATGCTAAAAAACAATTTCCAGAGTTATTTGATATCGTTCCATTGGGCGGAACAATTGACTCTCCAGTACCATTAGCAGGTAATAAAGTGGGTACAATGTTTATTGCAAAGGTAAAGGGTGATTGGAATGAAAATCAATTAAAAGCTCGCGATGCGCTAATAGAAGGATTTCAGTCTGAATACTTTACAGAAATTCTAAAAGCACATGGTCTTAAACGACCAAAGAAGCCTCAGTCGGCAAGAGTAAATTACGAGCACATTAATTTTGTTCTAAATACTATATACGAATAAGTAAGTAGCTACGATAAGGGACATGAGTCCCTTATCGATGTTTACCTGGATTGGCGCAGACAACCTCTTCTTGGCACCACATAATTGACATGGCTTTATCTTGCAGTACAGCTAAAAAATCGACCATCTGTTTTAGTGAACTTCGAATTGTACCTCCGCGACTGTTGCATAACTCCGTTTCTAGTATCGTTTCAAATATAAACTGTACTGTTATTCCTCTATGTCATAAGAATGACGGCGGTACGCTTCTGCTAATGTATGACAGACATCAAGAGAAAAATCATAAACAAGTTCGACTGGAATGTTTCTTATATATCCGGTGAGAGATCCGATATTGATCATGGACTTTCTACTAAGGTAACATTTGAGTAATTCACGAATTTCATAAATAATAAATTCTTGTTGTGAATACAGGAATCTCTCATTAACTCCATTCATTGTAATGTAGTCCCATTGTACGTCGCCATAAATAGATCGCCGTTTATTAATGATGTAGGGAATATTTCTATCGAGACAATGTTGGTACCAGGCAGATTCATCGACTATATTGCTGTTTACCTGATCTAGAAATTCCATTTTCACAATAGCTTCCTTTGTTACTTCGTTTCTGTATTATTATTTTACTATCGATCATCAGTAATTGCTAAAATAAACACAAAATGTTTTCTATGTATTGCTATGCATATATATTGGGATATAAAATAGAATTTTCGCATGATAAAACTAGTAAATAGTGAAAAAGCCCAGGTTGTGCTTCTGCATGTGGATACTGATGAATCAGAAGTATTGATGCGTGGCACATTATTTCAGTGCAGAGAAAATCTAAAAATAATGTTTAATCAAGCAGAAGGTGCTGTGTGGGCTGGTGAGAACGAATTTATGGTGGTAACTCAACAAGGCGATATCATATCTAAGCTAATGGTAGTTACTGGTGAAGATCGTGTGCCTGAGTTTATCGATATGGCTTAAGACAATAGGAGGTATGCTATCTAAAGAGGCTAATTCATGCTAATAGTTATTTCTTTGCACTGTAATTACCATGATACTCTGCATATTTCTCTTTAAAATTCACTTACTTCATGATCAAAAATAGAGAAAAAGCCTAATCTGAAACTGGAAAATGTAAACAGCTTGCCGCGTTTCTCATCTCCTCTAACTCACGAAGATCATAACCCGCTGTCGTTTTAGGGTCATTATGTCCTGCTAAGGCTTGCGCAACTCTTAAGTCTCCGGTTTCATTGAGTATTGTTGATATAAAGGTTTTCCTAAAATCATGCGGAGAAATTTTATCTATACCAGCCTCTTTTTGGCGTTTTATAACTATATTATATACAGCTTGGTCTGATAGGCGAGTAGGTTTAATATGGCCACCCTTTAAAATACGATAGAACAGGGCACCATCATGTTTTCCGCGTAATTTTAGCCAGTGTTGTATTGAGGTGATGGTTCCTTCATCTAAGAAAAGACTACGTTCTTTATTGCCTTTACCAATAACGCTTGCTGATTTGTCAGCAAAATCTATGTTTTTGATGTCTAGGCCGGCAACTTCAGATCTTCGTAAACCTCCAATATACAATAATCCAAAAATAGCTAGATCTCTGTATGCGGCTGGTGATCTTTTGCGAGATATACTGCCATCTTGATTGGTAACATCTAATTTTTCATCCAAACAAGCATTAACCAGCGATTTAATCTCTGACTGGCTCATCATGCGACCAGTAGGCTTTCTTGAGCCTTTCACCATTTCCACTAGCATTAATCGGTGATAGTCGTCAGCTGAGATGAGTTGCATTCCCATTGCAGCTTTTACTGTGCCACGGACAGCTGAAATAATGCCATTTATAGTGGTGTGTGCTAACTTTTGTTGTTCTAAAACACCAATAAGCATTTTTATGTGCTCATATCGTATGGACCCCCAGGGTGTGTTTTCATAATCTTCATAGTCAAACAAATTAGCTACCTTATCCATGTGACTTTTAACCATGCGCTTTGTTGCAGGTGATTTGCCAGATAAATAGGTATCTACTGGGTTGGCGTAAACTGATACAGTCCCTGATAGAACTGGCAGGGACTGGATTTCTTTATTTTTTCGGTTGGCCATTTTAAGTCCTAGATAAACATTACTCAGTAATTTAAAATAATAGCTTTTGATAATGTATATTATCATAAGATATTTATGGCAGATATACTAGGTGTGGGATTATGGTACTTACTTGTCATCTTTTATGATAAAGCAGAATGGCTGACTAATCAGGAAAGCGGATATTCATATTTATACTCTGACCCCAAGTATTTAAGGTATGTTATAGTTTTTTCTCTGAGCACACTTATTAAATACGCAATGATTACAAGCACTCAGCATCTATAGAAAGCTTATGAAAAAACCCCTCAAACCCCAAGCTGGTCAGAGTTTAGCAGACGTAAACCCTTCATTAGCAAAACAATGGCACCCCACAAAGAATGGAGGTCTAACACCCTATGATGTCAGGCCTGGCTCCACTGCTAAAGCTTGGTGGAAATGCCCTGTAGGTGATGACCATGAATGGGATGCAGTAATTGCAGATAGACATAGAGGTATTGGCTGCGCAATCTGCTCAAACTATAAAGTAGTCAAATCAAATAGCCTTACAACGCTAAATCCTGAATTGGCTAGTGAGTGGCATCCAACAAAAAATAAAGTTTTAACACCTGATGATGTTCACCCTGGTTCTGCAAAAAAAGTTTGGTGGAAATGCCCTAAGAGTGATGACCACGAATGGCAAACAGTTGTCTACAGCAGGACGGGAGGAAAAGGCTGTCCGATTTGTGATGGAAAAAAGGTTGTAAATTCGACCTGCCTAGCAACAGTTAACCCAGAATTAGCAAAGGAATGGCACCCAACAAAAAATAGCAAATCAACACCATATAACACTGGACCGAATTCAAAGAAGAAAGTTTGGTGGAAGTGCCCCAAGGGTGAAGACCATGAATGGAAAGCAATTGTTATCAATCGAAATCGTGGCCTTGGCTGTCCGATCTGCTCCAATCAAAAAGTTGTTTTATCCAACTGTCTAGAAACTCTATATCCCGATTTGGCTGCGGAATGGCACCCTATCAAAAACGGTAAATTAACACCTTATGACATAGGTGCAGGTTCGGGCAAGCGAGTTTGGTGGAAGTGTCCTGAAGGAGACGATCATGTATGGCGGGCAGATGTAAAAAGGCGTAGTTTAGGCCGAGGTTGCCCAATATGTATCGGGCGAAAAGTTGTCGATTCCAACAGCTTTCTTACGTTATACCCTGAATTAGCAAAACAATTGCATCCGACTAAAAATGGAAATATGGATCCCAACAAATACAGGCCATATTCTAATAAAACTGTTTGGTGGAAATGCCCAATGGGTAATGACCATGAATGGAAGACATCTTTTAATATGAGGGTGCAAGGAACAGGATGCCCTAAATGTAATTCAGCAAAATCTGCACCTGAACTCAGAATTTACTGTGAATTACAAACCATCTTTCCAAATACTGAAAACCGGAAAAAGGTATTAGGACGAGAAGTAGATATATATATCCCTGAATTAAATCTAGGTATTGAGTACGATGGCTGGTATTGGCATAAAAACAAAGAGGGGATGGACAAAGCAAAAAATCGAGCATTGGAATCTGAGCTATTTCTGTTAAGAGTGCGGGAAGATGGCTTAGAAAAGCTATTAGAAACGGATATTTTATTAGATAAAAAAGAAATTACTTTAAATTCCTTCAAAGAAATTCTGTGTTTCATTATTGATAACCCATTTATAAAATCGAAAAATTTCGAAAAAAAGATCAAAACCTATTTAGAGCGTGAAGATTGGTCTGCCACTAATGAGTTCAATAAAGTTCAATTTGAGAGGAATGGCTTAGTTTATGAGAGATCTATCAGCTTCTTATACCCTGAAATTGCCAGTCAGTGGCATTATGAAAAAAACTATCCTTTAGTTCCAGAGCAGTTTACACCTAGTTCAAAAAAAAAGGTTTGGTGGAAAGATTTCCTCGGCCACGAATGGGAAACACCGATTATATCTAGAGTTAGAAGAATAAAAGTTCAGGCTGAACAGCATAAAAATCAATTTGATCTGTTTTAGTGTCGGAAAGGGTCAGGCCATACATTTTACATTTACTCTATTAAAGGAATGTAGTTTTCGAAGGTTTTCATAATTTATATTAACGTTTTCTAACAGTCACCTAAGTGGTGAACAGCGACCACTTTGCTTTTCAAGTACAGCAATTACAGGCTTATCATCGGATAGGGTCGCTAACATCAAGGAAAGCGGACCTTTTAACCCCTTGCTCAGCGGTAATTTAAAGTGGCGCGTTTTTGCGCAAGCAAAAAAAGTGACTCTTTAAATTGTCCGCTGGAGCTATTTGTTATGTGCATATTTATAAATGCCAATTATCACAGGAGTAAGAATGATTCTTTTACAACAGCATTTTTAAGAATCTTGGAGTGGCTGCTATCGATTGACTAAATTATAGTTGTCGCAGCCCGCTTTATTACCTAAGTCGCATGATCTCTTAAACATAGACTTTGCTTTGGTGATATCGCGTGTGATACCTATGCCACGAAGATATGCAGCTCCGAGGTTTAAACACCCGTCAGAGATTTCTCCATCACAGGCAATTTTAAATAGCTCGACAGCTTTTTGATCGTCTCTTTTTACTCCTATATCTTGTTCATATAAACCTCCCGCATACAGGCCACCAAGATTATAGCAACCCTTAGGAAATCCTTGAGAGCAAGCTTTGTCAAAAAGATTTTTAGCTTTATTTATATTCTGTTTAACACCAATACCAGCACGATACAAATAACCAAGATTATCACAACCGCGAGGCGACCCATGATCGCATCCTGTTTGGTATAGCTTTGCAGCCATAACTAAGTCTTTTGTTGCACCCTGAGTAAACCTATACATTACTCCAAGGTTAACGCATGCTTCAACCGCTCCACCAATACAAGCCTTTTCGTACAATGCGGCTGCTTTATAGTAGTTTTTTTCTACCCCTTTTCCTTCTGAGTGATACTGTGCAAGAATGGCACACCCTGTGAAATCGTCTTTGTCACATAACTCTTTGGATAACATTATTGCTTTCTGGAAATCACCATCAGAATCCGCTTTTAGAATATTTTGATTTGGAGAAGATTCTGCAATAGTGACTGATAACAGCATTAGTGTAATGAACACGTACTTCATCATTTGCTTCTGTAAATTCAAAGTGCGATTTAGATTTGACACTACTCAGACAACCACTCGAATTCATGTCCACTTAAATATTGACTATAATCACCATCATCTAAGTGACTTGGAAGATAGCCGATTAAATCATAGTTCCAAGTCCAATTGTTTTCCCCTAATTGATTTATTGCATCAGCTAGATCCACACTATAAAAATCGATATTTTCGTTTTTCTCAATCGTAGGAAAAATGGATATTCCAAACTTGTAAACTTCTTGTTGTACTAGAGTTGATTTGTTATATATTTTTAACCTGAGAATAAGAGAAGTAATTTGATCCTTTGAGCTATTTAGCAGTTTTGCTTTAAAATTACATTCAGGTTTATATTGTTTTTTCTTCGAACAATTTAAACTGGCATTTCCAATAATTGTTAATTTTCCTTTATTTTCTTTGTACCATTCTCGCTTTTCTTTTCTATTAAAATAACCTTCAGACGAATTTAAGTCTTTAAAAAAACCTGAAATTCCCCTATTAGAATCCGCAAAAACCACAGGCACCAAAGAAAAAGCGATGAAAAATAAAAGAAGCTTTAATTCCCCCATCTTGTATTACTCCTAATATTGTTCTGTTCGAATAGGTCACACCACATTGCACTATAATACTTCAATTGTTGCCTTAATAATATCTAACATAATTTATTCCAATATTATTTGTCGACAATAATAGAAGACGCAATATTATAAATATAGTCATAAGAATTAAATAAGCTTTTCCTCCTCATTAAACCACCAGGGAAGCATATAGACACTCCATTAATTTCTAAATTAACTTCTTCTTCGAATAGCATATATGATACATTTATGTTTCTAAAATCATTTTTTAATCTCATTTCAAATTGTTTTAAATGATTAGCAACACACTGTTTTCTTGCTTTATCAAGTGTCTTTCTTTGGTTATCAACTAACTTACAATAATCTCGTTGCTTTAATCTCCATTCCTTACCATATTCTTTTTCTAATATTTTAAAAAACTGCACTTTGGTCTTATCATGTTTCATTCTATTGATACCTGAAATTGACAGAGCGAGATTTTCAGGCCAAGAGCTACCACCACTTGTTAATGGTACTATATGGTCAATATCATAATTTAGTGGACTATTGCTGAGTTTCTTCCCAGTATAGTAACAACGCCCATCTTGGATTTTATAAATCGCCTCTATGTCTTCCTTCTCATGTAATCCTGGAGACATGTACAGGTTCTGCTTTCTAGTTTGACTATGCATAAAAGAAAATAGTTTTTCAGATAATAAATACGCCTCATCTTTATTAGAAATAATAAATGAAAATCCATAATCAATTTTAATCATCGATGTAGAATTTACTCTTATACTATCCTTGATAGGTTTTGAGAGATCATCATGTGATATCGAATATAAGTTAAATTTTGTGCCTCCAATTACATCTTCTTTGTCGAAATCCATACTAACTTACCAATATATAGATGATAGAAACATAATTTATCCGCATGTTATTGTATTGATACTCTTGCAAAACCTTCATTCTTTCTTGAGGTATCACTGAATCGACCTAAAAACTGATATACATTCGAATTAAATTTTTCAAAAGAACACGAGTACTCACCTTTAACTATTCCTGAATTGAAATGCAAGATTGCTTCTCCTCTAGCATCAGTAATGCGGTCTCCATATAAACTTACTTTTGGGTTACGAATTTCAGCTGTCTTAATTTGTTCAAAATAAACCAGTTTTGGCTCTACATATTGGAACCCTATTCTTTTTAAATCGGTTATTTTCCTTTTCGCTTCAGCTTTACATGACGAAGTATAGAGATCAGGATTCGGCTTTTCCTGGCTACAGCCCACAAAAAACATTACAAAAAACAAACTGAACAAAAATCTCATTGTATTATTTATCCTTTTAATTTATTCCAATGTAAATAATTTCATTTTGGTTTATGAAGATTGTAGTAATCGATATCCCATAACAGGAACAGCTGTAGGACATTGATCTACAATCATTGGAAGCTGAACAAATAACTCTAATGGTGTAAAATTACCGGAACCAAGCATAATACATAGCCTTGTAAAATATACAGATCTACAATGTATTGTCATATTTAAAGTGTCATTTTCAGTTAATTCAGATACTGCTTTTTCATCAAAGATAACATAACCTAATGGGAATTTAGTGTTGCATTCATGAAGGTTTTCATTACTACTTTCAACTATAACGATACTGATATCTTTAACTTGGTGATACGTATCATCTATTATTTCGCTATCAAGGATTATTCGGCTTACGATATTATCATCTAATTGATGCTCAACTTCATGATCAAGTAACGACTCATGTACTGTAAAACTATTAGCTTTTAACGTAAAGCCAGCAAGCTCAATTTCACCTGAGATCCTAAGTTCACGTATTTCCTTAAATGAAGGCGCATTCTCATTTGTGAATCCCGTATTCATATCTGATATTATCCCCATATTCCAATCCTATTTATTGTCAGCATTCAAGTTATGATCACAAGTTCGACAAGGTTCATCTTGATCAGTCAAAACTCTGTTCTTACAGATACAACACGGGAATGACATTCCATCACTGGAACGAATTTCAATTTAGAACTTATCCCTATCAACCTTATAATCATCTAAACCCATACTTATTCCAATATTAATGAACCTGTTTCTGTTCGTGGATCATCCCAATATTTGAGCCACTCTTGAATATTTTTTTCCCATCCATCAACACAATTACATCCACCGTCCTGACCGTATGGATCTGTTCTCCAAATCATGCCACTATCGTCTTCCAACCATACAGAACAGCCATTTTCAAATTCCACTCTACTACCCCAGTTATGATTTAGCCAGGAATGTAGTTTTGAATAATCTTGACCTTGAAATCTAAGCTCCATATCGATTTTCTCCAATCTTTAAGTCATAACACCAAAATAATGTGATTGGCTATTCAGACTCCCGTTTTTACTGCTTTTATGTTTCTTCTGCTCAGAAATACATACTTTTCTGGCAACAAGTCCCTTTTTATCAACATGACACTCAAACTCGACAGTCATACCTATCTTTAAATACTGACACTTAAGAAGATCTGCTTTACGAACGACAATATCTGGGCCAGATCCGTTATCTAGATACCCATATTCTTTTTCACGAAACCACTTTTTAACTACTGTTTTCAATATATAACCTCTTTTATTTAATCAAATATATATTTTATGGCCAGAACGGATCGTTCATCCAGCCAGTGATTATTTTCATATAGCTACGATCTAAGATGTTTGCAGCATCAATAAAATTAAAATCTTTATCCTTATGTAGCCATACAGACCAAAAAAACTTTAGCATTATCTGTTCACTATGAGACATAGCTGGAAGTCCGGCTTCAATCGCATCTGGATTACATTCTCTCTTTTCCCAGTCCCAATAAACAGAGAAACTGGGATATGGCTCGATCAACAAGGCAAATCTTGCTTGACCAGGTGTGAGGTCAATATTATTTACTGTGTCTGTACTCATATTCCCATGTTCCTTTGTGTCTGTATCTGATCATAGCAGTCATAATATCAAGATCATTCTTTAACATATCAGAATCATGATATACATAATCTACTGTCTTAATTCTCTCATCTAAATTAGTTATTACATCTTTAAATAAGAACCATCTTATTCTTTCCATTAGAGTTAGTTCTATATTCATATTTTATTCCACAACTTAGTTCGATTTTGAATATTCAGCCAGAATTTTGTAGATGTTTTAAATGCTTGTGAAAGCATATAAGCAGTCTCCTCGGTTAAATCTATTTTGTCATTGCAGATACCTTCAACAACTGATTGCTCTACTCCCATGAGCTTTGCAAGGTCACTTACACTAGTATTCTTCGGACTCATGAACTCTTTTAAAAGTATTTCACCTACAGAATTAGGCTTTCTTTTAGTTTTTATCATAATATCTACTATCCTGTAACTTGTATTATACTGCTTATAATTCGACTATATTTAATAGATCTAATGCAGCAGGTAGATCTGACTCATCGATTGAGTAATTACCGTACCATTCAGGTATAAAAACACTATTGATATAATTATATATTTCAGACGGTGATTTGGGTATTTTATTCCATTGATTTGTTCTCGTTGTTACGTACCAATTTTCACCTAGGCTCCATCTATATAACATCTTTTCCATATCAGATATTATTAATCCACAATATACCGGAATACAAAATGCTATATCATAATAAGGATAATGTATTTTTCTACTTTTAATAGAGTGATATGGATTCTCAACACATTTAATATATGCATCATCTGACTGCATATCACCACTTTCACTAATAATCAGACACACGTTATAAGATGGTGAAATAACATCACTCTCATCTTCAGGATATGTTCTAATTCTTTTCTTAAGGATATTAATATTTACATGCCTAAATTCTGTGGAACCATCAAATTTATCACTGTATGGGAATATATATTCAACCGTATTTTTTATAGTTGATTGTTCTGATTCGTATGCATATAGTCGTTCAGGGTAGCTCTTTTGATAAACCACATATAATTCACTATCTATGAGGCCTTTAGACATTAACTGCTTAGACAAGCATTTAACCCTTTTGCTAGGATTTCTAGATATACCAATCTTATATACATCTATATCCTCAAGATAAGGATTAGTCGCTACATAAAGATATGTCATAACGATTCTCATTTATTAATCATTATTGATGTAATCCCATTCTGGATCATTGTGATATTTTGAACCATGTGTATGACATCTCCATCGCTCTGATTCTTCCCAATTATTTCCGAAATCATAAGGTGCATAGCGATAACACCCTACCTCACCACATTCAAAACATGGATGCCTTATTTGTTCATTTTCTATAGGGCACTCTTCTTCAAGTTCTTTAGAATTGAGCTTAGGCATGTTCTATTTACCTCAACATCAGTATATTCATGTTATTTATCTCTTGAATATTTTTAATAATTTATAGAGATTAATATTTTTAAACGATTCAAACCATATTTTTGGTTCATCTTTCTTTGGTATATATGTACCACGAGCGATATTAATAGTGCGGCGTTTATAATCTTTTAAGGATATGATTCCAATTTTCATAGCTTTTTCCAGGTAAAACATGCTGAGTATTTGCGATATAGCTCAAACAGTAACGCGAACTTTGCCCTGCCCAGGTGATAGATCAATATTCTTTAATGTATTTGACGTCATATTCCAATGTCCAATAATTAGTGTTTATCGTTCTTCAATTCTTCGTCTGCTTGTTTCCGGACAGTATCCCAGTATTGCTCCTGACCTTCTGACATAGGTTTGAGTGCTATCTTTATATTTGGAATAGCATTGGACAGTATCAAATCAATCTCATCTATCGAGGTAGATTTAATCTGTTTTGCTATTTCAACATCACTACGTTTAGGCTTTATGTTCATATCTTGTCCAGTTTCGATTTATTCCAATGTTAACTTATATGAAGGTTACAGATGGTTGTAAAAAATAAATACCCTGTATATCTACACCTTAGTAAATGCATCGATGATAATTTCCATGCTTTCATCACATCGACGGCATAGATCCTCAAAATGAGAGCTATACGAGCCAAAATCTTCAATAGCTTCACTCCTAATTTTTTCAGCAGTCTCTCCTGTAATGTGGCCTTTTAGTATACTGCGAAGGTCATGAGTAATATGAAGAGGGGCTGTTATTTCTCGGGCATGTTCTTCTTCAAATCCCAAACCAATAAGGCATTCTTCAATAAGCTTTAGTGAACGATTCTTATGATCTGGACTTCTTCCTGTCTGCTTTGCTTTAGCGCGGAGTTTCTTTTCAACAAACCCTTCAACTAACACTTGATCTAATTTGAGAATTTCTTCCTTCCATTCATCAATACTTGTTGTAACTACAGGGTGTAAAGAACCCATAAAATCATGGTTCTTTTGAATCCACCAATCGACATGTTGATTATCAAGATCATCGAGTTTTCGTTTCAGACTATCTAATGGGTAGTATCCATCATAATAATCACCTTCGAAATCATTGGTCTTAGCTCGTTCAGATATCGATGCTTTTGGGTGTTCGTTGAACTGTTTCCAATGAAGTTGCTCGTCGTAAGGCAAGTGACTTAGATAGATCAGGTAGGTATGAACTTGTCCCGCCTCATTAATATCATAGGTTTTCAAATACCATGCACCACGACAGGATATCGATCTACCATTCAGCACATACTTGTCGGTATCACTTTTGTATTTAAGTAAAACTTCAGGGTGAAAAAAGGCAGGGGTTACCTCAAAAGGCTTATCTGACTTTGTAAAATAGTTATCGATTGAATCAGGTGAGCAGGATAGTTCCTCGATACGATTATTCTTCCAGTCATGTGCGATGAAACTAGCATATTCTTTAGTTTTAAGCCCCGTTTCTTCATACTGCATCTCATGGATCTGAACACCTCTAAAGTAACTTGCTTGACCAGCCATAACAAGCCTACGACCGAATACACCCCTGTCTTCTACAGGCTGCTCTTCTCCGTTACCCCAATGTGTAAAATTTTTGTGGTCAATACGATCTACGTCAAACATTCGAACAAGGGCTGTACCAGTCAGCTCACAATATTTCGCGAGCTCCTGATAGCGTACTGATACTACTTCACCCCAGTTTTTATCATTACTCTGCGTCAATGCGTGTATTTTTATAACATCGTCAATATCACCCTTGTTATCTAGTTTGCACCAAGCACTGCGTTCCTTCATATAATGTAATCCAAGTACTTGAGTTAGCTTTTGTGACACCTCAATGTAACTACCCATCCCTTTCACTCCATCGAATGAACGAACAAACAAGATTTGCTCGCCATTTTGCAGAGTTTTACTACCAGAACTAGAAAGTGGTGGCTCGATCCAATCATTTCCCCCAGGCTTAGACCAAACAGACCAGCCAGAATAAGGTGTTTGATCCCAGCTTTGAAGATCATTAATAGTATCTGGCGTCAAGGGAACCAAAGGTACTAGAGCACAATGAATCAATGTAGATGGAAATGCAGCGTATAATATAATGTCTTTATCTAATAGATCGGAATTAATAAAGTCTACAGTATCATCTTGCTTAACCCACTCATCAAATTCATCTTTCTGATCAGGTTTTCTTGCAAAGTTATTGATAATATTTAGGTTGTAAATATCCATTTATCTATCTACTTATTTGAAATAATTATTCGTTATTTTGCATTGCTAATTCAAGTTTATTCCAATGTTACCGTGGGTCATCGCAAATAACTTTTCTAATGCAATTCATTAAAAGAAAATGATTCCCAACGCTCAATCTCTCTGGATCGATATCCTCAAGTAAATATGCATACTCACCAGATTCTTTTAAACCTTTTATCTCTAACGAATTAACTTCATCAATTGATATAGCAAATGGCAGGAGAAGCCCTATTAAAGCTAATGCTCCGAATATCTTCGTACTATCGCTCATATTCCCATTTCCTTAATTATTATTGTTTTATTCGTTTTTATCTGAAGACTTTTTATCTATATGAAGCTGCAATACATCACCTATTCTGGAGGCTAATGAAGGAGACATTCCTTTCCCAGGAACAATATGGCTTCCCTGCGCACTATGTATTGAATGTAAATCTGTAATTATATCTTCAATAGGAACATCTATACGCAACAATCGAGATATTAAAACCATTGAAAGTGAAAACCATTCATATAGTTGAGAATCCGAGCAATTGATAAATACTTCAAACGGTTTGTTTTCAATATCGTTTACTGTGATATAGACATTTATCAGCTCTTGAGAATGATTAGGAACTTTAACTTTATAAGTTGATCCATCGACAGCGTTCGGTCTTTCTTGTGTTGTTAAGTTAGAATTTGACATGTCATTTACCAATTCCTATTTTAATAATTCTGGATTTATAATTTTTGAAAAGAGATCTTTAAACACTTTATTCAGTTGTTGGTCTTGTTGACGAACCTTACGTTCTAGTGTGCGATTTTGTTTGATACCCGTAACAAACATTAGATTATTCCATCTAAAAGATTCTGCACTTCATGAGTTGTTTTCATTGTGTACCTTTTTCATATCCTTATTAAATTGCGGTAGACGACGGAGCTTTTAGGTATCTGTTTTATCCTGGTACTATCTTAGGAACAGGCCTGTGGGAATTTATATAGTAATTTATTTATTTCAATTAACCGCGTGTACTGCCATCGTTAATTTATGATTTTTATATTCTGGTTTAAACCGAAAACCCACCCGAAACAAACATGTCATTAATAGGTCGATTGAAAACTTTTCAATTTTACCTTTTTTCAGATCACTCACCCGAGGTTGCGTTAATCCTAGCTTCTCAGCTGCTTCTACCTGCGTCCAGCCTTGTTCATCAATGATGTCACGAATCGCAATCATCAAATCTGAACGAGTTTGTAGTTCCGATGCCTCTTCTGGGCTATCAGTAACGACATCAAAAATATTCTTAACTACAATAGAGCTCATAATTTTCTACCCAAACCGCTATATATCACTGTTGATATAAATATACACCTACTGATATAAATATACAAGTATTGATATACTATTTTTTCAACTCCGCCTTCATCGCTTTATACCGTCTTTTAGCCGTAGCCATGGCTTGCCGGTCTACGCCATTCGTGGTCTTAGTAAATGAATGTAATACATAAACGGCATCCTTAAACTTCGCCACATAGATCGTGCGATATGCAGGCCGACCGTTCTCAATCAGCTCAATCGCCCCGATTCCAACAGATTCATTTAAATGCTTAACCTTAGAGAACGGTGCTTTGTTCTGGCAGATGGCATTTAAGTCACTAGCAAAGCGTTGTTGTATATGAGTTGGCAGTGCCTTGAACTCTTTAAGTGCTGGTTTATTGATGAATCTAATTTCTTTCATTTGAATTATTATCTTTAAAATTTGGCAGCTTTACGCCTTTCCATAAATTCTTATATGCCTCTTCAATACGTGGCATACATGGGTCAATGTACTCAAGCGTCATTTCTGGACTTTCATGGCCTAATATCCGTTGTATGAGTTCTAAATCATACCCTTTTCTATCCATCCAGGTTGCCAGTGTTCTCCGGCCGCTGTGAGATGAACCATGCTGAAGTCCAGATCCCTTCAGTAGTTTTCGCACTAAATTTTCAAGCGAACCGCATACCTTTGTGGTTTTAGTATTGCCATCTTTATCTTTATATTTCTTATCATTGAATGCTAGTTTACGCCAAACCTTACCACTCTTAGATAATATCAATGGGCTATCACCTCTAATTCCACCAAATGTTCCATCATCTGACAACATAGCGCTTTCATCTATTCGCTGTTCATACCATGCATCCATTGCAACCCTATGATGTTTGGCCAGTATGTATGCAGATCTTGGTTTTCCTGTTTTTGTGTAAGGGCCGGGTATCACAAAACTCTTCTTGAGCTCGCCATTTTTATAATAGACATCTTTTATTTGTAATTGAGCAACTTCATTTATTCTTAAACCCGAACCAAATAGCATCCAGATAACTACAGTATTTCTTCTACCTGTATCGCCTTTGGAAGACACCCATAGTATATGCTCAAGCTGCCCAGGTTTTTGAACCACTTGAGCTTTTCCTTTACCGGTAACTGGATCATCTAATAACCTTTTAACAGGCCTTCGCTTAATCAAAATTAAACCTCAAACATTCATTAAAGAGCCAAATTCCCATCATGCAACAGATTAATGCTTAAATCCACTCAAGCCCAGTACTTCACTACCTATATGGGAATGTAGTTTTTTCTAACCAAACCCATCGACGGGAACCGCTATCAATTATTTAAGCCAAAAAAATCCCCGCTCAAAGCGGGGATTTTAGTTTATGACTTACCTGGCATAATACCTACGGGATAAGCCACCGATCAGCATCATCAACATAAAGAGGTAGCTGAGACTGCCGCCACCACCGCCACCGGATGCAGGCGGTGTTGGCGTTTTAACATCAATCACGAGACTGACTTCACCTGAGGATAAAATCGGATAGCCGTCATCAGAGACATTAACACTCACACCATATGTGCCATCAGCCAGCTCAAGAGGGTCAAAGTTAAAGCTGGCAACATCATCAACCACCACCGCTAAATCAGTGACAAACCAGACAAAATTGTGCACATCTGAGCCGTTAGCATCCATCACATTCGCCGTTACTGAAACCTCACCTGCGCCTGGGTCAATCGTTGTTGTTTCCATACCATTCTGGATTACGGACAACGTTACCTGGGGTGCCAGGTTTGTGTCAGTAATTGTTAACACATGAGTCGCGTTAGCAGTATCGATGGGCATAGTAAAGGGTGTGTTAAGCCCTGCACTGGAAGATGAAATTTCAAACTCAAGTGTTTCATCGAGTTCGTTAACACCATCATCGATGATCGGAATCATCAAAGCGGCTGTTTCAAGTTCACCCGCTGAGTCAATACTAATGGTGAGCGAAGTCAGATCAACACCCCCTTCATTACTCGCAAGTACATCACCGACATCTGCAGTACTAGCAAAGTCAAACCAGTCAACAGAAATATTGACGGGATAAACCGGTGATGGACCCGAAAGCTGTATTCCCAGCAATGCTTCAGATGCTTCGCCTGTTGCAGATTCACTCAATTCAAAACTAATTAAAGGATAAATATTAACAAGCTGTATGGCCGGTTCAGATCTATTGCCCGCATCATCTATCGCTACCCATTCTAATGACAGTGCACCACTAGGCAATGCGACTTCATCTTGTGCATTAGGTACCAATAACTGATTATTCAACGACACTTCAAGATCTAATACGTTATCCACCTCATCAAAAGCAATCACCATATTGGTATTCAGTAACACTTGTGTACTGGTACCTGTGGCGCTGATGTTGATCGTATCGAGGCTGTTAGTGATAATAGGTAGTCCATTATCAGCACCCAAAGCCGGATCATTTACATCTAATACGCCATCATTATCATCATCAGTATCAACCGCCACACCCGATGCATTCTGGCAAACGATATCACAACCAGTGTTCCAGCTGTCAGCCAGACCATCACCATCCGTATCAACACTAATGGCAAAATTTAGCGGAAAGACATCAAGATTGTCTGGAACATTGTCACCATCATCATCGCTATCCAGAGTTAAGGTTGAATTTATCTGACAGGTTGAATCACAGCCCGTATTCCAGTCATCTGCTAAGCCATCGCCGTCTGTATCGACACTAACGGCTATATTCAAAGGAAAGGCATCAAGACTGTCAGTGATATTGTCGCCATCGTCATCGCTATCCAGGGTTAAGGTTGAGTTTGCCTGGCAAGTTGAATCACAGCTCACATTCCAGTCATCCGCTAAGCCATCTCCGTCTGTATCAATGCTCACGGCAAACTCCAACGGAAAAGCATCTACACTATCATCAACACCATCACCATCATCGTCACTATCCAGGGTTAGGGTTGAACTTGCCTGACAGGTTGCATCACAGCCCGTATTCCAGCTATCAGGTAAGCCATCACCATCCGTATCTGAGCTTACAGCTGCATTAAGTGGGAATGCATCCACTGGCACATAATCGCTGATAAAATGGTCAAGCACGCCATCAGCATCACTGTCACGCATTATCCGTCCATTGATCACGAGCGCTGGAAGCTGAGTCGCGTTACCAAAGTCCCAATAAGGATTTCCCTTATCATCCAGCTCATTTGACCAACCGACATACAGTGGCGATGCTGCACAGGTACTATTGTCCGCCGCTGTAGGACAAACCAGTTCAGCCAGTGTTGCACCAACGCCGCCAGTGGTAGATGTTGCAATTCCAACGGTATCTATCGCCCAATAGCTATTTGTGATGGTTCCTTGATTACCGCCAAGTGGGTAAACCCTTGTCGCAGTATCAGCCCATGACACTGTGCCCGTCACTAAACTAAATGATAAATCACCCAATGGACGCCCATTTACCCCGCCCATATTATCACCTGTAGCACTGAGAGCGCCTGCGAATAAACCATTCTGTACCTGAACGCCGAGCGAATCCTCAGAGCCAATCAATCCACCCAGATAGCTTGTACCCTGAATATTTCCATTGGAAAAGATGCCTCGCAATAAACTGTTGCCTTTTGCTGAACCAATTAAACCTCCAGTAACATTATTTGTACCTGTAATATCTATCGTAGAATAAACATTAATGACCGTCGTATCTTCAATTCGACCAGCCAAAGCAGCAGAACCGGAGGTACCGTTAATACGACTAAGAGATCCTGTCAGCCCCAGGTTTTGAATGGTTGCGCCATACGCTCTCTGAAATAAAGCATTACCAGAAATTGCCGGACGATTAACCATTAAATTACGAATTTCAAACGCATTGCCTTCAAAAACACCGGTAAAAGACCAGGGTAATGGAGCCCAGCCTGCACCGTTGTTCCAGTAAGTATCACTTTCATCTAAAACACCGTTACCATCGGTGTCGAAATTCAAATTATTGAGTAATTCATACCCCTTACAGACGGCAATAATTTCACCGTTTACAAGCCGTGCGGGACAGCCACTGCTATCCAGTTGGGCAGTATCCGTTAACTGACGTCCATGGCCGTTTAAACTAAAACGAATAGCATCAAGCTGCTCTAAGGTCGTGATATCAATTAAACCATCGGAGTCTGCATCAGCATCGGGTTGACCATCATTTAACGCATTAAAGTCTTGCTGGTCTACATCATTGGTCAGGCCATCGTTGTCTGAATCATTAAGCAGGCTATCGAGTATTAGATTTGAGTTGCCCTGACAGTTGATATCACAGGCTGCATTCCAGGTATCTGGCAGGCCATCCTGGTCAGTATCTATCGAGGCTGCAGAGTCTAATGGGAAGCTATCATAGATAAGTCCCGAGCTATCTATACAGGCCTGATCACAATCAGGGTGCCAACTATCCGGTGAACCATCATTGTCACTGTCACGTGAGGCGGCAAAAATATGCGGAAAGGCATCCTGGGGATCTAACTGACCATCATGATCACTATCCCTAAAGGTGCGCCCATTGATCACTAAAGCGGGTAGCTGGGTATTGCTACCAAAATCCCAGTAAGGATTGTTGTTTGAATCCAGTTCACTTGACCAGCCAACATATAAAGGTGTTGCGGCACAGGTATTATCGTCTGCAGTTGTAGGGCAGGATAATTCCGCCAGGCTCGCGCCACTACCACCACTATCTGAAGTGAGTAGACCAACGCCATCTATTGCCCAATAGCTATTAGTGACAGTCCCTGCAACGCCATTTAATGGATAGATCCTTGTTGCCGTTGGCGAGGCTGATACTGCACCCACCATTAAACTGGATGACGTGTCCCCATAATTATGACCGGTCAGCCCGCCCGACTCATCGTCAATGCTGTAAAGAATGCCAGCAAAGTAACCAGCCTGAACCCGAACATTGCCTGAAGTTTGCCCAATCAGTCCACCTATCCATTTATAGCCCTGAACATGGCCATTAGAAAATGCACCACGTATCTGGCTGATACCACCAGTGGTTGTAGAGGCACTACCAACCAGGCCGCCTACTGATGAAGTCGTGCTGGTCATATCGAGATATGAATAAACGTTAGTGAGATTTGTGTCTATCATCCTGCCCACAATGGCACCGACAAACTGACCTCTAGTGTTTATTCCGCCCAGCTCCCCTGTCATACCCAGATTTCGAATATCTGCTCCAACAGCGTAAGCAAAAAGACTCTGATAATGTTCAAATAACTTGTTAATCATCAGATTACGAATTTCAAACGCATTACCTTCAAAGACACCGGTAAAGCCATTATTGCCATTGTCTCCTATCGGTGCCCAGCCCTTACCGCTATTCCAGTAGGCATCGTTTACATCTAGTACACCATCGCTATTGGAATCAAAATCAAGGTGATTAAGCAGTTCATAACCAAAACAAAACGTTTCTATCTGGCCATTAAATAAACGTGAAGGACAGCCGCTGCTGTTCAATGGGCTGTTGCTTCTAAATTGATAGCCATGACCACTTAAGTTGTAACGCACATCATTGAGTTGTTGCAATGTAGTGATGTCCAGCAGGCCATCGGAATCCGCGTCCGCATCCGGTTGACCATCATTTAACGCATTAAAATCCTGCTGGTCTACATCATTAGTAAGGCCATCATTGTCTGAGTCATTAAGATTTGTATCTAGCGTAAGCCCCGATGAGGTCTGACAGGTTAGGTCACAACCTGTATTCCATGCATCAGGAAACCCATCAAAATCTGTATCCAGGCTTGCCGCAGCATTTTGTGGTAGATAGTCATAAGCAAGGCCAGAAGCATCGATACAGGCCTGATCACAATCAAGATTCCAACGATCCGGTGAACCATCATTATCACTGTCAACAGAGGCGGCAAAATGATTTGCAAAGGCATCTTCAGTATCGATTACGCCATCGTTATCACTGTCTCTTAAGATACGTCCATTGATCACCAGTGCTGGTAGCTGAGTCGTGCTACCAAAGTCCCAATAAGGATTTCCCTTATCATCCAGCTCACTGGACCAACCGACATAGAGTGTCGATGCTGCACAGGTACTATTGTCCGCGGCAATTGGGCAAGCCAGTTCAGCTTGTGTGGCACCAACGCCGCCACTAATAGATGTTGTAATTCCATTAATATCCGTCGCCCAATAGCTATTGGTAACGGTGCCGTTTATACCATTTAAAGGAGAAATTTGTGTTGCTGTTGGTGCACCGGTAATAGAACCGGTCATTAAACTTGAAGAGAGTGTCCCATTGCTATCCCCAGAGATGCCACCCATTATATCGCCTGTGCTAGTAATGCGACCTGCAAAGTAAGCCGCCTGGATTTGTACATCGGTTTGTGAGGATCTACCAACCAGGCCACCTGACCACCTTAAACCGCCTTGCACGTGACCGTTAGAAAAAACACCGCGCAATACACTGGTACCACCGGAGGTGATAGAGGCTCCACCCACTAACCCCCCCACAACTAAATCATTACTCGTTACATCCAGAAATGAATAAACGTTAGTGAGATTTGTGTCAATCATCCTACCGACAATGGCACCGACATTTTGGCCTCGGGTGCGTATTCCACCCAACTCTCCCGTCATACCTAAATTACGAATACTGGCATCTTGAGTAAATGCAAACAAACTTTGGTAATGCCCTGATGTTATGTTTATCATCAGGTTTTTAATCTCAAAATTATTGCCCTCAAAAATGCCTGTAAAAGGATTGATACCCTTACCGCCTATAGGGGCCCATCCCTTGCTATAATTCCAGTAGTCATCTAGTGCATCTAGTACACCATCGCCATTGGAATCGAAATCAAGATTTTGAGTTAACTCAAAACCATTACAACCGGTCACAGGGCAACCCGTGCTTTCAGTATAAAGCGCTGCGCCATCGAGATGATTTCGAATGTCATTGAGATCAGAAAGGTCATTAATCTCAATTAACCCATCGTCGTCGAGATCGTAGTCTGCTCGACCACTGGCTGCATTCAGATTGAGAGAGGTTAAAGAGGATATTAAAACAATGAGTGATAGGTTGAATTTTTTCATCACTGCTCCTTTTAATGTACGGTGCGTTATCATTATTAGTTCCTTGGTATGATTAGTCTTAATTTTGGGTATTACCTTTTGCGATTGTTTGCTTGAGCGTTATCTCCTGGTCCAGGTCATTTGAGTTTGTTTTTTTGCCGTGATGGCGAGAGGTCTTAATGTTTAGGCGAACTCCATTCATCGTAGTTACAAATGCTCCTTAAATTCTAATGAGGGTAAGAATTTAGTGTTTTATATTTCCCGTGTTACACATAAAAAATGCATTTCATAAAGTCCATTTCAATAAGTAAGTCCATGTGTCCCTACTGCGTTTTTTATTTATCCAAATAATAAAAAATTAATGCATTTAAAATAATAGAAAAATATCATTAATACAGTCTAATTTATAAACATGAGCCTACTAATTACGCCAGTATTAATCTAATAAATTATTCGTGAAAATGAGATTAATTTTGATAACGCGCACGTAAGCAGCAAGAAGAAACATGAAGTGTGTGTTTTTAATATTGTAATGTGTTTAGTCGTTATAATTTGAATGACAGGACTGGGATGTATGCAACATCACTATGCGCGCTTAAGGCGCGGAAGAGGAAATAAAATATATGATTTGGTAGCCTGTTAGAATTGTTTTCGCTAAATGAGAAACTAGAATCGCGCTCTTTGTTTGAACGTAGAATATAAATTAAATTATTAAGTTAATCGTAATTGCTTTGTATAGATATTTGATTTATTAAAAGGTTTGCTGTTCAGTTTCTAACGCGTTGACAGAAGCTCATCATCGACATACCAATGATGGGCTTCGCCACGCGAGGCATCAATAATTTCAAAACCACCTGCTGTAAATTACAATATATGTGCTCTACTTATGTGCTTATCATCAAACCCATACAATGCATCCGCCCCTAACAAAAAAATGACTTTTGCACCGGTTTATTCGATGAACCGAGGGGTGTAAAGTTATTTGATCATCTGCATTGAAGCTCTTCAATTTCCATACAGGATGCTGGCCGACTAAATTAAGCGCGATATCATCATTGCAGCCACATGGGCATTTAAATAACACGCTATACGGGTAACCATCATCTGTCACGATATAACAATGCCCGGGCTGTATATTCTCTGGTTCATCATCACAGAATATGGGTTTATATTTTGAATATCGCCATCGATAAAATCGTTTCTTTACGTAGTCAGCGAGTTTTTGAAAGTAGCTCATGCGGCCTCATCTCCCGTCATTGCAGGCATGCCCAGTAAAGGCGTTACATCACCTTTGCCTAAGTGCTTTATTAAAGCCGGGTCATCACCTGGATCAGATTTTTGAGACATCACCCCATGGTCCCAGACCAGCATTGATTCAGACGCATACTCAGGATCGGTTCGAATACCATGTAGACGGTCAATTAACTCCATAACAGCCATGCCTGCCGTGATCATATTCAAGGGCATGACCGCCGGGTTATTCACCGAGACACCTTTAATGTATTTTTGCTTGATCAATGCGTCATACTCATCAGGGTCTGTTCTTGCGAGCGCTTCTACCCGTAGCTGCTCATAATTGAATATGTTTCGCTGTATAAAGGACTGGCCAGGCAACACGTAATGTATCGCCGCACTGATGCTTTCTATATTTCCCGTTTCTTCTGATGCCCGTATGGCTACCCCCATATCAATATAAGGCAACAAATAGAAAGTTGAGACTCTTGAAAGTAGTTGCCGTGTTTCTCGGTTATCAACGGCACCGATGATAATGTGAGCACTGGCAAGGGCCAGTATCATATCTGGGTGTTGAATGTCAGATGTGAATTCGACCACGCGGGTACCCAGCCCCATATGATGGATGTTTTCTGCAGCAATAGTTGTTTTATACCGTTTATTGTCTGCATCATCTTTGGTTGCATGTAGAACTCGATTTAGATTGAGCCATTCAACGATTTCAGGGTCGAATATATAAATCTCACCTACACCGGTACGTGCCAGCGACTCGATAAGTAATGATCCGGTACCCGATGCCCCGATCACAGCCACACGTATCTGGTTCATTAATGTATAGGTCTGTTCGCCAAACGCCTGGACGAACCGAGTTTGATCTTCTGGGGTAGGCTTGAGTACCGGTTTATTTAACCAGCGAATGGTTTGACCAATTGAGATGATTTCATCTACAGAGGTGAAATCGCCATTTTCGGTGACCACCCTGCCCGCAGCGGATGATTCTGTGAATACCAGGCTTGCATGTAACCCATCCGGATTCCATTGATAGCAATCCGGTAAAAATGACTGGTCACTGATATTGTCGAGTTTAGAGAATATAGGTAAGCCGCCCGGGTGAGAATGGCACTTCACCAAACTCAAGCATTCTTTCTCAATGCGTTCCAGATACGGAATTAAGAAAGCTGTATTCCACTTAACCTCATCAACAGCACGATGTACATAGGCAGAATCCGGCACGGTGATCACCTCTTTAACCAGCAGTCTGTGTTGGTCATCATAAGAGGTTTTGCCGCAGAGTAGAAAAGCGACCGCTTCCTTGCCGTCGTCTTTAAATAATGCGGTGTGTAGCTGGGTGTTTTGATGGTCACACATGACCAGTGATAATTTATTCATACCCTACCCCACCTCTTTATAAAACCAGTCATTAACCAGAGCAAGGTGCGTTTCGATACCATCAATATCTGGACGCCAGTTAAGGGGTGATACGCGATGGCGTGACCAACGCTGCCAGGGCCTACCGTCGAAGTTTTCACTGGCCAGCGCCTTAATTACTTTGTTATTAATCAGATTTAGGGGCGGATTGACATATACCATATCAATCTGGCTATCAGGATAGGTATCGGGTAAGCGTAGATAGAGGTCGACCGTATTGTGATTGTAACCAGGGGGTACTGGATAGCCGTAAATAACAACACGCATCACGTTCGCTTCCTTTACTGTTTCCCAGAGCAGGCCTAAGCTATTTAAACAGGCGATGTCATCTGTGGGTAACTCAAAGTCATTGCGACTGGCATAGCCTTCTTTGCATTCGCGTTGGATGGTGCGAAATTGCTCTACGCCCGGTTGGGAAAGGTCGATGGTTTCATTCAGACCAATCTCACGGGGCTGACCATGACCTTTTTGTATCAGGATATATTGCTCAGCCTGTGGTTTACCGGCTCGGGTCAATATATCGCGGCCTGACAGTTCAGGGGTTTGTGTGGTGTAAGACTGCTTGTCTACCTTATAGGTCCATTCAGTTTGGTTTGTGCTATTACAGTTATGGTTTGTAGTACTCATGGTAAATCCTTCAATTTTAGTTGTGTTCATGAGTAAAAACGGGAAACGTGACATGGGGGTGTGTCACGCTTTTTGTTTAGTAGTATGAGTGACAAAAATGCATTATGAGGGGGGAGAAAGATTAAGGTGTCTGATGTTCACATGGTAAAGTTGGAGGAACGCGATTATCGCCCGGATCGAAATATAGGAAGCAGGATGTCACGCTTTTTATTTATAGGTAGAGAGGGAGGAAAATATTCATGAATCAACGCTGTATAAACGTGCTCGATGAGGTGGACTGGGAAACCACCATATTAGAGGTGGGCACAGCAGATTCCCTGGAGGGGCTTAATGAACTCCAATCTGTCTGTGATGCAATTTATCCCGTATTACGTGTGGCTGCTAAAAATTGGTTATATCAACATAGTTATAATACGAACTCTGTTGAGGACCTGGTATCCATCGCCTTCCAGGCCTATGTCAGTGTGCGGGAAAAATACACACCGCCCAATACTGATAATGAGGGTATTCTTAAGTCCTTTAAAGCCTGGTGCTGTAGAGTTGCAGAGAATGAATGGGAGCATAACAGGGCCAAAGACATTGATTCAGAAATGGTCGATTATAATGATGAGCTAGAAGCTGGTGATAACGAAGAATATTACAGTTCCGCTTTAACGAAATGTCAAAAGCAAATTCTATTGGAAGAGCTTGAAAAGATACCTGGCAATATGAAAGAGTGTCTACTTGATCAGGCTGCAGTCAAGAGCAGCAGACAACAAAATAAACGTGGACTTAAAGGTGAAGCAAAACGAATTGCGGAACAATATGGATGCACCGAAAGCGCGATCAGAAAACGGCGAAGTCGTTTATTTGAAAGCATAAAGACACGAGCCAGTAAGGAGTGCAAATAATGAGTAATAAGACCCCACCAAAATCTACTTTATCTGATAATGATATTGAAAACGCCTTACTTGATATTGCGGTTAAAGAAGGACGCTCTATTCCTTTAACAGAGCATCAACTGGAGATCTTTAGCGATGAGTTTGCCGCTGAATTAATGGATGCGCAAAAAAATACGCCAAAAGTAGACGATCTTTTAGAGCGCGCGAATATAGTTCGTCGTAATAATACTTCTGTCTTGCATTCTGCACCTGCTATGGTGGGTGGTGAGTATAAAATGGCGGCTAGAAATGGCGCTACACTTTCAGATGAAACGGTTACTAAAATGAATAACGCCTTAAAGAGCGCTAAACATCAGAAGTAATATGAGCAAAGAACAACGTATCATTCAGCTGGCCGAAAATCTTGCTCAGGAATTTCCCTCCGCTCGTGGCGGGGGTGATGTCGCTAAAGCCTTTGATGAGTTTGAGACCCCCTTTATTGTGGATGATTTTGGAGATGAGTATGAAGGTCTTTTACGTTTTGAAAACAACCAGTTCCAGGCGTTTGTTAATAGTGGGCACCCACGTGCTGCTAATTCAAATCGATTGAATTTCACCGCCGCTCACGAGCTTGGTCACTACACAATCCCTGAGCACAATAGCGCGATTCGCAATGGCTTTGCCTGTCATAAATCCGTTTCTGGTTTCCATTCAAATGAAAAAATTGAACATGAGGCTGACATGTTTGCTTCACACTTTTTAATGCCTGAAAAGAAATTACGCAAATTCAGCAAAACAAAGAATTGGGGTGCACAGGAAATCATCAGCGCTGCTAAGAAATTCGAAACATCCATTACCTGTGCTGCATTGCGTTGTCAGGAAAGTCTCGACGGTAACAGCATTCTTCTTAAGTGGGGTTCAGACGGTGTTTCGTGGAAGCGCCGTGATCGAGAGTGGTATTTTAATATGCGACGATCAACCATCCAGAATATTGATGAGGTCCTGGTTGGCACCGCCACTTATGAGTTACTGCACGCTAATGAAAGACCTGCAGAGGGTTTCATTGTAAAGGGAACGACTAAGGCGGCCTGGGTAAGATCAATTGGGCATACCCAGGACAACAATGATATGTGGATGGAGTCTGCGATTGATTTAGGGTCATACGGCGTATTAACATTGTTAACGCCGCTTAACTAAAAAACATAGTTTCCGGGTTATATTTACTCTATTTCGTGTCTTTAATTACAGTGTTATTTTCAATGGAAATCGAATCATGCTCTTCAGAGATCTTCGATCTTCTCAAAAGGTTTATCAGCTATTGCTAGATCCAGCAATACGTAGACTTGAATCGCTTGTTTCACAATAATACGGCCAAATCAGTTAGTTATTACGGCCAAAAACCTATTTAACGGCCAAAAAAATGGCCGTTAAATTCAATATGGCTGACATCACACCGGTCAATTTTCCCATGAAGTCTATTCTGGCTGGTTATATTTGTATTGACTAGGTATTGTGGTATATTATGGGAAAATGTACCTAGTTTTCCAATTAAAGGAATTTTGTGGCACCACGAAATCCAATGGTTCGTCTGCTTGATCCAGGTGAAGAAAAAGCAGCAGTTTTAACGACCAGGCAATTTAAAGATCTTCTTCTGATCGCGGGCGAAGGGTTTAACGGCATACGTAATAAATCGATTATTTGGCATTCTTTTGGCTCGGCTTTACGCGTTACAGAAATTGCAAAATTAAAAGTGAAAGATGTAGTTGAAGTAGATGGCGAAATAAAAGAGCTTGCAAAGCTACCAGGATCGTCCTCAAAGAATAAAAAGCCGAGACTGTTCATTCAGGTTGAAGATGCGCAAAAAGCGGCGCTGAGTGATTACTTAAACTATCGCATAGAGAAGCAATTAAGAGTCTCAGGTAAAACTGAGTATATGGGGCTACAACCCAACTCCCCTCTCTATCTGGCTAAAGGTCAGAAAGGGTTTGCGTTTAATAAAAAACGCTATAAAAAAGCAGACGGTAGTGTTGAGGAATATATGGTGTGTTCATCGATGCAACAGTTAATATCTGGTATGATAAAGCGTGTGGGCGCAGTTGATGGAAGCTCACATTCAGGTCGTCGTACTTTTGCGACCAGGTTAAGTGATCGAGGGATAGAAGATAGCTTAATACAATCCCTCCTCGGTCATGGTGATCCAAATATGACCATGCCTTACATCGATGCCAACAAAGACAGGATAAAGAAAGCGGCGGGATTAATTTATCCTGGGCTGTGACGAGGCAAAGTGAACAATCTTCTTTAAATAGATATTACGGACATATTTTAATTGATTGTTATTTAGGCGCTAAAAGGTATTGTTTAAACATGTCTAGTCATGATAAAGATTATGAAATAGTCGATAATTTTTTAGAAGAAACTCAATATCAATGCAATGAATCTACTCGTGATTTTATTGCTAAGCGCTATCCATCTAAACTTTTAGATGATATTTGGGATCTTATTGCATATAAAGAGTACACAGAAGAATCTGCTATCCTGAAGATTCAGGAAAACCTAGTTGATAGCAAAAGTAAATGGGAAGGTACAAAGCCGTTTACTGGATTTATTGCTTTTGAAATTGCTAAGAAGTGGATAAAGGAGACAGATTCCAATCAATGGGTAGATCCAGACAACGAAATATCAAAAAAGTTGGTGATATTTTTTGAATACGCTGTTAAAAATGCGGTTTATAACACCAAGATACTAAATCATCTTCTTGATAAATACAAAAATAATTGGGATGTTGCTATTGGTGAAACTCTTTGTATTTCTCTACACATTAAAAACTCACAGATTCAGTTAAATAAGAGTTACTCTACAATAAGAAATTATTTTAGAAGCATATTTCGATGTGGATATTCATACAATAAAGTTCATCAGAAGTTATGCAGTCTAGCTTTAGAATATTATGAATCTGAGGAAGATAAGTTTATATTCTGGGTAAAAAATGAGCATCCAAATGACTATATCAGCCATTATTCGAAAAGCCATTATTCATATTTAACAGTCCTTATTAAAGATATGTGTCGAGATAATGCAGTTCACTTATTCTCTGAATCTGAATGGATGAGTGCCTCGAAAAAATGTAAAAGACAAATGTTAGTAGGCTGGGCTGATAAAAGACAGTTTGCTGAAGATATTGCTAAGTATCATACGACAGAAGAAGAAAATTTGCTAAATAAGGCGAAAGAAACACTTGAAGATGCAGAATACATGTTAGAGGCAGCTCAGACATACATGGAATATGTCAAAGCGATAGCTTCAGGTGCAACAGGAATGAGCCTGCCCCCTACTATAAGAATTAAGGGTAAACTATATGACAGGTATGTCCATCCATCTATTGTTATAAAGAATGCAGAACAATGGGTTAAAGAAGCTCAGAATGACTACAAAAAGCTTTTATCTATAGCAGAACGAAAAGTAAATAGTACAATTAATCCTACTGAATACTCAGAAGAATTAAGCAATATAATTAATGAAAGGAATCAATTAAGTATCCAATTAAACACACTGATTAACCGAGCAAGGGATAATGAACAACAACAGAATATATTTGAAAAATTATCTCTAGAGGTTATATCTACTCGGTCCTTAAGTGAACTACTAAATTTGCTATTTGAAGATATTCCTAAGCGATTTAAATGGGATTCATTTAGCATGGTAATCATAGATGAGGTTATTGATATGGAATCTATGATTAAGAAAGACGATATATTTAATAAATATAGAGATAAATTGTCTTTTAAGAGTTTAGGTGATGAAAATATAAGTAGCTTACCAATAAAATCTATAACAGGCCAAGAAGTTATTGAGAAATATAACTGGGCGTTCAATCAAGCTTACAATAATGAGCTACTGGCTAGTGCTATTTATGTACCCTTGTACTACAACTCAATTCTAGAAGGCGCTATGTTTATAGGTAGCAGAAACAAGCTAATGTTTAGGGGTGGTTTATCTACAACATTTTTCGATATGTTTTCTAAGTATGTTCAGATACAAATAATGAAACAATTGGAATTATTGAGATAAATTAATAATATTGGAAAAGAGATGTCAGATAATTATGAAACAGTAGGCGATGCAGTAAGGTATTGCCAAGAGCATAATCTTAAAAAGAGTTCTGCCGCTAGTGATTTATTTGAAACTGCAGAAGCATTACTAAAAGCATATCGTAACGGCCAAGAATCAGTTAACAATGCTATTAATGAACAAGCAAAAGAAATGGGTGGAATTTGTTTGATTCAAGCACAACCGAGTGGGTGTATACCCCTACTCCGCTTGCCACCTAAAGAGATTAAACTAACCAAGCTTAGTTAATGGAAAAGAAATAAGGAACATTAGTATAAATATATGCCTAAGAAGCTTAATATAATTGAAGAAGATTATTTAATATGGCTTGCTAGAAAGCGCATCATGGTTACTGCATGGATGGAGAATGTCATTGATGGACATAGAACTCTGAAATCATTAATAAGCAAGTCATTAATTGAATGTAAGGATTTAAACGCTATCAGCAAAGGTGTCCGTTTTACTGATAAGGGAAATAAAGTTGTAGATAAACTAATTAGCGAAAGACAAAAGATCAGAAATTCTATCGAGAAAGAAAAACTAAGTAAAAATATAAGTGGCGAGATGCTAATTAAGTGCCCTAGTTGTAGTGGAAATGCTGGTTACAGATATAGTATCAAATGTGAGGTAGAAGGGGCTTGGGGTGAAAGCGCACATTATACTGGTACATCTATGCAGCCAATCACGTGTACCTGTTTAGAATGTGGCAAACGTGTCGATCTAAGTAGATCAAGCAAAGGTATATTGGAATAAACATTGGAAAAGAGTATATGGATAATATATTCAAATGATTAAGAGTGTTGAAACGAAGAGTAATTAGTATGGATAATTGGTATAGACAATTTTACAAATCACTAAAGAATTACGAAAATATGACTCGTTCCAATGAGAAAGAAGTTATAGATTTACTGGATCTTCCATACAGTAATTTTACGGATAGCACAGAATCTCATATTAAAGAGATTGTTAGCTCACTAGATAACTCTGAATCATGTGAGTTATTTCTCGCAGCATTGACCAATCAATATATTCATTCTGCATTTATTGATCTCAAATGTCTTCTAAAAATGGTTGAATCACCAATTGAAAGACAGATGGGTGTAGCCTTATGGATAGCCGGTAAAAAATATTTTACTGGAGTACACATGGAGCTAACAAGTAATACGGATATTAAACCAAGCCCAGATGAGCTTATTATTAAACCGCAGGGAGCAATTGGTGACTATAGAGCCGATTTTATTTTAAAGACAAGTGCTGTATTACCGAAGTTTGAGGATGATCAAATCGTACGAGATGTTGAATCATCAAAATATTTAGTCGTTGAATGTGATGGGCATGCCTTTCACGAAAAAACCAAGGAACAGGCAAAAAAAGATAAGACTAGAGATAGATTTATGCAATCCGAAGGCTTCGAAGTATTTCGATATGCTGGATCAGAAATATGGAAAGATGTCTTTGCTTGTGCAGATCAGGCTGTTTGTAGAGTTCGCGACTCCTCATATGACAGAGCCAGTGAATTAAGCGATGCCTGACAATACTAATTATAACAATCATCACAAGACAGTACTCCAATACAACATTTATGGGAAAAGAATAATGTCAGAAAAAGATATTGATATTGAGATGGGTGAGTTAAAGCAAGGACTCGATTCACTGGTTGATGAGACTATTGATAGTTCATCTGGTAACTCTACCCAGCTTATTCATCATGTCGATGGTGACTCATCAAATAAACTCGTTATTGGCACAAGTGGTAAAGGTAAAGCATTCATTAGTGATAAAAACTAACCATTGGAAAAGATGGTACAGTAATATATTGCTTTTATGTTCAAATCTAATCTAACAATAATATGAGAGTATATCAGTGAATAAAATATCAAAATATATAATTCTACTTGTTGCATTCAGCTTAAATCAAATATGTTACGGACAAGCGCGAGAAATTAATACACAAGGAGACGAAAAACTTGATCCCGCTACAGTCACAGCTATTGGTGTTATAGCTAGTATAGGTGGATCAATACTTGAATTTACAGATGACAGAAAGAAAGCAAAAAAGCTTGATGAAATGCAGCGTTATCTTACTGATATAAGAAACGATGTAAAACAATTAGTTAAAACGAATGGTGAAATACTAGATAGGGTAAAGAAACTACCCATACAGATAGACGAATCTATTAGAAAAGAAAGTTTGCGTATAGCATATCGTGAATTAGAAGATATTAGAATAGTATTCATGGAATGGGATCAAACGAACTGGGATATCAGTAGTACAAGTAAACTTATAGGTGCATACAGAGATGTTGTTACACTAGACAATGGCACCCCTCAAATATTGAATATGGTTGAGTGGGGAGAATTTATTTCAATTGTAAGCAAAGGAAAACTTAATAAAAGATTAATTGAATTAATGGAGATAAAGTACGTGGCTTTTAATGATTTTATACAATTTAACGAAGAAACGCTTGCTGGGTATAAAGCGGCTTTAAAAGCTAAATTGAATAATAAGAATTATGTGAATAGTTATGATTTGTCTGAAGACTATTACTCGTTGACACTAAGCATGAATGGAGATAGAAACACAACGGCTTATAGAGAATGTAATTGTAGGCGTGTATTCGTTGGTCCATGTCATGATGATTATGCCAGAAGATGCGACAGATGTGCGTATCCGGTTCTTGATTCAGCCTATACTACGAATCGTAATAATTTCAAATCAGAAATCAACAATCTTCATGCTAAAGCACAGAAATTAATGAACTTAATTGCCGAACTTAAAGCAATTAATACACATATTGTGATGCCATACATTGAATTATTGAAGGGTGATAAAAGATTTGAAAATATCGCCGAAGAAAACACAGTATTATTTCTTCAAGAAATGGAAAAAGATAAAGATCTACCTATACAGTTAATCAAAAAATATAGTGATAATAACGGTTCTAATAAACATTGTGATCCTTAGTAAAGTATCTATATAGTATAGCTTTCAGATCGGGTGGTTATTAATGTAACTGCAGTTAAATATCTGCTCCTCGGCCGCCATGGACGCCAGTGTAAATATCCGCTTATGGCCGACAGCGGAAGTTAAATAATTTTTAACTCGATGTGGATTCTGTACGTTAATTAAAGATGAAGCAAAAAAAGTTAATCGTCCGTTAATGAGACTAAGCGCCTGTACAGGGTAGGTATTTTAATAGTAGCAGAAATAGTCACATCCCCTGCCCTATTTTACTGAATATAATTGATTGGAAAAGAATAACCATATAGGAAAAGAAATGAAAAAACTACTTATATTATTTATCTTGTTATTTCCACTGTCTGCACACTCAAATAGTATAGAAGCAGCTAAATCAGTGATGAAGCAGACTACAATCAATAAAAAATGTAAATATTTCTGGGAATATTATATGTTTTTTGTAAAACAAGATGATTACAGTAGCCCAGAAGCGATGATACTTTTATTAGATGAAGAATCACCTGGTCTAGTCGATATATGTAATGCGAAGCGTCATGAATATATTAAGTAATATTAAAAGCACTACCTGCTTTAGTGGATCTAAAATGAGTATTGTAAAAGATAATGCATTTAGTGGCAGATACTAATCAAATACCCTTAGATGTAGGTACGGATGCTGTAGATTCCCTTATTAAAGCAAAACAAGAGGCATTTGATGATAGGCTAATTTGTTGCGGAGAGAAGGTTTTGCCATTTGATGATGGATATATTTGTAATAAATGTGATTGCGTATTCGATTAGTGAATAAATAACACGCAGGAAAAGACTAAACTGCCTGACAGTATGCAGCAATTTATATCAGTTTTAATTAAGAGTATTGGTGTAGTTGGTGGGAACTTACAATCTGAACGAAGTACACTTTTAGCTAGGCTAAGTGATCGATGGATTGAAGATAGCTAAATATAATCACTTCTTGGTTATGGAGATCCCAATATGATCATGCCTTCTATTGACGTGAATAAAGAGCGAATCAGGAAGGCTGCTTAAATGATTTATTCAGGACTATATAATGAGTGAAGAAAATCAAGGTAATTGTGATAAAGATGATGCTGAAACCTCGCCTAATTATAACAATGAGGTATTAAAGGTGCTTAAGACTCAATCGAATGCCATGATGGCGATGAATAAACGAATTGAAAAGCTTGAGAATATAGCCGCACAGCAACAGGAAGTTATTAATCAGTTATCAGAATCGAATGAGGTTAAATCTGGCAAAGAATAAGTCCTGTCAAGTATAGCAGCACACAAAACGCGCCTAAGAAGCGTAATGAGGTATTATCTTATAAAATGTTCTAATATCGATTTCCAGTATTGTTGAAGAGTTCTATAGTAGTGTTACATTAAGTACATATCTAATGAATACTAGTATGTAGGAAAGCATAATGCCAAAAACAATAAAAATCATTGAGCACGATGAAGGTGATGCTGAAATAACTATTAAAGATAACCAGGAAAATATTGCTGTGCGTTATGAGTTTGGTAGCTTAGATGATGCTCTAGAGGCTTTACCAAATATAGATGAAATTGGCTAATGAAAATATCATGAACTATAGCCCAGAACAACTAGTTAACAATTTCAATATACAGCACCCTGTCGGCACTAGTGTGCTATATCGACAAACTGAGACGGATGATTACACTACGCATATCATAGTGTCGAATGCTTTTGTGCAAGTGGGTAATTACCCAATGATTGAATTGGAAGGCGTTGGTTCAGCTCTACTAAGTAAGGTTGAGCCTATTCTGCTTTCAGCTAACAAATAGGAACTGAAGATGATCGAACTAGAATGGATTAAGAAGCAAGGTAATTGCTGTATTGAAGATTGCTCTGAATCTCCGTGCCAGGCAGATGATATGGATAATGTGTTTTGCAATGAACATGCGGAGCAAAGCAGACAAGAAGAACCAGAGAACTGGCCTGTAGATGCTCTGTCTGATGTTGGATAATATATATGAATAAATATGACTACACAGACCTAAAAAATATAAATAATGCTCTATCTAAAATTGATAGTTACATATGGAGTAATGAGATTGATAGTGTATGTACCATACCCTCTTCTATTGAATTGGTAGGTCTTAAAGATGTTCAGTATGGGTGCTCACATCACTTACTACCTATTAAAACATCAAGTAAACGTGGTGCTGTTCCTTCTTATAGCGATCTGAAATATCCAAAAAATGAGAAGACGTATAAAAATAATGCTTTGAAACCAGGAAAAATATATATTTCTGATAATGGGGTAATTGTGTGTGAGAATTGCGCTGGATACTCTGCATTGAAAACTGGTAGAGATATAAGTGGCAGTAGTGTAATCGAAATCACTAAATCAGATCAAATTGAATCGGAAAAGCTTTATGGCACAAAATTAAGATGCACTTGTACTGTTTGAGATAAAGGAAAGTTATGTCGGATAATTTTGTAAATGTTGGCGAAGCTCTAAAATACTGTCAAGAACATGACCTTATAAAATGCGCCACAGATGATGACTTATTTATTACGGCAGAAGCCTTGCTAAAGGCATATCGTAGTGGCCAGGAATCTGTCAACAATGCAATTAATGAACAAGCAAAAGAAATGGGTGGATTGTGTTTAGTTCAAGCGCAGTCGAGTGGTGGTACGCCATTATTACGATTGCCACCGGAAGGGATTAAATTAACAAAACTTAAATAACAGTTAATGAAGATACCAGGTAATAATGTAGTGATGGTACAGTCGAATATCTTGTAAGAATTCAGGTGAATGAACAGATTAACTATGGAGTCATTTTATGAATATGATTACTGAATTACGGAAAAGAGTGGCCAAACATGGTGAGGCCAGTATCAATATAGATGACTTCAACCGTCTCCAGTCAGAGTGGATTAAGCGCTGTGGCGGAGAAGATGAGGTTAAAGCTATTAAAGATCATAGTACTATTTTAGAAGAGCTAGACTCCAAGATTGCCGTATCCTCACAAGAGGTGACCGATCAATTTGGAGAGCAGAAAATGGGAGTATTGATTGAAGATATCGAGCCAATATTGGAGCAAATTACTAAATAGAAAAGATGAGTGATTATGACTGCTATTCTAAGTAAATGCCGTAGATATCGTTATCAACTCAGGCGTGAAGTAGATATGTTTTCTGATCAGGTGTATGCCTATTTTGGAATCAACCCTTCAACTGCTGATGAGAATGTAGATGACGCGACAGTAAGGCGCTGGATAGGATTTACAGAAAGATTTAATGGTAGATGTTTTATTGTGGGCAATGCTTTTGCTTATCGAGCGACAGACGTGAATAAATTGGCGTCTGCTATAGATCCTGTTGGACCAGATAATAATAAAAATATAATGGATATTATAGATCAGGCAGACATATTGGTTCCTTGCTGGGGTAGTAAAAATAAAATACCAAAAAAATTGCATAGCAGATTGGATGAAGTTATGTGCTTGTTGAAAGAGTCTGGTAAACCAGTAAAATCATTTGGATTTACCGGTTCTGGTGACCCTAAACACCCGTTAATGCTTTCTTATAAAACTAAACTAATAGATGTTAAGTAAAGCCCCAGGACAAGAAATATGATAAAAAAACAAAAGACAGAGAATACATGGATAATGTACAGGCGTGAAATATCACTCTGGAGGTTAATTTTAGCCTTAATAGCATTTATTGTGTTCATTGCTGCGGAAGTTGTATCAGAGCTAATGCCAGAATTTAGATTGTATTGCTTTATCATTGTTATGTCTGCCATTCTTTATCTAGGGGTATTTATCTACTCAACTGAGAAAGGCTATCAACGATACCTGTCTAATGGTAAAGAAAAACAACCATTAAATTGATAATAAATGTCGTATAATCTTTAGTAAACCAAATCAGGTTGAAAGGATATATCTATAGCAACTGCCTATGGGCATGAATTTACGAAGTATAAAAGATAGTAATGGTTATTTGTTCAGTAGTGGGTTTAAGTGGTGATGATGTTAAGTGGTATTGCTCAGGTGCAACTGTTAAAGGATTTGAATTGTCGCAAGAAGTGGATAGCGCCATTAATATGTCAGATATAAACATTCAGAGATTTAAAAATCATTATGAAGGAATGAGATTCACTGTATTGGTAATAAATTAAGTATCAGTAGGTGAATACTTGCATTAAATAACAATCATAGGAACTTATAGATCATGGAGCATGTTATCAAGTTATTTTGTTGTTTATATTTTTTATCACAGCTGAATCAGCATTCAGTAAAGCAGCAGTTTGTCTGTCTACCTGTTTGAAAGTGTTGTTATGTGTTACCGGTAAGAATTGTATTTTCAATCACTTGTATGATTGCGCTTGTAGGCTCTGCAGAACGACCTCGGTCATACGGATTTAAATCCCAGCCTAGCTCTCTTGCCTTTGTTGCTTTGTTACGTGAACTACTTAGTGCAAAGTTAATAGTGTGCTGGTTAGACATGCTGTCTTCACGCTGTTTTGCTGCCGCATCCTCAATCGCATGATAAAAAATACCATAACAAACATGTAGAGGATGTATGCCTAAGCAGTGTTGAGCTGACTCTTGGTATTTAGCGTTATAATCGCAAGGGATTCCATATGCCTCTATCCGCTCTTTAGCGTAGAGAATTAGATCTGCTTCAAGAATAGGCATAATTTCACGAATAATGTCCCCATGGCTCATAGTTGACTTAAAATTACTGAGTAATGTATACAAAGCTCCCAGCTGTACTGACCAGTCGTAAGATGGCTGAATATTTGGTGTAATACCGATAATATTAAAATCAACTGAGTAGCCTCCCTCAGATGACTTCTTAAGCCCTTCCCCTCTATTCGTATTAGTTATGTAAGCTGTCCCATTTGATATCATGTCAATCGCTTCTTCAAGTGAACGATCAGGGCCTGGAAACCAGTGATATCCACGAGAAAATAATGCAGCTGATTGATCCATCCCAGGAATAGAAAAATGCTCAATTAATGCGATTAACTTTAAAACATCTAATAACGTTAGCTCCCCATATGACAATTCATTATTTTCGGATGGGACGTAGTACCTTTCTACGCTTGAAGCGAAAACCTCATCGCTCTTATGCTCTTCAGCCTTTTTTTGTGTAACAGACAGATAGTGAGCTGATTCTTCTGGTACGGTTACGTCATCATCACTATGAGCTCTTAATTCATAATCATAAGCAAGCTGATAATTGTTAAGTTGAGAGGCTGAATACGAAAGATTTCTATAAATTGAATACCATTTCTTGCCCTCATCAAGAAGCTGCTGAAAACAATTCATTCCATCAATATAGTTTTCACCGGTAATTAAATTCCAGCCTTTCACAAACAAAGGGTCATCCCGCGGTAGTAGCTCATCAAATACATCTACCAACTGCATTATTTTGTGATTCTGATGACTGTTATCATCAACCGTTATTGGCCTGACAATATGTGACCATACGCCTTCACAAAAACTCTGAGGGTAGCTCTCCTGACTGAATGACTCTATAAAGGCGTCTAGAAAATAAGGGAGAGGCCTGGGGCCTTTTGAGCCTTCTTTCGGGATCAGTAATTCGTAATGCCATTCATGATCCATCTCATTTTCGTCGCCATCACTTAATACTTTTATATAATTGTAGAGTGATGGAATGATTTCGCTCGCTACTTCTTCTTTTTTTCCCCACCAGGAAATATATTTAAGGTATAAAGCAGACGTGGTATTACACGGGTACTTGCCATATAAATATGGGATCGTCTCTCTTACTTCAGACGGGATAGCCACATCAGTTCCGCGACTAAATAAGGTCATTAATTGCCAAAAATCATAATACTGGCTTTGCTTTTCTGTTTGAGAGGTAATATGTGTTAACAGGTTCAACAAAGCCCTGTCTTCGCCGTTTATAAGCAAATATTCACTTAGATTAATGGTGGTTAATTGTGATTCAATAGCCTTTAATTCGGCTAATACACTTGAATAATCTTGTTGCCAGGCCTTTAATATTTTTGGAAGTATAATCCCTGGGAGATAAGAGATTATGTCGTTATCTTCAGGTTTAACATAATCAGGTGCACCGCTATAAAAGCTTTCAGTTTCTAATCGTCCCCATTCAGTTATGTGGTATTCATAGTCATTTGTTGTTATTGAATCATTTAAATATAATAACGTGAGAAACAATGTTAATGAGTTATCTTGTATATATGAGCCATATTTATTAACTATGTATCTAGTTTGCACGATGTTGTTACAAGATAGATTATAAATTATTAATAGATTTAGCGCTGAATTTCGTATGTCATCTGAATTCTGCATATTACCTTCAAGTAAAGGCAACAAGTATTTCTCTACTGTTTTTCTGTTTCTAGGATCAAATGATAAGTATTCACAGTAGTATATTTTAATCAGTGCGTTATTCTCTGCATGTTCAATACCTTTGCGAAGCACTCTCCTGGCTTTGGATTTATCGTTTTTAGTAAAATACGATGCTGCTACATGCAGGTAAGCATCCGCAATAGGGGTGTTATTAGCAACATCTAATTCCAATGCCTTAATCAAATCATCTGCAGTTAGATCTAAACTGTCATCATGTAATGTATTTACGACAATCAGGCCCATATGGCCAATTGTGCATATGGGTATTGTGAAATAACATAAAAGAGATAAGGTCCTGGTGTAATCAGTATCAATTCCCTTTTCATCTAACTCATGGACTACCTCTATTAATGCGTCTCTATTTGGGTTTTGCCATAAAAATGCTTTAGCCGCCTCAATGTTGCGCCCAATAACATTATCGTTTTCTGTTATATCACTCATGAGTATATTTTTGATGTTCCCTGTTTCGGCTTAGTAGTGCTCATACTACCCTTAAATCTATGTTATCAGTGATATCTTAAACTATCGAGAGCATCCGTAATATTTAATAAATCAGTACTAACTGATATCACCGTAGCATTGTTAGTGAAAATTGAAAAATATGTTAGAAATAAAAAAGGCCTTCACGTTAGAAGGCCTTTTTTTAGTTCAAGCTTTTTCTTGAGTTTGGGCGCTGAGCCAATAGGTAGTCCATCTGGTCTGTCAGTACACGTTTATTAGAAAGCAGTAAGCCTTCTATATGGCTTGGAGCAAAAGGTAAAGCTAATAACTCTAAACCGGCCTCGTCTGGTGTTTTACAGGCCTTTCGATGATTGCATGGTTTGCAGGAAGTTACGACATTTTCCCAAACATCAGGCCCACCTCGTGCTTGTGGCACAACATGGTCTCGTGACAAGTGACTTTTGTGGTATTGAACACCACAATACATGCAAATATGACGATCCCGTGCGAACAACGCCTGGTTACTCAATGAAATTGATGATTTTTCATAAACACTAGCATCAGCACCACCAAGTGCAATAACAGGGTGCAGTTCTAAAGTAGACTGTACGCCGAATTTATTAACACCACCGTGTAATACAATGGCAGGTTCACCAACTGTCCACATGACATCCCCACCGAGATAATGGCTAGCGGCCTTCTGCCAATTAATCCATTCTGCAGGACGACCTCCTTTATCCACTGCTAGAATCAATGGGCGAGGCTTAAGATTTTCTTTTCTGAGTTTCACTGTTTTCATCATTACCCTCCCATATTCAATGTTGTTAGTGATCAGAACAATTTGGAACTGCTATGTCTGGAAGGAGTACCTGGATTCGAACCAGGAAATACGGAGTTCAAAGCCCCGTGCCTTACCATTTGGCGATACTCCTATAAACCTGTATTTGGAGAGCTGGGCGGGATTCAAACCCGCGATATTCGATTTTGCAGATCGACGCCATCGATCACTCGGCCACCAGCTCGTATAAAATTGGCGGAAGGCAGAGGGCACGATCCCCAAGCCGTTTAAGGCTCCACTGGTATTCAAAGCCAGGTGTTGACCAACTCAACAGTTACCTTCCAAATATGGCGGAGAGAACAGGATTCGAACCTGCGTACCGTGTACATGATCATCTGCTTTCCAGGCAGTGCCAATAGACCGACTCTGACACCTCTCCTATTCACTTGGCGGAAGCGGTGGGATTTGAACCCACGTATCCAATTGGACTCACTCCTTAGCAGGGAGGACCGATTAACCTGACTCTGGCACGCTTCCAAATTTTTAATTTTAATTGACTGGTTGCCACAGAAAGGCTCGAACTTTCGACTTCTGCTTTGTAAGAGCAGCACTCTACCAACTGAGTTATGCGGCAATAAACTGGTGGTGATAGGTAGATTTGAACTACCGCCATCAACCTTATGAGGGTTGCGCTCTACCAACTGAGCTATATCACCTTTTTTCAAAATATAAAATGGTACGCGAGATGGGGATCGAACCCATACACTCTAATGAGTACTAGCCTCTCAAACTAGCCTGTCTTCCTGTTCCAGCACTCGGTAGAAATTTGGTGGGGGTAATGAGATTCGAACTCATATAAGCAATGCTTACCGAGGTTTGAGCTCGGTGCGTATACCGATTCCGCCATACCCCCCTGAAATATAATTTTCATCCGTTCATATTTAAGATGTATTTTTTAATAAAATTGGTACCCCTAGCCGGGCTCGAACCAGCACATCCTATATGGAAAGAAGATTTTAATCTTCCGCGTTTACCTATTTCGCCATAGGGGCATTACATGTTTGGTAGGCCGTCGAAGACTCGAACTTCGCCCGCCCCCTTATGAGGGGAGCGCTCTCGCCAGGTGAGCTACCGGCCCAATATTAAAATTGGTGGGAGTAAAGAGATTTGAACTCTTACAGCCATATGACTACTGGTATCTGAAACCAGCGCGTATACCGATTCCGCCATACTCCCGTATTGAAAAAATATATCTGGCACCCTCTGCAAGATTCGAACTTGCACTCGGCGGAGTAGAAGTCCGCTGCCTTATCCAGTTTGGCCAAGAGGGCAAAAAATAACTGGCACCGATGGGGAGATTTGAACCCCCAACCTTCTCGTTCGTAGCGAGCTGCACTTCCAATAGTGCTTCATCGGTAAATAGATTTATAAAATATGTTTAATAGCATTAAACCAGTTTTCATACTGTTTGAACCAATGCTCTGTATTCCCATATGCTATTAACGCTCTTACGTTTTCTGGAGGCCTGGGTGCATGCTCAAATAACGTAATCAAATCATTTGTATTGGGTTTGTTTTTTGTTGCTTCCTTAATTAAAGGAGTTTTTTGTTTTATTGTGTTCATATTATTTACTCCCGATATTAAGGTTTAGTAATTGGGGTGACCGACGGGATTCGAACCCGCAACATTCTGATTCACAATCAGAGACTCTGCCAGTTGAGTTACGGCCACCATAAAACTGGTGCGGGTGGAGGGCCTCGAACCCCCAACGTTCGGAGTAAAAGTCCGATACTCTGCCAATTGAGTTACACCCGCGATTAGTTGTTTTAAATTGCAGCACGATGTTTTTGAGGAAATAGTCATTAACTACTTTCTCAAAAACACCGCGTTGCATATTAGCGTTAAAGCGCTGATTATCTTTCTTACGTTTTGCTTTGTTTGTCTTTCCGTGTACACATCCCTTATGCATTAAGGGATCCATGGCCACCCAGTTGCGCGGTTTTATATGCGCAGTTTTTAACGCCTTTTTTTTCATGATAATTACCTCGCGTTTTAGTGATTTACGACAGTTAAAATTGGTGGGTTCAGTCGGCAACGATCCGACAACCTACTGGTTAAGAGCCAGTTGCTCTGCCAATTGAGCTATGAACCCGTCATATCTGGTCGGGGTAGAGAGACTTGAACTCCCGACATCCTGCTCCCAAAGCAGGCGCTCTCCCAGGCTGAGCTATACCCCGATATCTGGTTGCCCTGGTCGGTATCGACCCGACTGCCTCACCCTTATCAGGGGTGCGCTCTGCCATTGAGCTACAGGGCAAAAATTAAATTTGTACGACTGTGCATATCATCGCCGATGAAAGTGGAGCCCTCTGCCAGGAATCGAACCGGCGACCTGCCGCTTACAAGGCGGCTGCTCTGACCTGCTGAGCTAAGAAGGCTTTTATTTGGCGCTCTAGACGAGTTTCGATCTCGCTACCTCAGCCTTGACAGGGCTGTGCTCTCCCGATTGAGCTACTAGAGCTTATTTGGCACGCCAGGAGGGATTTGAACCCCCAGCCCTCGGTTTTGGAGACCGACGCTCTACCAGTTGAGCCACTGACGCATTAAATAAAAAATGGTAGCGGAAGATGGATTCGAACCACCGCTCTCTGACTTATGAGGCCAGCGGGGACGACCTGACTCCCCTATTCCGCGTTAAAATTGGTGCATCGGGCAGGCTTCGATCCTGCGACCAGCGGAACTTCAACCCGCCACTCTACCAACTGAGTTACCGATGCATATTTGAAAAATTGGAGTACCAGACGGGGTTTGAACCCGCAATGTCACTATGGACGCCAGATTGAAAGTCTGGAGGCTTTACCATTTGCCTACTGGTACATGTGCACCGAATGTTTCGGTGGAACATAAATGTTCTCCCTCCTTTCTTGTTCGGCAGAGGTAAGCCGGAGGCTGGCCACGCCTCAGCGGTAATATCACCTGGGGAGTGATATCAAAATTGGTGGAGTCAGGGAGTCTCGAACTCCCAACCTTCGCCTTGCAAAAGCGACGCTCTCCCAGTTGAGCTACAACCCCAATCAAGTGTGTGATGTGGTGGTAAAAGTAATACAGCGCCCGTTACGTTTCAGGTGGGTATACTATTTAGAGGTCTCTCTCCCCTGCTTTTATCTTCCACTCACAACACACACTATCTGGCTGGCAAGGCAGGGATCGAACCTGCGACCAGGTGATTAACAGTCACCCGCTACTACCGCTGAGCTACTTGCCAAGTATTTTTATAAGTACTATTTGGTGGACAACCAGGGATTCGAACCCCGATGTGCTAGAAGCTCCGGATTTACAGTCCGGTGGTGTCGACCCGTCTCACCGCGTTGTCCATTGTTTGCTTTTAATAGTCTCCGTTAAGACACTATTTTGTATTTGGAGCAGGTAGCGAGATTCGAACTCGCGGCATCCGACTTGGAAGGACGGCACTCTACCAATTGAGTTATACCTGCTTAACTAGATTGACAAGATCAATTAAAACGTTCTGTTTAAATGCACTTGCCAATCTATATAGCAATTCCAAATTTTTAAAAAACATGGCTCGATGGCCGTTTATAGTCGCGCATAAAAAAACCCGACTTAGCTATTGCCAATCGGGTTTTAAAAACTTCTTCCTCGAAGGGCAGCTTGTATGCTTTGCCCTCCGGTATATGTGTGGAAGGCTTAGGTCATACCAAAATTAATCTCATAATCGGGTTTGATTGTTAGATTACATTCGGCAAGACGCACAGATGCATGGGTGCGTAAACTGAATATTGTCCAGTCCGACCCTATCTGTATTAGATGCTGTCTTGCTAAAGTAGCCATTGAGTTTCTCATTCCTAAAAATTATTTTTTATGCAGTTCAATTGTGAACTGCGGAAAGTCTATGGTTTGTATTATAGGTATCGATTTCAAGAATGCAACAAATATTTCAAGATTCTTGATATTTAATTTATTTGTATTAAAATTACACTCAATGAAAAACTCAAATATAAAACTCGATTTTAAGAAACAGATTGGCGCTCGGGTCAAGCAGGCTCGCACTATGGGCGGTTTTGCTACCCAGAAAGACCTAAATGAAATACTGGTAAAAAAACATGGATGGAGTACCGGTCGTTTAGGCAATTATGAATCAGGCGGCTCTGCCCCTGGCCATGATGAGTTGCTTATATTATCCCGTGAAACAGGCACATCCGCCTGCTGGATTATGTTTGGCACCGGACCTATACGGTCTGACCATAGAGACCTTCAAGCCATACGCCATCAAAACCTGGTTCACTCAATACTCTTAACCCAGGAAAATAAAAAAGAATATACTCTGTTTCTTAAAAAAGCTGAGTCTAATGCCGAAGCGATCACTAAGTTCCTGGATAATCCCTTTAAAAAAATTGGAGACCGGCAGGCACGGCGTTTCGAGCGAGCACTAAAAAGGCCAAAAGGCTGGATGGATGAACAGCATATTGATATCGACCCGATTTGTAATAACTTCCCTGAAGACCTTAGAGAGTTGATGCTGATTTATTCAGAACTAAATGAAATAGACCGTGTGAAGCTATTGAATATAGCGCGACTGTTGTAGTGGAGCTGGGTTAGATTATATTGATGTATAAGTAACAAAGGACTCCATTGCAGAAGTCCTTTGAGGTACTGGCTAAAAGTTCTAGTGCTTAGCGGAAGTCTATTCCTCTATCGTATTTAATAGGGGTATCAGGTTTTAATTCAGAGCACCGTTCTTTAAATTGTTCTACATTATTGACAAGATAATCTGATGCGCTTTGAAGATTTATCGCATTTTCATAGCACTTGATGAAGCTCTTAGAGAGATCGTTCTGTTGAACCAGTGTTAGCTTATGATCATTGGCAGCCGAAAGTTTATCATAAGCATGATAAAAACTTTCTAATAGGTTTTCTTGATCACTACCATTACCCATTGACAGATTAAGTTTACGATCTACAGACTGAGACATGTAGGAATTAGCAACAGATTCATTGCTTGCTTTCTCACCAATATCACCAAAAATACTTTCATGACCAATTTTTGCCATTATTATTCTCCATTGATAAAGTTTTTAACAAGTGAGTCGTTTAAGTCTTTTCCTTTTAATATTACAGATGCAGCATCTTCGTTATGTGCGCAAAGTAGTGCTGATGCCATGATTGTTAACTGGGCCATTTGTTTATGAGAGACTCCTGTAAGATCTAATGAATCAATATCTGAATTAATATCCCCACTAAATTTAATATTGATAGACTTTTCAATGCTACAAAACTCTAGGCCTGAAAGTGTAGATGATGTTTCTTTAAAGCTTTCGTGATAGAAATCGGCTGATTGAACATCAATGCCGCCTGATTGGATGGTATGACATGTTAAATCATCATCGTAATAGCCTATGTCTATACTTCCTGATTGTTTTAGTTGTGTAATTACTTGATCGGAACATGCCAGGCTGATAACAAACATTTTAGATATTTTGCTGAAGCACGACCACCCTATCAGTGATATCGAATTATCAGACAGCATAAAGGATTGGTATTCGCAATCGGCTATAGGAAGTAATTGTTTTGGCAGAAATATTTGACATTGATTGTTATTTGAGAGAGAGCACATTGTGCTACTTGAAATACGCTTGTCTAAAGTCAAGTATGTAATATCTGGATCATCGTTATGTACAAAATCAATTAATGATTGGTGGTAGAGATAAAAAAGGAATGACAGTAGATCTGAGCGCTCCTTAAAAAATGTTTGCATATTGTCAGGATTAATTAATGTGTCACCGTGTTTCTCTTTGCTGTACTCAAGACCTAGCATTGATTTATCCTCCAATAATTTAAAGCCATAACTATAATTCAAATATTTAAGCACCTTGATGAGAGCTTGTGATGTAACAAATAAACTATGCATATTATCTACCGTAACTTTCACATGTTAGCTAATTGGTGAAGTTGTAACGTTTTAATTTAAGAGCATGGTGAAAACATTACAGATCTGCTGATAATAAAATAATGATATTGATATGCACAGATCATTTCTCTTTAAATGTACCCTAATTGTAACGAATCTGGAATATATATATTAAGCTAAGAACAAATTATTATGACAAAAAGAGGCTGAGAAGCATAAAGGGATCATGAAAAATAGTTTTGATAGGATATTAAGCGGATTTACACCTAGTTACCTACCCCTAAGATAATGTTTAGATAATTGACTCAGTTGAAAATTGTTTAAAATCTAAGACTAGCTTATAGACAAATTAATAAATCCATAAACCAGCTTAGATATTTTTGACTAAATATACATAGTCTAGAGGTTAGAGAATTGGCATAAATAAGCTGTCTAGAAAGCTTCTGTGTTTAGATAATGATAGAACGGTATGTGTCACTTTACCGGTAATGTTATTTTCAGTCACAAAACCCCAATATCTAGAATCTGCACTATTTGTTCGATGGTCTCCAAGAACAAAGTAACTACCGGTAGGAACAGTTATATCTACAGGAATGCTTGGTAGTTGACCATCTTTACTGTACTGGATAGCGTGTTCTTTGTTACTAATAGTCTCATATCCAAGCTCGTGTACATTCGTATGATCGGAAGATCTATAATCTAGTAACTGTTCATTCACATAGATGTCCTTAGAATTAATTTTAACTACATCACCAGGAATACCGATAACACGTTTCACATAAAGCTTGTCTGTATGTGGAGGTACGAAAGTAATAATGTCCCCACGATCAGGCATGTTCTTATTGAAAAGTTTGATATTAACAAAAGGTAATGAAGCCCCGTAATTAGTTTTATTAACCAGTACCCAGTCTCCTTCAAACAAGGTGGGCTCCATTGATCCGCTTGGAACATGATTCCAATCAGCTATAGCTGTTCAAAAAAACAGCAAGCCAAATATAATTAAAAATAGACGGGAATTGTATTTTATAAATAAATGTAACGACTTCATAGTGCCTCCATATAACAATGTGCGATTCCAATAAGATGAACAAGATAAGAATTAGTTAATAAAAACTACCATCAACACAGAATCAGAACATCATTGTTTTTAAAATAAATTAATTAAATCCATTGGCTCTTTTTAGCACTAAGCTAATATCTTCATATTCCTCGTCTTCTGCAGATACAACAGGAGAGCCTTTTGAGTATCGCCTGCGTAACTTGGCCATAGAATATTGGCCTTCATCTGCAATAAGTGCTTGTTGTATTCTACCGGAAAGACCATTAGATATATTGGGGCCAATTGTGAATGCCTGGTTAGGATAAGGTAGATGCGTATGTAGAGCAGTGGTGACTACGTTGTCTGGGTCATATGTATTATGATTTGTTTTTGGCATTACAGCTGCATGACACTTTTGTGATAAAACGCCATCGTAGCCATTTCTCCAGCCCTTAGTTATTATATGTATAGGCTGCTCATCTGGGTTACTAAAATGACTGAGCATCGTTAGTGTGCCAAAATTAGGAGATTTTGGAGCGCATATTTTCTTTCCAACTAAATCAGATAGGTTGATTAATTGAGAACTATTTTCTTTCAAAACAACGAGTCGCCAAATATGAAGTTGCGGTAGTTTTGCTATGACTGTGTGTTCAATGTTCTTTACTCTCCAGCTAACAAAGTGTGGACCATCGAAAACCATGTCATACTTATGTTGTTTCATGGAGTCGGTATAATTTTTCCAAGAACCTGGATAGTTGTATGTGAATTTTTCCCCGGTGACTTTGGTTAAATACTCGGCTATGGGGGCATATGTATACTCGCCTTTCTCTGCTGTTTCTCTAGGTGGGGCTGTAAATACGTATTCCGCATATACAGCAGATGGAAATAATAAAAAAACAAAAAGCACATGACTTAATTTCATAATATACCTCGTGATTGACACATTTAGTTTATATAAAAGTCCTACTGCTAAATTTCTTTCCATAATGATTTCAATATTTTCTTCCAGATAAATATGTTACGTATAGTTGCTTTTCTATATCTGGTATAGTCACATATACTCACTTAATGACTATTCTGTGTAACCAGGGACAATCAGAATCAGTAACGATATGGCCTTTATCAATACCCAGTTCAATCGTCTGTGCTGCATGGCTGTATCTGATATTGCATATTCTCTGAACATGAGAGATGTCATTCGTACAATCTTTATTTCCCTCAGAAATATATTTATCAATATTTCTTTCAAGAAAGTGCTTTGTATCAGTTGTCTTTCTACACACCGGTATCACCTGATTATTTATTCCATTGGAAGAATGTAAAGCCACTATATATCTATGCAAATTATCTGGAAACAATTACATTATGTTTTGATAAATAAATAGAATAACGGGCAGTTAAAGAGCGCAATGGAGAAAACAAAGAGACGTTAAGGTGCGCGAAAGGAGTTTAAATTTAAAACTGCAAATAGTTTTAGATAAGGATTATTGGTTTTTCAGATGTTATTGATTAGAAGAAAGCCAGTACTTAGCAGCTAATTGCTCTGCTTCTTTCTTTGATTTTCCATCTTTAGAAGTGGTTTCTACCAGGTTGTTACCAGTCTTTATAGTTAGCTTGGTATTATACTTTGGTTGATGTGAAGGTCCAGAAACTGAAGTAGTAAAAACTGGCATAGGATATTTTTCTTTTTGACACAGTTCGATAAGTTTACCTTTGTAATTCTTTTTAACTTTAATATTATGAGCAGATTTTGAGTTATTATTCGTTTTCTTGTTAAGCTGAATGTGTGTGCCGATCAATTGCTGTAATAAATCAAGTGTCACTAACTGTATAGCGGTTTTCTTTACAGGGTTGGTAATTTCATTGGAAAATAGTGTCTTACCTTTTAAAGATAAAGTCGCTGTTACACTATGCATTGGTTTATGAGACGGGCCTGTGCTTTTGTTGTCAAAGTGTAATTCACTTCCATTATATTTTTGAATAATTGAATTCATTATCATTGATGCTAAATGTGGGGTATCTAAGATTGACTCAATAAATGACAATTTATACTGTTCACTAAATTTGGAACCTATTGATGAAAAAATAGCAGCAGTTGTAACATGGTCTAAAGTGCGATTGTTAAAACGTTTGAATAGTTCACTCTCCAATTCTTTAGGTGGTAGAGAGTCATCCTCCATGCAGACTCTGACAACACGATATAGATCTTTCTCATTTAAAATATCAAACTTGAGAATTTCTAAATTGATTCTCCCCTTCTTCCACGCGTTAGATCTCAAAACTTCAGATTTACTATTACGAGCTTCCTTCTCTTTTAAGTTATAGGCCGTGGATATATGCTCTAATTCTAACTTAAGATGATCAGTCTTATGTAAATGAGCTAGTAATAAGTGTTGATTAATAAGGTCTGGATAACGTCGTATAGGGGAAGTAAAGTAGGCATATGCAGGCAGATTTAGGCCATAATGCCCCCTCACAGATGGTGATATTTTGGCAGGTTGCATGACCAATGACATATTATCAGAAAGATGCTGCATAAACTGTAAGTCATTAGAAGTAGTTCCCTGTTGAAGATCTCTCGATAATTCTGAAACATCTGGCGCTGCAGATTTAACCTGGTGATTCCTAAATAAGCATGGAATGTCATGTTCTATAACATAAGTTGCCATTACGCTATTTACAAGAATCATGAACTCTTGAACGATAATATACCCAATAGTCCTTTCTTTTTCATCCAGGGACTGTAATTTACCATCTTCTGTGACAGACCATCCGCTAGAGATATCATAAACAGCAAGAGCACCACTGTCTCTTCTATGATTTAATAGCTTCAAAGCAATGCTAGATAGTAGTTTCATTTGGTCGTGTAACTCGTGATCTTCGTTATCAAGCACCTTGACAACATTCTCATGTGTCAGTCGATAATCGTTACGAAACACTCTCTCGGCTAACGTAATATCAATACAATTTAAAGTATTATCAAGCGTTATTTCAAAGACAAGAACATCTCGCTCTTTGCCTTGTAGTAAGCTAAAGTCATTCTCAGATAGTGACCTGGGAAGCATAGGTTTAACACATCCGGCGTACCCTCTGTATATTGAAAACATATTCTGTTTAGCATGCTGATCGAGTTCACTATCAGTTTGTAGTTGTTTCGCAACATTCGCAATCGATATAGTGAGTTTATAATGCCCATCGATTACTTCGGCCCAAATGGCATCATCAAGATCTTTACTTCCAAATCCATCAATCGTTAAACCTTTGTTTATCATAACTCATCCAAAATAGTCTATTATTATAGTTTATTGACAATTGTGTGAATTTTAATGTACGTATTAGGTTTATCAACAAATTCACAAATCTATACTATCGCTTCCAAGAAAATCAGACCAACTTTCCCAGCCATTATTCATATAATGAATAGATGGGTAAGCGGGAATATTCCGTGGTTTTTTACCTATTTCAACAATGCTGCCACTAACAAACTTAGACCAGTCAGATATAGATTTAAAATCATAATCGAGTGAACGCATATAGTTTTTAGCGTCAATATATGAAAACGTTCCGGAATCTGTCTTCTTTATAGGGACACCTAACCAGTATTTCCATGTAGTCCAGCCCTTATCTTTATAATATACTTGTGGACGTTTTGGTATGTTTGCAGGGAAACTGGCATCATTTTCATTAACGTAAGATAACCAATCTGACCGACTATACAGGCCAAGATGTAGCGCAAATTGCCGAGCTTCTTCGAACGGTAACATTTCGGTACCTAGCCAGTGTTTCCATGATATCCAGCCCTTATCTTTATAGTATTTATTTGGGTTTCGAGGAATGTTATTTGGGAATTCACTATTGCATCGTTTTGCGTAGTTCTGCCATTCATTCACACTAGTTAAGTTAAGTGAATTCACAAAATCACGTGCTTCTTCATATGGCTTTTTTTCACTTCCCAGCCAATGCTCCCACGATATCCAGCCTTTATACCTATATACATGGTATGGTGTGGAGGGAATATTAGAGGGTAATGGTGTAAGACTGCCTATGTTTCCCTCAACATATTCTTTCCATTGTAATGAGCTTCTAATGTTAAGTGTTCGGGCAAACTCACTTGCCTCGGTATATGATAAGAAGTCATCGCGATTCCTAATCCTGTTTCCCTTAGATGTATAACCAAGAAAATCAGGCCAGTCATTCCAGCCTTTATTTTTGTAAAAAACATCAGGACAAGTTGGGAGGTTGCCAGGTTTGCTCTCTAATTCAGAAAATATATTTTTTAAAAAAGGCCTCCATTGCTTGGATGATGTGAATTTTATATTAAGTGATTGAATAAATACCCTTGCTTCAGCGTATGCGAGGTGTTTATCATGCCCTAGCCAATCGAGCCATGATATCCAGCCTTTCTTGCGGTAGAAATTATAAGGCATACGCGGCATGTAATTAGGCAGAGGAGGCAGATCCGCACGATGCCCCTGGACATAAGCTTCCCACTCTTTTCTGCTCCTTAAATTTAAGGTGTGCGTGAATTCACGAGCTTTTTCAAATGAAGCAGTATTTCCTAGCCAGTCGGGCCAAGATACCCAGCCATTTCCTTTAAAGTATTCATATGGATCATGAGGAATGTTTAAAGGTATTTTCGGTAGGTTTTTAAGGTCTCCCTTTTTATACTTATTCCAGTCACTTACACTCCTTAAATTGAGTGTATGAACAAATGCTCGACATTTCGTATATGTTAAGAAATTTCTTCGCTTTACCGAATTTAATTGCTTTTCGTATCCTAGCCAATGTTTCCATGATATCCAGCCATCAGATTTGTAATGATAATATGGGTTACGCGGAATGTCGTCAGGCAATGATGAGGCAGACTTTAGTTCACCTTCTATGTATTTGTTCCATTCGCTCATGCTCTTTAACTTAAGTTTCAAAGCAAACTTTCTAGCTTCAGCATATGGAAGATAAGATTTCTTCATTTAGATTATATTCCGGAGAAAAAATAATATATTAATAAAAAATACAGGTCTAATTTAAAATTACTGCACTTGCATAATTTAAGTTTACGGTAACATGTAAAGACTGTAAAAAAAAAGAGAAAATACCGAAAACCGCAGAATAAAAGGCTCATTAAAATAAGGCTGGTCATAAAAAGCGGTTAAGCCGCATTAAAGGAATGAGGCATTAATCTAAAAATAACGAACCGAGTTAATTATAAATTCACATCAACACGCTATTCTGTATAGCTAAATTTTATAACTCAAACTATTTTATAAAATACTCATTTACTAACACCGTGTTTTTAGTTGCCACATAAAAAATATGTGACATCTAAAATTTGGTAGTAGGTATTTAATGCTGAGAATTCAAGCAAGGGTTATTTCGAACTTCAGTTGTGGGGTGGCTTGAAAGAGCAATGCAATTTATTTGTTGAAACACATCCGAATAAGACGTTTTGATTATCTCTGAAGCCCTACCCAGATGAAATACACCAGGATCGACAATCTCATAGTAACCATATCGCCTTCCGTTTATTCGTTTAATCACAACGCCTACGCCTTCCAATGCTGTAAACATTGTTAATATTGCTCTAGGACTATAACCCAGGGCCTCTTCTAGTTGTGGGAGTTTAGGTTTGTCGATTTTATCAATAGCCACTAACAAAGCCAGCTTACGACAGTCATCCCTGTGAGGGACGTGCTTATTATTCTTATCGGTATCTACAATTATATTTTCATTCATTTTAGTATCTTCTGATAATTCAATAGGTTAGCAGCTATTAAAAACTCAACTCATTAAATGCATAGAAAAATATTGAGTTCGCGTATGGATTTGAGTATATGTTCAAGCTATTTAATGTCAATAAATATAACCATTAAATGGTTAAAAAAATAACCAATAAGGAAAAATCCCTATGTTAGGAGCCGTCGTAGCGATAACAAAGAAATAAAATAAAAGAAATGGTGAAAAAATATGTTATATTTGTACGTATCCATATATCAATTGGTATTAATTAATGACTAGTACGTTAGAAAAGCCCTCAGTCACCTATGAGACAAAGGGTGAACGCCTCTCCCATATACTGGATATGATAGGGTTTAAGCAAGGCCATGGCCGAATCACAGAGCTACATAACCACCTGCTTAATAAACGACTAGAAAGTTTAAGTGAGCTTAAATACATGACAGTGAAATCCTGGTTTGGTGATAGCTGTCCGCCAATGAAGAAAATAAAACAGATTATTAATGCATTAGACGAAGACTATGCCTTTAATAAGGGCATTAATCTTGATCAGGTCATGGGCTGGTGGAAAGTGGGGGGGTATTACCCCTTCTCTGAGGTCAGCGACGTAAAACCGGCAGACAATGAGAGTGGCCTGGTGAATACGATTAAAAAAGTCGATTCTATTTTTGTTGGTCAAGTACATTTATTGATTTATCAGACAGCATCTGAGCTAAACATCAATTTGATCACGGAAATCAAACGTAATACACTTGAGCATATATTCGATAAGGTAGTAACTTATTGTCAAGAAAACAAGCTTGAAATTGATTCGCCGCAATTAAAAGATACTATCGTGAATATATTACGGCTAGCAAAAGATAATTTACTGGATTAGTTACTAAAATATCCCATGACCAATAAATTAAAAGGATTTATCTATTTATTTTATCTGCTTGTAGTTTTTTCATTATCGGTGTCACCTAGTTTTGCAGAAGGTGATGTTCTAATCTTATCGCCAGATAACCCCAAAGCAAGAGCGATTGCAGATAAGATAAAAAGTAAGCTTGGTCATCACAATGTTATTATCACCGAAAACCCCAATGAAATTAAGAACCCTCAACTAGTTATAACACTGGGATCTAAGCAGTTACGAGCCAATGCAACGAATATCAATGCACCAACATTAGCATCCTTTGTATCCCCTTCTGAATTCGCAGCAGCGAATAAAGGCGGTGGATATCAAGCCAAGCCAGTTTATTCCGTGGTAAGCCCCCAGTCTTTAATGCAATATATAAAAGAGACCTTCGGTAATGTGCGAGTTGGATATATTTATACGGATAAAGACGATGGATATTTATCTGAGATGAAAATATTTTCTCATGGCAATGGCCCCCAGGTCGTCCCTGTCGAGCTTAAAAAAGATATTTTCAAAACACTCAGACGAATGATATCCAGGCGCACCGTTGATATTATGATTATTTCTAATGATACCCGTGTATTTAATAGAAAAAATATACGATTTGTTCTGGAAGCGCTGTATCGTGAAAAAATTCCGACCATAGGTTTCTCAAAAAATCTGGTTGACGCAGGTGCTGTAGCGGCCGTTTTTTCTGATGAGGATGCGTTGGTTGAACAAACGATAGCGGCCGCCAATAAATACCTTCTAACAGGCGACTTTAGTAATGGGATGTATGCGTCAATATCCGATGTGGTATATAAGCGCGCATTCATTGATGAATTCAATATATCCCCGAAAGGAAATTACACATTACAATGAAGTTCAAACCTGTCAATCTAACTCTAGGCATTTGGCAAATTACAATCATATTGTTGTATGTGTTGCCTTTTATGATGCTTCAATATTTCAATAGCTCGTATTTTAAAGAAATTCAGTCGAATTACAGTAAGCAGCGATTAGAAGACATTGCAAAAAAAGCGCAGGCCCAGTTGCTTTTCCCTGTTGTGTCAACAGACCAAAAAGCAATTGAAGTGATTGTTAATGATCTTATGACAGACAGTGAAATACGCTCAATACAAATTAAGGATACAAGCGGTAATACGCTTTACTACAGGGAGTCTGATAGCTTCGCAAAAGATGATCGTTCAACACTGTATAGAAAAGTCGTTGAGCTTGTGGATAAGAGACCATTATTAGATAGCGGCCCTTTTGGTGAAGGAGATATTGAAAATTCGAGCAATGGTTCAGTCGTGTTATACCTCACTACGAATAAATATGATGACCAGGTCAGCCAGCAACTTGATAATCATTTTTATCTAATTAGTGGTTTAATTTTACTAATTGCCAGTATTTCCTATTTAGTGACAAGAAAAGGACATAAACAAGCGTTATCTATAACCTCGCATATCCAGTCATTATTAAAAGGCGATTATTCTCATGAGGAAAAATTAGGATCGGTTGTCGAGTTTAATCAAATATCTACTGGACTAAATCAGTTGGGAAGCAAATTAGATCAAAAGATTAATGATCTGGAAAAATCAGAGCAAGCAGCATTAGACGGTATATCCGCATTACAGAAAGCGGCTTATTTCAAAGATGAGTTTATTCATATAATCTCCCATGAAATTCGCACACCCGTAAACACGATAACGAATCTCATTAATATACTAGAGACACATTTAACAGAGAGCAATATTAATCAGATTGGACTAACTCATTATCATGTCTGTAAAGATGCAACAGTAGACTTAAGAAACCTGGTTGATGAGCTAGTTGATTTTGATAAGTTGGAGCGAACAAACATTGAAATATCGCTTAATGAATGTGATGTTACAGAGTTTTTTACTTCAATATATCGGCAGAATCACGATAAATTTAAACAAAAGTCGTTAACCTTTAAAGTAGAAAATACGTCTGATTCAAACGATATTGGAACCAAGCTAGTATATCTCGATTCAGTAAAGTTAAAACAAGTTATAAATAATCTCTTAGATAATGCGTTTAAGTACACAGAGAGTGGCGCAGTGACGCTTCAATGGAGCATCAATGTGGCTGAAGATGGTGGATGCGACTTAGAGGTAACTTGTAAAGATTCTGGTATTGGTATTCCTGATGAATCGTTGGAAAATATATTCGAGCCATTTTATCAAGTGCAAAAAAAGCGTGTGTATGCATACACGGGTTATGGCCTTGGGCTTTCGATCGTTAAAAAGTTAATTGAGGCGATGCACGGAAAGCTTGATGTATCGACAAAGGTCGGTATTGGGTCAACGTTTTCGTTTAGTGTTTCTGTACAGCAGGTGAATAACCCGGTTACGAAAGCGCTTCCCGCGTCTCAGCCGAGCCAGCAAGAGATGACAGAGTACACAATTACATCTGCAGTTATCGATGATGATAAAAATAACGGTTATACCATGGCTGCCATGTTAGAGAATGTCGGTATTCCATGTCGCCAATATACCAATCCAAATCGTGCCATCGATGAACTGATTGCGGATCCAGTTGATTTAATTTTAATTGATTTGCATATGTCTGAAATGGATGGCATTCAAACAGCGAAAAAATTAAGAGACGGTATCACAGGTCTAAACGCAACACTTATCTGCGTGACTGCTGATACGCATAAAACCGTTAGTGAGATGATCGGCACTTCAGTTATGGATGGACTCATTTATAAGCCCATCCATATAGAAGAGTTAATTAAAATCATCAACTCAGTTGAAAGCTCAAAGAAAATCGCTCAAGGGATCATGTTTTAACGAGTTAAGACGCAGCCATTCATATCAAAAGTACCGGTAGCTATGATGCCTGATGGATCACTCCAGGTGCCAGTAGCGTCATGGTCTATTAGGTCGATAGCGCCCGATAAAGTCATGCCATTCGTCGCACTTAACGAGATAATTCCATTGCTAACACTGCCGCTTACAGGTGTGATTTGAGTGGTGCCAAACACAATGTTTAATAACTCCCCTTCTGCATCCCCGTTTTTGAGTATATTTACTGAGAGTGCACCAATTGGATTAATGCCAACCTGAGGAATGTCTGCCAGGTAAGTACCGGTAAAGCGATACTCTACAGTGTTATCTGCGGTGGCCATGCGTTCAAGAGAGAAAGAACCTGAATTAGCATTCTCTATCCATGACCCTTTCATAAGATTAAAGTGCTGTATATTGCCTGTGAAGTTAAAATCGTTATCGGAAACAGCGGTAAAGGCGAAACCATCAAGTCTATTCAGAGGGGTTGCGTTAAAAGGAACCCCAATGACGGTGCTCTGTAACCTACTCCACCCTAAGCCCCCAATCACTCCAGTTTTAGGATCAACACCCAGGACAAGCGGACCTACGTCGTTCCCTGTGAACATGCCATAATAATTACCTGATATTAAACAGCGGTAAGTATCATTTATGTGTGCGTCAGCGGTTACAGTGCTTTCTAAAGTAACGCTTCTAGATAAAATCGTGGATGCGTCAGTTAGAAAAGATGTCAACTCTGCTGATGTTTCAAACCCTACACCAGCAAAGTCGATATCCGCCCAGGAGAAAGTATCGGCATTGCTTGTAATGTTGGTGATGTCGATGCCGTTATTCGGATCAAGATCAGCATCTAAGGCGAGCAATAAGCGGACGATATTTTGCTGCTCAATCAGCCCGGCCGTATCAGAGGGCGCTAGATCCATTGGGGTTAAAAAAGGCCTCCCTTCGGCGTCACCCAGTAAGATGTTTCCAATCGAAAAGCTGATTCGCTCTGGTACATTATCAGTTAACTCATACGTAAAGGTGCCGGCTGAATCAGTTATACCGTCGTTACTATTAGATGTGAACTGCAGGCCCTTAACGGCGCTATCGAAAAACTGGCCCTGTACCGTCGTAACGACAGGCGTGTTGGAACCGTCATCCCCTGAAGATGAGCCTCCGCATCCCTGTACAGTAAAGATTGAGGCAATTATGGAAATAATATAAATCGGCTTCATATGGTTATATCCTATAAAAAACATGCATTAATATTCAATTGAGAGGCTAAAGTAAAATCGGTTGTTATTCTCATATTTTGAAGCAATAGGCTGTGTTGCTGAAACTTCTGTGTATGAATAAATGATCTCTGGGTAACGTCGATAGTTTAATCGCAGTTTTAAATCGACATCTTTATAGTATTTGGTATAGCTCAGGTTTAAGTCGTAGCGCTCATACCCGTGATCAGCTAATTCATCTAGATAGTAAAAAGTACTGCCAAATGTATAGTTGCTATTTAATGGCAATATAAAATACATGGAGCTCGAGTTCTTAGAATAAAGTGTCTTCTCAAAATCATTATTCGACTCATTATCAAGATACAAATGATTTAACCCAAACTTTAATCCTGGATAGTCTCTCGACTGATAGACATAAGCGAGCTCTGAGCCTCTGAGATCGGATTTGCCATTATTTGTTAAATTAAAATCCATATAAAAGAATGGTTCGGAAATTAAATCGTAAGAATTCTCACGGAATAACTTCATATCGAAGGTATGCGAGTGATTGAAAAATATATAACTGATCTCCGCTGAATCAATTTTCTCTGACTCAAGTGTGTCAGGCGATTTTGCAACTCGAGGTAAGGATGCCTCAGAGTTACCAAGATGATCTGTGACGCCTTCATCGAAAACGACATAATAATTCCAGTAACGGTCTAGCTCGTGTATATCAGGTGACCTTTCAGAATGAGAGGCGGTTACACGAAAAACATTATTCTTATTAAACTTCCAGTTCAGAGCTGATCGATGAGAAAAGTAGTTTTCATTGACGCGATCATTCGTTTCCAGGTGCAACCCTAGATTAAGTACAAGGCCATCAACAAGTTGATAGCGAAAATTATTGGCAAATGATAATGCGGTTCTGTCGACACTCCCATTTAAATAATGCTTACTCGTTGCAGTAGAGTCTGAGATATTGAGCACAGAAGATAGGGAATACTGACCCTTTTGATGCAAATTGGACGATAGCTCAATCTCATAACGCTCTTCTTTCACGCTAATGTCACTGGTACCGCACCGGTTTTTTAATAGTTCGATAGGTCCGATATCAAGTGTTCTCTGACCGATTTGTTCTAAAAGCGCTAAATCTGAGGCTGAAAGAGGCGCTATGATTGATTGATCAAGTTCAGCCACTCCGGTGTTCAACGAGGAAGTCAGGACTAAAGGGATGTCCTCTCTTACGAGGTGAACGTTAGGGCTTGCATCCAGCTGTTCTATTAGTGGGTCGTAAAAAAAAGAACGAATGCAAAGGTCTATGTCCTGGTCTCGTTTATAATTGACATAGTTGCCTGAGATATACCAATCAAAGTCGTCACCATACAAGTTATCTGCCCCGCTATATTTTGCCATCACAGACGAGGATGATTCATCAGATGTTGGATCTTCTGAATCGGGAATAGCAAATTCAAGGTCTTCATCACCAACAAATAACGTTTCTAATCTTGTGGGTGTAAACATGTATTGGTTTGTCGCTATGGTGAAATCAAAGACTCGGCCTTCGCTTATTTCAACTTCACCCAGGAAAAGGAAGTTATCACCCGCTAAATAGTCATCAATATCTGTACCATCGGCAAGGGATTCATATCCGTTACTTTCCTTGTGTGAGTAGCGCATAATATATTCGCCAGAATCGCTGCTGAAGTGACTCTGCAGCCAAAACTCACGTTGATCACCGCTCCCGGTCAAGGCTTCTGCTGATACTGTCGGTGCGAGGACCGGTTGTGCGGGAATTAAGTTAACTGTACCCATGAAGGCGTTGGAGCCGAAATCGACAACATTGCTGCCTCGAATGACTTCGATTGCAGTAAGGTCGCTTATATCAACAGGGAGCCTTTGCCACTGTAGGTTTGCATAACCTGGTCGATAAATACTGTTGGAGTTAAACAGGACTTCCATTCTGCGCGGCACATTGACGTTTGTGCCATGGTAGCCAATCGCGGGATCTAGACTCTGCACATCAGAAACCAGCATGCCTGGCACTAATCTAAGCGCATCGGTAACCGTAGTAATGCCAAGAGAGTACAGATCTTCTGTTTCGAGCCGGGTCACGCTATTCGGTGAGTCTTCATAGGATGAAGACATCCTGGAGGGTGTGACAAAGATGGGAGCCTGGGTTTCTTCAAACTCATCAAACATTGCACTATGGGTGTTGAAAGAGACCATTAACAGTGCGAATGATCTTAACGCTGCATAGATCCATCTAGTAAAGGCTTCCATTGTTATAAGTCGCTAGGATTAATTAAAAGACTTCGATAAAGCCCCGGGTGTGCTCAGAGTCCTGAGTGTTCATGGCGTTAAACAAGGTTTCTGTCTTTACCCAAACATGTGGGTAATTGTAGGTTGTGACATCCATGATTAAGACTTCATCTGTTGATTCCTGATAAGCCCCCAGTGGAGAGATATGCCCCACATTGTTTTGTCCTAAAGAGGATCTTAAATAGTTAACAACAATATAATCATTTGGGTTGCTCATATTCTTTTTAAGAATCCTTCTAAAATCATTCACGCTCATATCAGAAGCAAAATATTTGCGAGTTGAGGCCCCGTATGCATTCAAGAGACCTTCCAGGTCACTTAATGGCATACCGGTTAGGAATACTTTAAAAAATGGGCGCACGTCACCGGCTTTTTCATGGCTAAAGAACGTATCTTGAGAGGCTGAATGGCCAAGTGCATTTAGCGTAATCACAGATGATGCCACACCGCAGTAACTTCTATAAATTTGCGATTCAAACGTATCATTTAGCTTCGAATAATCTGAGGCATACTTTGATGAAGCTAAAAACTCATCAGACAGAGGTGTATTTTGAGCTCGAAGATTGCTGGGAACCTCCATTGGGGAAGATTGGGGGTATATGATATAAGTGATACCGGCAATGAACAGGATTGACCCGATGATGGTTGAGGTGATGAAGCCTGTTTTTATTATATTTCTTTTGTTCATTATTTTACTCAAGTTCAATTGGCTTTGATGCGACGGAAAACAAAGACAGGAGACAGAACAACCTTAATGAAGATACTTAAAAGGTTGTGCTGTCGTGGTAATTGAATCTTGAAGAATTGACATAGACTCATTCCCTGTATTAAATAATACGCGATAAGTCTGACACCTTCTTATTGAGGTTGTTATTCTGCTTATCGCGTTAGTCGTATATGTGACGAATTGCGGCTCTTATTAATATGCAATAAGGAACAATTATTCCAATTGCCTGGCCATGTAACTCTATTTCATTCATCTAAGGCTATGCATCACAAATAGCCAAGCTACATATCGCTCTAATTGAATTGTAACAAATCAGATCAGTAATGAAAACAAGAGCATAGAACACGCATTCTACGGCCTGTACAGCGTTTTTGACTCTCTATTAGGGTGTGAGTGAGGCGTGAATTTTCAAGGCGCTAGCCGTTAAATAATGCTAAATGACAGGGATGTTACTGCTCGAGTGAGGAATTGTTTCCCGCACTACCTTGTGAGTGTGTATAGACTTCCATGGGCAAATCGCTAATGGGTACCATGTGTGGCATGTCCTGGATAATCTGAGAGAACAACACCCATTCTTCTGAAATCGAGTCGTAATACTCAATCTGGTCATCCGGGGTGATTCGTTGCTTGGTGAATCGAATATCGGTGGCCCGGTGAGGTTCGGGATCAAGTTTTATTTGTGTGAAGTGGCGATATAGGCGAAACACTACGGAAATCACAACGAAGGTCAGTAGTAGTGACCAGGCAATAATATGTTTATCCATGGGTTGGCCTTGAGTTGATGTTAGCTGAATGTGGTTGCGTGAAATATTTAAACTGACGATTGGGACTTCGCCCAATTCAAAGCTTCACTCACGCCTCTACTCGATAGCTCATTGGCGGCGATATCATCACAACCATAGACATCCGTACCCCATATGACCCCGTCATTTGGTTGTAAACAGCACTGCCCTATTGATAACCAGTGACCGTTTAAAAGCAGGTTTTCAATTTCGAGAGGTGTCGAGCCAATTAATGGGAAATCAAAATGACGTGGGTTGCCGGTCACGGTTTTAATATCCAGAAACTTAATGGCGATATCTATTTCATTGATAAAATCATTTGCGTATTTACGTACAATCTTTTTAACTTTATCGTAATTTTTAGACGTACCATACCCATGGTTATAAAGGCTGTAAATTGTATCGCGTATTTTAGATGACATTAGCCAGGAATGACTTTCATTTATTCCGTTCGCACTGGTCAGTATTCGATCTCGATTAACATCGTAGAGAGGCGTGTTGGAATAGAAATGGCATATAAAAGCATGAAGATCAATTAAGTTGCATTGCACCTCATGCATCTCATCCAGCATGCTTGTAATGTTTATTTTATTATGCTGCATATTGATACCACCATAGAGTGGATAAGCAAAAAGACCTGATGATTATTTAGTATCAGGAATGGAGGCCAGAAACGGCTTATCAAGAGAGATAACAACAGTATAATTTTGCGGTAGCTTTATATACCCTTCTTCAAGCTTTTTGTTTAAGAACCCTGTTCCTTTCACCTGATGCTTAATACCGTCTTCACAAATAATCTCGTTAATAATAAAAGAGACGGATTCCTTTCCCCTGATCTCTCCTGTCATCGTACAACGTGAATTCTTCAATCGATAGTCTGACATCAGAAGATTAACCGGCTTTGGCTCTTCTAAAGGGTATTTAAATAAATAAGGGTAGAGAAATTCAGTAGAGTACGATGATTCCAGGCTCATGGCATTATGACTAAAAGCCATCATGGATAAAATTAAAAGTATAGATGATTTTATTGTATTTTTCATGTGTAATTCCGCCAGTCAATATCTTAATTTAGTTAACAGCTATTTTTCTAATGTTATCTGCAAAGTTAACGCTCAACTTTGATCCCGATGGAAGGTACACCGATTTAAAATGAGGCCTCTTCTTCTGGATTTCAATTTCACCGATAGCGGTAATATTTCTAACCGGGTTATCGCCGCATATCAGTTGCGTGATGTCGATATAAGGCTTGTCTTCACCTCTGAATACGCCACGTAAATAACAACCTTTCTGGGTGAAATGAGCATCGTTGATAGTTAGCTCTACGGCATGAGACTCTTTAATCGGAAGAGTTAGGAACACGGGATAAAGTAGTTTTGCAGGATACGGATCACCTGGAACAATCGAGTTATCAGCGTAGCTATTAAAGTTAACCATCAGTAGGGATGTAAATAAAAGCGTCTTAAACATTTTAGTTTCCTTCTTCTAAACAATTCTTCGTTAGGCATTTAAAATATGTAACTGAAAACACAACGTGTTCTGTATGGAAATATTTTTATAAATGTAAAGGAAAAGTTCAAACAAATAATCTGTAAAAGAAGAGATATTGGGGTGTAACAAGACGTTAAAGAGCCGTAAAGAGTTTGTTTTTATTATAACGGTGGGAATTAAACGTTTTGATTGAAGGCTGTATTTAAAATTCGATCAAGATAAATATTTTTATCATCGCGCCAAGACGCGCTAGAAAAGCACGAATAAAAAACTTAATTAGATATTCGCAATATAGATACCCATAACATATTGTCCGGTTGTAGTACGACTAAAACGAATAGTTCCGTGGCTGTCGATTTGTTCAGTGACAGTTTCGTTGTCATATTTTTTATTGAGAGTACGAATAAAATTAATGGGTACATCCTTATAAATCAAAGAACCGGTATTAGTTCCGTTATGCTGCATGCTTAAGATTTCGAACCCGCCTACCTTGTACTTTATTTCATTACTATTGGTTTCTGAATAGATATAAACCTGATCGAGCAAATTTGGGTAATCTGCATGTTTATACATCTCCTGGTATGCAGGCAACACAATGAGCTCACCATAAATAACAAGATCCAGTGCGCCATGCTGAGGTCTTAAAAGGGGTGACATCTGGCCACTCTTTGTCATGTTTAACGGGTGCTGGAGTCGATTTCCGATTCGTTCCCAGTTGTTGATAGCTTTCTCTGCAAATTGATATAACAGTTCAGCAGACGCATGATTAGCCGAATACCCCATAAAAAGCGTATACATGGTCATCACACTTGCAAGCGTGAGTGCTAAAATTGCGCTGCTTTTTAATGATGTTTTCACGGTTATTCCTTCTCTTGCTGTAATTTAGATCGGTAGTTCAAATGGTTACGACACTTTTTATTAGCCTGGTACGGCTAGTGATTTATCTTCCATCTCATCTTCTGTGTTTGTGTTTTTATTTTCATCACTTTCTTCAAAAGGAAGGTGCTCTATTTCAAATACATCTGTTATCCAGAAATACAAGCTTGTAAAATGTTTGGTCATTGATTCCCAGTTGGCTTCGTATTCTTGAATAACAAGTTCCATTTCCTCTGGAAAATCGATTTCATCATGGAGTGTGTCAGTGATGTTTATTTTACGAATTAATCCGTCTGAGCGTAGTTTGAAACAAAGACGGTGATTGAGTGTTATCGACAGCTCTGTCACCTTCTTGTTATGATTGATCAGAGTAATCAGTTCTTCTGAATCAAGATGTTGTTTAGAAAAAACGGCTTTGGCTGAGTTATCGTTTACCAGTGTGGCATCTTCTTCAAGTGAAACGCTAGGCGGAATGGTTTCAGGTTTATAGACCCATTGCGTTAAAAATATTTCCAGGGTATCTGGGACAATGGGTTTGAACTTCATCGTATCATCAATGCGACAAAGCCATCCTTTTAGTGATTCGACCACCTTTGCATTCACGGTATCGACAAACAGTAGTTTATTTTCAAGATCTAGAATGGCGTTGATATAGGTTTCATCGGGAATCACCCCTTTTATCAGCTCCAGCTCTACCTCGCTTTGAATTTGTGCACGCTGTTCATCGTTTAGATCTTCTTCTTTGATTTTACCTGACTTGATACGTTCTCGTGTGCGCAATGCAACTTCACGTTTGAGCTTATTTTTTGGGATCTTTTTTATTTCCACGGTCATGGATATAAATAAATAGTGACCCAGCTGATGAGATAATGCACCTTCAGATAAAAACCCCAGTACCGGGGAAAATCCCATCGAAGATTTGAATGAGGGTTTTATCGGGCGATGAATTAAATTATTAAGCTTGGGTTCCCATAACGCCTGGGAAATAGGATGTTTGCTATTGTAACGCAGGCAAGAAAGACTTTTGAACCAGTATTTATGCATGAGAAGCTCTTTTATTTAGTGTTTACATTTCAGGTCTTCAATGGGGTCATTCGCCGTCGAGGACCAAATACCCAGGTGAGAACAACGCGCTTGTTTTTCTAAATGCACCAATATCGCATCGCGTGTTTGCGCAAAATCAACGCTATAAATACCTTTTGAAACATATTCATAGGTTATATTTGTGCTACCTGTAGTCACGTACCCGCGCATAACTGCCCTGTCTTTCCATGGACTCACATTCCAGTCAACGATTTCTATTTTAACTTCCTTGTCCAGCACGTAGCTTTCAAGTTGTTCGCAGGCAAGATCAATAACATCTTCAAAAGGTTCTTTCGTGTCTGTGAGCTCTTCAAAAAAATCATCGACTTCATCATCAATGCAGGCTTTGTTGTGAAGTGCTCCGTATTGAAGATACACGGGTTCAATCCAGAAATGCTCGGGTATACCGTTGTGCGTAGTTTCAACTTTTATTAAATTGGGTGCCTCAACTTTCGTTACGATGGCATTGAACTGGTGCGAGCGTAAATCAACAAATGATTCTGCATGCACCGAGCTTACGGTGGATAGTATTAACCCAATCCATGCTAATGAGTTTATTGTTACTGGCATATTTATTCCGTGCTGAATAATCGTTATTACAAGGTAAGCATTGCTATTTTTATGCGCAATATAAATATCGCTAAAAGTGCAGAAAAGTCAATATTCGTACGGTATCGCTAAAGTAATAAAGTGTTTTATAAGTTGCCAGAAAAGAAACAAGCCGCAACTAGCAGCTAAGAGACAAGTGAGGAAAGAATATACTTAAAAAGTAAATTAAACATCGATCAAGAGAATCATTAACGCCAACAAAATGATATATTTCACACATAGGATATTTACGAATAGATCACTAGGAGCGAGGATCATGCCAACTAAAATTAAGTCATTTCAATGGCGTTTACCACTATCATTAATGCTGATGGTAGTAAGTACACTATTTATTTTTTGGTCTGACTTTCTTGGCGGGTATATCGTAAACATACCCGTCGACCCACATATTCCTCAGGTAAATATTGGCCAATATTATTTAAGTCGAGATGTTGCGTCACATGTTTTTCTATCGATTTTTCTGTTCGGCTTATGTCTGGCTCCATTATCTCTGCTTTTGATAGCATCGAGCATCAAGTACACAATCGCCCTGACCAGGGATAATCTAAAACACAATACTGTCTTATCGAGTGTCGCTGTATTGTTAATCGTGACTGCCTGGACGATTGGTTCTCTGGAGCAAGTGCCTCATACCGTTGATACGTCAAAAGTTTCAGTGGCCGGGCAAACATTAATTGTTAATCAGGCAGTACTTGAGACTACTCAAAATACAATTGTCTATATTGCAATGTATCTTTTTTGTTTGTTTCCAGCGGCTGGCTTGCTGGTAACAGCTGCACGTAATGATGCTACGTTACAACAATGCTTTCGCGCCTTGGATGCAGCGAATGAGAAGTTAAAGCAGCATCAGAAACAATTTGGCTAACTTCAGTAAACTGAATATGCACTGGCAGGTGCTACTATCACATCGGGTACCTGTCTTCTTTTTTGCTTCCCTGTACTCCTAGCTACCTCATATAGCTGTCCTATATCGCCCACGACGCATGGGTCGACAGATAAACTTACGATGGCATTAATCGTATTCATGGTGTAAAATGTCTTATGTAGTGAACAACAAAGCGCAGTATGCGCAAAATATAAGACAGATATGAAATCACAAGCCCCTCAAACAATGCCACGCGCCGCCCGGAATGCCCTTGAAAAACTTGGGGAGGATATCACTGTTGCCCGTAAAAAACGCCGTATCTCAACCGTTTCAATGGCTGAGAGGGCATTCATCAGCCGCGGCACACTCTATAAGGTCGAAAAAGGTGACCCTACCGTTTCAATGGGGATCTATGCCACGGTACTCGCCATATTGGGACTTGTCGATGCGTTGGGTCATATTGCAGATCGTCGTGAAGATACCCTGGGGCTGGATATAGATGAAGACCGGCTACCCAAAAACATCATGCCGTCCAGGCGATTCAAGGTGAAATAATGACCGATACAGTCGAGGTCTATATTGATCGTGATGGTGAACCCCTGTTCGTGGGACGATGCCGATATGTGGCGAAGCGCCGCGGCCAAAGTTCTGTGTTCGAGTATACGGATACCTGGTTAACCCATCCCGACGCATTTGCGATTGATCCTGAAAATTTACCTCTACAGGCCGGGCCGGTGTATACCTCATCCGATAAATCGGCTTTGCCTGGGGCATTACGCGATACTGCGCCGGATCGTTGGGGCCAACAGTTAATTAAACGTGCCTTTCGAAAGGCCGGTGAAGAGCGTGCTTTAACAGAAATTGATTACTTACTGGCTATTACCGATCGCACACGTATTGGCGCACTCCGTTATAAACGAGAGGGAGAAGAGACTTTTGATCACGACCTTGGTCATTACCGCGTGCCGCCGTTGATTCAATTACCTGCCCTGATCAATGCTGCTGACGCGGTTCAAACCAATACTGAGACTGCAGAAGATCTAAAACTGCTTTTAAATGAAGGCTCCCCACTCGGTGGTGCACGGCCAAAATCGGCCGTTGTGGATAAGGACGGTTCGCTTTCGATTGCAAAATTTCCCAAACATGATGATGACAGAAGCATCCCCCATGGTGAGGTACTGGCAATGCGCCTGGCGAAGAAGGCTGGACTGAATGCGGCAGAGGCCCGAATTGAGAGCGTTGCAGACAGACCGGTTGCTTTGATTAAGCGATTTGATCGAGATGGTGATCAACGGATTCCTTTTTTATCCGCGATGAGTCTACTTGGGCTGAATGATGGTGATGAGGCGACTTACATCGATATTGCCGAGAGTATCCGCATGTACTCCAGTGCCCCGACGGACGATCTACACGAACTATGGCGTCGAGTCGTGTTTAATATTCTGATTGGTAACCTCGATGATCATTTACGTAACCATGGGTTCTTGTATGACCAGGGGGGTAAGTGGAGACTGTCCCCGGCCTATGACCTTAATCCGGTACCTGCCGAAGAAAAACTGCGCGAGCTTATGACCTGGATATCCGATGAAGGTCCAGATGCCGATTTGGATCAAGCACGTCGTGCATCAAGTTATTTTGCTTTAAGTGTCGATGAGGCCGATGCCATTATTCATGACATGACGGCGGCTTTAAATGGGTGGCAAAATGAGGCAAGACGTCTGGGAATGAGCAGTGAGGATATAGCGATCTATGCAACGGCCATTTCAACGAGCAATTAAAAACCCAGGCATCTAGGGATGTGTTAACTAAGTTAACATGTAAACTTAGTTAACACATTGTGAGTGCGAATGGCGCGGTCCAGGTGCTGACACCCTTAACTGGGATACCCTAATTCAAGTACTGCAGAAAAGGATGAGGATATGAAAGTAATCAATTCCCAATGGCTTTATAGTGAATCAGCAACGCTGGTAAAAGAAACCGCTAAAACGATGACTGTGTTGGTAGAGGGTAAGAAGGCGTGTTTTTGGAAGGACAGTGGTTTACAGCTGGGACACACGAAAATAGTGAAACGGGGCGATGAGCCTAACCGATTAGTAATGTCGTAATTAGAAGGCGCGCTAACTAGAACAGGGACTAAAAATGATCAATAAAAACCGACTTAAGGCGACATCCCTATTGCTCGGCTTGTTGTTTTCGATGCCAGGCAATTCAGAACCTAACAAGCAACAACTGGCAATGATTAGAGAACCGGCAAATATGATAGATCTTTTTATCGAGCGGTCCGAGAGAGATTTAATCGCAAGTATCGGCAATGTCATTGAGCTGTATCCTCCAGACATAGAATTCCGGCAAAAGAAAAAGAATAACAACCGTCTTTCTGTTCGCGGCTTTGTTGTATTGAACCTCGACTGGAATAGAGGTAAATGGGTTATAGGGTTCAACAGTGTGTATCGAGCGAGTCACAACAATAAATCCAGCTACCCCAACATATACAGAGACATTGTCCCGACGCTGAGCAATGCCAGAAAGATATGCAAGTCGCTTATATTCAATATGCAGGTTGGAATATTGGACTTATCCCATGCGAATCACAGGGGGTTCGAGCGAGCCGGGTATTTAGAAAATGCCAGTATTGATGATTTCAATAACAGCATCATATACAAAGCCTCTTTCACGATAAGCAATAAAGTGAAGGAGAAGAGTTTAGTAGTGACCTGTGAAAAAGGCATGATGCAAAATGACGAGAACATAACATACGCAATAAGTGGCCCCTGGAAATAAACTCAATACAAACCGGCGATGGAGAGAGTTAAATATGAGTAAAGAGTATGGCGTGGTGTATTTCATCGGATCAGAAGACGGACCTATCAAGATTGGGTATTCATCAGATGTGTCGGCCACGAAGCGATTACGCCAGTTACAAACGGCATCCGCGAAAAAATACCAGATTTACGGTGTGGTATCCGGGGGTATGTCACTCGAAAAAACCATTCACCGGTATCTGCACGCTCATTTAGTGATGGGTGAGTGGTATGCCCGGCAACCGGCGTTGGAACTGATGACGCGACTCATGGAAAAAGAGCTGCCTTTAACGCTCGAGTACACAGATCTACTCCATTCGCTCAACGAGATTAAGAGTGACCTGAATACAAAAAGCGGGCTTGCGAGTATTATCGCGGCCGATATGATCTCAGATGTGGTGCACGAGCTCGCCTCGGTTAACACGCTGCTGGCGCTTCCCTTGAAGGCCTGGCTTTCGAATCAACTGGATCGAGATGATCCGATTGGGGATCTGGCCAGAGAGCATGCCGATAACGGGTACTTGCCCGCAACCGGTAATTTTGAAGACTACATGACGTATATTGTAGAGGAGGGACAGCCTGCCGTGACGCGTACCATGGTCACTGCCTGGATAGAGTGTGATATTGAAACACGTCGCCTGACGTATTCGTAGCGAAGACAAGCCTCAACCCCACCCCGAAACACCCACCTAATTAACTCACCGGTTTGCCCTGCCCTGCGGTGGCAGATCATCCCAGAACATAAAGCGCGTATAATAAATAACACATCCCCGCACTAAGGGCCAAGCCCCAGTCACACCCTGCACCCTGAAGACCTACCGAACCAAAAAGGACCCGGGCACGCCTCGACTCCCCTCTCTTTCCCTCCCGTCACCTCTCCTCCCCTCGACAGGGCCGGCAGTAACGTGGCAACAGCGTCAGGGCGTGGGGCGGGATGGGTTTGCGCTAGTGCGCGGGGATGTGTTAATATAATTATACCGATAAGGAGCCTATGCCATGAGCGACTACCTGCTGGTCAACCTCTACGATAAGTACACCACGTTAATTGATGCCCTCAATGCCCTGCGCGATGCACTCAGCACAGACTCGCGCCCGGTCTGGCTACCCGAACCCTTTCAGCCCGACCGTGCCCTGGCGGCCAAGGCCCTGGTGGAAATCTGGCATCAGGATCAGGTGACCTACCCACCCTCCGGCCTGATCTGCGTCGGCCCCGAACATCTTGAACTGATCGAGGCGGTCAATACCGCCAAGACCGAATTCAGAACCGAAATTGTCGATGAGCTTCAAGCGTATGCCGGGCTTAAAAAAGCCGGACTCAAACGACTGGTCAGCAAGGTCAGTAAAGGGCGCAATGAAGATACCGCCAAGGCCTTGAAAAAACTCGGGCTGGATCGGCTGAATTTAAATGCCTGTTACCGAAAAATACTCGTGCTGCCACCGCTGCTCGATGCCATCAGCTGGAGCTGGACAAAGGGCAATAAAGCAGGGATCTCCCTGGACATGCCCGCGCTGGCCGACAAAATAAAGGCCGAGATCCCCGATGAAAACGAGCAAACCTACTTTTTGGAGATGCTCGACACCTTACCTGCAGGTACACAATTTGCCGTGAATGTGAAAAAAGTCGCTTCCCATCTGCGCGCGAACTACCTTTGGTACCCCGATCTGGACAGTCGTGCCCAGAGCAATAAACGTGCGCGACTTAAAAGCAACAAACTCACGCCCACCGTGGTGGTCTGCCAGGATGACACCTTACCCGGCGATATCATCTGGCGTGATCCTGAAGAGGCCCGGCCGCGACTGAAACGCTCCGATGCAAAAATCAGCGAACAGGCCTTTATTCGAAAACTGGGTGTTTATACCTACACAAACTAGGTGAAATGATGCAAACCGCAAATACAACAGAGCCGCCATTCACAGATGAAAAAGAACGACTCAGCCAACTGAAAAAGCACAAGTGTTTTGCGACCAGTGCCGCGCTGACCATTGAGCAAGATAAAACCCAGAAAGGCACCCCAACCCTGTCACTGCAAATGGCCCCGGCCACCCAGGGCACCGCGGACTGGTCCAATAAAATCAGCATCCAGCTGACCAAGGATGAGCTGCCGGTGTTTGTCGGTGTACTGCTCGGATATGCCAATGCCTGTGAATTTAAACGCGGACAGAAGGGCATTTCATTTGAACGTCAACCCGAAAATAACGCGCTTTTTGCCCGGGGCACACAAAAGAGAGTGGTCGCGCCCTTACCTATTACGCCCGGCAGTGTGTACCACATCAGTGCCCTCGCCCTGGCGCAATTGCACGCGCAATCCGATGAGCTCAACCCCTCACTGATGCTTGCGGGTATCCGGGGAGCCTCACTTTTAATGCCGGCAAAAAAAAGAACGCCACAATGATGTGACGTTAAGCTTGCAACACGCGTTACCATGGGGATCTTGTATCGCGTTAGATTTTGATGAAATGCGGTGGTTTAAACTCTCGGTGAGCCGGGTTTGCTGGATGTCACCTGGTCCAGTCCCATGTCATGTTCCTGCCCCTGCTTCCATTGTTCGACCCGCTCTTTGATCGACTCGGCAGCATCCACCGCTTTTGTTTGCTGAGCGGTATTGGCCGAATCCAGCCAATCGGTGCGCCCCACAATCTGATCACTTGCCGGTGGCGTATCGATAGGCAAAGTCAACTTATCGCCCACATGGATGAGATTGGGATTCTGGATCTGATTGGCCTCAGAAATTTGGTTCACCAGGTTAATGATCTCAGTATCATTCGGCGCGCGACCATAACGCTCTTCATAGAGTCGCTCACTGATATCCCATAAGGTATCGCCTTTCACCACAGTCACCGGTGTTGATGCCAGGCTTTGCGATTCCATGGCGGCTGGTTCAACAATGTCATTGCCAACAACAGGTGAGTCGGATACCGGCGCTGCCGGTGACAGATTACGCTCTGGTGTTGGTACTGGATCTGGTTGTGTGTGTTGAGACTCACTGGGCTCAATCACCTGTGCAGTATCGGTACCGGTTTCAATCGGCGTTTCAGGCGAAGGCGCATCACTGGGCAACGAGCTCAAGTGGGTCATACCATCATCGGCCACTAACAGTGAACTGGATAAACCGATAGCCACACCGGTACCGACCATCGCCAGTTGACCCAAACGACTACCTGCTGTTTTATCCCAGGCATGACCTATACTGCTCGTGACCTGATCTAGCAGTTCTTTTCGCACACCGACTTTTTCCAGAAAACGTGCCGTGTTGTTATAGAGTGCTTGTTGGAATCGTTTCCCAGGTCCGGTATCGAGTAACTTGCTGGCCAGACTGACACTGCCAAGCACAATGCCGGCCGGACCCGAGCCTACCGCAACCGTCATACCTAACATGCTGCCCGCAATGCCCAGGCCAACACGCTTATCTGAAAGCCCAGTTAATATCAGGTCTTTATATTTGCCGACGCTGGCCGATAATTTATCTTTGTCCTCTTCAGAGCCAAAGGTAGACGTATAGGCCTGGGTCAGTTTAAGTTGCTGATTAAAATCATCACTGACCTGATCCAAAGGAATATCGTGTGTCACGTAATGATGTTCAACAGAGGTGTTGAGAATATCTTTATTAACAGCCTGTAACACACCGGGCGCGGTGTTTTTCAGTAAGTCCACATTGCCCGGCGCTCGCATCAATTCGATAATATAATCTTCGACATCTTCAAGCTCATTCAGCGGTTTATTAACACGGCGTTGTATTTCATTATAAAAATGCTCACGTTCACTTTCAAATTCCGATTGTTGCAACCTTTTAAGTGCCAACATGTGTCGCATATAAACTTGTGCAAGCTCGTTGTTCTTTTCAAACCAAGTGTCTTGAACATAAGAATTTGACACTAAATCTGAAACGGGGCGTTGTTCTGTTTCGATAGGGCTGTTCATGAGTTAAATAAGCCTGTGTGCTAGTAAGGTATAGCGTATTAATACGCTATCAGGCCAAATAGGGTCAATGAAAAATAGGGGAAAAGTGAAAAAAGCGGTATATATGCGGCAGCAATGAATTAGGGAAACTCATTCACCGCGTAATAGACGAAGGGCTCCTTCGACTAACTGATTACACTGTAAATTACGGGTACTGGTATTAAAGGTTTCTGATAACAATATTTTTGTGGCGGTTCGACTATCGCAGTCCAGTAATAACAAATGTAAATCTTTATCGCTTAGCTGAGATTGCATCTCTGGAACATCGGGAAAACCCATTTGGAGAATTGTCTTACTGTCTCGTTTGTAGTCACGGCGATAAAAAGAGCGCGCAATGGTTAAGCATACGTTTCGTATTGCAACACTGCGTTCTGGGTTATCAGTCAGCCCCTCTGATTTTTTAAATAACATAACATTGTGATAACGGTGATGCCATCCGAGGTCAAAGGCTAAGTCATATATCACATGCATAACCTGGATATAGTGTTTCATGTTATAAAGTGAACCGGTTTCAAATGCGCGATCCAGTCGCTGCCAACAAATACTCCATAGCGTTTCAGGGCAATTGTCTGGATCAACAATCTCACCTTGATCGAAAATATGCTGTATGGCAGAGGCAGTCAGTCGCCAGGAAAAAGCATAACTCAGTGTATGATCAACTGCCGTATCAATCACCTCGAGGCAATCAGCATTCCCGACGATGGCACTTTGCTCCATTAAATACGCACATTCTTTTATAACCTGAATAAGGTATGAACGATATGAATTTACAAGTGCGCTGGGATACAGATGATAGATATTTTGTCGATCTATGATTTTGTTTGCTTCACAAAGTGTATCGATACCATCTAGTAGATCAAAATCGTGACTTTTATCCGACCATGGCTCTGACAATGTCGGTTGCCATTGTGCAAGGTTAGATTCGTTCTGTTCCAGCAAGCGTTGAAACATCTGTACTCATCTCCAGGATTGATAGCTGCATCTGCGCTATCACTTTACATACTTAAATACACTAACGTTCAAAACGTGATCTCTCAAGGAAGTAGAGAAACATTAAAACCAGAAAATCGATCAATCGGTATATGGTGCTTTTCCCACATGTCACACATCGCAAAACTCGCCGCAAGATCCCTTGTGCTTGCTTTGATTGTTATGTTTTCTGCTTTAGAAATCCCTTTCGGTGAATACCAGTTTGCAACAACACGCCATTGACTTTGCGCTGACTGTCCATCTCTGTGCTTTAGGCTGGCATACTGAAGGCAGGTCAATGAGGTAAAAATACGCTTTGATTCATGTATTTTTTTATCTGCAATTTCTTTACTTTGTAAGCCCTGCTTTATGGTATTAAGCAAAGCCTCTGCGACCTGGTGTGGATCATTGCTATCTTGAATGGTGTCAAAGGTGACCGGTGCGCGATATTTATCGGTAGCGTCGGGCTCACTCGCAAGTAAATTAGGTGATATCAAACATAAAAAGATAACAGCATAACTCCGAATAAGCATGATTTTTACTCCTCAAATATGAGATTGTTATAGATATTAGCCTGAGTTGACGTTTCTAATATATCATTTGTGATTGATACATTGTGTGTGGATAGTGCCTGGGGCGCATCTCCAGCGAACTTGATTGTTTGAAGATTGAAAGCATCCTGCCCATCTTTAATTAAATTCAAAATTAGGGTTTGTGCCGCTGTTTTTTGAAGGACGTGATCTGGCACGGAAGACAATGGTTGATGAAAAGAAACGATAGAGCAACCTGTCTCGTTATCGCTTGAAAAGAATTCATTTGAAGTTAACAACCGGTATTTTATTTCTTGTTCTGTGAGTACCAGTTCCATTATATCAAGAAGATCAATGAGTAATAATGGATTAGAGGCATAGCAAAAGTAATGTCGATATATATCTGGAATGTCTCGTATTACGTTGATTAATTTATTTTGATCAAGTGACATATTGTTGGCAGCTCTTTCTGTTTATTTAACTATCATGGGTTGGTTAAAGTTAGATTGAATTTGTTGGCAATATCCCTCTGCCCGATAGAAATACTCTCTATTTGATGCACCGACTACACCACCACGTATTAAGCCCGCTGTTTCATAGCCTCCGGGGCAATATAGGTTAACACTTTGTAGCTTGATTTTCCCAGTAAAATTATCAATTGAACCACAGTCCAGGGGTGATGACTGAATAATTCTATACTGAAATGTCGTGTTGCCAGACACGTCAAGCGTTGCCTGGCTTTCAAACTTTTCAGCTGTCCAATAACAAGATGCTTCAATCAGGTCTGCATGTGCACGCATGGACATAAGCGCACATACAATCAGTAAATAATAGTTATACATATTTTATTGCCTATTACTCTATACGAAAAGAATATTCATCCTTTAAAAAAAGATCTAAAAGTCTCGATCCACTAATAATTTCAATGCTTGAAGTTACAGATTGTTTCGCCTTATCGCCTGTTTTTCCTGTATGACAGAAGATCCCTTTAACACGATTTCGCATACAAAGATCAGCAAAGTCTTCAACATCAGATGCATTTATATGCTTGCCATATCTTTTTGACTGAATGTAACAGAGCGAACCATTCAGCCAGAACTTACCATCACATCCACCATCTCCAGTGTATTGCTTTGAGCGTTCGATCTTTAACCCTTTTCTGGCCAGCGCCGTGAGAACCATTTCCTCGAATGTGAAGTGATGCACTCTTCTTAAAATGGTGAATTGTACGGCACCGGGATTCTCTGTGTTCAGCGCTTCATCTAAGCGCTTGAGTGCACGATCAGCTGCGCGGATGAATCTACGGTGACGCTTCTGTTTCCTGGATCGTCTGCATTGTGACCACAGAATAAGAAAAAATATGAAAAACCCAAGTACATATAATAGCGGTGCCTGTTCGATATGATACGCAAGATTCTCAAATAAATAGCCAAAATCAATATCTAGAATCTCCATGAGGTATCCCCAGTTAAAAGTTGAAGTCTATACATCAGCGCATTAACAAAGCCCCAAAATACACGCACCATAATAGCTACACGCCATTATCGAATGAACAGCTGCTGTCTCCAACATACCAAATTACATTATAATTTGATTCAACAATTTGATTAAATAGTCAGAAAACAAACCGTTGAGACCTGTTTGCTTTAGCAACGAGTGGCTGAGCGACCAGAAGAAGTGATGGTCATATAATAGTTCACTTTTTGATATTAATTAATTGCCTTAATAAGGCAGCACTATTATTGTTATTTTATATTTCTAAAGAAACAAATTGGTGCTTTATGCAAAACGCAGCTTACAGCCTGGCTGATATTAGAGTTTTTGTTAAAGAGGGACGAATCTTAAATCCGAGAGTGCTTGATGCCGAAAACGAACTAGTATTCTATTTTGATTTACGCGCTAGAGACAGTAATGAAACAATACAGGATTGTGTATTATACTCTACAACATCGGATAAGCCTCGAATATTCAAAAAATGGAGAACTATTACCAAAAACTTACACAATATAGGCATTAAAAACTGGTCTGTAATTAAAACAATAGAACCTTCTGAAAACGTTAATCGAGAGCTATGAATATGAAAAATATAATGAATAATGTAATGCCTTACGTAGATAAGGTTAAAAACACAGTGACACCACTGGTAAAGAAAGGTAAACAGGAAGCACTTAAAATGAACAACAAAACACTACACGACGCAATTGTATCCGCTTGTGCATTCACATTAGCATCACGTTCCTGGGGAGACAGCAGTAATCTTGTTCCTGCTGATGCAGAACTTGGTAAACTCTACGTTGCTGTATCTATGATAGATGAAGTTAATGTATTTGATGAGGAAGCCACTAAAACGCGTCTTGAAGAATATTTAAATAAATTCAAGATTGATTTCAATATTGCCATTACTGGCGTGCTGGCCACAATTGGTAAAATTAAATCTGAAGAACGGAATGCTAAACTGATTATTCGAATAGCGAGTGATGTCGGTGGTGCGGAAAAACCTCTTGATGATAATGGTGAAAAATCACTCAGAATTATGAGGCAAGAACTTGGTATCAAAGCCGACGATGAAGAGTAAATTAATTGTCACGTAGACTAAAAAGCCTGGCTCAATGGTGAGTCAGGCTTTTTTATGCGCGTTCTGTTAAGCCTAATGTCCAGAAATTTAAGCTAGTTGCTTTTCTGATAGCATCTTATGCCTTTGTAATAGATCCTGGACAATTTCGTTCAGCACCCCTTCTGTTTCTTCATCAAGTTCATCGCGATTACTCAAATCTTCCATCATATACTGCTCTTTTCGACGCTCAAGTCCCTTCATTCGTTTTCTTTTTTCTATCTCTTCATCTAAGTTACCTGCTGGATATTCACTAACGAGTAGGCTTCTTGCTTCAACCTCGCCTATCTCCATTGCCAAAGTATCACGAACATAGGCATCGTCTCGAGTACTGTTTGTCGCCCATAGAAAAGTGGGGCCCTGGGTACTCATTAAGAAATGCTCAAATTTGCCTTTATCTGTATCTATTAAAGCCAGTAGTGTTGAACCCGCTTTTGATGGTTTTCGCAAACTACCAGAAAGATGCTTTTGCATTGTGTCACTTAACTTAAAAGTGTCTGCGACTTTCTGTATATTAGCAGCAGTACCTGCACCTAAAATGAAGACATTGGTCGCCACTTCGATTGATTTTTCACTAAAATCATTAGGTAATTGGGATGCCTGCATGATCTCAATTTTCCACTTACGTCCTTCAACGATCGATCTGTCCATTTGATCTTCAACTAGACTCAATCCTTTAACACGGTGTTTTTCATCGATACAGAATCGCTTGGGTAGCTTTGCAACCGAGTTTATTTCTTTTGTGTGGTATGGTCGATAATCCACCTTGTAGGGCCCTACTTCCGCCTCCATTTCCTGAATATGATCTTTACCAAAAAAGAAACGATGAGTGAGTATGTAGTAAGCTACCATGTACATTAAGCCTGTCCGGCGCTTAGCATTCATACCCTCGCCTTTTGCTACTTCATCTAAATCAAGACTAATAATACGAGCCTCACCTAAATCAAATTGCGTTTCACCTGATATAATTGGGTATTTATTAAGAGCTTCAGTTAACTTTCTATACATATACTCAGGCATGGTTTCGCCCGTATCAGATATCGTCATTTTCCCATATATTGAAGTAATCCTTGGATCATTAGCAAGCATTGACACAGTTAACAGATTGGGTACTGCGTATCGTTGGGCCAAAGTAGCTTCGTGCTTATAGTCATTGGTATAAAGAAAATCAACAACATCCCACCATTTGGTTTTTCGAGGATCTGCTTCAAATTTTAACTTGTCTAGCAAATCGTCAATTTTAGTATTTCTCTGGCGTTCATATGTAAAAGCTGTTGTTCTATCTGAGCATCGCTTATAAGCTTGTTCCACTAGCGATGTAGCTACACCTTCTACACCATCATGAGGGTAGTCTTTATCATCAGGTGTTGCTAGATAGCTGATAAAACTTATTAAAAATGCATTTTGATTAGAGAGCGGATGACGTAAGCCTAAATGAGTATCGAAAACATTCACGGAATACCTTTTTGTATTCATGAGTTTTTCATACATCACTAGATGCTGTTTTTCTTTCGGTAACGCGTTTCGTAATAGTGAAACTAAACCACGCATCCCAGGGCCTATATCTATCTGCGATATAAAGGGTAACTCATCAATATCAGGCGACAAGATCAGACCAAGATTGCTCGATGCCATGAAAACCGTTTTACCAAAACCCATTGGAGCGAAGATCAGAGTTGTCCAATGAGCTTGTTGTTTAGAGTAGGCCTGATAGGGAATAATTTTACCATCTGCTGTACGAAGAGGCTGCGAGCCTGTTTGCCATGGACTTGCTGGGCGAGTCAAGGGCGACATTTTCACAGCATCGTATAACGTGTTAGCACCGGGGTTTCCAATTGACCCAATAATTGCGCCTGGCAGAGAAGACATCGTAGACTCAAGAACATCTCCCTCTGCAGGTGCAACGTCGCAAGTTCCCCAGCCCTGGACACACCGGGCTAATGTAGCTCGTCGCATATCCAGCAGATCTTTATCTGATGCAGGAGCCCAAGTACACAGGGCGATTTGTTGTTGTATTATTTCTTCTCCAGCATCTTTTAGCCGTGTAAGTTCTTTTTTAACCTCAACAAGATACCGGTTATTATCCGTTCCAGGTGTCCATTCAAGCACTGAAGCTAGAAATTCTTTAAAGCCTAGCAGGCGTAAACCATCGCTTTTGATCAACATGTGTAAACGCCAGGGGACTTTTTCTTTGTTTAAGCGTGTGAACAGCGACTGAAATGGTTCAGGTGTTTTGGGTAGAAGCTCAACAGTTATAGGTGCGAAGTATGTATCACCAATTTTGATCGTTGCGTAATCAACATCTTCACTGGCGCGCGGAAAGAGCTGATCCCTTAGTCTTGGCCATAATACACCAGAGGCGTCAGGGTTATAACTATCTTCCAATCTTAAAGGTAATGGGTCACCTGGCAATGAAGGCTCCCAATCTTGCCCAGTCCATTCAGAATCAATACCTTCACGTATTTCTCGCAAGTGTGTGTTCACATCAACAACATGGCTTGTTATAAAAACATCACTTAAATCTTGTCTCAATTCATCGACAAATGATTTGTGTTTTACAATAAGTTTAGCGACACCCATACCTATATCTTGTGCGTTATTGGCAAGAGGTATGCCTTTGCGCTGTTCAACACGGTATTTATTGTTAAGTTTCTTTTCATCCTTGGACAAGCCTCGCATATTAGTCCACGCCAGTATTAAGCTACGCTCTTTTTGACAATAATCAGCTAATACATTGCATTGCTCGTCTAGTACATCTTGTAACTCTAAATCGAGTCTTCTGGCAGTTTCACGAGCTCCACCATAAATACGATCAATTTCATCGTGAATACCATCTGTATCTCTCGAGAAGAAGGTGGATATATAATGACACCCATCTACCATATAAGCGCTTAGTTTGCGTTCAACATGATCTATGATTTCGATAAATTCATCTTGAAGAACAGCTTTACTAACACCATCTACCGCAATGACCGAAAGTAGAGTGCCATCACTCATAACAATTGTTTCGCCATCTTCGATGGTTTCTATATCAATGAACTCTCTAGGGCTTGTTCTAAATAGATTATTAAGAAATTGCAGGGTTATATCAGCGGTGTAAAATAACTTATCACCCAATGTTTCCGCATGTGCATATCTCATGTAATTTCACCTTTAAATTCGTTTATCGCATTTTCAAAATGATTGATTGCCTGGAAGCATACATTCTCATCTAAATCATGATTACTACCAGTTGTATTTGTCTCGATTGGATTTCTAACAATATCAAAGTTCATACTTTTCAATGTGTGGTTAAAATTAATATCATCTCGATGTATATTTTTAAGTGATAACGCGCCCAAGCCCATACCCACAACAGAAACCGAATGTGTCTTTGTGATTTGAAGCGCAGATGTAATGCACTGATAACGGTCATATGACAGTTTCCAAATACCCGTCGTAGATAAATCATAATTATTATGTTTATCTCGCAAAGATGATGAGAATAGTAATTCGGTATATAGCTGAAAAGAATATGATTTACTTTGCGATTGCGTCCAGTTTGGTATGTACATTCCAGGATAGTTTTGTGATAGTGAACGATAGGCCTCTAATACCTTGACACTGATAAACTGACTGACTAATTTATAGTCATAATTAGTGAGCCATATATAAGGCTCAGTATGAATGTCAGGATTAACAGTTAATGACAAATTATGGTGTCGATAGTTAGTGGATAAGCGATTTAAAATATCCGAAACGCAGTTGTTTTCACACTTAATCAGTGTATGGGTATCAATAGTATCTATAAAATGTGTTAATTCAGTGTTGTTATTAATTTCCGTGGTTAAATCAATCTTTTCCCACAATCCAGTCGGATACATCTGAGAGTACAGTGTATTTAAGTAATCAGTTGAGTGAATTACAAGTTCTGGAGTCGGTTCAGGGCAAGTAGTACGGACATCCATATTGTAACAATGCCGTAGGGAGGTGTTTATAACATCACCGCTAATTAATTCATGATTATGTTTTATTGACGATAATTCATGAGTAAAGCAATTTTTAGATAATGTATTTAACCCAATGTGGATAAAAGAGAACGTTAAAATAGAATGATATACGCTTAATAGATTAATCACTTTAATAGTATCTGGTTTATCGTCACTGCCTATATCCGCTATAATCTGATTAATAGATCGTCCAAAATAATAAGCATCTTTCAAGTGTTTACTTCCCTGTAGCTCAAAATATATCTGATTTGTTAGATTAGTGAACCAAACTATGTCCTTGTTAAGATGTTTAGGAGTAGGTATAAAGTATGGCTTTTCACCATGTACACATGCGACACCACTATTTGAATCCGGGTCAAAGATTGCCACACCGATATGAAATGGATCAATATATTCCTTGTACATTTATGACCATTCCAGATCAGAAATATTGTTTAATGATGCTTTATTCCAAAAAGCCACCTGGGCCTTAAATAGCTCTTCAGATGGTAGATATTTAAGATCCTCAAACAACGATTCCTGTCTTGATAATAAATCAGGTGATAGATTATTGTAGACATCGACAAATATTTGAACTTCTCCTGATTTCAGGATAGGTAGTATCTTTGATGCAGGTTTGATGAGGGATTTATTAATGTTTGTTAGAAGATTGGTTGCTGCGCTAGATAATCCGTTCCCTCTAAGTTTTGAAGCATAAATATATAACGCAAGTTTTGATACTTGACCTTGCGATAAGGATGGGCAATATATAATTAATCCGTGATTAATTCGTCCAGAAACTAACCTACTGAGATTCTGAGACTGCATGCAAAAACTGCATAAAGGCAATTCCTTATCATCGAAAGATGCAATCTCAATAAAACCAGATGGAACTTGTTTATGTGGGCGTGAAACCAAACCGCAACAGTCACATTGAAAATTGTTATTTTCGAGTATCTCTAATTGTGATTGATCAGGAAGCCAGTTCAATTCACGAACCAGTTTAGATGTTGTGTTTGGAATAGATGATTTTAGTGTATACATAGAAAAAGCAGCGACATTATGTCGCTGCCCCCGTGTTATTGTTACTGAATAATACGGCTTTGTACATCTTGAGATGTATCACTGCCAAAGAATGATGTATTAGCAACTGTGATGATTGCGACAATTGAAAATAGTGCAGCACCTAAAATAATGCCACCAATGTGCTTACCATATCCATCGCCTTGTTGCTTCGCATTACGTATGCCCAGCAATCCACCAATAGCTAATACCACACCGGCAAGGCCTGCGGCACCTAGTATTAATGAGGTAATTGCACCAAGCTGTCCACTTCCGTTGTTTGCCATATCTGCAGCAGTAGTAGCTGTTGCCATAGCTTGAGAACTAAATGCTAAAGCAATTAAAATAGTTACTGTGGAAAACAATTTATTATTTAGTTTCATATCTTACTCTCTCTTCTTTTGGTTAATTAAACTTAAAATACTCAGTGCCAACAGGCTGGGCACCTACACTTACTGCAATCATGTCAGCAATGACATACAAATTTGTACAGCCTGCACCGGCCAACAAAAATACTGCGCCTGATCCAAACCATCCTGGCTGATCATACTTGTTTCCAACTCTCCATCTCCATAGTCCTTTTGCTGCAGCAAACCACCCAATCAAGTTTACAAATAGCACTATGACTTGAAGCGCAACCTTTACGTTATCTCCCGATACAGGTGCATAAGAGGTCACTACACGGGTATCTGCATTTGTACCCAGAAAAGTTACCGCAATAACATCTACAATTGTTGTTAATGAAAGCATGAAACTACCAACAAATAGACCTGCAATCGTGGCTGGTAGAGGTGAATCACCTCGTCTACCTGCTCTAGCTTGATGCACAATGGAAGCGAATACTAATATTATTCCTGCAAGCCCACAGGCCAATAGAAAGAAATCCTGTATAGCCGGCAGGTTCGTACCAAAATTTATAAGGTATGTAATATAATCTTCCATCGCGTATCTGCCTTATATAATAATCATGCCAGAGTCACAGACTACTTTTTGTTCTATCGTCTCTATTGAAACAACTTTGCCACAACCAGGTATATGAAATCCTTTTGTCACACGCAGTGGTTTATTTGTTTTTTTATTAAGAATAAATGCCGAATTAGTAGATTGTGAAGCACCTCGTACTTCATAGATATCAGATACATTGTTCACAATTTTTCTAGATGACGATGAACGCCGTGACTTCTGAGCTTTATTTTTCGAGATCGTAATAGGTGAACGACCATTTAGTTTAGTAATACGACTATGTGCCCAGCCAAGATTCTTTTCATTTTTTATAAGTCGCTTATTCTGTTCTTCTATTTTTTCAATAAGAGTAGATACCGTTTTTAACATTTCGTTTTGTTGTTGGGATAGTTTAGCTAGATCATCACTATGATCTTTAGCATTGAATTTACTAATCTCATCTTTAATGAGATTGATATTGTCCCCATTATTTCTAACCGACATCAAAAAAACATCTAGCTCTGCTTTGCTGACTTGTGGTGCTTCGATGCCACCAAGTTCTTGCATTAGTTCGTCTTTAGATACATAGTTATCTAGTACTGCCGTAACGATTTTATCTTGTACTCCATTTACAAGAACACCTGATTCTGAATCGACAAGTATGTTATCTACATCTGGATTTTTTATATCAATCTCTGCATGCTCATTCTCATACATTGACAAGTCAGTATTCAAAACATTGTCTTGTGTGTTGGACGAGAATGAAACATAAGTAATAGCACCAACTGTCAATAACATGAACATGCTACCTACAGCGATCCATTTTGTATTAAGGTTATCTATATCAAATAAGCCTTTAAGTTTAGAGTTTGCCTTTGAATGTGACTTACCTGGTTTCAATGTATCGGCAATATCATCCATTTCAACTGTATTACTAGAATCAGTATTCTCAGACACATTATTTGTAAACCCATCATCTGAAATATCAATGTTTTCTTGTTGTAATTTATCTTGCATTTTCTGAGCTCCAATATCTTAATCAATTAAATACATAATGAAGTAAAACGAATCAACTATTAAATGTACTTTTAATAACTTTCATGTTTATTTAGTCATTAATGCGTTGGTGAACAGCTTGATAGCCATTTCTTGGCCAGCTGGTACTTGAACAGTAATAGGTCTTTTTACAAACTCACTTGTGACCTCAGTAAATGCCTCACCAACCTTGCCTAATGACCGCAATGCTAATTTGTCCCCATCTAAGCCTGTAGTTGTGACCTTGGTACCAGTTGTAGTCGTGGACTCTTCTCTCGTTCCCGCTTCTGACATTGCTTCAGATGTACCTTCAAGAATACTGGATAAGAATAAACCACCATATCGATACCAAAAATGAGTATCCACATCACCCGTTAATGCCCCGTCACCTGTAGCTGGATCTAATGCGATGGCGTCAACAGGAACCATAGTTCCATCTTTTAACACTATATTGTTGAATGAAATTACAACATGTTCATATTTCAGTGTTATTTTTCCGATCATTTTGGCTTTATATAATTTGTCTTTAGGATTTCTACCGACAATAGTTGCGCTCACTCTATCTGAAAAGTCAGTATTGATCTTTACGTCTAGAACTGCATATAAGAGATCTCCTGCTATACCAATTAGTTCACCCTTAGCATCCTTATCGTTAGAGCTATTATTGTCACTATTGTCTTCTGACGCATTTCCTGTATTTTCAACTAGATGCTCAATCCCTGATGTTCGAGTACCACCAACAACAACTGTTTCTGATTTAACGTCTTTATTCATTGCTGTCTCAAACTCGATAATACGTTTTTCGAGTGATTTCTTAATAATTGAATATCGTCTTGCAAGACGTTCTTCGGATTGTTTATCCAGGTTTAATCCTTTCTGAGTGTTAGAACGTTTCTTTTTTGATCCTTCTTTTTTGTTCTTATCAGAAACTGATGTACTGACATCTTTGTTTGGTGTGCGCTGAACTTGATTTTGATTGGGATCAACCGACCTGGAAAACCCTGTCTTGGGATCTCTATTTTTATATTTCGATGATTCATCCTCTGAGATACCGGATTCATTCACGATTCCACCCTCATCACCTAAGAATAAGGCTTCACTATTCTTGTTTGTTATGGCTTGACCGTCACGATCTACAAGACGTCCATCTTTACCAAGAAACATCTCCTTTCGTTTGAATTTTATAGGCTTTCCATTTCTATCGACCATACGGCCATCATCATCAATAAATACATCCTTACCATTAATCTGGATAGGCTTACCATTTTCATCGACGACTTGCCCGTCTTTAGTTTTGAATAGATTGGTGCCAGGAATTTTGGTAAGTTTGCCTCCAGCAGTTATAAGTTCACCACTAGAATCAATTAATACACCATCCGCATTTGTTAATTCTGATGACTTTATTTTATTTCCCTTTGAGTCAATTAAATTTCCATTAGAATCAACAAAAATAGAATTACCCATTGCATCCGTTATTGGTCTGCCATACTTATCATAAAGCGCACCATCTTCACCTACATAAACATCCTTTCCATTGTACTTTAATGCACGCCCATTTTTGTCAACAAGCCTCCCATCTTTCGATGTATATAAATCAGAACCACCAATATTACTAATATTATCTTTTATTAGATTACCTGATGAGTCCAATAGTTCTCCATTATTATTTGTAAGAACGCTATCAGTTATAATATTGCCATCTTTATCAACTAATTCGCCTTTTGAGTTCATGTAAACAGCGTTACCGTCCTTATCAACTACTGGATTTCCATCTTCGTCTAATAGCTGACCATTTTTACCAACACGAACGTTTTTTCCATTAAATTTAAGTGCTTTACCATCCTTGTCTAAAAGCAATCCATCTTTAGTCGTGTATATTCCTGAGTTTCCAATATTTTTAATGCTAGAAGTGGCAACACTCGTTAAGCCGACATTTTTAATTGAATCACTTTCAATAGAGAGCAAATTCTCATCTATAACGTTTCCATACTCATCTACAAGATTTCCATCTTCATCTAAAAATACTTTCCTACCATCTTTAGTCAGTATTGGGTTACCATCTTTATCTAACAAAGAACCATCTGAAGATATCGAGACATTTTCGCCTTTGTACTTTACAGGCTTTCCGTCCTTAGTCTTTATGATAGATCTACCTTTTTTAAACCCTTCATTGATGGTGTTACCACTGGCGTCAGTTAACAGGTCCTCATCAATTATATTTCCAAATTCATCAACAAGATTCCCATTTTCATCCATAAATACTTTTCTACCATCTTTGGTTAAAATTGGGTTTCCGTTTTCATCTAATAGCAGCCCATCTTCACCAATGATTACATCTTTGCCATTGTATTTTACTGGATTACCATTGGCGTCTGTCAGTACGTTACCCACTGACAGATCCGAATTGGAGATGCTTTCTTCTCCATAGACTTTGAGTATATTTTCATCAACTAAATTTCCATCGGAGTCGATTAAGTTCCCGTTTTCATCTAGATAAATACGCTTACCATCTTTAGTCAGTAATGGATTCCCATCTGCATCATATAATGAGCCATCAGTACCTTTGTATACGTCTTTACCATTAAACTTAACAGCTTTTCCAGATTTTGTGATAATCTGTTCACGTCCTACGATCAAATTAGACTTGATTGATTTACCGTCTTCGGTAAATAAAAGATCTTCTGTTATAATATTTCCATCTTTATCAACTAAATTCCCATTCTTATCCATGAATAGCTCACGGCCATCTTTACTCAAAATCGCCTTCCCATTTTCATCAACCAGTCTTCCTGATGAATCTACATATACATCCTTATTATCAAATAAAACTCTACTGCCATCGCTAGACGTCAGTTTTTTACGTGTAGACAGCTCACCATTAACAACCTCTCTTTCACCAGCCATTAGCTGTACGTCGTCAATTATTCTTCCGAACTCGTCAACTAAATTCCCATTTTCATCCATATAAACGGCTCGGCCATCAGCAGATAGAATAGGATTGCCATCAGCATCATAGAGTCGTCCATCTTCACCTTTGAAAACCTCTTTACCGTTAAATGTTACGGGTTTCCCATCTTTAGTTGTTACAAGCTGTCTATCCGTATCACTGACAATTATCTGGCCAGATGATGTTATTACAACACCATCTGAAGTAGATAAAATCCCAGTATCCCTAATAAGATTACCTAACTTATCAACCAACATACCCTCTAGTGATAAATATACACGATTCCCTTTGCTATCAGTTACTGGTATTGAGCTCAGAGTTTCTAATGCCTGGCTACCATCATGCAATACATCGGAAAAACTAGTGAAAGCATCCGACATCTTAAATATTAAAGCTTTACCATGTTTATCAAGAACTAAACCGTCAATGGATGTATAGATATCAGACTTACCTCTACGTTCCATTTTCCCGCGTCTAGTAACGAGCTCGCCTTTTCTATCATATGCAACGCCCTCTGATGTTTTTAATATACCTGTTTGCGCACTTGCCTTTCCAACATCTGATTTTAATACGCCACGACTCGATAGAAATATTATATCTCCTTTACGATTAGTTATTTCTTTACCGCTTATTTTTACTATTTTTGTACCAGCTTTAAGTCTTACCTTAATTCCATAGTGAGTTATTGGGAGTCCATTTCCATCTACAATATTTCCTTTTTTATCTGTAAATAAATCTCCTTTAGATATTCTTTCAATATCTATTAACGGTCTTGTTAATTTACCTTCGTTATCAATCATTATTCCATCGTAGCTAAATATAATTCCAACACTCTTAAATATTGACCCAGACGCATTAACCAACTGCCCTGTATTGTTCTGATAGACTGACGTGCCTTCCCAAGCAACATCCATGTTATTCCTATTTATTAACTTGTTTTCTTCATCTCTAAAAACAAACATTCCTGAGTGTTTTATGGGTTTCCCGTCCATAGTTACCTCAAGGCCTTCTATCGTTACATAGACATCTGAACTACCTACTCTCATCATATTTCCAGGGCGTGTTGCAATACGCCCATTGCCCACGTATGAAACACCCTTAGAAGTTAATAGGTCTCCTGCAAGCGCTATATTAGTAGCTTGCTTATTGAGAAACTCACCATTTTCACCTATAAAGATTGTTGATTTTTTTCTGTCAATTAACGCAATTCCTTTATCATCTGTAGCATTACCATTACTATCAATAAATATATCGTTACCTTGATATTTAATGCCAATTCCATCAGGGCCTATGAGTTGACCTGTTGTTGATATGTAAACATCACTGGTACCAATGCGCTTATGATCATTACCAATTTTTCCACTACCGTTAATACCAAGTCTGTTCATTGCATTAATGAGTTGTTCATCATCAATGCGGCAATCACAATTTGAAATATCCTTCCCGTCGTCTCTCTTGCTTTCTTTTTTATCAAACACAAATGGCATGGTCACACCATTAGTCTTTTGTGCAGCTGCTTTATATTTCTTTTCATTTTGGTTTTTAATGGCATCTCTATATTCTTGTGTAACTTTAGCATCTGCTTCAGGTTTGACTCGTGATGAGTCTATCGGTGCCATTTTCACTTTCGAAGAAGAATCGGGAGCTAACCACACATAAACACCTATGGCAGATGCAATCATGAGTGATATAGAAACGAGTGCAATAATAAATCCAACTCTGTTTTCAGGTGATAACGCAGCAGCTAAAAGACTTGAATTAGATTTGGTATCATTTGTGTTTTTGTTATTCATTTGAATCCTCTTCAACAATAATCTTAACTTCATTACCATTTGTATCTGTCATGATAATCACAGGAATATAACTTAGTTTGTATGCAGCATATCCAGCTGGCCCGTGCTGGATAGATCTAGGAAGGGGTGATACAGGTGTAAGGTTTGTTTTTATATATAAATGATCATTGTCTTTCCACGCAGATACTTTGCTGTGATTAGTTATAAGTTCTATAAATTCATCAGGGGCTATTCCTAGTACAATATTTTTTAAAATATTGTCAGATGTCAAAGACCCAATACTCGTACTAAATAATGGCTTTGCTTGCGGGCCTTCTCTATCAATCTGAATTATAGGTGAAGGGTGATATTCATTAATGTCATTCTTTAATATGATTGAGAAACTTGTTGGTAAATCGGTCAACGTCAAACCGATGTTAGTCGTACCGTATTTTCGTGATGGCACAACTTTAATTATGTTTTTATAACTATGTGAATCTAATGCTTCAACATTATAATCTGTTGCATTGCCAGGATCTGCGGCACTAATAGGCCAAGGTTCACCTGTAGAATCTATTACATTTATAAGTGTTGTAAGATGTGGTGCCACTTTTACTATAATAGGCTTTGAACCAGGGGCTGTAGACACCGGAATTATCTCAGTAAGTGAATCTGGCATTTTATTGTCGTACAAAGATTTCTCAAATAATCTTTCTTTTTCTCTTACTGAATCAAGTATCTTCTCATTTTCGGGATATAACCCTTCCAATATTACTTCAAAAGCCCTATTACTGAGTACTTCGCTTGATATGTCATCTACCTTTGACTTATTTGTAGTCAATACTTTTAGATCGTCAGTTTCGCCACCTTTATTCTGTGCAAACGCAGTAATTGAAAACATAAATAGTAAAATTGTTATTATTTTCATTAGTTATCCCTTACTCGACTTCTTTAACTAGGTACTTAGTAATCATTACACCATCGATGTTATTTGTTCTTGGCGTTCTTTTTACAACCATTGTTGAAACCAATTCTCTACCGCTAACGCTCGTCTCTCCTCCTCCCATGCTCTGAAGTATTTTCATTTCTACAACCCAGGTATAAACCCCGTTTACTACTCCAGCATCTGTTATCTTGGGAGCGTCTAACGGTTCTATATACATATTCAACTGACCTTCCTTTAGCTTCGCAATTGTTTTTGATGAGAGCAGAGCTTCTTGATACTCATTAAATGAGGAAGTATGAAAATGCCTTCTTAATGATCTAAGATGATCTTTGTAGTCTGAGAATGAGAGAGTGTGTAACTCACGGATTCTTTCTGCAGACCAGTTTAGTAATTCAGTATCTGATAAGGTTGGATTATTTGTTGGTTGTAGCTTGATTATGCTTCCATTACTGTTTTGTATATAACTTAGTATTATTGGCTCCCTATTTGCTAAGAAAACAATTAACACAAACGAAATACACAATGCAATCAATGCGAAAAATGATCCTTTCAAAGATTGTTTGGCAAGATCCATATACCATTGCTGATGCTCTAACAATAACTGAGCTGAATAAACCGGTGTCTCTGATCGTTGCTGACGCAAACTAGTTTGCCTCTTCTCGTTCACAAAGTTTTCAACGTTATCAATGTGCTTTTGCTTGTTCGAATTTGACATGTTATTTTCTCTTGATTAATCCATAATATAAAGTGAGTGTATTTTCAATCCAGTTAATTCCTTTCCACGACTACTCTCCATTACATCTATTATTGCTGTACGTTTATCAGACTCTTCTTTATTTGATGCGCCTCTTGTCGTCTGAATCATATCAACCTGTACTTCCCAATGCTGCCTGTCATCAACAATGTATTTCCTACTTAATACAGGATTGTGTATGTTAACAGCCGTTATGACCAAGCTATCTTCAAGCACAGTTCTCTCAACTTTATTACTAAGCATTGAACTGACATATAAAGCCCACGATTCATCAGTAAAGTACCCTCTTCTTTCATGATACATCTTGTTTAGCTTATTAAAGTGAAGAGACAATACTTCACAGGCCCGATCCTTAGCCCACTTTAATGCAAATGCATCGGTTACTACTGGGTTTCGATAAGCAAACATTCTTTCAACGTGATTATTCTTACCTATGTTAATAGGGTTTATTTCAACTTCTTTTGTAATAAGGTGCATAATATAAAATGAACTGAACATGAGTAGAATGAATGCATAGTTTTGTAGCTTAACGGCCGATCTTGTTATCTTTATACAATTGTCTCGTAACTTGATGAGATCTCTTGTCTCGTGGGAGCTTGATCTTTCGACACCGAAATATTTAAGAATTAGATTCATTAATACATTCCTTCTTAACAATAACAATTGCCATCTCTTTAAACATATGAGCAATACTCGCTAAGACCATATCTTTATGTCTAACATCTAAACTGTTCCAATTACTTGGGTAATCCACATCAACATTTGCATCTTCATGAACATTTGATGAAAACGTGATACTTACACGAATAACAAATGGATATACATCTCCACAAGAACCTCTCATGACAGCTGCTTGATCTAGATTAATGTATTTAAGATCTGCAACCTGCTGCACAAAGGCATTAAGAAAAATATTACAAATGTACACCTGGGTTTTTGGATCTTTCGTTAAAAACTCATCATTAACTTCCATATTTGTTTCAATTGGCCATGTCTCTTTAGAATCAGTCATTGATATCGTAATAGGCACATCAACCTTATGTTCATATTTAATATTTTTTCTCATTAGATAGTTTCATTCGTTAATCTCTTGAGCACTATTATTTTATTGCCTTCAACAATGAGCAATAAAAATATGCACTTTTCGGCATTTAATTAAAGCAATTTATATTTTTAGATAATAGTATTTATGCTCAAAGAGTGATTCTTTTAACCCAACAAGCGCGTAAACAACAGGAAGAGACTAATGAGTAATACAGCAGCAAGAAGACAAATAGTTGAATTTAGGATTTACTTAGTTCTAGCATTATTATTTGTACTTGTACTCTCAATTTACAACTATATGAAATACGAGATGGATGAATTCCTTGTTGGAACAGACTCGCGCAATGTTACTGATGTCACAATGAATCAATACAACCAAACAAGAGCTCGCATAGTACTTGGAAAGTACTATGGTGGAGATGTGGAGTTTTTAGGATATAAATATGGACCATCAGGATCGATTGTTATATCTATAAAAGACAAAACTAGTAATATAAATCGAGATGTTTATATGCTTTCCGATGGATTGCACTTAATTGATGGCCCGTTATATTCTCCTTTCATGACTCCTTCTCAGATATCAGACAATCACAGCAAAGTCGCACATTCTATTGCCAAGCTAAATAAGACAAGGAATATCGCTAGAAAGGAACTGACTAGTAAAATAAAAGAGTCAATTAGCCAACCCAATAATATAAAAAAGGATGTATCAGAGGCTATAAAGCATCGAATTAAACAAGAAAACGAAGCCAAAAAGGACCACAACTCAACTATTACTGAAACTATCGATACTACAAGTAATCAGGTAAATCCAGCTTTGAAAACAGCAAAATTACCTAGTAATAATAATATTGTAAACAAAAATGAAGTTATGCAATTAGCGCGAGATTCTGGATGGGTGCAAAATGGGAATTCAAATAAAGTTTTATATAAATACTATGATTTCAGATGTTCTGCATGCTTAAAATCAAACAATGTCCTAAATAAGTATATTAGTTCTGGCAAGGTCACGGTTCGTTATATACCTGTGGGCCTCTTAGGTGAAGAGTCACTAAAAATTGCAAGTCTAGTTCTCTCACAATCAAGCAATTCTAAAAAATTATCTACAATGCAGAAGTTTATCAGTAACGACCTCAGTGTTAAGGACGACATTGGCGTACTTACTAAAGAGCGTTTTTCAATGGGACTGTCAGACGCAAGAAATAATTTCAAGGGATTATTATCTACGGGACGTCCTGTGACGCCAACTATGGTGTATATGACTGAAGCAGGTCCAATGATTACAATTCCTAATTCTGAGGACACTATCAAACGAATTATTGAACAAATAAAGCCTAATAGTGAAGAATTGCCTCATATATAAGGCAAAAATGTCCTTGCCTGTTTTTACAGTGTCTCACTCATACTACTATTAACCTAACTCAAACATATTGTGGCGATATCATGGAATCAGTCTATATAAACAAGCTTAATTCTGCCAAGGAGGTTCTATCAGGAAGAGAACCAACTGAAGGGCACTATCTAGATGTGTCTAAACTACCACAAGTCGCTAATGGTACTGTAGCAATAGATGACGCCGAACAATGGCTTGAAACTATTTCCAAGTTATACCCAGAGAAGTTAGTTAATACTCTAATAAATCAATGTAATGGGTTTGGTGCAAAAGATATAAGAACATTAATAGCCCATGACCGGTCGGAGTACTATCCAAGTGATTCAGCTGGAGAAGTATTTGACAAAAAGCTACTGAAGTCGGCTCCACTTTTAAATACACCTCAACATGAAGAAGAACGTATTCTTACAAATCTTGCTCGCAATGTTTTAACTTCTAAGTATCAATTGTTACGTGATGTGACTAATGAAAACAATATGGCCATAGGTGTAAGAGATGGGAAGCATCCATGGCTTCAAGGTAGACCAGGTTTATTAGCAAAAAATGGAGATGACCATTTTCTTTTTCACATTATTGTAAGTCATAAACCGATTGATGTATCAACTGGTGACCAGATCAATCTACACTATTACGATCTTGTGGCAAATTCAGCAGGTATAGAGCCCAAAGGTATAATGTTAGCCAATCTTGTTATTGACAAGAATTTAGCCAATAGTCTTGTTCAGCTCTCACATGTTTCTACTGAATCAAAAAACCTTATCTCCAGTATTTCTCGTGAAATTGGACAAAATCAAACAGATGGCATAGATCTTGTGGTGCATACTGTAGAAAAGAAGCCAGAACTGTACGCTGAAATAGTGCAATCTGGAGATATGCACTGGGCAAACTTAGTGAAGGGAAACGAACCAAAAATTACTGAAGATCCAGCCCTGATACTATCAGAGACAGATATGATTGAATATGAAGAGAAAGCAAAAGCTTTTCTCGTTGCAGACCAGACAAGAAAAGCATCTGAAGAGTTAGAAAAAGCGCATAAAAGCGATTTCTCTCAATTGATTAAGAAATTTAATATAGATGAAAACTTTTCTCCTATGTATACAGGAGCAACATTTAGGAAATATGACAATTTTGACAAGGAACAAGCTGCTAAATATCTTGAAAAAGAATTTCAAATTGACCCCACATACTTACGTGGTAAGGAAATCGACCAGAAGACATTGGTAGAAGACTACAAGGCACTGGGTGGAAATATTAAAGAACACCTCATTCATGGTGACCCTGATAGAAAAAAAATTGAAGATGTAGCACAACAATTAGGCGTTAGTCTTGAGTCATTTTACGATCGCGAAATCAGGCCCATTGTACCACCAAAGACACGAGGTCCATTTTATGAGTCAGTTGTTGATATTAGAGAATGCGCAAAGGAATCTGTTGAAACTACGATAGGTACAATTTCGAATAGTGACCTTGTTGACGCAGAACCATTTGTTAACTCAGCTGAATCTCAAGATAAGCCAAAAGCATCACGCAGACAATCATTAAGGTAAATACTATGGAAAAAGATCGTAAAGATTGGTTGCTTGTTACAGTTAGAGGTTATGATGTAGAGAAAGGGTATATCTATGCCAATAGAATCCCTGATGGCCAACCAATAGTTATTGCCAAAAGAAACACAATTAAGCAAGATTGGTTGAAATGGTTAAGTGATACAGAACATAGGGCCCATGCTCCTAGTAAGTCAATATTAGCAATATTCAATGCTGAAACAACTACCAAGAATAATACCTTCTACATTGCTTCCTGGGCACAAACAATATCCAAATCGCCAAACACTGAAAATATAATCGTTACACCTATTAGGATAAATAGTAGAAGACAAAGTAATAACAACGCGTCCGGAGTAAACGCAACTGTACTTGATAAGCGACCCATCTCTGTAAGAACAATTGAAGAACTTCGAAAAGCATCTGTCGAAGTATTAAATCCGAAATGTAAGACTTCGGTAGATATTAGAGGACGCAGAGGATTTATGATTCGAATTGGCCATAAAGCTGCTGATGGATCCATTGATGGTAATGCCTGGGAGTTCTGGGGAAATGGCAAAAATAGCCCACAGGAAATATGGGACTACCATTTACAAAGAGCACCTCGAGAAGGTAAAAAGCATAACATATTAAGTGCAACGTTAAATGCTAGTCTACAAGCATTTAATAGCTCTCAATCATATGTAGAGATTACTGGCATTACCAGCGGATTAATTAGTACATATAATGATGATAAGTATAAACATGAGCTGCTTAACCTAGCGAACTATAAAACATCTGTAGTGAATAAGACTGTTGATACTTATTCAATGGCGGCTATTGTTACTGACAAAGACAATCAAACTGGATCTATAAAACGTCAGATACCATTACCAAAAAATAAAATTATTAATAGCCGTGCTGGAATATTAGGTAATCATGGCTCAGACAAATTTCCCAGTATAATCAATGACCTGAATTTATCATCAGATATAGTTGATAGTGCCGTACCTAATATTGCGCGTCCTAGTTCAAAGTACCCATTAGTAATTAATGATCATATAAACAAAGATACAGGAGAAGTGACATCATTTAGAGTCTCTGGAACTAAAGAGGCCGTAGAGAAATATAAAAATAGAATCATGTCAGTGACTGCTGATCTTAAACCGTTCTATATAGCTAAGCAATTCGCCTATAGTTTTCCAAATTCATATAGACAGTATGTAGAATCTAAACTTTCTGACCTATGCGGTACACCGGCAATATATTTATCTAATATCAATATCGAGAATAATAGATATATCTTAGTTAAAGGAAGGACAAGTGAAGAACCATATAATTCCGCTGTAAAACATGCCGCTAAAGTGACAACGACTCCATATAATACCGCAAGGTCTAATTACCTTTTCCCTGAGGAGAATAGAATTGAATTGGTACAACATCTTTCCGAAGTTTTAAATATACCTTCAAATATTGAGCCAAAAGTACAGAATAATTCACGTAACTCAAATAAATATTCTACACCCAAAAAAGATGAAAGTAATTCAAGTAATAAATACGTTCCGTCATTCTACAAATGGGTGGAATCTAAGTTTCATGGCGATCCGTATTCAATAATAGAGCATTTCAATTCGGAAATCGAGAGTGTAGCAACTGAAGCTGGGGTTGATTGGGGCTTTTCATCGACAGTCATAACGTTTGGAGCACCTGGTGAAAAAACGCCCTTAATTAAGGGCTCAAAATCAGTGCGTCCATTAAAACGATCACACGCAGGTAGCGTTGCAATTGGAGCAAGTCTCTATGAGGCAGAAGGTACTGACACAAATAATGATCCTGCGAAATTGACTTCTATTAAATTAATGTTTATTAATTTAGAAATCGATAGAAATAATTCATTTGTATACGACTCGTTTCCTGATTTAAAGGCGCTATATGATTATGAAGTTAAAAATGGAATAAGCTTTGACGAGTACAAAGAAATAACGGATTCGGAACGAATAAATCGTGAGAATAAAAGACTAAAAGACGCTCAAGAGAGAGCGAAACAAGAACTGTTAGATAATGAAAGATCTAGAAAATATTGGGAAGAGAAGTACAATAACCTTGCCGATGATACAGGCGACCTCTCATACTGGGTCGGTAAGAAAATAGACACATCTATTACTAAATCAATTGAGCTAAAGCGGGGAAAAGATGATGCTTTAGGTGAATACTCTGCAATAAGGCTTCATGATATTTCTGATGAGTTTAAAGGAGTAGAGCTATATTACAGTGATTACTGGCTGGATGAAAAGGGTAAGAAAAAGAACAAAAGATTTGTAACCGGTACCATGTTCAGGGACCCTATAACAGACTTGCCTACGGCTGTTCACTGTGTTGTCGGTAATATAAATGCAGATTCGCCTATTATGTTCTGTGAAGGAGTAGCAGATGGTGAAACAAATCGACTTGCAACTTCATTGCCAAATGTTGTCGCACTAAATGCTGGCAATTTATACCATGTTGTATCTGCATATAGGACGCTTTATCCAAACACCAGATTTATTATACCTGCCGACAATGATGCCTACAAACCACATGCAGGTAATCCAGGATTATTAGCCGCAATACGATCTTCACGTGATTTTGATGCTTATTATGCAGTGCCAGATTTCACTGGATACAAGTTAGATAATCAACCAAAGGACTTCACTGACTTGAGATTGCTAAGTAATATAAGTGAAGTACGGAATCAACTTAGCAAATTACGTAAGGCCCCAGAAGATTTGCTTGAGTACCTCAAACTAGAAACAAGATACATAGGTCTAGAGAAGCTAAAAAACCATCTCAACGAGTCAGTTGAAGCTATCATTACTAATGGTAAGAATGGCTCATGCAAATCCTCCATTATGCTAACGCTAGTGAGCACAGCTATAGATCAATATGGTTACAAGGATGTTATTGACCATATTGACAGTACGCTATTATCTGAAAACGAGCTTACTAAGCTGTCAAGTTCATTAGCTACAGACAAACCATCTGTAACAGTTACTGAGGGAAAAAACGCAGAAACTAAAAAAAAACACACATTTATTAAGGACTTATCAGATGGTAAAAATAAGAAATTAATTGAGAGTGTTCTGAATGACATCTTAAAAGGAAAAGCACTTCCATATAACCAGAAGAGACAGGGATGGTATGCACCTGCAAGTCTAAGACATCTTATTGACACCTATTTATCAGATGTAACTGGATCACCAAGACTATATATAGGTCGATCTAGATCTTTAGGTAAAGATATTTCGTATCCAGTTGTTAGAGGGAATTTTAGTAATAAAGAGTTTAAAACTAAAATTGAATCTTTAGTCTCATACGCTAACCCAACATTTGTAGATGATGAGTACGGGTTTGTTTTAGAGAATGAGGAAGCGATTCCCTTTATCAAACAGTCATTAAGTAGTTATTTTAAAAAATCATTAAATCCAACACCAAAAACCACATTAAATAAAGAATCAGAAATACCAGGTATTTCTGATATACCTAATTTAGACAACATCTCAAAACTAACAGGTGTAGAAAAAGGCAGGATATTACTTCACCATGCAAAGCTTAAGACATTACCATATTATGGAATATATAATGATCACGATCATATGTTCAGTGCCATATATGCACACGCATCACAATTAACTAAAGAGATACGAAATTCTAAAAAACATACCTCTGCTATAAAAGAATCAATTAAGTATATTAATAGACTTTCTGATATTGAGGCATTCAATGATTATCTAAACGAAGAACAGATACATAGACTTCATGTTATACGTTCTCACTTGGAAATAGCTATTGACAACAATTTGTCTGAAGACAAAACAGAATTAATCGATAAAACCATTAAGGAGGTTTCAAAGAAAACATCAATTGACATTGATATCATTGATAGCGTCGTCAAATCAGATTATGAAGTATTAAAAAGCACATATAAAAGTACTACCGGTGAAAATATTGCAGATGATGTATTGAATAATACAAATACTGGTGATGTGTGCATCAACCCATATGAAATAAATCCAACAATATACGTCTGTAAGCATATAGATTTAGATATGTTAAACGATATGGATTCAATGAATGGTAACGTAAGTATTTTCAAAAAGCTACAAGACGCATCAACAAAGGGCAGGTCCCTTCCTATGCCCTGCCTTACATTGGCTGGAAACGGTAAATATGACACAAACAATAGAGAAGTACCTTTAGTAGTTAAAAACAAAGGATTACATAAGGTTGATGCTTGGGTTGAGGTCTCGGCACCAGGAAATGCCACGATCAATTACAATGACATCATAACCCTCTATCAGGATAATCTAAATGATCAATCCCATAAGTATGATAATATTACTAGTAACATTAGTGATGAAAGAGATTTACGCCTAAACAAAGCTATTGAAATAACTACAATTGTCGTTGAAAAAGGATTTACTGCAGAGGAATTTCATGATTCATTTATCACTCAGCCTGGTAGTCCATACTATGACGACACAAAAAATATCTTCGATATAAACATGTTTCAAAAAGACATGCTATTCATATCTGAATCAGATGAATACACTGATTTTGAAAATGTAACGTCAACATCAAAACTCTTTCACGGAGTGTACCATTCAATATCATCAAACCGTATCAAGTTTATTGAAGAGTACATAGATGCGTATATAGCTTTAAAAGGTACAACAACATACAAAACATTCGAAAAGTATTTTAGTGGTAAAGTTGAGTCTGAATTAACAATTGAAAACCCATATATCATTGAAGATGAAGTCGACTATGATTTGATAAAGACAGACCTTTCAAACCATACAGAGTTAACATCACTAATAACCTATTTTAATCACTCATGTGATATGTTCGATAAAAGAGAGGAAATATCAACAGCTGATTTGTTTAATGACTCATTGGAATTAGATAAAAGTAAATTATCATCACTAAACACTCCTTGGGTGGAATCATATACAGAAGACCCTGGTGAACTTGAAAGAACTAATTATGAAAAGATTAATATTGGTGATATTAACCTAAATGATTCAAATGAAGTAAGTGATATAAAAGAAGATAAATTCAAATCACTTTTAATAAAAACGCAATCAATGATCGATGATGGTTATGATTATAATGAATATATTGACTTGTTGATAAAAAATGATGGTGACTTTAGAGCATCAAATCCATATTATAATAATGAAACAGATAAGCTAGATAAAAAGTCACTCCAGGAGGATATTGTTGATGCAGGCTATACAAGCATCAAAAACTTATTTAACTCATGTAAAGTTAATAACACTGATGAATCTAGTCACACTGTAATAAAATATAAGCCTGATAATTATGATTACTCACTGCCTATTAAACCACAGTACAATAATCTTACATCAGTGCTGATGAAATCGAATATTCCTTCTGAACCAATTACATTCATCCCACAAAGTTACAATGATTGGATTAACTCAGAATTATCGTATGTTTCTTTGCACCCAATCTTTTCTGAAGATATCGAGAACACAAACTCTAAAGACATATGCAATAGATATACAAGAGATGAAATCGTTTTGCTTTGTGATGTGCATGGTGTTCATGTAAACAGCCATGATGTAGAAATTGACTTAATAGATAAAGTTAATAAGAGTCTTGTAGTGAGGAATGAGTTGGTTAACTCTGATTTATCCGACCTAGTAATGCTTGATACAGAGACACTGAGAGATATGTGTAAGGATCTCCATATAAGCTCAGATGGAACAAAAAAAACGTTATCTGAGTCTCTAATTAAACAAACTAAGTTGATGAAGCTAGATAGTAGGCGAAGAATAACCGAATATGGGTATATTCAACATTTGGTGATTTGTGAAGATCAAGGCATCCCTATCCCAGCATCAGCAAAAGAAGATTTGGACTTAATTCAAAATAAACACGAATCATTTGACAAGGCATTACTATACAGTATTAATAAAAAAGAGAATACAGACCTATTAAAAGCTATAAACGATGTGGCACCTTTTATTAACAGCAATAAAGCATATTGTATAGATTCCAATTATACTATACCACAAACTCCTAGAATTATTGGGAGCCCGGGAAAGGATTATGTTACTAGTGGTGTATACCACTATGCCATTAGTAACGATAACGAAATATCTATGCCACCAAATAATTCATACTATTCAGAACTAGGCAATGGAATTATAGGCACTAATAATCCTATAGAGACCGGCTATCTTCGTCATAACAGTATTAAGCCGTTATCTATTGATTCTCTTATTGCTATGTATCAACCGCATGAGAGATTGGCAAATAATCAAGGGTATATTACATACTACTCTCACAATCTTGATGAGTTGCAAATAGCATATCCAACTAATAATGGTTGGAATTTAGATAGCTACGCAGGTGGCCGTATTAAGAAAAGTGAAAATAGCAAAAGCTTTCAAGAACTACTTAAAAACAATATAAGCACTATAGGCGAGTTTGTTGAGGACCCTATATTTAGTAATGATTACGTAAGTTATGTTACTGATACAGCTTCAGTAATACTCAATATAAATAATATGAAATTGACAATTGATAAATATCAACACACCAAAGAAATTGACATACTGCTTAAGAAACTTAATAAAAGTTCGATCGATGTTGATACGATTACTAGCCTTATAAGTCCTATTCAATCTCAGACAGAACTCGAGATGTTATTATATAAAACAAGAAAACTAGAAGAATATATTAAAATCGAGTCAATGGATGCGGTACTTGAATCTAGAGAACCTGATTATAACAACGATTCCAATCTAGTAAATTGGTTAAACGAGTGCAAGACACTAGTGAATGTTGTAAGTAATTTAGATAATAAAGACAATGCAGTGAAATTACCAGAAGTTATAATTTGGAAATTATCAACAGATGACTTTGAGATACATTATTCATGTTTATCAGATGAACAAAAACTACAATATATCAATCAATCTCTCAGGTCGAATAGCCAGTCAATGCAATCTGTTGAAGAGGATATAAGTAATGGATTATACAGCTCTATTGCACATTATATCCATGAAACAACAATTAACAATGAGATTTCAAAGGGAAATTTAGATTGCCTCACAATAGCTAAAGAGTATTATCCTGACACTTATGATACCTATATTTCTCATGAAACATCAATAACAGCCAGTAATAAATCATCTTTCATAGCAATATTTGAAAATAATGGAGAAGCATCTATTGGATTGGTTAAACATGCAAAAAACAACATGTACGAGTTAGTTAATGCTTTAGATTCTAATAAAGACGAGAACACAGAGCTCATATCCCCTAAGAACGTCTTATGGACCACAAGCACACCAGTTTCCTATTTACAAAATAATGGAATGATACGCTCGATAAAGCAAATAGCACATGTTTTAAACAGTTTAAATAAAACAGAAGAACATGATAATGCGGCAGAAGCATTTTCAATATTATATGCAAACAAATTAACAATTAATGATATAAAATCCATAACGAATGGCTTACCTGAAGATTTCGATTTGTATTACGAGTGTAAATCTAGTAAATGGAGTCTTTTAAATATTAAAAATCAACAATGCTTATTTTCATCCGACTCAATCAACAAGTGTTTATTAGAAGCTGAAACTATTAATGCGTTTGACAATAAAAACAATGAATTACTAACAGAAATGGTTATCTGGACCACTAACTCACATAATTATGAAACAAGACGTGGATTTATTGTAGGCAGTACACAGAATGATGCAGATAAAATGGTTACTATTCAGCCTGATCGTATTGATCCTGATTCGAGATATACTGTAGAAAAGAATATACTTAGTATATATAAGCCTGAAATGCTAAATTCTCTAAAAGAAGAGTATATCAATCGATTCAGTGGGCCTACACATGAGTTAACAACATTAGTTAAGATGGCTCTAGACAACAGCCAGGATACAGATATTAAAAATCACCTGGCTCTTTTATATACTGAATTTAAAAATAATGACATTGATATATACTATTTACAACGCAACCTACCAGTAAACCACGCAATATTTATTAATGAAGGCAGCTATTGTATAAAAAATAATGGTGAAATTACATCACCTAATATATCTAACATAGATAATCTTAGAGAATATATTTCTGATATGTTTAAGAGCAGTGAAGAAATTTCTCACAGTGTTAAGGAAAAACAAACTATAAGTCTAGAACAAGATAAGCAAAATAGTACAGATGAATTAATCGATAATAAATCTAACAACAAACGCGCGCCTAAAATGCGTATAGGGTAAGTATTTTTACTTTTAATAAAATATTTGTTGAGTATCTAAAGCATATTATTGACACTATAGGACATGTATAACTGTGATTAAACAAGTCCATGAAAACCAAACTAATTATACCTGATGTGTTTCTTACTTCGTGTCCTAATTGCGGCAATAGACTTCAAATTAAACCGCCAGGATCTGCTGAAAATACATCATGTAGTAATTGTAGCTACATTGAGTCAGCCGGTAGCGCTCATGCAATTACATTTATTAGTCGTATCCTTGCATCATATTCAAGAAACAATGGCATTGATACTTTCATACTTTGTGATACAGAATTTACAGTTTCACAATGCATGGAAAGTACAAAGCTACTACCACTTATTGTAGAAAATGCACATGATAATCTTGCCCTTTCAGGCCTAAATAGCAATACCAAAGACGGACTTGGGATTGGTGTCATAAACGACGAAAAAGCCCTACTTCAGAAACGTGTAGTTCTCTCAAACCCATCAAATATTCACAATCTTAATATGCCAATATTAATGTGTGTTGATGTTGTTTATCAGCTATCGCTACTAACTAAAAAACTATGCAATACGTTTTATGATAATCAAGTTAATTTAGATTTACTTGTACCAAATGGACATGATTATGACATAAGTACCGCATTCGATGAAAGCATGACCAAGTCTATCGGCAATGCTATTAAGCAAATCAACAATATAACGTAATATTCTAGAATGAATGATAATCCAGCAAAAGACTCATTAGAGAATATTGATGCATTATTTGATAGGAATACTATCAATATACTAAACAGTGTCTCTACCCTGTCGCCTGCAATATCAGCTGTACTTAGAAAAGGATCTAATTCTATTGAAAGTGATATAAATACAATATTAAGACGAAGTAAAAAACTAATTCAAAATGTAATAAATGAATTAGATGATGCTGGAAGGACAATTTCTAGTGTAGAAAAATCAGCAATTAACTCACTCTGTATAAACGCCATTATTAAAGATTGGGAATTGAATAATTCTAATGAAAAAATAGATTGGTCTCTCATACTCGTAAACGCCATATCTATCCCTGGCATTAGCAGTGAAGATAATAGTTACTACATTTACGGTAATAAAGATCATTTTAGATTAACGTGTATCAATGCTGCAACGAATATATTGTTGAGTGTATATCAATCAGAATGCATTAAAGACCCTATACAAACATTTGAATCGTTATACACATATGTCGTTAATACTGTTATACAGTGTGTCGATAAGCACATATCACCAAGTGATGAAGCGTACAATTATATTATTAGTCTTTTGACAATAAGATCCACCGATATTATAGATGCATTAATAACAAGAAGTTCACCTAAAAATGAAAGTAAGGACAATAAAATTGATTTATCTTTATTGAAAGAACATTTCAAATCATCTATTAAAGGTCTAACTGACACATTATTTGGCGGTCAATCATGAGTAATAAGCTCAATGACTTATATCACCACAAAGAAAGCCTGTTCTCTCTTTTGTATGATTTATACTTAAGTAAAACAGGGAAAGGTACATATTATAAAGTACCTGTTGGTGAGAATACTACTGATCATATTAGAGAAGTAGTAGTCCTAGCTGCAAATGAAGATGAAGCAAACAGACGCGCTATATCCCTTTGTAAAAGATCTCAAGTAAGTGATCACATGTCTATAGAAGATAAATCAATGGGGATTAGATATTCTAATGACAAGTACAATCTAAATCACATAAGAAAGAATTCTTGGAGGCCATGGAAATGGACTGTATATGCTAGAGGCGCAGACAAAGCTTTTAATAACTCTGGTGTATTTCTTAAATCAGCAGTGAGTAATTTTCTTTCAATAAACAGTACATCAAACAAAAATATCGCTACTGATATAAAATCAATTAAGGTCTACATAAGAAACACAATGTTTTCATCGTTAATTTATTTTGCTTTTATTTTATCAGCAATCGTATTTATGGCTCTCGGACTTAATGATGAAATAATTAATAGATTTTATTTAAAATGGCTTAATCCATACATTGTGGCATCAGTATCATGTTCAATCGTGGGTATACTAGGTGAAATAAAATGTATACGTGATATAAATATATTAATCAACTTTACCAATAATAGTGAAAAGGAATAACTATGGATGCAGAAATAAATTATTTGGAAAGTGTTGATTATACAATCAATTCAGAAGAATCTGCATATCACGCGGCTCCGATTAATAATCAATGTTTTAAAGAAATAAGTAAACGCTTTAAAGTTCCAACTATTATTCTTAGAACGTTTTTACATGTAGAGAATGGTTATTCTGGGCATATTAGATACAACGAAGTAAACCATTCATGGGATGTAGGTGAGATGCAAATTAATAGCGCAAACTGGAAGGAAATATACGATCATTATGGAATAACACCAGTTCAAATCAGATTCAATGGATGTAGTAACTTATTAGCTGGCGCGCATTTGATTCGGAAGCGGCTTGATGAACATGGCAAGTCTAAAATAAATGATTTCGATTCATTATTTGGGGCTTTAGCAAGATATCACTCAAAAACACCTCATTTTAATAATGAATACAAGCTTCAACTTTTAACCTCATTCAATAAAATATTAGTAGAAAGTAATCATGGCAAATAATAATTCAGGCGATGCTAATGCAATACTATACATAGTTGGATTAAGCATAATGGGTGCCCTATTTATGGGGTACGTATTTTGGACATTTTTTCATGAGCAATTAGTTTATGTCGTCAGACCCGTGTCGTACTATTGTTTGCTTTTCATTGGATGGTTATACAAAATAATGTTTGATAGCGGCATCTCAAATTCGATTATACTTCAATTGCTACCATATGAGATTCTTGTTGATTATGATAAATTGGTTTTCTGGATACCAAATTCTAGTAATGAATCGGTAGAGTTCAAAGAATTTGTTGTTATGCTTGAGATCATAGGTCACGCTACTAAATTCAGTATACTAATATTGTTACCCTCGTCCATTTATTTTTTAATAAAATATTCTAAAGCTGCTCGATTAACTAATCTAATGAATATAGAAAAGCTCGCAAGATACAATATGAAGTACTTTCCTCAGATTCGTCCAGCTATTATTGAAAATCTAAAAGACAAAGACCCAGACAATGGGCCTTATAGAAGAGAAGATAGCCCGATACGATTTGCAATTAAAAACAAATTAATAAGAGCATACAAGAAGGATTATAAAGGTAACCTGCTCAACGAAACGTCTATCCCTACCTTTGATAAATCTAAATCAAAAGATCAAGAATACACATACATTAATGATGATTATAGCGTCGACATCCCAGAGTTGCACGGCAGTATCATTCTTGATGAAGATAGAACAAAGCAAGTATTTGAGAAACAACTGGGTTATATCTTCAAAGGAGTTGAAAATCTAGACAATTTCACCAAGTCTCTATTCGCGGTTTTTATTGCCCAAAGTTCTGCAGACAAAGATACGGCACATAAACTACTTGCACAATTTAATCGAAGCTGGAATCCTGGGAAGAAAAATAGCCCACCATCAATTAATACAAAAGGTGTTGATTCAGTTATAAATAAATACATAGGCAATAAGCTCGTAAATGAAACAATTGATAAACATGCCTATATAACTACAGTCATGATGGCACTGCTCCGTTCAGCAAGAACTAAAGGCAAGTTACTTAGCTGTCATTTTATATGGCTGAAATCTGTGAACAGGACATTATGGTACTGCCTCAATGCAGAAGGCGGACAATGTGCATGGACAGAAGCTGCAGGCCCTAGATCACATCTATTAGCTGAAATCAGTTGTAACGGTCCATTATATAAGCCATTTGTAGATAATGCTGAAAAAGACTATTTGGATTACTTGCTAAATACTGAAGGCTGGATTCCATTAGATGAGGACTTACCGAATGACGGGAGACTAAATTAATGAGTATTGACTACAGAGCCCCAGAAGAACATCAAGGTGTTAATAAGTTTCACTCCTTGCGTGATACCCGTCGAGCATCTGAAAAATTCTTTAGTGAAGTTGTTAAATACGATCACGCAATAATAGCAGCAATTATCATCTACCTTGTGGCATTCTTTGTCCCTATCGCGCCAGTTTTTCTAATTCCTGTAGGCATTATATTCACAATCATTGCCTGTCAATCACGTATAAACAAGTCATTGCCAATGAAATTGCCAATTAGTACTGGTAATGTGCTGGATTACAATGACCCAAAAGAAGGCCAGGACAATGCATATAACAAGGCTAGAGGTACTATATTTCTAGGCAATATACGCAAAGGGCTAAAGCAACTCTGGCTTAATGGTAAAGACTTACTGACCCATATGCTAGTTATAGGGACAACTGGTGGTGGTAAGACGGAAGCATTGGTTAGTTTGTCTGCATCTACAGCTTTTAGCATGGGTGGCGGCCTAGTATATGTTGATGCAAAAGGCGCTCCAAAATTAATCGCGCAGTTTTTTACTCTTGCAAGAATGTTTGGCCGAGAAGATGATTTACGAGTAATAAACTATAGCACAGGTAATGCTGAAGTTGCAGAAAGACACTGGAATCGATTATCTAATACGACTAACCCATTTGCGCAGGGTACCGCTGATAATGGTACACAGACGCTAACGGGGCTTTTACCCGCTAATGCTGGTGAAAATCAAGTGTTTTTGGATAAAGCCATCGCATTAGTTAAAACTCTATTTCCAGTATTAGTTGAGTTGCGAAACAGAGGTATTCTTAACATAACGCCATCTTTGATAGGAGATTTTATATCACTTGAAAAATTCATGGAGCTTAGTAAAAACATTATTAAAGTATACGATGTCGAGTATCAGAATGTTACTTTATCAGAACGAGTACTAAAGCCATTACAGACGTATTTAAAAGCTCAGCCGGGTTTTGATCCTAACAAGTCACCTAAAAGCCAACCAGAAGAAGTATCTCGTCAATTCGGCTTCGCTGAAATGTACTTCTCACGCACGCTAGCAAACCTGGCAGGAACATACGGACACATTTATCAAACAGAGCTAGCCGAGGCTGATTTCACAGATATAATTCTAAACGGCAGAATACTTATCGTATTAGTACCGGCAATGGAACAAGCAGGTGAAGAGCGAGCTGCACTTGGAAAAGTTGTTCTTTCAAGTATTAGAACCGCTATGGGTATTGGTCTAGGTGCGCTATCTGAAGGTAAGCGTGAAGATGTTCTAGATTCCTTACCAATAGATTTAAAGATACCTACAATAATAGTTGTTGATGAATATGCTGAAGTAGCTACTGAAGGGTTCGCTGTAACAGCAACCCAGGGGCGTGGACTAGGTATTTCTGTTATTTTTGCTGGCCAGGATATGGCTGGATTTATCAGAGCATCTAAAGAAGAAGCTGATATGATATTCGGCAATACTCGACTTAAGATGTTGCTTGCCCTTGAAGATCCTGAAGAAACATGGTCGCGTTTCAAGAAACTCGCAGGTGAAATGGCAGTAGCCAAAGGGTCAGGCTGGGAGCGTAGCGATGATGGCATAAATGCCTATAAGTCAAATCTGACAACATCAATTCAAACTGCTGATCGAATTAATTTAAACGACCTAAAAGAACAGAGAGAAGGTCAAGCTCATGTATTTGAACGTGCAAACATTCACCGGGCGCGTATTTTTTATCATGGTATCTCTGATGATAAATTAATAAAAGAATGGCGATATAACCGAATGCTTAAAATTAAGCCACCTACTCCAGATCAAGTATCAGTATTACAGGGACTGATTGACACAAACATTCACCTTAATGAATTTAAAAAAATTGAACACAAAGATCCGTTACTGGATATTCTTGCAGGGGCGCAATCTTACATTGAAGACTCAGAATGGCCTATAAGGCTACTAAAATCGCTAAATACCAAAGCAGATAGTGAAGAACGTAAATCTGATATTAAATCGCAGACAACTGATAGTGTAAACGGCGTAATGGAGAACAAATCGAATGATTTACTTCATCAAACTCTAGATAATGTTGTCCATTCACACGATATGACTGAAAAGCAACCGAATAACAAGCCTACTGATAGGAGCTCACAGTTAGACACATCTATAAGTAAAGTCGTAAATAATAAAGAAAATAAATTTCTGTTGAGCATTGGTAATGACGAACATGCTTTATGTGATGTTAAGGCTATAAAAAAGGAGCTTATGGAATTAAATATTATAACTGGAATAGATAAACAAGCTGCAGAGATTTCTGCAGATAATACGATTGAATCGATATCAGAAGCCATTGTGTATCCATCAACTAGGATAGTACCAGAACAGAATGATATCGATTTACTATGGGAAGCTCTAGAAGATAGCAACCAGAATTAGTTCATAGATACTTTATTCTTACTGTCTTGTTTAGATAACAATGACGAAATCGCTTTCATTACATGGTCTGTTACTTCGCCAACTTTATTTACAATATCACTTTTAACTTCGTTATCTGGAATATTTTCAGTCTTTTCTTTGGTCTTTTCATTCCACTGCTTAAAAAAACTATCTAGGCGGTCCTGTAAATCCTGGTCATCTGGATATTTGTCGCCTATATCCTGTGTTCTTCTCTGTATATGATCTGCAAAGAAATTTAAATCGCGCATTTTGTCCTTGAATTCTAGAGATTCTTTTTCTGCTTTCATTAGCTGTACAGCTTCTTCTTCCTGTTCTTGGCTACTTACGGCCAGTAATGACTTCCCATGTACTGCCCATTGCGTATTTGAAAGTTCATCGATGGATTTTAAATGACTCGACATATCTGATTTTAATGCATCCAGATGAACTTCCAAATCAGTGTTTATAAATTCTTTAACTTTATCTTGGTTAAACGATTCAGTGGCTGATTTATCTGCGGGATTGAATATAAAATTGGCATTTGCTTCTAAACTAGCCTCAGCTGATGGTCCACCAGGTAAATAACTAGTTGATATTTGTTTGGCAAGTATAAAACCAGCTGCTACTGCTGCAACTGATCCGGTCAAAACCTTTCCCAAGGAAGAACCAAGTGCACCAAGCGCGTTAGATTGAACCATTGTTTGAGGTGGTTGGAAATTATCTTGAATATCATGATCTTGTTCCGAATTTAAATCCTGATCCTCTTTTATATCCTGATCTTGATCATTTTCATTTTCTAAGTCATCAGTTACAGTTTTATCATCATGTAAGTCATCGCTTTTGGTTTCGAGAGTAGGTGATTGTTCATTGCTCAGCTCTGAATCCGATGTATCCATAACATCCTCTATATCATCATCAATAGATCCAGCTTGTTCTTCTACCAAGGCAATAGTTTCACTATTCAATTCGCTTGCGTTTTCCGGAATCTCACCATTATCTCCAAATGAAAGTGATGCAATTTCTTCATGATCAAGATACTCGGGAGAGGCTTCAGGAACAGGAACCTCATCAATACCAAGCGATGGTTGTTGTGTATATTCATCAAATTCCAATGAATGCTGATCTACTAGTTCCGTATGATTTTCATCTAGTTTATAGACCTTTTCATTATTTGAGTCTGTTGTATCGGACATAATATAACTCCTTGGAATCGATGAATTTCATATTAATGAAATAGCGTCTCATGTAAATGTATTCAGCCAATAATGCTGTGTAAATAAGGCAAATAAGCTGTTTTAATATTATCAAAGCTTTTCTAAAGCTATCAATGCAAGTAAGTTATTCCTGGACTCACGTAACTCTGACAGTAAATATAACAAGGTATTCTCTTCAGCACTTAAGTAAGTTATCTCACGTCGAATACCAGGAGCCTCTAGCAACTTAATGTTTTGGTACCAGCCTTCAGAAGATAACCTGCCTTTTATCATCGAGGAGATGCTTTCATCAAAGCTCATACCGGGTTGTATTGAAGAGCGAAATACATATGATTGAATCCAATCATCAGACATATATTGGGTCTTTCTTGCTATAAACCGGTCTAATATAATTTGAATATAGTTTATTTTTGCATTGTACTGACGTCTTTTAAGCTCATAATCTGCACCCACCTGTGTTGACATCACATCTGCTGAAATCTTTTTAAGTGGCTTGTGGTTAGTTATGTAGGCAACTAGCTTCTGCAGGGGTTTAATTTTATCATCAGCTAATGTTTTTGATTCTATTAAGTCATTTAGATTGTATTCAGTATCAGAAATATCAAGCTTAGTTGCTATTGAAAGCGTATGATCAACCGCATCCAGCTCATTATTATACTGCTGTTTTATAGGTGCGATTTCTTTTATCTGATTTTCTGATTTTTCATACGCTGTTCTAATACTAGGAGATGCATTTGCACTTAATATATATGATTCTGGAATAGAGTGACTTGAAAACTGCCTATTATTATCAAGCACATTTTTCATAATAAATGATTCTTTAAATGCATTAACAATAGTGTTGTTTTTAGTGTCAATCATATTAACCATTGTTTTTTGATTTTGATTTAATGCTAGTTCTATTTTATTCGTACGCGCATCTAATGAAGAAAGTGTATCCATCATATCTTGGGTATATAAATTAACTATATCTACACCAAATTGAGAATAACTATTTATTAAATTTGTAATGCCATTTAGATGTGTGCTATTTGCACTAGTTTGAGTCGTTGATTGTCCTGTTATGCTTGTACCTAATGCAAGTAATGCTGCGCCACCACATCCAGCATCGCAAAACGGTTGACATGGCTGCCATGCAATCGACTTAAATGAAACTAGCATTAAAGACAGGCCAAGAATATAGTCAAATCTAGCAAGTCTATTGAACAACATACTGGTGCCCTATTAATGATGATAAGTGCCCACCTGACTTAGATAGATCTAACATGCGCTTTTCTAGTCTCGAAGATATCGCCTGTTGGTATATCAATTCTCTTTCAATACCTGATTTATTCAGACGTTTTATTGACCCATACCACTCCGAATCAGTTAGTCTACCTATAGAATCATTTGAATATATGCTGTGGCTGCTTATCTTGTTATCAGCGTTTAATTCATTATTGATGTAGTAATTATTTAGATCTTTCTCACCCAATCCCTTTCGTGTTACGAGCTGTTCATAGAATGTAGACATCACTATAACCAGCATAGCATTGTATCTTCGCCTATTAAGTTCATATTCAGCGTCGGATTCGCCTGATTTTTTAGCAATTGGATTTAACCCTCCAAATAGAGATAGTATTTTCTGATAATTTTCACTACTAACATCATCAACAACTGATTTTGTTAAAAGTGAATGCACCTTGTTATTATCATCAAATATCGATAAATTTATGGAGTTATTAATACTGCGTCCAGCAGACGAATCGGTTTTTTTATTGTCTTCTATGTAATTCCTATAATTACTCAAAAGACGATTCTTTATCTGATGTTCCTTGGCGTTTATAGCCTTTAATTCACCTGCCCTGTCAACTCCTATATGTCCTGATAGTGGTTGAGATATATCACTATATTGTTTATTATTGTTGTTAATCGCATCTAGGACATATGACTGCTTTAAGGCCGTTGTAATTGTATTTAATGAGTGGCCAGACATGTTCTCATATGTTTTTTGCTGCTGATTTACGCTTAATTCAATACGGTTTGTCGAAGCAGATAGTGCTTGAAGATATTTATTATTATTATCTGCCAGTATTGTGGTTAAATCAGTTGAAAAATTATTCATACTATCGACAATATCTTGAAGCGCATCTCCTTCGTCCCTATATGCCTGTTCAAGATTTGATACCGAATTTCCAACAGATGAACCCATTTGATTAATGGCTGCTCCTGCACATCCACTATCACATGGGAATATTCCGCAGACATACGGTCCACAACAAGGCCCAAATCCCCAGGCTGAGTACGATTGATTACTAAATAGTATCATTACGACTAAAATAGTTGTATTTAATAACTTTCTATACATGCCTAATTTGATCCCACACCTGGTTTAGATTTAGTGATCTCTTCAATAGCAATAATCGCTAGCAGTATGTTCTTCTGCTCTTCCTGTTCCACCAAATCCATCAACATTTGATTCCTTATCGCGCTTTGATAAACTTGTTCTCGCATTGCACCAGCTACAGTTTTTGTTTTTATATCAAGGTACCACCCTTCAGATGTTAACTTTCCGACTGTTTCCGACTCGAGCATAGATAGATAGCTTGTTTTTCCATTATTATCTGGCTGTGATGTTGTGTACCCTATTTGCCAGTCATCTCCTGATATTGGAATCAGTGGATGACGTTTAGCAACACTGTTTGCCAGGACGCTATGTACAAGACTCAGTTTTGAATTGTCGATACGCCGATTTAACTCTTTTTCAGCTATTCTAGAGTCGTTTGCAAGCTCTTCCTTAGTTGCCGCCCTTTGTGGTACTGGATTAACAATAAGTGTTAAGAGTTTTTGCAGGTTAAGAGATTCTTCTATACTAATTTGATTTTTAGTCACAAGGGCTGATGGATCCCAGACTTCATCTGGTTCTGTTAATAGTATTGATGTTTTAGCTGCTGATCCTAGCGCATTAACATCAGACGTATTATTATTCCACGTATGCATATCGTCGGTAATTTTCCTCCATATCTGACGCGACTGTACAATGCCCTCTTTCAACATTGGCGCTCGATTTGCACCAATGTCACCTGATAAGGGCTGCGCCAATTGGCCAAATGTTTTATTATTTTCATCTACTTGCTCAGCTATTCTCATTTCTTTTAATGCATTAACCATCGTGTTATTAAAGTGGTCAGTTAAATTGGTTATCGTTTTTGTGTTTTGTTGTATAGATAACTCAATACGATTTGTAGATGCTGACAATCCAGATAAATATTGTTGGCTATGTAAACTTAGTGTTGATTGTAGTGCGGCACTAACAGACTGAACTGTTGTATTTAATGTGTTGGTTGCTGTTACATTCGCATTAACTGCAGCTGTAGTTGAACTTAAGCCAGATGTCATTTGGCTATTGGCAGTATTTGCAGCTGATTGTATGCATGGATCACACCCTGCAATAGCGAGATTCGTATATATACAACATATAGACATTACTGCTATTGAAAATAGTTTTCTCATCATGGGTTTTCTCCCCATAACTTGCCCAGATCTAACATGTTCTCCATCTCATCTTCCAGATCATTTGTGTTTTGAGCTGGAGAAGTGTCGCTATTTGATACGGTACTAGGTGCATTGTTTATTACGCTAGGCATTGGTACCTCACCAAGAACATCCGTTGAGACGTGAGTTGTAATTTCATTGTTGTTGAGCTCAACATCTGTTGTTGAAACACTTTGCCATTCATCAATTGCACTCCCTTGAGAAATGCTTATACTACCCAGCCCCATCGGTGCTTCTAAACTTTGGTCGAGAACGGATGTTTGTTGGTTCACCCAATCATTTGAGGCAGAACAAGCAGAATCAACAATTTGACTTTTTATTGTTCCGTAAATGGTTGACCAAATATTCGTTAAATCAACAGCGAATACATCTAAATCTATTCCCATAATATTATTTAAACAACCAGCATCTATAGCATTTTGAGGATTTGATATCACGGTGTCTGCAACTTCCTTTGCAGATTGATTCATGTCCGTCAATATATCTGAAATCTGTGTTTGTTGCTGTTCAGCAATAGATGCTGCAATTGCAACATTGCTATACAACATTACAAATAATAATAAATACAATTTATTCTTCATAAAGTCCTCCTGCTGTAGAAACAGTTTCATTAACCACGTTCTTAATTTCTTTCATCCGATCTAATGAAAATATCCTGCTTAATAAATCGACCCTATAAAGCGCAATAATTCTATCTCTGAATACTGATTCAAATCTTGAGTCCGGATTATCCTCAATCCTGTCTAGAGACTCATATAACAGATCTACAGTTATATTAGGCGCTAATTCTTCTAGAATTTTTATTAAATAAAAGGCCTTTTTACTTTTGATTAATCCAAGTAATACAAATAATTTATCTGGATTATCACAATAACCATCCGCTTTTTCATTTGTTAGATTTTTTGCCCATAACTCAATTGACTCACTTATATTGTCTTTATTATCCAATACCCAGTCCTCATTCTTTTCTAAACTTTCTAATATTGAATGAATTCCCTTATCTATTTTGTTCCAATAGCTATTAAGTGACGAATCAGATAAATCAATGGTGTTATTCATAAATGTTCTCAATTAATTTTAAAAATACTGTTTAAGTAATCTTTTTAATAAATAATGCTTTACTGAGAATCAAAATCAATATATTTATTCATATTAATGAAAATAGTTATTGGCTTATTCATAACAAGCAGCTAGACAGCAAGAAGCATTCGAGTAATTAAAAGATCTAAATATTTTGTAGGCATCGATAAGACAATATATAAATATCACATTATTTTATTATGTGGTGCTTATATTTTTAATAGAGAATGAATTATGGACATTATTATTAATCGTAATATTAAAAAATATACAAAAACATATTTTATTTATGTTTTTGTATTTCTTGCGTTCGCCTTTAGCTATCCATACCAGGTTGATGCTTCAACATTAACTGACGTGAATCCTTCTGATAAGTCACTAGAATACTTACGATATATATTTGGAAGCATTGTTGACATAATTGTAGGAGGTACTGGCCCAAGCAACCCTGATGCGATGCTTGGGGCATTATCTGAAGTATTAAATACAGGAATGTTGTTTTTTACTGGTTTGATTGCAGGTTATGTTTTCTTAACTGGATTATTGAATTCAGCACATGAAGGAAACCCCTTAGGTAAAGTATATAATACAATGTGGGTACCTTTAAGAATGACAATGGCTGTCGCTTTAGTACTACCTTTCGCAGGAGGATATTCTACCATGCAAATTGGTGTACTGTGGCTTGCTGGACATGGTATAGGAATGGCAAATTCAACATGGAATGCCTCACTTGATTTCATGGCTAACAACGGCTCTTTATACCCACCAGTTATAACTATGGATTATGAAGCAATAGCCAGGAACAATTTACAGTCACGAGTTTGTATGCACGGCATTAACACGGCTGATAGACATACCAATATAATTGATGATCCAATTGAGAGAGCCAGTAATAATTTAAATACAAATCTTGCTACCGCAAATCAAGCAGAAAGCGCTCTACCACCATCAAACTATACCGTTCAACAACGGTTTGATAGCAATTATTCAACTATACAAGCTGGCGTCCAATGGGGTATTGAAATGCTAAGCGGTTTTTCTAATGGGGTTCCACATAATTATGGAGCTAATCCTTGCGGATCAATTTCGCTTACATTTCCAGTTACTGATGATGGAATAAGTATAAGCAATGCGATAAATACATTTCAGAGTGATGTAATCAATGCTACAGCCAATCTGGATTCGAGCCTTGACCCGCTAGCTCGTGCTATCGTTGCTTACTCTGTCGATCCAACATTACCCACACCGGATATAAATGCTTTTAACTCATCAGTAAACAGTTTTAAGAATAGATATATAGCAGCTGTAAACACTGCTATGAGCAGCATCGCAACGCAAAGGCTTAACAAATGGGCAGGCGGGGATCCTGAAGTTGCCGGAATGAATAATAGTGCTAGGACAGCCGGATGGTTATCTGCGGGTGCCTGGTACTGGGACTTCCAGCGTATAAATGCGGAAACACAAGATTTAATAAATGTTGCGCCAACAATGACTGGTCCCACAGACGAAGTTCTCAAAAATGAAGACTATCAAAAAATTCAAGAAGCGTTTATAACATATACTAAAAATATGAATGTTACTGACAATTATGGGGCAACTGTAACATCACTTGAAAGAAGTAGTTATTCAGATGAAAATTGGTCTGCTAATTTTATATTAGATGGAACAAAGAACTTCATGGATTACGCGCTTAAAAACCCTGATCCCGTATCTGGTATGTCCAATTTGGGCCATGCAATGATTATCTTGGTCGAGGCTGGCTGGTTAGCATCAAGACCAGTGGATTATGTCACTGGAACAGCAAAAGATGTGGCCGAAACAACAGGAGGCTTTACAGGCGCTGCTGGTGTAGCAATAACAGCTCCAATCAGAGCTATCTTTAGAGACTCAGTTAATATGTTTCTAATGGGCGCAATCATGCTTATCCCGCTTGCACTGATGCTTGCATTTTATCTACCAGCTACTCCATTAATATTATGGGTAATGGGCATTGCGGGTTGGTTTGTGTTATTAATTGAAGCTGTAATTGCCGCACCAATATGGGCTGCAAGCCATGCAATGCCAGAGGGTGATGGCCTTGTTGGGCAACGCGCAATGGCGGGATACATGGTCATGCTGTCACTTTTCTTAAGGCCTACGCTCATGCTATTTGGATTTTTTGCAGGCATGGTACTCATGATTGTTATGGGTAAAGTGGTGTCTTTATTGTTCATACCGTATATGTCATCAATGACTGCTGATAAATTATCAGGTATTGCAACTATGTTTGGTATGATGGCTATCTTTACAGCACTTATTATTCAAATTGCACATCGCGCGTATGGGCTAATCCATGAAGTACCTGATAAAGTTTTACGCTACATTGGAGGAGGAGCTGAATCACTAGGAGAAGCGAATAATGAACAACAAGGTAGATCATTCTTTATAGCTGGTGCAGCTAAAGTTGTAACACCTCAAAAAGGCGGTCGTAGTCCTAGTGGTGGAAATGATGCCAATGGAAAAAGCGGGGGCAGTGGGAACAATGCACCTGGCAATAACTCACCAAGCAAAATTGATAAACAATTAACTACAGGATAGCGTCATTTATATGATGCTATCCTGATTGTTTATAGAGACCCTAAGGTTAATAAAAAACCAAAAAAGGAGAGTATTTTAAAACTCCACTCCTCTATGGGTAGTAATATCGCGCTACTGAATGTCGAATGCAACCAATAACCATAAGGGCCATTAAAAATCGCTGGATGTGTTATCGAAAAGACAATCTCACTGATTAAAAATCCAGAAATAGTGTATTTTGTAGAATGGGTATAAACAGCATTATTTAATTTGCTACCCATGAGCAACATGCTTAAAAAGGTACCGAAAAACAATGCCCACAATACTATCCAGCCACTACTCACGAGTATAGGTTTCCATATAGCCCAGTCCCATGATTCCGCAGATAAGCGGACTGCCCACTCCTGGAACTCTGCAGGGCTCATCAGTGGGTTGTAGCTTGAGGATGATTGATTCACATAAATAGGAATTGGCTCAAATTTCTCACTCATTTGACTTGTCCTTATTGGAGTTTACATTAAACATAAAATAACGTACGAGCACTGACGCCAGTAATAGCGCGAATGTACCCTCTTTCATGTTCCACCTCTCCACCATATCCATAGGAGAAATTCCCAACATGCCGCCAAAAAGCACAAGGGCGACCTGAATCATAACCCAGACTAATATAAAGTTGAATACGATCATTAGAGATATAACAATCAAATTCCACTTAGGCTTATCTAAGATATTGGTTGCCACATGCTGGATACGGCCTGTCATTAAATCATAATAGGCAAAAGCTATTTTACTAGCTATTCCCATAGTAAATAAGTAAACAATAATTTTTAGTATTATCAAATACCAAGCATCATCAAAACTCAATATCATGAGACATATCCAATGTTAGTAAAACAGTATCAACATGCACTTAAATAGTAAAGCGAAAAATGCTGAAAAACGCACAAACGTGTCGCTTGTGCGTGCTAGATTGGCGGAAACCGCAGAATTACTTGGTGACTTTTAAAGGAATTGATTTTGTTCCAATTAAGAGCACCCCTTTTTTATCTTCTGGATCAGCTGTATAAATATAAATACGTCGACCATTTTCTGGATTGACGATTTCAACCGGATAATTAAAATCCGGTTTAATGTAATCCTTATCTTTTTCTATTTGAAGAAGCTTCTGGTCCCAGTCCACGATAAACCGATAACCATGATTTATTCCCAGGTCTATCAGTGTGTTCGTCCATGTTTGCCTTTTTGCGCTCCAGGATACCTTATCTGGTTGTTTTATCGATTCGTCAATATATGCAATCCATTTATTTGGCATAATCATTGAGATCGCATCTTTTAAAGCCAGGTCAGTACCAAAGCTATTGTCTTTAAAGGCCTTCCCTGTACCTAGCTCATGCACAACACCACGACGTTTATCTGTTAGGACACGGAAACCATCGGGTTTTTGTTGTTTTAACTTCTGCTCAGCAATTTTTTTTGCGTCTTCTTCTAACCCCTCGTTATCAATATAAAATAACGCATTTGCTGATGTAGAGGTCATTAATAAGATTGTAGATACAAGTCCATTTTTGATTTTTGATTTTATGTGTTTTGATAACATGTTTAAATTCCAACAGTAGTATTAGTTAACATTAGGCATAAGAGAACCAAATTGCTTCTTGGCTTCATGATTTTTTTCAACACCAACTGAACTGATACTGATATCACCCTCGTCAATTACTGTTTTCACATCAAAAAGCTGATTTATCTTTGAAATTGATTTGTTAGGCAAATCCTCTAGCCAGTAACCAAACAGTATTGCTTCTCTTATATACTTTTTACGATCGTTGCGCTTATTTGCCGAGGTTATGCCTGTTAGAATTTCACCTTCTAATGAGCCATCATCCATTCCGGAATTGAGTCGCAATACAAAATCACAATGAGAACATTCCTTGTTCTTTTCTCGAATAGCATCATCAATCTCATCAACCGATTTATGCATCTTTTCTAGTAGACGCTGCAACGTAATACCCTGGCAGGCAAGGTGACGAAGATATTCTTTCTGCCGTTTAGGCGCACGAGAGTTAATCGACTTAATTAAGTCTCTTTCAAACTCGTGCCCCTCATACAGAGAAAACGAAAAACGATGCTCTTCACTACTCATGATTATGAAAGATAGGCCATATATTTAAGCATGCCTCTTGCATTAGCAAACTGAGGATTATCAGGGACCTTAGAGTTTGGATATTGTTTAATGATATCGCTTAGTACATCAGCACCACCACCAACAAAGATCACATGATCCAGGTCTGCCGCGTCTCCTACTTTTTCTTCCACATAGTTAAATAGTTTTTTAGCCGACTCTCTCTTGGCTTGCTCAATTTGTTTCTTCACATCTTTTTCTGTTCCGAATATAGAGCACTTCCCAGTACGCAAAGCATGGTCCAGTTGTGCATCTCTAATATTCTGAACATCAAAATCATTAGATATGAGCGAGCGTAAACGAGATCGTACATTCAGCACACCTAATTTACGTGATCCAGAACGCTCTTTATTGATCGTATTATCACTATTTATATAAGTAACATCGGTTGTGTTACCGCCCACATCAACCACCGCTACTCCGAGATGGTTTTCGTGAATCATATTACCTTGATCATCAATAAAGAAATCCACGTGTGCCGCAGTAGATTCCGGGTAAATATTATGTTTTGTAATATTTGCCGGTAAACTATCTGTACGCGGATTCACGCTAACCTTAAGAGACTCGCGCACTTTATTTAGAAATTCTGAATCAGGTTCACCATCATCTCTAAAGAAATGTGAAAATGGGAGTCCAGTGGCAATTTGAACATCTTTGCCTTCGTAACCCGCAGCAATTAAGGAATGATTCACAAGCACGGCATTTAGCTCAGAATGAGCATATCGCGGTCCAGTAATACTCTCTGGATCAGAGACATCTTTACCAACTGTCCATGAATCACCATCAACCTCATACACGCCAGCCACAATACCATCAACACTAGTATTGATAGCTCCCATTTGTGCTCTGGATGGTATCAAAACTTCTTTGATAGATTTTTTACCATTCGTCTCTGCAAAGAATGCAATCTTCTGATCTGCATAACCATTATCCACTGCAACAAGTTCACCTTCAGTCGCTAAGGGCTCTAATTTTTCTGCTATTTCAACCATAAATAAGTCTCCTACGTCGAGAATTGTGCTTTTGAACAAAGCGTTTTTTACCTGCAATCAGTGAACGCAACTTTCTTAGCGCCACCATGAATGAATACCCTACATACTCCAACATACTAAAAATCGTTACTGAGCCTATAAAGATATAAAACGAAACCCAAGAAATATTAAATAAAAGGAATAGAATCGGAATAAAAGCACGTGCATCAATTGATACCATCAGTAATCCTAAGCGTGCTGTTAATCCTGAATTTCGCAGTTGTGATTCACTGAACTGCTTAATTTCATTATTTGCCATACTCATTAAACTCCTCTTTCCACTCTAAATGTTCATCATCTGTAAGTGATCCATTTTGATAAAGACTCTCAATTACCTCAGGTACAGTTTTTAAATCATCAGCGGTACCCACTTCATTTACGATTCTTGCGTATGTTGTTAAATCTATATCGCCTGATTTAAACTTTGCTAGTGCATCTGAAACAAGAGACTGCCCATCACTCCTGACTAACGTTTTAATCTCATTTGTCAGGTCTTTATCTTGAGTAAGGCATATCTGTAGATGACGACGAATATCATCATTGAAAAGAAGGAACTCGCGTAACGCGACTCGCCCACCCTCTCTCTTTGGCTCTAAACGCTGATGTATGATCATTCTCATTGAGTCAATTAATTTTGCAGAAGCTGTTTTTGCTTCATTTTGAAATTCATCGGCCATTCGGGGAATCGTTGTGGCCACATCATTGGTGTGGACAGTTGAATAGACTAAATGCCCTGTATTTGAAATTCTAATTATTCCTTCAATCGTCTCCCTGTCTCTGCCTTCACCAACAAGTAAGTAATCAGGTGCCCGACGAAGACAGTTAGCGACACCTGTTTCAAAGTTTTTTACATGTGTTGGTATTTCTGTTTGTACGACTTTAGCGATACGATGCGGAATCGACTTTAAATCAAACTCGATCGGGGCTTCATAGGTAATGATATGCTTGCGCTTTGTTTCAGCCAGAAAACGTAAAATAGCCGCTAGCAAAGTAGACTTTCCTGACCCGGTAGGCCCAGTCACCAATATCACGCCAGATTTAAACTCACATGTATTCATGATTTCAACTTCTAGCCCCAAATCATCATGTGAAGGTGGTGTACCAGGTATAGTTCTTAAAACAATTTCAAAGCCATCATTACTACCATTGGGACCCGTACATGCTGTAACGTTTACACGAAACCTTAAAATAGAATCATCACTTCTTAGTATGGCGTAAGGGAAGTCTAGTGGATTCGCACCACCAACTTCATTGGCTGCGGAAGGCTGATAAACTTCATTCAATACAATTATTAACTCTTCAGGACGAATGATTCGCTTTGATACCTCATTAATATTACCGTCCAATTTGAGACAGAGTGGCTCACCAACTTCCAGTATGATGTCGGAAGCACCTATATCAGTGGCCCACTCCAAGAAGTCATTAAAGTCATTCAAATCAAACTTTATTGCATTTTCATTAGGCCACATCATTGAGCTATCAGTATCTATTTTTCTCATATGCGGGTTACCTGGCTGAAGTCCTGAATAACGGTTCCCATTTATCTGTTTCTGTAAAGCCCGATGGAACTGTAATGCTATATATCACGTCATTCATATTGATGGTCTTGCCATCTTCAAGACGAAGAATGCTGTATTTAGATGATTCAATTTTAGGAAGAGTCACAACACCCTGAGATAAAAGCTTTCTAAATCGAAACATCCCTTCAATTTCTTTTTTCAACCGAGCAAGGTCGAGCTCGAATATATGCTCAGCTTGTTTAATACCTTGCTTCCATCCTTTATTTAATGCTTCACGCCATGCCAGTGTCTCTTCGTCATTTCTTGGGAAGATAACACTGTCCGGTCTTACGGGTTCATCAACTTTTCTGATTAAAAAATCACGCCAATTAGGGGCTCGAGGTACCAACCTGGCTGGTTTTTCTAGTGTAAATGAATGCGTCACCGTTCTAACTGTTTGATCGCTGCTCTGTTCAAACATTCTTTCTGACTCAATAATCACGGGGCATAACATTTTTCCATCAATTAAGAACTTGTTAAAATCAAACGTTGTTGCCATATCCGTTGACTGTTGCTCCATTATTTCGATAATCTTGTTGTATCGCCAATAAACACCTTCTTGTACCCCCCATGAAAAAGCGGCTTTCTTAATAGTATTTATGCGAATTAATTGAACCTCAGAACCTTTCTTGCTGTAATTCACACCGTCAGTTACTTTATGTAGAGACTGGAGATATGATGGTAGTGATGGATCAATTGGTGGTAGCTCCACATCTTCAATATCCGCATGGACCACCGTTGTCTGCAATACTGATATGCTTAAACAAAACAGTATGTATATTGCCCTATTCATATATTTAACCTCTTTAAGCAATTAACTGTTCAGTATTAATAAGGGATGTATTCGACAATAATAAATTTACTTCTTGCCTTGACAGTGATCTTCGCTCTATACCCGGCTTGCGTACCAATGTCATGTAGCATGTCTACTATCCGTCTATAATTGGTATCCACGTCTACCATCACATCGCCCGCAGGTTTTATGTTCATATAAAGTGGCTCTAATCCAGCAAGGCTTGCTAGCTTGTCTACAATTTTGTCCAAGGGGCCATGGTACGAACTGCCCAGGCTTACAACTTTATGTAGACCCGGGACAAACTCTGTTGAGAGCTTCTTAAATTCTTTCCCTCTGTTTTCCTTGTATCTTGTTGCCTCTATGTCGGCCAGATCATTAGAATGCGCTTGAATGCTTTCAGCAACTTGTGCAAGACGAACCACCGCCGCATCAGGTTCGTTCTTTCTAAGTTCATGTGATGAGCTGCACCCACTCAGAATACTCACGGCCAACGAAAACAAAGCAATGCTCTTCAATTTGTTTTTCATAAATGAATCCCTAAATTCCCATAATCCACAACATGTTTTTAATTTATGGTTTTCAAATGGCACTTATGCTGCACGTTAAAAAATGCTGAAAACCGCATACACATATTCAACCAAAGTCAAAGACTGTCTACAAAATAAAACGACACTTTTCATAAAATAAATTATGAATCCACTTGCAACGAGAAGCACAGCAGCGCAAAGAAAAGTAATTACACTTACCGAGATTTAAAAATAGAAAAAACGCACAAGTACTGATAGCTTTTAAATCATTCTGAGCAACTACTAAAAGACATGAGCAATACAACTCAATCAAGTCGAACAACACAAACTGAGGACGCTTATATTGAACGCGCAGAGAACCTGCTCAATTTATTTTCAAAGGAAAATAATAAGGCATCATTATCTGATAATGATTATGTAGAACTCGCCGAGTGGCTTATACAACGTAAACCCAATATATCGAGAGCGACCTGGCGATATTATAAGTCTTCAATTATTTACTATTTAGAATCACAAATAAAACATTCTGAAGCATCTAACATGCTTAAAAAAGCAGGAAACGAAGGATGTAAAGATAAAGATGTTATTCCCCTCGCATTTAAACAGACATCAGCCCGTAAAAAGAAATCCATTACCGAGCGTGAAGAGACGATGATAATAGATCATCTTAAACGTCTGGGTAACAAATCGTTTTGGGCTCTTCCCACGCTCGCATTTTTCAAAGCAACAATACTCACTGGATTGAGACCAGATGAGTGGACATCAGTGCAGTACATTGAAGATGAGAAGCATGCCCCGGAAACCATGAAGAACACGCTACCTATTTTGAAGGTGAAAAATGCGAAATCAACAAATGGGCGCTCGCATGGGGAATATCGACACCTTGGTCTGGGGGATCTAGGTGAGCGTGAACTAACGTATATAAAGATACAAATCCAATATACGAATATAGCCCTTAATAAACGATGGATGACACCTACCGGGCAAGCCGAAACATTCGCTGAGTATTATAAAAGCATCCAATCCTGTATCTACAGAACTACGAGAACATTGTTCCCTATTGCCAAAAAGCGCCCAACGATATATTCCTGCCGACATCAGTTCATCGCCGATCTTAAACATGCAAAATACACGTTAGAAGCAATCGCAGCATTAGTTGGGCATGCCACAGATGAAACAGCATCAGAACACTATGGGAAAAGGCGATTTGGGCGCAAGAGATCAGGTCTACCAACGCCTAATCCAGAAGAAGTCTTAAAGATTAAGCAGTTGTATCAGGGTAGAATTGCTCATGATGAGCAGCCTAATTTGCGCCCGGAGTAATTTACTTTACTTTTCCTCGTATCTCTTTAAGAGCCTCTTTCATATGCCGTAGTATTTCAGTATCGCTACATTCATCCAAACAGGTCAGCGGGAGATTGAGGTCAACCATTTTTGGCTTGATTGTCATATCAAGAACAGTGATGCCATTTGAGTTGGAATAGGACTTAGTATAAGGCTTTGCTTTTTTAGGCTTCGCTTTCTCTTTCGTTGCCAGGATCAGAGATTTTAATATAACATCCACATCACTCGATTCTGCTGCAGGCTTCAGACCTTTCGCAGTACTCAATATTGCCTTACGCGCATCATCACTACTGTCATAGGCTTTCACCAAATGATAAGCATGTGTGTAGGAGATATGATTTCGGTATCCAGCAAACAACTTAATTAGTTTTTGTATTTCATTTAACTTACCGGCTGCTATCTTCTGGCTTAAGCCGGCCTTAGTTAACTCTATCTCTTTATGAGACAGCAGAGATTCACGCAATTCTTCGGCTGTGTTAAAGATAGCATCATAGCCTGGCACCTTGCCCACCTGTCTACGATATGACACGCAGCGTTCAAATTCGCTAATATCGGCATGCTTGTCATTCTCAAAGTCCATTAAAATGGCTGCTTCTTCATCTGAGATAGACATAGAATAAGCTTTAAAATGAAAGGTCTCGTCAGACTGATCGGTCACATAGCTTGCTGAGAAATGACGACGTCGGCCGACAATGACTTCAAATTTAAAACCATCTGGGTCATTTTCAAGTGGGCGAACCACACCTGGGAACTTCTGGCCTTTAGTGGGTAGAGTCTCGATGATGTCCGCGCAATTCTCTGGCGTAAACCACTCATCAAACCGATCCGCGTATTTCCAGGGCCGGCAAAGCTTGGGGTTAATATCTAAAACGAATGTTCGATTTCGTTTTACATCGTCATCTGGCCCCTCACCCATGCTTCCTTTAGATAAGACTTGTTCCGCAGGAATGTCATATTTGAGTTCTCTCTTAGGAGACTCGCTATTGTTATCGGCTACAATATCATCGAGTCCTTCCAGTAGCGCACTAGAATCAATACCTTTACCAGCCATACTTACACCCCATACCCTACAGACGCTAACTGCGTTGTTTTAGAAGGCCATTGATGCAAAATATCTACTTCGATTTGATCAAACACCGCATCAAGCTCGCGTAGTATTTTTTTATTTGGATCCGTCATTTCATAGACAGTAGTAAATTGCGCTGAGGCATCTTTGATTGGTGACATCAAGCGGAACACTCTGTCGTAACAATAATCCTTCAGAGCACCTTTAAAGGTGCTAAAGAACTGGAGGTCGTTAGTCGATCTATTACCTTCGTTCTGGTACTTGGTCACCAAGAACCTGACAAAGTCATATTCCTTGTCTTTAAGTGTGCCGCCCAAAAGGGTTTCTGCTATTGCAAGAAACTGAGTCGTACTGGCCATATCGTGCTTGGCCGGGGGAATAGGTACGACAATACCGTCAGCTGCAGCTAAGATTGAAAAGTTATTTACAGACGATGATGGTGGGCAATCAATAATGATGATGTCGTAGCTATCCGCCACCGTATCCAGGCCCGCACGTAACTCATTATAAAGTTCTCGACGGTCCTGATCGTTATCCATCCCCGCCGCTTCAAATGCTAATGCCCAGTTAACATCTTCCAGAGCCATACACCCAGGAATCAAATCAATATTCGGCCAGGCCGTTTTTTTCACCGCATAATGAAGCGTCTCTTCATCACCCTTTATATAAGGTATAACCGTATCTTTCTTAGAGAAGGCCAGATCTGGAATATACCCGAAACTACTGGTCAAACTGCCCTGGTGATCAAAGTCCACGCCTAATACCCGATAGCCTTTAATGGCAAAATTACGCAGACAATGACTGGTCGTTTCTGTTTTACCGGTTCCGCCTTTAAAAGAGTCAATCGCAATAATCATGGGCTTATCGGTTTCCGCGTCTCTCCAGGGTAGAGTCCCGGCCGCTTTCATCAGCTCCAGTATTACATTATGGCGATAACCCACTCGCTTTCCTGTTTCTGGGTTTTTCTCAACAGGCTTGATAACACCTTCTTTCACCAAGCGATCTTCTAATGTTCTTAACGTAGGCCCGGTCTTGCCAACCAAGTCCTCAGTTTCTTTTTGAGTGAATAATCTGGGAAGCGGACAAGACTCAACTTCATAGTTCATTTTGCCCTGTGAGTTATCCAGCATGCGAATCAAGAGTGTTTCAAACGTCTTTCTTAATTGTGCAAATTCTTTATGTCCGACCTTAGAGCCTGGCGCACTCATGTAATACCTCCCCAATTAATTGATATTTTCTAAAAAACGATACTAGCACAGTGATTTTCGCAAAAACAACTAAAAAACATAAAAAAGCGAAAATAATTAGCGGTTTACTGCCTGAATGCCAGAAAACGCATGAAATAAGCCCTGTATGTTCATGCGTGCCGAAAACCGCAAAAGAACAGTGGTGTAGCGATAGAAATGGAAACAGCGTGCCGGAAAACGCAAGTAAGTGAATCCGCGATACTCATGTTATTAGAGAGGGCTTGATTATCTTTTTAAATTAACAACCAGAAAGGACCTGAGTGTATCGATGATTCGTGGACACATTTGAAAAGAGTAACAGGGTGTTACGTGGCTGATGTAACGTGGGGAGGTTAAAAATATAGTGCAACAAAAAACCGCGATGAAAACAGTCCAGGGCCTTTTCACTCATCCAATCAATACGCCTTTAAAACACTGCAAAAATGGCAAATTACGTATTGAGAGGGACTCGATAGAGTCACACGGACCTAAAGCGGAGATAAGAAAAAACTAATATATAAAAATCTAGACGTTAAAAAGCGGAAGGAGACATTAGAGACTCCTCCCGTGAGGAAAATAGTTAGTGCTGATAAAATTACAAAGCTTGTCTAATTAGATAGTGTGCCACCTCCTCATTGTTGGAATTAACGAAATCAGTTGATGGTAATTCAAAGTCGTCATTGTATGAGTCATTGATCAACAAGAACGTCCCAGAGAAGGACTGACCTTGAGCAAAGAACTTATTTAAGCTGAAGTTAGACTTATCAAACGGGTTAGGCAGGTGTGGGTGTACATAGCCTAGATTAAACGCAAGGGAATCGGCATCAGTTGAAAGATCTAAGGCAGTAGTCTGATCTCCCAAAGCAAAAGCAGATGAAGCGCGTTCTAGTAAATCTTCAATTCTGATAATTGTGTCAATCATAATGTTCCCCGTTATCCTGTAGTCATGTTTCTTTTCACACCTTCAACGTACTAAACCCAGGGAAACTTACAAATTTATGGGAAATGAAAAAGGGGTGAAATAATCACCCCCTTTCTAACTTGTTTAATATTGATTATGAATTTAAACGTGTTCTATATACTGAGCCCACCCCCCTTGTGTATCCAGTAGATCCTCTATACTTAACAGGTTGTATCGATCATTACTTGAATGATATAGCTCTAATAGATCCTTGGGTAATCCCATCGGCCATAAACAAAACATATCAATAGACTTTGTTGTATCTGGTGTAATAGCAGGTGAAAAGCCAGGTTGTTTTTTATTGGTCTCATCAATGTAATGTTTAACAGCTGCGATATTAGTTAAGGTTAAGCTAAAGTCCGCATGTGCACTATCACCAACAACATAAACATATTCAGGATGCATCGATAAATTACTAAGGATGTTTTTTAGCTTTTTAGACTTGCCCTTGGAATCATCAAAGACAGGCTTTTGCTTCTTCCCTACCACTACCCAGTACATCTCTTCATCATCAAATATCGAACCTTTGAATGTGCTTGTATAGTTATACCCTAAGCTTTTTAATAACGGCTTGAATGTTTTCATCTCATCTAGATTATTTAATTTAATCCAGACATCCCTGGGAGACCATGAAACCATATTGCTAATATCATGAGCTTCTTGAAAGGCCTTTGATGTTTCCTGGCATACAATAGAATCTATACCGTAATCAGCTGTTTCATTTACAAGTAACGAATCCATGTCAGTATCGGATAATCTATCCATGGGGTTGATATCAGTCTTTGATAGATACTGTGCTTTAATACGGTCCAGGTACACATCTCTATTTTCTCTTCTGTTTAGTGCGCTCATATGAATAGCTCCTCAATTGGTCCGGATATGTTTTTTATATGTTGTCTATAGATAACGTACCAATGCAGATGAAAAGAGCAAAAAATAAGGATATACCCATACATCCAATAAATAGGTATTTAAAAAGGGCTATTAATGTGATTGTGAAACTTCATGATCTATTTGATTTTTCCAGGGTGCCACCTGGTACGGATCTACAATATTATGAACCACCCCATCCTCTGTATGCAGATAGAATCCATTAGAAACTGAATATCCCCATGCAAAGGCAATTTTAACTGCATCCAGGTGAGAAGACACCGCTGTATCACAATGACCCGATGTATTAAAAGATTCGTATGTATCGCCCTGCTCGGTTCTAATCCAAAATTTCATAATGGAAACTCAATTTAGTTTATGTTTAATTTATCGATAATCGTGCCATCTTCATTTAGCACAACAGCAAAACCATCACCTGGCTTATATCCTCGTTCACCTGCCATGACATCAACGGTATCCCGGATAAGTGCAAGTGATGGATTATCAAGCGGCCGTGCAGCTACCAGTGATCGCTTACCGGTACTATCCAACTTAAAAAGCTGTATTGTGCGTGTAATATTCATTACAGATTCTCCTGTTATTGTTTGATTACAGACTATACCCACTGAATACAGCCCCACTTACCATCGAGATTTACTGGGCGCTTTCCTTCGAATAAACGCCAGAAATCAACTCCTTGTGATGCGCAATGCAATTTCATAAATTTTTTATACGTTGTAAGCCCTTTCTCTAACTCATTATGAGATAGCAATATCGCGTAGTTACGGAAGAAATCTAAGGCGGCCGATATGTCAGCATTTAGATATCGTGCAAACTGATCAAAACGACTACAGAAATACACATGACCCTTATCTGATATTTCCATATAGACTCTTTCGCCATCGACATTAATATCTTCGAATTTTTCAACAATCACTCTCACTGTGCTAATCCCCTGTCTCTGTATAACTGATAGAGCAAACGTAACACCCTCTATTAAAAACTGCTGATACTAAGAAAAAACTGACTTAACCCCATATACCCAATAAATAAAATTGGCATGCGCTGTGACAATGGATATGAGAGTGACGCGATAGCGTCAGCCGGTCACCGTTTCCCATTAATTTGAATAAGTTACATTTCCACGTACTGTTGTAATGGGGTATTTCAGGATTAATATGAGAGTAGGTTGCTATCAATAACTGCATGGTCAATCAGATATACCAGGCAGAAATAAGAATACTGTTGTTTTCGAAAATGGAATTACTACTTAGAACAGACTATGCAGGGTGTATTAGTTGGGTCTGTATTATGGCGTTGCTCTTTTGGCTGGTAAGCAACTTGATTGAGGATATGCCCATGTTCTTTATTGAATGATTGTAGCTCTTTAACCGTACTATGGTATTGTTCTGCCTCCCAGGAAAGAGTATCGCGGAATGGTTTTAATTGCTCTATGTCCTGGATTAGGCGCTCTCTGGTTAGGGTTTTCTTAATCACGCTGGCAGCCATTTTGATTTTTGCAATCGGTTCACCCTGATGCCATGAGAAGGTACCTTGTTTAAGTACTTCACTTTTTTTACGTCTAAATACTGGTTGACCATTAAACATTACAGGTTGACTTTGTTTGTTACATAATTGTTGTAATGTTGTGTTGTATGGAATGGTCATTAAATCAACTATTTCCACTCTTTGGCCATTGCTAAGCAAAAAGACTATTTCGCTGTCAATTGGTGTACTCTGATCGCCACACTTAATATCAAGTTGATCTTTGATGGTATTCATATATAGCTTGCCCGGGGTAAATGTTATAGGCATATTTTGTTCGTTTACTAATAAGCCAGGTAAGTCTCTAACTGTCGATTCTGTTTTACCTAGATCAATTACATCTGAAGGGATCTCCAGGGTGTAAATAGCCTGTTTATAGTCATTTTTAAATTCTTCTACACTCAACCCCCATACTTCAGCTGTATCAATTCGTGTCGTGTATTGTGTATTAAGCTTCCTTACAATTCCGCTTTTAGATGTTGACCAGCCTATTAATTCAGAATGCCATAAACCACTGGTACCCACTAGAGTTGAATCAAACATAGACATCATGTCACATTGAAGGTACTCCACCCCCACATAGACAATTGTAGTTTGACCAAACAAGTCATCTATTAATGTCTGACTATTAACTGTTTTCTTCTGTATGAGATTATCTGCTTTCTTTTTAACTGAATTTCTAATATCTAGTGAATATGGCAGGGGGTATGCCATGCGTAATCCTGACCAGTCTTCTCCAGCTATAACAAACCGCTTTGTGTCGTTAGTAGAGAGTTTTTCATATCTTTGAGCTTCAAATGCGTTTTTAGGATGTAAGGTGATCGTCTGTAGTATTTCACTTGTTCTCATGAATGGACATATGTGGCAGCCAGAACGACTTCTATGCATGTAGAAATTTGGTATGCCGGTTGTTTCCTCTAATACCTTAAATACATCTTCTCTCGTCATGCCCAGGGACTGCATAGGGAAATGTGATATTAACCATGGCATACTACTATCAAAACCGGTTCTGGATGGCTCATCTGCTCTAATACCCACAAAGCTATGAACTGTCTTACCGCTCTCCCCTCTCAGATCCTCTATGAAGTCTTCGTAAACTTCAGTTTTTAAAATGCGTGTACAGTACCGGCTTTGGCCTGATGGTAGGTATCCGTTCCATTCATCAATTAGCTCATACAAGCTATCTTGTGCGGTGATTCTGGTGACCGGTTTATTGACATACGCCTCTAAGCGCTCTATTGCTTGTAATGTACCGTCGGCCTCAGCCTGGGTATCTGTAAACAAGAGAATGAAATCAATTGAAGGGAATAATGCACAGAGCAATATCGTTAAACAGGTACTATCAGCCCCACCCGAGACACCGATAATATAGAGATCATTATTAGTATCACCTGGTAATTGAAAATCTAACAAGCTGGCCTTGCTGAAAAATTGATTAAGCGTGGGGGTATTGCTTTGTGTTGTCATTAGATCCGTCCTTTTGTTGATGGTATAAATGTACCAAAGGACGTACCAATGCCAATTTAAGACGAAATTGAGAATAAAAAAATAAAACGATTCATGATGAATCGAAATAAAAAATATAAGTGTTTTATTCCCTGGCGTTTAAAAGTCGTTCAATATTATTTCTAAAAGCCAGGTGATCACCATCTACATACAACCCAATAAGATAGATATGATCTGTTTCGATTTTAGACTGAATGAGTAAATTATTAAAGGCCTTGAGCTCTTGATTCATGCCATTTTCACACTCAACGATTGAATTCTCATAAGATGCCTTATGTTCTGAAGATACATTTTTTTGTAACTGGACCTTTTCATAATAGGAGCACTCATACTTACCATAGGCCTTGGCTTTATCAGTAAGTTTTGAAATCAATTGGGTTTGCATGCCTTCTCCTTCAAGCATTTCAAGTGCAATTTAAGCTCGCATATATCTGCCTCACGACTGGATGTAAGTTCTTCTTCAATTAAATCCGTGGCAGGCGTAAATAGATGCCGGATCGCTTCCTGCTCTCCATGTAAGCCCTTAAACCAATCCTTTGACTTGATAGCACCTATTTCCGGCTCACACCCACAGGGGCAGCCTATACGTACGCCTATCATTATAATTCCACTGGTTTTACACCGTTGTGCATCGCTATATATATCCATTGTATTACCTTTATGTTGTTACCTATAAAGAACCACCACAGCATTTACATACCTGGTTATGTGAGAAATTAATTGCATAACATTTTGTACAAATTAGTATTGCCATTGTTTATTTCAGTTTCTTAAATTGTGTAATATCTAACTCACCGTTCTCGGCTATGTAATTAGATTTAAACGATTCAGCACGCATCATAATCCACTTTTTACGTGCCTCTGGACCACCTTTAATATTAACCGCAAGACCATGAGATTGAGCGTATCCTATGGCCAGGAGAATATCGCCATGGGTGTGCTCGAGTGCGGACTTAGCCTCTAGTAAACTGCGCTATGTGCTTAACAGTTATGTGCTTCGCAATATGCACTTTCAACAACGTTATTCCAGGTATTAGGAAAGTCTGTTTTTAGTGCGGTAAATTCCTCGCCATAGCTTTCATTAAAAACAAGAGCAGCATCTTCTGAGGAGCTAGCTTCCAGCTCATTCCCATTCAGTTCTTCTAAACGCTCATATACTAGCTGCTCTACATATTCATCTGAATTGGCCATCACAGTGCTTCCTGTATTGTTTAATGTTGAGTTTTACCTGAATCATCAATTAAATAATCAATAAATCCTGTTTTAAATTCGAGCTCCTCAATAATATTACTAAGACGCTTCTTAGCAGCCTGGAGACGATTCTCCCATTGCTTGTGTTGTACCGGGTGCAAACGATCACCAAAATGAGTAAATACTGCATTGATCTTTTTGATATCTTCGTTCGCTTCACTTCCCTGGTCTGATAACTCTTGTGCTTCCTTAATTAATTCATTAATCATCATGTTATTTATCCATTCCTAATTCATCGTATTTAAAAAAGTTATCTTTAAGATAATCAATAGCAGACTCAAACCCTCTCTCATGAGTTCCAATAAGCACATTATTTGCAAACATAGACACATATGGTCTAGGTTCTCCATAATTGTTGGTTTCTGCGACAACCTTAAAATCAATCCCTTCAAAACTAAATTCTTTGATAGTTAGATTATCTGTACTCATTGTCTCACCTGTAACGGTTGCCGATATTGAATTTAAAATATTGTTTTATTACTAACTTACTAAGTAATGTAACCTCAATGCGCGGCTCTGCAACATTTAAAGAATATAAGGGTTTAAATAAACTAAGACTAAGCATATACTACTGATGTTGCGGAGCTGTTAGTATTAACGGTTCTCAAGCCTTCATTGCGTCGCACCGCTTTGAGGGCTTTTTATTGTGTGTAAAAATAATTAGCCTATTCGTATACGTGTTCCAAGGGGGTATGATTCAGTAGCACTTTAAAGGAAATTAAAACCTACACCCCCAATTAATTGGTATTGTCTCGTGTTAATAGTTGGATAGCTGATATTGAAACGTCTAGATCAAATAGGATGATCCTTAATCGTGTTTTTGCCAGTTCACGGCGAAACTTGAATATTTTCTTTCTCACTGGAGCCATGCGATCCCCACAAAAATAAAGGATGAAATCAAGCTCCCTAATATCTTGACCAGCCTTGATTCCTTCTTCTGATAGCTCTTCTGCATCATTAACAAATTGACTGATTAACATCATATGCTCCCTGTGTATTTAATGGCTAACTTACAGATTAATGTAATCTATAAGTGTGTCTGTGCATCATTTAGGGAAATGAAGCTTAGAAAGGATAATGAGTGAAAAGAATTAACCGGATGATTAATTTAAAAGCCAGGCCATAGCACCCACCAAATAATGGGTTTAATTAGTTAGATTACCTCAGAGAGAGCCTCAATAGAGAGTTGTTTTTCAGGTTGTTTCCTGCTCGGTACTTTTAGGCCCCTTGATGCAAGATAGCTCTCTGCCAGCCTTTTTATGCGATCCACATCAACTTGATGATTAACAGGTGAAGTGCCTGGGTCAATTATCCCTCTACTTTGCGATTCTTTTAAACCTAAGGTTGCGATAATCTCAGGATCAGATCCAAACTGTGTTGCCACGTAGAAGGAAAATACCTCATCTTCCTGGCCATCACGATCCACACGTCCTATGCATTGTTCATGTATTTTAGGTGACCAATCGAACTCTCCCTTAATAACTGTCGAGCACCGGTGCTGTAGTCCGTCAGTTCCAGCACCTGAACGGAGACTCATAATAAATATATCCGACTCACCTGCAATAAAGGCTTTCTTATTTTTCTCTTTTTGAGATTGAGTTTGTTTACCGGTATAGAACAATGGATTAAGGTCTGATAGCTCCTGTTGCCATATTCTGTACACCTCATGATGGTAACCAAACAAAATAATGGGGGTACCGGTTTCAACGAACATGCGCGCATAAGCCGCAACATGAACCGCCTTCGCGATACCAGTCATTTCTCGCATCTTTAAGTCAAACTCACGTGCTGCCTGGCCGGCTTCTTCGAAATTGGCTGTTAGTGTTTTAATGGCCAGCTGCTCAGCGAGCAATTCGGTTTCTAAAATTGCTTTCGTATTGGGTTCCACCCACTCCAAATGTGGCGCTTTTTGTTTAGCCTCCTGGCCCACATCAGCCTTAGTGCGTCTTAACACCATAAGTGACTCACGTAAAAAAGATCCTAATGCATCCGGATCCTTAACAATGCCTTTACCATTTGGAGAGTCCTTACACCATTCTCTTAAAAATTCTGAACGACTTCCTAATAACCCAGGCCGCATAATATTAACGATGTTCCAGGCCTCTATGCCGTAGTTGTATATCAGTGTTGCCGTTAACCCCACACGTATCTCAACCTTTTGACATATGCACGCGGCCGCGGCACCTTTGGCTGAATCGGTACCGGTGCGTAATTGCTGGATTTCATCAAAGGCGATCGCCTTTACCCATCCCTGTGTCAATACATCCACCCAGGGAGACAATTGAGTGTATTTAAAGATATAAATATCGGCTGGGGGTAAATCGTATGGTGTATTACCTTTTACCTGGTGCACGGATAGATTAATAAAACTGGCTGCTTTCTCTGCCCACTGCTTTTGTAGATGAGGCTCTACGACGATCACCAGCGGCAAGGCCCCGGGCAAGAGTGCTATTCCTAAGCCTTCATAGGTTTTACCTAAACCAATGTCATCGATCAGCAATAGGTTATGCACATGATCAATCAGATCCAGTGCACGTAACTGGTATTGTCGGAAGCTTTGACCTTCTAATAACCCTGGGCGCACTGTTGGTTGGTAGTTGGGCAGCATAATCGCTTCTGCCTCGGCCTGATCTTTATAAAATAACTTCGATTGGTGTTTTAGGTAGCGTAAATCTACCGGCTCTATCGCAAGTGGGTACCGGGATGTAAACCAGATTAAATCGGCCGCAACATCAACTTGATTCATTAATGTAAATGGACCTGCAGACCAGGTTGGGATTTTAGGGAATAGTTGTTTTAGTCGTAATGCAACATGCGGTTCTAAATCAGAAATACTCCAGCTGTCATCACCTTTATCAAGTTTACCGTATGTTTTCTTTTGAATGCTCATAGAAGGCCTATCCCTAAATTATATATTCGTACCGGTTTACCATTGATTTCTGGGGGTAGGCCTTGCGCTTTACCGGTGGCCAGTACCAGGCCGGTTACCTCACTGCTTTTACAATAGTTCTCGCATTGCCGGTAGACCTGCATTTTGCTCCACTGTTTTGATGCTTTAATCTCAAGTACCAATCCTGATCGAGGAAAGAAAAAATCCGGTATCCCGTTCTCTAATTGATATTCTCTGCAGAAGGTAACGCCACAATGATTAAAATATGATTCAATTTGAATCTGGCATATTTTTTCATCGGCATAATCGAATCGTCCGCCTTTAAGGAGTTCGATCATTGCATCGATGGGTGAAATGGGATTCATGATGGGCTTGATTGCTTGCTAACTCGAGTAAGCGGATGTTAATCCGCGTATTCCCATTTTCCATGCTCATCCAGAAGACGAACTTTTATTTCTTTTTCATTTACAATCCGGCCAAACGTAGGATTTAAGTTATGCTTGTTAGCCCATCGGCCCACGACCTCACTCACCATTTTATCCAGGTCCTGTTCCTGTTCTGATGTAACATCAGGCCATTCATGTGCACACTCACCATAGTTATCATTTGCGTACTGGGCAATATCATCTAGCACAGAAGGAACTAACTCAGATGCATTGGGTATCTCTAGATCCCCTTCCCATACGTTTGAAATCTCCCCAGGATTTAATTTTTGTTCGGTAACAACACAAGTAATAGCATCTTCAATACTGTCATATATGTAGTCTTCATTGTTGGTACTGTAATATTGTTTAGTCATGATATTTCCATTATTTAAGAGTTAAACTTCTGGGTGTATTAATAGCCTTTTGAAGCTGTTTCATGTCGCAAACCGCATTATCATCCTCATGTTCCCAGTCGTAGCCCAGAACCCCCTTAACGGCCGCTTCAATTGCGATTAAACGCTCATTCTCTGTCAGCATTTCCACCATTAAACTATCAAATTGGTCTGAGTTAGTGGCGAATTTATTTCGAAGAACACCCGTAATATTGGCTTTTTTGGTCCCACTGATTGACGTTGCAGCAAGTTCAAATCCTTCTAATCGATTAATTTCCGTGAATGTTTCAATCATTAGGTTATAAAATTGCGAGGCATTCTCAGCAAAACGTTCTCGTAGAGACAATGTACTGACATGGTTTTTTTTCTCAGTTCGAGTCTTGCTATGCATCACAGTGTCTTTTTCAATCGTGTCAGGCATTGTTTTATCTCCTTTGTTAAATCAGTTTATAACTAGCGCATAAGTTAAGTACTAATTAAACGCTAAACTCATACTCAACCGCTTCATGATGCTCATAACCAATAAGCTCAAAGTCATCTGTAGTAACCCATGTTTCAAGATCCTTTAAGGATTTGATAGCAGGGTTAATTTTTAAAGTTGGTAGTGGTAGAGGTTTCTTGTGAAGCTGCTCAGTCTTTAACGTCTCAAGTTGATCTTCGTAGATATGTGCATTCACAATTTTATGGAATGCTTTGCCTGGCTTAAGCCCGGTGATTTGAGCCATGATCATGAGTAACCAGGCAACTTGTACCTGATTGAACCCATGGCCTAGCGGCAGGTCATCACTGCGTTGATAACTCGTTAGGTATAAACGATCTCCCAAAACACTGAATGTATGTGTGTGCATGCAGGCGGCTAAACAAGCCCTGTTGATTTCAGCCGGGTTCCAGAATGTCAGAATTTCCCGTCGATCGTCATAACCCTTACTTAAGTTCTCAACGATTTTTTGAAGCTGATCAAATGGCTTACCATCACGATCCCTAAATCGCCGACCCTGGGCACCGTAGCAGTCCCCCATATCATCCTCACCTTTGCGATGGGGGTTTTCTAGCCATTCTTTATTTTTATTCGCATTTGCATTCCAGGTGTTGCAACCCAACTCACGAAATTGTGCAGCACTGGTATAACCTCTTAGATAACCAATCATCTCGGCAATTGCCGGCTTCCAGAATAGTTTTTTTGTGGTTAGAACCGGTAATACCCCCTCACTGACGTCATAAGTGAAATTTACATCTATTACGGTTAAACAACGTTTTCCGGTGCGCTTATTTGTAACCCATACACCGTCATCAATAACTCGTTTACACAGTTCTATGTATTCTTTCATTATTAGATTCTCTATCGTTTAAATTCGTATATGATTATATAAAACGTATCACTAAAGTTATCATTGGCAACATAGTTAGAAAGTCGTGCCAACAAGTTTTTAAGCCGCGTAAAAGATGTTTTATCTGTGCTAATAATAATGATGAGGTTTATATTTTTTCTTCATTAAGATCACTATATAAGTGACATAAACGCATTGGTATTATTATTGGCACATTTAAGTAATTCGGTATCGTCGTTATTATGTGCCGACATTATTTCAATAATCTTCTCTGGATCATCCAGGTGCTTTCTAAGCCCATGTCTATGAATTTGGTTACCAATACGCATCATCCCATCTAATCGACTGTGTCCACCCTTGTTAATGGCTACCACGCCTAAGCGCAGTAAGTAATGTATACCCGCCATTGGGTTTTGATACTCATCATCACTAAAGAGACTTTCAAGCGCGTGTTCCAGTTCAAATTCAAAAAATAAAGCGGCCGACTCTTCATCTATTGATAATTCATTCTCCACATTTATAGAATGATCACATGCGTTTCCTGGATCGACTAAATCTAATAAGACATCATGTAAACCATTAGATAAGTAATTAAACTCATCATCTACAAAAGGAATGGATCTGGAGATAGGTAGCGGCTTTTTGATATGTACTTCTGGATTTTCAGGTATCTTATATCTGACACCCTCATTAAATATTTCGTTATAGGTCTTACTGGCCATTAAAGCTTTGTTATAACCATACCGGTTCCACATAACATCGATCATTAATATTTTTGAATATGACATTAACTGGAAACGCGGATTATTACCGGTCATTTGTGCCCAGGTCATCTCTTCAGCATCAATGGTTAATGCATAGCGTAATAAGTCTAAGCAAAAATCTGGTGAGTATGCGTTAGGACTAATCTTTATGGAGCCATCTACAGCAATACTACGGGCCAACCAATTTCTTGATGACCAATCATAATGCCTAGATTTAATGTAGTTTCTAAAGTCATTTAAAGGCTTTAAATAGGCGTACTCATCGTTATCATTATTGATCAAGTTAATCATTGAGCGATCTTCCTGGACACTGGTGCAAATAAAACACCCATGGCGTGCGCCGCAACCTGCGCTTTTACTTGATCCGCCACTGGAAAACACATTCACCATACATTCTCCGCCCATACTGTCTCGGTATAATTTTGCCAGGGCAACGAAATCACTATACGTCTCATCGATACCAGATGTCACAAGGCCGATATACTCAAAAATATCATCATCTGTAAAATGGGCGATCGGAGATAGTGTCCACTGACTACTGACATCATTCCAAACAGGCGAATCATATGTCTCCCCACGATTTGACATATTGCTTTGACGTTTAATACTTTCATCAAATCGGGTACCAATAAGTACAGCGATATTGGGGTTCTTTACGTGTGTACTATTTGAAACCTCAGTGGCAATCTTTCGGTATGTTTTTTGTAGAGGTGAAGCCTTTAGATATTGCTGGCATTTACGGCTATTCTCTGGAAATGTAGCAATTGTTCTCCCGCCTATCATGAGTACTAAATAATCATTCGATAAATTGGGCTTAGCAACCCAGACCTTTAATGGGATATGTTTAATAGCGCAGTATGACTCTAACCGATTAATCTCATTTTGAGCATATGCATGTACGATTGGATTTTCATAGCCAGTATCTGAATGCATGACGTGAACAGGCTTCATATACCCATACTTTTCCTCGTATAGCTCCATTGTCTTAAGTACTAGCGATATCAGTACACTTGAATCCTTACCAAAACTAGCCGCTATCACGAAGGACCAATCAGACTCCATGAGTGCTAACATATTATTGGTGGTTCTTTTTATTTTTTCCTGAAGGGTTTCATTTACCAGGGTGAGCACAGCAGAAGTGTTAGTCTGTTTGTATACATCGCTTATACTGAAATCGAATGCCAGGTCCATTTGGTTTATCGTGATCTGCTTATCCATTGTGCTTAACCGTAGGTAGTGATTTATATTGATAAAAAATGTATCACCACCACCGGTATGTGCATTATTAATGGAAAATCCGTTACATAAGCTTAATCATTCGCTCAAGACAGGTTCTGCATGTAACAGATCGACCATCATCCCTTCCATCCAATGACCAGAATTTGTCTGCTGTTTTACATAGTGCATCGCCCTTTGATCGTTTAAACCGACCTGAAATAACGGGTGCCGATAACATAAAATGATCTGAGCCTGGGCTATAAAAGCCATTTCGACCACCTTCACGGGGGCTATAGGCATAAGCAGGGTCACCGGTTATGCCCTCATCCTCTAAAATCTTGCGTACATAATTAGAGACATGATCTATTGAATGAGAGATTATTGTCATTGCTGTATATGCGTCTTTACTTTTCTGCTTAATTTCGATATCACGTGAACGCCAAAACTGTTTATATGTACAGTGCTGCTCAGTACGTGATTTATACAGGTCGTCTAAGTGCGCTTTAATCTCGATTGTTGTGGGTGTCTTTGTTAAAAGACACTGTGTAGCTTCCAGGTATTGTTCTGTATATCTGGCCTTAATATTTTCTTCGTGCTGTTTATATTTTTCTGCACTACGCTGCTTTATCATTTCTTTGCGTTGAATGTATTCCAGGCTCTCACAATGAAACCAACGATCAACCCATACACGGACCTCCTCACCCATGGGTAAATCCGGTTCGCCATCAAGTACAACGAGCTCCATATCGTTAATTTTTAACGTTCGGGGGTGCTCCACCTTTACTGTCTTGTTAACGCCGTTGCGCATTAAGTAGGGATTGACAAACCCAAGGTTAGTTAGTGTGTACGTATGATCCATTAGTGGTCACCTGGTGCAGGGAAGTTTACTGGCTGTGTATTAACGACATAATGAAAACACTGGTTATCAGTGGCGATCACGCTTAAATCTCTATTTTTCAAATGTTCGTTACAATGATCCGATGATTGTGACACGTGTGTAATTGCGAAATATTGGCCCCTGGACTTTATATAAAACCCAGTAGGCGATTGACATGATAGAATGTGACTACGATGTTGCCCGGCGGGGTACTGCAGGGCTATCGCATTCCGGCTGATTAACTTTGATACTTCGACATAACCGGATTTATTAAAACCTGAGTCTTCTGTTAAGTACTCAATAAGATGCAGCTTTCCCATGCTGACTGCATGAAGCGATATACCACTATTATTAAATGATAATTTTTTCATGTTTATTTCACTTATTGTTATATTAAATCTGATGGTGAATAACCATCAAAGTAATAGTTTTCAACATAAGGCTTATCAGACTCATCCAGGGATGTACCAAAGCGAATTTTATATTTGTGAGATAAACTCGCAAACCATTGATTAAAATTCAAAAGACACTCACTTTCACTAATTAAAGAATTACTCATTTAGTTACCTTTTTTTATTTATTTACTAACAGTTAATTTCTTGACTAAGTCCATTTAATGAACAAATACCGTTACTTCTACAATCTTGTTGCATTTATCTTTTATGAGTGTCACCGGCTTATGTGATTTAACATCAAGGGCAACAGCGTGCCCTTGTGTTGCTAATAGCGAACTGAGTCGCAAAGGCCCATTCATTGCTTTATATTGGCCATTTTCTTTTATTACGATTATTCCCATCATTCTCACCTAATCCGATTACCAGTCCGCATTCACATCGGGTACAAGTTTGTATACTTTTGAAGGAACCTCTTCATCTGTATACTCGAATGAATAGGGCCAGTCTTTATTTGTACTATCAAAGACATGCTTATCTGATTCGTTTTTACCCATATACGCCACACTAAATGAGCCACCCATACCAGAATTAACATGCCAGCTATCATTATTTTTAAGTGCTTTAACTTCATCAGGTGTAATAAACTGTTTAGCAGCTGGTACAAAAGACATTCGTGTTTCCTTTATTAATTGATTTAACTTGTATTTAGAGTACCGCTTATAATGAATTCGTCTAATTTTTGGGAAAAACCCCATCATGCGTCCAATTAATATGTTTTGATTAAATAAGTTTGAATGTATGCGCAGGCGTGATATGAAATTACCGCGGTAGCGGTTATGGGAGAAAAGCGTCTTTACTGGAGATGTGCTTAAATTAATACAATGATGGTTGTTTGAAATAATACTAAATAAATATATGACTATTAGAAGTTTAATTAATTTATTTTCAACTTGTTATCTTCTATATATGTTTCTATTAATAAATTCAGCATGAATGAGTGATAGAATCTCATAATCATCTTCAGTCGGATCATCAAGACAATCGGTATATTCGTACTCAAGATTATATAGCTCTCTAGTTGTTAGACTTTTAATGTATGCTTTAACAATCATAATTTATACCTCGTATTTTTCTTGACGCGCTAAAATAGCGCCTTCAAAATCATGATTTGACAGATAGCTAGTATCAATAGATTTTCGTTTAATCGGATAACGCTCTATTTTGGTTGATACTCTTTTGAGTTGGTGACCAGACCGATTAACCAGATCAGGGTGCTTACTCGCGCAGTCATATTGAACTTGTGTAGGCTGATAGATATAACCGTTGTTTGTTATGTCAATATCCGCTAATAATTGCTCTATTGTTATTTCGTTTAGCTGTTTCATGGCATAGTTACCTCATTAGTTGCTACCCCTTCAAATATAAGAATGTCAGTCATAGCTTGTTGATGTGTTTTAATGTCTTTAGTTTCTAGCCAAGTACAGAAGTCGCCATATGTCATTTGAAAGCAATAAGCCATACCGTAGTCAGTATTAGCAGTTAATAGTTCTACTTTATTGGGTAGCTTGATTTTTTTTCCGGTCTGTTTATTTAATAGCATGGCATAATATCCTATAGGTTATTATGCTTAAAGGCTGTTTCTCCATCATAAATCAATACCCCAAATCCAAACTTGTCTGTTGGTGTTTCAATCCATGATTCGCCCTTATATTCGTTTATTAAGACAATAGGCTGAGTTCTTCCAGATGGAGTTATGACTGGATCATTTTCCTCAAGCCAGTCGTCAGCTCCACATTTACAAAAGCTGCCTTCTATTTCTACGTAGTTAGGGCTATCAGTATCTTCAATAAAGCCACAAGTATTGCAAAAGTATTTCATACTCGATTATCCTGTTTAAATTCACGGTATGCAGTTAAGGTTTTACTGTCAAAATGGTGTTCGTATTTATGAGGCGATAGCATAAACATCTCGGCATCTCTTTTATTAAATTGTCTTACTAACTCTAGAAAAAATGATTTTTCATTTGATGTTTCCATGTTCTATTCTCTTATTACCTGTAAGTGATTAGCTGTTCAACCATTCATCATATGTCTTAAGTGGTTTGCCTGTAGTGAAATCATTGCCTTTTCCATCATCAGCACAAGCTAAATATATTTGATATTCTTCTTTATTGGTTCCACGCGTTTGTGTTTGACAATCTTCTTTGTATTCTAACTCCATTGTCTTATCCTCTTTTAATTACCTTGTAAGGACACTCAATGAATGTCCTTAGAAAGTGATTAAATTCTTTTAATGGTTACTGTCTTCCCTTGTTGTTTCCGGCACATCATATTCTGCTTGTATGCATTCCATTTACCTGCGTTTATTAAATGAGATAGCTCAGTGCGTTTAATGATTAGTATGTATTCATTACCGTTTATAATTGTGCTCATGTCGATCTCCTATGCCAAAAAAATCCATTCTTCAATCTTAATATTTGCTTTTGGATAAGGTGGTTCATCGCCTGCCTGTTCCCAAACGTCTATAAAATATCCCTCGCTTTGCGTGTACTGTTTAGACTGCCACTCAACCAAACATTCAGATAATGCTAAACTGGTGAATACTGGATGAGTGTCACCGTTATCATCTTTCCCAATTTCAAAATGTGTTTTAATATTCATATATCGCCCTAATGCTTTCTTTTATTTAGTCAGAGACTGTTTTTCGGTTAGTATCTTTGATTCTTATACTTAGTTATTAAATAATAACTTGTGTTCACTCTTAACAAGAGCATTAAAGATACTGTATCAACTTTTTGATATTCGTCATAATATCTGGAAATTACCCCATTGATTCCAATTGATTATTGTTAAGTTACAGCGGTAGCTGTATAGAGATAAACTGGGTAAAGAATTATAACAATTTAATCTATATTATTTCTTTGTTTGATACCGTCTATGAACTGATCGGCCATTATTATAGCTTTCGTTATATTTTTTTGAGTTGCCTGATTATTATTAATTTCACCGCTTTCTACTAACTTTGCAATGTATTTATATCTCTCTGGGTTTGCTATTAATGCTGCAAGTAGTTTTGCAGCCGTATAGTTCCGTAATAGCTTATAATAAAGTCTTTTCATTACTTGCCCTTTTCATGTATTTATAAAAAATGTAGCCGTTACATACTTGTAATCAAACTTGATAACATATTATTTAACTGGTTCGGATGGTTCAATATTTCCAGCGTGGTATTCTTCTGCTGTAATTAACATAGGTGCCCATTTGAGATAATCCGCGCGTGTCCGTGGATCCTGGAAGAATTGCTTAAAATCACCAGGCTTGTATGCACTAATATTAAATAAATGTTTTTCTGGTACTGTTACTGTAGTTCTAATGTAATCGTATGGATCGCTAAGACGATCTCTATTCCAACTAAACACCGCTTTACGTGCTTTAGGTTGCCATCTGTCAAAATATGACACTTCTCCAGGACCAGGATTGCCTTCAGGTTGAAACCTTGTCGGACGATAATCATAATTACTCATTCGATAATCGTTATCCAATCTCTTGCATTCTTTAACGGCTTCTTTTTTTAACCAGTAATCATGCTGCCCGATAACCACGGACTCTATATCTATCTGTGCATTACATCCTTGTCGATACGCTTCAAAATTTGGTGCTTCTCTATGATGCAGTACATTATTACTGTCATATATTAGATTAATGGCTTGTGCGAAACCTTCGGCCGTCCAGCTCGTTACTGGTGCATGAGGACTTAACAGGTTAGAACGATCGAAAAGACCTTGTATAATTAAAGCTATTCTATTGTATTGCTTAACACTTTTTCCAATAACATCAACGCATTCATCGTAATACACATTGTCCTCATTAAACCGCTTCCACTCATTTGGGTGGAAATGAGGCACTCTAACTGGGTTATGCATCCAATGTTCTTCTGGGTTTGATTCAGCCCAGGTGTCATAATTAGATTTTGCCTCGTTGTACTCACTTAACCGATCTTCATACTCATTAACAGACATCATTCGATCTACACGATCACAAAACATTTTAACCATTTTGGGCTCATCAGGGTTAAACATGGTCTGATCTGGAAATATCATTTCACCAAAATCTAATTCGGTATCTATTCGATACACATTTTCGCCATTCCGAACATAAAGAAAGGTATGTTTATCTGCATCTTCTAACTGTATTTTAATAATTGAACTCAGCAATCTAGGGCCTGAATCCCGGTCTTTACGATTTCTTCTTACCCTCATAGCTACAAGGCATCTAGGGAATGGTAATATACGTTCCAAATTCTCCTGTTTGATTAACCACTTATCAAACATGTCTATATCTTCAAACTCCATACCACCATGTTGATAATCAAGCAGGCACTCTTCGTCCATATACAATCGACGCTGCATAACATGCAGCTTTTCTTCATAATCAGCATTCTTACCCTCGGCGCATTGTTTAACATCTTCACTTATTCCCGCATAAAGACTTACATTAAAAATACGATCCTCAATACCATCCATTGATCCTTCTAACTGGCGTTTGCTAGCTTCAAACGGTAATATTTCGGCAGCCATCCATTTTTTAAGTTTTCTACTTGCTATATCTACTTTTTCATTCAATTCTGGAATGTCTTTGTCTTTTGCTTTTATAAGGTCATTTTTATACGCAGTGATATTGGATTGAGATGAGAGAACCATTATGGAATTGTTAGTATTACTTTTACCTTCAATCTTAATCGCGTTTGAGACACCTAGACGTGATGTCAAATTCTTAATTTCATTGAGATACTTTTTTATTTCAGCTTGATAATGATTTACCTTGTCTTCAATTATCTTATCTGGAATTGCCTCAGGACGAAGATGTTCATGTATTTCTTTAAAGAGTACACGCCTTACTTTATGTCCATTCCCATATGGAGGAGATTTAAGTTCAATATGGTTTGAGCCAATATTTACAACACAACCTAGCCATTCATGCTCTTTCCAGTTATCTAATTCATCATTGTACTCTTCACTTGTAACCCAGAACCACTGACCCAGCTTAATGTTATCTGCCCCTTCTTTCTCAATTAGTGATTCTGTATCATCATTAGTAGGTCTTATATTATTCATTTTTTAATACCGGTTTGTTATGTTCAGTCTTCGCCTATCGCCCATTAGACCAATATGAAGCTGGATATGTTTCTACACCATTTTCTGATTTGATTGGGTCAACTCTAAAGGCAGTATAAATACCACTAAACACCTTGATGTATGGTTTATCATTGTTTAATCGACTTACCTTAACGCGTGTTTCCGTATTTGGTATATGCTCACCTTTTAATGGTACACATTTGCCACTGTAATAATCACCATCATGGTTAGAACTTCGTTTAATCTCGACAATGCGTACCATTGACTTACCGAGTTTTTCTATGACTTCGAAATAATCAATATTGGTTTGATCGTACCCCCAGGAGCAACGAAAAATATCACCTACCTTTACATTGTGTTGCCAATTTCTATCAGAGGCTTTTTTATCATGCTTCTGAATCAGTTCATTAAGGTATTTCTTTACCGCACAATTAACCTGGTCTTGATTTGCATAGCGACGATAGATATCTGGCTTTTGTCGTCTACCTGAAAATGCGATAAGAGAATATCGGTAATTATCTATGTATATCTCAGTTCCTTTTGGTAATTCAACTTCTTTTGACTCAAAAGGTAAGAAGTTTGATTCTTCAGTAGGTCGATATTGTTCGCGTGTAACCGGCATTTTAATCCTTAATAAGTTGTAAACACTGACTAACTTAACTTAAAGATAATGTATCACCTCTAGAGATATATGCGATTAACCATGAAATCCCCCAATACACCCAATCAATTTAATGGGTATGTATAGCTGCTGCATATTAAAGCGATATGATATAGAAAGTCGCGATAGCGACTGGCATAGAAAGTAACTTTAACCTAGCGATCTATTGGTCTTAAAGGTCATAGTTTTGATGGGTTTAGTTATCTCTTGACCAGATCTTCACCTGGTTAAATGCTTTACCTTTTATATCACGGGCTTTTCTTGCTAAATCTGAAGGCACGTTTTCAGGTTTAATACGAGCTTCTTTTATTGTTTGATTATTGTCGTTAACTTCATACAGCTTTAGGGTGTCACCTATATATCCTATGTACTTAGCTTTAACCTTAGTTTCACAATAACCCGGGCTTATATAATCCATTTTTAATACCTCTCTTAGTTTGTCGGTTTATTTTAATATTAATTAATTTAATCTCTTTAGGAATCAGTCCCTATTTCAATTTATTTAACAGAACATTATTTACATGCGCGCCATTAAATCCATTTGCTCTACTATTTCAATGCGCGGCTTAACTACAATATGTGGAAGCCTTTCTGTTATTAATGTTCTCACATACTCTTTTTCAAATCGTTTAACTATATGTATTAAATCATTCGAGGATGATAGCAAATGTTTTCTAACTAGTTCTTCAACAGCTAGAATGGTTTCGTTTTCACTTAATTCCTTTTTATCTAACACGCGTAACCGGTCTGACGATCTTTCATCGTTATCAATAAAGAAGATAAAATCATCTATTGATATTTTTTTATATGAATCTTTTTCTAATACCCGTTTACTTGCGTTAACAGATCTAAGTGAGATAACTGCAGTAGGTAAACTAACGCCATTGAAGGTACCAGGCTCAAAGAAGTTATTTTCTTCTAAATCACTGGCGCTATCTATTTGCGCCTGCTCCAGCAACCATTCACGATTGCTGTTTTTCCCGGTATCTTTTAACCATTCAACAGGTATAACGGATATTAATAGGCCATTATCATTTAAAAACTTCTGTGCATGACGTATATGTTTGATAAATTCATCACCATTAAAAGGAGGATTCATAATCACCAGATCATATTCTGATACTGGTAGTAGTGATAAAAAATCTGCTTGCTTTACATTTAACCCTGCCTCTTCACAAAACATGACATTAAGTGGATCAACGTCATAACCATCCACATCAAATATACGCCCCTCAACTTCACCAAACTCATTCAGGCATCTAATTAGGTTTCCTTCGCCGCATGATGGCTCTAGAGTCTTTACGTTACCTACAGACGCACCCAGATAAGATAAGGGAGTAAACTCAGCCATGTAATCAAACACTTCCTGGGGCGTTGGATAAAAGTGAAATTTATTCAATTGCTGCGATCCGACTTCAAGTACTCGATCAATCAAAGCTTGCGGACATTTTGTAAACTCAAAGCTTTGATTTTTTGTCGACCATTTACCGCCCAAACGTTCAAAAATTGATTTAACTTTGGCATAGTCTGATTTATTTAACTGCGGAATCACAGAGACTGTACGTAGTTCAGTATTAATATCTAACTCGTTGCTTAGCGTCTTGTATAGATCAAATTTAGACATGGCCCTTTCCCTTTAATTTATGTATACAACGTACCAGGCCTTTTGAAATTTGCTCATTTTAAGGAAATACTTATTCCCTCTTACCTCCCAATTAATTTATCTATTTTCAATATCCGCGGTAGCGGATATCCGGCACACAAAAAAAAGGGCGATATTTAATCACCCCTTTTTTAAACTTCTACTTATTGTATTTTCATCATTATTCCAAACATAATGTTTCAAAATCCATATCAACACCAACTTCTATTACTTCACCGTATTGATTGTTACACATTACAGATCCACGGTATGGCATATCATCTTCTATTTCATCTACTGGGTAAGTGCCTTCAACAATTCCAACAATCTCCCCTTCTTCGTCTATTTCTAATTTGACCTTTCCTACCATATCAAGTATTGGATATTTCGAGTTTTCTCTTCCCATTTGTTTACCCTCTTAAGCCTTATCGGATCTGATGTTAATTTTTAATTACTACTTTTGCATCCTGGTCAATTATTTTCGCTTTTATACCTTTATCCCGGTAATCATTCATAGCCGTCAGTATTTCCTCAGCATCTTCCTGACTACAGCTGTATGTTTTATTCTTATGCCAAACCCAGCCAACTACTTCATCCCACGAATGCAATTGATACTGTTGTGTTGAATTTACTTTACTATCAACATCCTCAATATCTTGTGCTTCGATTTCGTCTGTCATGACTTTATCCTTAATAAATGATTTACTAATTTTTGATTTTTCCGGATCTTCTAAAAACTCGACTCCGGTTAACTGGTACACATCATTCCACGTCGCGCCGCAATTACTACATGTTATCTTTTGCCATGCATAATTTATATCAGACTGGAATGTGCCACAGCAAAATTCATCACACTGGCAATGCATACACCTGACACCTCCAGACTGTATATACTCTTCTACTTCATTTATATTATTTTTCTCAGAATGCTTTTTAGTGTTATTTAGTACCATGTTATTTTCCAGGTCATGCCTTAGAATTATTTACCCTTACACAATAATTCAAGTTCACTCATTGATTTATCGCGTAAGTTTCCTCTTGAAACCTTCAGAATTTTTGCGGCTTTGCACACCAACTTGTTATATGATGATAGAGCTTTTGTATTTTCTATCTCACGATCGATGTACATAATATTATTCTGTAGATCATGTGCTTCTTCTGATAATTTAAATCTAATCTCTGCTTCCCATGGTTGAATAAAAACACAAGAATAAGCACCCATTAATACACTAAAGGGATTTTTCTTTTGAAAAGCATTCATCCGATTATTTTCAATTCGACTCAAACGAGCTAAAATCCGGTGTATTTTTGCTAATCTCTGAACCTTGTCCACATTTCCATTCCTTATCAATGCCATGAAGTTAATGTAACAACTTTCATCACATGTGCATTTTTATCGGAAATTGGACATTTTAAAATCAGCCATCTTTTCCCAATCAATACTTCTTTATTGATTGATAAATATAAGCGGTGATTATTAGAGATGTTTATTGATGCGAATTAGTCACGGTAGTGACTTTCACTAGATTCATAATTTCTAACTTAGAGAAGGAAAGTTAGAAGGTGTGTTACATGTAATAAAAAGGCCGGTTACCCGGCCTTTTTATATTTAATTCATTACTATGATACTACTATCTTGCATCGTCAAATTCTGATCAATGCCCTCGACCTTTAGTGTAATCATATTCGATCCAGGCATATATTCTATAATTTTCGCTTTGCGTGGCTCGCCTAAATATATATAGAATTCAATACCGTCTTCAAAGTGTCTACGCAATAAACTTTCAAAATCATTCATCTAGTGGCTCCCTTATTATATTTTTATGCAAGATTTAAATGTTTTCAAACACTTATTTAACCCAGCTGTATTACCGGCATTTGTTTTATCACATGCCTTTTTCTGTCTTTCACACCTCAGTACCTTTATCTCATATCGGATCGATGCTGATGCTGCCAGGATACTCTTATCTAGCTCCGCTTGTTTCGTCTCAGCTACTACTTTAGCCGCTTCAGCTTTAGTCTCCTCAGCCTTCGCTTGAGTGACAGATGCTTCTAACATTTTACCAATTTGGTTAATGGCCAATTTTTGCATTTCTACAAACTCATTACGACTAATAAAGCCATTGGCAGCATTTATACAATTCGATGATAGAAAATCACGTGCCAGCAAAACGAGCTGTGTCCTGCCACCTAACTCTACAATATTTCTTGATAGGTTAAGTGATGCTTCAATTGAGCTATTGTTTGATGTGTTGCTTGAAAGACTATTATCACGATTCGTGCTGGATGAACCATCAATACTTTGAGTATTCGCTGGATCCCCTTGTGAGCTCTCGCGACTACGCTCAAGTTCACGTGTTAATTTATTGACCATGTCCATATTGGCAGACAGTTGATTAGATAAATTCGCATTCATCGCGAATGTAGTATTTGCTCCTGTATCAGCTGGCGGCTCCGGACAAACGATGAGACCAGGCGCAGGATAATAGCGTTCAATTTCTTTTAGCTCTTCATTACCGTCCTTATCTTTAACAATGACTTTCTCTTTAACTGATTCATATTTCCCCATTTTTCTGATAAAGATACCCCGTTTTTCTGTTGGGAAAGATGAAACAGTGACACTATTAGCATCCGAATGAGTCACTATGTCGTGCTTTATCATGCTTTCATTACAAGCAGCTAACAAACTGCACATACCGAGTGCAAAAATATGTTTCATGTAATCGTCCTTTTTGTATTTATTATTTAACCAACAAATAATTATGAGTCTTATTTTGCAAAGATGTGTATAGATTGGAGAAACCAAGGCAAATGAGCGACTGATGCTTGCTCGTATTTAACTTATAATTTTGATTAAAATATAGACTGATTAGACTGAATCGTCTAGATCTTCTCTTAAAATGTTAATAATTAACATATCGTGGTTCGAAAGACCCAATACTTTCAATTACTTAACATCATATGCGTGTGATATATTCCAACGGGTGGTCAATAAATAACCACCCGCCCTACTGTAACATTGAACTATGCTGGCAACTTTTAGCAATACGATTAGGAAAGGTCGCTCCCTATTTTCTGTGCCTTCGTCTAAAGGTCCAGGGTGCTTCGGGTTTAGCCTGAGACCATAACCCCTTTTTATTCTTTCGCGCAGACGATTCAAGTTTTCTCAAAACCGTATCATTAGGTGCATACTTCGTGTTCCACCATGCTAAACCCGCCGCTACAACTGAACGACTAACTGATTGGTTATTAATGAAGATCTCACCGACCTTTCTTGAATATGTCTGATCGCCCGTGTATCGAACACATACCCTCTTATTCAGAATTAACTGTTTTACGTGCTCTTTTGCCTGTCCGCTAAAAGGCTGTGCCGGCCATCGACCTGCCCATTTTTTTTCAGGGCTATCAACACCGTAAAAACGAATATTGGCTCGCACGCCATCATCATGTTTTATTTTTGCAGTATCACCATCATCAACATAGGTGATCATTCCTGGTTTACAATCTTCTGTGGCTCCCATAACAACCTGAGAAAATAGAACTACCACCATACATAGTGTTATTCTAAACATATTAGTCACTCCTAATATAGGGTTATTACTAAAAAACACGTTTATACTCTTCTTCTTTTTCACCATCGACTAATAGAAAACTCATTGAGAGACAGCCGCCCTGCCACAAAGTTATTAGCATACCCCCATCTACTCTATCACCAGCCTTCACAACCCTGTATCCATTTGATTCAGCTAGCATCGTCAATTCTTTTTCAGATAAAAGCTCACCTACCTTTGGTAATTCGTATCGTAATCCCATTTTTTATCCCTTTCGTTTTTATTCAACGATATATAACTGTTGTTTGCTCATCGCATGCTGTTTTGAACAATGACATATAATGAGTCAGATATAGTTTTATCCGGCCATAGGCCTCGGTTAGTATTTAGCTCATACCAGGTAAGAATTAATAACCCAATTGCAAAGCCTTTAAAAAAAAGCATTAAATTTTCGATATCTTCACCTTACTTAAAAAAGACATAATTTATTACCCGTACTTATTTAGCCATATAGTTAAATCAATTTAACTTCTCCGTCCTTCTAATTATCTACTCTTCTATCTTCAGGCATTTTGCATGACAACTACGAAATACTTTTCCTTTGTTGTACTTCACACCATCACTCAACTGCATATCCTCTGTTAAGCGAACATCAAACCGAGAACCATCATAATCACTGGCAGAAACCTCACTTATGATTTCACACTGATACCAGTTCCCATCTGATAGCATTACCTTTGCCTTCATCATTTCACTAGCTTCCATTTTAGATTTTGCCTGGGGACAGTGCTTTTTATTAAGCATGCGATCCTCCAGGGTTATGTTGCACACTGCTAATCAAAACTAAACAATGCAAAAATACGTTTTTACCCCCAACGTACTTAATTATAATTTGTAGTACTTTCATACCATCGCCCCTTATTAACTACTGAGCAACGTATCGCAATGAATATAAATTGCGAATTTTATGGAAATGCCATTTTTAAACCAACTTCTTATTCATCATCCAAGAGCAGTAACTAAAATCACGCATCGTGATTCACAAAGTCATAAGTTTCTCAGGAATACTTCTGTTTTAGTGCCTTTTCGATCCAATATACTAATACCAATTCTCACCCCCTTATTCATCCATCAAATCGGTATTAGATGATATTGATATTTTTGCTTGCATCGATAACAGAATAATCAACCACACATGAAAGTAGACAAAACAAACCCGGGTAAACATTCCTACCTACCATGAGCTGATTTGAACTAAAGATCATTATCATGAGAGGTATGGGATACATATTTATCACTACAATGAGTCACTGCTTGATTAATAGATAATGCCGCGGTAGCGGCTTGAGTTTTTATCCAATGGCGATGGTGTGATGTACATGATTGGCCAGATTGATTGTCTGGTATAACTGATATATTCAAGATAGCTCCCTGCTATATACAATAGTCTTACTGTTTTATCATTTTATAATGCTTATTAGGTATCTCATATACGAGGCACCTCTAGTACAGCCTAATGAGTTAAATCAATTTAACTTATTAGGCGTCTGCTTACCAGTTCTGTTTAAATACGAAATGGGTTACTTTAATACTGTTTATGCTCATAGACGATTTATTTGTTAGGCGATACTGAGCGTACTTTTTAGTTTTTCGACTTGCACCGCCTATCTCTTTAACTTGCCCATTAACCATGTGAGCATAAATCGTATATTTATAATTTATATTTTTAACTATATCATTAATTTCATGCTTAAGACATTCCGCACCTACACCGAAGAGACTAGCCACCCGTTTAAAGCGAAAATTATGATGTTGAGCTAGCCCTACGGCTAAATGAGCAAATTCATGTTTTAATGTATCACTAAGTTTAGCGCTTGAATTTGTCCCTATGAAGTATTTAGAGATGAATATCATTCCATCATTGCGGGCGTATCCAAATTTAGATTTATGTGTAGTTATATCTATCCCGCAAGGTTGTACGTGCCACTTATCAATAGGTATAATATTATTCACTTCTTCAAGTACATCAATATATGAGCTCTGTATTGTTTCTTTGCTTATCATGCTTTACTCCGTCTTAAAATACAGCATTAATTTGTTATGTAATAAATGTACTGAATTACAGTCTTCTGTAAATTAACAGAGAAAAGTTAAATTGATTTAACTCCCCAGAAACACCACAAGCTGGATCCCTGAAATAGCGTTAAGAAGGGTTAATAACTAGATACATGAAAGTTAAATTGATTTAACTAATGATCATCAAGCCGATGAAATTAGCTTAGAAGTCCTGGCTGGGCATAAACCCCTGAACTACCTGATCCAAATGATCAAGGTGCTCTATCGTAAAAGTGAGTGTCCCTTTAAAAGACAGATCATGTTGTGCTTGGCCTTGTATGCGTTCCAGGATCTGACTTAATTCTGATAAAGAGAAGAATCGCGTATTGATCTCACCTTTATACTTATTATTGGAATCAACATCGACAGTAATGGGGGCCCCGTATATTTCAGAAATTTGTTGCTCGAGATGAAGCGTGTGCTGGTCCTTATTAATATCTGGTGCTGATTGAACATCCTGTGAAGTAGGAGTTTTTTTGTTCTCACTAGTCTTGGGTTTATAGCCAGGGTGAGCTGCCTTATATAGCGTACGTGTATCCCACCCACGCAAAATGGCTTTATTGGCTAATTCAATTTGCTCCTGTGAGGGGAGGGCACATAAGGTTTTAGCTATTTCAGGTAGTAGTAATTTTTTCCTGACTTTGTCTTGAACATCTTCATCTAGATCTAGCAGTCGTAGACGATTTACCACCGTCGACCTGGCAATATCAAGCGCTTCCGCAAGCTTGCCTGGCTTCCAATTAAAATGATGTAATGCCGTTTGATATGCTTCAGCTTCATCTATAACGGATACATCAAATCGCTGGGCATTTATTTTTATGGCTATCAGTACCGCTTCGTCATCATGATAGTAGCTAACTAATAAAGGGACCTTACTGTTAGGGAAGGCTTGTATGAAAGCAAGGTAGGCATCATAGCCGTGTAATATTTCATAGTGGTCCTGATAAGGCCTTGCAATGATTGATGAAAGAGGCATGGACAATAAAATTGTCGCATTTACATTGCGTTCCATTTCATAACTGTCGACTGCATGATTGGCCATGTAGGGTGCCGGCTTTATCATGTCAGGGTATATATTTTCGACACCCTGTTGAGAGCCAGATTTTGGTACCGGTATATCAACCATGAATGCCTCCAATTAGATTATGGGTGTTCTGCGCAGAACACAATTATAATAAACCACCGATTAACAGCTGTAAAGTTGAAAAGAACTGAGACTTTAATGCTCAAACAAATGGCGTAAAAGCCAGCTCTCCTGGCATGTAAGTAGCAGTAAGTTAGCGGTGGGTTGATTGATAAATGTGTTCTGCGCAGAACGCAATACAGAGAAATAAGGAAATGTCCAGGCAGAGTGCTGTGTAAATAGAGCAAAAAACAAATGTTTTGCTAATGTGAATGCCGAAAAACGCACGCGATAGCGTGTTGGCGTCAGGTTTGACAGTAAAATGTCGAAAACCGCAATAGCAGTGTGTTGTCAGTAATTGAGAGCGTCTGTAAAAATTGCGTGGATTATCCTGCCGTATACGTTGGGTACTTACTGACAACAACAGGGGATAAACAATGAATCTACTGGCACACCTATATAATGTATGTACCGCTCTTATAACTAGCGTGCTGGGTAACACCAGTATTAAGTTAAAGATAAATGAAAAGAAACTCATGAATAATCTAGAGTTTGCATTTACCAATGAAGCAACTGTTTTATCAGAGCTAATGCAAAATGCGAGACGGGCAGGGGCCACGAAGGTGGATTTTATCTACGATGAATATACTGAGGAATTAGTTGTAGAGGATGATGGCCATGGAATTGATGATATGCAGTCTCTATTGCATGCTGCTGAGAGCAACTGGGATGATGAAATTATGGACACAGAATCACCATACGGGCTTGGGTTCTTAAGTGCTATTTTCTCTGCAGACAGAATAAAGATTGAATCTAACAAACAGGGGGTAGAATTCACCAAAGAAAAAATACTGAATTTTGATAAAGTGAAACTTAAGAAGTCTGATAGATCATCTGGGACAATAATCACTTTATATGGCTTTGAACTACATCGGATCGATCTTGAGCTAAAAGGATTTGCCAGAGGCTTTCCTATTGATGTGACATTAAATGGCCAGCTACTGAAAAGAGATCACGCTATAAATTCTGATATGGAATTCATCGATACTGAGATAGGCGCATGTTACCTGTCTGGATATGAGGTTGAATTAATCACGAATGAGAGGCCATGTGGAACAAAGGATAAAGTGGTGTATCTGCAGGGGATTGAAGTTTATAACAGCTGCCATTTTTCGAGGAAGGGGATTAAAAATATCATCCACCTAGATCCAGAGCAGTTCAAAGGCCGATTACCGGATAGAGATATACTGGTGAATCAAGTGACGGCACTGGAGTCAGTGGATGAAACGATCAAAAAACTATGGCAAGAAAAGCTAGAGCTTGAAGTATGGGAAGAAGATTCAAGATGCATCGCAGATAAATATTATTCAGCGCTTAAGTTTTGGTGGAAATTAGACCTACTCAATGATAATCCGTATTTGCCCAAAGAGGTGCTGCAGTCTTGGGATGTATACCCTGTGTTATTTCAAGAGTGGGAAGAAGAGGGGACGAAAGTAAATAAGCTGATACCAAGAGATGAAGTGGCAGCCGGCAAATATATTCTGACTTCGTTTGACTATGATTACGATTCATTTCAAGCATGGATGTATGCCTATGTGAAGGGGACATATGGCATACAAAATGCATTAGATAATGGTCACTGGGTATATGATTACGTGATAGATCTGGATGTAGAAAATATCAGCCTTGAGTTAACCGGTGGAATAAATGATGATATTTTTGACGGTGAGTGGACATATCGATCCCCCGTGATATTTTGCGAGAGCGCTATTCTCAATGGGCCATTAGGGGAGGCGGTAATTGAAGACGAGGCATTTATATACGCAAATGGGTTTGTGAAACAACAGGGTTATCCCTGTATGGTGCACAATGAGATCAGCTATATCATTTCTCCATCCGGCGAGAGTAGAGGCGATGTTGTTAGGCAGATTACAAATTTTAGTGATGAACATGACATCGTAGATGAACAGGCAATGAGCCGGGAAGAGACCCTATTTGAGAATTTTCTACTGTCAAAGCAGCCGGGCAAGGAAGTGGCGCTGTTAAACAGAATATTACACGAGCAGTCATTAGAGAGCTATGACTCGCTGGTTGGTAAAGTGTTCAGCATATCGGTGTCTGGTAAAAATGCAGATAGAGCGATCAACATTGAGGTGATCGATAAGGCCAGTGCATAACGTAAAATTATAAACAAGCAGTTTAGAGTAGGGGGGAAAATAGCTCCCCCTCTCTTCACCCATGCCCCCACACCAATCAATTATAAAAACACATGAAAGTTGCTTCTTCAGAAGGTACAGAGATGCGCGATAGCGCATTACTTCATAAATTGAACCTGTGGATGGAAGAGATACGCTGATATCTCAATTTAAAAACCATAGGATTTATCAGCATGGCGAATTACTACACAGAAGGATCGGCAGTAGTCCCGTTAACGAGCAAACAATGTGAAACCTGTCTGAGAATCATAGAAATGATAGAAGATGAAACAATTAACCTGGTATCTAAATACATCAATGCACTGACGAGGGAGAAGTACAATAAAGACAATATCCTACTGGCCAGGCAATGGGCGAGACGGAACCAGGATATCTATTGTTGTAATAGCGTTGGGTTTGATGCAGAAATGACCAGCGATGGGTTGTGGGTTCACAATAGAGATCAATTAGATATTGAATCACTGGCTTCATTTATACAAATCGTATTTAGGCATTACAAGCTAGACGATGGGTTTGGGTTTGAAGTTGGTCATACCTGTGATAGGTCAAGAGTTGATGGATTTGGTGGTACAGCGGTATTTATTACTAAAAGCAACATATCATGGTTTAGTACATATGGGTGGTTGGACGAAAAGGAACTCAGACATGCTGGACGATTAAATCGTAAGGGGATGAAAAAACATGGATAAGCGATATCCTGAGACCTATCGGGCAATAGCCTTAAGTACAGCACACCTTTCAGGTAGTGATATACAATTATTAGAGAAACTGTCCGAAGATTCAGAAGAGTGGATGGTATTTAATAGAGAGCCTGGGTTTTTACTGAAACTATATGATGAGATTGAGCATAATCTTAACCATAGTTATAGTGTGACTCTAAATGTCATTATCACAATGGCCTCTTTAGACGGTGTGAGACTGATTGAATTTGATCGTGATGTAGAAATATCAGAACAATGGGCTGTATATCTATGAATATCTGTATTAGATAAACAGTAATGAAATACATCGGCATGTTTCGTTCTAATTAAATGGATATGAATACCGGGGGTTAGATTTCTGACTCAAGAATATCCCTGGCATAGTAGCTTTCACCTTCTAATCGCAATAGTGATGTCTTGAATGAAGGGCAAGTTGTATTAAACACGTAAACATCGAAGTAAAAGCTATTTTCAAGAAAGCTGAACTTAAATAATCCTGGACTGATTTTGATGAGCTTATAGGGGGCTCTACTGGCCAGGCGTATTAACCGATCTTTACTACAAAGCTGGTGTTGTTTAGTGGTGTCATTATGAATATGGCTTACAATCTTTGAAGCATATTTTGTTAAAAAATCATCCAAAGCTAAAATAGGGAGCTCGGTATAAGGCTCATGTTCTTCCAAATCATCTAAAGAGTATTCCGTTGAATCGATATCATCTTGCATTTTATAATCCTTAAAACTAACCACAGTACTCATAATGAAATCCCTTTAGTCCATGTGCGAAAATAAAGTAACCTTTAATATTTTGTAAGTCAAAAGATTTAAGGGCTAATATAATATTAAATTAATGAATCCCAGGCGCAGCTTGAGATATTTGATTAATTAAATAATTATATTTCTCATTGTGAGTTTTAACTGCGTGTTGCTGGAATTTCAATTTATTTTCCAAATTCTCAACACGGGTTTTATAATTCTGAATATCCAAGTCAAAATTACTGATGACCTCTGACAACTGTTCAATTTGATCGTTATCCAGTGACTGCATTAAATTACAAATACTTTTAGAAAGTTTTGATTTCTTCATATTGATTTCCAGTTAATGTGTTGAATATATCTCAAGCAACTTTACGCACAAGATCACTAATTTCGCATTGGCTTGATAGGGCTATTTTTGGATAATTAACATCGTCAAGATATTTGTTTGTATCAATAAGGGGGCGATAATCTGACTTGGAGTAATCCTTATACAGCAAATTAAACCCCGTAAAACCTTTTCCGCCATGAAGAGTGGTTTGTATGTATTGGGGTATAAAGCTAATAGAACGAATGCCATTATGGTAATCGTAAGGGTTTGGCACATCATCGCGTATGACCAAAATAGTCACTTCTGACTCGACTGGAGAAGGGCCCATTAATTCAATACGATGATTTGGGTAGAATTTGATTAGCTCATCTGCAATGGGTGTAATTACCTGATCAACCCAGGCATGATTGGTTTTATCTGTTTTTTGTTTCAACTCGTCCTGTAGTGCCTTTAGCTTTTGGTTTTCGGAATCAATCCGCTGTTTGCATTCGTATATCTCATCTTCAAGACAATTAAGATCGCTATGAAAGTTAATCTCCGACTTAACGAATGGCATGATAATGTCAGCTAGTTTGATGCTCTGCGTCATATTGAATCCCCTTGTAAAGTAAATATTTATTGGTTACTTAAAAGATGTTGAGCAGCAGATTTGCAAAGATAGGGCAATGATGTAGAAGGGCTTGTAAACTCCGTCATATGTTTAAACACTTCATCAGGTGACATATTCGTAGCTAGACATGATTGAATTTCTTTAAGAATGCCTGGCTTCTTTTCATGTAATATTTCATAACATTCTTGATTATGCTTTGCTTCCTGCAATTGGGCATTATGTGTTTTCGTTTTATATGATTGACTATCTACAAGTAACATGATGATAACCTGCTGTTGTTGAATACAGTTTCAATGTAAAACGAACGGGGGAATGTGCAAATTTATGAGAAATGAAAGATATTAGGTATGGAAACAAGGAAAGATAACCAACGATATGTAAAGATAATGGCTCTTTACACATCGTCGTAACTATTTATTGCTTATTATAATGCTTCATGACGTATAACATTTGATCCTTTATTTTATCGCATTTAGAATCAAACTCTTTCTCATTATATGAGGTCACATCACGTGCTGAGACAACTGGATGTACACCCGGGGCCGGATCATCTTCACGCAAAGAATAAAGCATACAATGCTCATCTGGTGTGATATCGCTTCTATATGATATAGATGTCAGTGTCAGACCATTGCTAGTTGCGACAATCGTACGTTCGACGCCATTATTTTTTTGCTGAATACCCATAAGTCATAGACTCCAATGTTGTGCTTGATTAAGACGCGTAATCAAGGCCCAAAACACCTGTAACAAGTGCGGCGCTAATTAACCAGACTGCACCTGTAAATAACATAACTGAAAAACAGATAACTGATGAGCTTAAAAATGAAAATGCCATTAATTTTTCCACGGTGTTTTGCCTCGTTTAATTGACTATGATTAAAACGTATATGATTAATATGGATATGGCAAAATAAAGAGAAAGAATGACGTGATATTGCTGTATAAACAAGGCAAAGGCCGGATAGGTGAGCATTTGAGCATTGAATGGAAATGTATTTCCAATTAATTAATACGTTGTTTAAGGAAGATTATTAATATGGTGGTTAGGAAGGGTCACATATCTATATGGAAATTTCGCATCTAAAACAGAGGGTAAAAAGCAGGTAGAATATTATTGTTGAAACTGTTGTTTTACGATATTTTTTCTTGATTGTTTATGTTTATTTGTGCAACTATATCTCTGCCGGTTCCTTTTTATTGTTGATTTTGTATGTGGATAGTACTCCGGTAATGTATGCGGCCAGGTCCATCCTGTTTCCCCTGGCCGCAAACATTTTAATTCAAAGCGCACCTGAACAACACCTATAAAATCTAAATATAATTATCTTAATATTTCATAAGAATTAATTTTATTTAATTTACTAAAGCATCTATTTTAAATACTAAGCTGCATAATTAAAGATGCATCCCCACGCAGCTAATGGTTTAGCATTCGTATTGAATTGGTCACTTTATACTTTTGCTGGGCCATTTTTTTATATATTCTTTCTACCTGCAACTTAGCAGCCGGATATATTATAAAACCCCTTTTATTGAAACTGAATGATTGTTAATTGAAAGATTATTGATTATAGTGCTTAGCAAGTTACATGTATTCCTTGCTGAAACGCCCACCACTCCTCGGCATGTAACTTACATTTATACTGCGGATCTTCCCTGGTCCGCAGTATTTTTTTAGGCTACCGTTTTAACATCCGATGTATTCATTGATAAATAGTTGTTCACAAGATTTAATGTATTGTGATTTTGATCGTCCTGGCATGAGATAAAATGGACATAAAGAATAGATGTATCCAGTGACAAGATATCATTTAAGGCGTCATTGTTTTTAAAATCCATTTTGAATATGTACTCCATACGATCTTTATAATACCAATGAGGTTTGTGCTCGAATGAATACTTATCCTTAAGATCGTTAATAAGCTCACCAGTTCTACATTTAGATTCACTGTCAATAGCATTAAAAGCAACTTTTATTGTTTTAGTGAAGCAAGTAAAGTACTGGTCAAGCGATATTGGTTGTTTAATAGCGTCACGCCATTTTTTTATATATGTCTCCGGTAACATATCCCCACGTAAACCCTTAAGTGATCCACCTTCACAGTCTACAGCCATTTTAATAACCTTACACATACACTGGTGCTTATTACCGACTGCCTCAATTGACCATGCCCGAGAAAATCGATTCGTATAATTATCAATGAGGTTATTATCACCCCCTAATGAAAGAAGAAGATATTTATCTTCATAATCAGGAAACGCCGTAATTATTTCTTTCGGTATAAGAACAGCAACCTGAGCCAGTTCAATTCGATAGGACATTATTCACCTCATAAGGAAATCATTTCTAAAGAGACTTAAATGTACTCCAGATAGCGCAATAAAATAATTTAGCGGAAATACATCGGGTTACCAATTAATAGCGATTAAGTCCTCCCGATAGGGAGGGGTGGATGTTGGTTACCTAAAAAATTGCGGTCCTACTCATCGGACCGCGTTAATATCGTGCTGATAGCACCAGAGACTGACCATCCTATGAACTGAAATTCATTATCAGCGTGTACTTTTCGATCAAGATATATTTTATTGACCTGGTCTTGAGCATCATATTCAAACCCTAATGCCATGGCCAAAATAACACTGCTTCGACCTTTACGAGAAAACGATACATTATTGTTGAGTCCTATAATAACCTCAACTTGTGGTTTTGTATTTTCTGAACTCATGCAGCTAGCCTCTCTCTTATCTCATGCGGTTTGCATCCCTTTAATTTTGCAATATCATCGATAAACCGGCCGAGTATGGTATCTAAATGTAAGAACTCAACATCATCAAGTGAAGGTGAACCCCAATCTAAACCGACATCATGCGTTTCTTGTTTGAATTTAACCATTTGATGCTGATACTCATCTATAGAGCCTTCCATATGTAAATACTCAACAATCACCCTATGTATTTGTTGCGGACGTAACAACCTGGCTATTGCTTGAGATTCATCTTTAGCGCCCCAGCTACGGCCGTACATAATCACACGATCTGCTTGCCATAGGTTCAGACCTTTTTGACTCACTCCCAATGTAGCTAACATGACCGGTATATTTTCGTATCTGAATCTATTGATATCCTTGTAACGTTTTTCTTCTGGAATTTTTCCATGTATCACAACATGCTCTATACCGATATCAGCCAGCTCTTTAGACAGTCTTTCAAGGCTGTCAGGGTTACGGGCGTATAAAATCGTTTTGTGACCCTCTTGTGTTAATGCGGTAAGGCGCTCGATTGCTTTACGTTGTTTACTGGTTAGAGTTTTGTGAGAGTATGGAAAACCTGCAATTGACTTATGCGGTACATTACTGGCTAACTCAACTGCTTGAATACGGGCTAACAACGCAACTAAATTTAAGCTTTTCTGTGTGCCGAGTGTCTTTTTCTTCTGATCGGTGTACCAGCTGCTAAAATCTTCCGCTACCTGTAGGTAGTAGGACAGGTGACCATCATCCCAGGAACAGCGTGTAATAATTTTTTCATATCCCGGTAATTTAACGTATCTGTTTACCTCAGGCTCAGCATGTATACGCCTTTTTATAAATGGCGCGATGACTGACCTAAAAGCTGGAACATTTTTTATTTTAGGAATTTCACGCTTAGCACCGCTTCGCAGATCATCTTTAAATTCATTAGTGCACCATTCTAATTCTACAAACATTTCTCTAAACGCATCTAAGCCGCGTTGTGCGTATGCGGTGCTCTGGATATGGTCTTTTTCCAATTTTGCGTTAAACACACCATAGGTTTGTGCTGCGGTACCATCACCCCCAGCGCAATTAATCAAAGGTAGTACATCTCTTGGGTAATTCCCTATAGGCGTTCCACTTAAAATATAGAATTTCTTTGCACTTACATCACGGCAAGCTCTGCTTTGTTTAGATATTTGATTACTGAGTAGTTCCCCCTCATCACACACAATAGAATGGATACGGCGGCGCAATGCTTTTGCATAGGTTATGCGCTTATTTGCCGAGTTCAACGGCATACGTAAACGTGTATATGAAATAATATTGATTTTACGAAGGTCTGACAGTTGAGAAATGGAGGTGATTTGTTGCCATAGAGCCGTATCAATATTTAAGGTCTGCAGTTCTTCTATCATTTCCCGAACCAGGTAGGACTCGAGCACCAGTAAATTATGCTTTCCACCCATTAATGCTAATGAGATTGCCAAACGTGCTTTACCTAATCCCATCGACCAACTACATATTGCACCGGTTGGAGACATACAAAACTCTAACAAATCATCAAATTGAAAATCCCAGGTTAATATGTTGTTAATGCCTAATGCGTTTGCTTTCTGCTTGAGTGCATTAGCATGATTCGGAAAAGTCTCCAACAAGCCTGGGTGAACTGTCTCCCAATGATCTGTTGTAGTGGCATGTATTTCTTGTTTGATTTCAAATATTTCATGAAATTTATCATCTGTTAAACAATAGGTTGTTTTATTAATAACAGATGTAAAGCTACGTCCGTTACTCAATTGCTTTACAGTAAATTCAAGTTCATCTCCCTGGTTAATCACAGGTGAGCCCCATACATCGGCATCAGTCACATGTGTCAATCGAGATATTGCAATGACTGTGTCGCCTGTAGAAGCCTTACTAATCGTTCTAACTGTATGACGTAATGGGGTTTTCTCAATACGTGATTGCTTGATTCGTTTATGAAAATAGTTAGTAAAAGAGGCGTCTTTATCTGGTAAGCCTCCGGCCTGGGTTATTTGATCACATAAGTTATTTAGTGACTCATAAGGATCTGCTTGTAATAGATGTGTTTCAATATCAAGAATACCTTGACCGGTAAATTTCATATGCACCGGGTATCTATGGCCTTTAGAAACGTAGCGTTTAACGGATTCTTTTAATAATGCATTGCGCACCTTAGCCTCTACTAAGCCGCATTTAAATTTCAGTATAATTTTACGGCCGTTATGGGCTAGTTTAACGTCTCTATCACCCGTAACTGGCGTTAATATAACGGCTTGAGAATCCTCAACTCCTTGAACTTTAATATCGTACACAGGCAGTTCAAACGTATTGCGGCATTCCAGGTTGTAATCCTTAGGAACAGTTGATATATCACCAACATTAACTATATCGACATTTCCAATTTCAGTATCATGTATGTTTGATCCAAATAAAATAATCGATGTGCTTACCTTCGTATTTTCCTCAATAAATGCTTGTGCTGGTAAGTGGTGCGCTGCAACAAGTCTATAGCTATAAACAGGATCGTTGATAAGGCTCTCAGCCATTGTGCGGGGTACAACCGCACACACAATGTCACAGGCAGATAGCGCCTGATCTAATGCATAGTAATGACTAATAGCGCTCGTATCTGGGCCGAATAAACCAAAGTGAGTTGAAGGAAACTTATCGAGAAACGGTGATTCTAAATGTATCGAGTAGGGCGGATTGATTAAACCGACCCCATAATTTTGAATACTAATTGTTTCCATCCCAGCGCAAACAAAATCACGCTTAAAGTTTGCCTGGTCAGCTGCATTAATCAACGCGTTTAATGTTTCTAAGTGAACATCAACACCTGATAGATGATGTTTATCAGGTGTCGCATTAGCAAATAGCCTGCCCGTACCTATAGAGTTGTCAAACAAAGATACTCTATAGTTCCCCTCTCCACGATCATATGATCTATTTAGCGCAGGCTCAACTAATTGCCATGCATAATCTGCGATACTCTTGGGTGTAAAGAATTGAGACAAGTGTTTTTTTCTTGCCTCATGCAGCCCCGCTAAAGAGCCAGGCCGATTTGACTGGCTGCCCAGGCTCTTAATGTTTGTAATTGATGTTTGCCAATTCATTTTTAACCCCTATGCAGACTTTTTAAATGCATGGGCTGCAAAGGTGCTTAAAAATATTTGAAGCTTACTGGTGACCTCTGGCGAAAAACGAAACTCAAACCGAGTTAAATAAGTAATAATGACAATATCATTTCCGAGTTTTATTTTCTCACGGCTCTGTATGTGGTCCTGGTCATGGGTGCTATTCCACAATCTATTGATGTAGCCGTTAATACTCCATTGAATTTGTGTATCGTCTAGCCAACCGGCAAACGCATGTAAGGCCTTAAGCAGCTTAATGATATCGTCCTTGGTCCCATAATTTAATCTATTCTTGCCATACTTTTTATCAAACGAATCTATGTAGATAGATTTATTAAGAGAAAAATACCCCGCTTTTTTAACCGGTACTTTATCGGCACTCAGTCTGAACTCGTCGATAATGGTTGAGGCGATTTTTTTATAAGCAGAATCGACACCATTTTGACCTGAATATTTCTTATCTAGTGCTTGCCAAATATCATCTAAAGACAGATCGTTATAGCATTTATTTTCCGCATATTTATCAGGTAAATAGCTATCGTAGAGCTCTTCATAGTCAATTTGTATACAAGCATCTTTAGGACTAAACTCTTTTTCTGCTAAATTAGCAATTTCTTGAATATATTTTTTTGCAGTCTCATGTAAATATTTTTCACTATCGTACTCACCAACAACTAATTGATAATCATCTTTTTCTGTTAGTGCTTTCTCTTCAATGCGTAATGCAGACATTACATGGCTGTGCCCTATGGTTTCTTGGCGGAACCTGGCCCACTGTTTTTGGTACTCTTGAACTAAAGACATTTCCCCTAACCTCATACTGTGTGTTGAGGTGAAAAATGTATAAGACATAGAAATATACGCGAGAAAATAGGAATTTTGTCCTTAATGTTCCAATAGATAAAGCAATCCATATCCAATGAAAAATTGAGGGTGTTGAATGATTATATAAGAACAATCAATGACACGAACCGCAGACTCCCGATAGGGAGGAAGCCAAAATCACATGAGTATGATAAATCATGGCGACTGATTTAAATTAATACTGTTTGATGGCCCAAGGGGGTATACCTGGTATGTAATCTGGTTGACTCATGTCCAGGTATTGACAGAATACAGATATCGCTGCTTGATGTCCTCGACACAACACGGCTAAATAACCTTGAGCAGCAAGTTTGGATAGCCAGTCTTTCTGGTCAGCAGAAGGCTGTGCCGACTTAGCGTATTTTTTCATTTCAATGCGCAAACCATGATAGCTGTTACATGGTTTATCCATGAGTAGATCAGGGTAACCCAACTTAGCGCCTTCGCCTTTAATTTGACCACCTGAACCATTAGGGCGATATCCACCTAAAGGATTTGCAGTGGTAACTGAAAATGCGTCTGGTGCGTTGCACTCCAACCAGAGTAAGGCAATAGCCTGCTCTATGCGTTCATAAGGCTTGGGCTTACTATCATTTCGTAACAGTGCTTTTAAGCCTAGATTGAGTGTCACTATGAATGGGGAGGCTGGGCATATTCTATTGCCTTGTTCTAATGAGTCTACGATGTACTTCTGTAAATCATAATCGGGAATAGCGCGTTTGATCTGCGCACTCATAGAGGCTTTCCGTTCATTATATTCGATTAATTGTTCTTCTGTGAAACGTAGAGGCATAATGATACTTACTCGCTATCCGATATTTCATCTAGCTCAGTTCGTTCATAGCCCATAAAAGACCAAATCTCTGGATCAATCTTTAAAGGCTTTAGCTCACTGGTGGTTAAATTTAAGAAGACACCGTGGTGATCAATTGAGCCTTTGCGTAGAAGTTGCCATAGCAAATTGACACCTGCATCAGCTAATGTTCTATTAATATATAAGTCCTGGTTCTGAATGGCTTCCTCTAACGAGCAAGATGGCTTGTTATCATCCTCCATCGAGGAAAGTTCAGGGTAAAGGTCAAATACATTGGGTAAAATATTATTTGGGTGACTTATGTGTCCCAGTACAACCTGACCCGTTGTGTCCCCGTTACCAAAGTCCATCCAGAGGGAATCATGATGATGAATTTCTTGGTGCTTAAAGTACTGACCGATAGCAGAACGTGATGCGGGGGTATCAACACAACTGATTAATAAATCTGGATACGATTCATAATCAAAATATTCGTCAGGTTCAAAAAATATTGGCTCTGCCTTCCAATTGAGATTAAAGGCGATGTTATAACGATTGATTAAGGTCTGAGCCTTATTGTTACCAATATCACAATGCGTAAAGCGTTGGCGACCGATGTTGGGCAACTCAACAATATCATTATCAATTAGTGTCACCTTAATACCATGCGGGTGACCGACTCCAAGTAGCCCTAAATGTAAGGACATTAACGCATCAAGAACATTACTACCTGTGCCACCTGCACCAACCATGACAATATTGATCTTACTTTCAAGCCATTCAGCCGGGCATGTCAATATATTATTTTTCATTTTTATTTCCAGTGATGATATAACGATCTAGTGTCGTTAACGATTCGCAGAATGGTAATTTCTTCAACTGTTTAAATGTACCATCAATAGATAATCTTGCAGAAATCTCTACTTTTTCTTTTCCGCAGCTACCGACCACCATTGAAAAATGTACACCACCTGTTAAACGTTCATCAGTATCATCTTGATTTGAAAAATAGGCCGGAATGGTTCCATGTGAATGGATATCCACAACCATATCACCGTCAAACTCTGGTAGTTTATATTGAACTAAACCAATTTCAGATTTAATTAACTCAGGCTCCAGTAATTGGTACCCCGACTTTTCAGAAAATATTATAATGCCAGCCCATTCTTTGGGTGAAACGTCTAATGATCGATCAATAACTGTAGATAAAATCGATGCTGGGATAAGCCCGTGAGATAAAATAATCTCTTCGCTTAATTCCCCATATGGTAGCTGTGATTGTGCATGTGCGATGCAGATAGAAGCGTTGAGCGTATTAGTGTTGGTTTGCAGATAAAGACCATCAGAGGCGTTTATATAGCGTTTTCTGCCCAACGCTAACAATGGCAGATCATCACCATATGAGGGTTTAATCAGGGTAGGCGCTGCATCAAATAACGCTTTGTCTGCAGGGTGGGTTAAGTTATTCATTCTAGTATCCAATCGGCAACTGTGCGTTTGCGGAGAGGTTGTACTAGGGCTTGACGTGGAAAAGTATTTTCCCCATCAAGAGAACGCCAAAATTTAATATGTCCATTCTCTTTTTCATTAAACGGTGATTTAATATACTTACCAGACACCTCATCAATGGAGACCGCTAAAGTTTCATCATGATGTAACTCTGTAAAGTAAGTATCAAATATCACACTTTCCCAATCTGAAAGGGCTTCTAGTTCAGCAGACTTAGGGCATTTTGCATTCCCAGTACATACATGGTGTGAATGATATACATTCATGAGGGGTGCAAAATAAATATAATCTGTCTCTTTCGGTTTGCGCTTAAATGCAACTGAGACAATGGATATTTTGTTATCTTTAACCTTGAAAATTAAATTAGGCCACGGAACACGCAACTTGTGTGTTTTACTTGCGTATTTGAAGTACATCGTTCTTACTTTAGAAGGGACATGCCACACAATGCTATTACTTGATTTTGCTATTACATTTTCTGGTAAGAACTCAAGATTTGACGATGGTTTCATTTTCAACAATAGTTGCAACATATCAACGATAGTATCGTGATCTAATAAGTTTCCCTCAACCACATATGGGTTATGGTTCTCATCGTGTTCAACAGGATGAACAGTTGCAAACATCTGGCTTGAGTTGTCATAATCACTTTTTGACTCATGAAAGAATAATGCCTTGTTGGCTAGAGAATTCATTATGGCTCCTTAATGCTGTGTTTTTGTAATACATCGAATGCATTTTTAAACGTATTTAGGCGTTCTAATTCGTTATCATTACAATGTATATAAGAAGCCATTTCCTCGCCAGATTCTTGGAAATCATTCCATCGCATATTATAAAATAGTTGACGTACCTGCGGATATCGGTTTTCAGTAAAGAAAGTGGCATTTCCAATATCAATACAGTCAGTATTTTCATTATGCAATAAATCAAATGATTTAAAATGGTTTGAAGACTTTAGTTCCTTTAACATCTGATTTAATGACACGGAAAGAGGGTTATTATGTATATTTAAAATATTGATATGGCGATCTAATATAGAAACATCAAATGGTTCACGATAAACCATTTCTAATTTATTTATTTTTTGATACTCAAAGAAGTCATTCGAGTCTTTTTCCAGTACCTGGAATTGGTGAATGCATCGGATAGCATCACAAACGTCTAATTCACCATAATGAATAATTGATGCAATGTGATCATAGTCTGTTTCATTGTCTGCTAAGAACTCAAATAATTCATTTGTATCATGAAATATATCTGAAATATCAGATAGGTCTGGGATAAGACCATCATTCGTTATACATTCTTCAAATATCCCGTATAAGTAATTCCGCATATCAACATCTGTAACAACAGGGTAAACAAATCTAGATATTATGCTTAAAGCTGACTGGATTATCCAACGTTCTGAGTTTGATAGTCCGTCGCTATCCCATTGCATAGAAACTAAGTCACCAGCATATAATTCGATTGTGTCACCGTCATCCGAGAAGTATGCTGCAATATGTTTAATTTCAGATAAGAACCTATTATCTAAATTGGTGTTACATTTTATAATAGACTCAATAAATAGTTGTTGCTCTGTAGTAGAGCCATTGGCATGATTGGAAAATGCATCATTAATGTAACTACCCGATATAATATCTAACTTAAGAGCGGCATTGAGTATGTTTGCATACTTTATACGATCTTCTTTATGAACTAGACCTAATACGGTATTAGATTTTATATAGGCATCTTTAAAGATGTCTTCTTTTAATTTGGGTAGCTGAAATAAAGATGCATTAGAAGGCATCAAACAAACGGAATCAGTTTTTGCGATAGCTCTTTGGTTGTTGATGTTCTCTTGCATAGTTTATTGATCTCATATGAACTAGATGAATTGCTTGTAAATAGTTTAATAGGTAATGTAGCATTACCTTGCAACAGTTCAACAACTGAGTAATCTGTCATTTCTCCCTCGGCCCAAACCGATAGAATATCTATCGGCTTGAGTGCAGGGATAGAATTATTATCCTTTTGTTTTAATGTCATGCTTTCTGACCTCATACACAATGCGATCATTCTTCACAACTGGCTCTGACAATTCAGCAACGGTTAATTGCGGAAAGCTACTGCCATACAGACGTAATGCTTCCAGTGGTGGAAGATCTGGTGCAGGATCGGCAAGCTCTTGTGATGAAAATTTAAAAACTCTGGGTAACTCTATTGTACTCATGGCTAATCCTTATAATTCAAGCTTTTCAGGCTTGTTACCTTCGTTGCTAGATTTGTCAGATACGTTATCTTCTTTAGACACCGGCTTATCTGAATTAGAAGAATCGTCTTTTGAAGACTTAGTTTTCTTATCTGATTTCTTCTTGATTGACTGCTTAACAGACTTTTCCGCCTCAGCCATAGCTTTAGTAAGGTGGGACAGGTTTGAGCGATGTTGAGCATGACTAGCCATATATGATGTCAGTTCATCGATTACCTTTTGATCCGCATCAGCATTGTTCTCAACTGAAATTCTAAGTGGCATTGCCAAAGCCGCATGGACTTTAGCAATATCGTTTCCTGATTCAGGAACTTCATGGTTAGGAACAAAAACCAGAATCATATTTGTTTCACTAGTAGTGACAGAAAGAGTGAAATTTGTGTCTTTTAATAACTCAGATAATTTATTTAAAAACATTGTTATAGTCCTTATTATTAGTCGGTAGTCTTATTTGTAATTGCCTTGAAACGTAACGATTCAGGAACAAAACCAGAGAATTTAAATTCACTACTTGTTACAGCTTCGATGATTTCATCAATCTTAAGTTTGCCTAGCTTGGCAAAGGCATCTGCTTTGTCTTTCTTAGTAATTAACCACTCACTAAATCCAGACTCTTTCAAAACAGCAAGCATTCCTTTTTTCTGGTTCAGAGAAAGAAAATCCTTATCAAGTACGAAATGATCTTCCAGGGAAGGATTCATTAGCTCAATAACTGCATCCAATGCTTCATCGGATTGGCTTAACTCAGAATGCCCTAAACTATTTGCACTAATCACTGAAACACAGAGTGAAATTATTTCCTGAATAATATCTTCTGAAAGCCCATGTAGTTTCTTAATCAGTTTTGCGCGATCAGAATTACTTTTAGGACTTATCTTGAATTCAAGATTGAATTCCTCATTAGCGATCTTTAATAAATCAGTGCCATAGCCAGTATGAGGTAATCTTTCCATTAAAATACAAGCGTTCATGCAATTAAGTAAATGATGATGTGCATTTAATTTCTTAGTCACAATGTTCTTATAAAGTTTGCGTTTAAATTCTAAAACCTTTTTAGGTGTCGAATTAGCATTAACAGCCGTTTTAGATTTCTTTTTAGGCGCGGGTGTTTTAGTAATGGATTTATTCTCAGAAGATGCTGGAGTCTCTTCAACTTGAATCGCTTTTACTTTTTCATCAAAGCAAACGGGATTAAAGCAAATGTCTTCCTCTGTTTGACCTAGCATTTCAGCTTTAGTACAAATGATAGCGCCATAGTTATCGCATTGCTGGCATTGCGTATACTGATCAATACCAACGGAATTTGATGTTAGGTAGTTATAACTACCATTCTCTCGTTCAATATCAAGATAGACTTGAGTATAATCTTCAATCTTGCTTTGTTTTATATAGGCAAGCTTTTCTTCTTTTTTCAAGTTAAAGCATGCAGGATCACTACAACGACCATCACCTATGTTCTCTTCAAACAAAGAAAACTGTGACGATGTATTTCGAGGACAAGCATTACATTGTTTTGTAGAAAATATTGCTGTAGACAAAGAATATGCAAACTCAGCAAGTTTTTGCTTTAACT